>Ga0185299_10000025_pt1:0-482500 | contig 483855 bp, 450 predicted proteins | sample PaiPotPPA55metaG_FD_128002 | JGI IMG/M metagenome (GOLD analysis project Ga0185299, IMG submission 128002) | Iron sulfur acid spring bacterial and archeal communities from Banff, Canada, to study Microbial Dark Matter (Phase II) - Paint Pots PPA... ...
ACTCGCCAAGCTGATACCCACACCGGCGCCGACCTCAGCAATCTGAGCCGGCGAACCTGGCATTCATCTCCTGCCTTCGCAGCCCCGCCACCACGACTACTTCAAACCCGACTTTTTCAACGTAATCGGTGGGGTGAACCGACCTTCGCCGGGATGGGCGGCAAGGAGGAAGATGCGCCGATAGCGATCGTTCACATGGCCAGCCGAGCCGCCGTGTTCGACCTACCCGAAGTTCGACCGGCTCTTGCTCGGTGCAGAACCGGCATTCACCAATCGCCTATCCGATCACCCCAGACTTCTTCAACGGAATCGCCCACGAAGCCCCTTCTCAGCGCAGAGGCCAAGTCTCCAACAAGCGACCGGAAACGGTCAGCCGCCGGTTGAACTCGATTACCCGCTGATTTCGGTGAGCCGGGCGGTGGGGCTGCCGAATTTCACCTGGATTGCCCGCAGCTGCCGGCGGGGTGGCGGTGGGTGGCGGCCGGGTGGCTGGGCGGCAGCAGCCGCGAGTGGCCGAACAGCTTCTCGCGCAAGGTGCCGGGCAGATAGTCGTGCTTATAGGCGCCGCGCTCCTGCAGGATCGGCACCACCAAGTCGACGAAGTCCTCGAGGCTCTCGGGGGTAACGATGCGGCTCAGATTGAAGCCATCGATATCGGTTTCCTCGACCCAGGCGATCAGATCGTCGGCGACCTCGTCGGCGGAGCCGACGATGGCTGGATTGCGGCTGCCGAGCCCCATCCCGTCGATGATGCGCCGCACAGTCCACGGCTCGGCACTCATTGTCGTCAGGGTCTCGACGGCCGAGTTGATCGCATCATTCTTCACATAGCGGATTGGCTCGTCCTCCTCGTAGCGCGAGAAATCGATGCCGGTGGAGCTGGAGAAATGCGCCAGCGCGCCCTCGATGCTGGCGTGTTCGTGATATTCCCGGTACTTCTCTTCGGCCTCGCGTCGCGTGCGGCCGACGATGGCGGCGCGGTTGTAGAAGATCAGGATTTCGCGCGGGTCGCGCCCATGCGCGGCAGCGCGGGCGCGGATGTCGGCGACGATATCGCGGGTTATGCGCTTATCCGCACCGAACACGAAGACGCATTCGGCATGCATCGCCGCGAACTCTCGCCCGCGGGTCGAAGAGCCGGCCTGATACAGCACCGGTGTCCGCTGCAGCGACGGCTCGGCCAAGTGAATTGCGTCCACCTGGTAATGGCTGCCTTGATGCCGCACGCGATGGATCTTGGTCGGATCAGCAAAAAGCCGCTTGGACTTGTCGCGCAATACAGCGCCGTCCTCCCAGCTAGCCTCCCATAATTTATAAACGACCGACATATATTCGTCGGCCGCATCGTAGCGACCGTCATGATCGGGCTGAGCGGTCAGCCCCATGCCGCGCGCCGCGCTGTCGAGATAGCCGGTCACGATATTCCAGCCGATGCGGCCGCAGGTCAGATGATCCAGCGTCGACATGCGCCGGGCGAACAGATAAGGCGGTTCGTAGGTAAGATTGGCGGTGACGCCGAAACCGATGTGTTCAGTCACCGCCGCCATGACCGGCACGACCATCATCGGGTCGTTGACCGGGATCTGCACGGCGTCGATGATCGATGGTGCCGGGCCGCCGCGATAGACATCGTAGACGCCGACGATGTCGGCCAGGAAGATCCCATCGAACTTGCCGCGTTCCGCCAGCCGCGCCAAATCCTGCCAGTATTCGATTGTGTTGTACGCGGTCGAGCGATCGCGCGGATGCGTCCACATTCCATGTTGAATATGGCCGATGCAGTTCATGTCGAAGGCGTTGAGGCGGATCTCTTTCGTCATCGCGCGGCTTTCTGGCCTTGGTAGGGGGCAGCTTTTTTTTGCACAATGTAGCGACATGAACACCGGCGGGTACAGCGAGGTCACCGTCCGGCCAGCCTGACGGGCGCCGCCCTGCCGTCGATACGATCAAAACCAACGGCATGGGCTACTCCGATCCCAAGGACTACGAGACGATGACCGATCTCGTTATGAGGTACGTCGCGCGCGAGGACGACAAGCGACCCCCGGTTCCCGACATGATGACCAATCGCTTTGCGGGCGGCCTCAAATTGCCGCCGGCCGAATGGGATGTGGCAGACATCGATCCTGATCACATGGATCGGTTTCAGCTCACTGACCGCGCCCCGCGCTACCATGCCCGAACGACCGAATGGGGGACGATGTACATGGCCTACCGGCCGGCGCAGCCGGGTCACCTCGATTACCGCTTTGCCCATTTCGCGATGCCGTTCTGGACGCTGTTCCCGAACGGCCCGTTGAAGGACAACATCCTCGCCCAGGCGTGCGTCCCGATGGACGACACCCACACGATGTCGTTCCAGTTCAGCTGGACCAGCTAAACCCCGGTGCTGGGTTTCAAGAAGACCGGCGAGCCGGTCCTGTTTCTCGAACGAATTGCCCCGACGCTTCCCAATACCCCCGATCGGTTCGGCCGGTGGCGGCCGGTCGCCAACCAGACCAACGATTATCTGATCAATCGTGAGGCGCAGCGCACGATCAGCTTCACCGGGTTTTTTTCCGCAGGATTCGGCGGTGACCGAGAGCATGGGCGACATTTCCGATCGCACGCTGGAGACTCTCGCGCCGAGCGACCGCATGATCGTCCTGACGCGGCGGCTGATCGAGGCGGCGCAACCGCTGCGCGATAAGGAGATCGTTCCGCTGGTCGACGATCCGGAACTGAGCGCCGGCGCGCGCTCGGGCAATCTGATCGCGCCCAAGGGCCAGATTGGCTGGAGGCGTACGAGAAGACGCTGCAGCAGGCGCTGCACCCGGCTATACTGCGCGCGGCGGAGTAAGCCGGCGCCCCGGCCCAGTTCGCGAAGGGGCCGAGGCGGCGCCGATCGCGGCGCAAATCCAGGGAGGAAGCCTACGATGGCGAAGTCACCGAGGAATGCAGCCGCGCCCGGCGCCGGGATCGCGAAGCTGAACCCCCCCTACGATGCGGCGGTCAAGGGCGGGCGCCTCATCGACCCCGCCAACAATCGCGACGGCCTGTTCGATATCGGCATCAAGAAAGGCCGCATCGCCGCCGTTGCGCCGAGGCTCGAACACGGCGCCGCGACCCGGGTGATCGACGCCGCAGGGCTGATCGTCACCCCGGGGCTGATCGATACCCATGCCCACGTTTATGAGCACGTTTCGGGCGATTTCGGGCTCAACCCCGATCTCGTCGGCATCCGCAGCGGGGTCACCACGGTCGTCGACCAGGGCGGGCCCAGCGCATTGACCTTCGACGGGTTTCGCAAATTCATCGTCGAGCCCGCCAAGACGCGGGTCCTGGCGTTCATCTCGGCCTATCTCGCCGGGGGGCTGTTGGGCCACCGCTATGTCGATCTTTATGGCCCGGTCGGCATCAATGTGAAGGCGGTCGTCAAGGCGGCGCGCGACAATGCCGACCTGGTGCGCGGCATCAAGACCCACGCCGAGCCGGGCGGCTATTCGCGCTGGGGGATGGCGGCGCTCAAGCTCGCCAAGGAAGCTTCGCGCGAATTGCAGCTGCCGGTCTACATCCATCTCGGCACGCTGTGGCCCGAGTTGGCCGGCGCCAAGGTCGATCCCGCGACGATCATCGACGAGGTCGTGCCATTGCTCGGTCCAGGTGACATCCTGGCGCATCCGTTTACCCGATTTCCCAGCGGCTTTGTCGCGCCCGACGGATCGATCCACCCGCTGATCCGCGAAGCCCTGGCCAAGGGGGTGCGCATCGATGTCGGGCGCGGCGCCCATTTCAGCTTCACCGCCGCTCAGCGGGTCGTCGATGCCGGCATCCTGCCGTTTACGATCGGGGCCGATCTGCACGGCTACAATGTGCGGATCGCCGATGGCGGGCGCGCCTATCGCGGGATGTTCACCGGCGAGGGTGTCGATTCGATCGTCGCCGACGATCGTGCCTCACCGTTTTCGCGGCCCTACAGCCTGCAACATGCGATGAGCGAACTGCTGGCGCTGGGCGTGCCGCTGACGGAAGTCGTCCGCATGGCGACGCAGAATGCCGCGACGATGCTGGGGCTGGAGGGTGAAATGGGCGCGCTGTCGATCGGCATGCCGGCCGATCTGTCGGTCATGCGGCTGATCGAGGGCGAGTGGGAGCTGGTCGATTCCGAGCGGGTCACCCATAAGGCGCGACAGCTGCTCCACCCGGAATTCGCGGTGCGCGGCGGCAAGGTTCACCGCGCCGACTCGCCACTGCTGCCAACCGTCGCGGCGCTCGCCGCCTGAACCAGGAGCGCCTTGGCACGGTTCGTGCTGTGTGATCGGCATCTTCTCGTCGGACCTCTATTCGGAGGGTGGTCGAGATGCAGCAGATCGCGGTCAGAGAACTTTCTGAGGAAGGGTTTGCCCTGTTCGGCAACTACGCGGTGTGCCGTCTGGCAGCGCCGGTGGAGTTCGCACCGTGATCGGCCGTGTCGAGATCGCCGGCGGCGGGATCGCCGGGCTCACCACCGGGCTCGCCTTTGCGCGCAAGGGCTGGCGGGTCCGGGTGCACGAGCAGGACGGCGAGCTCCGTATCCTCGGCGCCGGGATCTATATCTGGGAGAACGGCTTACGGGTACTGGACGCGCTGGGCGTGCTGGCGCCGGTGATCGCCGGCGTGATCCCGGCAACGCGGCACGAAAAGCACAGCCACGACGGCACGATCTTCGCGCGTAGCTGTCTGACACCCGAATTTCGCCTTTATGTGCCGACGCGCGAGAGCCTCCTCACCGCGCTCTATGATGCGCTCGTCGAAGCCGGTGGCGAGGTCGCGTTCGAGTCGCGGGCGGTCGGCGCCGATCCGTGCGGGCGTCTCCATTTTGCCGATGGCACTTCGGTTGCGGCCGATCTCGTCGTCGCCGCGGACGGGATCAATTCGCCGATCCGCGACAGTCTGGATCTATTGCGCTGGCGCCGCCCGGTCGGCCAGTTCGGCTATCGGGCGATGATCCGCCGCGAGGCGGGCGATTTGGACAGCGAGATCGGTGGTGTCCATTGCGAGAACTGGAACGGATCGCGGCGCCTGCTTTATGCCCCGTGCACCCCGGATTACGCCTATGTGCAATTGACCTCGCTCAACGGCGACGCGGCCGGCAATACGGTGCCGATCGATCGCGCCTTCTGGCGCGAGCTGTTCCCGCGGTTGGACTGGATCATCGACCGCCTGCCCGACCAGGGCCGCGGCGACTGGTTCGAGCTGGTGCGCCTGAAAGACTGGTCGAAAGGCCGTGTCGCACTGGTCGGTGACGCCGCCAGCGGCCAGCCGCCGTTTCTCGGCCAGGGCGGCGGCTGTGCGATGATGTCGGGATTTGCGCTCGCCGAGGCGATCGATTGCGAGGGCGAGGTGTGCGCCGGCATCGCTCTCTGGCAGCGCAGCGAGCGCAGGCTGATCGAATGGGTGCAAACCATCGCCTATTGGTATGGACAGCTCGCCCTCTTGCCGCCGGCGGCACGGACTGCCGCGTTCAAGGCGATCGAGGCGAGCGAGGCCCTTAAGCGGGCAACACTGTTCGTCGGCGCCCGCCATGACCCGACCGCGCCCGATTATTGGCGCATCGAACCGGACCCGAGCTTCCCGTTTGTGTTTCCACTGGTGCATTGAGCAGGAAATGCGAGCGCGCTGCCGGCCGCGCTACTCCGCCGGCGCCGACAGCGCGTTGACCGGCGCGCTGCCCAAGGCCATGATCCTCGACCGCCCGGCCAAGACGAGCGCGGTCAGCGTGTAGCCGATGCCGGTAAAGGCGATCGTGCAGACGGTCGGGATCCAGGTCGCCGGCACGGCAAACATGTAGAAGAGGAAGCCGAGCACGGTCCACACGACCGCGACCAGGTTGAAGCCGCCCCAATAGCGATAGCGACCGTTGAGCGTGAACAGCGCCGGAACGTCAATCCGCGTCCGCTTGAGGATCAAATAGTCGAACACCAGGACCCCGGCGATCGGCGAGAAGAAATTGCGGAGCAGGGCCGCGTAGGTCAGGTAGCTGTTCAACACATCGGGGATCGCCGACAACGCGATCCCGACGACGCTGGCGATCAGCGTTGTCCAGAAGCGGCCAAGCCGCTCGAACATGTTGGAGATCGACAGACCGCCCGTATAGAGGTTGAGGACGTTGATCGTCCAATTGTCGAGCGCGATGAAACAGAGGATCAGAAACAACGTGATCCAGCTCGTGCTGATGCCGGCGATGATGACGAATGGGTTGGCTGTCTTGCCCAAGGTCGCGGCGGCGGCATAGGCACCCAGCGAGCCCGAGATCATCGCCCCGATCGCCGAGGCCGACAGCGTGCCGATCCACATATCGGCGCGGCTGCGCGAATACCTGCAGAAATCGGCCGAGTCGGTGATCATCGTCAGCCAGCCGGCGGCAGCGGCGTTGAACCAGGCGACAAAGATCATCCAGTCCCAGCCGGCCTTTCCGGGGAAGGACAGCACCGCGCTCGGTGCGAAATTGGGGTCCGCGTGGTTCGCCAGCAGCACAAACAGATAGACGAACATTGCCAGCTTGACCGGAAGCGCGATCCGCGACAGCACCTTTAGGGAATCGTACCCGACGATTGCGACGGCGGCCTGCACGATCCCGAACAGCAGGCTGACCACGATTAACGAGTAGGACCCGCCGGTCAATTTCGTGAGGACGGCGACGATGGCGGTGGCGCCGATCACCGTCTGGAAGGCGAACCAGTAGCAGGACGCAATCGATCGCAGAAAGGACGGGATCGCCTTTGACCCGCGCAAGCCATACACCGCGCGGGTCGCGACTTGGCCCGGAATGCCGTAATGGACTCCGACCGTCGCCATCACCACATAAAAGAATGCGGCAACGACGATGCCGGAGCATTCGGCTTATGCACAGTCGAATCTGCGACTGCGTAAGGCGGAGAGCGTTGGCTTCTATACTCCGTACATGAAATGACAATATCACGCTGCTCGCGAGCATGATACTGAATAGCGCGCTCACGACACGCGTTCCTTAAACAACACAACGCTCGGTAGAGCGGCCCGTTGATCCTTTGCGCCATAATACCGCTCATCCACCCTACGTACAAAGTTGACGCCGCTCGGCAAAGCCCTTAGCCTCGGCGCCATGCTTTGGATCGCCCCGCGCAATGAACGACCCCGACGCCGCTCCAGCGGCGGGGCTCTCGTGTCGTGCGCGAGGCATGCTGCCGGTCATCGTAGGGGCTCCGTAAAGCCGCGCTGACCCGCATTGCCGAGGCACCGACCCAGCAGCCCGCCGGTTCGCCCCGGCGGGTTTTTTCGTTGAAGGAGCAGGAGATGGCGAGCAACAAGCCCAGCGTGTTCATCGACGGCGAGGCCGGCACGACGGGGCTCGGCATTCGCGCGCGGCTCGAAGCGGCGCCTGAGATCGTGCTCAAAAGCCTGCCGCCCACGCTGCGCCGCGACAGGGCGGCGCGCCGCGACATCATGGCGGAAGTCGACCTCGTCATCCTCTGCCTGCCCGACGACGCGGCGCGCGAGGCGGCGGCGCTGGCGGGCGGGCTCGGGCCAGACATGCCCAGGCTGCTTGACGCCAGCACCGCGCACCGCGTCGATCCGCACTGGACCTACGGCTTCCCGGAGATGATGCCGGGCCAGGCCGGGCAGATCGCCGCCGCCCGCAAAGTCGCCAATCCCGGCTGCTATCCGACCGGCGCGATCGGCCTCATCCGGCCCCTCGTCGAAGCCGGGCTGATCCCCCGCGACTACCCGATCTCGATCAACGCGGTCAGCGGCTATTCCGGCGGTGGTCGCGGGATGATCGAGGCGCATGACAAGGCCGGCGGTCCGGCCTTCGAGCTTTACGCGCTCGACCTCGAACACAAGCACGTGCCGGAGACGCAGCTTTACGCCGGGCTCTCCCGCCGCCCGATCTTCGTGCCGTCGGTCGGGCATTTCCGCCAGGGGATGCTGGTGTCGGTGCCGCTGCATCTCGACGCCTTGCCGGGGAAGCCGCGCGGCACCGATTTGCACGACGTCCTCGCAGCGTTTTACGAGGGCTGCGACCATGTCCGGGTGGTCGATCCCGCCAAGAACGCCAAGCTCGAACCCGAAGCGCTCAATGACACCAACCGGCTCGAACTCTCGGTCTATGTTAATGAGACGCACCGCCAGGCGGTGCTCGTGGCGCGGCTCGACAATCTCGGCAAGGGCGCCTCGGGCGCCGCGGTGCAGAACCTGCGCCTGATGCTGGGCCTCGATTCGGGGGCATGAATGAACCTTTGGCCGGCGCCGCGCCGGCGGGATGTGCTATCTGCGGCGATACCGCTGTTGCTATTCGGGGGCAAAAAGCCAATGGCCGCTCCGGCAATGCTGACCCGTCCGATCCCGTCCTCCGGCGAGGCGATGCCGGTGATCGGGCTCGGCACCTCGCAGGTCTTTGACGTCGGCGCCGACGCCGCGGCGCGCCAGCCATTGCGCGAGGTTCTGCGCCTGATGCTCGAGGCCGGCGGAAAGATCATCGACACCTCGCCGATGTACGGGCGCGCCGAAGCGGTGACCGGCGATCTCGTTGCCGAAGCGGGCGCGCGCTCTCGGGTATTCCTCGCCACCAAGGTGTGGACTACCGGGCGCGAAGCAGGCATCGCCCAGATGCGCCGCTCGGCGGAGTTGCTGCACAGCCCGGTCACCGACCTGATCCAGATCCACAACCTCCAGGACTGGCGCACCCAGCTCGCGACGTTGCGGCAGATGAAGGAAAGGGGCCAAATCCGCTATATCGGCATCACCCATTACACGACCGGTTCATTGCCGGAACTCGCCCGGATCCTGGCGAGCGAGCCCGGCATCGATTTCGTGCAATGCGCCTATTCGCTGGGAACCCGCGCCGCCGAGACGGCGCTCCTGTCGATCGCCGCCGAGCGCAAGGTCGCGGTCATCGTCAACCGGCCGTTCGAGGATGGCGACATGTTCCGCCGCGTCCGGGGGCGGAACCTACCGGAGTGGGCCGCCGAGTTCGATTGCACGAGCTGGGCGCAGCTCTTCCTCAAATACATCTTCGCCGAACCGGCGGTGACCTGCGCGATCCCCGCCACAAGCAACCCGAAGCACATGGAAGACGATCTCAAGGCCGGGATCGGCCGCCTCCCCGATGCGGGGCAACGTCAACAGATCCGCCAAATGTGGGATTCGCTATAGCACCGCATTAGACCGCATTCCCGGTGTCAGCGAAACGGTACGCCGGGCGGATGGTAATATTGCAGCGGGACGCCCTGGCCGGGCATTGTCGGGATGCCGTTGGCGACCTGAGGCGCACCCATTGCGGCCGCGCGGTTGCGTAGTTGCATTTCGCGGAATTGGCTTTCGAGACCGGCGCGTTGGGCGGCCGCGGTGTCGATCTTTGGTTGGTTGTCGAGCCATTCCCGGGTCTTGCTGAAATCGACCACGACGGGCTCCGAGCGCGGCAGGTATGAAGATGCCTCCTTGCTCACTTCCTCCATCCGCTGCTGCATCGCTGCTAACCACAGATGCTGAACGCCGGTCAGGACGCCAATCCCGAGACCAAACGCGATGACCAGCTTGCCAATAGACCCCATGACGACCCGCTTCGATTTTTGCCAGGGGGTGACGGTTATCCCAGAGCGGTTACGATTTTGTTTATCGGACCGCTTCTGCTGTCGCGGCGACAGCGGAGAACAGCTGTTCGATCACCTCGCGCCCCAGATTTCGGGTGATAAAGACGAGTCGCGAGCGGCGGTCGTCGTCGGGCCAGTCTTCGAGCTCGACCGGGCGGTGCGCGACATGCTGCACCGCCTGAACCACCACCGGCCCACGCACCCCCGCGATGGCGACGAGACCTTTGACGCGCAAGAGGTCGGGACCGCGCAACGCGGTCAGCACCGCCATCGCCTGCTCGAACACCGGCCACGGCAGTGGCGCTGCGAAAAACAGCGCAAAGCTGTCGATCCCGTGCGAATGGGCGTGCCCAGGGACATGATCATGGTCATGGGCCGCCGGCCGCACCGCCAGATCGAGCCCTTCATCGAGCAGAAAGCCGGGGTCGATCACGCCATGCGCGGCGCTCGCCAGCGGCGCCGCGGTCAAGTTCCGGATATGCCGGGTCAGCGCCGCAACCGCGGCGTTGTCGGCCCGGTCGGTCTTGCTGAGGACGATGCGGTCGGCGAGCGCCACCTGCTGGCGCGCTTCGGGCATGGCTGCGAGATTGCCGGCGCCGCCCGGCGCATCGACCACGGTAATCAGCGCCTGCAGGTGAAACGCTTCGCCCAATGCGCGGTCGCTGGCGAAGGTCTGCAACACCGGGCCGGGATCGGCGAGGCCGCTGGTTTCGATGATGACGCGCTCGAAGCTCGGCACCGCGCCGCGCGCGCGGTCGGCGAAAAGGGCGCGCAGGCTCTCCTGCAGATCGGTGCGTACCGCGCAACAGATGCAGCCGTTGCCGAGCAGCACGGTCGCATCGCTCGAGGCGCGCAACAACGCGTGGTCGATGCCCTCTTCGCCATATTCGTTGATGACGAGCGCGGTGTTGGCCCCCTCGGGGCGCGCCAAGAGCTCGCGAATCAAAGTCGTCTTGCCCGCGCCCAAAAACCCGGTGACGATCGTCACCGGAATGCGCGCGCCGCGCGGCCGGCGCTGCCGCCGCCCGAACGGCAACGCCTCGGCGCCGAAGAAGAGTTCGGCGGGGGTTTCGTTGTTCACGTCATGGGCATCCGGGCGACACCCGTTCCACCTGTTCTATCAGGCCGAGATCAGGTGGGGGTGCTTGCGCTCGATCAAGATGTCTCACCCGTTTCGGCGGGCTGGGCGGCTGCGGGGGCGGCGACGCGGGGGCGGCTCGGGGATCGGAGAGGTCGGGGCAGTCTCTATGATCTCCGCAGGATAATGGCCGATCCTCTCCTCGATGGCATCGATATGCTGAGCGGCCTCCTGTAGCTCGTCCTCCTCCACAAGGGTTGCCCGCCAGGCACCATCTACGCGTCGGAGGGTGGCGATCCTTATCGGCTCCCCGATGCCGCCGGGTGCGTATTTGATCGCGTGTGCAAGCGTCCAATAGACGCCTAATGTCGCTATTTTAACATCTGGAACGGCTCCATGCCATAAAACCCGACTAACAAATGCTAGAAATGGATCAGCGAGGATCTGTCCGGAGCCCATGGACACGAAATGCAAGCGACCAGTTTTCCTTTCTGGCTGCATATTGACCACATCAAATTCTATCAATTCGGGTTCTTCGCATATTGGGGCAGCAAGCATAGCTCCAAATCCAAGGGAGCCCTGCGAGTTGCGCGGGACAAAAGTGCTGCCAAAATCCTGCAATGCGCGGTTCGCAATCGTCTTTATGCCAGGAATACAAGGAACATTTAAAATGCCTTCGGCGACGGTTTGCGCAACAACGGCATGAAAGCGTTGACTCAATCCGACTGCTCCCGTTGTAGCTATTATGACTTGGTCGCCTACAGTGACGATTTTGTCGTCTGAGCGGATCTGAATCAGCGGGTGCATGCCAGCAGCCGATGTGGCTATGCTGTCGGCGCCGATGACGGCCCCATCGGAACATAGGGCGCCTACCAATACAGTCATTGGCACTATCCGTTAAATATGCTGTTTTCCTTCATATCTGGATACGCGTCATAAATAGAACGCACAATGCTTCCAAACGATTGAGATAAAGCCCACGCAGAAATGGCATAGATGTAGTCGCGTACCGACTCCGGTAACCGGTTCAGGAATTCAACACCGCGCGTAATCCCGAATTCGGACGCGGCATACGTCTTCCATCTACCGCTGGGCGAAAGCGTGATTATCGCTTCGCCAGAATCCCGCAATGCCTCGGCTTCCCAATAAACGGCAGCATCGAAAGGGCCATAATCGTAGGCTGCAAACGTAAATCCAGGTCCCTTATCGATAATATCCGGGACATTTCGCGTAATTAAAAATACAACCTTTTGTAATTGGACGGGCTGGTACGGACGACCTTTGGCCGCCGCCAGCACGATCAAGATGAGATCGCGACGGGTCATCTGTTGTCCTATAGGGGTTTCTTGGGGAGAAGTAAACCTCGCAAGGAGTCGGCGATTGCACTATCAAGGCGCCGAGTGGAGTTATCCACAGATTTTTTGCGCGGATCGAAACGGGCGAGAGGCAGGCGTGTTTCGCCCCATGGCTTGCTCAGCGCATCAGTGGAGAACATTCGACAGGGTCGGGATCCTCGGCTGATCTCGCGCTTATAGCAGATCGGGGCGCAAATGTCAAGAACAAACCATGAACAATAGCGCTTGCCGACGAGCGGGTCTAGCCTCTGTCAGAAATCCATCTCCAGGGCGTAGAGGCCGCCGACATGGCGGTCGACGCAGAACACGATGCCGCGGTCGTCGACAAAGACGTCGTTGATCTGGCAGGCCCCGGTCGGTGCGTTCGCCACTTGCGGCACGAAATAGGCGACCTCCGCCGGCTGATAGGGGTTCGAGGTGTCGTAGGCTCGTAGGCCGCCGTTGAAGAAGGTGGCGAACACGATGCGGTCCGACTTCCAGCAATTGGCCTTGGGCAAATTCTCCCAGAGATTGTGTGCGCCATAACGGCCGCCGCGGCGCGCAAAGCTCTCGACCGGCGGCAACGGGCAGGTCGAAATCGGCACCGGGTTTTCTTCGGTGCGGTTGTCGACGATCCACACCAGCTTTGGCCAGTCGGCGCCGTCGTTGCGCGTGCATTCGTCACTGACGATCAGCAGGTTGCGCTCGAAGAACGGCACGACGGTGTGGGTGAACCCGACATTGGGCGGGTGGTAGTCCCAGCGCGAGACCATCTTCGGGTGCGACTTGTCGGCGATATCGAGGATGATCATGCCGCCGTCGATATAGCCCATGTAAACGCGGTCTGGCCGCTCGGGATAGACATTGGTGTTGTGCGGGCGAAAGCCCGTGTCGTTGCCCTCGGGGTGGCGGGTTGGCGGCGCGACGTTGTCGCCCTCCTGCGTCCCCGGCAGCCACCAGCGGCCGACCTCGGTGGGCTTCGATGGGTTCTTGACGTCCCAGCACTGGTAGAACTGATCGTCCTTAGGGTGGGTCGGCCGCGAGTCGGGCGAGCCCGAACTCATGTGGATATATTCGCCGTCGGCGAACCACAGCTGGTGGACGCCGCGAGAATTCGGCCCGGATTGGTCGACGAAGGCGATCCGCTTCGGGGTTTCCGGCACCGAGATGTCGAAGAGCTCGAACCCGGCCGGCTGGAGGCCTGGCTTCTGCGTCTGGTAGGCGATGGCCAGGATGTCGCCGACAGTCTCCAGCGAATTGGAGCGCATATGCGATTGCGGCAGGTCGGCGCGCGCGACGATTTTCGGCGCGCGGGGATCGGAGACATCGACCGCGGTGAAATTCTTCGGCGCGCTTTCATGGGCGAGCCACAGGATGCGCCGCCCGTCCTTGGCGAGCTGCATCGACATGCCCTCCCCCATCCCGCCAAAACCGTCGAGCGTGTGGTGCCCGAGCAGCTGGAAATTCCACATCAGCGTGTCGCTCGATGCGCTTTGGGGGCTTGTCGCGCTTTGGGTCATTGCGGCCTCGATCGGAGGTTGGGGGTCCGAGCTATCGCCGCAACGATACAAGCGGCAAGGCCGCAAAGTCCACCGCCGCCCAGCCGGGTAGTGTCCTGGTTTGGGCCGGTCGAGAACCTTCGCGCCAGCGTGTCGCTGCGCTTCGCGCATTCCAATTTCGTGCGGGGCATCGGAGCCCTGCGCGTCAAGGGGCGCAATGGAAGCGCGGGTAAGCGATCGGCTATGGTCGCTGGAGGGTCGATTGACCTACATCAGCACGGGAGACGAAAGATGGATTGGACCGTCGAGCTTCGCACCGATGACGGCGGGGACGTCGAAATGATTGACCTGCCTAATTTCGATGCAGTGCTGGCCTGCATCAAAGAGCAGAAGGACAAGGGATTCCCTGGCACCCTTGGGGTTCACGCCCGAGTGCAGCCCACCGATGAGGAACGTGCTGCGGTGATCGTCGCTGGAGGGATGCCGATGTGGGCCGATCACGGGCTCGGCTCAAATTAGGGCGCTACCCTCACCCGGCCCGCTCGCGGCCGTCATGGCGGGCGCCATCCGCCCCTTGGGCCGCATCATGATCGCGGCCGGAACCAGCGCGGCATAGCACACCGCGCCGCAATCCAGGCTGGCGCTGATCCCAAAGGTAATGCCGACGGCTACGGCCAGGATCGAGCCGAGCACGCCGGCCGCGCCATTGATGCCCCAAAACCAGGGCGCCGGCTTTGGGTTCTGCCGCAGCACCATCCGCATCCCGGTCGGAAAGCCGAACCCCATCAAGAGCCCTGCCGGCATGATGATGGCGATGGCCGTTGCGCCGCGCACCAAGATCCCCGCGCTCTCGAGCGCCGCGAGCATGCCCGGCAGCCACTGTGGAAGACACACAAGATAAACAGTCAACAGCGCGGCCCAGATGACGAAATGGGTCTGCGTGGTGAGCTGCAGCCGTTCGGATACGAGGCTGCCGATGCCGGTCGAGAGGATCATCGCAAACAGCGCGATGCTCAACGAATAAACCGGATGCCCGAGAAACAGCGAAAACCGCTGCAACAGCCCGATCTCCACAAACATGAAACCGGTACCCAGGAAGAGGAAATACGCGCTGCCGGCCACCGCCAGGCGCCGGTTCGTGTCGCGGATGGCCGACCGCAGCGGGACGATTATGACTGCGGTCACGAGCATCGCGGCCACGACCAGGATCAAGAGAAGCGTCAGCGAGGCGACCGAATTCCCGAATACGACGCCACCGCCCGGAGCGTAACGCGCGACGTCGAACCCCAGCTTCCAAATCGCAGTCAAGGGCAGTTGATTGAAGAAGAAAGGCCGGTCGTCGTGGGGCGGCGTCAAATCGAACGGCAGCTCCGAGGTGATGCCTGCGAGCTCGATCGGATCGCGCGCCTTCGCAATGCGCCCGAGGAGCGCCGAGCCTGGCGCCGTATCGGGGGCGAGAACGACCTCGAAATTCATCTGATCCGCGACGCGATGCAGTGCGGCCAGCTCGGTGGCGCTGAGCGGCTGGCGCGAGAGGATCAACGTCGCCAAGTTGCGGTTCGCCACCAGCGCCAGATGTGCTTCCGGGTTGGCGACCCCGGCGTCCATCAGCACACGGGCCGCCAGACTGACCATCCGCCCCGCCTCGCCGATCGAACCGGCGCCATACCAGCGGCTGACCGTGAAGACGCCGGTCGGTGTCAATGCATCGACAAAATGCCGCCACCCCTCGACCGTATAGAGGCCGTTTTCCGATAGCGTATAGGCACCGGCTCCGGTGGCAGCCCAGGTATCGATCATGCTCATCTGGATGAGATCGAAGCGCTCTTGCGTACGCGCGAACCAGCTGCGCGCTTCATCGACGTGAAATTGGATTTCGGGACGGCCGGACAATCCGGCGAATGCCGCGAAGGGTTGGCGCCTGGTCAGAAGGTCGATAAAAATCGGGTTCAGCTCAACCCCGGTAATGTCGCGAAAGCCGAAGAGCCACGCCGACAAGACATCACGGCCGCCGCCGACCCCGATAATCGCGGCGCGCCCGGTGTTGCGCACCGCGTAGGCGACGTTCGTCACATCGTATTTGAGAAACGAAACATCGTCGGCCTTGCCGTCAAATCCGAACATATTGGTGTATGCCGAGCCGTCGATGTCGAGCGGACGCTGCCAAACGTCCATGCTTGGCGGCATGCGATCCGAAGGCGACCACAGCATCGGCGGCGCCTTGACGGGATACCCGACATGAACGCGAGAATAGGAGTTCCACTTCTCGTATTCGATATCGCCGCGGGACTCTATCGTGCCCTTGACGACGATCGGTTGCAGTCCGTGAACGGTGCCGGCATTGAGGATTGCGACCGCACACAAGACGGCTCCCAGAGCCAGCACCGAGCCGCCGATGCGCGCAGCGGCATTCCCCGGCCGGGACTGCGGCATCGTCGCCGAGCGAGCGAACAGGCTCGCCCCGACGGCCGCAATAGCGGCGATCACCAGGATCGCGGAAGGCGCGTCCAATATTTGCAGAAGCCCGAGAGCGCCGAGGCATCCAAGCGATGCGCCGATCAGGTCCGCTGCGTAGACCTTGCCGACCGGAAATTGGCTGCGGGTCAACGCTAACGTCACCACCACGCCGGCGAAAAAGAACGGGATCGCCAAGACGAGCGCCAACTCCAGCCACAGAAAAAGGATCATCACCGAGGCTACCGTTACCAGCGGCAGACTCATCTGCAGCACCAGGCAAGCGGCGACGGCCAGGCAATATCTGGAAGCATACAGAGCCAGATCGCCGGGCAGGGTGTCGCGCGAGAACCCTCTCGTGCGGTAAACCCAGACGGCGCCTGCCGTCATGCCGAACATGGCCATGCTGATCGACAGAAAGGCCAGGTAATAATACGATGCCACCGACAGCAGCCGCGTTTCTAAAATCTGCAACGCCGTGACGGATGCACAAATAAGGAAGACGCCCACGTAAAAAAACGATCGCTTCATGCCGCTGCCACCCTGTCGTGCGACCCAAGAACCCTGCCAATGCCTGCGAACGCCACTCTAGCGAATGTTGGTTAACAACCACCCAATGCCGTGGATAGGGATGGGATTGCTGCTTGAGCTTCCGGAATGGCCCCACGGCCATGCTTCTATGGCGGCCAGCAATACGCACCGCTCCTGTCGCTCGCGATCCCTGACTGACGGCGGGGCGGGGCGAGCCTCGCCCCCTTGTGCTGCACCCCCGTTTGCCTCTAAAGAATTTGGAGGAAGGGCGCAAAGCAAACCGGTCGAGATCTAGGCCGAAGCGAGTGACGCCCCCCGAAGAGAGCGCAGCATGGCCACAATCGAAGCGGTAACCCAGAGGACCTACGTCGCCACCCCGCGACGCGGGCCGATCACCCGGCTCTTGGAGGACGAGCGCTGGCTCGCCTCCTGCCTGCTCTTGCCGACGATCGTGCTGCTCGGCCTTTTTATCGCCTACCCTTTCGTCAAGGGCGTGCTGCTGTCGGTCACCGACGCCAAGGTCGGCGTCCCGGGCCATTTCGTCGGCCTGGCCAACTTCGACAAGCTGTGGCACGACGACATCTTCCGCGTCGCCGTCTACAACACCTTTCTCTACACCTTCGTGACGACGATTTTTAAGCTCGTGCTCGGGCTGTGGCTGGCGCTCTTGCTCAACCGCCACTTCAAGGGCAAGGCGATGGTCCGCGCCTTCATCCTGTTGCCGTTCATCATCCCGACCGTGCTGTCGACCTTCGCCTGGAAGTGGATGTTCGACCCCACCTTCAGCGTGATCAACTGGATGCTGTTTCATCTCGACGTGATCAACAGCCGGATCAACTGGCTCGGCGACCCCAACCTCGCGATCATCTCGGTGATGATCGTCAATGTGTGGCGCGGCGTGCCGTTCTACGCGATCAGCCTGTTGGCCGGGCTGCAGACGATCAGCCCCGAACTGCACGAGGCTGCCGCGATCGATGGCGCCCGCGCCTGGCAACGATTCCGCCATGTGACCTGGCCGCTGTTGTTGCCGGTCACCATGGTCATCGTGCTGTTCTCGGTAATTCAGACCTTCGCCGATTTCCAGCTCGTCTATGTATTGACCGGCGGCGGACCGGCTAACGCCACCCATCTCTTTGCGACCTATGCCTACCAGATCGGCGTCGGCACCGGTCTACTCAGCGAAGGGGCGGCGATTTCGCTGGCGATCTTCCCGGTGTTGCTGCTCGTTGTGATCATCCAGCTGCTCTACATCCGCCGGGTGGAGACCGTCTGAGCCATGATCGAGGGAGCGCGCTGGCGCAGCTGGGTGTTTTTCCACATCCCGCTGACCCTGTTCATTGTCGGGCTGCTGTTCCCGTTCTACTGGATGATCGTCACGACGGTACGGCCGGACCGCGAGCTCTACCACCCGTGGAACGGGCCCAACTACACCCCGTTCTGGACGTTCCATCCGACGCTGCAGCACATCCACGACCTGCTGACCGAGACCCTGTTCAGCACGTGGATGATGAACACGATGATCATCGCCACGGCCTCGACGCTGATCTCGCTGTTCTGCGGGCTGTTGGCCGGCTATGCGCTGTCGCGCCTCAAATTTCCGTGGGCCGGCACCATCGGCACCGGTATCTTCATTACCTACCTGGTGCCCCAGACCCTGCTGTTCATCCCGCTGGCCGACATCATCCGCAACTTCCACCTCGGCGACTCGCCCTGGGCGCTTATCCTCACCTATCCGACCTTCCTCATTCCGTTCTGCACCTGGCTGATGATGGGATATTTCAAATCGATCCCGAAGGAATTGGAGGAGTGCGCCCGGATCGATGGCGCGACGCGCTGGAAGGCGATGATCTACATCGTCTTTCCGATCGCGATCCCGGGCATCCTGTCAGCCGGGATCTTTGCCTTCACGCTGTCGTGGAACGAGTTCATCTATGCCCTGGTCTTCCTGTCCTCGCCCGAACAGAAGACGGTGCCGGTCGGAGTCACCTCCGAGCTGGTGCGCGGCGATGTGTTCTACTGGGGCGAATTGATGGCCGGCGCGCTGTTGGGGTCGATCCCGGTCGCCTTTGTCTATTCGTTCTTTGTCGAGCATTACGTCTCCGGCATCACCGGGTCGGTGAAGGGTTAAATCGATGGCCAACGTCGTCATGCGCGCCCTCAACAAGAACTATGACGACGTCCACGCCGTCATCGACGTGAACCTCGACATCCGCGACAAGGAGTTCGTCGTGCTGGTCGGCCCCTCGGGCTGCGGCAAGACGACGACTCTGCGCATGGTGGCGGGGCTCGAAAGCATCACCTCGGGCCGCATCCTCATCGACGACACGGTCGTCAACGACCTGGCGCCGATGGACCGCGACATCGCGATGGTGTTCCAGAATTACGCGCTCTACCCGCATATGAGCGTCTACGACAACATGGCCTTCGGCCTCAAAATGCGGAAGTTCGAGAAGCCGGAGATCGCCAAGCGCGTGCAGGAGGCGGCCGAGATCCTCGGCATCGAGGACTATCTCCGGCGCAAGCCGCGCCAGCTGTCGGGCGGCCAGCGCCAGCGCGTCGCGCTGGGGCGGGCGATCGTGCGCCACCCGCGGGTGTTTCTGTTCGACGAGCCGCTCTCCAATCTCGACGCCAAATTGCGCGTGCAGATGCGCGTCGAATTAAAGAAATTGCATGAGCGGCTCGGCACCACGGCGATCTATGTGACGCACGACCAGGTCGAGGCGATGACCTTGGGCGACCGCGTCGTCGTGATGCGCGACGGAAGGGTGCAGCAGGTCGGCGACCCGCTCGAGCTCTACAACCAGCCGGCCAACCGCTTTGTCGCCGGCTTTATCGGCTCGCCCGCGATGAATTTTGCGTCGGTGCGGATCGCGGCGGAAAACGGCGTGCTGTGGGCGATCGGCGAGGGCATCCGCCTCAAAATCCCCGCCGCCATGACCAATCACCTCGGCGCCCAAGCCGGCAAGGAGGTCACCTTCGGCATCAGGCCCGAGGATCTGCGGGTCGCCGCCGATGCCGATCCCACCGATATGAGCATCGAGGCCGTCGTCGAGGTGATCGAGCGGCTCGGCTCGGAGATCCTGCTCGACGTCGCGGTCGGGCCGGGGATGATGGTCGCCTCGGTCGAGCCGACCGTCGGCGCCAAGGTACACGATCACCTGCGTCTCGCGGTCAACCCCAACCGGCTGCATTTCTTCGAGATCGAGAGCGAAGCGGCGATCTGAACCGCCGCGATCAGATCCCCGCAAATTGTCGCGCGGTTGGGTCATCGCGCCCGCCATCGCCTCCCCGGAGCGGCTTGTGTCATCCGGCCGCGCTGGCCTACCATCGGGCTAACAAACCGATGATCACACGATAGGGGAGGACACGATGACTTCGATCCCGCGGCGCAGGCTGTTACAACTGTCCGGCGTCGGAGCAGTTGCCGCAGGTACCGGCGGTATCGCCGGGATCCTCGCTTCGGGCCGCGCGCCGGCCTATGCCCAGGGCACGACCGTGCATTGGCTGCGCTGGTCCGATTTCGTGCCGGCCTCCGACCAGTTGCTGCGCAACAAGATCGTGCCGCAATGCCAGAAGGACCTCGGCATCAAGCTCAACCTGGAGACGGTCAACGCCAACGACATCCAGGCGCGGATCACCTCGGCCGTCCAGTCCGGCACCGGCCCCGACATCATCATGGTCGTCAACAATTGGCCGCGGCTTTATGTCGAGAGCATCGCCGACGTCACCGATGTCGCCGAGGCGATCGGCAAGGAGCAGGGCGGCTATTACGACATGTGCAAAACCATCGACCTTGTCGATGGCAAATGGATCGGCGTGCCGTGGGCGATCGGCGGCGGCCTCGTGACCTATCGCAAATCTTGGTTCGAGGAGATCGGCTACAAGGACGGCAAGTTCCCCGTCACCTGGGACGAATTCCGTGACGCCGGCAAGAAGCTGAAGGCCAAGGGCCGGCCGATCGGACAGACCGCTGGCCACACCTTCGGCGACGCGCCCGGCTGGTGGTACCCGTATCTGTGGTCGTGGGGCGGCAAGGAGGTCGAGGCCGACGGCAAAACCGTCGTGCTCAACAGTAAAGCGACAATCGAGTCGGTCAAATTCGCCGTCGGTCTGTGGAAGGACGCGATCGACGAGGGCGGACTCGCCTGGGACGATTCAAGCAACAACCGCGCCTTCCTGTCGGGCACGATCAGCGCCACCAACAACGGCGCCTCGATCTATCTTGAAGCCAAGAAGAAGCCCGACGCCTATCAGACTGAGAACGGCAAGCCGTTGTTTCAGGACATCCTACACGCGCCTATCCCCAAGGGCGTCGACGGCCCGTTCGCCTTGCCCGGCCCGTTCACCGACATGCTGATGAAGTATTCGACAAACCAAAAACCGGCCAAGGACTTCCTGAAATGGGTCCATTCAAAGCCGGTGTTCGAACAATGGTTCACGTCGCAGCAGGGCTATACCGACGGCGCCACCAAGGATTGGGAGAAGGATCCGGTATGGAACCTCGACCCGATCCTGTTGCCGTTCCGCGACTTGCCGAAGCTCGGCCGGCTGGTCGGCTATGCCGGCCCACCCGGCCGCGCCGCCGCCGAAGTCGTCACCAAATATATCATCGTCGACATGTACGCCAAAGCGATCCAGGGCATGGCGGCCGAAGAGGCGGTCAAATGGGCGCACGACGAGTTGGTCAAGGTGTACGCTTAATCAATATCAAGCAGCTGGAGAGAGGCCATGACCCGCCTTACCCGACGCCGCGCATTGCAGCTTTCGACCGGTGGCTTAGCCGCGATCCTCGCCACCGGCCGGGCGCCGGCCTTTGCCCAGGGCACGACGATCCATTGGGTCAGGGGCTCGGACTACGTGCCGGTCTCCGATCAGATGATCCGGGGCAAGATCAACGACCAGTGCCAGAAGGACCTCGGGATCAAGATCAACCTCGAAGGGGTCGACGGGCTGACGATCCAGGCGCGGGTCACCTCTTCAGTCCAATCCGGCTCGGGTCCCGACATCATCGGCGCGATCAATAACTGGGCGCAGCTTTACGCCGACAGCGTCGTCGATGTCAGCGACGTTGCCGAGGAAATCGGTAAGGCGCAGGGCGGCTATTACGAAACCGCGAAGGCGATCGCCTACGATGGCAAGAAATGGCTGGCGGTGCCCAACACGATCGTCGGGCTGCAGATCGTCAACCGCACTTCGTGGTGGAAGGAGATCGGCTACGACGCCGAGAAATATCCGCAGACCTGGGAGGAATGGCGCGCCGCCGGCAAGTTATTGAAGGCCAAGGGCCATCCGTTGGGCCAGACGGTAGCCCATGCTTTCGGCGACGCCAACGCGTTCTGGTATCCCTATCTGTGGTCGTGGGGCGGCAAGGAAGTTGAAGCCGACGGCAAGACCGTCGTGCTCAACAGCCCGGCGACGATCGAGTCGGTGAAGTTCGCCGTCGGCCTATGGAAGGATGCTTGCGACGAAGGTGCCCTGGCCTGGGACGATTCAGGCAACAACCGCGCCTTCCTCGCCGGCACGATCAGCGCCACCAACAACGGCGCCTCGATCTATCTCGAAGCCAAAAAGAAACCCGACACCTATCTGACCCCGGACGGCAAGCCGCTCAAGGACGATTGCTTTCACACGGCAATGCCGAAAGGACCGGGCGGCCAGTTCAGTTACCACGTGCCGTTCGCCGACATGGTGATGGCATATGGCAAGAACCATAAAGCCGCGAAGGACTTCCTGCGCTGGTTCCACTCCGAGCCGATCTACGACCAATGGTTTGTTACGCAGCAGGGCTTTTCGGTCGGTCCGACCAAGGTGTGGGAGAACCACAAACTGTGGAAGGACGACCCGGTCATGGCGCCGTTCCGCACCGCGGCGGAAAGCGGCCGGTTTGCCGGCTATGCCGGCCCGGCTGGCCGCAAGGCGGCCGAGGTCATTTCCAAATACCTGATCAGCGACATGTACGCCAAGGCGGTGCAGGGCATGCCGGCGGAACAGGCCGTCAAAGCGACGCACGACGAATTGGTCAAGATCTACGCCTGAGCGGCAGTCAGAGCGGCTGAGCCAAGCCCAGCGCCGCGGCGGCGCTGCCCAGCGGCCGGTCGAGCGTGACAAGCTCGCCCCTCAGCCGCTGCGCCAGCCACAGATAGCTCGCGTCGTAACCGGTCAAGCGGAACCGCTCCGCCAAGGCCAAGACACCGGCGTGATCGACCTCGGCCGTCTCGACCGTCAGGCCGCCCTGAAGGGTGAATGCCTGCAGGATCTCGTTCCGCAGATCGGGATGCCGCCGAAGCTTGGTCGCGCATGCGTTCACGATCTCGAAGCCGAGCAATGCGGGGGCCGTCAGCCTGGCACCGCGAACGCGTCGCGCGATTTCGTCCGCAGCGGGCTCGTTGAACATGACGGCGGCGAGAGCGGACGCATCGACGACCTTAACTGCCGTAGCGTTCATCTCGCATCTCGCGGATGATCTCCGCAGACTCGCTCGGCATCTTCAGCGCGAGTTTTCTGACCTCCGTCAGAAGCTCATCGATTGTCAGCCGCTTGGGCTTCTGCACCGCCTCCTCGAGAATCGCCAGCACCTCGCCCTGCATCGAGCGATGATTGCGTTCTGCTCGCGCCTTTAGGAGCGCGACGAGGTCGTCGGGTGCGTTCTTGATTGAAAGGTTCATAGTGTGCTCCAAAATAGCTCTAATTTAGAGTAAATTTGGGTCTAAATCGCGTCCCTCACAAGTCCCATCCGCGAAAGAACCGTATCATGGACCTCATCGTCAGAAACGCCCGCCTCGCCGATCGCCTTGTCGATGGCCCGCTCGACATCGCCGTGGCGAACGGCCGGATCGCCGCGGTCGGGAAAGAACTGGGCGAGGCAGCGGATGTTTTTGACGCCGCCGGGCGTCTGGTCTGCGCCGGGTTGATCGAGACCCACATCCATCTCGACAAGTCGCGCATCATCGACCGCTGCCCACCGGTAACGGGCCGCCGGGTCAACCCGGTGACGATGACGGCGCCCTTAAAGAAGGATTTCACGGTCGAGGACGTCCGCCAGCGCGCCGAAGCCACCTTGCGCGAGTGTCTCGTCAACGGCACGACGCGGATGCGCACCCAGGTCGAGATCGACCCGGCGATCGGCTTGCGCGGTTTCGAGGCGATCGAGTCGCTGGTCGCCGATTACCGATGGGCGATCGACATCGAGACCTGCGTCTTCCCGCAGGACGGCCTCACCAACTATCCCGGCACCGAAGAGCTGCTGGTCGCGGCGCTGAAACAGGGCGCGCCGGTGCTCGGCGGGGCGCCCCGTTACGACAGCGATCCCCCGGCGCAGATCGAGCGCATCTTCGCGCTGGCCCGCGAGTTCGATGTCGACCTCGACCTCCATCTCGATGTCGGCGACAGCCCCGACGGCATGCTGATCCATCAGGTCCTGGCCCTGACCGAGCACTACCAGCGCGGCGGGCGGGTCGTCGCCGGACATATGGCCAAGCTGTCGCTGCTGCCGCCGGCCGAGGTCGCCGCGCTGGCGCGCCGCCTCGCCGATGCCGGGATCGCGGTGACGGTGTTGCCGGCGACCGATCTCTACCTGATGGGGCGCGGGCGCGACCATGAAGTGGCGCGCGGTGTCGCCGACGCCAATTTGCTTGCCGCCAACGGGGTCACCTGCTCCTTGTCTAGCAACAACATCCTGAACCCGGCGACCCCTTATGGCGACTGCTCCTTGATCCGCATGGCCAATCTGCACGCCAATGTGCTGCAGATCGCGGCGCCGCAGGAGCTGCGCCAATTGTTCCTGATGCTGACCGAGCATTCCGCGCGGCTGCTCAACCTGAAGGATTACGGGCTCAAGCCCGGCAACCCCGCCGATCTCGTCGTGATCGACGCCGCGACCCCGGAGCAGGCGGTCGCCGAGATCCGCCCGCCGCTTGGCGTCTGGAAACGCGGCCGACGCACCGTCATCCGCCACCCGCCGGAGCTGCTCGCGCCGGCCTGAGACCAGCGCCTACATCATGCGCTCGTCGGGCCCGATCAGGTTGAGCGGCGTCTCGCCCAGGATGGCGCGCCGGCAATTCCGCACGGCGCGGCGCAGGTATTCGTCCCGCCAGGCACCACCTCCGGCCGAGTTGTGCGGCGAACCGATGACGTTTGGCAGATCCAGAAACGGGTGGCCCATCCGGAAATGGCCATGCCGCACCGGCTCGACCCACCAGGCGTCGATTCCGGCACAAAACCGCGGGTGTGCAACGAGGTGGGCGTAGAGCGCGGCCTCGTCGACGATCTCGCCGCGCGCGACATTGATAAAGATCGCATCTTCCTTCATCAGCCCCAGTTCGCGCGCGCCGATCAGTCCTTCGGTTTCCGTCGTCAGCGCAGCGCAGACTACAAACACATCGGCCGCTCGCAGCAAGTCGTCGAGCCGGTCCGGAGTCGCGATCCAATCGGTCGGCTCCACGCTCGCGCCGCGCCGGTTGATCGTGTGGATCTGCATGCCAAAGGCGCGCATCAGCCGGGCCGTCGCGACGCCAACATTGCCGAACCCGAAGATGCCGCAGACGCCGCCGCGCAGCATCTTATTGGCGCCCCGCTGGTTGAATTCACCTCGTTTGAGCCTCTCGTGCTCGACGAACAGCCGCTTGGCGGCAGCGAGCGCGAGCGCGACGATGTGCTCCGACATGGGCTCTGTGCCGCCGCCTTTATTGGCCGCGACCGGTAATTCCGGCGGCAGGCCTCGGGTCGGCACCCAATCGATCCCGGCCGCGGTGAACTGCAGCAGCCGAGCGTCGCCGATGAGCGGTATCTCGTCCGAGCGCAGCTCCTTCGAGGTGTCATGCGCCAGCAAGGCGCCGGCGCGGCTGAGCGCCGCGGCGCGCTCGGCCGGCGCCAGATCGCTCAGACAGATGATTTCGGCGACCCCGCCCAGCTCCTCGGCGACGATGGCGCGGCTGCGCCCGCTCAACGGATAGGTCACCACCAGCGGGCCGCTGTTCATCGCGACGCTATGAGTATTATTCCGCGGCATCCTGTCTATCGGGGCGAAGGACATCATAGGTCTGCTTTTGGTAGGCGATCATGTAGTCGGTGTAGTAGGTCGTCGGGTATTTCGCCGGCTTGTTCGGCCCGACGCAGCTCGGCACGGCGGCCACCGGCCAATCGATATTGGCGTCGCAGAAAAAGGCGAGGGCGTAGCGCTCTCCGCCCGAGCGGTTGACGGCGCGGTGCGGCGTGGCAAGAAAGAAATCGTTGGTCCAGCGCTGCAGCAACTGACCGCCATTGACGACATAGGCGTCGGGAATGGCCGGCGCGTCGATCCACTTGCCGCTTTGCGTGCGGATTGACAGACCCGGCACATCGTTGGGGGCGAGCAAAGTGAGGAAACTGGTATCGGTGTGCGGAGCAATCCCGAACTCGTCCTCCGGTGTGCCGGCCTGGTGCGGATAATGCGTCATGCGCAATTTGTACTGCGGCTCCTTGAACGGCAGGTCGAAATATTCCGCCGGCAGATCCAGCGCGCGGGCGTAAAGGCGCACTAGCTTCTGCACCAGCCGCTCCATCGTGTCGCAATAATCGACGACGACCTCACGCAATCCCGGTAGGTCGGACGGCCAGCGGTTGGCGCTGCGGAAGCGCCGGTCGGCCACCACGTCCGGATGGTCGCTCGGCAGATCGCGCGCGACAAACAGCGCTTCATTGAGGTTCGGCTTGGTGACAGTCGCGACGACCGACGTCCGCAGCGTATCGCCCTTCATCGGCAGGTAGCCGACATTGTGTTTGTCGATCTTGACCTCCAGCTTTTTTTCTAAGGGCTGGGCGTGGAAACGCCCGGCTTCTCGGAAAACGTCGCGTATCTGACCCGAAGGCACGCCGTGATTGACGATGAAGTAGAAGCCGATCTCGGTCAGCGCATAGCGGAGTTCGGCGGCAGCGCGGTCAAGCGCGCCCGGGCCGCCGGCCAAGTAGGGGCCGAGATCGATGACCGGGATGATTTGCGTGTCTGCCATTCGACACTCCTGCGCGCCTGGCGCACGATAGCGCCGTGCCAGAGTCGCGGTCCAGCACCGCGGCCGCGGGGGTCATCATCTCGAAGCGGATTACGCGGCGCCGTGGTGGGCCGGGGTGATCCCGGTCGCGCAGCGGCTTGGCGCCGCGGTGCCCGGCATGCGGGTCACTCCACGCGGCCTGGCGGAGGCGGAGATCGGCCATTTCGGCGAGGGGCCGGCATTCGACAAAATCCTGCGCAATCTCGCGCAGCGCTCCACCGCGGCAGGCTGACCGCTCAGTCCGCCGAGGCGGCAGCCGGCTGGCCGGTCCGGCGGCGCCGCTTTGAGGCCGCGCGGCGATCGCTGACCTGCGCCACGACGGCGACCGCAATCATCAGGATGACGCTGATGCCGAACACCCATTGCGGCGCGCCATGGTCCATCGCAAAGCCGAACATCAAGGGCCCGACCATGCCGCCGATGCCGAAGCCCGAGGTGACGATGCCGAAGGTGCGGCCCATCGCGCCCGGCGGGGCGGCGGCGCGCACCAGCATGTCGCGCGACGGCATGATCATGCCGCTGAGCAGTCCGGCGACCGCCATCGCCGCGACGAGCGGCACCGGAGCCAGACCCGTTGTCCCGATCGCCAAGACGATGCAGGCGTTGATGGCATAGCCGAGCGCCGCCACCTCGGCATGGCGTCGCGTCAAATCGGCGACAAAGCCGCCAGCCAGCACCCCCAGCGCCTGGGCGCTGAGATACGCGGTCAATGCCAGATTGGCGACCGACAGGGAGGTGCCGAAAGCGCTGGTCAGCGCCACTACGGAGAAATTGCTGATGCCGCTGCCGGAGAGGCTCATCAGCGCAAAAAAACCGGTGAGGCCGATGATCGTCGGGGTCAATATCGCGGTCATCCCGTTGCCGCGACCCGCGCCGGACGGCGCCCGATGCAGCGGCATCAGATCGCTGTCGATGCCGCGCGCGAGCACCAGCGGCACCGCGACGACGAACGCGACGAACCCGGCCGCCATCAGCGCGAAATTCAACCCCATGCCGGCAGCGAGCGCGATCATCGTGACCGGGGCGACCGCGGTCCCGAGAAATCCGGCGAAGGTATGGATCGAAAAAGCCCGTCCCAGGCGAGCCGGCTCGATCTTGCGCGACAGGAGGGCGTAATCGGCCGGGTGAAAAACGCTATTGGCGAGCCCCATAAACACCATCGTGCAGAGCAGGGAGGGATAGGACGGGGCGAGACCGAAACCGAGATAGGCAAGCCCGGAAACAAAAAGCCCGAGCACCAGCATCCGACGCGAACCGATTCGGTCGACCAGATAGCCGACCGGCAATTGCGCCAAGACCCCGACAATGCTGGCGACGGTCAACGCCAGGCCAAGCTCGATAAAGCCGATGCCGAGCCGCGCCGCCAGCAGCAGAAACAGCGGCGGCAGCACCATGCCCTGGAAATGATTGACGAAATGCGCTGCCGACACCAGCGCGATCGCCTGGTATTCGGGTGCCTTGTCGCGCTCGCCGCCGGGCATCGCCAGCGCTTCGGTCGTCATCCCCGGGTTTGCCTCTTATTTCACCGGTTGCGCAAGATGGCGTGCCTCCCGCGCGCCTGCAAGCGCCGGATCGGCAAGGCTGCCCTCAACCAACCGGGCAACAAGATGAATTGCGCTCTCCGGCGATGACGAGCCATGGGGCGGAAAAGCGCAGCGCATTCCGCCATTGCGCGGCGGCGGAATACGCTTCGCTATTCCGCCCTACACCTGCTCTGCTCTAGCATCGCTCCTTCGGGGTTGCGGCGAGGGCCGGGGCGATGAGCGTGCAGAGGGTCGGACAGCGGGTGCGCCGGGAGGAGGATGTGCGCCTTCTGACCGGCCGCGGCCGCTATGTCGACGACGTGTCGGCGCCGGGTGCGACGCGCGGCTATGTCCTGCGCTCGCCGCATGCCCATGCGCGGATCCTCGCGATCGACGTGCGGCGTGCGATCGAAGCACCGGGCGTGCTCGCGGTCCTCACCGGCGCCGACCTGCGGCGCCGCGGGCTCGGCACGCTGCGCCCCGGAGTGCCGCGCCGGCGCCGCAACGGCGCGCCGGCTTTTGTCTGCCCGCAGCCGCTCCTGGCGCAGGACCGGGTGCGCTATGTCGGCGACCCGGTCGCGTTCATCATCGCCGAAACCCTGAGCCAAGCGAAGGACGCCGCCGAGCTGATCGCGGTCGAGTATGAGCCGCTGCCAGCGGTCGTTACGGCCGAGGCGGCACTGATGCCCGGCGCGCCTTCGGTGTGGGACGACAACCCGGGCAACGAGGCCTTCACCCATGCGGCCGGCGACCAGGCGGCGGTCGAGGGCGCCTTCGCCCGCGCCGCGCACATCGTGCGCGACACGATCACCGTCAATCGGGTCACCGCCAACAGCATGGAGCCGCGCGCCTGCCTCGCGCAGCACGACTCGGACGAGGAGCGCTATACGATCCGCTGCACGGTGCAGTCGGTGCACGGAACGAGGGCCGCGCTGGCCGGGCAGATCTTCCGGGTGCCGCATCACCAGATCCGCGTGGTTTGCGACACGATGGGCGGCGGGTTTGGCATGAAGGGTGGCTGCTACCCCGAATACGCGCTGGCGCTGTGGGGTTCGGAGGTCGTCGGGCGTCCGGTGCGCTGGACCTCGGAGCGCAGCGAAGGCCTCCAGAGCGACGAGCAGGCGCGCGGCAGCACGGTCGAGGCTGAGCTGGCGCTCGATGGCGACGGCAAGTTCCTCGCCTTGCGGACGCGATGGGTGTCGTCGATCGGCGCCTATTTCTCGAGCGACCGGCCGACGATCCCGCTGACCATCGGGCTCGCCTGCCTCGTCAACACCTACACCTTTGCGGCGGTCTATGCCGAGGTGACGGCTGTCCTGACCAATACGATGACGACCGCGCCCTATCGTGGCGGCAGCCGCCCCGAGCCGATCTATGTCACCGAGACGATCATCGACACGGCGGCGCGCAAGCTTGCCATCGACCCGGCCGAGCTGCGCCGGCGCAACACGATCCCGGCGAGCGCGATGCCCTATCCGACACCGATGCAGCAGACCTATGACAGCGGCGATTTCGCGAAGAATTTGGGCGATGCGCTGGCCCTCGCTATCTATGACGGGGTTGCCGCACGCCGCGCGGCGGCCCGCCGGCGCGGCAAGCTCCTCGGCATCGGCGTCGCGACCACCGTGGCGGCGACCGGCGGGCGCGACTACGAGCATGCCGAGATCCGCTTCGACCCGGCCGGCGGGGTCGTGCTCTTGACCGGCAGCATGGACCACGGCCAAGGCCACGCCACGACCTTCAAGCAGGTATTGTCCGACAAGCTCGGCATCGATGCCGAGCAGATCCGCTACCGCTATGGCGACAGCGATCTGGTGACGATGGGGATCGGCACCTTTGGCTCGCGCTCGGCCCAGCTCGCCGGCTCGGCGATCGTCGGCGCCGCCGACCGGCTCATTGAAAAGGGCAGGCGGATCGCCGCGCACGTCATGGAAGCGGCGGCCGGCGACATCGTTTTCGAGCGCGGCCGGTTCACGATCGCCGGCACCGACCGCTCGCTGGCGATCGAGGAGGTGGCGCAGCGCTCCTTCCAGGCGGCTCAATTGCCCGAGGATATCGAGACCGGGTTTGCCGAGCGGTCGAATTTCGGCCCCGCCGACGCGGCGACCTTCCCGTCGGGCGCGCATGTCTGCGAGGTCGAGATCGACCATGAGACCGGCGAGGTCCAGCTCACCCGCTACTGCGCGGTCGACGATGTCGGCACGATGCTGAACCCGCTTCTGTGCGAGGGGCAGATCCATGGCGGCATCGTTCAGGGACTGGGGCAGGCATTGCTGGAAAACCTGGTCTACGACCCGGAGAGCGGCCAGCTCGTCACCGGCTCGTTCCAGGATTACGCGATGCCGCGCGCCGACGATTTCTGCGCCTTCGAGCTCTCCGAGAATTCGACGCCGACCGACAAGAACCCGCTGGGCGTCAAGGGGGTTGGCGAGGCCGGCACGATCGGCGCAATCCCGGCGGTGATGAACGCGGTAAACGACGCGCTCGCCGCGATCGGCGCGCCGCCGGTCGCATTGCCGGCCACGTCCGAGAAATTGTGGCGCGCAATCAGACAGGCAGGGGTTTAATAGCGAAGGAGGAGAGCCATGACACTTAACGTACGCCGCATCGTCACCGGGCACGATTCCAACGGCAACGCGATCGTCGCGAGCGATGAGCGGATGACCGGCGCCAGCGCGCCGGGGCGGCCGGGCATTTCGCGCGTTGAGCTTTGGTCGGCCGACAAGATGCCGGTGGACAATTCGGAAGGTGCGGCGGCGGAAGCGCAGAAGAAGGGCTTTGTCGTCCGCCACAATTACGTCGGCTCGGGCCAGGGCAATGTGTGCCGGATTGTCGAGTTTGCGCCGGGCGGCGCGAAGTTCATGCACCGCACCGAGACGCTCGATTACGCGATCCTGTTGTCGGGCGAATGCGATCTCGAACTCGACGACGGCAAGATCTTGCACATGAAGCAGGGCGATATCTGCGTGCAGCGCGGCACGATGCACGCCTGGGTTCCGACCGGCCCGGCCCCGGCCGTCTTCGCCTTCATCCTGATCGACGCCGATCCGGTCGCCGCGGGCGGCAAGAAGCTGACGACGCATTACCCGGCGCGCTGAGCGGGGAAGGCGGCCGGCTCGCTTTCTTGAATCCGGCGCCGCTCAAGGGTAAGGAAAGCGGTGTCGTCGGATCCTGGCGATCGCCCGGCAGCGCTTTGGGTCCGCGGTTGACTACCCCAGGGAACCTGATGGAAGAGCTGTTCAGCGACTACGAAGAGGTGAGAAAATCAGGGCTGTTTGATGCTGAATACTATCTGGCGACCTACCCCGATGTCGCAGAGCGCAATGTCGATCCGCTGGTCCATTACCTGGAGGAGGGTGCGCGCGCGGGACGCAACCCGTATCCTGATTTCGACGCTGGGTTTTACCTTGAACAATGCCGGAAGCGGGGAGAGCAGCCGAGCAATCCCCTGTTGCATTACATCCGGATCGGCGCCGCGCGCGGTTTCAAGACGCGGCGCGGCGAGGCCGAACGCCACCCCCCTGCCGGCAGGCGTGGGAATGCGACCGATCGGGTTGGCCGGCCGCCGATCCTGGTCGCGATCGAGTCGCTCGGCGTGGTTGGCGGGCGCGGTGGAACTTCCCGGCTTTCCCTAAGCGGCTGGGCGCTGGCGGCGAGCCCGATCGGCGAAATCGCCGTCTCGATCGACAACGAAGTCGTCGGCACCGCCGCTTACGGCCTGGCACGGCCGGATATCGCCAAGCTTTATCCGGACCGCGCCGCCGCGGCTCGCTGCGGCTTTATGCTCGCTCTCGACCTGCCGGGCCCGGCGAGCGGCACGATCGAGGCGACGCTGACCGTGCGAACCGCCGATGGCGATATGGGCGAGCGTCGGCTGGAGGTCGAGATCCCGCCGCAAGCGATCGGTACCGGTGATCGGCTGGGGGGAACCCCTTCCGATATGCCGGCGGCCGGCAAGGCTGCGATGCAGCTCTCGATCGAGGGTGCTGCGGTCGACCAAAGCGGCATTCTTCGCCTCGACGGCTGGCTCCTCTGTGTCGTCCAGATCGAGTCCGTCGAGGCCTTTATCGACGGTGCCTGCATCGGCCTGGCCGAATTCGGCCGGGTACGCGGCGATATCGAGAAGCTACCTGCGGATTACCCCAACTCGCGGTTTTCGGGCTTCGCCCTGGTCGCCGATGTCGGCAGGTACGGTGCCGGTCGAAAGACCATCGCGATCAGGGCAACCGCGCGCGGCGGCATCGTGCGCGTCGCGACGGCGAAAGTCGAAATCCCCGAGCTATCCGCCGTGCGCGCCGCCGTCCAGGACCCAGGCTTTCAGTATCACAGCGAAGAGGTCACCCTGACCCCGACCGGGCGGATCGCGGTGCGCGGCTGGACGGTCTGCCGATCGCCGGTCGAGGCGGTGGCCGTACTCCTCGACGGCAAGGAAATCGGCCGAGCCGAGCTTGGTCTGGAGCGGCCCGATTTGGGCAATCTGTTCCCCTCTCTCGCCCATGCCCGGCAGCCGGGCTTCGCATTTCACGCGCAGACCGGGGGACCCGTTGTCGGAGAACACCTGATCACACTTCGAGTGTGCCGGGAAGATGGGCAAATTCACGAAGCCCGAGTGCCGGTCGTCGCCGGCGCGCAAATGAGGTCGGGGGGGGCGCAGACGGTCGGCAATCCCGACCTCAAACTGCACATTGACAGCCCCAATCTGATCGGCCGCTCGGCCGAGGCGCCGGTTCGCGGCAACCTGGAAATCGCCGGCTGGGCACTGGCGGAAGCCGGTGTCGCAGCGATCGAAATCGCCGTCGACGGCATCCCCATGGTGCTCGCCGATTACGGCTTGAGGCGCCTTGACATCCAGGCTGCGTTTCCCGATTGGGACGCTGCGATCGCGAGCGGCTACCAGGCATTGCTGCCGCATCGCCTTCTGTCCACGGGCGGTCACGCGGTATCGGTTACCTTGCGCGACAAGACCGGCCGTACGACGAGCCTTGAGTTCGCCATCGCGGTGGAGGAACTCGCCGACGCGCCCGGGCCGTGGGCGCTGCGGCGCAAGATGGCGCAGGCTGAAATCGACCTCTACCGGCGCATTTTGGAGAAAAGCGGCCGGCATCCGTTGTTCGCGATCATGCTCACGGTCAACCAGGGTGAAGAGTCGCTTCGCGACGCCGGCATGACGATCCAGTCGTTATGCGTCCAGGTCTATCCGAACTGGCGGCTGTTGATCGTGCCGCAGGGAGCCGGCGGCAAGATCGGTCCTGTCCGCGAGCGGCTGCTCGCCGGAACGCCGGGATTGGACGGCAGAGCCGAGGTGCTGCGCAATTACACCCCTCGGACCCTTGGCAGCCTCGCGTCAGAGACTGGCGCTTCGGCGAGCGAGGTGTTTTTCACCGTCCTGTCGGCAGGCGACGAACTCGGCGTCGACGCTTTTCTCGAAATGGCGTTGGCCACTGCGACCCATCCCGAGGCGGATTTTCTCTACAGCGACGAGCGTTGCCGCAATCCGGCATCCGGCGCCGTCGAGGCTTTTTTCAAGCCGCAATGGTCTCCCGACCTGATGCTGTCCACCAATTACGTCGGGCGGTTGTGGAGCGCGCGCGCCGATCTGCTCCAATCCGTCGCTGCGCCGGGCGAAATATTGCTGGGCCGTGGCGAATACGATCTGGTGTTGCGCTGCACCGAGGCGGCCGCGGCGATCAAGCACGTCCCGGCGGTGCTGTGCGAGCGCGCGGCAGAAGGCGCCGAAGATCCGGTACAGTCGAAAAAGGCGCTCGAGCGAATGCTCGCCCGGCGCGCCATTGCCGGCGAAATCGGCGTCGGCCCGGTTCCCGGCACCTATCGGCTGAAGCGCGCGCTGACGAGGCCGGGGCTGGTCTCGATCATCATCCCGACTTGCGCCGCCCAAGGCATGATCGAGACCTGCATCACCACGCTGCGGCGGATCACCGCCTACCGCAATTACGAAATCATCTGCATCGAGAACATCGCGCCCAAGGATCGGAAATGGCGCAGCTGGCTGCGGCGCAACGCCGACCGGGTGACCGCCACCGAGGAGGCGTTCAATTGGGCGCGGTTCAGCAACCTTGCCGCGGCGCAGGCCAAGGGCGAATACCTGCTGTTCCTCAACGACGATATCGAAATCACTGACCGCCATTGGCTCGATGCGCTGCTCGAACAGGCCCAGCGACCCGAAGTCGGGGTCGTCGGCCCGCGCCTATTGTATCCCGATCGGCGCGTCCAGCACGCCGGCATGTTCCTGGCCGCTGTCGGTCAGGCCCGCCACGCTTTTCGTTACACCGCGGAAGACGATCCGGGATATTTCGGTCTGGCCCTGACCCAGCGCAACGTCATCGCGGTGACCGGGGCATGCTTGTTGACCCAGCGCGAGACGTTTGACGCGCTTGGCGGTTTCGACGAAACGCAGTCGATCGTCAACAATGACCTCGATTACTGTCTGCGGGCCTGGCAGAACGGGCTGTTCAACGTCTATACCCCGCATGCCACGCTCATTCACCACGAGGCGATCAGCCGGGCCGCGCTCGATGACGATTACGATGCCGCGGTGTTCGACAGCAAATGGCGTGATCTCTTCCTCGCGGGCGATCCCTTCTTCAACCCGCATCTATCGAAAAACCATGACGACTTTGCCGTCGATCACGAACCGACGCAGCTGTTGGTAACCGGCCGGCCCCTACTCGCACGCGACCAGATACGCCGGATCCTGGTCGTCAAGCTCGACCATATCGGCGACTGCATCATCGCATTCCCGGCGATCCAACGCTTGCAGCGGCATTTCCCGGACGCCCGGATCAGCGTTCTGACCTCGCATGCATCGCGGCCGGTGTGGTCCCTGGAGCCAAGCGTCACCGACACGATCGAGTTCGATTTCTTTCACGCAGTCTCGGGACTGGGCGAACTCGAGCGCACGGAGGAGGATTGGCGGGAATTGCACCAGCGCCTCGCGGTCGAGCGGTTCGACCTTGCGGTCGACCTGCGCAAGCACCCCGAGACCCGGCTGGTGCTGCAGCACACCGGCGCGCGCTGGCTGGCCGGGTTTGATTTTCGCAACCAGTTCGCCTGGCTCGACATCGCGCTCGACTGGACCGGGGACCAGATGTATGTGCGCAAGCGCCAGCATAACGGCGACGATCTGGTCAATCTGGTCGATGCGGTCGCCGCTGCCTGCGAGCGAGACCGCGCGGTGATGACCGCCCGTCCGTCGGGCTCGCCGACCCTGGCGGCGCTGAAGCGGAAGACGCCGTCGACTGGACCCTTGGTCTGCGTCCATCCGACCGTCGGCAACGATGCTCGGCAGTGGCCGATGGAATACTTTGCCGCGGTGATCGACCGGCTCGTCGAAGCGGATGGTGCGCGAATCGTGCTGATCGGCGCCCCCGGCGAGGAGGATGTCGCCGCCGCCATCCTCGGGCGGGTGCGCCACCAGAATGCGGTCACCTCGCTGGTCGGGAAATTGCCTCTCGCCGAATTGCCGGCGCTGTTGGCCGGGGTCTCGCTCTTTCTCGGTAACAATAGCGGGCCCAAGCACATCGCGGCCGGTCTCGGCGTGCCGACGGTCGGCGTTCATTCCGGCACGGAAGACGTGCGCGAATGGGGTCCGGTTGGTCCGAACGCGATTGCCGTCGCGCGCGAGGTGGTCTGCGCTCCGTGCTATTTGGCGCATGCTGCGGATTGTCGCCGCGGTCTGGCTTGTCTGCGGGAGCTCGAGCCGGCCCGGGTCTACGATGCCTGCAAGCGGCTGCTGCTGAGCGGGCCGCCGGTGCAAGCGGCACATCGCCCTGCCGGCAGTGCAGCGCACAGGGCGGGGCAGCCAGCGCGTGCCCGCGAGCGGGCGGCGCGACGACCGGCGGAGACGGCGGCAGCCAGCCGGCCGCCACTAGTCTAATTCACTCGCAACGCAGACAAGCCGATCGGGGCTTGGACCTCCTCCCTTTCAGTAGCCCCGCAGAAACGCGAGCACCTGCGCGGTCCACTCGGCCGGCTTCTCGAAGGGCGGCCAGTGCCCGCAATTGTTGAGCAGCACGAGGCGCGAATCGGCGATGTGGTTGAGGATCGCGATCGAGACCTCGAAGGCCACCATCCGGTCGTAGCGGCCGTGGATCAGGAGGACCGGCGCCTGGATTTGGGCGAGGTCTTGTGTGTAGTCGTGCGGCAGGCTCACCGATTGGCGGCGCGCCTCCGTAAACTCGGGCGACCAATTGTGCGCCCGGTGGATGTAATCCACCAGTTCGTCAGTCACCAGGCTCTCGTCGTCGATGTGCACCGAGAGGTAGCGCCGGATGTTGTCACGGCTCGGGTCGCCGAGGGCCTGTTGGGTAGCGCGGCTGCCCTCCGAGGGGCGATTTGCCATGAGGTAGCGATCGCCGCCGGTGCCGATGTGCGAGCCGCCCATCACGAACTTGCCGACCCGCTCGGGGTAGGCGATGGCCGCCACCATCGCCGACTGTCCGCCCTGCGAGTTGCCGACCCAGTGCGCCCGCGCGATGCCGAGCGCGTCCAGTAAGGCGACCGCGGTGCGCGCCTGCACGGCGTGCACCCCCTCGCGGTAGACGATCGGGCCCGTTTTGCTGAAATTCGGCAGGTCCATCAGGATGCAGCGGAAGTGCTGCGACAGCGCGCCGACCGTCTTGTGAAACGTGATCCACGCGGTGGTGCCGGGACCGTAGGAATGGAGGAACAGTACCGGCTCGCCCTGACCCACATCGTGGTAGTGCACATTGATGCCGCCGGCCGTGACGGTCTTGCCGGTGCCCGCTTCGGTCAGGCCATTCGACGCGATGAACGGCATGGCTTCCTCCTGTTGCACCGCGCCGGCGGGTGGTGGCGGGCGGCGTGGGCGATCGGCCTCAGGGAGGCGCTTGATCGAGCTGCACGCGAATATTCTGCAGCGACCCGCGCTGGCGGCCCTTTTCGACCGACAGCCCAACCGTCTGGCCGGGAACATCGAGCCAGATCAACTCGCGAAAGGCCGCGGCATTGGCGATCGGCTCACCATCGATCGCCGTCACCACGTCCTGCGCCGCCAATCCGGCGCGCTGCGCCGGGCTGCCGTCCTCGACCCTGGTGACGACCACGCCTTTCGTCTGCGGGCTGCCGATCGCCTGCGCCTCGGCAGGAGTGAGGTCTTGCGGCGCGACGCCGATCCGGCCGTGGCTGCCCGGCCGCCAATTCGCCGCTGCGCGCTGTGCTGCCGCGATTTCATCGGGTGATGCCCCCCGGGCGAGCTGGTCGCGTTGGGCGGCGGCTTGGCTCTGCTTGTCCGGGTTGCCCCAGCGCGTCGCGATGCTGTACCAGATATAGGCGGCTATCGGGTTGCGCGGCGCCCCGAAGCCGTTGTCGAGCGAATAGGCAAGATTGTACACCGCCGAGGGGTCGCCTTCCGCCGCGGCCCGGCGGAACAGGGCGAGCGACCGGCCGAGGTCTTTCGGAACGCCCTCGCCGATCGCGTACATGCGTCCGAGCTGGCCTTCCGCGAGCCGGTTGTTTTGCTCCGCGGCCTTCTGATACCAGCCCGCGGCCTCGCTAACATCTTTCGGAACCCCCCGCCCGAATTCATAAAGCCGACCGAGATCCGCTTGCGCAACGGCAAGACCCGCATCCGCCGCCGTGCGGTAACGGCGCGCCGCCTCCAGCAAGTCGCTTGCCACGCCCCGGCCGGATTCATACAGGCGTCCGAGATAGTAGGCCCCGCCGGCTTCGCCCAGATCGGCCGCCTTGCGATACCAGCGGGCGGCTTCGGCCTCGTCCTTGACGACGCCTCGCCCGGTCTCGTAGAGGAGGCCGAGGTTGACCTGCGCCAGGCCAACGCCCTGGTCTGCCGCCTTGCGGTACCAGCTGGCGGCCTGGGCTTCATCTTTTGGCTTACCCACCCCGGTTTGGTAGAAGAAACCGAGATTGTTCTCGGCCATCCCGTAAGATTGGTCGGCCGCCCGCTCGTACCATTGTGCCGCCGCGGGGCCGTCCTTCGCGAACCGTATCCCGGGCATCGTCGGGTCATAGAGGGTGCCCAGATAGAACTCCGCCTCCGCATTCCCCGCGTTGGCGCGGGTGCGAAGATCGTCGAGCGCCGCCGTGTCGTTTGTCGCGCGATCCCTTAGCTCCGCCAGATTGACGGTCGGCGCCGACGGCGCGGGCGATGGGACCGGAACGGCCGGCGGCGGCAGCGGGGCTGCTGTGTGCCAGAGGATGGATAGCGTGCCAGTGGTCAGAGCCACGACCAGCGCGATCGGCGCTGCCACCAGGCTGATCCAATAGAGCCGGTCGTTCTCCGACAGGTGGCGGTGGGCGACCCGCAACCGCGATTGGTTGGGGTCGTACAGATCGCTCACGCAGAGATTTCCATGGTTTCGACCGCCTGGTCGATGTCCGCGATCGCGACCTCGCTCAAATCGGCATCGATATGGGTCGCAAGACGCTCCGCCTGGGCTTCCCGGACGCGCTCCACAAAGGTGCGCATCGAGCGAGCGTTGCCCCAATCTTCGCGACCGCGTGCGCTCGCCACCCACGGTCGGATCCGCGCCTCGAACCCTGACGGCAAGGTAAGCTGCTCTTGCGCCGCCGTGCGCGCAAAGATCTCGATCAACTCGTCCTCGTCATAGGCTGGAAAATCGATGCGGCGGTTGAAGCGGCTGGCCAGCCCCGGATTGCTTTCGAGGAAGTGGCGCATCTTGTCGGGATATCCGGCAACGATGACGACGATGCGGTCGCGGTTATCCTCCATGAATTTGAGGACCGTCGAAACCGCCTCCTGGCCGAAATCGCCGGAACCAGCCCCGGTCACCAGCGAATAGGCCTCGTCGATGAACAGAATGCCGTTGAGCGCTTCCTTGCAGCGCTCGAGCGTCTTGCTCGCGGTCTGGCCGATATAGCCGGCGACGAGGCCCTCGCGGTCGGTTTCCACGACATGGCCCCGGCGCAGCACGCCGACCGCGGCATAGATGCTGCCGAGGGTGCGGGCAACGACCGTCTTGCCGACCCCGGGCGGTCCCATAAAGACCATGTGCAGGCTCATCGGCGTGACCGGGAGCCCTTGCTCGCGCCGGCGCCGCTCGACTTGCAGCCGTGCGCTCAGGCGATTGATCTCCGTCTTGACTGAGGCGAGGCCGACCATGGCGTCGAGATCGGCGATCGCGCGGTCGGCCGGTCGCGACTGCGGTTTTGCCTCCGGGACATGAAGCTGAGGCAAGGGCGCTGCGGCTTGCGGCGTCCCGACCTGCAAGACGCCGCTTTGCAACCGCTTTGGCCAATTCATCGCGATGCGCACGCCGATATAGCCGAGCGCGACAATCGCGATCACCGCGGAGATGCCGGCCAGCCACGGCAGCATGAGGGTGAGGCTGCCGCCAATTGCTCCGCCGATGCTCGACATGTTGGCCGTCACGATTGCGACGGCAACGCCGGCGACGACGATCAACCCAAAGGTCGCCGCCATCGGGTAACGCTCGAGTAGATTCATGGGCAACCCCCAACCGGATCCCACCAAACGTTAATGGGTACGGCTCCGTTCATCGTGCTGTTCATGATCGCGGGTTCCAACGCAATGATGAAGTCATTTGCCTCCCCGACCACGGTGAACACACCCCGGCCGGTCGCATAAGCGGCGGGGAACGGCAACGCGATGACGCTCGGCGTCGTGGTCAGCGGGAAACGCGGCGAATGATAGGCACCCGAGATGATGCTGATAAAGCCGCCGGGCTTGCCCGGGCTATGCCAGATTGTAACCTCGGCGAGCGGCTCCCGGCAACGCCTCGCCTCTTCCATCAGCCGCGCCGCCTGATCCGGGGCGAGCGTGCTTTCGACCTGCGGCAATGCGGCGGTCGGCACTGCCTTCATCTGCCAAGTGCCGGCACTGCCGCTTTTGCGCCCGATCAGCGTCCCGGCGACCCCGCCGACTACGAGGGCACCCACGGTGCCGCCGCCGATAATGGTCAGCAGGCGTCGCCGCGACATCGACGCCGAACCGGGTGGCGGACCCGCTGCACCAAGATGCGCCATCACTCAGAGCTTGCCGCAGAGGCAGAGATTAACCGCATCAGCATCGTGCACCTCTCGAGAGCGCTTTGCGACCTGACAAACCGCCCTAATCCGGCATCCCCGGATCGCGGTGTCGAGGATCCATTGTCCGATTTTTGAAGGCCCTCGGCAACGAACTCCGCGCCATGCCCCCGCAACGCTGGAACTCGCGAAACCACGACCGCAGACGCCGACTTTGCCTCGCCGATCAGCGCTGCCCCTCTCCCGGCGGACGGTCAGGCGCGGTACTTGTCGATCGCGGCCTGGTCGAATTCGAGGCCGAGCCCCGGGGTGATCGGCATCTCCAGCATGCCGGCGACCGGCTGCGGCACCGCCTTCCATAGCGGGAAGAGGCGCGGCATGTACTCGACCGTGAGCCCGTTCGGTACCGCGCCGACGAGATGGACGTGGATCTCCGGCACACCGTGGCTGACGACCGGCAGGTTGAAGGCTTCCGCCATGCCGGCGATCTTGAGCCAAGGCGTGATCCCGCCCGAGCGCACCTGGTCGATCATCACGATATCGACCGAGCGCGCCTCCAGCATGTGGCGGAACGGGGTGATGCCGTAGAGGTATTCGCCGCCTGCGACCGGGGTGGCGAGCGCCGCGGTCACCCGTGCCAGCCCGGCGTAATCGTCATGCGCGGTCACGTCCTCCAACCAGAATAACCCAACCCCTGCGTCCTCCACCCGGCGGCCGATATCGATCGCCTGCTCGGGCCGCCAGCGCTGGTTGATGTCGCACATCAGATCCATGTCGGGGCCTACCGCCTGGCGAATGAGGCGGCCCTGCTCGACCTCGCGGGCAGGCGAGGTCACGCCGGGCAACCCCAACTGCATCTTGGCCTGGCGATGGCCCTTCTCGCGCAGCCGGCCGGCGGCGGTCACCGCCTCGTCGAGCTTGAGGCCGCGCCTCAGCGCGCCGCTCGCATAGGTCGCGATCCGGTCGCGCCCACCGCCCAATAGCTTCCATAACGGCAGGCCGGTCGCCTTGCCCTTCAAATCCCACAGCGCGACATCGATCGCCGACATCGCCAGCGTCAATATGCCGGCCGGGCCGGACTGGCCGGCCGCGTCGCGCAATTTACGGGTAACCGCCTCCAGCCGCAGTGGGTCCTCGCCGATCGCCAGTGCACCCAATTCGTCGACCGCGTGGCGCAGGGGGCGGGTCAGCGCTCCGCCGAAATAGCAGACCCCGAGCCCCTCGATGCCATCATCGCTGCGGAGCTTGAGCCAGACGATCGGGTTTTTCGCATTGGGGTTTTCCGAAAAGCCGGCGAGCGGCTCGTCGTTCGGCAGCAGCACGATGCCTGTCTCAAGCGAAGCGATTTTCATGCGAAGACCCTCCTGATCAGGCAATTTGCAGCGTCTGGAGAACCGGCAGCCGTTTGTCGATGAATTCGCGTGCCTGTGTCGCCAGCTCCGCCAGGTTTTCTTCTGGCGTTTCGAGCGGTTTGCCCTCCTTGAGCACCCGTTGGCTCTGGGCATTCAGCAAGTCCCAGACGAACTTCGCCAATTCGTCCGCGGTCTTGTGGCCGTTGCCGCGCGCCAGCAGAAACAGCTGCAAGAAACGGGGAGTGACGATGCCGCCCCCCGTCACCGGGCTGGCGAGAACCGTCAACTCGGCGCCGCTACGGGCTTTCTCGAAGATGCGATGGTTCAACTTGTCGGTGCGCGCGCGAGCCTGCGCCTGTATCTCGGCATCCTGCACCAAGCTGAGATCGCCCTTACCGGCAAGTACCACGACGGCTTCGTAAATCGTCGGGAGCCGAACCCCCGCGCCGCTCAGCGCCTGTTCGATCTCACCTATAGTCCTGGATTGCCGATCGCAGAGCGCATCGAGGATCGGGCCATAAACGCTCTGGCTCAACTCGCGCTGGCCGGTCGCGCTGGGGAGGCTGAACGAAACCTCGCTGCGCGAGCCGGGCATCAACACCGTGAGTCGCCTGATTGCCTCGGCCTGTTCGAGCGATGACAGCCGCCTCGTGCCCTTGACCCAATAATCGCGGCGAAATTGCTGGTTCACGATGAAGTCGCGGACCGACTGGCGAAACATCGGATCAGGAAGCTCGGTCAGAAACCGATGCTGATCCGCCGTCAGGTTCAGCGCATCGATGTGATCGAGGTAATTGGCGGAGCAGGCGTAGGTGAGCCGGGCCGGTGCGAGGCTTTCCACCATGTCGGCGAACAGGATGGCGCGCCAGTCGCGGTTGAAATACTCGTGCGCCAGGTAATTCCGGTTTTGTGCTTTGATAAGCTTCAGACGCTCGGCGAGTGTCGGGTTCGCCAACGCGAACCCGGGATTGGTCGCCAACAGCGTCTCGGCAAACTCGAGGGCGGCATCGATCCGGGCGACGATGCCCCGCCCCGGCGCAGCCATCATCCCGGCATGCTCGGTCAACAGGTGCCGCAGCGGCACCATTGCGGCAAAGCCGGGCTGGCAGTTGTAGCTGAGGAAGAGGACACCGCCAATTTTCAGCTTGCGCCGGATGAAGTCGACAACGATCCGCTGGTTCTCTGGAGATACCCAGCTCAAGACACCGTGCAGGCCAATATAATCGAAATCCGGGAGATCGGCGCGGGCACAGAATTCGGCAAAGGGTTGATCGAAAAGCTGCGCCTCCGATCCGGCCGCTTCCGCCAGGGATTGCGCGAAAGCGGCATGCGCCGGATTGAAATCCGTGCCGTACCAGCGAACATTAGACGCGGCGGCATGGATATTCACGCTGACGCCCTGTCCGAAGCCGAGCTCGCAGGCCGTGCCGACTGCCGGCGGCGCCAGCGCCACATTCAAGAACGGGATGGCGAGCCGCAGCGGGTTCAGTTCGGCGTAATAGCCGAACGTATAGTCGATTTCGGCCACATAGCCGTCGGTCCAGTCGCTCACGCGGATCGTCTTCCCTTGCTCCGGCTCACGCCTTGTAGCGGTCGAGTGTCTTCTGATCGAATTCGAGGCCGAGGCCCGGCGCGGTCGGCATCGCCAGCTCGCCGCCCTGTTGCAGCGGCACCTCTTTGAACAACGACCCCAGCCAGGGCATGTATTCGACGGTCAGCCCGTTCGGAACGGCTCCGATCAGATGGACATGCACTTCCGGGATCAGATGGCTGACCACCGGCAGGTTGAATGCTTCGGCCATGCCGGCGACCTTGAGCCATTGCGTGATGCCGCCGACCCGCACCAGATCGATCATCGGGATGTCGACCGAGCGGGCTTCCAACATGTGGCGGAACGGCACGATGCCCCAGACATATTCGCCGCCGGCGACCGGGGTCGAGAGCGCGTCCGCGATGCGGGCGAGGCCGGCATAATCGTCGGCCGTCGTCACGTCTTCGAACCAGAAGAGGCCGACGCCGGCATCCTCGACCCGGCGGCTGATATCGATCGCCTGCTCGGGCCGCCACCGCTGGTTGATATCGCACATCAGCTTGATGTCGGGGCCGATTGCCTCGCGGATCTTGACCATGCGCTCGACCTCGATCGCCGGCGTCGTCTCGCCGGGCAGCGCCATCTGCGTCTTCATCTCGCGCCAGCCCTTGTCCTTCAAGGTTGCGGCGGCCTTGACCACCCGGTCGAGCGAGAGCCCGCGCATCAGGGCGCCGCTCGCATAGGTCGGGACGCGCTCGCGCGCCCCGCCCAAGAGCTTCCACAGCGGCAGGTTCATCGACTTGGCGCGGATGTCCCACAGCGCGATGTCGAGCGCCGAGAGTGCCAGATTGTAGACCCCGCCCGGGCCGGCCGAGCCGCCGGCGGCATTCTTCAGTTTTTGCTGGACGGCCTCGACCCGCACCGGGTCTTCGCCGACGCAGAGCGCCCCCAATTCGTCGATCGCGTGCATCAGCGTACGGGTCAGCGCCCCGCCGAAATAGCTGACGCCGATGCCCTCGATCCCGGCATCGGTCGCGACCCGCAGCGTCACGATCGGGCGCTTGCCGCTCGGGTTGTCGGCGGCGCCGGCCAACGGCTCGTCGGCCGGCAATTCGACAAGCAGGGTCTGGGTTCCGGTAATTTTCATGGCGTCACCTCAGGCGGGTTGGGGCGCGTATCTCCGCAGCGTCCCCGATGTCGCGGCGAAGAGCAACAGCAGGAAAATCAGGCCCGATCGCTTCCAGCGCGATCGGCGCCGGCACGCCGGCGCAAGAGGAACATCCGCATCTTGCCGTAGCGCTTGGCGGCCTGCGTGTTGCCGACATAATTGCACTCGAAGCGGTCGGCGTTGTGGAGGGCGAGAACCGCGGCCAGCGTCTCGGTGACATAGATGCACCGCTCGGGCGTCACCGGCTCGATCCGCGCGGCCCGGCTGACATGCGCCCCGAAGAAATTGTCGCGCTCCAGGATCGGGTCGCGGGCGTGGTAGACCGGCCCCAGATGGCCGCCTAGCCGCAACGCCATGTCGGCGGGCAGACCGGCGGCCGCGAGGTCGACCCCGGTGATGGCTTCCTGCAGGTCGAGCGCGCAATCTGCCGCCTTGCCGGCATCGTCGAAGACCAGAAAGAGACCGTCGCCCCAGGTATTGGCGAGGAGAATGTCCCGACGGTAGCGGTTGACGACCGTGGCGGAGGCGCCCAGTACGAGTTTGACAAAGGACGGCAATTGAGTGTCGGTCAGCTTGCCGAAGCCGTGAATGTCGCCGAACAGCATGGCGCGCGTGCGGCGCCCGCCGCTGCCTCCCGATTGCCAGGCGGGCTGGTGGGTCAGCGTGCTGCCGGGATCGATCCTGGTCGATGGATATCCGCTGTGTCGCCAATTGGCGACATCGACCGCCGTGCCGGCCGGCCCGGTGGGGAGCTCGCCGTCCCACACTGCCAGTTGCTCTGCCTCGGTCGCGAGATGACGGGCGCGCAGCAGCGCCAGTCCCATCGCCAGCTGGCTGCAATAGGTAAAAAGCTGGTCGTCCCCCAGGTAGCGGTCCCTGGTGGTGTAGTGGACGGTCGTGGCCGCCGCGAGGCATCGCTCGAAGCGCCTGAGCCAGCCTCGTCCCGACGCCCGCACCGACGCGTCGATAAACTCCCGCCGATTGAACGGCAGCACCAGGTTGAGACTGGCGCCGCGCGCCAAGACCGCCTCGGCAAACAGGATATCGGCGCCGGCGGCGAGCGAGCCATAGGCGAAGCCGATGTCCATTGCGGCGAGCTGGCGCTCGATCTGGTCGCGGACCCGATCCTCCTGGTCGGCCGGAAAGCGCCCCTGGGCTCCCGGTGCGGCGATGATGTGCCCGCAATAATGGACCACCCGCGGCGGTGCGAGGGCCGCCAATACCAAGGGGTCGATCCGATTGGCGCCGACGACCAGGCGCAATTGCCGGACCGTGCTGGCCAGCCCGCGGTAATCCGCGTCGGCCGTGCCGCCGATCTCGGCACGGGCCCGAACCATCAGGGCGCGGGCGGCCTCGACCTCGCCGAGGATGAGACGGGCCTCGGCGGCGCTGACGAGTTCATAATAGCTGGGCTCGCCCGGACGAGCAGCGAGCCGCGCCAGCACGTCATGCGCCAACCGGGCGGCCCTATCGCGATCTTCCGCGAGCAGCCAAAGCGTCGCCGCATTGATCGCCGGGTAATACGCTTCGGAATTGTCCGCGGCCGCCTCTATGCGAAAGCAGCGCTCGTAGAGGGTGGCCGCCTCGCAGAAGCCGACACGCCGCGCGGTGCCCGAGGCACTGAGCGCATCATCCTTGCGCAGCCGGGCCTTTAGGCTCGGAATATCCATTCTAATAGCCGGCGCGAGGCCGGCAATCTCGGACTCCGACAGGTCGAGACCCAGTCTTTGGAATAAATCGACCGCCTGGGCAGTCGCATTCGTCGACGCTAGGCACAAGACTGCGCGATGCTTGAGGCGAAGATCTTTCGGAAATCTGTGCAGGCCTTGCATCGCAACGTCGTAGGCCTGAAACAGCTCTCCCTCGCGCTCGTATCGCCGGGCCGCCGCGAGCCAGTCGCCGGCGGTTCGCGATCGGGTCCCAATGCCGGAGGTTTGCATTCGCCCCATTCCGACGCTGCGCGAACCCACACGCTCGCCGATGTCGCGGCTTGAGGCAACAGCGGAGAGCGTATCGCGCCGCGGAGCGGCTTGACCAGTCGCCGTGTCTCCCCTACCTACGCGCGGCGGACAGCCGATGGTGACCGGTAGTCTGCGCCTGGGGAATGCCGGATGACGCGCGATGCTACCGTTACGAGGAACCTTGCGCCGGGAGTACCCGCGGCGGCGACGGCAGTCCTGGACACCTTCCCGAAAATGCTGCTGGCGCATGCCGAGCTGCGCGCCGACCGGCCGGCGATGCGCGAGAAGGATTATGGCATCTGGCAAAGCTGGAGCTGGGCCGAAACCGCCGCGGAGGTCGCGGCGCTCGCCGCCGGCCTCGCTTCCCTCGGCTTCGCGCGCGGCGACAAGCTGGCAATCATCGGCGACAACCGCCCGCGGCTCTATTGGGCGATCGCCGCGGCGCAGGCGCTGGGCGGCATCCCCGTACCGGTCTACCAGGATTCGATCGCCGATGAGATGGCGTTTGTCCTCGACCACGCCGAGGTGCGCTTTGCCATCGCCGAGGATCAGGAGCAGGTCGACAAGCTGGTCGCGGTCAAGGAGGGCTGCCCGCTGCTGGAGACCGTGATCTTCTGCGACCCGCGCGGCCTGCGTCATTATCCGCAGCTCTACCTCCATGCCTATGATGGGGTGCAGGAAGCGGGGCGCGCGCTGCTGCGTGAGCGCCCCGATTTCATCGCCGCCGAGATCGTCCGCGGGCGCGGCGCCGACACCGCGATCATCCTCTATACTTCGGGCACTACCGGGCGACCCAAGGGGGTCGTCCTCAGCTTCGACAACCTGATCGCCACCGCCCGCGCTGCAATCGAATTCGAGGGGTTGTCGGACAAGGAGGAGGTCCTCGCCTATCTGCCGATGGCCTGGATCGGCGAGCATATTTTCTCCTATGTCCAGGCCTATTGCACCGGGTTCTGCGTGTCCTGCCCCGAATCCGGGGCGACCGCGATGGCCGATCTGCGCGAGCTGGGGCCCAGCTATCTGTTCGCGCCGCCGCGGATCTTTGAGACCATCCTGACCCAGGTGATGATCCGCATGGAGGATGCGGGCTGGCTTAAGCGCCGGCTGTTCCATTATTTCCTTGGTGTTGCAAAGCGCGCCGGTACCGCCCTCTTGGACCGCCGGCCGGTCGGATGGCGCGACCGGGTGCTCTACCGGCTCGGCGATCTCGTAGTCTACGGCCCGCTCAAGAACACGCTCGGGCTGAGCCGTATCCGGGTGGCCTATACCGCGGGCGAGGCGATCGGCCCCGATCTGTTCCAGTTTTATCGCTCGCTCGGCGTCAATCTGAAGCAGCTCTACGGCATGACCGAGAGCTCGGTGTTTCTGTGCATTCAGAAGGACGGCGAGGCGAAGCCGGAGACGGTCGGCGCGCCGATCCCCGGCGTCGAAATCCGCATCGCCGACGATGGCGAAGTCATGTTCCGCAGTCCCGGCGCTTTCCAGGCCTATCACAAGAACCCGGCCGCGACCGCGGAAGCCAAGGGTGCGGATGATTGGGTGCATACCGGCGACGCCGGTTTCTTTGATGCCGACGGGCAGCTCCGCATAGTCGATCGCGCCCGCGATGTCGGCAGCCTCGCGGGCGGCGCGCTGTTCGCCCCCAAATTCATCGAGAACAAGCTCAAATTCTTTCCCTACATCAACGAGGCGGTGGCGTTCGGCGACGGGCGCGATTTTGTCGCCGCCATTATCAACATCGATCTCGAAGCGGTCGGCAACTGGGCGGAGCGGCGCAGTTTGGCCTATGCCTCCTACCAGGAATTGGCCGCCAACGAGCTGGTGTGCGATCTGGTCGAGGGCTGCATTACCACGGCGAACCGCGACCTCGCCGCCGAGCCCCGCCTCGCCGCCTCGCAGATCCGCCGCTTTCTTATTCTGCACAAGGAGCTCGACGCCGATGACGGCGAGCTGACGCGTACCCGCAAGGTGCGCCGCCGCATCATCGCCGAGCGTTATCAGAGCCTCGTTGAGGCGCTGTATTCGGGCGCGGAGTCCGGGCATATCGAGAGCGAGGTGACCTTCGAGGACGGCCGCCGCGGCACGCTCCGCGCCGAACTCGCGATCCGCGACGTCGCGATCGCGCCGGTGCCGCGCCCGGCGCCGGTGCCCGAGCTGGCGCGGCGCGAGGAAACCGTGGCCTGATGGCGCAGAGGGCGATCGGCGAGACCATCCTCGAAGCCGACACGATAAGCCTTTCCTTTGGCGGCATCCAGGCGCTGAGCGAGGTCAGCCTTGCCGTCCGCGAGCACGAGATCCTCGCGATCATCGGGCCGAACGGCGCCGGCAAGACGTCGCTGCTCAACGTCATCAACGGTTTTTATCACCCGCAGCGCGGCACTTTGACCTGGAAAGGCGTGACCCGCCGCCGCATGCGGCCCTATGCGGCCGCCGCGCAGGGCATCGCCCGCACCTTTCAGAACGTCGCGCTGTTCCGCGGCATGACGACGCTCGACAACATCATGACCGGCCGGCTGATGCGGATGCGCCGCAACCTCTTCTGGCAGGCGATCCACAAAGGGCCGGCCGAGCGGGAGGAGCTCGAACACCGCGCCTTTGTCGAGCGCATCATCGACTTTCTCGAGATTGAGGCGATCCGCAAGGTGCCGGTCGGCCAGCTCGCCTACGGCCTGCAAAAGCGCGTCGAGCTGGCCCGGGCCCTGGCGATGGAGCCGGAGCTTTTGCTCCTCGACGAGCCGATGGCCGGGATGAATGTCGAGGAGAAGGAGGACATGTGCCGCTTCATCCTCGATGTGAATGACGAGTTTGGCACGACGATCGCCCTCATCGAGCACGACATGGGCGTCGTCATGGACATCTCCGACCGGGTTGCGGTGTTGGATTACGGTCGCAAGATCGCCGACGGCGCGCCCGACCAGGTGCGCGGCGACCCGGCCGTTATCGCCGCCTATCTCGGGGTCGAGCGGTGACGCCATCATTCGTCATTCCGGGATGCCCCGAAGGGGCAGACCCGGAATCCAGGAACACAAACTTCTGGGAAATGGATTCCGGGTTCGCCGGTGCGCGGCGCCCCGGAATGACCTTGGAGTAGGGGCGGCCGGCGATGGACATGATCGCAGCCGTCTTCGTCACCCCGTTAGCGTCGATGTGGGACAACCCCGCATTCCTCGTCGAGGTGATCATCGGCGGGCTCCTTTCCGGGGTCATGTACTCGCTCGTCGCGCTCGGCTTCGTGCTCATTTACAAGGCCTCTGGCGTCTTCAACTTTGCCCAGGGCACGATGGTCTTGTTCGCCGCCTTGTGTTTTGTCGGGCTGATCGAGCGTGGCATCCCCACCGCCGGCGCCTTTGTCCTGGCGGCGGCGATCATGGTGTTGCTCGCGATCCTCGTCGAGCGGCTGGTCCTGCGCCGCCTCGTCAATCAGGAGCAGATCATCCTTTTCATGGCGACGATCGGTCTTAGCTTCTTCCTCGACGGGTTTGGCCAGCTTGTCTGGGGCGGCGACGTCCACCCGCTCGATATCGGCATCCCAAAAGCGCCGTTGATCGTCGCTGGCGTCCTGGTCAACCAGTTCGACCTCGTGGCCGCGGCGGTGGCGGGCTCGCTGGTCGCCGCGCTCGCGCTGTTCTTCCAGCGCACCGCGATCGGCCGCGCCCTGCGCGCCGTCGCCGACGACCACCAGGCGGCGCAATCGGTCGGCATCCCGCTGCGGTTCATCTGGGTCATCGTGTGGTCGGTCGCAGGGATCGTCGGGCTTGTCGCCGGCATCATGTGGGGCAGCAATTTAGGGGTGCAGTTCTCGATCTCGCTGGTGGCGCTGAAGGCGTTGCCGGTGCTGATGCTCGGGGGCTTCACCTCGGTGCCGGGCGCGATCGTCGGCGGCCTCATCATCGGGGTCGGCGAGAAGGTCGCCGAAGTCTTCTGGGGACCGGCCTTCGGCGGCGCGATCGAGGACTGGTTCGCCTACGCGCTGGCGCTCGTCGTCCTGCTGTTCCGGCCGCAAGGGTTGCTCGGCGAGCGCATCATCGAGCGGGTATGATTGGACGATGATTTACCGCGAGGTCGGCCAGTTCAAGACCAGCTACACCGCCGACGAGGCGATCTTCCCGATCCGCCAGGACCGCTGGCTGGCGTTCGCCGCGCTCGCCGTCGCCTATCTCGTGATCCCGGTCGTGGGCTCGGAATACTGGCTCTTGACGATCATGATCCCGTTTCTCGTCTTCGCGCTGGCGGCGCTTGGGCTCAACCTGTTGACCGGGTATGCGGGACAGGTGTCGCTCGGCACCGGCGGCTTCATGGCGGTCGGCGCCTTTGCGACCTACAAGCTGGCGACCGCCTTTCCGGGGATCAACATCGTCGTCATCCTGCTGTTCGCCGGCATTCTTACCGCGCTCGTTGGCGTGCTGTTCGGGTTCCCCAGCCTCAGGATCAAGGGCTTCTACCTCGCCGTCGCGACGCTGGCCGCGCAGTTCTTCCTCATCTGGATGTTCAACAAGTTCCCGTGGTTCTACAACTACAGCGCCTCGGGCGTCATCAGCGCGCCGCCGCGCGCCGTGTTCGGGCAGGTGTTCGTCACCGGGGCCGAGGCCGATCCGCGAGCGAAGTACCTGTTCGTTCTCACAATTGTCCTCATCATGGCGCTCGTCGCCAAGAACCTGGTGCGCGGCCGCATCGGGCGCTCGTGGATGGCAATCCGCGACATGGATATCGCCGCGGAGATCATCGGGATCGATCCGCTGAAGACAAAGCTCTTGGCCTTTGCCGTCAGCTCGTTCTACTGCGGCATTGCCGGCGCGATGTGGGCGTTCATCTATACCAGCGCGGTCGAGGCCGGCGCCTTCGAGATCGACCGCTCGTTCCAGATCCTGTTCATGATTATCATCGGCGGCCTCGGCAGCATATTGGGCTCGTTCCTGGGGGCGGCGTTCATCGTGCTGCTGCCAATCTTTCTCGATTTCGTGCCGCGGCTCGCCGGCTCCCACCTTCCGGTCAACCTGCTGACCAATATCGAATCGATGGTGTTCGGGGCGCTGATCGTTTTCTTCCTGATCGTCGAGCCGCGCGGCTTGGCGCGGCTGTGGCAGATCGGCAAGGAGAAATTGCGGCTCTGGCCGTTTCCGCATTGACCGGAGGACGATTGCGCCGGCGCGGCCGCCGGCCTACTCTGGCACCAGCAAAAGGGGAGGGAAAAATGAGGCTGACGAGGATCTTGCTGGCAGCGGCCGCGCTCGCCGCCTTCGGCATCGGCCCGGCCTTCGCCCAGAACGAGCAGTTCATCCCGCGCCTCGTTTACCGCACCGGCCCTTACGCGCCGAACGGCATTCCCTTTGCCGACGGCTATGCCGATTACCTCGACATGATCAACGCCCGCGATGGCGGCGTCGGCGGGGTCAAGATCACCTATGAGGAATGCGAGACCGCTTACAACAACGACAAGGGCGTGGAGTGCTACGAGCGCTTGAAGAACAAGGGGCCGACCGGGGCGAGCCTTGTCGACCCGCTGTCGACCGGCATCACCTATGCTCTCATCGAGCGCGCCACCGCCGACAAGATCCCGGTCGTCTCGATGGGCTACGGCCGCGCCGACGCCAGCGACGGCGCCGTCTTTCCCTATGTCTTCACCCTGCCGGCCACCTATTGGGCCCAGGCCGACGCGCTGATCAAGTTTGTCGGCGAGAAAGAAGGCGGCCTCGACAAGCTCAAGGGCAAGAAGATCGGGCTTGTCTATATCGACATCGCCTATGGCAAGGAACCGATAACGACGCTGGAAAAGCTGTCGCAGAAAGACGGCTTCACCTTTCTCAAATACCCGGTTTCGGCGCCGGGCATCGAGCAGTCGGCGACCTGGCTGCAGATCCGCCAGCAGAAGCCGGACTGGCTGTTCATGTGGGGCTGGGGGGTGATGAACTCGACCGCGATCAAGGGAGCGGGGTCGGTCGGCTACCCGATGGACCATTTCATCGGGGTGTGGTGGTCCGGCTCCGAGCCCGATGTCGTGCCCGCCGGCGATGCCGCGAAGGGTTACGAATCCGGCACCTTCCACGGCGCCGGCCAGGATTACGGCGTGATCCAGGACATCCTCAAATACGTCTATGACAAGGGCGGGCATACCACAAAGGACAAGGTCGGCGAGGTGCTCTACAACCGCGGCGTCATCAACGCGATCTACGACCTCGAGGCGATCGGCACCGCACAGGGCAAGTTCGGCAAGAAGCCGTTGAAGGGCGAAGAGGTGCAATGGGGCTACGAGCACCTCAACATCACGCCGGACCGAATCAAGGCACTGCATGCCGATGGGCTGATGGTGCCGATCCAACTCTCCTGCGCCAACCATGAGGGGGACGGCAAAGTCCGCATCCAGCAATGGGACGGCAAGAATTGGAAGTTCGTCTCCGACTGGATCCAGCCGGACCGCGCCATGCTGACCGAGATGTACAAAGAGTCGGCGGAAACCTACGCCAAGGAGAAGGGCATCACCCCGCGCGACTGCTCGAAGGTGATGTGAGGCGGAGCGGAGTTGCACGCGCCACAGCCCCGGTCCGCGCTACCGGCCATGAGCGAGCCGGCCGCGGCGCTGCTTGCCGTCAACAACATCGAGGTCATCTACAACCGCGTCATCCTGGTGCTGAAGGGCGTCTCGCTCACGGTGCCGGAGCGCGGCATCGTCGCGCTGCTGGGTGCCAACGGCGCCGGCAAGACGACCAGCCTCAAGGCGATCTCCAACCTCCTGCGCGCCGAGCGCGGCGAGGTGACCAAGGGCTCGATCACCTTTGACGGCGCGCGCATCGACGGGCTCGATGCCGCCGATGTCGTGCGCCGCGGCCTCATCCAGGTGATGGAAGGGCGGCATTGCTTCGAGCACCTGACCGTCGAGGAGAATTTGCTGACGGGCGCTTATACGCGCCGCGACGGCCGCGCCGCGATCGCTGCCGAGCTCGACCGGGTCTACGCGTATTTCCCGCGCTTGAAGACGCGCCGTCGGGCGATCGCCGGCTACACCTCGGGCGGCGAGCAGCAGATGGTGGCGTTGGGCCGCGCGCTGATGGCGCGGCCGCGGCTCGTGCTGCTCGACGAGCCCTCGCTTGGCCTCGCGCCGCAGCTGGTCGAGGAAATCTTCGAGATCGTCGCGCGGCTTAATGCCGAGACCGGGGTCGGCTTTCTTGTTGCCGAGCAGAACACCAACATCGCGCTGCGCTTTGCCGGCTACGGCTATATCCTCGAAAACGGCCGGGTCGTCATGGACGGCGCCGCTGCTGCATTGCGCGAGAACGAGGACGTCAAGGAGTTCTACCTTGGCCTCTCGGGATCAGGCCGCAAGAGCTATCGCGAGATCAAATTCTACCGCCGCCGCAAACGCTGGCTGGCGTGACAATGAAAGGCCGGAGAGCCGGTCAACGGTTCAGGTGGCGGCTGCACGGACCGGGAATCAGGGAAAATTTGGGGCGAGTGATGGGACTTGAACCCACGACATCCAGATCCACAATCTGGCGCTCTAACCACCTGAGCTACACCCGCCATCGGTGCTGGAGGTAGCGAATCGCCGCCACAGGGTCAAGATCGCGCGGAGTTTTCAGCGGCGTAATAGACCCTCAATCGCCTCGCGTGAGTTTCTGGCACGCCTTTTTCCGATTGCCTTCGCTCCCCACCTTTGCGGCGATGAGCGAACCGTCCGAGGCCTGGCGCCACCACGCGCTGCTCTCGCCGCGAGAGATGGGCGAGGCCGATCGGCTGACGATCGCGGGCGGCACTCCGGGCATCGTGCTGATGGAGACTGCCGGCCGGGCGGTCGCCGACGCGGTGGCGCGGCGCTGGTCGCGGCGGCCGGCGCTGGTGCTGTGCGGTCCCGGCAACAATGGCGGCGACGGGTTTGTCACCGCCCGAATCCTGGCCGAGCGCGGCTGGCCGGTGCGCCTCGCGCTCCTCGGCGAGCGCGCCGCGCTCAAGGGCGACGCGGCCGCGGCCTCCGGTCGCTGGGCGGGGCCGGTCGAAGCGCTCGCCGAAAACGTTCTGGAGGGAGCGGCGCTCGTCGTCGATGCCCTGTTCGGGGCCGGCCTCGCGCGCCCGATCGACGGGATGGCGGGTGCGGTCATCGCGGCGCTCGACACGCGCCGGATACCGGTCGTGGCGGTCGATGTCCCGAGCGGGGTTGATGGCGCCAGCGGCGAGGTCCGCGGCTGCGCGCCGCTGGCTTCGCTGACCGTAACCTTTTTTCGCAAGAAACCTGGCCATCTGCTGTTGCCCGGTCGGCTCCATTGCGGCGAGACGCTGGTCGCGCCGATCGGCATACCGGCCGCGGTGCTCGACCGGGTGAGGCCGGATGTCGCGGCCAATCATCCGAGCTGGTGGCAGCATGCCTATCCATGGCCCGGCCCCATGAGCCACAAATACACGCGCGGCCATGCGCTGATCGCAGGCGGCGGGGTGATGACCGGGGCCGCGCGGCTCGCCGCTCGTGCCGCCGCACGGGCCGGCGCCGGGCTGGTCACGGTGGCCGCCCCCGACGCCGTCCTCCCGATCTATGCGGCGGCCCTGATGGGAGTCATCGTTCAGCCAGCGAGCGGGATCGACGCGTTCGTCGGGTTGCTTGCCGACCCTCGGTGCAACGCGGCGCTGATCGGGCCGGGCGCCGGGATCGGTCCCGAAACCCGGGAGAAGGCGTTGGCGATCCTCGCAGCCGGGAAACGCGCGGTGCTCGACGCCGACGCGCTTACCGTGTTTGCCGACAATCCGGCGGCGCTGTTTTCGGCGATTCGCTCCGCCAAGACACCAACACCGGTGCTGACCCCGCACGAGGGCGAATTTGCGCGGCTGTTCGGCGCTGCGGACGGCGAGTTGAGTAACAAGCTCGATCGGGCGCGCCGCGCTGCCCGGACAAGCGGCGCGGTGGTGCTGCTCAAGGGCAGCGACACGGTCATCGCCGCACCCGACGGACGCGCCGCGATCAACGAGGGCGCGCCGTCCGAGCTGGCGACCGCCGGTTCGGGCGATATCCTGGCCGGCATCGTGCTCGGGCTCCTGGTGCAAGGCATGCCCGCCTTCGAAGCGGCGGCGGCCGCGGTCTGGCTGCACGCCGATGCCGCGCGCCGGATCGGGCCCGGGCTCGTGGCCGAGGATCTGGTCGAGGCGATACCGGCCGCGCTCGCCGCGCTGAAGGGCCGTGCTTCGCGACAAAGACAGGCATAAGGTCCACCCCTAGGTTCTCGACAACCGCGGACAAATCATGAGCGAACGCGCCCCTGCCGGCTTTCTCGACGGTGTCTTCGACCGCGCGCTGGCCAACCTGCGCGGCGCCTGGCGGGAGATCGCCCTCTCGGCGCGCGGCGTCTTGGCCGGCGCGCCGCGGCCGGATCTTCCCGAGGACGACATCGCCCGCCTGCGCCAGCAGATGCTGAGCTGCCTCGACGGCCGCGGCGGCGAGGTGACCGCGCGGGCGCGCACAGCCGAGCTGGGTCGCACCTATCTCGCCCTCAACACTTCGGGGCGCGAGCGCTTTCTGCGTCTCCTGGCCGAGGGCTTCGATACCGACCACGCCGTGGTCGATGACTGTTGCGCGCTGGTCGCGGCGGCGCTGGGCCCCGCGGCCCGCAGCGCCGCAGAGCGGGCCCTGCGCGTGGCCCTGACCGCGCCACGCGTTACCTTGCTGCGGCAATTCAATGCACTACCCGAGGGAGTGAAGTTTCTCGTCGACCGGCGCGCCGAGTCGATCGCGCTCGCCGGCGATGACCCCGCCTTGCGCGGCCTTGCCGACGATCTGCGAGAACTGCTCGCCAGTTGGTTCGATATCGGATTTCTCGAATTGCGACGGATCACCTGGGACTCCCCGGCCGCGCTTCTCGAAAAGCTGATGGCATACGAGGCGGTGCACGAGATCCGTGGGTGGACCGATCTGAAAAACCGGCTGGAGGCGGACCGCCGCTGCTTCGCCTACTTCCATCCCCGCATGCCCGACGAGCCGCTGATCTTTGTCGAAGTGGCGCTCGTCACCGGTATTGCCGGCAACATCCACGCGCTGCTCGACGAGACGGCGCCGATCGGCGATCCGCAAACCGCCGATACCGCGATCTTCTATTCGATCTCGAACTGCCAGCAGGGTCTCCACGGGATCAGCCTTGGCGACTTCCTGATCAAGCGGGTGGTCGACGCGCTGGCGACCGAGCTGCCGCGCCTCAAATCATTCGCGACGCTGTCGCCGCTCCCCGGCTTCCGCGCCTGGCTCACGGCGCAGGCCGAGCGTGGTGGCGCATTGCTGGCGGCGGAGGCGCGGGCAGTGGAAGTGCTCGGCGCCGGTCTCGACGAAGCCGACGCCGACCGCATTATGCTGCGCCTGCTCGAACGGCCGGATTGGCCCGAGGAACCGCGCGTCGCGGCGGCGCTGCGCGAGCCGCTGTTGCGGCTGTGCGCGCGTTATCTGGTGCAGGCGCACGCGCCCTCGGGCCGCGCCCTCGACCCGGTCGCGCATTTCCATCTCAGCAACGGCGCGCGCGTCGAGCGGCTCAACTGGCAGGGCGACGTGTCGCCGAAGGGGCTGCAGCAATCCGCCGGGATCATGGTCAATTACCTCTACCGGCAGGGCGACATCGAAGCCAACCACGAGGCCTATCGCGACGGGGGGCGGGTCGCGGCGTCCTCCACCGTGCGCAGCCTGGCGCGCGGCTGAGCGTGGTGGGGTGGGAGACGATCGGCCGACGGGATGATCGAGTGAAACGCCGCGAGTTGATGCTCCTGCTGGGCGGCGCGATGGCGGCATGGCCGCGCGCCGTTCGCGCGCAGCAGAAGGCGATGCCGGTGATCGGCGTCCTCAACACCGGGTCGCCCGGCCCGTCTTCTACTGCTGCACCGCTTATGGCCGCGTTCCGCCAGGGACTGAGCGAAGCCGGCTACGTCGAGGGGCAGAACGTGGCGATCGAATACCGCTGGGCGGAGGGCCATTACGATCTGCTGCCCGCATTGGCCGCCGATCTCGTCGGCCGCAAGGTCGATTTGATCGCGGCGAGCAGCCCGCCTTCGGCAGTAGCCGCGAAAAGCGCGACCTCGACGATCCCAATCGTCTTCAGGGGTGGCTCCGACCCGGTCGCGGACGGGCTGGTCGCCAGCCTCGCCCGGCCGGGCGGCAACCTGACGGGGGTTATCTTGCTCGCCGGCGAGCTGACGGCTAAGCGGCTTGAGCTGCTGTCTGAGCTGGTTCCGCGGGCTGGGGTGATCGCCCTGCTGATGAACCCGAACATTGCGACTGCCGAGCGCATCATTCGAGACGTGCAGGAAGCGGCGCACACGAAGGGGTTGCAGCTCCATGTCCTGAAAGCCAGCACCGAAGGCGAGATCGACACCGCCTTCGCCTCCCTAGTCCAACTGCATGCTGGCGCGCTCGTCGTCGGCGCCGACCCGTTCTTAAGCAGCCGGCCCGAGCAGCTCGTGGCGCTGGCAGCGCGCCATGCCGTCCCGGCGATCTATGCGTGGCGCGAGTTCGCCACGGCCGACGGCCTGATCAGCTATGGTGCGAGCCTCACGTCTGCCTATCGCTTGGTCGGCACTTACGCCGGAAAGATCCTCAACGGCGCCAAGCCGGTCGATCTGCCGGTCCAGCAGCCGACCAAATTCGAGCTGGTGATCAACGTCAAGACCGCCAACGCGCTCGGCCTCACCGTACCGCAATCGATCCTCGCCCGCGCCGACGAGGTCATCGAATGACAGGCCCAGGCGGAATACGCCGGGGCGCGGGCCGGCTCGCTATGTTAGGCTCTGGGAGTGTGTTAGAAACCGCCGCCGTCGGCCCGGAGAGGCGCCCCGATGAGGCTGCCGAGCGGCGGCCCGGCGGGCGTGGCGGAACTGGCAGACGCACTGGATTTAGGTTCCAGCGATGAAAATCGTGGGGGTTCGAGTCCCCCCGCCCGCACCACCGCCGTCGGCTATAGGGATGTGAGCACTCCGCGATGAACGTGACCGAGACCAGCGCCGAGGGGCTGAAACGCGAGTTGACGATCACTGTCCCGGCCACCGAGGTCGAGGACCAGATCACCCGCCGGCTCGGCGAAATCGGGCAGGCGGTGCGGATCCCCGGCTTCCGCCCGGGCAAGGTGCCGATGACGATGCTGCGCCAGCGCTATGGCCCGGCGGTGCGCGGCGAAGTTCTGGAAACGACGGTGCAGGACAGCTCGGCCGAGGCGATGCGCGAGCACAATCTGCGCCCGGCCTTGCCGCCGCGGGTCGAGATCGTATCGGCCACGGAGGGGGCCGATTTCGAATACAAGATCTCGGTCGAATTATTGCCGGAGATGCCGGAGCCCGACTTCGCCTCGCTCGGGCTGGAAAAGCTGGTCGCCGAAGCGCCGGAGGAGGACGTCGACCGGGCGGTCGAACGAATCGCCGAAGCGCAGCGCAAATCGGAGCCGGTCGAGCGGCCGGCCGAAGCGGGCGATATTCTCGTCGCGGACGTGGTCGGCCGCGTCGGCGAGGAGGAGATCGCGGGCAGCCGGGGCGAAGGCCGGCAGATCGAGCTCGGCGCCGAGGGGCTGCTCCCCGGCTTCACCGATCAGCTGGTCGGCGTCGGCTCCGGCGAAACCCGCGAGGTCCACGTCACCTTCCCCGAGGACTATGGCAACCCCGACATGGCCGGCAAGGAAGGGGTGTTCGAGGTTGCCGTGAAGGAAGTGCGCCAGCGCCTGCCGGCGGCCCTCGATGACGAGCTGGCCAAGGCGGTCGGGCTCGAAACCCTCGCCGAGCTGCGCCAGGAGGTCCGCCAGCGCATGCAGCGCGACTACGCCGGCATTGCCCGCCAGCGGCTGAAGCGCGCGCTCCTCGACAAACTCGCCGAGCGCTACGATTTCGCGGTACCGCCCGGTATGGTCGAGATCGAATTCAACTCGATCTGGGCGCAATACGAGGCCGACAAGGAGCGCCAGAAGGAGATGGCAGGCCAAGCCGCCGGCGCCGAGACGCCCGCGCCGGGCGGGGCGCCAGCGGGACCTGTCGATGCGGCGGCAATCATCGCGCCCGAGGAGACCGCACTGGAAGGCGCGTCGGAGCGGGCGCCGACCGGCGCCGAGGCCGGCAAGCCGCAACAGCGCGAGCAGGTGGGAGGCGCGCACCATGCGGTGTCGCACCAGGGTTCGTCCGAGGAGCCGATCGACGCCGCGGCAATCGTCGCGCCGGAGGAAACCGCGCTGGAAGGTGCGTCGGACAGCGAGCCCGCGGCTCCCGGAGATGAAGACGACGAGAAGGCCAAATCAGACTTTCGCCGCCTCGCCGAGCGGCGGGTGCGGCTCGGCCTGCTGCTTGCCGAGGTCGGGCGCAACAACAATATTACAGTCAGCCAGGAAGAGCTCAATCAGGCGCTGATGCAGGAGGCGCGGCGCCTGCCCGGTTATGAACGCCAGGTCATCGACTATTACCGCAAGAACCCGGATGCGATGAACAATCTGCGCGCGCCGATCTTCGAGGAAAAGGTCGTCGACTTCATCGTCGAGCTGGCCAAGCCGGATGAGCGCAAGGTCACCCCGCAGGAGTTGATGACCGGCGGCGAGCCGGACGGCGAGAGCGTCCCGGCGGCATGATGCCGCAGCAACAGAAAGATAACCCGCGCGCCATGCCCGGCGCCGCGATTCGAGGAGGATGAAATGGCGGATTATTTTGAAACCCACATGAATAATTTGGTGCCGATGGTAGTCGAGCAGACCAACCGCGGCGAGCGCGCCTACGACATCTATTCGCGCCTTCTGAAGGAGCGAATCATCTTTCTCGTCGGCCCGGTCCATGATGCGGTGGCCAGCCTGATATGCGCCCAGCTACTGTTCCTCGAGTCGGAAAACCCGAGCAAGGACATCGCTTTCTACATCAACTCGCCGGGGGGCGTGGTGACCTCGGGGCTGGCGATCTACGACACGATGCAGTACATCCGCTCGCCGGTATCGACCGTGTGCATCGGCCAGGCCGCTTCGATGGGCTCGTTGCTGCTGTGTGCCGGCGCGCACGGCAAACGGTTCTCGCTGCCGAATTCGGGCATCATGATCCACCAGCCTTCGGGCGGGACCCAGGGCCAGGCCACCGACATCGAGATCCAGGCGCGCGAGATCCTGCGATTGCGGGCGCGGCTCAACGACATCTACGTCAAGCACACCGGGCAGCCGCTCGATGTGATCTCGAGCGCGGTCGAGCGCGACAAGTTTCTGACGCCGAGCGAGGCGAAGGAGTTCGGCCTGATCGACGAGGTGGTGGAGACCCGGCCGAGCCGGGAGGACGAGCGCGGTTTCCGCAGCTGAGCTCGGCGCATTTAACTAGTTGTTGATCCGTCAGGAGCACATATACTTGAGTAGCTCGTGTCGGTGTTGCGGGCGCGGTGCCGGGCTCGGGGGCCCTGGGGTGGCGAGGACAGCCCATCTGGTCGGGTGGCCCTGCCGGACCCCGGTGATGGAGTGGCGATGACAAAGTCCAGCGGGAGCGACTCGAAAAACACGCTGTACTGCTCGTTCTGCGGCAAGAGCCAGCACGAAGTCAGGAAGCTGATTGCGGGTCCGACCGTCTTCATCTGCGACGAATGCGTCGAGCTCTGCATGGACATCATCCGTGAGGAGCACAAGACGACACTGGTCAAGTCGCGTGACGGGGTGCCAGGGCCGCGCGACATCTGCCGGGTTCTCGATGATTATGTGATCGGTCAGGACCATGCCAAGCGCGTGCTGTCGGTCGCTGTGCACAACCACTACAAGCGCCTGGCGCACGGGTCGAAAAACAATGACGTCGAGCTCGCCAAATCGAACATCCTGCTGGTTGGTCCGACCGGGTCGGGCAAGACGTTGTTGGCGCAGACCCTCGCGCGCATCATCGACGTGCCGTTCACGATGGCTGACGCGACGACCCTGACCGAAGCCGGCTATGTCGGCGAGGATGTCGAGAACATCATCCTGAAGCTGTTGCAATCCGCCGACTACAATGTCGAGCGGGCGCAGCGCGGCATCGTCTATATCGACGAGGTCGACAAAATCTCGCGCAAATCCGACAACCCCTCGATCACCCGCGACGTCTCGGGCGAGGGGGTGCAGCAGGCGCTGCTGAAAATCATGGAAGGCACGATAGCATCGGTGCCGCCGCAGGGCGGGCGCAAGCACCCGCAGCAGGAATTCCTGCAGGTCGATACCACCAACATCCTGTTTGTATGCGGTGGCGCGTTTTCCGGGCTCGAAAAGCTCATCGCCCAGCGGCGCCAGGGCACCTCGATCGGTTTCGGCGCCGAGGTGCGCGGGCCCGACGAGCGGAAAACCGGCGAGGTCCTCAAGGATCTCGAGCCGGAAGATCTGCTCAAATTCGGGCTCATCCCGGAATTCGTCGGCCGGCTGCCGGTCGTCGCGACGCTCGACGACCTCGACGAGGATGCCCTCGTCGACATCCTGATGAAGCCGAAGAACGCGCTCGTCAAGCAGTACCAGCGGCTGTTCGAGATGGAAGATGTCCGGCTCGAACTGACCGAGGAGGCATTGCGCGGCATCGCCCACAAGGCGATTGCCCGCAAGACCGGGGCCCGCGGTCTGCGCTCGATCATGGAGGCGATCCTGCTCGATTCGATGTTCGAGCTTCCGAGCCTTGCCGGGGTCAGCGAGATGGTCATCAATCGGGAGGTCGTGGAGGGCCGGGCGAAGCCGCTCCACATCTATTCCGATCGCCGGGGTGATGTCGGCACCGGAGATTGACGGGTGCGTAGCCCGCCGCCCTGCGGCATCCTGAACCCGCTGCCTTGAAGGTCGGGCGCAGGACGCCAACCTAAAAAGCTCGTCTGCCGCTCGCCCCCGTCGGCGCGCGGTCTTTGGCAAAAGAGGGTTCATGTTCGAAACCGCCCGCGCCGCGCTTTACCCGGTTCTCCCACTCCGCGATATCGTGGTGTTCCCGCACATGATCGTGCCGCTCTTCGTCGGCCGCGAAAAATCCGTGCGGGCCCTCGAGGACGTGATGAAGGACGATAAGCAGATCCTCCTCGTCACGCAGAAGAACGCGGCGCAGGACGATCCATCCACCGCCGACATTTACATGATCGGCACGATCGGCACGGTACTGCAGCTGCTGAAGCTCCCCGACGGCACGGTCAAGGTGCTGGTCGAGGGCGGCCAGCGCGCCCGCATCGTGCGCTTTGCCGAAAACGAGCTGTTCTTCCAGGCGCATGCCGAAGTGATCGGCGAAAAGCCGGGCGCCCAGCAGGAAATCGCGGCGCTGGCCCGCACCGTGGTCGCGCAGTTCGAGCAATATATAAAGCTGAACAAGAAGATCCCGCCGGAGGTTCTGGTCTCGATCAACCAGATCGAAGAGCCCGGCAAGCTCGCCGATACCGTTGCTTCGCATCTGACGCTGAAAATCGCCGAGAAGCAGGAGCTGCTCGAGACCGAGACCGTCTCCGAGCGCCTGGAAAAGGTTTTCGGCTACATGGAGGGCGAGATCGGCGTCCTCCAGGTCGAGAAGCGGATCCGCAACCGCGTCAAGCGCCAGATGGAGAAGACGCAGCGCGAGTACTATCTGAACGAGCAGCTCAAGGCGATCCAGAAGGAGCTCGGCGAGGGCGAGGACGGCAAGGACGAGATGGCCGAACTCGAAGACCGGATCAACAAGACCAAGCTCTCGAAGGAGGCGCACGACAAGGCGGTCGCCGAGCTGAAAAAGCTCCGTAGCATGAGCCCGATGTCGGCCGAGGCGACGGTCGTCCGCAATTATCTCGACTGGATGCTGTCCTTGCCGTGGCACAAGCGGACCAAGGTCAAGCGCGACATCAAGGGCGCCGAGCGCGTCCTCAACGCCGATCATTTCGGGCTGGAGAAGGTCAAGGAACGAATCCTCGAATACCTCGCCGTCCAGCAGCGCATGAAGAAGCTGAAGGGGCCGATCCTGTGCCTGGTCGGTCCGCCGGGGGTCGGCAAGACCTCGCTCGGCAAGTCGGTCGCGCGCGCTACCGGACGCAATTTCGTCCGCATGTCGCTGGGTGGCATGCGCGATGAGGCGGAGATTCGCGGCCACCGCCGCACCTATATCGGGTCGATGCCCGGCAAGGTGCTGCAGGGCATGAAGAAAGCCAAATCGTCGAACCCGCTGTTCCTGCTCGACGAGGTCGACAAGCTTGGCCAGGACTGGCGCGGCGATCCGTCCTCAGCTCTGCTGGAGGTGCTTGATCCCGAGCAGAACTCGACGTTCGCCGATCACTACCTCGAGGTCGATTACGACCTGTCGGACGTCCTGTTCGTGACCACGGCCAACACGCTGCGCATGCCGCAGCCGCTGATGGACCGAATGGAGATCATCCGCCTGCCCGGCTATACCGAGGACGAGAAGGTCGAGATCGCCAAGCGCCACCTGATTCCGAAGCAGATCAAGGCGCACGGCCTCAGAAAGGGCGAATGGAGCATCAGCGAAGAGGCGTTGCGCGATCTTTGCCGCTACTACACGCGCGAAGCCGGGGTGCGCAACATGGAGCGCGAGATCGCTAATCTGACCCGCAAGGCGATCAAGGACATTCTGATGAAGAAGGGCGAGCGGGTCGCCGTGACGCGGCGCAATCTCGAGAAATACGCGGGGGTGCGGCGGTTCCGCTTTGGTGAGGCCGAAAGCGAGGATCTGGTGGGCGTCACGACAGGCCTGGCCTGGACCGAGGTCGGCGGCGAGCTGCTGACCATCGAGGCGGTGACCCTCCCCGGCAAGGGGCGGGTCACGGCGACCGGCAAGCTCGGCGACGTGATGAAGGAGTCGGTCCAGGCGGCCGAGAGCTTCGTCAAATCGCGCAGTCAGGCCTACGGCATCAAACCGCCGATCTTCGAGAAAAAGGACATTCACGTGCATGTGCCCGAGGGGGCGACGCCCAAGGACGGACCCTCCGCGGGGGTCGCGATGGTGACATCGATCGTCTCGGTGCTGACCGGGATTCCGGTCAAGCGCGACATCGCGATGACCGGCGAGATCACCTTGCGCGGCCGGGTATTGCCGATCGGGGGCTTGAAGGAAAAGCTGCTGGCGGCCTTGCGCGGCGGGCTCAAGACGGTGCTGATCCCGGCGGACAATGAGAAGGATCTCGCCGAAATCCCGGACAACGTCAAGCGGGGGCTCAAGATCATCGCGGCCCATACGGTCGACGAGGTGCTCGGACACGCGCTGAGCGCACCGCTGATCCCGGTCGAGTGGGAGGAAGAGCCCGTGGCGCCGCCGGTTATTCCCGCTACGAGCGAAGAGCGGTCGGGGCTCCTAACGCATTGATACGTATTGCGTCCGGTTATCGCCGTGCCGGCAAGTTCACGCCGGCCGGTGATAACGGTGGTAAACGATCGAAAAAAGCACGCTTTCGGCCGGCGCAGTGGCGTTGACCAGCCTCTGAGGCCGCTCTACACTCCGCGGCGGAATTCCCACGCAACTTTCCGCATTCTCGCTGTAGGGGGCAACACGTGAACAGAAACGAACTCGTCGATGCCGTTGCCGGCAAGTCCGATCTGTCGAAATCGGCCGCGAACAAGGCGGTGGAAGCGGTGTTCGAATCGATCACCGTTGCACTGAAGGGGGGCAACGAGGTTCGGCTCGTCGGGTTTGGCACCTTCTCGGTCGCCCGCCGCGCCGCCTCGGAGGGGCGCAACCCCCGGACCGGCGAAAAGATCAAGATCGCCGCGTCAAAACAGGCCAAGTTCAAGCCGGGCAAGCGGCTGCGCGACGAACTCAACTAGAACGGACTGACGCCAGCGTCATCCCGGACGCCCCCGCGGACGTCCGGACCGGAGAGGCTGGGGCGATTAGCTCAGCTGGTAGAGCACCTCGTTTACACCGAGGGGGTCGGCGGTTCGAGTCCGTCATCGCCCACCAGCGCCCCACGTGAGTGTCGGATCGTGGCGCCGGTTCACCCTCGGGTCGGCACCGCCCCACCCAGATCCCAATAGATCCCGGCCATTACCGCGAGGGCTTCGCGGGCCACCGGGGCCAGCATGTGCTCGTTCGGTGCATGTTGCGAGCACGACGCGTAGGAATGCGGGACCCACACCGTCGGCAAGCCGAGATCGTGAGCGAAGATATCGTTCGGCAATGAGCCGCCAAGATTGGGCAGGATCGCCGGCGACTTCCCGGTGGTCTCGGTGATCGAGGCCGCCGCCCAGCGCACCCAGGGATGATCGGGGTCGAGCCGGGTCGCCGCGAAATACGCCTTGGCCCAACGTTCGATCCTGACCATCGGGAGGCCGTGCGCGTCGAGGTGGCGGCGCAATGCCGGCAGGAAGTTCTCGGGGTCGACGCCGACGACAAAGCGGATCTGGCAGGTCGCCTTGGCCTTGGGCGGGATCGCATTGACCGGGTTGTCGGGGTTGCCGGTGGCGAAAGCCAATACCTCGAAGCTGCACCAACCGAACACCTTCTCGCTTGGGCTGAGCGTGGGCTCGCCCCAATCCGGGTCGATCTCGGGCGCCCCTTCTCCGCCCTCGACGGTACAGTCGGCAAGTGCCATGCGCACCGAGTTCGGCAGATGGCTCGGTACCCACTCGCGCACCCGGATCGCGCCTTTCGCGGTGGTAATAGTTGCTAACGCGTGCGCTAGGATGACGCCCGGATTGGCCAGCAGCCCGCCCCAGTTGCCGGAATGATGGCCGCCCTCGCGCAGATCGACGGAAAGATCGAAATTCATCGCACCGCGAGCGCCCAGGAAGATCGTCGGCCGCTCCGGCGCAAGACGCGGGCCATCCGACGCGATCAGCACATCGGCGGCGAGCCGGTCCTTGTACTGTCGGCACACCTCGCGTAGTCCGGGCGAGCCGATCTCCTCACCGGTCTCGATCAGAAAGACCGCATTGAAGCCGAGCCGGCCGCGGGTCTTCAACACGCTTTCGAGCGCGGCTAGGTTGATCGTGTGCTGGCCCTTGTTGTCGGCCGTGCCGCGGCCATAGAGGCGCTCGCCCTCCTGGTGCAGGCGCCAGGGCGACAGCCCCTCGCGCCATTGCGGCTCGAGCCCGCGAATGACGTCGCCGTGGCCGTAGCCGAACACCGTCGTCGCGGCGCCGTCCTCGCGGCGCTCGGCGATCAGGATGGGCCCGCCGCGCACCGGGTTTGCGACGACCTCGCTCTTAAAGCCGAGCCGGGCCAGCGACGGCGTGATCTCGTCGGCGAGATAGGCGTGCAGCACCGGCAGGCGCTCCTCGACCTGGCTTTCGGTCGGGATCGCTACGCGGCGTCCGAGGTCGGCGACAAAGCCGCCTTCGTCGAAATAGCGCTCGGCGGCGGCAATGGCGGCGGCGCGGGTCATGGAAGCTCCCGAATTGGACAGGGCGGAGACCAAACCCTAGGATACGGCAAAGACGCGAGCGCGAGGAGGGAACGATGCAAGGGCTGTCGCAAATAGTCGAGGCGGGCGAGGCCGAGCGCCTTGCCACCGGCTTTACCTTCACCGAGGGGCCGCTCCATCACCCCGATGGGTTCTACTATTTCGTCGATGTGCGGGAGAGCAAGTTCTACCGCATCCGCCCGGGCAGCCCGGCCGAATTGCTGCGCGAGAATACCGGTGAGGGCAACGGCACGACCTTCGATCCGCAGGGCCGGCTCGTGCTCTGCGAAGGCGGCAACCGGCGCCTGACACGCTGGCCGGCCGATGGCAAATTTGCCTCTTCCGAGGTGCTGATCGACCGCTTCGAGGGCAAGAGGCTGAGCCGCCCGAACGACCTCATCTGCAAATCCGACGGCAGCATCTATTTCACCAATCCAGGGCTGCGGATCCCGCTTGGCGAGCGCGAGCTCGACCCCTCGGCGGTCTACCGGGTGAAGCCCGACGGCTCAGCCAGCCACATCGCCGATTTCGAATACCCGAACGGGCTTGCTCTCTCGCCCGACGAGCGCACCCTCTATGTCGCAAACACCCGCTTTGCCGCGTACATCCATGCGCTCGAGCTCGACGGCGCCGGCAACGTCGTGCGGCGGTGGATCTTCGCCGACATGTCGTCGGACGAAAAGATCGGTGTGCCCGACGGTATGAAGGTTGATGTCGAGGGCCGGGTCTTTTGCACCGGTCCGGGCGGCACCTGGGTGTTCGCGCCTGACGGCTCGCAGATCGGCATCATCAAGACGCCCGAGGTGCCGGCCAATCTGTGCTTTGGCGGTCCCGACATGAAGACGCTGTTCTTCACCGCCCAAACCTCGGTCTATTCGATGCGGGTCAAGGTGCCGGGCCTGCCGGGCCACCCCTTCCGCCGGCGCTGAAGCGTCGGCCCAAGCATTGCAGGGTTGACGGGCGGCCGGTGGTATCGCCCCGGCGATGGCGGCCTGCGGTTGTCATTGCGAGCGAAGCGAAGCAATCTCATGCCGATTGTGCGACGATCCCCACGAGATTGCTTCCTCGCCCTTCGGGCTCCTCGCAATGACTCGGGATAGAGTAGCGGATGAAGCTGGCGATACCGGATCTGATCTCGAACTCGTATTTCCCGGCCCTGGCGGCGGCCGAGCTCGGCTGTTTCGAGCGCGAGGGACTCGACGTTTCGGCCGAGCTGATCTTTCCGGTCGATCGCGCCTATCAGGCGCTGCGCGACGGCGCGGTCGATTTCGTCGGCGGCGCGGCGCACGGCGCGCTGGCGGCGTTTACCGAATGGCGCGGCGTCAAGCTCCTGGGTGCGCTGGCGCAGGGGATGTATTGGTTTCTGGTGATGCGCAGCGATCTCGGCATCGCACGCGGCGATCTCGCCGCGCTGAAAGGGCGTCGTATCGGGGCCGCGCCCTGGGTCGAGATGGGGTTGCGCGGGCTGCTTACCGCCGCCGGTCTCGACCCCCACCGCAACGATATCCGCATCGGCCCGGTGCCCGGCGCGACCGGCCAAGGCTTGGATTTAACTGGCGTCAATTTCGGCCTGACCGCGGCCGAGGCGCTCGCCAACGGCGCGATCGACGGGTTCTGGGCCAACGGCATGGCAACCGAGCTGGCGGTTACATCCGGCGTCGGAACCATCGTGCTCGATGTGCGGCGCGGCGCCCCTGGTCGAGATGGGGGCCCGCCCGGCTGCTTTGACTACACGATGCCGGTCTTGGCGACGACGGACCGGCTGATCGAGCGCTCGCCCGAATTGGCCGCCGGCGCGGTGCGCGCGCTCGTCGCGGCGCAGGAGGCGTTGAAGGCCGATGTGTCGCGCGCCACTGAAGTGGGCGAGAAGCACTTCCCGCCGCGCGAGGCCGGGCTGATCGCCGGCATCATCCGGCGCGACCTGCCTTTTTACGACGCTGCGATCAGCGAGAAATCGGTCGCGGCGATCAACCGCTTCGCCCGCAGCATGAGCGTTCTCGACGACGATATTCCGTTTACCGATATTGTCGCGACGCGCTTCCGCGATCTCTGGCATTCCGCCGGCTGAGGACGAAGGTGACAACCATGCGGACCGGCGCCGAATACCGCGAAGCGCTGCGCGACGGACGCCAGGTTTGGGTGCTAGGCGAGGGTCGCGTCGCGGATGTGACGACGCATCCGGCGACCAGCGCGATGGTCGAGGAATATGTCGCCTGGTACGACCGCCACTCCGACCCGGCCTGGCAGGACATTCTGTTCGCACCGCCGGCTTCCGGCCGCGAAGCGACCGCTTGGGCCTACCTCGTGCCCAAAACCAGCGAGGATCTGATCGGCATGGGCCGGTCCTTCGCCAAGACGATCTTCCTCTCCGCCGGCAACATCACCCATACTCCGGCCTACGGCCATCTGATCTCGCTCGGCGTGCTGACCGCTGTGCAACAACAGAATGTCTCGCCGAAACAGATCGCCGATGCGATGGCCTATCGCGAGCTGATCGCGAAGACCGGGCGGTACCTGACATTCTGCGGCGGCGCCGCCCCGATCGGCTTCCGGCTGCGCCCCGAGCCGAGCGAGCGCGCGGCGCTCAAACTGGTGCGCGAAACCGACGCTGGCGTGGCGATCAGCGGCCGGCTCGGCATGCATACCAGCCCGGCCTATGCCGAGGACGTCTATGTCGGCTCGCTCAACGGGATCGTAATCGGCGGGCAGCACGCCAGCTTTGTCGTGCCGGTCGGGGCGCCGGGGGTGACGACGGTGTGCCGCAAAATCGCGGCACGCGGTGGCAGCCGGTTTGTGGCGCCGCTGTCCTCCCGCTATGACGAGCTCGATGGCCAGATGTGGCTCGAGGATGTGTTCATTCCGTGGGAGCGCATGTTCTTCGTCGAGCCGACCCCCGAGCCGATCGCTACGTGGCTGTTGTGGCATCACCTTTATGGCTGGCTCGCAAAGGCCGAATTCGCCCTGGGCCTCGCGCTCGCCATCGCCGATGCGATGGGATTGAAGGAACATGACCAGACGGTCGAATACCTCGTCGATCTGGTGGTCGAGGTGCAGACCGTGCGCAGCTGCCTTGCCGCTGCTGAACGCGACCCGACGTTCACCGTGGGCGGGTATTGCGCCGCCAATCACACCCATCTGATGCCTGGTGGCCTCGCAATTCTGAAGGCGCGCCAGCGCATCTCAGAGATCCTGCGCATCGTCCCCGGCTCGTCGCTGGTCGTCGCGCCGGCGGACAGCGATCTCGCCGATCCTGAGCTGGCAGCGGGACTGGAGGAATCGTTCGGCGGCGGCGGCTATAGTGCCGAGCAGCGCGCCGCTTTGCTGCAGCTCGCCGCCGATCATGTCTCATCGGCGCTCGACAGCCGCGAATCGGCGTTCGAGTTGCATGCCAGCGGCGGCGTCCCGGCCTGGCGCGGCCGGCTGCGGCGCGGGTTCGCGAGCTATAATGAGCTCGCCAATGCCGTGTTGCGCGCGATCGCGATCCCGATGCCGGAGATCGATGTCGGCGCCATTCCGGCCGCCCCGATGGTGCCCCGCCGCACCAACGCGGCGCCGGCCGCGGCCCTCAAGGCCGGAGCGTGAGGATGCGGACCGGCGCCGAATACCGCAAAGCCCTGCGCGACGGCCGCAAGGTCTGGGTGATGGGGGCGGGCCCGGTCGAGGACGTGACCACCCACCCGGCGACCCGCGCGATGGTCGAGGAATACGTCGCCTGGTACGACCGCCACTTCGACCCGGCGTGGCAGGATACGCTGCTGGCGCCCGAGCTCGGTGGCGAGCGGGCCCCCTGGGCCTTTGTGCTGCCGCGAACGACGGACGATCTGCTCGGGATGGGCCGCTCTTTCGCGAAAACCATGTTCCTCTCGGCCGGCAACCTCACGCACGACGCCGCCTACGGCAATCTGATCGCGCTCGGGGTCATCACCGCGGTCGAGGCGCAGAACGTCGCGCCTAAGCACGCCGAGAACGCGCTTGCCTATCGCGACATGATCGCCCGCACCGGACGGTTCACCACCTATTGCGGCGGTGCCCCGATCATCGGGCAACGGATGCGCGCCGACCCGCAGGATCGGGTGGCGTTGAAGCTGGTGCGCGAAACAGATGCCGGGGTCGTGATAAGCGGCAAGCTCGGCATGCACACCAGCCCCGCCTATGCGGAGGACGTTTATGTCGGCGGCCTGTCTGGCGTCGATATCGGCGGCCATCGTGTCGGGTTCATCGTCCCGGTCGGCGCGCCCGGGGTCAGGGTCCTGTGCCGCAAGATGGCGGCGCGCGAGGCCAACCCGTTCATCTCGCCGCTGTCCTCCCGCTATGACGAGCTCGACGGCCAAATGTGGCTCGACGACGTCTTCGTGCCGTGGGAACACGTGTTTTTCGTCGGCGCCGACCCTGACCAGATCGCCCGCTGGCTGCGCTGGCATCATCTATATGGCTGGCTCGCAAGGGCTGAGTTCACCCTCGGTCTGGCGCTGGCGCTCAGCGATGCGATGGGATTGAAGGAGAACGAGCCGACCGTCGAATATGTGGTCGATCTGGTCGCCGCCGTGCAGACCGTGCGCAGCTGCATCGTCGCCGCCGAGCGCGATCCGCAATTCACCCCTTCCGGCTATTGCTTTCCCAACCACCGCCACCTCGCCCCGGGCGGGATTGCCCTCTTCAAGGCGCGCCAGCGGATTTCGGAGATCTTGCGCATTCTCCCCGGCTCCTCGCTGGTCGTGGCCCCCTCGGACCGCGATCTGGCAATGCCCGAATTGGCGATCGGCCTCGAGGAATCGTTCGGCGGCGGCGGATACACGGCCGTGCAGCGCGCCGCGCTCTTACAGCTCGCCGCCGACCATGTCTCATCGGCGCTCGATGGCCGCGAATCGGCCTTCGAGCTGCATGCCAGCGGCGGCATGCCCAACTGGCGCGGGTGGCTCAGGCAAAACTTCCGCGATTACAACGAACTGGCGAATGCGGTGCTGGGAGCGATCGAGTTGTCGATGCCGGCTGTCGATGTCTCCGACATCCCGGCCGCACCGATCGCCCGCCGCCGCCCGGTCACCCCGCCGCCACCAACCTAATCGGAGGTGCGATGGATAGAACTGTAGCGATCGTCGGTGCGGGGATCGGCGGGGTCTATCTCGCTGCCGAGCTCGGGGTGCTCGGCTGCAAATTGCGCCTGCACGATATTGACGACAGCCGGCTCGTCGCGATCCGCGCCCGCGGCGGCATCGAGGTCGAGGGCCACGGCTTCGCCGCGATCGAGCGGATCACGACCGATGCCGCTACCGCCGTCGACGGCGCCGATGTCATCGTCATCGTGACCGGCGGCAATGCGCAGGCCGAAGCCGCCCGGTCGCTCGCGCCGCTTCTGCGCGATCGGCAGATCATCCTGCTGATCCAAGGGAATACCGGCGGATCGCTGGTGCTGCGCCGCGCCCTCGACGCGGCCGGTTGCCGCGCCGCGGTCGATATCGCCGAGATGGACAATTACCCCTACTCGTGCTGGCGCCTTGCGCCTGATCGCATTCGCCCGATCGTCAAAAAGCGTTGGCTGCAGATCGCGACGTTTCCCGGCAGCCGCGTCGGCCAAGTCTTTCCGCGTCTGTCGCCGCTGTTTCCGAGCGCGGTCGCGGCGCCGAGCATCATCTCGACCGGCTTCACCAATGCCAACGCGATGCTGCATGTGGCCAATTGCGTCGCCAACGCCGGCAAGATCGACCGCGGCGAGAGCTACAAATTCTACGCCGAAGGCGTTACCCCGGCAGTCGCTCGGTTGTATCAGGCGATCAACGCCGAGCGGGTCGCCATCGCCGCAGCTTTTGGCACCGCCGTCCCGACACTGGAGGACTGGTTCGAGCGCGTCTACGGCGTGCACGGCGCCAGCCTCGATGAGAGCTGCCGCCTCTTGACCACCAACAGCGACGGCCCCTACCAGGCGACCGGCACCCCCACCGCCTGGACGCACAAATACATCACCGAGGATGTGCCGTCCGGGCTCATCCCGATGCGCGAGCTGGGCAAGGCGGCGGGCATGGCGACGCCGGCGATCGACGCGGTTGTCACGCTGGCGCAGATTCTGGCCGGCCATGATTTCGCAGCCGGGGCCCGCACCCTCGCCCGCCTTGGCCTCGCCGGCATGGATGCCGCGCAGATCCGCCGCGTCGTGGCGGAGGGGTTTCGTTAGGTCGGCTCGACCTGCGCCTCCGTGGGCCGACGGTGGGCTTCTTACCCAAAGAGAGCGTCGATGTGGCTCGCGCGCCGACTACCGGCAGCGATCCTCGTGCTCCCGGAGTTCGCGCAAGCGCCCTTCCATGTTCGCGCGCTCCAGCGGGTTGACTTCGCGGTCGAGGCGACCGCGGAGTTCCTCCGTCCTCTCATGCAACTCGTGGCATCGCTCCCATCTACGCTGGTCCCAGCCCGGCGGCGGCGCGCCATAGGCCGGTTGGCCGTAACCGGGACCCGGCCGAGGTCCGGGGCCAGGCTCGCGGTCGCGGCCCGGTTCCGCCGCCACCTGCCCGCGCATCTGTCCGCCCCTGGCATCGTTACACTGGAGGATGCCGTTATTGTTGCCGATATCGCCGACACAGCTCCCGACCCCGGCCAGGATGTTGCGCTGGTCGCGGCCATCCCGCCGACGGCAGGTCGCAACCAGCGAGCCACGCTCCACGCCGACATTGGTGCAACTGTTCAGATAAGTGCCCTGCGGCACCCCCTGCGCCTGCGCCGACATCGACCAGCCAATGCCGGCGAGCAGTACCGCGGCCAGCGCTCCCGATGTGACCCTCATAGTTATCCTCCCGGGATTCCATTGCCCTATAACGTGTAACGTGGCGAATTACTCCCGCAAATCGGACATCGCCCCTCACATGGATTCCTGCGCCACGGCGCCCTATGGTGGGCCAGCAGCCGAATACGGGGTCGCCATGAAACAATTCGGCATCGGCCAGCCGGTTCGTCGCGTCGAGGATCGGCGCTTTCTGACCGGCCGCGGCCATTACCTCGACGACATCGTCCGGCCCCGCCAGGCCCATGCGGTGATGCTGCGCTCGCCGCACGCGCATACCCGGATCCGGCCGGATCGACTGGGTCCGGGTGCGCTATGTCGGCGACACCGTCGCCATGGTCGTCGCGGAGACCGTCGCCGCAGCGCGCGACGCGGCCCAGCGGCGATGGCGTGACGAAATCCGCGACGACTGCAATGGCTCCCCGCGTCCTTCGAGACGCGGGCGGAGCCTGTCCTCGGCCGGCCGGAGGCCGGACCCGTGGGCCCGCTCCTCAGGATGAGGTTAAATTAATGATGGCATTAAGAAAAATCCTCATCCCGATGAGCGCCCGGAGGGCGCGTCTCGAAGGATGCACCGCGCGGCCCCAGCCATACGTGACGGGGCCGACGAGATGACCGACACGCTCTTGGAGATTGCGCTGCGCGCCGCGCTCGCCGGCGGCGAGGCCGCGATGCGGGTTTACGCCGACCCGTTCGAGGTCACGCAGAAGAGCGATGCAACGCCGGTGACGGAGGCCGATCTCGCCTCCGAGAGGGTCATCGTCGCGATGTTGAGCCAGGCTTTCCCGGAGATCCCGGTCGTCTCGGAGGAGACCGTGCCGGAGGCTGGCTTCGCATCGCCCGCAGCGCGGTTCTGGCTGGTCGATCCGCTCGACGGAACCAAGGAGTTCGTCGCGAAGAACGACGAGTTCGCGGTGCTGATCGGCCTCATCGAGGACGGCCGCCCGGTGCTCGGCGTCGTGCATGGCCCGGCGGTCGGGCTGACCTATACCGCGCACGGTATCGGCACCGCGCAGCGGCGGCGCGCGGGCGGGGCGTTCGAGCCGATCCGGGCGCGTACCCCGGCATCGGACGGGCTCGTCGTCGTGCACAGCCGCACCAACGCGAACAGTCGCCGCCTCGCCGAGTATTTCCAGAACCGCCCGGTGCTGCAACGACTGCAATGCGGCAGCGCCCTCAAATTCGGCATGCTTGCCGCCGGCGAAGCTGATTTCTATCCGCGCTTCGGCACGACGATGGAATGGGATACCGCCGCCGGCCAGGCGGTGCTCGAAGCCGCGGGCGGCCATGTCCTGGGTCTCTCGGCCGAGCCGCTGCAATACGGCAAGCCCGGCCTCAAGAACGACGGCTTCCTGGCGTGGGGGGCAAAGCCGGCCTGGTGAGGCTGCCCGCGCGTCAGACTATGCCGTCCTCGCGCAAGCCGGCAACCGCGGCCGCGTCGAGACCGAGCCAGTCGGCCAGCACCTCGGCGGTGTGCTCGCCGAGCAAAGGCGCCGATTTCACTTCGGTCGGGACGCCGTCGAAGCGCACCGGCCAGGTGGGCATCGTCATCTTGCGTTCGCCGTGGGTCATCGTCTGCAGGATGCCGCGCTCGCGGAAGCTCGGCTCGTTGACGAGGTCCATCGAGTCGAGGACCGCACCGGCGGGGACGCCGACCCCGCTCAGCTGCGCCATCGCCTCGTGCTTGGTGCGCTGCATCGTCCACCCGGTGACGATCTCGTCGATCTCGGCCTCGCATTTCAAGCGAGCATCGGCGGTGTCGTAGCGGGGGTCGCCGATCAGATCCTCGCGCCCGACCAGCTTTAGGAGCCGCGGCCAATGCTCTGGGTTGGCGCGGCTGGTCATCAGGAAGACGTAGTCGTTGGGGCCGCCCGGCTTGCACGGATAGGTGCCGCCGGGCGGGTTGTTGCTGGCCGGGCGTCGCGGTGCCGCCTTGCCGGTACGCGCGTGGGTGATGAACATGCCGCGGCTGTAATGCATGACCGAATCCTGCATCGCCACCTGCAAGCGCCTGCCCTTGCCGGTGCGCGCGCGATCGAAGAGGGCGCTGACGATGCTGAACGCCATCAACATGCCGGTGCCGGTGTCGCCGATCGTCGGGCCGGGCTTGATCGGCTTGCCGTCCTTCTCGCCGGTGACGCTCATCGCCCCGCCAGCAGCCTGGGCGATCGGGTCGAACGAGAGGCCCTTCTCGTAGGGGCTGCCGGCGCCAAACCCCTTGACTTGGGCGTAAATGATGGCGGGATTGATTGCGCTGACGACATCGTAGCCGAGCCCCAACCGCTCAACCGCGCCAGGCGCGAAGTTCTCGGCGAACACATCCGCCTTCTTCACCATCTCCTTGACGAGCGCCAGACCGCGCTCCGATTTCAGATTGACCGTGAGCGAGCGCTTGTTGGCGTTGTACATCATGAAATAGTACGCATCGCCAAACCCGGTGCGGCCGGCTTCGCCGCGAGGCGGCTCCACCTTGGCGATGTCGGCGCCCATCCAGGCCAGCGCCTCGGTGCAGGTCGTGCCGGCCTCGAATTGCGTCAGGTCGAGCACGCGAATGCCGGAAAGGCAACCGGGCGACATCGGCGTTACGGCCATGGGAGACTCCTCATCCGACGGGGCAATCAATCTCGCCATCATAGGTCTCTGACAGCGGCAACGCGAGGTTAGACCGCCGCAATCCAATCGACGACACGTTCGCCGATCATGATCACCGTTGCATGGGCTCCACCCGACCTGGGAATGCGCGGCATCACCGAGGCATCAGCCACCCACAATCCGTGGACGCCCTTCACTCTACAATCCTGGTCGACGACCGCCATTGGGTCCGAATCCGGTCCCATCTTGCAGGTCCCGGAAACGTGCCTGGCCGAGCCCACGGTTTGGCGCATCCAGAGGTCCAACGCGTCGTCGTTGGCCAGAATGTCATCCCCGGGCTGGATCCGGTGATCGACCACGTCTTTATACACGTCGGATTCGAGCAGTCTCTTCGCCAATCGCAGGCCTTCCCGCACCCGGCGACAGTCGTTTGGATGCTGGAGATAACGATAGTTGAATTCTGGCTGGATGCTGGGGTCGGCCGAAGCCAAGCTAACGTATCCCGAGCCGTCGGGCAGCCCCAGCGTGCAATGAATTCGGGCCGCCCGCTCCGGCGGAACGTCACCGCACAGGTACTTGCTCCGTACGCCGGGGACGCGCTCCTGGCGCTCGTCGACCATCGTGCTGGTCCGCAGCACCATGTCGTTGACGGCGCTCGATCCTTCGGCGGTGTAATGCAAGGAAAAGTGCGCTGCGTCGCGATGAGCATCGAGGGAGACGCCGTCCTTGACCTTGAAGGCCATCTGCACGCTGGCGTGGTTCATCAGGTTCTGGCCGACGCCGGGGAGATGACGAACCGCTGGTATCCCAAATTGCTGCAACTGGTCCTCGGGGCCGATGCCCGAGAGCATCAGCAGATGGGGCGATCTGATCGCACCGGTGCTCAGCACCACCCGGTCGGCTTCGACGTGGAACACCTTCCCGCCGCTCTGGGCTTCCACCCCAACCGCCCTGCCATCCTTGATCATTATCTTGCGGACAAACACCCCGCCCCGCACCGTCAGGTTCAGGTGATGGCGCACCGGACCCAGATGCGTCATCGCCGTGCTCATTCTGACGCCGTCGATGTTGTTCGAGGGCGAGACGCCAAGGCCGGCGGGGTGCAGACCATTCTTATCGTTCGTGGTGCCGAACCCCGCTTGTAGGCAAGCCGCGTGGAAGGCTTGTTGGAGCGGCGGCCAGGGACCCGTCTGACGGCGCCTGACGGGCATCGGTCCGTCCGAGCCGTGGCAATAATTGTCCTGAATGTCGAGATCACGCTCCGATTTGCGAAAGTACGGCAGCACCTTGTCATACGACCATTCGTCATTGCCGAGAGCCGCCCAGGAGTCGAAATCCTCGGGAAATCCCCGTTGCATGGCCTGACCGTTGATCGACGACCCTCCCCCGATCACCTTGCCCTGCGCGACGTGAATCGCCCCTTGCTCCTCGGTGATGGTGCCCCGCAAGGCCCAGTTGTGTTGTGAGTCCGGGGCTTCGGCAAAGCGGGTGTGGCCGAATTTGACTTCGTCCGGAAGATGGGCTGGATCGGCGTAATCGGGCCCCGCTTCCAACAGCAGCACGGAAGTCTGTGGGTTTGCGGCCAACCGGCTGGCCAACACGCATCCGGCCGCGCCCCCGCCGACGATCACCACGTCATATCTCATGGGGCCCCCCGTTTATTGATGGTCGAAACGCGTCCTATTCCGCCGCTGCCGCGACCGTTGTACTGCGGAATGCCGGGATCACTTCCTTCGCAAACCGGTCCAAATCTTCCAACTGGATGTCGAGCGGGGTTCCGAGCGGAGTGGCGCAAATCACGCGATCGATGCCGGGGTAGCGCTTCTCGACCGCCTTCAGCTGCTCGATGATGTCATCGGCCGTGCCGGTCAGGAAGCCGCCGGCCTTCACCGCGTCCTCGATGCGCGGCAGCTTTGCCGTCGCGGCGAGCTTGGGGTCGCGCATCGCCGCGATCTGCTCGTCGGAGAGCGCCCGCACGAGGCGCAACTCGCCGAACATCTTCATGTTTTCCTCGTAGTGTTTTGCCGCCTCGCGCATGCCAGCGTCGCGGTTCTTCGCGATGTGGAACTGGAAGCCGAGCGCGAGGCGCTCGCCGAGTTCGAGCTTGACGCCGCGGCGCGCATAAGCGGCCTGGAACCCGATCATGTGCCGCTCCACCGCGCCGCCCTCGGCCGAGCCGCCGCCGATGACGCCGCAGATGCCGTGCTTCGCCATAAAGTCGAAGGCGCGGTCCGAGCCGCTCTGGATCGGCTGCCAGCATTCCACCGGCAGGCGCTCGGGGCCGGGCACAAGGGTGATCTCCTTCAGCGTATAGCCGCGATACGGCACCTCCGGCGGGATCGTGTAGTACTTGCCCTGGTGCGAGAACGGTTTCCCCGCGAATGCCTTGAACAGGATGTCGACGCCTTCCTCGAACATCTCGCGGTTCGCGGTCTGGTCGATCAGCGGTGCGCCGAAACTCTCGACCTCACGCGTGTGATAGCCGCGCGCGACGCCAAAGATCACCCGCCCGCCGCTCAGGATGTCGGCCATCGCGTAGTCTTCGGCCAGACGCAGCGGATGCCACATCGGCACGACGTTGAAGCCGCAGCCGATCTTGAGGTTCTTCGTGACGTTGACGAGGTGCATCGCCATCATCAGGAGGTTCGGGATCAGCTCGGTGCCTTCGGGCTGGAAATGATGCTCGGCCATCCAGAACGTGTTGTAACCGCGCTCGTCCATGCACTTGGCATAGGCCACCACCTTGCGCAGCGCTTTGGCGAACTGCGCCTGCGAATAGCGGCGCTCGTTGATCGGCGTACCCAGGTAGCCGAGATCCTCCATGTCGGCGGTGCCGTAGTAGGAGCTGTCGAATTTGGTGATCATCGATCGCGTCCTCAAAAATCCAGACTGCCACTATCATCGCCAGTGGCGTTTCTGTCTCGTCGAAATATCGCAGGCCGCCATGAGAGGATGCCATGGCATACGATGTGCCACCCCCTGAAAGACGCCCCGAGCCGGGATATTACTACCACTTCAAGCACGACCCGAACGGGCCGCTCAATAACTACGCCTACTATATCTATGGTATCGGCCACCACACCGAAGACGATTGCCGGCGCGAAGATGCCTTCATGCAGGTATATCGGCCGTTATACGAGACGGCCTATGCTTACCGGAACGGCGGGATGTTCGACTTGCGCCCGTTATACATGTTCTACGAACCGGCAAGGTTGGACGGCAAAGAGGTGCCGCGCTTCACCCGGATCACCGACCCGGACGTGATCGCGCAACTGCGGGCGATCAGGGCCCGGATGTATCCAGAGCCCTAGGCCGCCCTCACGCCGCCGCAGGCCGGCGCGCTTCGAGCACCTCGCGGACCCCGGCGATGATCCGCTTGCGATCCGGGAAGACGTGATTTTCGAGGACCGGGCTGTAGGGGATCGGCACCTGCAACGCGCACACCCGCTTTACCGGGGCCTGGAGCCGCGCAAAGGTCGCCGCATCTTCGGTGGCAACCGCCGCGATCTCGGCCGAGAAGCCGGCGGTCGGCCCGGCCTCGTCGGCGATGACGAGGCGGCCGGTTTTCTGGATCGAGCGGCGGATCGTGTCGCGATCGAGCGGCACCAGCGTGCGCGGATCGACGATCTCGACCGAGACCCCCTCTTTCTCCAGCTCCTCGGCCGCGGCGAGCGCCTCGTGCACCAGCCAGGCGAGGGCGACAACCGTGACGTCGCTGCCCTCGCGCTTGATGTCGGCCTGGCCCAAGGGGATCGTGTAGTCCTCGTCCGGCACCGGCCCTTTCTTCCCCATCAGCCGGCCCGACTCGAACGAGATGACCGGGTTGTTGTCGCGGATCGCGGTCTTCAACAGCCCCTTGATGTCGTGGGGCGTCGAGGCCAGGAACATCTTCAGGCCCGCGACATTCATGAACATCGAATAGGGCGACTGCGAGTGCTGCGCTGCGACGAGCCCGCCGCCGCCGACCGAGGCCCGAAACAGGATCGGAAATGGCACCTGGCCGCCGAACATATAGTGGATCTTCGCGGCCTGATTGACGATCTGGTCCATCGCGACAAAGCAGAACGTCACCTGCCGCCAGTCGGCGATCGGGCGGAAACCGCAGCCGGCCGCGCCGATCGCCATGCCGGTAAAGGCCGCCTCGGTGATCGGCGTCGCCCTGACCCGCTCGGCGCCAAACTCCTTCAACAGCGGCGGCAGAGCATCGGTCGACATGTAAAAGATCTTATCGTCGCGCCGCATCTCCTCGGCGATCGCTTCGAGGGCGGCCTCGTTATACGTCAGCTCTCGCATCGTCCGATCCTCGCATCAGGCCGCTTTACACAAAAAGCGGTGTCATTCCGGGGGCCGAGGGAAGCGAGGCAACCCGGAATCCATGAAAACAAGCCTCTGGAATATGGATTCCGGGTTCGCCGCTGCGCGACGCCCTGGAATGACGAATTGGCGTGCAAATCCGCATCAGGCCGCAAACACGTCGTCGGTCGCCTGCTCGGGTAGCGGGAAGGGGCTCGCCTCGGCGAAGGCGACGGCGCTCTCGATGGCGCCCTGGATGTCGCCCTCTATCGCCTGTAACCCGGCATCGTCGAGGTAACCCTGGTCCCGGAGCTGCCGCTCGAGCTGCGCGATCGGGTCCCGCCGCTTCCACGCCTCGACCTCCGCCCGGTCTCGGACGTCCGTCTGGCCCTGGCGCTCGGTGTGGCCGCGCCAGCGATAGGTCTTGCACTCGATGAGGCTCGGGCCGTCGCCCGCCCGCGCCCGCTCGACGGCGCGATTGGCCGCCTTATAGACCGCGAAGATGTCATTGCCGTCGACCACGACCCCCGGAATGCCGTAGCCGGCGGCGCGCGCCGCGACATCGCTCATGGCATGCGTCGCGGCAGCCGCGGTGTTCGCGGCATACATGTTGTTCTCGCAGACATAAAGCATCGGCAACTTCCAGGTCGCCGCGATATTGAGGCATTCGTGGAACGGCCCGGCATTGGACGCGCCATCGCCGAAAAACGAGACTGCGACGCCGCCCTTCTTTTCCATCTGCGCCGCCAGGCCCGCACCGGTCACGATCGCGATCCCGCCGGCGACGATGCCGTTGGCGCCGAGCATGCCGATCCCGAAATCGGCGATATGCATCGAGCCGCCCTTGCCCTTGCAGTAGCCGGTCTGCCGCCCATAGAGCTCGGCCATCATGCGGTTCAAATCGGCGCCCTTGGCGATGCAGTGGCCATGCCCGCGATGGGTCGAGATGATCCGGTCGCCGTCCTTGAGCGCCGTACAGACGCCGGTGGCGACCGCCTCCTCGCCGATATAGCAATGCACGACGCCGTAAATCTTGCCGGCGAGATAATCAGAGGAAGCGCGTTCCTCGAAGCGGCGGATCGTCAGCATCCGGCGCAGCATCTCGCGCTGCACATCGGGTGGCAGGTTCGGCGACAGGGTTTGCATGGGCAGGGTCCCTCCGGGCCGGTGGGCGCCCCTCCATGATGAGCCAGCGCCGGCAGGACGGCAACCGGAACCTCGGCCGGTTCAAAGGCCCAGCTCGGAAAGACCCGGGTGATCGTCCGGCCGACGCCCCAGCGGCCAGTGGTATTTCCGGTCGGCTTCATCGATCGGCAGATCGTTTATTGAAGCAAAGCGTCGCTCCATCACGCCGGCGGCATCGAACTCCCAGTTCTCGTTTCCGTAGGAGCGAAACCAGTTGCCGCTGTCGTCATGCCACTCATAAGCAAACCGCACCGCGATGCGGTTGCCGGCAAAGGCCCAGAGCTCTTTGATCAGGCGGTAATCTAGCTCCTTGTTCCACTTACGGGTGAGGAAGGCGACGATCTCGGCGCGCCCGTTGATGAATTCTGCCCGGTTTCGCCATTGGCTATCCTCCGTATAAGCCAGCGAAACGCGATGAGGATCGCGGCTGTTCCAGCCGTCTTCCGCCATCCGGACCTTGGTAATCGCCGTCTCGCGCGTGAACGGTGGGATCGGAGCCGCCATTGAAGACCTCGCTTGGCGTTGCGGCAGGCCGCATCAATACCGCGCGTTGCCGGGCGTGCGCGGGAAGGGGATCGCGTCGCGGACGTTGGCAAGGCCGGTCGAATAGGCGATCGTGCGCTCGAAGCCGAGGCCGAAGCCGGCGTGCGGCACCGTGCCGTAGCGCCTGAGGTCGCGGTACCAGGAGTAGTGCTCCTTGTCGATGCCGCGCTCGGCCATGCGCGCGTCGAGCACCTCGAGCCGCTCCTCGCGCTGCGAACCGCCAATGATCTCGCCGATCCCCGGCGCCAGGACGTCCATTGCCGCGACCGTCTTCCCGTCGTCGTTGACCCGCATGTAGAAGGCCTTGATGTCCTTCGGATAGTTCATCACGACGACCGGCTTTTTCGCGTGCTTTTCCGTGAGATAGCGCTCGTGCTCCGATTGGAGGTCGATGCCCCATTTGACCGGGAACTCGAACTTTTCGTTCGCGCGTTCGAGCACGGAGATCGTCTCGCCGTAATCCATCCGCACGAATTCCGAGCCGACGATCCCCTCCAGTTTCCTGACCAGCCCCTTCTCGATCCGCTCGTCGAAGAAGGCGAGATCTTCCTGCCGCTCGTTCAGCAATGTCTCGAAGGTGTACTTCAACAGGCCTTCCGCCAAACTCGCGTTGTCCGCGAGGTCGGCGAAGGCGATCTCCGGCTCGATCATCCAGAATTCGGCGAGGTGGCGGCTGGTGTTGGAGTTCTCGGCGCGGAAGGTCGGCCCGAACGTATAAACCTTGGTCAACGCCAGGCAGTAGGCCTCGACATTGAGCTGCCCCGAGACGGTCAGGAACGCCTCGCGGCCAAAGAAATCCTGCGCGAAATCGACCTGGCCGTCTTGCGTCTTCGGCAGGTTGGCGAGGTCGAGTGACGACACCCGGAAGAGCGCCCCGGCGCCCTCGGCGTCGGCGGCCGTGATAATCGGCGTATTGACCCAGAAAAATCCGTTCTCGTCGAAAAAGCGGTGGATCGCCTTTGCCAGCGTGTGCCGCACCCGCGTCGCCGCGCCGATCACGTTGGTGCGCGGCCGCAGATGCGCCACCTCGCGCAGGTATTCGAGCGTGTGCGGCTTGGGCTGGATCGGATAGGTTTCGGGATCGTCGACCCAGCCGATCACCTCAATCGCGCTCGCCTGCATCTCGAAGGGCTGGCCCTTGGCCGGCGACGGCACGACACGCCCGGTCGCCGCCACGGCGCAGCCGGCCGAGAGCCGCAGCACCTCAGCGTCGTAATTGGCGAGCGTGTTCGGCGCGACCACCTGCAGCGGATGGAACGACGAGCCGTCCGACAGGTGCACAAACGAGATCCCCGCCCTCGAGTCTCGCCGCGTGCGCACCCAACCCTTGACCGTGACCGGCGCGTCGGCCGGCGCCTCGCCCGCCAGGACCCGGCGCACGCTGAAGACGCTGTCGCCCATCGATCAATAGCTCGGTTTGCTGGCAAACGGGGTCAGCTGCAGTTCGTGCGTCCAGCACGATTTGTCCTGTGTGTGCAGGTACCAGTACGCCTCGGCGATCTTGACCGGGCTGATGATCAGATCGGTACGGTTCTGGTTGCGCGGGAGCTTGCGGCTGCCGGGCGAGTCGATCGAGCCGTCGATGACGATGTTGGCGACGTGTACGCCGTGCTCGGAATAGTCCTCGGTGAGCACCTGTGCGAGTGTACGCATCAGGACGCGCGGATAATACAGCGACTGCCCGGTCATGCGCTTTTTGCCGCGCAGCGAGCTGGAGTTGTTGGAGAAGAAGAACGAGCCGCGGCCGTTCTTGCGCATCGCCGGCAGCACTTCCTGGGCGACCAGGAACGGGCCGCGAGCGGAGATGTGGAGGCCGGTGTCAAGCATCTCGACCGGCACGAATTCGAGGAGTTCCTTGTCGGGCGGCAGATCGCGGCCTTCGAGATACCCGGCGTTGTAGACCAGCACCTCGGGATCGCCGGCTTCGCGGCGGATTGTCGCGAACGCCGAGGCGATCGAGTCCTGCGAGACGAGATCCAATTCGACGATCATGCACTCGCCGCCCTGCTGGCGGATCGCCGCCGCCAACGGTGCGGCATTCTTCTCGCTGCGGGTGGTCACGACCGTGAAAAAGCCCTCCTGGGCGAATTTCTGCGCGATCGCGCCGCCGACACCCCAGCGCACGCCAACTTCGACATCGCTGTCGTCGACCGCGTGGCCATGTGCCAGCAAGGTGTTGCGGCCATCGGATTGCCACTTCGAGGTGGCGCCGATGACGACGCAGACTTGTTTGCCCCTGGTGTTCTTCATTGACGAATTTCCCCTCTGTGTGTGGCGTCTATGGTGAGCCTGTAGGGCGGATGAGCAAAGCGTAATCCGCCGCCCGGTTTCCCAACAGCATTGGCGCAATGCGCTTCGCTTTTCCGCCCTACGCTCGCATCGCCGTTACCCGGCCCGGTCCCAGCCCCACCATGCACAGAGCGCCTCGCCCATCACGAGTTCCAGGTCGCGGCCCTTCAGCCAGGGCAATTCCTCGGTGAACATCGTCACGCATTGGCGCCAGGAACAGGGCATCTTGGTGATGTCGGTGCCCCAGAACATGCGGTGGGGCCCGAACGCATCGTAGACCTGCCGCAGATAGGTGTGCAGCGCTGGAAACGGGTAGGCCTGGCCGGCATAGTGCGGCACTCCGGTCGCCTTGACCGCGACATTGGGCAATTTCGCCAGCGCCAGCAGCTCCGGAATATGGGTCATTGCCGCGGCATCCTTCAGCGTCGATGTGCCACCCCGGCCACCCAGATGGTCGATCGTCAGGCGAAGTCCGGGGTGACGTTCGGCGACCCGGCCGAGTTCGGTAAGCGAACCCGTCGCCAGCGCGGCGATCGGCACGCCGGCCTTTTCGGCTTCCGCCCACAGCCAGTCCATCGTGCCGTCGTGCAGCCACTGGCGCATCGGATCGTTGAGGAACCCATAGCGCAGACCGAGCATCCCCGGCTGGTTCCTCCACCCGGCGATGCGGGAGCGCGATTCCGGGCGGTCGAGCGGCACCGCGCCCATGATCGCAAACCGGCCGGGGTAGCTGCGCACCGCCGCGAATGCCATCTCGGTCGAATTCGGGTCCCAACCGGGCGGATGAATGACGGCTGCATCGACACCGGCTTCATCCATCAGGGCGATCGCCTCCTCCGGGGTGAAGTGCGTCACCTGGATGTGCGACTGATTGCTTGGCAAGCCGGTTCCCCAGGTATGGATCTGGGCGTCGACAATCTGCATTGCATGCTCTTTCTTCACATCGGGCAGACGGCCCGGGAAGCACCGCCCGGAATGCTAGCGACAATACCCCTGGCTGTCAGCCATCGCGCCAGCCCTCGCCGGGTCCTGGAAAATCCGCGACCGGGATCGTATGGTTGTGGGGCAACCGGCGCAGCCGTGCGAACCGAGGAGGGTCGTCATGAAGGTCGTCACGCTTAAAGACATCCCGAAGGTCCCAGTGGAAGGCGCCGAGCCGATCGAAGGGTGGACCGGGCCGGTTTCCCGGTCACGCCAGACGATCATCGAGCCCGGGGATTCGGCGAACTATAACTGCAGCATTGTGAATTTCAGCCAGGGCTGCACGACGGGGTGGCATACCCATACCTGCGATCAGATCCTGGTCGTGACCTCGGGCTCGGGCATGGTCGCCACCGAGCATGAAAAGCAAGAGATCAATGTCGGCGATGTCGTGCACATCAAGGCTGGCGAGCGGCATTGGCATGGCGCCAAGGCCGATACGACGATGGGCCACATCACGATCACGGCGGTCGGCGGCCAGGCGAAATTCGGATAGGCGGCGTCACCGCCGGGGCGGCGGCCGCTAGCGCAGGCGAGAGCCGGGGTCGAGGCCGAGGAACACCCGGCCGCCGATCGGATACCATTCCGGCGCAAGCGTGACGGTCTGCGCGACGGTGTGCAGGTCACGCCAGCATTCGGCGAGCCGGCTCTCGCGCTTGAACGATGTGCTGCCGCCGTACCGGTAGACTAAATCCATCGCTTCGCGCGCGCTGTCGGCGGCATAGGTCGACGCCAGCCGGCAGCGAGCGCGCTGCTCGAGCGTGGTCTCCTCGCCGGCGGCGATCGTCGCCCACAGCTCGGCGATCTGCGCGTTGCGGTAAGTACGCCCGGCGTTGAGTATCGCGTCGGCGCGCCCGACCGCGTCCTGCACCTGCGGGTTGTCGCACAGCAAGCCCACCGGGCGGCCGCGCGGCTGCTTGCCGCCGGCGAGTTCGATCAGCGCGCTGAGGGCGGCGCTGGCGATGCCGCAGATGACGGCGCTGTGGTGCGGCCCGACCCAGCACTGGACCGGGAGGGAGTACATCACCCCCGGCCAGCGCGACCATTGGTTTTCCAGCGGGATGCCAATCTGCGGCATCGTCCGCCGCTCCGGCAGGAACACATCCTTGACCGTCCAGTCAAAGCTGCCAGTGCCGCGCAGCCCGGCGACGTCCCAACTGCCTGGCACGATCTCCGCCTCCTCCCGCGCGAACACCCCACGCCAGTATAGCGAGCCGCCATCCGGGTGCGGCCGCGGCTTGCCGTCGTCGCCGATGACCTGGAAGCTCCCCAGCATCCAGCTGGCTTCGTTGCAGCCGCTGCCGAATTGCCACCGGCCGCTGACCCGGTAGCCGCCCGGCACCTCGACGGCCTGCCCGCCGCCCGGCACCGCGGTGCCGGCGATGATCGTGTCGGCGCGCTTGCCATAGATCTCGTGCACGCCGTCGTCCGGCAAGCCGAGCGTCACCAGTTGACCGACGCCGCCATTGCCGAGGTTCCAGCCAACCGAGCCGACACCCTCGGCCAACCGCTCGACAACCCGCAGATAGGTCAGCGTGTCGACCTGCAGCCCGCCGAGCGAGCTGGGGATCACCATCTTGTAGAACCCGGCTTCGCGCAGCTGCGCGACCAGTGCGGCCGGCATGCGCTGCTCGCGCTCGATCTCCTCGTGATACTGCCGCAGCACCGGCTGCAGCGCTTTCGCCGCCTGGACCAGGGGCTGCGCGTCGAGATCCGCCGGCAGGCGCATCTGATCGGCCGCGATCGCTTCGGCTATCGTGTCCATTCGGTTCCTCCTCCCGCCGTTGCGGTCGCGGGTGTCGCCCGAGGCTATCGCGCCGCGGCCGGCGACGCCAGACCATCGGGCGGCCAGATCATGACGCCCTCGGCCAGCGGGATGCGCAGGTTGCGGAACAACAGCGAGAACATCATCCAATTGCCCATGGCGATGATGAATTCAACCTGCTGTCCGGAGTCGGTGACATGCTTTGCCACTTCGCCCCACGCGGCATCCGAAATCGATTTGCCGTCGAGGCACTCGTCGGTGGCGGCCAGGATCGCCTCGTCCGCCGGCGTCAGCCGGTCGGAGTTGCGCCAGTCGCGCACCGCCAGAATATCCTCGGGCGGGACCCCCGCCGTGGTCGCCACCCGCCAATGGTTGGTCCACTCGTAAGCCGAGCCGGTGACCCAGCCGATCCGCATGATCATCAGCTCGCGCAGCCTTGTGTCGAATTTGTTGCTCTCCAGCAGCTGCATCAATTGGCCGAACGCGACCCTGGCCACACCGGGATTATTGGCGACCGTGCGAAACGCCTCGCTTTGAGTGCGCCGCGCCGGCATACCCATCGCCTCGCCGAGCTCGCGGGCGCGTTCGGGCGATACCATTGGTACGCGTGCGGTCATGGTCACTCCTCCTCTTCCTGCGCTGGGGGTGCTACAGGGTGAACCGGCATTGCGCAACTCCCTACCCATCCGGACCCTTTATCCGATCAAGTTCGATCACCGCGGTGTTCTGGCGCAGTAGAGACCAGCGGTCTGCGTTAGCGTCGCCGGGTTTTTTAACAAACGTAGACGGGGTGGGGTCCAAGCTTAACTCTGCGACTAGTATGTGAAGCCGCCACATGGCACTATTCCTGCGCCTCTTTGATCCGGTTGAGGGCATTCCGGCTATCGAAGCGGCGCGCCCCGCCGGGTGAAGGCGAGGGAACTACGCCTTTCGCCGTTTGTTGCCGGCTTTATGGACGACGAGAAATTCACCGAAGCGGTCGCGCGTGATTTGATCGAGTGTGAGGGGGCGGATGTGGCCCCGATCCTTCGCGAGTTGGCTGAAGCCGCTACCGCAGTAGAGGACGAGCTTGCGGCCCGGACATGGCTCGATATCGCCGATGCCGCTGAGCGGCTCTTACAGAAAGAAGCTGCCTAGATTGAAAATGGCGCGGTTATTGCAGATCACTGCTAGGTGAATTTGCTTCTGGGCTCGCATTAACGCATGCCCACGGTCAGGCTCCTCTTCAATCGTTTCCTTTGCCGGATTCTTGGGCACCAATTTGTCCAACGCGACCGGTTCTCCGTCATCTGTAGTCGTTGCGGCTTCATAGAGCTGGTGAGATGATTCTGGTCTGACTCGCGGCAGACGTTTGCCCTACTCGGATTTACGCCGATACCGGGGAAAAAGCCCCGCCGAATACCGGATCACCCCCAATCGTCCCCGGCCTTGACCCGGGGATCCACGTGGATGCCCGCGGATCGAGTCCGTGAGCTGAATGCCCACGGGTCAAGTCCGGCCATGACCAAATAGGGATCGGTTCGACTTATATGAAACCTGTCCTAAAAAGCCCGCTTGACAGCGGCCGCTCGGGGGGGAGGCTAGCGGGCTGTTTTGCTTCAGGAAGGCATTGCGATGCCTGTTGAAATGATCGGCTGGATCGCGCCGCGCGTCGCGTCGGAGCTGACCCCGCCATCGGGGCCGCCGTTCGACGCCGCCGTGGTTGCCGAGACCGCGCGCATTCACGCGCGGGCCGGTTTCGACCGCGTGCTGATCGGCTATTTCTCCGACGCGCCCGACGGCTTCCTGGTGGGCGCGCACGCCGCCTCGGTCACCGAGCGGCTGGGGTTCCTCTTGGCGCACCGGCCGGGGTTCGTGGCGCCGCCGGTCGCTGCCCGCAAGCTGGCGACCCTCGACCAGCTGAGCGATGGCCGTCTGGCGGTGCACATGATCGCCGGCGGCAGCGATGCCGATCAGGCCAAGGACGGCGACTGGACCGACCATGAGACCCGCTATCGCCGCGCCGGCGAGTACATCTCGCTGTTGCGCCGGACCTGGACCGAGCCGGCGCCGTTTGACCATTCGGGCGAGTTCTACCGGACCCGCGGGACTTATTCGCAAATCCGCTGCCGGCAGCAGCCGCATATCCCGATCTATGGCGGCGGCGGTTCGGACGCGGCGATCCGGGCGCTCGCCCCGCATGTCGATGTCTTCATGCTGTGGGGCGAACCGCTGAAGGACACCGCTCTGTTCATGGAGCGCGTGCGCCAGGAGGCGGCGCTCGCTGGCCGCAACCCGACCTTCAGCCTGTCGACCCGCCCGATCCTGGCGGCAACCGAGGGCGCAGCCTGGGACCGGGCGAGGGCCATCCTCGACCGGGTGCTGGCAAACCGCGGCGGCGCTCCCGCACCAAAGCGCCAGAATGTCGGCTCCCAACGGCTCCTTGCGGCCGCCGCGGCAGCCGAGGTGCACGACACCTGTTTGTGGACATCGCTCGCCGCCGCGACTGGCGCGCAGGGAAACTCGACAGCCCTGGTCGGCACACCCGAGGCGGTCGCGAAGGCGATGCTCGAATACTATAAACTTGGCGCCACCAGCCTTCTGATCCGCGGCTACGATCCCTGGCCCGACGCGATCCAGTACGGCGAGGAACTGATCCCGCGCCTCCGCGAATTGGTGGCGGAGCATGACGCCGCCCGTGACGGCTCGATCCGGCGCGCTTAAGCTGCACCGCGACCGCGCGTCCTTCGAGACGCAGTACGTCGATCCAGCGGCCTCGCCGATAAAATTACCAGCCTTCAGCTCTCGCCGGCGATGTTGCGGCGCATCCGCTCGCGGCTCTCTGCCGGCCAGAATTCCGCGATCTTGTAGAAAGTCTCGAATGCCGGAACGCCGGCGGGGAGCTCGAACCACGGCCGCTTGCTGCGGGTGAAGATATGGGCGTCGGGCGCGATCTCCTCCGGGTGGTCGAGCGTCCCGGAGCGCAGCAGCACCGTGTCGCCCGGCGCGGCGTGGTATTTGCTGTAGAGCGCGGTGCCGCAATCGGGGCAGCTTAAGACCTCGTGCGGCTTGCCGCTGCCGGCGGTCAGCTTGACCGAGCGCAGCCGCGCGTGGTCGGCCTCGACAAAGCGCCGCTCGATCCAGATGTTGACGGCAAAGGCGCCGCCAGTCAGACGCTGGCAGTCGCGGCAATGGCAGGCGTTGACGATCAGCGGCGCTGCCGTCAGCCGATAACGCATCGCCCCACAGGCGCACCCGCCCTCCCGTTCCATCGGTCCCTCCGTCCGGGCTAACATCCGCCCGCATGCCGGCATAATATGGCAGACGCGATCGAAGGGCGAGGAGGGTCAGGTCATGACGACGGTGATTGAGGGGCGCGAAAGCGGGTTCAAGACCAACCCCGACTACAAGGTCACCTTGGAGCCTTCGCCGCGGCGGGTGCGCGTCAAGTTCAACGGCGAATGGATTGCCGACAGCACCGCGGCGCACCTGTTGTTCGAGACGCGGCATCTGCCGGTCTATTATTTTCCGCGCGGCGATGTGCGGATGGACCTGATGGCGCCGACCGACCATCACACCTTCTGCCCCTATAAGGGGACGGCGTCGTACTGGACGATCCGGGTCGGCGACAAATCATCGGAAAACGCGGTCTGGGGCTATCCCGACCCCTACGACGAGGTGCCGGCGCTCAAGGATTTCGTCGCGTTCTACTGGGACCGCGTCGACGGGTGGTACGAGGAGGACGAGGAGATCTTTGTCCATCCGCGCGATCCGTATAAGCGGATCGACGCCATCGCCTCCTCGCGCCATGTCGAGGTCGTGGTCGGCGGTGAGATCGTTGCCGACACAAGGCGCGCGCGGTTCCTGTTCGAGACGCGGCTGCCGACGCGCTATTACATCCCGCCCGAGGATGTGCGGATGAACCTCCTGCTGCCGAGCGACAAGAGGACCGCCTGCCCCTACAAGGGCAGGGCGCGCTACTGGTCGGTCAAGGTCGGCGACGAAGTGTTCCCTGACATCGTTTGGGGCTACCCCGACCCGATCCCCGAATGCCCGAAGATCAAGGGGCACCTCTGCTTCTTCAACGAGCTGGTCGACGAGATCCGGGTTGACGGGGTTGCGGTGCCGCGCCCGATCACGCCATGGTCCAAAGATTGGAAGGAAAAGGCCGCGACGCTGCCCGACACGCGCGGCCCCGTGACCCGGCCGTAGGGCCTTGGTGGCCACCCGCTCCGGGATCGGCGACGCACCCAAGCGGCGCGAGGATCGGCGCTTTCTGACCGGCCAGGGCCGCTATCTCGACGATCTCGCCTTCGATGAGCTGACGCACGCGGCTGTGCTGCGTTCGCCCCATGCGCATGCGCGGATCGAGCGCATCGACACCGTGGCGGCGCGCGCCATGCCCGGGGTGCTGACGGTGCTGACCGCCGAGGATTGCCGCGTCGACGGGCTGCAGCCGTTGCTCCCGTCGGCCGACACCAATACCCAGACCGGCGAGCGCTTCGCCTTCGCGCCGCAGCCGCTCCTGGCCGAGGACAAGGTCCGCTATGCCGGTGAGCCGGTGGCGCTGATCGTCGCCGAGACCCCGGACGCGGCGATCGACGCCGCCGAGCTTGTCCGGATCGGCTACGCGCCATTGCCGGTGGTCACCAATGCCACGGCGGCGCGCGCCGCCGGCGCACCCGAACTATCGCCGGAAGTCCCGGGCAATCTGTGCTTCGAATGGCTGACCGGCGACAGCGCCGCGGTCGCGGCCGCCTTTGCCGCGGCCACGCATGTCGTCCGTCTTGCGCTCGACAATCATCGCGTCGTCACCAACCCGATCGAGCCGCGCGGCGTGGTCGGGGTCTATGACCCTGCGAGCGGCCGCTACACCGCCCATGTCTCCAGTCAGAGCATCCATGCCACCAGGGACAACGCGGCCCGCGCGCTCGGCGTCCCGCCGTCGCTTGTGCGCTTTGTCGCGCCCGATGTCGGCGGTGGCTTTGGCGCGAAGAATTTCATCTATCCCGAGCATGTGCTGATCCCGTGGGCGGCGAAGCGGGTCGGCCGCCCGGTGAAGTGGATCGCCAGCCGCAGCGAAGTGTTCCTCGCCGACCACCAGGGGCGCGGCCAAACCGCCGAGGCGGCGCTGGCGCTCGACCGCGAGGGCCGCTTTCTCGCACTGCGTGTCGCCAGCCTGGCGGATCTCGGCGCCTACCTGTCCGGCAGCGCCGGCGGCGTGCAGACCTTCCAGTACGCATTCCTGCCGGGGACGGTCTACCGCATCCCGGCGATCGAGCTGCGCGTCGCCGCGGTCTTCACCAACACCGCGCCGATCGGCGTCCTGCGCGGTCCCGGCTATGGCGAAGCCAACAACATCATCGAGCGACTGATCGACGCGGCGGCACGGCAGACCGGGTTCGATCGCGCCGAATTGCGCCGCCGCAACCTGGTTCCGGCCGCGGCGATGCCGCTGACCAACGCGGTCGGCAACATCGTCGACAGCGGCGCCTTTCCCGAGACCTTCGACAAGGCGCTGATCGCTGCCGACGTTACCGGTTTTGCCAGGCGGCGACGGCAGAGTGAAGAGCGCGGGATGCTGCGCGGGCTCGGCTTCGCCTATCACATCAAAGGCACCGGCGGGTCGCCGTCGGAGAACGTCGATATCCGGTTCGAGCCGGAAGGCAGCGTGTCGCTGATCACCGGCACGCAAACCATTGGGCAGGGGCACGAGACGACCTTTCCGCAGATCCTCGCCGACCGGCTCGGCGTACCGAACGAGCTGATCCGGCTCGTCCAGGGCGACACCGACCTGATCCCGTTGGGCGGCGGGCACGGCAGCTCGCGCGCAACCTATATGGGCGGTACCGCGATCTGGCGCGCCGCGGACATGATTATCGAGAAGGGCACCCGCGTCGCCGCCGACGCGCTCGAAGCCGCCGATGCCGACATCCGCTTTGCCGACGGCGATTTCGTGGTGACCGGCACCGACCGGCGGATCTCGCTCCTGGATGTGGCGCGGATCGCACGCGACGAGGGCGCGCCGCTCGACACCTACTACGCCTGGACCCGCGAATGGATGACCTTCCCCAACGGGACGCATGTCGCCGAGGTCGAGATCGACCGCGAGACCGGCGCGGTCCGCCTCGCGCGTTACGGCGCGGTCGACGATTACGGAATCCTGGTCAACCCCATGGTCGCGAGCGGCCAGGTGCATGGCGCGATCGCGCAGGGCGCTGGCCAGGCGCTCATCGAGCACGCCCGTTACGACCCCGGCTCCGGCCAGCTGATCGCCGGCTCGCTGATGGATTACGGGCTGCCGCGCGCCGACGATTTGCCGCCCTTCGCACTCGGCTTCAACCCGACGCGCTGCACGACCAACCCGCTTGGCGTCAAGGGCTGCGGCGAAGCCGGCGCGGTGGCCGCATTTCCCGCCATCGGCAATGCGGTCCGCGACGCGCTGGCCAGCGCCGGCGCTGGGGCCGCCGATTTCACCGGCCCGGCCACCCCCGAGCGCATCTGGCGGGCGCTCAATCCTGGCAGGGAATAGCCCGGCGAGCTATCGCCAGCGGTTCGGGGCGCAATGCCCGCGGACCCAGCGGCCCCGGCGATTACGGTGTCCCGCGACCCAATGCCGGCCCGGGCCGCAATAACGGTGCGCGACCGGAGGTGGCGCCGGCGCGGCATAGGGGACGGGCGCCGGGGCCACGTAGGGCATTGGAGCGGCCGGCGGAGGAGGCGGCGGCGGTGGGGGCACGCACCCGGACAGGCCGATCATCACGGTCATCGCCAATACGCCGGATGCCAGAGCTGATTTCGTCGCCATCGCCTTCCCTCCCTTTGCAAATTTTTACTCGTTGCGGTCAGCGTAACACACAAACCCGGAAATGGTTCCTTCAGCTTGCGGTCGACGCAACCCTGCCGCGATGCGCTACCCCTCGATCCCGAGCAGCTTGGCCGCGGTGCCGCCGAGGATCGCGATCTTGTCGGCATCGCTGAGGCCGGGGATCGCCAGGATGTGGTCGACCGGGTCGGTGTTCCACGGGAACGGGTAGTCTGTGCCGAGGACGACGTGGTCGATCCCTGCTTCGGCGATCAGGTGGCGCATCCCCTCGCCGGTGAACATGATCGAGTCGAAATAAAGCTGCCCGTCCCTGATGTATGCGGTCGGGGGCTTCTTCGGCAATGGGCCGACCCGGTTGGGAAAGGTCTTGATGACCGCGTCCGAGCGGCTGGCGTAGGAGGGCAGGAAGCCGCCGCCGTGCGCGGCGCAGATCTTGAGGCCCGGAAAGCGGTCGAGCGTGCCCTCAAAGATCAGATGCGACAGCGCGATTGTGGTCTCGAGCGGATTGCCGATGGTGTTCGTCAGGAGGCCGCTGCCGGCGAGCCGGCCCGACGGCTCCAATTCGCGGGTGCCGAGCGGGTGCATGAAGACAAGCACACCCAGCTCCTCGCATTTCGCCCAGAACGGGTGGAACTTCGGGTTGGCCAACTCCTCGCCGGCGACACTGCCGGCGACGCCAACGCCGCGGAAGCCGAGGTTCTTGACGGCATGCTCGACCTGCTGGACAGCGAGATCGGGATGTTGGATCGCCGCGGTCGCGAAGGCAACGAAGCGGTCGGGGTGGCCCGCGCAGAACTGAGCCAACGCCTCATTGTTGATCCGAATCAGCTCGGCTGCGGCATCGCGCTCGGCGCGGTACCAGAACGGGTTGATGCTGAGCGCCTCGACGTCGACGCCCGACTGGTCCATATGGGCAAGGCGGTCGCTGACATTCGACCACAACAGGGCCGGCGCCTCGAGCGGATGATTGATCACCTTCGCGGCGTCGGGAACGATGCAATGGGCGTGCACATCGACGGTCTTGACCCGCTTGCCGGCGACTACGACCTCCCAGCGGCGATGCGCGTGCGGCCGGGCAGAACTGCCGCCCGAGGACGCTGACGAGGATGCCGACCGGCCGCCCCCACCCGCCGCGGCGCTGGCGCCGGCGCTGATCGCGGCGGTCATCTGGCAGTCGGTAAAGACGATGCCGGTTCCCGGGCCGGCTCCCGCGCCGGCCATATGATCCCCGCTTTGCGGCATATCGATCCTCCAATCCCAATCACGCCCGCCATTCCCGGGCAAACGAGCCTACACCGGAGCGCCCCGGGAATCCCATGCCTTCAGGTGACGGCCGGATCGAAAACGGCGCCGCGGCCATCCTCGGGGGCGGGCCCGCATGCGGCTATTTTTCGCTGGCTATCGACTGAATGCTCGCGTAGGCAATGCGCCTAACGCGTAGGGGGTGAGCGCGCGAGGTCTGGGGCATCCTGCCAGCAGGCCTGCTTTCGCAGCGGGGGGCTGCGTATGCCTATGTTGATGCCGGTGTTGTGCACCTCCGGGCTCGCCGCGGAGGCACGGGTCGCGCGTGCCGCCGGGTTCCAGGTCATCGTCGGCGCTGGCGACCCACAGCGCACGACAACGCTGGTCGAAGCCGCCACCAAGCGGGCTAAATGCCTGATCAGCTTTGGCATTGCGGGCGCGCTGGCGCCGCATCTGCGGCCGGGCGACGTGATCCTCTCGGCGGAGGTTATCGGAGAGGCTTGCCGCTGGCGTCCGAGCGAGCAGTTCCAATCCCGGGTCAGCGATCTGGCGCACCGGATCGGTGCTGTCGAGGGACCGGTGCTCGGCGCCCGCAATATTCTCGCGACCGAAGGCGACAAGGCCCGAGCGTGGCGCGATACCGGCGCGCTCGCGGTCGATCTGGAAAGCGCGATCGTCGCCCGAGCCGCGGCAGCCGCCGGAATACCGTTTCTGGTGCTGCGCACGATCGCCGATCCGGCCGCCCGGGAACTGCCCTCCGCGGCGCTGATCCCGCTCTCGCAGGACGGCTCGCCGGCCATCATTCGGGTGCTAGGCGAGGTGATGCGCCGGCCGCAGCAGATTGCCGCGCTCGTCGGGCTCGCTCGCGAAACCCGCCGGGCCTTGGGCGCGCTAACCGGCCCGGCGCGCGCGCTGCGCGAGGCGTTTGCCGCCGCTTAGCCGCGCCATCGCCTCTTCGACATGGCGGGAAAAGACGTATTCGGCCGGGCGCTGCCCACCGAGCGGGATTTCCGGCGCCATCTCGCCCGAGGTGCGCACGCCGCGTAAGCTCGCTACGGCTGCCTTCAGCGGGTGGCGGACCGAATCGACCACCGCGGTCGCCTCATACCCGCTGTGCACCATGCAATCGGCGCATTTTTCGTAATTGCCGGTGCCGTAGGAATCCCAATCGGTTTCGTCCATCAGCGCCTTGAAGCTCTTGGCATAACCTTCGCCGAGCAGGTAGCACGGGCGCTGCCAGCCGAAATAGTTGCGCGTCGGGTTGCCCCACGGGGTGCAACGATAGGATTGGTTGCCCGCCAGAAAATCGAGGAACAGCCCGGACTGGTTGAACGACCAGCGGCGCCCGCCATGGCCCTTGGGATCGCGCTTGAAGATCTCGCGAAACAGCTCCTTGGTCCGTCTTCGGTTGAGAAAATGCGCCTGGTCGGGCGCGCGCTCATAGGCATAGCCCGGAGACACCGTGATCCCGCCGATGCCCATCTCGGTGACCGTGTCGAAGAACCGACCGATCCGCTCGGGTTCGGCATTATCGAACAAAGTCGCATTGATGTTGACGCGAAACCCGCGCGACTGGGCAAGTCGGATCGCTTCGACCGCGCGCTCGTAGACGCCGGTTTGGCACACCGAGCGATCGTGGTCTTCGCGGTCGCCATCGAGGTGGATGGTCCAGGCAAAGAACCGGTTCGGCGTGAACAGGTCGATCTTTTTCTCGAGCAGCAGCGCGTTCGTGCACAGATAGACGAACTTCTTGCGGCTGATGATCGCGCTGACGATCTTGTCGATCTCATGATGCAGGAGCGGCTCGCCGCCGGCGACGACGACCACCGGGGCGCCGCATTCATCGACGGCCCCGAGGCATTCCTCGACACTGAGCCGCTGGTTCAAAATCGCGTCGGGATAGTCGATCTTGCCGCAGCCGGCGCAGGCGAGGTTGCAACGGAACAGCGGTTCCAGCATCAAGACGAGCGGATAGCGTTGGACGCCGCGCAGGTGGCGCCCCAGGACATAGGCGCCGACGCGGATCTTCTGGTGCAGCGAAATGGCCACGGCGTTTCCTTGTCAAAGGCGACGGGTCAAAAGCAATGGGTCAAGAGCGACGGGCCAAAGCGGCGATCAACCGCGGGAGGGACTGTCGACGAGTTGCGGCGGCATGCGGAAACGGACGTTCTCGGTGACGCCGGGGAGCTCTTCTTCCTCGATCTCGGTCATCTCGCGCAACCGCGCGATCAGCTGCTCCACCAGTGTGTCCGGAGCCGACGCGCCCGCGGTGATCCCAACCGAGGAGGCGCCTTTCAGCCAATGCGGGTCGAGCGCCCGCGCGTCTTCGATCAGATAGCTCGGGACCCCGCATTCCGCGGCGATTTCGCGCAGCCGGTTCGAGTTCGAGCTGTTCGGTGCGCCGACCACGAGAACAACGTCGACGATCTTTGCCAGTTCCCGCGCCGCGCGCTGGCGGTTCTGGGTGGCATAGCAGATGTCCTTGGTGTCGGGGCCGACGATCGAGGGAAACCGCGCCTTCAGCGCTTCGATGACCGCGCGGGTGTCGTCGACGCTCAGCGTCGTCTGCGTGATGAAGGCGAGCTTGTCGGGGTCGGCGACATTCAGCCGCGCCACCTCCTCCGGTCGCGAGATCAGATGGACCCGGCCGGTGATCCGCCCCATCGTGCCCTCGATCTCGGGGTGGCCGGCATGCCCGATCAGGACGATCTCGCGCCCCTGGTTGGCATAGCGCTGACCTTCGATGTGCACCTTGGAGACGAGCGGGCAGGTGGCGTCGATCACCGGCAAGCCGCGCTGTCCGGCCCGACGCTCGATTTCGCTCGCCACGCCGTGGGCGCTGAAGATCGTGACCGATCCTGGCGGCACCTCGTCGATTTCGTCGACAAACTGGGCGCCCTTGGCGCGCAGCCGCTCGACGACGTGGCGGTTGTGCACGATCTCGTGACGGACGTAGATCGGCGGGCCGTATTTCTCGAGCGCGCGCTCGACGATCTCGATCGCCCGTTCGACACCTGCACAAAACCCTCGGGGTTGGGCCAGCACCACTCGCATCATCTCGCCTCATCGCCTGGGCGACGTCGCCGGGCGCGACCGCCGTGGCTGCGTAAAGCCATGCCGCCTATCCCTGCCACGATTCGCGTATCGTGCGCAATGCTGCGGCGGGTCGCCGCTATGCCAAAGGGAGCTGGCGGCGGGCAGCATTTTGCGCCTGCGCCGAGCCGGCGGGTTTGCTATCACTAACGCTTGCTCGGCGGCATCTCACGGGTCGCTTATGTCGTTTTCTCGACGCCTTCTGCTGGGTCTGCCGCTGGCGATCCTTGCCGCGCCGCGCGATGCTTCTGCCGCGGATCCGGGTTCCGCGCCGGTACTGATCGGGCGCTTCTACGACACGCTGCTGGCAGTGATGAAACAGGCCAAGCAGCTCTCCTTCGACGAGCGCTACAACCGCCTCGCACCGACGATCGAACAGACCTTCGACCTCGGGCTGATGACGCGGATCGCCGTCGGGCCGGCCTGGGCCCAACTCGCCGCCAATCAGCAGCAACGCCTCAATGCCGCGTTCGCACGCTACACCATCTCGACCTACGCCAACCGGTTCGACGATTATGGCGGCGAGCGCTTTGAGGTATCACCGACGACGACGCCCAACCCCAATGGCATCATCGTCGAGAGCACCCTCGTCAAGCCGAACGGCGAGAAGGTGGTGCTCAACTATCTGGTGCACCAGGCCACGACCGGTTCCTGGAAGGTCATCGACGTGTATCTGAGCGGCACGGTCAGCGAGCTCGCGACGCGGCGCTCGGAATTCGTCGCCGTGCTGCAGCGCGACGGGGCAGATGGGCTCGTCCAGATGATCGAACGGCGCACTGCCGCGCTAAGGGCGGGGTGATGCAGCCGGCGGTGGCGGGCCGGCACCGCCAGCCAAACCCGGCCGGCTCGACTGCGATTCCGGAGTGGCGCTGCTCGGCTCCGCAGGCTTGCTCGGATCGCGATAAAAGTCCGACCCCGGCTCTTGCGCTGCCCCGTGACGCAACTCGGCGGCGCGGCGCTGCTGGGAAAGGCTGCGCAGTTGAGCATAGAAATCGAGCGAGTTCTTCTCCAGGTCGTCGAGGATATCGATGACGCGGGCGCGCTGGTCGATGCCGTCGAGAACGAAACGGGCGATCTGGATCTGGTCGATAGACTTCACCGTCGCCAAAAAGCTGAACGGATCGGAATAGGCATCGACGCCCATTCCGACCAGATCGCGCGGGTTCGATGGGCCAAGGATCGGAGCGATCAGATACGGGCCTTCCGGCAAGCCCCAGACAAATAGGGTTTGTCCGAAATCGCCGGTCTGCTTCTCCAGCCCCCACTTGGCGGCAACGTCGAAGACGCCGCCCACGCCGAGTGTGCTGTTCACGGTGAAGCGGCCGGCCGCGATTCCGGCCCGTTCCGGCTCGGCTTGCAGCACGTTGTTGATGACAACGACCGGCTCCTTCATGTTGTCGAGGACGCGCTTCAGCGCGTCGCGACCTTCCTCCGGTACAACGGCGATGTAGACCTTCGTCGCCGGCTTGAGCAGGATGCGGTCAAGAACCAGGTTGAGGTCGAGGGTTTGGCGGTTCAGGGGCTCGAGCGGATCGTTGTTCTGCTCGAAGGCGGCGCGCTCGGCGGGGTCGCTGGGCGGGGTCGCGCAGCCGGCAAGCAGGGCCGCCAACAGCAGGCTGGCGGCGCTGCCGATGGCTCCGCGGGGGGAGACGACAATTCTCACAAGATGGTCCGGAAGCTTGGCTGATCGGAACGGGAGGATGCGCGCGGCTTCCCGGTCATCGTCGGGAATCCGACCGGTGAACGCAACCGCAAATCGCGCCGCGATTCGGCCCTCCCCCCGGGTCGAGTGCATGCAATGACCTCTTTTGGCTTGGGGCTCCTGTTGATTCTGGTGTGGGTCTATGCCATCGCGGCCACGATCGCGGCGCTGCGCTTTGCACGGCGACGGATCGTCGCGCCCAAGAGCGGGCCGCCGGTATCCGTGCTGAAGCCGCTGCACGGGGCGGAGCCGGGGCTGTCGGAGAACCTGCGTTCTTTTGCCGACCAGGACTATCCCGCCTTCCAGCTCGTGCTCGGCGTGCAGGATCGCGAAGACACTGCCTTGCCGATCGCGCGCGCGCTGGTCGGCGACCGGCCGCTGCGCGATATCGAACTGGTCATCGATTCGCGCGCCGCCGGCAGCAACCGCAAGGTGGCAAATCTCGAAAATATGATGCCGGCGGCGCGCCACGACGTGATTTTACTGGCCGACAGCGACATGCGGGTCACCCCCGACTATCTCGCTGTCGTGACCGCGCCGCTGGCGGACCCCGGGACCGGCATCGTGACCTGCCTCTACAAGGGCATTCCAACCGGTGGATTCTGGTCGCAGCTGGCGGCGCTGCACATCAATTTCGGGTTCCTGCCGGGGGCGCTTGCCGGCGATGTGCTCGACATCGGTGATGGTTGCTTCGGCGCGACGCTGGCGCTGCGCCGCGAGGTTCTAGAGCGAATCGGCGGTTTCGCCCGCGTGCGCAACGAGCTGGCCGACGACCACCGGCTCGGTGCCGCGGTGCGCGAGCTCGGCCTGGCGAGCGTGCTCTCTCCCTATATCGTCGAAAACCGCGTGAGCGAGCCGTCCTTCGCCAGCCTGTGGCGGCATGAGCTGCGCTGGGCGCGCACCTCGCGGATGATGGCCCCGGCCGGATTCGCCGGCTCGGTGATCACCCATACCGTGATGGTCACCGCGCTGGCCGCTGCGGTCTGGGGATCGGGCTCAGCGGCCTGGGGCTGTGTCGCGATCTCGCTGCTGCTGCGCTGGATCTCGGCCGCGGTCACCGCGCGCGCTCTCGATCTGCCGCGGACTGGACTGTGGCTGCTGCCGTTACGGGATGCTTTGTCCTTCGCCGTGTTTCTCTGTAGCTTCTGCGGGCGCAGCGTGTTGTGGCGCGACCAGCTGTTTCGGATCGAGCCGAGCGGGCGGATGAGCGTCGAGGGAGATTAGCCGGTATGATGCAGACCCTGTTCCTCCACCCGCCTTCATTCGACGGGTTCGATGGCGGGGCGGGGTCGCGGTATCAGGCGAGGCGCGAGATCCGCTCGTTCTGGTATCCGACCTGGCTGGCCCAGCCGGCGGCGCTGGTCGCCGGCAGCAAGCTCGTCGACGCGCCGCCGGCGCGGGTGCGCCTCGACGATGTTTTGCCGCTCGCCGGCGAGTACGAACTCCTGGTGCTGCATACCTCGACCCCCTCGTTCGCCGCCGACGTCAAGGTCGCCGAGGCCCTGAAGGATGCCAACCCGCGGCTCAAGATCGGCCTCGTGGGCGCCAAGGTCGCAGTCGAGCCGGAAGCCAGCCTCGCTGCGTCGCGCGCCGTCGATTTCGTAGCCCGCGAGGAGTTCGATTTCACGATCAAGGAGGTGGCGGAAGGCCACCGATTTGCCGATATCGACGGACTGAGCTATCGCGATGGCGGCGGAAGGGTCGTCCACAACCGGGCCCGGGCGGTACTCGAGGATATGGACAAGTTGCCGTTCGTGACCGAGGTCTACAAGCGCGATCTCAAGGTCGAGGATTATTTTATCGGATACCTCAAGCACCCCTATCTGTCGCTCTACACCGGACGCGGCTGCCGCTCGAAATGCACCTTCTGCCTGTGGCCGCAGACCGTCGGCGGGCATCGCTACCGGGTCCGCAGCGTCGCCCATGTGATCGACGAAATCCGCCTGGCACGGAGCTGTTTTCCGCAGGTCAAGGAGTTCTTCTTCGACGACGACACCTTCACCGACGACCGCCCGCGCGCCGAAGCGATCGCCAAGGAGCTGGGCCGGCTCGGCGTGACCTGGTCGTGCAACGCGAAAGCCAACGTGCCGCGCGCGACGCTCGAAGTGCTGCGCGACAATGGGCTCAGGTTGCTGCTCGTCGGCTACGAGACCGGCAATCAGCAGATCCTCAACAACATCAAGAAGGGCATGCGGATCGATATCGCCCGCCGCTTCACCAAGGACTGCCACGAGCTCGGGATCACGATCCACGGCACCTTCATCCTCGGCCTGCCCGGCGAAACCAAGGAGACAATCGAGGAGACCATCCGGTTTGCCGCCGAGATCAACCCGCATACGATCCAGGTCTCGCTCGCCGCACCCTATCCCGGCACCGAACTCTACCGCCAGGCGGTCAGTGAGGGCTGGCTCGACATCGCCCATGCCGAGCTGATCGACGACAACGGGGTGCAGATCGCGCCGTTGCACTATCCGCACCTGTCGCACACCGAAATCTTCCAATCGCTCGAAACCTTTTACAAGCGCTTCTATTTCCGCCGGAAGAAGATCGCCTCACTCGTCGCCGAGATGGTCGTGAGCCCTCAGATGATGCGGCGCCGGCTGCGCGAGGGGGTCGAGTTCTTCCAGTTCCTGCGCCACCGGGAGATGGCGAGCTGACCGTCAACAGGCGCTCAGCGCGCCGCCATTGCGAGGAGCGCAGCGACGACGCAATCCCCCCGCAGTCAGCCGCACTCGTCGGGAGATTGCTTCGCCTCGCTCGCAATGACACCCCTTGAATGACAGAAATTCGGCGCGCCGCCTGATCGTCACGGCCGACGATTTCGGCCGCGACATCGCGATCAACGAGGCTGTCGAAGCGGCCCATCGCGACGGCATTCTGTCCTGCGCGAGCCTGATGGTCGCCGCGCCGGCCGCGGCCGACGCGGTGGCACGCGGCCGCCGGCTCCCGGGCCTGCGGGTCGGGCTCCATCTCGTGCTGATCGACGGCAACCCGGTACTACCTCCGAACGAAATCCGCGGCCTCGTTGACGCGGGCGGGCGGTTCGATGACAACCAGATCCGTGCCGGCCTGCGCTATTTCTTCCTGCCGGGGGTGCGGCGCCTGCTCGCCGCCGAAATCGACGCGCAATTCGCCGCGTTCCGGGCGACCGGCCTCGCGCTCGACCATGTCAACGCGCACCAGCACATGCATCTGCATCCGACGATCGCACGGCTGGTCGTCGAGATCGGCCGGTCTTATGGGATGCGGGCGGTCCGGCTCCCGGCCGAGCCTGCCGCGGTGCTGCGCCGCGCCTTTCCAGGCGGGCGCCACCGGCCGCCGGCCTACCAGCCGGCCGTCGCCGCACTGCGGCGGCGGCTGCGCGGCGCCGGGCTGGCGATCAACGATCAGGTCTTCGGCATTGCCTGGAGCGGCGCGATGGTGGAGGAGCGGGTTCTCGGCCTTTTGCCGCATTTACCGCCCGGGGTCAGCGAGATTTATTTCCACCCGGCGACAAGGCAAAGCCCTGCCCTCGCCGCGGCGATGCCGGGATACCGCCAAACCGAGGAACTCGCCGCGCTGCTAAGCCCCGATGTCCGGCGGCGCGTCGCCGAGCTTGGGATCAGCCTGGCCGGCTACGGCGATGTCGCAGCTTCCCCTATCCGTCATGGCCGCCCCCGGACGGCCGGCCCTTGCGGGCCGTTCCGGGGGTGACCCGGCCATCTCCCAGATGCCCCTGAGGTCCCCGGGTCAAGCCCGGGGATGACGAGCCCGAAGGTTGATCCAGCATGATCGATGCTCCGGACCGGGACGGTCCGAGCAGAGCCGGCAGGATAAAGAGCGTACAGAATAGGGTAGAGGCGAGCGAGATCGCCAGGAGTTCGCCCATTCCCGCCGTGCCGGGATCGTTCGACAACCCAAGGCTGCCGAAGGCCGACATGGTCGTCAGGGCGCTGAAGACCACCGCGCGCGCCGTGCTTGACTGCAGGTGATCGGTCAGCCCCGCCCGCCAATTCATCACGAAATAGATGTCGAACGCGACCCCGATCCCCAACAGCAGCGGCAAGGCGATGATGTTGGCGTAATTGAGCGGCATCCCGATCACGACGGTAATCGCCAGGGTCAGGATCGCGGCGAGCAGCAGCGGCGCAATTACCAGGATGACATCGCGCAGCCGCCGCAGCACGAGCGCGAGCAAGAACGCGATTGCAGCGACGGCGATGATCCCGGCCTGGACAAAGGCCGAGCTGATCAGATGGCCGGCCTCCTGGATCGTCACCGGCGTGCCGGTCGCGTCCGGCGCGATGCTGCGCACCGCGGCGACGAACCGGCCGAGCACATCGGGGTTGCGGGCGTCGCCTCGCGGAAATACCTCGATCCGGGCCCGGCCATCGGCGGCGATCCAGCTGTCGCGCAACTCCATCGGCAGGCTCGTCAGGGTCACCTGCTTGGCCCTGATCAGATCGCTCAGCTCGGCGAACCGCCATTCAAGGCCGGTGAGGAGGACCTGCCGCAGCGTCGGCACGATCGCGGCGCCGCGGGCCGCGGCCTCGTCCAGCGCGCCGGCGAGGCGCGCCGCCGGGGTTTGCGGCTCGCCGAGCGCGGCGGCGGTTCGCAACGCATCGCGGCAGGCGACGATCGACCGCAACACGTCGCTGTCGCTTGGCGGCGGCACGATTGTGGCCGGAGTCAGGGTCGGCCCGAGCAACAGCGTGAGGTCGCCGATGATGGCGAGTTTCTTGTCCTGATCGTCGGGGATGAAGCTTGCCGCGGTGACGACTTGCGCCACTTCGGGCAGCTTGGCCAGCCGTTCGGCGATCGCCTCCGCCTCGCCCTGCGACGTGGCGAGGATCTCGCCTGTATAGGGGGTAGTCATCGGGTCCTTCATCAGGTCGCGCGCCGTTGCGACCGACTCGCTATGCGGGTTTTTCAGGTCCAACGGGTCGAAATCAAAGCTGATCCGGGGCAACAGCGCGATCCCCACTGCCGCCAGAATTGCCGCCGCGCCGATCACCCAATCGCGCCGCCGCGCCAGAAACCGGTCGATCGCGGCAGCCCGGCGAAAGCCGATCGGCTCGGGCTCGCCGGGCGGCCGCAATAGCATCAGCGCGGCCGGCAGCAGCACAAGATTGAGCGCGATTGCGATAATCATGCCGCACCCCGCGATCCATCCGAGCTCGCGGATCCCGGTATATTTGGTCGGCACAAACGAGAGAAAGCCGATCGCCGTCGCGCCGGCGGCGAGAAGGAGCGCCGGGCCGATCGATTCGCCGGTGCCCCGCAAGGCCGCGGGCAAGGTGCCCAGGCGGTGCCGCTGGTCGCGGTAGCGTACGCTGAACTGAATGCTGAAATCGACCGCAAGGCCGATGAACAGAACCCCGAACGCTACCGAGATCAGGTTGAGCGATCCGATCGCCAGCGCAGCAAACCCGGCGGTCAGCGCAAGGCCGGCCGCGAGTGTCGCCAGGATCGCAGCGACGAGCTTTGCCGAGCGCAGGCCGGCGAACAGGATCGCGCACACCAGGACAAGCGACAGCGTGGTCGATTTTAGCGCCCCCTCGCGCAGCGTTGCGAACTGCTCGTCGTCAAGCGCCACCGGGCCGGTCATGCGCAGCCGCACCCCGTGCGCCGGGTCGAGCGCCAGTTCGCCGGCCAGCCGGCGGATCTCGGCGCGCGGATGCGCGCCGGCCTCGAGCGTGCCGAAATCGAGCACCGGGCGCATCAGGACAAAGCGGCGGAGGTCTCTCGGGTTCGGGACCCGACCGGTCATGATCTGCCGCCAGGAGAGCGGTTCGGCCCGGCCCTCCAGGGCAGCTTTGACAGCGTCGCCGATGGCCGCCAGGGTCGGGTTGAGGCGATCGATTGCGGCTTGGTCCTTCCCGACGCCCGCGACAAACATCGCCAGTGTGCCGAACAGCCCCCGCAGGCTGGGATCGACGGCGAGGTTGCCGATCAGCGGCTGCGCCGCGATCAACTGCTCCGACAATGCCTCGAGTTCGGCGACCGGCAGGAACAACAGGCCGTTCTGATCGAAAAACGGACCACCATCCGGCTGCCGCACGTAGCGAAACAGCTCGGGCTCGGCGCGCAGCTTGTCGGCCAGCTCGTGCGCCGCGCGATCCGCCAGGTCGCCGGTCTGCCCGTCGATGACGATGACCAGCAGACTGTCGTTCTGCGGAAACGCCCGGTCGAGGGCGATCTCGTTCTGCCGCCAAGCCAATCCGGTCGGCAGCATGTGCTCGATATTGGTGTCGACCGCAAGGTGGGTGGCCGCGTAGAACGCGCTGCCCAGCGACAGAAGCAACCCGGCGAGGGCGATCGCCCCGGCACTGCGGCGCGCGCGATCGACGATGCGGCCGACACCGGCGGCAATCACCGGGTGCCTCGCCGGCTCCACCTGAACGGGAATTGTGCCGGCACGATCGCTGAATTGCCGCGAAAATTCCTAGTGCTCGTCACAAAGCGGACATGCTTTGCGTCGATGTTGCGTAGAATTTCGTAGGTAAGGAGGGGACTATGGCCGGACGCACAGAATGCTGCCGCTATGAGCCGAGCCTCGAAGATCTGCTCGATGACGAGGTCATGGCGCCGGTCTTGCGCAGCGCCGGCTTCGATCCGCAGGGCATGCGCGCCATGATGGTCGAGACCGCCAGACGGATTGACGAGGGGCGGATCGACGATCGTTGGATCGAGGACCGCGCTATCCGCGACCGACACCGCAGGGATCGCTAGACCGCCCGGGACCATGCTGGGAATTCGATCCGTACGCTGAGCCCCGGATGATTGTCGCCCAGCGTCACATTTGCCGCATGCCGGCGAGCAACCGCGCGCACCAGGCTGAGGCCGAGCCCGTTGCCCGGCGTGCTGCGGCTCGGCTCCAGGCGCACGAACCGATCGAATACCGTCTCGCGATCGCCTTCCGGGATGCCCGGCCCGCGATCTGTGATCTCGATCTCGGCGTGGCCGTCGCTCTGCCGCACCGCAATCGCGATATCGCCTCTACCCTCTTTGGGGACGCCATATTTGAGAGCGTTGTCGAGCAGGTTGGCGACCGCTTGCGACAACAGGTGTCGATCGCCACGGATCATGGTCCGCGCTGTATTGTCGAGGCGTAGCGTAAAGCCTTTCTCTTCGGCCAGCGGCTCGTACAGCTCGATCACCGCCCGGGCGATTTCGCCGAGATCCAATGGCTCGTCGGCCCGCTCCCCGGTCCCGGCCTCGGCCGCGGCGATGCCGAGCAGGGCGTTGAAGGTGGCGAGCAGCCGGTCAGCCTCGTCGATCGCGGCGCGGATCGCGTCAGTCCGAGCACGGAGATCGTCGGGACCCAGCAGGGCCAGCTCGAGCCGCGCCCGCAGCCGCGCTAGCGGCGTCTTCAAATCGTGCGCGACATTGTCGGTGACCTCGCGCATGCCGCTCATCAGCCGCTCAATCTGATCAAGCATGCGGTTGAGATTGCCTGCGAGTTGATCGAATTCGTCATTTGTCCCGCGTCGGGGCACGCGGTCGGAAAGGTGGCCGGCGACGATCCGTTCGGCGGTCCGGTTTACCTGCTCGACCCGGCGCAGCATGTTGCGGCTCATCACCGTCCCACCGGCGAGCCCGATGCCTAGCGCAACCAGCCCGGACCATAAAAGCGTCGCCTTGATGCGGTCGCGAAACGCCGTCGCATCACTGATATCGCGACCGACCAGCAGGCGATAGCCGTCGGGGATCGTAAACAGCGCACCGCGCGCCGGATGCGTCTCGGTCTGCCCTTTCACCGTCACCTCGATCTGGAACGGCAGCGATCCAGAGCGAACCGTCACGCCGGCCGGCCAGCCGCTGATATTGCCGGCGAGCGGGCGGCCGTCGCGGTTGGTGACGAGGTAGAGCATCCCGTCGCCGCGATCGCCGGCGCTGCGCGCCGCGACGATCTGGACAAGCCCACTGAGACCGCGCTGCGCATATTGCTCTGCCAGTCCGGTGATTTCGGCGTCGAGGGCCGTCTCGGTTTGCCGCTCGACAAAGTCGGCGCTCGTCCAATAGACGAAAAACAGTACCCCGAGGACCGACATCGCAAAGACGAGAAAATAGAGGCCGGCCAGCCGAAACGCGTGGGTTCTGACAAGCCGCCGGCCCGCCTGAAACAGCATTGCCGTCTTTTGAGAGACCGCCACCAGAGACAGCCTCGCAGTCCCGTGGGCCTTCAGCCCACGGACTTGTTCCGTGGGGAAAGCCGGGACCCACCGTTCAGCGGCGCGGTCGCCGGATCGATGGGTCCGGGCTTCCGCTGGGACTGCGGTTTCAGTGGGCACTGCTCTCACTCCGGTGCGCGCAGGCAATACCCTGCACCGCGCACGGTGTGAAGCAGGGGGTGGTCGAAGTTCTTGTCGATCTTCTGCCGCAACCGGCTCACATGCACATCGATCACGTTGGTCTGCGGGTCGAAGTGATAGTCCCACACATTCTCGAGCAGCATCGTCCGAGTTACGACATGGCCGGCATTGCGCATCAGGTATTCGAGCAGCTGGAACTCGCGCGGCAGGAGGTCGATGGTCTTGTCGCCGCGCCTGACCGATCGGGTCAACAGATCCAGATCGAGGTCGGCGACCCGCAATCGGGTGATGCTCGGCGCATCGGCCCCGCGTCGCAGCAGCACCTCAATACGGGCGAGCAGCTCGCTGAACGCGAACGGCTTTACGAGATAATCATCGCCGCCCGAACGCAACCCCTTGACCCGATCGTCGACGCTGCCGAGCGCGGAGAGGATCAGCGCCGGTGTGCGGATCTCCGCGCCGCGCAATGCGCCCAACAGCGCCAGCCCGTCCATGCCTGGCAGCATGCGGTCGAGGATGATCGCGTCGTAGCTGCCCGACGTGGCAAGGAACAGGCCTTCCCGGCCGTCGCCCGAATGGTCGATCGTATAGCCGCTCTCGCTCAGCCCCTTGATCAGATAGGCGGCGGTCTCGCGATCGTCCTCGATGATGAGGAGTTTCATCGAGCTGCGCTGCGATGCCAGCTCAGGGCCGGCGAGCGGCATGAGCGGATCCCGCTCGGCGCCCATGCTAGCGCCGCGCTAAGCCTGGTCGCCCGAGACCGAGCCGCGAATGCGAGCACTACACCTGGAACTAACGTTTCCGCCTCCGTGTTAGATTAAAACACCTTTGTGGTGATCGGCAGTTGGGGGCACGCCGATGGCAAGCGGTGGGTTTCAAGTGGTTGCGGGCCGGGACGGACGCAAGCCGATCAGCATTCTGATCGTCGAGGATGAGGCGCTTATTGCCAGCTATATTGAGGAAGTCCTCGGGGAATCGGGATTTCGCGTCGCCGGCATCGCCGCCTCGGCGCCCGAGGCGCTGTCGTTGGCGGCGGAAGCCCACCCCTCCATGGCGCTCGTCGATATCCGGCTGACCGGGCCGATCGACGGCATCGAACTGGCCTGCCAGTTGCGCCAGAAATTTGCCGTGCCCGCGATCTTTCTCACAGGGCTGATCGATACCGAAACGATCGAGCGCGCCCGAGCAGCGCAGCCGCTCGGTTTCCTCCCGAAGCCGTTTCTGCCGAGCCAGGTGTTCAACGTCATCCAACGCGCCTTGGACCTGCTGGAGTGCTGAGCGGGCCGTTCAATAGGGCGAGCGGCGCGGCATCTGTGCGGCGGAACGCCACAGCAGGCGCCCGCAGCGGGTTGCGATCGATTTGGCCTTGACCCCGGCAGAAGCAGCGACGATCTATTGCGTACCAATTCGGTCCGAATTGGTACGCAATAATCGCCATGAAGCCCGCCCGGCCGATGATCATCCTCAGCAAACTCGCCGATTACGGCGTCATCGTCGCGTCGCATCTCGCCGCCTATCCTGATCGGCAGGCGACCGCGGCGGCGATCGCCGCCGCCACAAGGTTGCCTCCGGCGACCGTTGCCAAGCTGTTGAAGGCGCTGGCGCATGCCGGGCTGGTCAGCGCGACGCGCGGGGCCACCGGCGGCTATCGCCTAGCCCGCCTGCCGGCGTCGATCTCGGTCGCCGAGGTCGTCGCCGCGATCGACGGCGATATCGGCATGACGCAATGCTCGGTCCATACCGAGGATTGCGACCGCACGACTTATTGCCCGACCCGGCCGCATTGGGCCGCGATCAACCGGGCCGTCGGCGCCGCGCTGTCGGCTGTCTCGCTCGACGAGATGACCGGGCCGATGGCCTTTGCGCCGGCGTCCTATGCCGCGCCCGCCCGCAGTTTGATAAACGAGTCGCCGCGATGAGCGCCCCTCTCGACACCCAAGAGACGATCCGCTCGCTCTCGCAGGAGGGCTACAAATACGGCTTCGTCACCGATATCGAAGCCGATAGCGCACCGCCTGGCCTCAGCGAGGACACGGTGCGCTTCATCTCGGCCAAAAAGGGCGAGCCGGAGTGGCTGTTGGATTGGCGGCTCGCCGCGTTCCGCGCCTGGCGCAAGATGACCGAGCCCGATTGGGCCAAGGTCAAGATTGCGCCGATCGACTATCAGGGATCGACCTATTATTCGGCGCCGAAACAGCAGGCCGGCCCGACATCGTTGGACGAGGTCGATCCCGAACTGTTGCGCATGTACGAAAAGCTCGGCATCCCGCTGAAGGAGCAGGCGGCGCTCGCCGGGGTCGCGGTCGACGCCGTGTTCGACAGCGTCTCGGTGGCGACGACCTTCAAGGGCCAGCTTGCCGAATTGGGGGTCATTTTCTGCTCGTTCGGCGAGGCGGTGAAGGAGCACCCCGAGCTGGTGCGCCGCTATCTCGGCAGCGTCGTGCCCCAGAACGACAATTTCTTCGCGGCGCTGAATTCGGCGGTGTTCAGCGACGGGTCATTCGCCTACATCCCGCCGGGCGTGCGCTGCCCGATGGAGCTCTCGACCTATTTCCGCATCAACGCGGCCAAGACCGGGCAGTTCGAGCGCACCCTCTTGATCGCCGACAAGGGCGCCTATGTCAGCTATCTCGAGGGCTGCACCGCGCCGCAGCGCGATGAAAACCAGCTGCATGCCGCAGTCGTCGAGCTGATCGCGCATGAGGACGCGCAGATCAAATATTCGACCGTGCAGAACTGGTACCCGGGCGATGCCGATGGCAAGGGCGGCATCTACAATTTCGTCACCAAGCGCGGCCATTGCCGCGGCGCGCGCTCGAAGATCTCGTGGACCCAGGTGGAAACCGGCTCGGCGATCACCTGGAAATACCCGAGCTGCATCCTCGAAGGCGACGATTCGGTCGGCGAATTCTATTCGGTCGCGATCACCAACAACCGCCAGCAGGCCGACACCGGGACCAAGATGATCCATATCGGCCGCAACACCCGCTCGACGATCATCTCGAAGGGGATCTCGGCCGGGCGCGGCCAGAACACCTATCGCGGCCTGGTGCGGGTGCAGCCCCGCGCGCAAGGCGCGCGCAATTATACGCAATGCGACTCTCTCCTGATCGGCGACCGCTGCGGCGCCCACACCGTGCCCTATATCGAGGTGCGCAACCCGTCAGCCCGGGTCGAGCACGAGGCGACGACCTCGAAGATCAGCGATGACCAGCTGTTCTATTGCCGGCAGCGCGGCCTCGCCGACGAGGATGCGCTGTCGTTGATCGTCAACGGCTTCTGCAAGGACGTCTTGAAGGAATTGCCGATGGAGTTCGCCGTCGAGGCGCAAAAGCTGCTGGCAGTCAGCCTCGAAGGCAGCGTCGGGTGAGGATATGAGCGATGAAGCCATCACCCTCGAACTATTGGGCGCGCGCCTGCTCGGCCTGACCGCGGACGTGCGGGATCTGCAGCAACGCTTTACCGGCTTGGAAGCGCGCTTCGATGGGTTAGAGGCGCGATTTGCCGCGATGGAGGGCCGCCTAACCGGCCTGGAAACCCGCTTCGCAGCAATGGAGCGGCGCTATGCCGTCCAGGAAGAGCGCATGTCGCGGATGTTGGCGCTGATCGTGCGGATCGCCGACCGGCAGGGCTTGCGCGAGTGATGGCGATGCTCGAAATCGACAACCTGCACGCCCGGCTCGCCGACGGCCGCGAGATCTTGAAGGGGATCGACCTCAAAGTCGCCGCGGGCGAGGTGCACGCGATCATGGGTCCGAACGGGTCGGGCAAGTCGACGCTCGCCGCGGTCTTGGCCGGGCGCGAGGGCTACGAGGTGACCGAGGGCAGCGTCCGCTATCAGGGGCGCGACCTGCTCGCGATGCCGGCCGACGAGCGGGCGCGCGAAGGCGTCTTTCTCGCCTTCCAGTATCCGGTCGAGATCCCGGGGGTCAACAACACGTATTTCCTGCGCGCGGCGGTCAACGCCCAGCGCCGCCATCGCGGCGAAGCCGAGCTCGATGCCGGGCAGTTCCTGCGCGTCGTGCGCGCCAAATTGAAGCTGCTCGATATCGGCGACGATCTCTTGCAGCGCCCGGTCAATGTCGGGTTTTCCGGCGGCGAGAAAAAGCGCAACGAGATCTTCCAGATGGCGATGCTGGAGCCGCGCCTGGCAATCCTCGACGAAACGGACAGCGGGCTCGACATCGACGCGCTGCGCACCGTGGCGCGCGGCGTCAACGGGTTGCGCGCGCCCGACCGCGCCATCGTCATCATCACCCATTACCAGCGCCTGCTCGATCACGTCGAACCCGACCATGTGCACGTGCTTCAGGACGGCCGCATCGTGCAATCGGGCGACAAAAACCTGGCAATGGAGCTCGAGCGGACCGGCTATGCCGCCTATGCCGAGGCCGGCTGACGAGACGGCGATGAACGCGATCGTTGATTCCCTGGTGAAGCCCGAGGTCCGGCCTTATCTCGACGCTTTCGGGCGCGGCGTCCGCCACGGCGCCGACCGCGAGCCCGGCTGGCTTGCCGACAGCCGCCGGCGCGGGATCGCCCGGTTCGCCGAAACCGGCTTTCCGAGCCGCAAGAGCGAGAGTTGGCGCTATCTCGACCTGCAGCCGCTCGCCCAGCACCCGCTGCTCCCCGCCGACCCGACGCCCGGTGAAAACCTCGACGCAATGCGGCGGCGTTTGGCGCAGCTGGCGCTGCCCGGAGGGGGACCGCGCCTGGTGATCCTCGATGGTCTGTTCAGCGCAGAATTGTCCTCGATCGATTTGCCGCCTGCTGTTTGGTTCGGATCGACCTATTCGGCGATCGCCGAACGACCGGATCTGCTCGACGAGGTCGTCGCTGAGATCCCGGGCGATGCCGCGCACCCGTTTGCCGCGCTGAACGCGGCGTTTTTCGCCGACGGCTACATCCTCGACGTTGCGCCGGGGATGGCACTCGATCAGCCGATCGAGATCGTCCACCTCGGCTCAAGAGCCGCTGCGGGCTCGTTTCATACGCGCAGCCTGATCCGGCTTGGCGAGGGTAGCCGCGCCAGCGTGCTTGAGGTCTATGCTGGCGAGGAGCGCTACTGGCGCAACGATGTTCTCGCGATCCGGCTCAGCAGCGGCGCCGCGCTAGCCCATACCGCGATCGTCGAAGAATCGGGCGAGGCCGTGCATTTGGCGCAGCTTGACGCGACGCTCGCCCGCGACGCGAGCTTTACCGGCTTTGCCCTGCTGCTCGGTGGGCGCCGGGTTCGGCGCGAAGCCAGCGTTGCAATGGCAGGCGAGAACGCGCGCTGCCGGCTCGACGGCGCCTTTGTCGTCACGGGCCGGGACGAAGCAAACATCGTTACCACGGTCGACCATGGCGCCCCCGGCGGACAGACGCGCGAGCTGATCAAGGGCGTAGCGGCGGGGCGTGGGCACGGCGCCTTTCAGGGCCGCGTCATCGTCCGCGAAGACGCCCAGAAGACCGACGCGCATCAATTGAGCCGCAATCTCCTGATCGGGCACCGCGCGGCGATCGACACCAAGCCCCAGCTCGAAATCTATGCCGATGACGTCAAGTGCAGCCATGGCGCCAGCGTCGGCGATCTCGACGAGGCGGCGCTGTTTTATCTGCAGGCCCGCGGCATCCCGGCCGAGGAAGCGCGACATATGCTGATCGATGGTTTTCTCCGCGAGGTGGTCGAAACTGTCGACGATTTCGCCACCCGCGTCTATCTGCTGCGCCGTCTCGCCGGACGGCTCGGCAATCTTGAGGAGTAAGAATGACCGGGCTCGATCCGCGCCGGCTGCGCCGCGAGTTTCCGATCTTCGAGCGCAATCCCGGCTTGGTGTTCCTCGATTCCGGCGCCAGCGCGCAAAAGCCGCGCCAGGTCATCGACGGCATCGCCGAGTTCTACCGCAGCGACTATGCCAACGTGCATCGCGGCGTCTATCAGCTGAGCGCGCGCTCGACTGACCGGTTCGAGGAGGCGCGCGAGAGCGTGCGCGCCTTCCTCAACGCCGCCGCCGAGCGCGAAATCGTCTTCGTGCGCGGTGCGACCGAGGCGATCAACCTGGTGGCCCAAAGCTGGGGTCCCGCCCATCTCAAGCCCGACGACGAGGTTGTGATCAGCGATCTCGAGCACCACTCCAACCTCGTGCCGTGGCAGATGCTGTGTCAGCGCGTCGCTGCCCGCCTGGTGGTGGCGCCGACCGACGACACCGGCGAATTCGACCTCGCGCAGTTCGAAAGCCTGCTTTCGCCGCGCACCCGGCTCGTCGCGGTGACCCATGTCTCCAACGTCACCGGTGCGCTCCTGCCGGTGGCGCGGATCGTCGAGCTGGCCCACGCACGGGGCGCCCTTGTGCTGGTCGACGGCTGCCAGGCGGTGCCGCGGATGCCGGTCGACGTGCAGGCGCTGGGCTGCGATTTCTACGCGTTTTCCGGGCACAAGGCGTATGGGCCGACCGGAACCGGCGTGCTCTACGGTCGCTACGATGTGCTCGACTCGATGCCGCCGTGGCAGACCGGGGGCGGCATGATCGCCGACGTCAGCTACGAGAAGACCGAGTTTCAGGAGCCGCCGCACCGCTTCGAGGCCGGCACCCCGGACATCGCCGGCGCAGTCGGCCTCGCCCAGGCGATCGGTTTTATCGAGGGGATCGGCCGCGAAGCGATCCGCGAGCATGAGATGGTGCTGACCGGCTACGGGGTCGACCGCCTGTCGCGCATCCCCGGCGTGCAGCTGGTACCCGGCGGACAGCGGCGCCTCAGCATCCTTTCCTTCAACCTCGACGGCGTGCACCCGCACGATGTCGGCACCGTGCTCGACCAGCACGGCGTTGCGGTCCGGGTCGGGCATCACTGCGCCCAGCCGCTGATGGACAAGCTGGGCATCGCGGGCACGGTGCGCGCCTCGCTCGGGGTCTACAACGACGAAGCCGACATCGACCGACTCGCCGCAGCGGTCGAGGCCTGCCGGGAGATGTTTCAGCGATGAGCCTCCAGAACGCTGATGACCTCCGCGAGCTCTATCAGGACATCATCCTCGATCACGGCCGCCACCCGCGCAATCTGCGCGCCATTGAGCACCCGACCCATCTGGCGCGCGGGCACAACCCGCTCTGCGGCGACCGGGTAACGGTCTATCTCGCGATCGAGGGGAATCGCATCGCCGATGTCAGCTTTGAGGGGCGTGGTTGCGCGATCTCGACCGCCGCGGCATCGCTGATGACCGAGGTACTGAAAGGAAAGACTCTCGACGAGGCGCGCCAATTGTTCGCGCAATTTCATGCCACGGTGACCGGCGGCGCGCCGGAGGAACTGCCTGAATCGCTGCAGGAGGACGCCGAGCGGCTGGAGCCGCTGACCGGGGTCAGGGCGTACCCGGTCCGGGTCAAGTGCGCGACCCTGCCGTGGCATGCCTTCGAGGCGGCGCTCAAATCGGGCCTTGCCGGCGCGACGGTCAAGACGGAGTAGACGGATGACGGGCGAGCACGACAGTGACTATTTCGATTTCGCCGCGGAGCCGCCGGCCGAGACCGAAGGGATCGAGCGCCCCGACGGCGAGGACGACCTGGCGCTCTTGGAGCCGGTGCTCGACGCGCTCAAAACGGTGCAGGACCCTGAGATCCCGGTCAACCTGGTCGACCTCGGGCTGATCTACGAGTTGGTCGTCAAGAAAGGCGGCATCGTCTTTGTCGAGATGACGCTGACCACCCCGGCCTGCCCGGTCGCGCAAAGCATGCCGGGCGAGGTCGAGACCGCGATCGCCGCGGTCCCCGGCGTCAGCGAGGTGCGGGTCAAGCTGGTCTGGTCCCCCCCCTGGGACCGCGATCGGATGAGCGAAGAGGCCAAGCTCGAACTCGGCATGATGTGAGCAGCCATTGGCCGAAGGCGGTACTGTTCGACCTGCTGACGGCGCTCATCGATTCCTGGACCCTGTGGGACGCCGTCGCCGGCAATCGCGATGACGGCCGCCGCTGGCGCGCCGCCTACCTCAAAAACACCTATGCCGCGGGCCGCTACCGGCCCTATGAGACGCTGGTGCGCGAGGCGGCCGTCGCAGTCGGATTGTCGGAGGATCTGGGCGACCGGTTGACGGCGCGCTACGGCGAGCTCAGACCCTGGCCGGAGGTCGCGGCGGTGGTGGGGGCGCTGCAAGGGCAGGTGCCGCTGGCGATCGTCACCAATTGCTCGGAAGAATTGGGCCGCATCGCGGTTGCGCGCACCGGGATTGCCTTTGACGCCGTGGTGACCGCCGAGCGGGCCGGCTTCTACAAGCCGCATCCCGAGCCCTACCGGCTCGGGCTCGCTGAGCTTGGCGTCGCGCCGCAGGATTGCCTGTTCGTCGCCGGCTCGGTTTACGACCTCAACGGCGCTGGCGGGCTCGGCCTTCCGGTGTTCTGGCACGACCGGAACGGCATGCCGATGCCACCCGACGCAAAGGCGCCACGCTGGCAATGTCGCACCCTGCATCCGCTGACCCAGATCGCCCTCGGCTGAGCACCGCTCTTACCCAAATCCGTGGTTGACTGCCGATTTTGAGCGCTCCTGGGTTGGCGATGCGTTGGGTCGTAACCCGATAAGCGGGGATGGTTGATTGTGTAACCATATGTGATGATGGCGGGGTGCTGACGATCATCACACTCTTCGCATTGCCGTTGTCGCGCTCGCCGCGCACTGCGGCGCCAGCCGATCCCACGAATGCGCCGCCGCCAATGGCCGGGCGCAGCCCCGGGCGGCGATCACCACGACGGCGCGATCGGTGAGGGGGGAGGTTGCCCCGCCTGCCGCCAACCGGGGCGCGATCACCGCGACGATCATCTGCGCCTGCGTCATGCAGGGGCTCGATACGACGATCGTCAACGTCTGCCTGCCGAACATCCAGGGCAGCATGTCCGCGTCGCAAGACCAGATCTCGTGGATATTGACGTCCTACATCGTGGCCTCGGCGATCACGATGCCGTTGACCGGCTGGCTCGCCGGCCACTTTGGCGTCAAATACATCTTTCTTGCCTCGGTGATCGGCTTCACCTTAGCCTCGGCCTTGTGCGGCGCTGCGACGAGCCTCGACCAACTCGTGCTCTACCGCGTCCTGCAAGGCGTCTGCAGCGCGGGGCTGGTGCCGCTGGGTCAGGCGACGCTGTTCACCATCTACCCGCGCGAGCGGCACGGCTACGCGATGGCGATCTTCAGCACCGGCGCGATGATGGGGCCGATCATCGGCCCCACCCTTGGCGGCTGGCTGACCGCGAATTTTGATTGGCGCTGGTGCTTTTATATCAACCTGCCGGTCGGGGCATTATGTGCCCTCGGCGTCTTCGCGTTCATCCGCCCGACCCGAGGCATGCGGCGCGACCAGTTCGACATGCTTGGCTTTGCAATGCTCAGCATCGCCGTCGGCTCGCTGCAATTGATGCTCGACCGCGGCCAGCTCAAGGACTGGTTCCACTCGACCGAGATCTGGATCGAAGCGACAATCGCGGCATTGTGCCTCTACCTGTTGGTCGTCCACACGATGACGACCGGCGAGCGCTCGTTCCTCAATCGAGAATTACTGCGAAGCCCGAATTTTGTCGCCGGCAGCCTGTTGATGTTCGGGGTCGGCATGATCCTCAGCGGGACCCTCGCGCTGATGCCGTCGATGATGCAGGTATTGATGAACTACCCGGTGTTTGACGCCGGGTGGATGATGGCGCCGCGCGGGTTCGGGACGATGCTGGCGATGTTCCTCGTCGCCCGGCTGATCAACCGGGTCGACAACCGCCTGTTCATCCTGGTCGGGTTCCTCTTGACCGCGGCATCGCTGTGGCAGATGACGGGATTTTCGCTGTTGATGGGGTCTGGACCGATCGTGTTCGCCGGGTTTGCCCAGGGGTTCGGGCTCGGCTGCACTTTTGTGCCGCTCAACCTGCTCGCACTGTCGGGCTTGCCGCATCACATCCTGACCCAGGGAACCGCAATCCGCGCCCTGATGCGCATGCTCGGCGGCAGCATCGGGATCGCCATCCTCGAAACACAGCTTACGCAGAACACCCAGATCGTGCATTCCCGCCTGGTCGAGTGGTTGCGCCCCGACAACCCGCTGGCGCAGGCGCCGTTCCTCGCCCCGCCCTTCAGCCTGACGACACCGTCGGGGATTGCCGCGCTCAACCAGGAGGTCACTCGCCAGGCAGCGATGATCGCCTACAATGACGATTTCGCGCTGATGCTGATCGTTATCCTTGCCTCCTTGCCGCTATTGCTGCTGGTCCGCGGTCCGCGCCGGCAGCCGGTGACGGCGGCGGCCGACGATTAACCGCCCGGCGACGCCGTCCCGAGCGCGGCTTCGAGATCGTCGGTCAGATCGTCGGGGTCCTCGATCCCGACCGAGAGGCGCAACAGGTCGGGCGGGGCCGGGCTGCCCCTGCCCTCGACCGAGGCGCGGTGCTCGATGAGGCTCTCGACGCCGCCGAGCGAGGTCGCGCGCTTCCACAGCGCGACGCGCGCCGCCGTGGCGATCGCCGCCTCGGCGCCGCCCTTCACGCGGATGCTCAGCATGCCGCCAAAGCCGCCTTCCATCTGGCGCGCCGCGACGGCGTGGCCGGGATCGCTCGGCAACCCCGGATAGAGCACGGCAAGCACCTTCTTGTGCGCGGCAAAATGCTCGGCGATCCGCATTGCCGAGCGGCAGGCGCGTTCGACGCGCGGATAGAGCGTCCGCATGCCGCGCAGCAAGAGGTAGGCTTCGAGACTGCCGAGAATGGCGCCGCCGCTGCTGCGCTCGGTGACGAGGCGGTGCCAGAATTCGTCGGTCCGCGCCGCGGTCAGCGAGCCGGCCATTACATCGCTGTGGCCGTTCAGATATTTTGTCGCCGAATGCATGACGATGTCGGCGCCGAGTTCCAACGGCCGGGTCAGGACTGGGGTCGCCGCGGTGCTGTCGACGGCCAGGAGCGCACCCGCCGCGTGAGCGATCTCCACGGCCCCGGCGATATCCGTGATCGACCACAGCGGGTTGGCCGGCGTCTCGATCCACACGAGCCGGGTACGGCCGGGCTGAACCGCGCGCTTTAACTCGGCGAGCGCGGTCGCATCGACAAAATCGACCTGGAGCGCGCCTTTCGCGTCGGCCGCGGCGAGCCAGCGGCGCAGTGCCCAATACATGACGCGCGGCGCCACGACATGACCGCCGAGCGGCAGGCTGTGGAACAGCGCGGTCGCCGCCGCCATGCCCGAGGCGAACAACAGCGAGGCCGCGCCGCCTTCGAGCGCGGTGATCAGCGCCTGCGGCTGATCGTAGCCCGGATTGTCGGCTCGGCCGTAGCCGCGGCCGCGGCGGTATTGGTTGTCGGGATCGCGCTCAAACGTCGTCGCGGTATGCATTGGCAGGACCACCGCGCCGGTCGAAGCATCGGTCCAGCCGAGCGCCTGTGCGGCGAGGGTGGCGGGGTGCGGCATGTTGCGCGGCATCGGTCGTGCCTCCGAAGCTTCCTCCTCGCATGTTACAGTGGAGTTCGGTCAGATCGGATTGTCATCGCACACGCCATGCTTGCCCGTCGCTGGTTGCTGCTGCCACTCCTGCTCGCGATCGCCGCGAATGTCTCCCACGCCCAGTTGGCGCAGTTTCCAACTGCGCCGCTGACCATCGTCACCGCGAGCGGGCCGCACAAATTCACCGTCGAACTCGCGACCACGCCGCCGCAGATGGCGCAGGGGCTGATGTTCCGGCAGAGCTTGGCGCCCGACGCCGGCATGCTGTTCGACTTCGTGGCGCCGTCGATGGCGACGATGTGGATGAAGAACACGCTGATCCCGCTCGATATGCTGTTCGTCGACGCCAAGGGGCAGATCGTCAATATCCATGAGCGCGCCGTCCCGGGCTCGCTCGAGACGATCGCCGCGGCGGCGCCGGTGCGGGCAGTCATCGAGTTGAACGGCGGCACCGCCGCGCGGCTCGGGATCCGTCCGGGGGACCGGGTCGTCTACCCGATCTTCGGCAACACCTCGAATTAGGCCGCAGTGGCGGAACGGCGTCGTCCGCGCTATCGTTGGAGTAATGGATTGGTGCAGGAGCGTCCCGAATGGCAGTCCCGGCAAGGCCTTACTGGACCGGCTATCTCAAACTCTCGCTGGTGACGATCGCGGTGCGGCTTTATACCGCGACCAGCGAGCGCGAGCGCGTGCGCTTTCACCAGATCCACGAACCCTCCGGCGAACGCGTCCGCCAGCAGCTCGTGGTCCCTGGGATCGGGCCGGTCGAGCGCGATGACATCGTCAAGGGCTTCGAATACCAAAAAGGCAACTATGTCACGGTCGACCCGGAGGATTTGAAGCGGCTGCGCCTCGAAACCACCGACACGATCGACATCGTCGAATTCGTCGATTCGGTCGATCCGATCTATTTTGATGCGCCCTATTACCTGGTACCCGACGGCAAAGTCGCCGAGGAAGGCTACCGGGTGATCCGCGAAGCGCTGAGTAAAAGCGGCAAGATCGCGGTCGGCCAGGTCGTCGTCAACGGCCAGGAGCGGATCATCGCGATTCGGCCGCTCGGCACCGGATTGCTCGGTAACGCGCTGCGCTATCAGGACGAAATCCGCAGGCCCGAGGATTTCTTTGGCGCGGTCGCCGCGGATGGCGTCGATGAGGACCAGCTCGCGCTCATGGACCAGATCATCGCGCGCAAGACCCGACCGTTCGATGCCGGCAACTTCGTCGACCACTACCAGACCGCATTGCGCGAGCTGATCGACCAGAAGCTCGCCGGCAAGATGCCGGAAAAGGCAGCCGAGCACGGGCCGGCGCAGGTCATCGATCTGATGGAGGCGCTCAAGCGCAGCCTTGCAGCGGAGCAGAAATCGCCGGAGGCGGCGCCGCGCCGCGCTGCGAGCCGGCCGGCCGCGGTGGTCGAGGCGCCAGCACCGCCCGCGCCACGCGGGCGCAAACCGGCCGCGCCCAACGGCCAGCGCAGCCTGTTGCTGCCGGTCGAAGGCGGCCGCGCCAAGGCCACGCCAGCCGCAAAGGCCGCGCCGCCCGCCGCGGCGCCCAAGCCCCGTCGCAAAGCCTCCTAGCCCACAATCCCCGCGCGGCTCAGAGGAACTCGCGCAACAAGGCAAGGAACAATTCGAGCCGGTCATGGTGCACCCAATGACCGGCGCCCTCGACCGACACCACACGGGCATTCTTAAAATGGCGCAGCCGGCCGTCACGCTCGGGGTTGGCGGCCCAGCTCTCCTTGCCGTAGACGAGCAGCGTCGGGCAGCTGATCCGCCCCCACAGCTGCTCGATCTCGCCCTGACTCATGCCATAGGGTGAATCGGCGCGTACGTAATTGTCGAATTTCCAGCTATAGGTGCCGTCTTCGTTTTGGTTGACCCCGTGCTGGGTCAGGTGGCGCGCCTGCTCGGGCGAGAGGTGGCCATTCGCCTCCTGCATCCTTTTCAGCGCATCCTCGATCGAGGCATAGCGGCGCGGCAATCGCCCGGACAGCGCACGCTGCTCTTCGACCCATTTTTGCATGCGCTCGGAAATCGCGATCGCCGAGCGCACCGCCATCCGCTTGGGCGAGGGCCCGAGGCCCTCGATCGCGACGAGCCGGCGCACCGTGTCGGGATAGACCCCGGTGTAGCGGATTGCGATATTGCCGCCGAGCGAATGCGCCAGGATCGTTACCGGCGCCAGCTCCTGCTGATGGATCAGCTGCGCCAAATCGTAAACGTAGGCCGCGGTGGAGTAGTTGCCGTCGGGCGACCACTGGCTGTCGCCGTGGCCGCGCAGATCGGGGGCGAGGATATGCCAATCGCGGCGGAGTTCGGAGGCGACCCAATCCCAGTTGCGGCAATGGTCGCGCCCGCCATGGATCAGCAGCAGCGGCGGCGCGGTCGGATTGCCCCAATCGACGTAATGCAGCCGCAGCCGCTGCGAGAAATAGACCCGCGACATCGGGCCGGAATTGTCGAGATCGATGGCCATCGGATGCCTGACGCGAGGAATGACAGCAAAGACCCCCGCGCGCCGTGGCGTTCAGCCGGCGGCGTCTGGCGGGGGTCGGTTTTGCGAAGCAGAACTTCGCGCTCGGACCAGAAGCCGAGCTATCTCTTGGACTTTGCCCTGGGTCGCCGATGCCAAGCGGTCGGCAACTGGGGACTGCCGGGTGGTGTCATGCTCGTTACACACCCTCCTGCCGGTTGACGACCTGATAAATCTGGCATTCCGCTCGGTACAGTGCAAGGGGAAAGCCGCGAGCGGAAAGACGACGAGGCAGCGGCCTAGCCGGTCAGCCGACCAGGCCACTCCAGGTCCCGCGAAATCGCGACAGAACCGGGCTCGATGCCTCGCTCGCCGTCCTGACCCCGATTTCGGACAAACTGGCCGAGGCTTCGATCATCGCATCGACCGCGCGCCGAGCCAGCGCGGCATTGATTTCGACGGCTTCGGAGAAAGTTCGCACCCGGAGCAGGGCGACCGCGGCATCCGCCGCGGCCGCGATGCCCGACCGGGTCCTTCCGGCCGCTTCGACGACGATCTCATCGAGGCCGCGGGCGAGCACGGCTTGGACCTCGACAAAGGCCACCCAGGAGGCGTCAACCGAATCGGCCTGCGGCTCTATCGCTGCCACGATTTCCGGCGCCGGTTCTGCGAGCGGGGCCGGTCCCGCCGAAACGACCTCCCCCGAAGGCGGCGCGTTGGGGGGTTTTGCCGACGCGGACGCGCTCGGCACCACTTCGCCCGAAGAAATCTGGCGCTGTTCGGATTCGCGCGCGGTGCGCTTTGGCTTTACATCGCTCATCTCGTCCTCGGTCCGGAGCCACTGCGATATTGCATCGCACAATCAACGATAGGCGCCAACGAGTTTCGGATCAAGCGTATTTCTTGTGCAACGCACAACGGCACGCTAAAAGCCGTCCCAGCGCGCGGCAGCGCCGACAATGGTGCGCTACCCGGCACCCTCTGTCATTTGCAGTGACGCAAGCCGATTCCCGGGTCGGGCGTCGATGACATTTCGAGTCTCCGAGGCCTTTGCCGACAAAAACGAGCCGCCTCTTTGACACTTCAGCAACTTTTTCTTACGCTAGTCGCGATGAACACGGAGCGGCTCCGCTGCTCGGCGCTCATTGGGGGTGGGGGTTCAGGTCATCGTGAAAATCGTGATGTCGAAGCAGGGGGAGTCGCGTGCCCGGGCGCCGCGTGCGTCGTTTCTCGCCAGGATCGGGCTCTGCGTCATCGCCGCGATGGGGTTGCTTGGAGCGTCGCCGGCCGCGGCCCGCCACGGGCATGGTGCAATCCAGTGGGCCGCCGAATCCGCACCGGTTTTCGAGTGGCTCCTGCTGGATGCCGAGACCGGACAGGTGCTGAGCGAGCATAACGCTGACGTGCCGACGCCGCCGGCTTCGCTCACCAAGATGATGACACTCTATCTGACCTTCGAGCAGCTCAACCAGGGCCACATCCGGCTCGACCAGTCCTTCTATGTTTCCGAGGAGGCAGCAAGCCGGGCGCCCAGCAAGCTCGGCCTGACCCCGGGCGATTCGGTGCCGGTTCGCGATCTGATCCTCGGGCTCGTCACCAAATCGGCCAATGACGCCGCCGCGGTCCTGGCCGAAGGGCTGGCCGGGAGCGAGGCCAACTTTGCCCAATACATGAATTGGAAAGCGCGCCAGCTTGGCATGCAACAAACCTGGTATCGCAACGCCTCCGGGCTGCCAGATCCGGAGCAGCGCACGACCGCGCGCGATGTCGCCCGGCTAGCGCTCGCGCTCTATCACCAGTTTCCGCGCGAATACCGTTATTTTTCCACCCGCGAATTCGATTTTCGCGGCGAGATCGTGCACAGCCACAATCACTTGCTCGACTGGTACCAGGGGGCCGACGGCATCAAGACCGGCTATGTCAACGCCTCCGGCTTTAACTTGGCGGCCTCGGCGGTACGCAACGGGCGCCGGCAGATCGGGGTGATCATGGGTGGGCGCTCATGGCGTAGCCGCGACGAACAGATGGCCTCGCTGCTCGACCAGGGCTTCGCCGTTCTCGCCGCCGCGCGACCGGCGCCGGCTCAATACGCACAGCCGGCCGTGGCGGCGCCGGCGACGCCCGCAGCCGCACCGGTGATTGCCGCGGCTCCCGCGGCTTTGCCAGCGGCGGCGGCGATTCCGGCGGCAGCGCCATCCGTGCCAGCCGATTCGGCTGGCGCGCATGTCATCCAGTCCGCGCTACGGCATCTGTCGCCGATCGCCAAGGCGGAAGCCTCGCCGCTGGCGATCGAGGCGTCGGATGGCGGCGCGGGTTGGGCAATCCAGCTCGGCGCGTTTCGCGCTGAAGCGGCGGCGGAGCAGGCTGCCCAGCGTGTCGCCGGCCTCGCCATCGTCAAGGGAAAGCCGCCCCAGATCCTCGTGCCGGCCAAGCACGATCCAACCGGCCTATATCGCGCCCGCCTTGTACATTTCACCGCGAAGGGCGCGCAGGCGGCCTGTGCCGAGCTGCACCGCAAGGGAGTCGCCTGCTCGGTGGTGCACCCCGGCGGCTTAAGGCTGGCGAGCGGGTAGCCCTCAGTACGCCGGCAGCGCCAGGCCGCTTGGCGCTAGTTCCGCGGCGAGCCGCTGCTTGAGGCGGTCGAGCCCGGCTTGGCTCGTCGATTCGGCGCGCACGACGACGACCGCCTGGGTGTTCGAGGCGCGCAACAGCCACCAGCCATCCGAATCGCGCACGCGGACCCCGTCGATGTCGACGATGTCGGCGCCGCGCCCGCGCAAGCGGTGGCGGACCTCCTCGACCACGGCGAATTTGCGCGCGTCGTCGCAGGGCAGCCGCAACTCCGGCGTATTGAATACCGGCGGTAGCTTGTCGAGCATCGCATCGAGGCCCTCGACGGCGCGCCCGAGCACGCCCAAGAGGCGCACCGCCACATAGGTGGCATCGTCAAAACCGTAATAGCCATCGGCGAAGAAGATGTGGCCGCTCATCTCGCCGGCCAGCGGCGCGCCGGTCTCAGCGAGCCGCGCCTTGATCAACGAGTGGCCGGTTTGCGACATCATCGGCTTGCCGCCGGCACGCGCGACCTCGTCGAACAGCACCTGGCTGGCCTTGACGTCGGCGATGATCGGCGCGCCGGGATGGCGGGTCAGCACGTCGCGCGCCAGCACGATCAGGAGCTGGTCGCCCCACAGGATGCGGCCCTTCGCATCGATGACACCGATGCGGTCGCCGTCACCGTCGAAGGCAATGCCGAGATCGCAGCGCTCGGCCTTCACCGCCTGTTGCAACTGCACGAGATTCTCGGCCACGGTCGGATCGGGGTGGTGTGCCGGGAAAGTGCCGTCGATCCTCTCGTTGATGAGGATGTGGCGCCCTGGAAGACGCCGCACGAGAGCGCTGACGACGTCGCCGGTAGCCCCGTTGCCGCAATCCCAGGCGACCGAGAGCGGGCGCGTGCCGTCGTAATCCCGCGCAATGCGATCGACGTAATCATCGAAGACGCTGTGCTGTTCGACCCGGCCACCAGCCGCCCCGGGCGGGCCGAGGGCGAGCGCCATCTGCCCGACCTTTTGGATCGCTTCGCCGAAAAACGGCTTGCCGCCCAGCACCAGCTTGAACCCGTTGTGGTCGGGCGGGTTGTGCGAGCCGGTGACCATGATGCCGCCATCGACGCCGCCATAGGTCCCTGGCGTCGCCGCGGCATAATAGAGCATCGGGGTCGGGCCGCGGCCGATCCGCACGACATCGGCGCCTCCCTCGGCGAGCCCCTTGACGAGCGCGGCCTCGAATTCGGGCGAGGTCAGCCTGCCGTCATAGCCGACCGCGGCGCGCCGCCCGCCGCTCTCTGCGAGAACCTGGGCGAACACCCGACCCAAGGCATGGGCATCGGCCGGGAACAGGGTCGTACCGACGATGCCGCGGATGTCGTATTCGCGCAGGATCGTCGGATCGAAACGATGCGGCATGGCGCGGGACCGATCACAGGTAGGTTGCAAGAACGCGGCGGAACGCGGCGCCGAGCACGGGATGCTGCAGCCCGAGCGCGACACTGGCTTCGAGATAGCCGAGCTTGTCGCCGCAATCGAAACGCCGGGCGGTCGCGCGCAGGCCATGGAACGGCTGACCGTCGGCGATCAGTCTGTCGAGCCCGTCAGTCAGCTGGATCTCATTGCCGCTGCCCGGCTTCAGCCCGGCCAGATGGGCAAAGATTTCGGGTTGGATGATATAGCGTCCGATGATCGTCAGGGTCGAGGGTGCGACCGCGGGGTCGGGCTTTTCGACGACCCCCCTCGCCCGCACCAAGGTCCCCTCGTCGGCGATCACGTCGAGGACGCCATAGCGCCGGGTCTCCTCGCGCGGGACCTCGATCACCGCGACGATGTTGCCGCCGGTCGCCTGGTAGGCATCGACCATCTGCTTGAGGCAGGGCGGCTCGCCGACCATCAGATCGTCGACCAGGAAGACGGCAAACGGCTCGTCGCCGACCAGGTGGCGCGCGCACCACACGGCATGGCCGAGGCCGAGCGGGCGCTGCTGGCGGGTATAGGCGACCGCGCCCGCTTCGGGAAGCCAGGCGCGCAATTCGTCGAGAAGCTCGCTGCGGCCGCGCTCGCGCAAGGTCGCATCGAGCTCGAAGGCGAGGTCGAAATGGTCCTCGATTGCGCTCTTGGCGCGCCCGGTAACGAAATAGAACTCTTCGATTCCGGCCGCCCTGGCCTCCTCGAGCGCATACTGGATCAGCGGCTTGTCGACGACCGGCAGCATCTCCTTCGGCAGCGCCTTGGTTGCCGGAAGGATGCGGGTGCCGAGACCAGCCACCGGGAACACCGCCTTGCGCACGCGCTTCTGCATGGCACTCCTCAACCGCGGCTCGCTTGCGGCGCCGGGTGACAACGCGCTTTCGCCGGGCCAATTCCCGGATGATAGCATTCCTTATATGAACAATAATTTACGTTAATGCTCCTGCGATGGCCGGTGACCTAGCGCAAGGCAATCGCTTGCTGACCTTGGGCGGCGTTGCGGTGCGCCGTCTGCAGCAACCAAAAAGCCCGATTCGCCGCCGAAGCGGGGATTCCACGCGGTGGCGAGCTTGTGCCGGCGGTCGGGTTCGGCGCCGCAGTTGATTTCGTTACCCGCGAGGATGCGACAAAGCGCGCGGCCCTCGCCCGTGCTTTTGCGGGCCTTCGACAACGGCGGCGGCACGCTGATCGACACAACCTCGTCCTAATGGCAATGCCGAATTGGGTCTTGGCGAGCCGGCCGCCCTAGTGGCGCAGCAGCACGTCGCGGGCACGGTTGATCTTGCTGGCGAGGTAGTCGGTGCCGCCGTGATCGGGGTGGAGCTGCTTCATCAGGCGGTGGTGCGCCGCCTTGACCGCCTCGGCATCCGCGCCCGGTGCGAGGCCCAGAATCGCATAGGCCTCGTCGACGGTGACGTCGGGGCTGCTCGGCGGCGGACCGCCCCGCGGTTGCTCACCGGCCATTTCGTCGCGCCAGTTAGAGCTAGCCCGGTCGAGATAGGCTTCGAGCAGCCGTGCGGCTTCCTCGTCCTCGGCCCGGCACTCGCGCAACAGGGCCAGCAATTCAGGCGGACGCAGCTCATCGAGCCGCATGCCGGCGAAGCGGCCTTCTAACACCGTGCCGCTCATCGTCCCGGTGTCGTGGTCGAGGGTCATGCGGATAAACCGGGTCTCGACGGTCGAGTCGCGTGAGGTCGAGGGGCCGCTCAAGCCGCTTATCATCGAGCGCAGCCGGCGCAAGGCCGGCAGCAATGCGACGAGCGGCGCGAGAAGCATCGCGAAGCGTTCCGTCCAGATCAGGGCGATTACCGCCAATACCGCAGCGACGATGGCGGTCCATTTAATGATGCGGGTGAGACGCGCCGGATTGGCGTTGACGAACAGATAGCCGAGCAGCAGAAGCCCGCACAGGATCGCAACGCCACCGACCAGGGGGAGCATCAGCCCTGCAATTGCGAGGTTAGACGCAGCACTTCGCCGCCTTTCTTCTCGCCATAGGCGGTGAGCGCACGATACCCGCCGGCGGCGTAGACCGCGACCGCGCCCAGCAGGTCCTTGAGGCGGTCGGCGCTCGCCAGATCAAAGCGCAGGTAGGCGCCGCGCGACAGCTTCGCCATTTGCCGGAAAGCCCGTGCGGCGATCGGATTGTCGCCTTCGTGAAACAGGAAGATCGGCACCCCGTTGAGGCCCAGTTCGCCCGCGAGCTGGCAGAGTCGGTCGACATTCTCCTCCATCGCATCGCTGACAAAGACGAGGGCGTTCACCCGCTGCCGCTTGGTCTCGCTGAGGGCATGGGTCAAGACCCGCTCGATCTGGGTCTCGCCGCCGAGACAGGAGACCGCGCGCATCACCCGGTGTAGATCGGCGGCATTCGACATCCAGCGGCTCGCCTTGCATTCGTTGAAGCCGCGGTAATACACCAATTTGACATCAAGCCCGCCGAGCGCTGCGGTCGCTTCGAACATCTCGCCCTGGATGCGGCAGGCGCGGTCCCAGCTCGGCTCGCGGCTCGCCGTCGCGTCGAGCGCAAAGATCAGCCGGCCCCGGCCGCCCGGAGGACGCGGCGGGGCGCGCTGCAGGTCGTGCAGAAAGGCGTCGACCTCGGCGGAAACCTCGCCCGGGTTCGCCGGAGTTGGCAGGCGTCGCTTGTCGTCGCTCATCCTCGCACATCCCCGCTCATGCCGGCCGCAACCAGACCGCGGTGTCGTGGAACACCGCACCGCCGCCCGGTGGGCCCGGATCCGCGCTGGTCAACAGGTTGATGCCGATCCCCTCCTCGAAGGCGTGGTTCGGCCACAGCCCCTCGACGATCACGACGCGGCGCTGCATCCCGGCGAATGCGCGGGCATGGACGATAACGCTGCCCTTCGCATTGCCGATGCGGATGCGGGCGCCGTCAGCCATTCCCAGCGCGACGAGAGCCTCGGGATGCACCAGCGCGGTCGGTCGCCCTTCGCGTGCGATGCCCGAGGGCAAGTTGTTGAAGCTCGTGTTGAGAAACGAGCGCGACGGAGCCGGCACCAGGCGAAACGGCCGCTCGGGGTCACCGTCGTCGATCACCGCGACATGGTCGGGAAAGGCGGGCAGCAGCGCGTAATCGGGGCCGAGCGCGGCCCAATCGGCGCGGAAATGGAATGTTCCATCGTCATGGCCAAAGCGGTCGAGGAAATGCCCCGTCTCAAAACCGGGCCAGCAATCGAGCCAGACCCCTTCCTCGAACGCCGCGGGCTCCGGCAGCCCGCTCGCGCGCAGCGTTTGCTCGATCAACTCGACCGCGCTCAACGCGAAGCCGGGATGGCGGGCGCCGAGACGCCGGGCGAGACCGCAGATCACCTCGTGGTTGGAGCGGCACTCGGCATAGGGCGGCACCACCCTGCGACCGATCTGCAAGAAATGATGGCCGCCGGCGGTGTAGATGTCGTCATGCTCGAGAAAAGTCGTCGCCGGGAGGACGATGTCGGCCATTGCAGCGGTCTCGGTCGGGAACTGCTCGTGCACGCAGACGAACAGATCGTCGCGCCGGAAGCCCTGGTGGACCAGTCCCGACTCGGGCGCCACCACCATCGGGTTGGTATTCTGGATAAAGAGCGCCGTCACCGGCGGGCCGTCGCCGAGATCGCGCCGATCGCCGCTGAGGATCGGGCCGATGCGCGACTGGTCAAGAATTCGGGTCGCGGGGTCGACAACGTCAAGCCCCTCGATCAGGGCAAGGTCGAGCGGCAGCATGCCGTGGTTCGAATAGTGCGCACCGCCCCCTTCATATTGCCAGGCGCCGGTCACGGTCGGCAGGCAGGCTGCGGCGAACATCTGCGCCGCGCCGTTGCGCGAGCGTGAAAACCCGTAGCCCAGCCGGATAAAGCTGCGTTTGGTGCGGCCGTAGAGACGCGCAAAATCGACGATTTCCGATTCGCTAAGGCCGGTGATCTGCGCCGCCCATTTCGGATCGCGCGTCGCGAGATGGGCTTCGAGCCCCGCCGGATCATCGGCATAACGCGCCAGATAGGCGCGGTCGGCGTAACCCTCCCGGAACAACACATGCATGACGGCGCAGGCGAGGGCGCCATCGGTGCCGGGCAACGGCGCCAGATGCACGTCAGCGACTTCGGCGGTGCCGGTGCGGTAGGGATCGACCACTACAAGCTTGGCGCCGCGCTCCTTCTTCGCCTGCGCGATATGGGTCATCACGTTGATCTGGGTCGAGACCGGGTTGCCGCCCCAAACGACGATCAGGTCGGACCTGGCGATCTCCCGGCCGTCGACACCGCGCTTGGCGCCGACCCCTGCGATCCAGCCGGCATCCGTCAGCGCATTGCAAATCGTCAGGTTCTCGCGCGAATAGCGCATCGCGTGGCGCAGCCGGTTGATGCCGTCGCGCTGTACCCGCCCCATCGTGCCGGCATAGTAATAGGGCCACACCGCCTCGGCGCCATCGCGCTGCGCCGCCTGGGTCAGCCGCTCGGCGACCTCGTCGAGCGCTTCATCCCACGAGATCGGACGAAACGCGTCGCGGCCGATGCCCTTCTCACCGACCCGACGCAACGGCACCGACAGGCGCTCGGGATGGTGCTGGCGCTCGGCATAGCGGGCGACCTTGGCGCAGATGACGCCTTGCGTGTAGGACTGGCCCTCGGCGCCGCGCACCCGGCCGATGCGCCTCCCCTCGATGCGCTCAACCGCCAGCGCACAAGCGCTCGGGCAGTCGTGCGGGCAGACGCTGTAAACGGTGTTGAGCGGCAAGGGGGTGCCCCTCAGTCAGGGATGCCCGGGGTACAACCGCAATACGGCGGGGATTGTCGCCGCCTGAGCGAAGCCCACGCCGATCACCCATTTGATTGTATCGGCGCGCGCCTGTTCGATCTTGGTTTCGAGCCGGGCTTCAGCGGCCTTCAATTCGCCGCGCACACTCTCAACCGCCGTGGCTAGATCGGCCTTGGTGACGAGCTGCTCGTCGAAATAGGTTGCCAGCGCCTCAACCTGTTCTTCGGTGAAGCCGGCGCGCTGCAGTTTGAGAATGGCCGCCGCTGTCATCATCGCTCCTCTTGATGCAATATCGGTGCGGCGCGGCGCACAGTCAAACGCCGCCAATCCGGAGTTTGGCCGATGAGTTTCGCCCTGACCCCCGAACAGTTGGAGATCCGCGACGCGGTAGCGCGGCTGTGCAAGCGCTTCGGCGACGATTACTGGCTGAAGAAGGATTCCGAGGGTGGTTTCCCGCACGAGTTCCACCGGGCGATGGCGGAGGGCGGCTGGCTCGGCATCGCCATGCCGGAAGAATATGGCGGCGCCGGGCTCGGCATCACCGAGGCGGCCATCGTCATGCAGGCGGTCGCGCAGTCGGGCGCCGGGTTTTCGGGCGCCTCGGCCGTGCATATGAATATCTTCGGCCTCCACCCGGTCGTCGTCTTCGGCAGCGATGAGCAAAAAGAGCGTTTTCTACCGCCCTTGATCGCCGGCAACGAAAAGGCCTGCTTCGCGGTCACCGAGCCCGATGCCGGACTCGACACGACGCGGCTCAGGACGCGCGCGGTGCGCGACGGCAACGGCTATGTCATCACCGGGCGCAAGATCTGGACCTCGACCGCTCAGGTCACCGAGAAGATGCTGATCTTGACGCGGACGACACCGATCGAGGAGGTGGAACGCCCCTCGCGCGGCATGACCCTCTTCTATACCGACCTCGACCGCAGCGCCGTCGAGGTCCGCGAAATCCCCAAGATGGGCCGCCATGCGGTCGATTCGAACATGCTGTTCATCGACGGGCTGAAAGTGCCGATTGAGGACCGCATCGGCGAGGAGGGAAAGGGGTTCCAGTACATCCTTCACGGCATGAACCCCGAGCGCATCCTGATCGCGGCCGAGGCGGTGGGTTTGGGCCGCGTCGCGCTCGCCCGCGCCGCCAAATATGCCGGCGAGCGCATCGTTTTCGGCCGGGCGATCGGCCAGAACCAGGGCATCCAGCATCCGCTCGCCGAGCGCTGGATCGAGCTCGAAGCCGCCGAGCTTCTGGTGCTGCGCGCCGCCGCCGCGTACGACAGCGGTGAAGAGCCGGGGACGGTTGGCGCATTTGCAAACGCCGCGAAATACTTCGCCGGCGAGGCCGGCGCGCGCGCCTGCGAGAGCGCGATGCTGACGCATGGCGGCATGGGTTATGCCACGGAATTTCACGTCGAGCGCTATTTCCGCGAAGCACAGATTGCCCGCATCGCGCCGGTCACGGCGCAACTGATCCTGTCGCATATCGGCGAACGCGTGCTTGGACTGCCGAAATCGTATTGAGGACGTGGAACTCATCAGGACCGCGGGCGTCCCGCCCGCATGGGGGCCAGAGGCTCGCGGTCCGCGCGGAGGAGCATATGGTTCAGCGCGTCGCGATCGCCGGGTTTGGCGCAATCGGCCGGGTCGTCGCCGAGCATCTTGATGGGAAACTCAACGGGGGCATCGACGGGCTGGCGCTCGGCGCGGTATCGGCCCGCGACACGGCGCGCGCCGAGCGGGCGATGGCCGGCTTCGCCCGGAGGGTGCCGGTGTTGCCGCTCGCGCGCCTCGCGGAAGGGGCCGACATCGTCGTCGAATGCGCCCCGGCCGCCCTGTTGCGCGAGATCGCCGAGCCGGTGCTGGCGGCCGGCCGCACGCTGATCGTACTGTCGTGCGGGGCGCTCCTCGACAATTTCGATCTGGTCGACCTCGCGCGCCGTCACAACGCCCGCATTCTGGCGCCGACCGGCGCGCTGTTGGGCCTCGATGCGGTCCAAGCCGCGGCGCAGGGCGAGATTTCGCGAATCCACATGATCACGCGCAAGCCGCCGGACGGGCTCGATGGAGCCCCCTACCTTGTCGAGCACGCGATCAGCGTGGCCGGGATCGACAAGGCGCTCTGTGTTTTCACCGGCAGCGCGCGCGAGGCGGCGCGGGGCTTCCCCGCCAATGTCAACGTCGCGGCGGCGCTCGCGCTCGCCGGCATCGGCCCCGACGAGACGACGATCGAGATCTGGGCCGATCCCGGCGTCGACCGCAATATTCATCGCATCGAGGTCGAGGCCGACGCCGCCCGCCTATCGATGCAGATCGAGAACGTGCCGAGCCTGGAAAACCCCAAAACCGGCCGGCTGACCCCGCTTTCGGTCATCGCCCTCTTACGCAAGCTGTCTAGCCCGCTCGCGATCGGCACGTGAGCCCAGCCTCTGCCGGGTTGCGCGAACGATCATCGGTTGCACTGGCTCCCGCTTAGCTTGCACTGGCCGCCCATACGTTTTTGACAGTTTTCCACCGCCGCCAATTCCGCGGCATCGCGTCTCGGCCGCTTCGCCCCGCCCCACACTTTGCCGTTCTCGGTCATCGCGATGGCGCCGCACTCGCTGGGGCCGGTGCGAAACACGACCTTGCATGTGTCAGACGCACAACCCTTGAGCGCCCCCTCGTCGGCAAGCTGCTGCGTCTTTTCGTTCCAGCTATAGCCGTATTTTCCAGTGATTTCGTCGTGCCCAAAAGCGCCAAAGCTCGCATAGGGCGGCGCGCCCGCGAGCCGTGCCGGCGAACTCTGCGCCGAAGCGGTTGGCGCCACGGCCTCTCGGCCACCTGACAGCACCAGGACGTGCCGCTGGTTATCGAGCATCCACGACGGAAATCGCGACAAAAAGCTCTGGCCGAGGAGGGGCCGGCTGCCCACCGGCCCGATGCTCGCCGTCACGTTGGCAACGGTCTGGTCGCCGACCCGCAACTCGCGCAGGGTGACGCGTTTGCTGCGCACGCGTGAGCCGTCCGCGAGCACGTACGTCCCAGTCCCGATGAAATCTCCTGCCGTGAGAGTACCGGCACGCACCAGAGCCTGAGCCGCCTCGTCGGGTATCGAGACCTCCGAGGCGCCGGTATCCAACACAAAATCGAGCGAAAGCGTGCCGTTCACCTGGCCGGGTATCAAATACCCACCGGCGTGCGACTGCATTTGGATCGTCTGGGCAAGAGCCGGCGGCGCCAGCAATAGCATCAGCAAACCAAGCGCAAGCCCTGCCATGACGGACACTTCATTTTGGGTTGGCGTCTGCACTCATCGAGATCGGATGCGCTACCGGTTGCATCCCCATTCGCGGACCTTGCATTGCCCCTTGGTATGCTTCTGGCAATCGGTCATCGCGGCCAGTTCTGCGGCCTCGCGCTGTGGACGCTTGCTGGCGCCCCAGCCATTGCCCTCGGTAGCGATGGCAATAGCGCCGCATTCCTTTGGCGCGGTGCGGAAGATGATCTTGCACTTGTCGCTAGCGCACTCCTTGGTCGCCACGTCGTCGGCTTTCCCCTGCGAGGCTTCGTCCGAGCTGAGGCCATATTTTTTGCTCTCTTCGTCATAGGCGAGGGCGCCGTAGCCGGCAAAAGCCGGCGCGGTGGTTAGCATCGCCAGGAGCGCCGAGAAACCGACCACAATTAAACTTCCGCGACGCATCGAATCCCCTCCGCTGTCAAGCCGTCATCCGCGCTCATTGAGCCTCCTCCTACGCGTCCTCCCAGACCGGCGGGCGCTTGGCGAGAAAGGCCTCGATGCCTTCAGCGGCGTCGCGGGCGAGCATGTTCCGGGTCATCGCTTCGGCGGCGTAGCGGTAGGCCTCGGTAAGGCCGAGCTCGGCCTGGCGATAGAACGCCTCCTTGCCGATCGCCACCGTCATCCCAGATTTTGCGGCGATCTGATGAGCCAACGCTGTCGTGGCCGCGCTAAGCTCGGCGCGCGGGACTACGCGATTGACCAGCCCGATGGCTTTGGCGGTCGCGGCGTCGACGAAATCGCCGGTCAACAGCATCTCCATCGCCGGTTTGCGTCCGACGGCGCGGGTCAACGCCACCATCGGGGTCGAGCAAAAGAGGCCGATATTGACCCCGGGCGTGGCAAACCGCGCGTCCTCGGCGGCGATCGCCAGGTCGCAGGTCGCGACGAGCTGGCACCCCGCTGCGGTGGCGATCCCGTGCACCTCGGCGATCACCGGCTTTGGCAGATGGACGATCTGCAGCATCAATCGGCTGCATTGGGCAAAGACCCGTTCATAGGCCTCGCGGCTGTTGTCGCTGCGCAGCTGGCGCAAATCGTGGCCGGCGCAGAAGGCGGGCCCGGCGCCCGCGATCACGACAACCCGGCATTGTTTGTCGGCGGCGACACGGTCGAGGGCTTGGGCGAGCGCGTTCATCAGCCCGACCGACAGCGCATTGCGCGCGGCCGGCCGGTTGAGGGTCAGCCGCAACACGCCGTCTGCGAGCGCTTCCAGCAGGACCGGCTCGTTATCACCGGGCTTGGCCACCGCATTCATGCCCGCCTCCGTTCATACTCCTCGACCCCCTCATACCACATCTCGACATCGCAATACCGGCGAAAGCCGGTATCCACGGCACCTGGGTCCCGGCTTTCGCCGGCGACTGCGTATTCTGATACCTTTGACAGAAGCCTATATTTTACAATGCGTTTTTGCTTGACGAGATTGCGCCGATTGCCTAGATCAAGCGCCCCAAACCGGCCTGCCGCCAGATGAAAACATTTTCCGCGAAACCGTCCGACATCGACAAGAAATGGCTGCTGATCGACGCTGACGGGCTGGTGCTCGGCCGCCTGGCTTCGCTGATCGCGATGCGGCTGCGCGGCAAGCACAAGCCATCCTACACGCCGCATATGGATTGCGGCGATCATGTCGTGGTCGTCAATGCCGAGAAAGTACAGCTGACCGGCAACAAGCGCGCCGACAGCATCTTCTATTGGCATACCGGCTATCCCGGCGGGATCAAGGGGCGCAGCAAGGGCGCCATCCTGGCCGGCCGGCATCCCGAGCGGGTGATCGAGAAGGCCGTCGAGCGCATGGTTCCGCGCGGGCCACTCGGACGGCGCGTAATGCGCAATTTGCGGGTCTATTCCGGGCCGGAGCACCCGCATGCGGCGCAAAGCCCCGCGTCGCTCGATATCGCCGCGATGAACCGCAAGAATGCGAGGGCGTGAGAATGTCCGACGACGCGCCGGAAGACGAAAAAGAAAAAGCGCCAGCCGAGCAGCCGCAGGGCCGTGGCGCGGCGCAGCGCGGCGGGGGGGCGCAGACGTTTCAAGGCCTTGCCAGCCTGCGTCAGGCGATGGCGGTGGCGCGGCCGACGCCGACTGCGGCAGTGCCGGCGACCATGGCGGCAGTCCCCGAGGATGTCCAGCCGAAGCGCGACGAACTCGGCCGCTCCTACGCCACCGGCAAGCGCAAGAACGCGGTCGCCCGGGTGTGGATCAAGCCGGGCAACGGCAAGATCGAGGTCAACGGGCGCGACAGCCCGGTTTACTTCGCGCGGCCGGTGCTGCGCATGCTGCTCAACCAACCCTTTGTCGTTACCGATCGGCTCGGCCAGTTCGACGTGTGGTGCACGGTCAAGGGCGGCGGGTTGTCGGGCCAGGCCGGGGCGGTGCGGCACGGGATCAGCCGGGCGCTGATCTTCTACGAGCCGGGGTTGCGCCCGATCTTGAAGCATGGCGGGTTCGTCACCCGAGACAGCCGCGTCGTCGAGCGCAAGAAATACGGCAAGGCCAAGGCGCGCCGCAGCTTCCAGTTCTCGAAGCGGTAATAAGGCAAAACGCTTTAGGGTTATTGACCCAATCGGCCTGACGCCTCTCAACCGCCAAGCAGCGCTCGCGGAAGTCGATCACGACAGCCGGTTGTGCCCTGAACGGACCCTCGCTCCAATGGCTTCGGCCGTCTATCTCGGGTGGAGGCCGTGTGAAAATTTTTCTGCGAGTTGTCTGAGCGCACGATTGATTCAAAACAGCGCACCACATGCGCATCAAAGATACGCAGCGATACCGACTTCGCTTCTTTTGTTGCGTGCTGAGGCCGGCCTCCTTCGTTTTCACACAGCCTCAGTGGAAAGGCGACGCAGCCGCGAACCAGTCGACCTCCCGCGTTGACTATGGCGACCCCGGTCAGACCGAGGGTCGGCGCCACCTCGACATCGCCTGCCAAACCGATCGTAGTGTGTTCATACCGAGAACCTGCGTCCAGCGTGGTCCTGACCCCGCGTCGGTCAGCCGTAATAAATCGATTTTGCCTCCAGGGAGATAAGGCATGCGGTCAAGCATGATGATCTGTGTCGGCCGCAGCGACGGCGGTAATTCAGCGCGCAGACGTTCCCGCAGCAGTGAGGACAGTGCATGATGCCGTCCTGCCTCTGCTGCCACAAATGCGACCAGCATCGTCTCACCGTCGTGGTCGCGCGCCACAACCGCTGCATCGGCAACTCCTGGAGTTCCCCGAAGAACCGATTCCACCTCGTCGGGCTCCACAAGCACCCCATGGATCTTGATCTGTCGGTCCGCACGGGTAACAAAACGAAGCAACCCGTCCGAGCCCAAGCGCACAACATCGCCGGTGCGCAGGATGCGCCAGCCCGGCCGTGATGAATCGGGCCAAAAGCGGCCGGGAATGCAGCGACCGTCACGCCACTCCCCACAGGCGACGTGGCGGCTGCGCAGCACCAGTTCCCCTGACTGCCCATCCGGTACGTTGGCGCCGGAAGCGTCGATCAACGCATACTCCTGATCGATCAGTGGATAGCCTGCCGGCAGCCGTGGTTCGTGATCCGCATAGTCTGGGGGTACAAACCAATAAGCGACGTTCATCGCCTCCGTCGACCCGTAAGCGTGAGCGAAATGACAGCCCTGCGGCAGAACCTCCCGCCAATTTGCAATATCCGCCCGCAGAACCGGTTCGCCGGCGCTCCGCAGCACACGCAAACGCGAGAAGGCTGACTTTGCACCCTGCTGCGAGAACAGCAGGCGCACAACGGACGGACTAGCGTCCATCAATGTCAGCCCCTCCGTCTGCGCCAACGAAAACAATGTCCCCATGCCTTCGCCGGCGAGCGAATGGACCAACAGGCGCGCGCCGCCGCATAGCGCCGCGAAGCTAGAGCAAAACCCCGCGTTGGTGCTTGGTTGCATGCTGCCCAAAAATCGGTCAGCGCCGGTGAAATGCCACGCTTCGAGATAAAGCAGCGATCGGCGCAATGCTACGCGGGTTGAGATCACAATACCCTTCGGCTTTCCGGTGCTTCCAGAGGTGTAATGGACCAGAGCCGGTGCATCCGGGTCGAACTTGGTTGGCGATGCCCAGCTTTCTCCATCGCTTTGGCCCAACGCCGCCTCAAGGGTCAAGCGGGGTATTCGGGAAGGAATTTCAGTTGCCGGTGATCGCGCGAAGTCATTGGAAAGCAACACTGCAGCTGGCTGAGCGTCACCTAATATGACAGCATTACGACGTGGCGGGTGGGCCGGGTCGAGAATGATGCAGACCCGTCCCGCGACCACGCACCCAAGCATCGCTGCAAAGCCGGTCGGTGAATTTGGGAGCACTGTGGCGATCGCTTCACCAGCCGGCACCACGCCCGCGACATAGTTCGCGATCCGACCAATGGTTGTTAGCAATTCTGCGTAGGTGAGGCGCTCGTTCGTGCCCACAACCGCGATCGTATCCGGGCTCGGCGCGGCCACTTGGCTCAGCAGATCAAGAATCGCCCGTTCGGTAAAATCGCTCGGGGGTGGCGTGAAAGCGCGGTCGGCTGGTCCATTCAAATTAACGGGAACAGCTACCGGGTGCGTCCACACCATGCAGTCAAGTGTGCGTGCGTCAAACACAATCGCTATTTGATGTTGGCGCTACCCCGGAAAACTATATTCATGCGTGTACAGTGAATGCAAGCGACCGGGGAACGGCCGAAATCGGCGCAGAGGCGACAGCGAGCACGGCGACGAGGATGGTCCGGTCTCCCCCGTCCGAGAGATGCCCGGCTGCGACGGAGAGCGGTGGGCGGCATCGAGGGGACAGATGTGATCCGCGCCGGGGGTAGCGCGACGCGGCGGCTATTTAGCGGTGGCGCCCCCGACAGAGCGAGGGATTGGCCCTCTTGACGGGAACGTACCGTGAACCATATTCTTGATCCCGGTCCCAACGCGCCCGCGCCAGACCCAAGCCAATGCCGGAAATCATCGCCAGTCCGCCTGTTCTGCCCCGTTATTCCCTGTTTTTGGATCAGCAATCGCGAAATATTAATGGCTTCATCCTGATCCGTTTTCCATCTCGCGCGCGGCGCGCGAGGGAATTCTGCGCGGCACGTTCGCGCGCGAGCGGTGCCCGACCTTCCCGGCCGGGGGATGCGCACTTCGCTGTTTGTTGCAGAAATGTCGCTGTTCGCCCGCTGTTATCTCGCTGTTATCTCGCTGTTATCTCGCTGTTATCTCGCTGTTATCGCCGCTGTTATCTCGCTGTTATTGCGCTGTTATTGCGCTGTTTAACACTCTGCGAAATGGCCGATTTTCCCGGTTTTTCAGTTGAATAGAGTTTCGCGCGGAAATTTGGACCAGGCGGATATCCGATGCCGCGCTAGCGTGGAGATCGCCGAGGACACGAGAGGACGCATCGGTGTCCTTCGCGCATCCTCAGTGTACTCTGCGATAAATCGTAATTTTTGGAGAGGCCGCCATGCGCTTTGCGATCGCCATCCCGACCGCCGCCGATTCATGGCGGGTGGTGCGTCGCGCCGAGGAGCTCGGGTTCAGCCGCGCCTGGTTCTATGACACCCAGATGCTGAGCGCGGACCCGTTCGTCGCGATGGCCGCGGCGGCAATGAAGACAACCAAGATCCGTCTCGGCACCGGTGTTCTGATCCCGTCGAACCGGATCGCACCGGTGGCGGCCAACGCCTTTGCCTCGCTCAACCAGCTGGCGCCGGGGCGGATCGATTTCGGCGTCGGCACCGGCTTTACCGGGCGCCGGGCAATGGGGCTCGGCGCGGTGAAGCTGGCCGACATGGAAGCCTATATCCATAGCGTGATGGCGCTGTTGCGCGAGGAGACAGTCGAGATCGAACTGGAGGGCAAGCAGCGCATCATTCGCCTCTTGAACCCCGAGCTTGGCCTGATCAATACAACGGATCCGATCGGGCTCTATATCGCCGCTTCCGGCCCGCGCGCGCGGGCGCTGACCGCGGGGCTTGGGGCGGGCTGGATCAGCACAACCGCCGATGTCGCCGGCGGCATCGCCGCGCTCGAGGAGATGCGGCGGCTATGGGTGTCGGCCGGGCAGGCAGAGGACGCGCTCGAGGCGATCGTGCTGACCGGCGGCGTTGTGCTCGATGAGCATGAGCCGGCGGACTCACCGCGGGCCATCGCTCAAGCCGGCCCGCGCGCCGCGATGCTGCTGCACCGCGCCGCCGACGCGGCTCTGATGAGGTGGCCGGCGATCGCGGCGATCCCGCCGGCCGTGGCCGACGCGGTGGCCGGCTATGTCGAGCTGGCCCGACAATTCCGGCCGCAAGGCGCACATTATCTCGAAAACCACCGCGGCCATCTGATGTTCGTCAAGCCCGAGGAGCGGCCGTTCGTCTCCGCCGAGCTGATCCGGCTGACCGGACTCGCCGCTACCGAAAATGAGCTGAAGGAGCGTATCGCCGCGCTGGCGGCCGCCGGCTACAGCGAAATCGCGATCCAGATCGTCCCCGGCCAGGAGCATGCGATCGAGGATTGGGACAGGGTCCGCCGCGCCTTCCCGTAAAAGAACAATCACGAAGGCAGAGAGGTCGCGATTTCACCAGTCGAACGCGCGGCGCCGCCGGCCTGGCTATTTCACTTTGACCAGCACCGCGCACCAATAATACGAGGTCTGCTCGCGCTTACGGAAATCACAGCGCACCAGTTGCTTCGATTTCTGCAGGAAGTAATGCACGTCCGGCAGGTCGGGCGTCGCCCCTTTTTCCGACGTGTCGTACACGACGGCCTTCACCTCGAACCCCGCGTTGAGGAAATCGACCATGCTCTTGTCGACAGTTTCCCATTTATGCGGGTGGCCTTCGGATGAGGGCTCTGCCGAGACGGCTGGCGCCGCGAGCGCCGCCAGCCACAAAACTGCCAATAGAAAGGCTGCAACGCGCCGCATCACGTCCCCCGCTCCTCGTGTCAGCTCAAGGCGTCGACTGCTTCCAAGCTGAGCCCGCCGGGCACGATCGCAATCGGGATGCGCAGGCGCGCGACGCCCTTGCCGACCAGCGAAGAGACCAGCGGGCCTGGCCCTTCGGGCCCGGTGCCGGCGGCGAGCACCAGGATCGAGATCGTCGGCTCTTCGGCGATCAGCGCCAACAGCTCGTCGCGCTGCCGCCCTTCGCGAATATAGACGATCGGCATCGCGCCGGCGATCGGAGCGATATCCTCGCACAACCGCTGCAGCAGTTCTTCGGCGCCCTCGCGCCGCTCGGCGCGCGCCAGTTCCTCGATCGCGAGGAAATGCTGCAGTTCGCTCGGCTGGATCACATAGAGCATTGCGAGCCGACCGCCGGTATGCGCCGCTCGGCGCGCGGCGTAGCGGACCGCAATGCGGTGCTCCGGCGTCTCGTCGACGACGACGAGGAACACTCGCGACGGCGCGCTCTCCGGCATGGTACAGGGGCCTCGGCTCTCGGATCAGACGCCACGGAAGGGCAGGCTCGCCAGCCATCCTGCCACTACCGCGGTCAGCACCGCAATCGCGCCATAAAGAGCCGCCTCGCGCCGCGCGAAATCGAACACCGCGGCATCGATGCCGACCTTTTCGACACGCAGCGGCGTGGTCTGCGCCCCGACGACATCGCGGTCGCGCGCCAGGAACACCTCGACCAGGTAGGTGCCAGTCGGGACATTGGCGGGAAAGGCAATCGAGGCGCGAAACAGCCGCTCGCCGAGGAAGGTTATCTTGCCGATCTCGGCGCTGATCAACCCGGCGCGCTCCTGCTCTGCGATCAGCGCACCGGCAAAGCGCTTGGTACGGTCTCCGCTCATCGGCGGCTTGCTTTCGAGCTTCAAATTGGCGGTGCCGATGCGATAGAGCGCCGCGGCTCCGGGCAACAGGACTTCGTCGAGCGGCCGGCTCGCCGCGACCGCATAAAAGCTCGGCACATTGGTATACGTCATCGATTCGGCATTGACCCAGATGCCGGCAACTTTGCCCTTGCGCCATACCGTCATCTCGTGCTCGGGGCCGCGCACCACGGCGACGACGTCGCCGGGGCCGTCGGTGGCGCCGAACAGCACGACCGAAGTACCGGTGAACCCGCTGCTGATCGCGATCAGGTGACTGCTGAGATCGGCGACGACGGCATCGCCCTTCGCCGGCCCGCCGGCAAGCGCGAGCGCCAGACAGAACAGCAGGAGGGTCCGATTCATCCGGTCCCCACGGTGACGGCGTAAAGGCTCGCGGGGCGAACCGTCAGGTCGAAGGCCAGCTTGGCCGCGACCGCCAGCACCATCAGAGCCAGCAGAACCCGCAACTGTTCCCCACGCAGCCTTGTCCCGAAGCGAGCGCCGAGCTGGGCCCCGAGTACTCCGCCGACCAGCAGGACCAACGCCAGTACGGCATCGACGGTGCGGTTGGTATAGGCCTGAAGGAAGGTGACGTTCGCCGCGACGAAGATGATCTGCAACAGCGAGGTTCCGGGCACCATCGCAGTCGGCATCCCCAGTGTATAGATCATCGCCGGCACCAGGACAAAACCGCCGCCGATGCCGAGGACGGCGCTAAGGATCCCCACCACGAAGCCCAGCCCAGTCGGCAACAAGGCGCTAATATAGAGCTTGGAGGCGCGGAACCGCGTCTTCAGCGGCAGGCCATGAAGCCAGTTGTGCTGATGCAGCTTGCGGCGAGTCCCGCCTGGGCGGCGCTGGCGCAACAACGCGCGGGTACTCTCAACCGCCATCAACCCACCCAAAACCCCGAGCAGCACGATGTAGAGAAGTGAGATCGTCAGCTCGACCTGACCCAGTCGCTTCAGCAAGGTGAAGAGCCACACGCCGAACACCGAGCCAGCGAGGCCTCCGAGCAATAGGACGAAGCCCATCTTGAAATCGACCGCGCCGCGCCGCCAATAGGCGATGACTCCCGAGAGCGAAGCGCCGACCAGCTGGTTGGCCGATGAAGCCACCGCGACCGCCGGCGGCACACCGATAAAGATCAGCATCGGGGTTAACAAAAACCCACCGCCGACGCCGAATACTCCGGACAGAAAGCCGATCGCCGCGCCAATCCCCAAGAGCAGGAAAACGTCGAGCGACACCTCGGCAATCGGCAGGTAAATGTCCATGACGAGCCGGTGCCCCGGTCTTGCGAATCAGCCGCCGCGCCGCTCCGCGAAGCGGGCAGCCTGTCGGCCGAACCTACAACCCGTATGCCGCACGCGAAAGCGGCAAAAGGCCGGCCGGCTGCTGGTTAGGATCGCAAGAGGCCCGTAATGTCCTGGACCTCGCGCAACACCGGGATCGCAATGGCCGCCGCACTTTCCGCGCCGCGCCGCAGCACGCCGTCGATATGGCCGGGGTCGGCGAGGAGCCGCCGCATCTCACCGCCGATCCGGCCGAGTACTTCGACCGCGATCTCGGAGAGCGCCTCCTTGAGGATCGAGAAGTTCTTCCCGGCAAAGCGGCCGAGCGCCGCCTCGCGCGAGGCATTGGTCAGTGCGGCATAGATGCCGACCAGGTTGTCGGCCTCGGGCCGCGCTTCCAGCGCCGCAATGGTCGCCGGCAGGGGCTCCGGGTCGGTCTTCGCGCGGCGGATCTTGAGGGCGATCGCGTCACTGTCGTCGGTCATGTTGAGGCGCGAGTAGTCCGAGACATCCGATTTCGACATCTTTCTGGTGCCATCGCGCAGGCTCATCACCCGGGTAGCTTCGCCAAAGATTTGCGGCTCGGGGAGCGGGAAGAAATCGCGCCCGTAACACCGGTTGAACGCGCCGGCGATGTCGCGGGCCAGTTCGACATGCTGCTTCTGGTCTTCGCCGACCGGTACGTGCGTTGCCTTGTAGAGCAGCATGTCGGCCGCCATCAGCACCGGATAGGCATAGAGGCCGAGCCCGGCCATCTCGCGCTGCTTGCCGGCCCTTTCCTTGAATTGGGTCATCCGGTTGAGCCAGCCGAGCGGGGTCAGACAGCCGAGCAGCCAAGCGAGCTCGGCATGGGCGCTGACCATGCTCTGGTTGAAGATGATGCAGCGCTCGGCGTCAATCCCGGCCGCGATATAGGCGGCGGCGACCTCGCGGGTCGCGGCGCGCAGCTCGTCCGGGTCCTGCGGCTGGGTCAGCGCGTGCAGGTCGACTATGCAGAAGATGCACTCGTATTCGTGCTGCAGATGGACCCAGTTGCGGACCGCGCCGAGATAATTCCCGAGGTGTAGATTGCCGGTCGGCTGGATGCCGGAAAAGATTCGGTTCATGGGCCTGTTATCGCCGCCCTGGCAGGTGCGTCAAGCGGGTTGACCCCAGGACCGCAGCAATCGGCCCCGCAGTTCACGCCAGTCGGTCACGCCGAGCCCCAGGACCAACCCGCCGAAGGAGAATAAGCCAGCGGCGATCAGCGCAGCCAACGCGCCGAGCCGCAGCACCCCAGGCCCGGTGAGCGCCGGGGTGAGCAGCGCACGCAAGCCCACCAGGATCGCGGCCATCCCGAGCGCAGCCGTGGCGATCCGCGGAATGTTGCCGCGCGCCCGCTGGTCGAGTCGGAAATGGCCGTGCCGCGCCAACAGCGTTAGCAGGGCCAGGGCCTGCATCCAGCCCGCCGCGGACAGCGCGATCGCCACTCCGACATGGGCGAGGAACTGCATCAACACCACGGTCAGCACAAAATTGAGCGTCACCGCCGCGACCGCCACCTTGACCGGGGTCGCCGTGTCGCGATGGGCGTAAAACCCCGGTGCCAATACCTTGACCAATACAAAAGCCGGCAGCCCCGCCGCGTAGGCGGCGAGCGCCGCAGCGGTCGCCGCGGCCTCGGCAGGGCCGAAGGCGCCGCGCTCGAACAGCACCGCAAGGATCGGCTGTGCCAATACGATCAGCGCCGCCGCCGCCGGCAGGGTCAACAAGAGCGCCAGCTCGACGCCGCGATTCTGCGTCGCCGCCGCGCCGGCATTATCGCCGCTGCGCACCTGCCGCGACAGCGGCGGCAGGATCGCGGTGCCGACGGCGATGCCGACTACCCCAAGCGGCAGCTGGTTGAGCCGGTCGGCGTAGTAGAGATAGGAGACCGAGCCGCCTGCCAGCAGCGAGGCGAGGGCGGTCGAGATCACCAGATTGATTTGCGTGACCCCGGCGCCGAGCACGCCGGGAGCCATGATCCGCAGCGTCTCCCTGACCCGCGGCGTCAGGCGCGGCAGGCGCAGGCGCAGCGCGATCCCGGCCTGCGCGCAGGACATCATCAGCCAGAGGAATTGCGCGACCCCGGCGGCCGATAATGCCCAAGCCAGCGCCTCCCCGTTGTGCCAGCCAAACCGCACCATCAGCAACAGGGCCGCAATCAGGGACAGGTTCAACAGGATGGGGGCCGCCGCCGGAGCGGCAAACCGATCGACTGAGTTCAACAAGCCGCCTTGCAGCGCGGTCAGCGAGATGAAGAGGAGATAGGGAAAGGTGATGCGCGAGAGGGCGACGGTGAGATCGAACTTGCCTGGCGCGGCCTCGAAGCCCGGAGCAATCGCGCGCATCAGCGCCGGCATAAAGATTTCGCCGAGCAGCACAACGCCGAGCAGCACGGCGAACAGCACCGCGAACGCCTCCTCGGCGAAGTCGCGCAACGCCGGCTTGCCGCCCTCGGCCAGCGCGCCCGAGGCCAGTGGCACGAAGGCGGCGCTGAAGGCGCCTTCGGCAAACAGCGTGCGGAACAAATTGGGTAGGCGCTGAGCGACAAAAAACGCATCGGCGACCGGCCCGGCGCCGAGGATCGCCGCGGTCAGGATGTCGCGGATGAAGCCGAAGACCCGGCTCACCAACGTATAGGAACCGACCGTGGCGACCGAGCGGAGCAAAGTCATCCCGCCTCCGTGTAGAGGAAAAGCGCGGCCAAGGAAATGCCCGCAGGCTCGCACGCTGTCCGCATCGAGACTGCTTTCCCGCGGTCCGCATTGACGTTTCAGGTTGTGATTGCGAGCAGCGCGGCGACGCGACAATCTCCGGCCAATGATGCGAATCGGGAGGGGGCCATGGCGGAGACCAGGATCGGTGTAATCGGATGCGCCGGCCGAATGGGCCGCATGCTGGTCCGCGACATCCTCGCAACCAAGGGCTGCGCCTTGGCCGGCGGCGTGGCCCGGCCGGGCAGTGCGTCGCCCGGCCAGGATGTCGGCGAGCTGGCCGGGCTCGGCCGCATCGGGATTGTCGTCGGCGATAGCCCGGAGCGGCTCTTGGGCGACAGCGATGTGGCGATCGAGTTCACCACCCCGGTCGCCACGGCCGAGCACGCCGCGGTGGCGATGGAGCTCGGCAAGCCCTTGGTGATCGGCACGACCGGGCTGGAGGCAGCCGAGGAACGCGCGGTGCGCGAGGCCGCCGCGCGCGTCCCGATCGTCTGGGCGGCCAATACCAGCCTTGGGATCAACCTCTTGTTCGGGCTGGTCGATCAGGTGGCGCGCCGGCTCGGGCCGGATTGGGACATCGAAATCCTCGAAATGCATCACCGCGGCAAGGTCGACGCTCCGTCCGGCACGGCGCTTGCCCTAGGCCGCGCCGCGGCCGCGGCGCGCGACATCGCGTTCGACGAGGTGGCAACCCGCGGGCGCGACGGCATCACCGGGCCGCGCCCGGCCGGTGCGATCGGCTTCGCGGCGCTGCGCGGCGGCGACAACATCGGTGAGCACCATGTCATCTTCGCCGGCATGGGCGAACAGCTGGAGCTGACCCATCGCGCGACCAGCCGCGCCATCTACTCGACCGGCGCGGTGCGGGCCGCGCTGTGGCTCGTCGGCCGGGCACCCGGACTCTACGGCATGAAGGAGGTGCTCGGGCTGTAAGGGCACCCTTTGAGCGATCCTCAGCTTTCCATTGATTTGCGCAGGATGATCTGGACCTCGATGCACAGCGCCGGCAGCAATTCGCCAAGCCGTCGGTTGAGCTGCCACCACCAGCGGTAATTTTCCAATGGCCGCAGCAAGCCGCCTGAGATGATGCGAAAGCCGCGCGCCTGGACAACGCTGAGTTTGGGGTAGGCTCGCACCAGCCGCAAGAAGGAAAATAGCGAAAACGCCTGGAGGTGGCTGGCAGTTTCAGGATGCCGGAGAATGCGGGCAAACCGGGGAACCAGATGTTTGCGGGCAAGATGCAGCGGCGGGAAGAAGATCGGCACGCCGATGACCAGGATGCCTCCGGGGCGGGTCAGCCGCACCAGTGTGGCGATCGCCGTATCAAGGCTGTCGAGGTGTTCGAGCACCTGCTCGCAGACAACGACATCATAGCGCTCCGAGCCGATCCCGGGGTAGCCCCGGGTCAGATCGCCGATGAAGAACTCTTGATAAAGCTCCCTTTTGTAAAGCGCCGGTTCGGCAACATCGCAGGCCGAGATCCGGATGTTGGCGAAATGCGGCTCGCCTTCGAGTTGGCACAGCAGGGGGCCCCAGCCGCAGCCGACATCGAGCACCGAGAGCGGCCGGCCAGCCAGCGCCGCCGCGCCGGCCCAATCGCTGATATCTTGCGCGAGAACCATGTAGCGCGACAGGCGGAGCCGGTAGCGCCGCGGGCGTTTTGGATCAAAATCGAAGGCGTGGCGCGGCGAATACGCGCGGCGGGCAAGAGGCGAGCTGTCCACAGACTGGATTGCTTTCATCGTCCAGCGACGACGGACCTTTCCCGCCGCCGGCTGATCATCGCGGTTCCGCCATCGGAGGCCAAGCGCCCGATGTTTCCGCCTTGTGGTAAAATGCCTGAGGGGAGAGGCGGGCAATGCTTCACCGCGGCAATAGCTATGACGAGATCTGTCGCTCCTTCCGCTGGGCGCTGCCGGACCGCTTCAACATCGGCGTCGCCGCCTGCGACCGGCACGCTACCGGGGCGGGCCGGCTCGCACTGATCTACGAGACGCCCGACGGCAGGGTCGAGCGCTTCAGCTTTGACGATTTGAAGCAGGTGTCGAATCGTTGCGCCAATGCGCTCAAAGGGCTCGGCATCCGGCCGGGCGACCGGGTCGGCGTCCTGTTGCCGCAGCGGCCAGAGACTGCGATCGCGCATCTCGCGATCTACAAGCTCGGCGCCGTCGCGGTGCCGCTGTTTGTCCAATTCGGCCCGGACGCGCTCGAGCACCGCCTCGCGGACAGCGGCACCCGTGCCCTCATTACCGACGGCGACAATCTCGCCAAAGTTCCGCGCAACCTCCCCGATCTAGTGACCACCCTGGTCGTAGACGGCGACAGCGGGGGGAACCCGCTATTTTGGCCGACCCTGGAGCGCGCCACCGACGCGTTTACGCCGGTCGATACGGCAAGCGACGACCCGGCGCTGATCATCTACACCTCCGGCACGACGGGCCGGCCGAAGGGCGCACTGCACGCCCACCGCGTGCTGCTTGGCCACCTGCCCGGGGTGCAATTACCGCATGATTTCTTTCCGCAGCCGGGCGACCTCTACTGGACCCCGGCCGATTGGGCATGGATCGGCGGACTCCTCGATGTGCTGCTTCCGAGCCTCTATTTCGGCGTGCCGGTGCTGGCGCACCGGGCCGCCAAGTTCGATCCCGAGGAAGCCTTTGCGCTGATCGCCCGACACGGCGTGCGCAACGCGTTCCTGCCCCCGACCGCGCTGAAGATGATGCGGCCGGTCGCTTCACCGCGCGAGCGCTTCCACTTCGATTTGCGCTCGGTGGCGAGCGGCGGCGAGGCGCTCGGCGAGGACATCCTGGCGTGGTCGCGCGAGGCGCTTGGTGTCGCGGTCAACGAGTTTTACGGCCAGACCGAAGCCAACCTCTTGGTCGGCAATTGCGCCTCGCTGTTTCCGGTGCGCCCGGGCTCAATGGGAAGGGCAATCCCCGGGCACGAGGTCAGGGTAGTCTCGCCTGAAGGCGCGCCACTGCCCCCGGGCAAGACCGGCATCATCGCGGTGCGGCGGCCCGATCCGGTGATGTTCATCGGCTACTGGAACAACTCGGAGGCGACCGCGGCGAAGTTTGCCCCCACCCCTCCCTCCCCCGCAGCCGGGGGAGGGAGGGGTGGGGGCGATTGGTGCCTGACCGGCGACGTCGCGATCCGGGATGCGGACGGCTACATCTGGTACAAGGGTCGCGAGGACGATCTGATTTCGAGCGGCGGCTACCGCATCGGTCCGACCGACATCGAGGATTGCCTGATGAAACACCGCGCGGTGCTGATGGCGGCGGCGGTCGGATGCCCCGACCCGGTGCGCGGCGAGATCGTCCGGGCATTTATTGTGGCGCGGCCCGGGACAGCGCCCGGGCCAGTCCTCGCGGCCGAGATCCGCGGGTTTGTCGGGGAGCGCCTCGCCTGGTATCAGGCGCCGCGCGAGATCGTGTTTGTCGACGAATTGCCACTGACCGCGACCGGCAAGATCATGCGCCGCGAATTGCGGGCACGGCAATAGATGCAGCGGAGGCGCGGAGACACACCTAAACTGTCATCCGGGCGAAAGCCGGGACCCATTTTTAATCGGCACGCGCGGTTGAACCGTGGGTCCCGGCTTTCGCCGGGACGACAAATGTTTTTCCTCCGTGACCTCCGTGCCGACGTGGTGAACAAAATGGAGTGAACAAATTGGCCGATCTTGAAATCAGGCAAAAGGCCGAGGGCATCGCCCGGCTGTTCCGCGAGCGACGGCAGATCGACATCCTGCCGCCCGAGCTTATGCCGGCGGACATCGACGAAGCCTACCTGATCCGCGGGGTCTTCGAGGAGATCGAAATCGCGGGCGGACGCGGCGCCGTCGCCGGGTACAAGATCGGGCTGACGACGCCGATTATGCAACGGCTGTGCGGCGTCGACGAACCGATCTACGGCACGATCTTCGCCGGCGAGGTGCATCACGTCCACGCCGAGCTCGCGGTCCGGAATTATTGCCGGCTCGGGATCGAGACCGAGATCGCGGTGCGGCTCGGCGAGGACCTGCCGCAAGGCGGAGGCCGCGACCGGGTCGCCGCTGCGGTCGAAAGCTGCATGGCAGCGATGGAGCTGCTTGAAGATCTGCGCCACGACTACAAGCGGCTCAGCGCGGCCGCGATGGTCGCCGGCAATGTGTGGAATGCCGGCATCGTCGTCGGACCGCCGGTTGCCGTTTGGCGCCGGCTCGACCTTGCGCAGCTGAGCGCGCGCCTGGCGATCAACGGCAGCGAAATCGGCCAAGGCAGCGGCGGCGATGTGATGGGCAATCCGCTCAACGCGCTCGCTTGGCTCGCCGACAAGCTGGCCGCGGCCGGAACGCCGCTCAGACGCGGCATGATCGTGATGACCGGCAGCATGGTGCCGATCCAATTCCCCTCCCCCGGCGATCGTGCGGTGGTCGAGGTCGACGGACTCGGCACCGCCGAACTGGTGCTGACCTGAGCGCGTGGCGGATTTTTACGCATTGTTTCGCCCGCTGTTGCGGGCGTTGCCGCCCGAGACCGCGCACCGGCTGACATTGGCGGCGTTGGCGGCCGGGTTCGGCGGCCGGGTTGACCCCCCCGACCCGCCAATCCTCGCCCGGCGCCTTTGGGGGCTCGCTTTCCCCAACCCGATCGGGATCGCCGCCGGGTTCGACAAGGACGCGGCGGTGCCGGACGCGCTGCTCGGCCTCGGCTTCGGCTTTGTCGAAATCGGCACGGTGACGCCGCGGCCGCAGCCGGGCAACCCTAAGCCGCGAGTGTTCCGGCTCGACGCGGACCGCGCGCTGATCAACCGCATGGGGTTCAACAGCCGCGGACTCGATCGCCTCGTCGCGCGGCTGGAAGCGCGGCGTCGCCTGCCCGGCATTGTCGGCGTCAATATCGGCCGCAACCGCGACAGCGCCGATGCGGTGGCCGATTATGCCGAGGGGGTGCAGCGGAGCGCGGCGCTGGCCGATTATCTGGTCGTCAACGTCTCTTCACCGAACACGCCGGGCCTGCGCGATCTGCAGGCGCGCGCCGTCCTCGAAGACCTGCTGCGACGGCTTCTCGCGGCCCGGGCTGAGGCCGGCCGGTCCGTACCGTTGCTGGTCAAGATCGCCCCCGATCTGATGCCCGAAGAGCGCGCCGACATCGCCGCCGTCGCGCTTGCTACCGGCATCGACGGCATCGTCATCGCCAATACCACGGTGGCGCGTCCGCCGGGGCTGCGCAGCCCCGCTTCCGGCGAAACGGGGGGCCTCAGCGGATGCCCGCTATTCGCGCCGTCGACGACGCTGCTCGGCGAGATCTACCGATTGACCGAGGGCCGCCTGCCGCTCGTCGGGGTCGGCGGCGTCGCGAGCGCGGCCGACGCCTATGCCAAGATCCGCGCCGGTGCCTCGCTGGTGCAGCTCTATACCGCGCTGGTATTTGCCGGCCCGGCGCTGCTGGGGCAGATCAAGACAGGCCTCGCCGAGTTGCTGCGCCGAGACGGCTTCGCCTCGGTCGCCGATGCTGTCGGCGCCGACCATGCTAAACTCGCCGCAGCTTCGGATGGCGATGACAGGGCACCATGACACTCCGCCTGATCGACGGCATGCACGCGCTGGCGACCGATTACGACGGCTTTATCCTCGATTTGTGGGGTGTAGTGCACGACGGCACCGCGCCGTTTCCCGGCGTGCTCGACTGCATGGGCCGGCTGGTCGCCGCCGGGAAGAGGGTCGTGCTGTTGTCGAACGCGCCACGCCGCTCGGACGACGTGATTAGGCGCATCGCCGCGATCGGCGTGCCCGCCGGGCTCTATCACGGGGTCATGTCGTCGGGCGAGGAGGCCTGGCAATACCTACACGATCGCACCGACCCGTTCTATGCCGCGCTGGGCCGGCGCTGTCTGCAGATCGGCTCCGAGCGCGACCTCGAAATCCGCGAAGAACTCGACCTAGAATTCGTCGCGGAGCCGGCGGAAGCCGATTTCATTCTCAACACCGGTCCCGCCGAATGGGAGGACACGATCGAGGATTACGCGCCCATCCTCGCTGCCGCGCGGGAGCGCGCTCTGGCCATGGTTTGCGCCAACCCCGACCTCGTCGTGATCCATAACGGGAAGTCCGCACTGTGCGCCGGGGCGCTCGCCGAGCATTATGAAGCAATCGGCGGGCGGGTGCGTTGGCACGGCAAGCCTTACCCCTCGGTCTATGACAGCTGTCTCGCGCTCCTCGGGATCGCCGAGCGAGCCCGCATTCTCGCGATCGGCGACAGCCTGCGCACCGACATCGCCGGTGCCGCCACCGCCGGCGTCTCCAGCCTGTTGATCGCCGGCGGCGTTCACGCCGCCGAATTCCACGGCCCGGTCGGGCTCGATCTCGCCCGGGTCACAGCAGCGGTCGAGGCCGCCGGGGTTCACCCGATCGCGGTCGCCGCGCGCTTTGTCTGGTAGGGTAGACGGCGGCCCCTCAATGTCCCGCGACATGCAGAATCGTCTGGCGCATCCCGGTGTCGTATTGTTGGCCGAGCGCGGTCAGGACCACCGCCTCGGGAAGCTTCGGACGGATGAGGCCCTTGCGTTCGAGCGCGGCCCACACCGATGGGTTGCGCAGACCGGTCGCGTCGCGCGCCGCGACGACACTCTCGCCCAAATGGAAATGATCACCGTGTGGATTGGGCAATTCGGTAATCGCGAGGCCGCCCGCCTCGTCCTCGGCGGCGGGCTTCCCGGCGATGCGCGCCAGCTCCTGCAGCAAGGTCAGGGTCTTCAGCTGCAACGGATTGAGATTGAGCGGGTTGCGTTTCGCGAGCATCGGCTTGATTAACTCGTCGCAGCCGAGGATGCAAACACGGAGACGGCCGACGTAACAATCGGGGTCGCGGGTGATCGAGCGGGTCTGGGAATAGCGCTTTGGCGCACCCCCGAGCGGTTGTGCTGGCCGATACTGGCCGCTTCAACGAACCGTTTGGCCAGCCGCGCTACACCGTCAGCGAGACGCCGCTTCCCGATCGCAGAGAATTCCGTGTTGCGTCCGGGCGACGAGGTTCAAATCCGCCGCGTCGCCCTCCTGTTCACCGACATCAAAGGCTTGAGCGATCTCTACAACCGGGTCGGCGATGCCCGAGCTTATGGCTGGGTACGCGAGCATTTTGCCGTGCTGGCGGGCGTGGTCCGCCGGCACGATGGCGCCGTCGTCAAGGCGATCGGCGACGCGGTGATGGCGGCGTTCAGCAATCCACTCGACGCGCTCGCCGCCGTCCGAGGCGATGGCATCGGAGCCGGGAATGAACGCCGAACTCGACCGGCTGATGCCCAGCGCGGAAATGGCGCTGGTTAAGGGGTTGCCGAGCCGGGCGCGCTGTGGCGCCGCCCGCCTGATATGGGTCTCATTGGCGGTGCTGCCGGTGTCGGTTAGGCTCGCGCCGCCGCCATGGTGCGGACCGCTTCGTCAAGGAGGATGCCGATGTTGCCGGGCAAGACCGCGATTGTCACCGGTTCGACCAGCGGGATCGGGATCGGCATAGCGACCGCATTTGCTGCCGAGGGATGCGACGTAGTCCTGAACGGCTTTGGTGATCGCGCCTCGATCGAGCATTTGCGGGCCGCTCTCGCCGAGAGGTATGGCGTACGCGCGCTCTATCTTGCAGCCGACTTGACGAAGCCCTCCGAGATCCGCGGCCTCGTCGCCGAAGTGGCGCGACAGTTTGGCACTGTCGACATCCTCGTCAACAACGCCGGGATCCAGCATGTCTCGCCGATCGTCGACTTCCCCGAAGAACGCTGGGACGCGGTGATCGCAGTCAACCTTTCGGCCGCGTTTCACGCCTCGAAAGCCGTGCTTCCGCTGATGATCGCGCGGCAGTGGGGACGGATCATCAATATCGCCTCGGCGCATGGCCTAGTCGCCAGCGGCGAGAAGGCCGCCTATGTCAGCGCCAAACACGGCCTCATCGGGTTGACCAAGGTCGCTGCGATCGAGGCCGCTAACCAGGGCGTTACCTGCAACGCGATCTGCCCGGGTTGGGTATTGACGCCGCTCGTGCAGCAGCAGATCGAGGCGCGCGCCCGGATTCAGGGGATCGCGGTCGAAGACGCGCGGCTGGATCTGGTGCGCGAAAAGCAGCCGATGCTCGCCTATACGACGCCCGAAAAGATAGGGGCGCTCGCCGTCTTCCTGTGCGGCGAGGCCGCATCGACGATCACCGGCGCCGCCCTCTCGATCGATGGCGGCTGGGTCGCACAGTAGCCCCGGCCCTCTCCCCGGGAAAGTCGCGTTTACCCCTCAGCGGCAGCCACGTTGCCGAGCTTCTCCTCGATATCGACATAGAGGTTGGCCAACGCTTCGCCGGCCAGTTCTTGCGTCAGCTGCGGCCGCAGCTCGAAGGATTTGCAGGTTTCGAGCACGTGATTGCAGATGAACGCCGGCTGATAATACGCCAGACCATACGACGTTAACATCTTAACGACATAATCGAAGACGTCTTCATCGAAGGTCAACCCGCGAGACTTTGCAACAGCAGTAAATATCCGATGATATTCATCGCGCGTTGGTTCGAACAGCTTTATCTTGTATTGGATACGGCGGAGGAAGGCAGCGTCCATCAGATCGGCGGGCTGCAGATTGGTCGAAAACATCAACAGCACATCGAATGGAAGGGTGAAGTTCGCCCCGGTGTTCAGCTTCATGAAATCGATCTGGTTCTCCATCGGCACGATGAAGCGATTGAGCAAGTCGTTCGGTGGAAATCTCTGCCGGCCGAAATCGTCGATCAGGAACATCCCGTTGATCGCTTTGACATGGAGCGGCGAATCGTAGAACCGAGCTTCCGGGTTGAACTGCAGCTCGAGCATATCCATCGTCATTTCGCCGCCGGCCATCACCACCGGCCGTGAGCACGCGACCCAGCGCTGATCGTGGGTTTCACGGTGCAGCCCTAGGCCGGCCGGCAGTCCGTGGGCAGCCTCCTCCGGAGGCCTCGGCTGATGGATCTGGACATCGAAAACCTTGATGATCTGACCGCTGACCTCAAAAGCGTAGGGGATGTAGACCGGATCCTTGAAGAGGCCGGCGATCCGCGTCGACAATGTCGTCTTGCCGTTGCCGGGCGGCCCATACAAGAGAACGCTGCGCCCCGCATTGATCGCCGGCAACAGCCGGCGAATCATCTGCTCCGGCACGACGAGACCGGAGAAGCCCTCGCGGAGCTGCGTCTCCTTCATCATCTCGTTGGTGATTCGCTGCTTCTCGATCTGGTCGCGATAGGATGCCAGCGAGACCGGCGCCGGCCCAATATAGACGTTCTGCTCGAGCGCTTCTCTGACGGCGGTGCGGCCTCCTTCGGTCAGCGCGTAATGTGTCGAGTAAGCCAAATCGCTGGTGGCGCCGGTCGCCCCGATGTACCTCTGGCGCACCGCCTCCTCGACCAGCTTCCCAATCAAGGCACGGGGCAGCTTCATGCGATCGGCGAGATGGAGAACGGTCTCCGCTGACTCGGCATGCATGAACTTGAGCAGCAGGTGCATCAGGTTGCGCTCGGAGACCCCGGTCTCCTCGATCGAGGCGGGAATCGCCGGCGCGCTGTTGACCACGGCGGCGATCTGGTCCGCCGTCACCACGCCCATGGCGATCAGGTTCTCCCCCAATCGCCCACCATCCTTAACCTGACGCGCCAGCGCCGCTTCGACGTCGGCCGGCGTAACCAGCCCCCGCACGATCAGCCTATCGCCCAACTCCATACCGAATCCTATACACGGTTTGCGCGCCAACAGCGTTGGCACGTCATGGTAAACATAACGCTAACCGCGTGCGATTGCACTCGCTCCGCACGATTTCTCTGGCGCGAGAGGGGTCCGTGTCAATCGGCAATGCGGGCGCGCGCCTGTGCTCGCAAACACCGCGATTCCCTTGCAAGGGGCGCGGCATTGGACGAAGGCTCCACAACGGTGCCATATTGCGCCGGCTTTTAACCGGGCATCGCCCGTCGTCGCTGCCGATGCGGATGGCCGACAGCTCACCTCACGATGATCCGATTGATGCCGCCGCGCCTCATCCTCTGGGTCTGTCTCATAGCGATCGTGTGGTTGGGCTGCGGGCAAACCGGTGGCGCAGGCACCGCACCGCTATGGCAGGTGGTGCTTGTCGCCGGCGATAATGCCCAGCCGGTGTTCGACAACGCGGTCGACGCGCTCGCTGGTTGGCTCGTCGAGCGCGGCGTGCCGAGTTCCGACATTCATCGCCTGAGCGCCAGCCCGGCGCTTCGCGACCCGAGCGTCGAGCCGGCCTCCGCCGAGCGGGTATTGCAGCGGATTGCCGCGCTTCGGACGCGGCCGGGCGCGGGCTGCCTGGTCTTCATCACCTCGCATGGCCAGCGAGGCGAAGGTATCTGGCTCGCCCATAGCGGGGAGTATCTGCGACCTGCCGTCCTCGCACAGGCCTTGTCGATCGGCTGCTCGGCGGCACCGACCGTGGTCATTCTGTCGAGCTGCTACAGCGGCGCCTTTACCGCAGGCGTGATGCGTGCGGAGAACCGAATCATCCTGACCGCCGCGCGCGCCGATCGGCCGTCCTTCGGCTGCCAGGCCAACCGCACCTATACGGTTTTCGATGAGTGCCTGCTGGCGGCCTTGCCTCGGGCGCCGACCTGGCGGGCGGTCTATGCCCACAGTTTGCGTTGCGTGCAGGCCCGCGAAAAGCAGCTCCAGGTCCTGCCGTCGCAGCCGCAAGCCTCGTTCGGCGCCGCGGTCCGCGACCTGGCGATCCGCTAACCGGGGGAAAGCCGGCGATGCGGTTCGGCGTGCAGTTTTTCCCCGATGTGAGGCCGGAAGAGAAATCGGCGGAGGCCTATTTCACGGAAGCGCTCGACCTCGCCGAGGAAGCCGATCGGCTGGGCTACACGCATATCCGGATCGTCGAGCATTATTTTCACTATTACGGCGGCTACAGCCCCAACCCGATCGTCTTTCTCGCGGCGGCGGCGCAGCGTACCCGGCGGGCGCGGCTGGTGACCGGCGCGGTGCTGCCGGCCTTCAACCACCCGCTGAAACTGGCCGGCGAGATTGCGATGCTCGACGCCGTGAGCCATGGACGGCTCGATGTCGGCTTCGCGCGGGCGTTTCTGCCGCACGAGTTCCGCCGCTTCGGCCGCTCGCCCGACGAGTCGGTGGCGCGGTTTCGTGAAGGTTTGGAGCAGGTCGACCTATTGCTGACGCGCGAGGGCGTCACCCATCGCGGGCGGTTTCACACGATCGAAAACACCACCTCGCTGCCGCGGCCGACGCAGCAACCGCGTCCGAAATTCTATGTCGCCGCGCTGACCACCCCGGACTCGTTCGAGTTCGCCGGTCGTATGGGCTTTTCGATCATGGCAATCGCGTTTGTCGCCGCCAAGCTGCGACCGCTCCTGGATGTCTACCGCGCAGCCTGGAAGGCCGCCGGCCATCCCGGCGCGGGCGAGGTCATGCTCGCCTTTCACCTCTATTGCGAGAGCGACGGCGAGCATGCCCGCGCCTTCGCCGCGCCGCTCCTTGACCGCTATCTGGTTTCGCTGGCCGACGCCGCCTCGGATTGGCTCGACGGCCGGACATCAAAGGATTACCCCGGCTACGACAAGGTGATCGCGGCGCTGCGCGCCTCCAACGCGGCAGAGCAGATCGCCTCGGGAGCGGCTTGGATCGGCTCGCCCGATGAGATCGTCGCGACAATCGGCCGGCTGCGGCACGATTTCGGCGGGTTCGAACACGCCTCGCTGCAGGTCAATTTCAACACGATGCCGTTCGAGCAAGCCCTCGCCTCGATTCGGCTCTTCGCCCGCGAGGTGATGCCGCGCTTTGCCGCCGGGGCGGGCTGAGCGGCCGCTCTAGAACTGCTGCGAGCCGATGCCGTCGTGCGATGCATCAGCCGCCGCTGCGGCAACGCATAGCCGCAGATCGCCAGATGCATCGCACTGGCATTGTCCCACATCACCAGGTCGCCCTCCCGCCAGCGATGGCGGTAGCAGAATTCGGGCCGCACGCAAAAGGCGTCGAACTCGGCGATCAGTTGGAGCGCCTCGTCGTCGGGCATCCCCGCGATGCCGATGCACTCGCCCGCCGTCACGTAGAGCGCCTTCCTGCCGGTAAAGGGATGGGTGCGGACGATCGGGTGGGCGATGTCGGGGGCCTCGGAAGCTGCGCGGCGGTCAGCCTGGGGGCGCGGGCTGTCGGCCACCCGCCGCCGCATCGCGTAGCGGTGGATTGCCCTTAGCCCGGCGAGGCGTCGCTTCTTCGCCTCGTAGGCGGCGATCGTGTTCGCGAAAACCGCGTCGCCGAGTGGCTCGCCGTCGCGGATCGGTATTTCCTCGGCGTAGAGCAGCGAGCAGCGGCTCGGGCACTGCCGGTAGGAAGTGTCACTGTGCCAGGTGAATCCGGCATCGTCGAGGCCGATCAGTTCGCCCCCAGCGTTTCGGACGTTCGAGATCAACAGTATCTCGGGATGGCCCGGCAACAGGTATTTTTTGACGATATGATTTCGGGCTCGCCAAAGCGGCGGCTGAAGGCGATGTGCTGCTCGACAGTGAGGCGCTGGTCGCGGAAGAACACCACGATGTTGTCGTGGAACGCCCGTTCGATCTCGCCAAAAATCGGCTCGTCGATCGGCGCCGACAGATCGAATACCAATTCAGCGCCACAAGCGGCATCGCATTTGCGCACCGGGATCGTCATTCCGCTTTACTCCGCGCGGGTACCCCCTTCCCTCCCGCCACCGGGAGGGAAGGATCGGTTCGCAGCAGCGCCGCGGGTCTACTTCTTCAGGTTCTTCCCAAAGAACGCCAACACCTTGTTCCAGCCATCGACTGCCGGCTCGACGCGGTAGTTCGGCCGGTAATGCGCGAAAAACGCGTGCCCAGCACCGTCATAGCGGTGGAATTCGTAGGTCTTACCGAATTTCTTCAACGCGGCCTCGGTCTGGTTGACGGCTTCCGGGGTCGGGTTGCCGTCTTCATTGCCGAACAGGCCCATGATCGGGCAGCGGATGCTTTCGGTCAGGTCAATGGGGGCGATCGGCTTTTTGGCGGTCAGGGCTTCCTTGGCAACGACGACATTGCCGCCCCAGCAATCGACCGCGGCGTCGATGCTGCCGCCGAGCCTGCAGGCCGAGAGATAGGTCTCCCGGCCGCCCGAGCAGAAGCCGATGATCCCGACCTTGCCGCTAGCGTGCGGCTGCTCGCGCAGAAAGGCGACCGCGCCAGCGACGTCGCCGACGATCTGGTCGTCGGGATTGCCGCCGTCGCCCCGCACCTTGGCGACGACAGCTTCGTCAGCGCCGTCGCCGACCCGGAAATAGAGGCTCGGCGCCACCGCAGCATAGCCGTGATGCGCCAGTTTGCGAGCGACCTCGCAGGTCCACTCATCCCAGCCCGGCATGTGATGGATCACGACGACCCCGGGAAATGGCCCATTGCCTTGCGGGCGCGCGTAATAGGCTTCGCCCCGGTCGCGATTGTGGCCGATATAGGTCACCATTTCGGTTTGAAGATTGCGAAACGCCATCGGGGGTCTCCGTGATTGGGGTGTCGGGAACCCCCGACACTTACCGCACCCTGGCGGCAGCGCAAAGCGCTCCCGCTCCGCCGACCGGGTCGGAGCGGGTGTGCCGGATCACCAAAATTCAGGTCGGGCGGTGACGGGCGCCCTCCTCGATCTCTGCTGCCGCTATCGCTCTCGCCAAAGCAAGGCTCAGCTCCTTCGCCGATTCCAGCGTAAGCTCGACCGCGACGCGCGCCTCCGGCCCCAGCGCCCGGTTGACGAAATCGATCGTGATCGCCTCTTCGAGTAGCGCGTGGTGCGGGTGGTCGTACGACACGACTGCATTGGTCAGGTCGATCCACCCGTCACCCGTCTTGCCGGCACCGCTGGCACCGACGATCTCGACGATCGAGGTGCACATCCCACTATCGGGTGGACAGGTGCTTGTTGCAGAACGCCCACACCTTCTGCCAGCCGTCGAGCGCCTGCTCGATGCGGTAGGCCGGCCGGTCGTAATAGAAGAAGCCGTGCCCGGCGCCGTCGTAGCGGTGGAACTCGTAGTTCTTGCCGTGCTTCTTCAGCTCGGCCTCGTGCTGGTCGACCTGCTCCGGGGTCGGCGAGCGATCCTCGTTGCCGAACAGGCCCAAGAGCGGGCACGACAAATCCTTGGTCAAGGTAATCGGCGACACCGGCTGCTTCGGGGTCAGGTCGTCCTGCACCACGCGGCCACCCCACAGCTCCATCGCACAGTCGATGCTTTTCTGCCTGCAGGCGAACAGGAAGGTTTGACGACCGCCCGAGCAGGTGCCAAAGAGACCGACCTTGCCGTTGTGCCAGGCCTGGCGGCGCAGGAACTGCACTGCGGCCTCGGTGTCGCCGACCATCTGATCGTCGGAGACGCCGCCCTCGGCGCGCGCTTTCGCCGCGACGTCGTCGGCCTTGCCCTCACCGAAGCGCTCATAGAGGTTGTGGCTGATAGTCGCGTAGCCGTGATGCGCGAAGCGCCTTGTGCATTCGCGGTACCACTCGTCCCAGCCGGGCATGTGGTGGATAAGCACTATGCCCGGGAACGGGCCGGCGCCCAGCGGCCGCGCGACGTAAGCCGAGATCGGATCGCCGTTATGGCCGATGATCCTGATCGTCTCCGCAATCATCCCTTCGTAAGCCATCGCTCCACCCCTTATTGAAGCAAACCGTCGCCGCTGCCGATTGGCTATCACGCGGCGCCGCAAATTAGCACATCGTGAGGGGGCGCCGCATTCTTTCCGCGGCTCAGCCAAGCGTCGCCATGCTCTTCCGGTGCCGCCGCAATGCGCTACACTGCCGACCGGACCACGATTGTCCGGAAGGAGCAGGGCGCATGCAGGCGGATTACATCATCGTCGGCGCGGGCTCAGCGGGCTGCGTTCTCGCCAACCGGCTGACCGAAGATCCCGGCACAAGAGTGGTGCTGATCGAGGCAGGCGGCCGCGACTGGAACCCGCTCATTCACATCCCTGCCGGCTTCATGAAGATGCTCGATCACCCGACCCTGACCTGGGGTTTCCGGGCCGAGCCCGATCCCGGGACTGCGGGGCGCGCAATCCTCTACCCGCGCGGCCGGGTGCTCGGCGGCTCCAGCTCGATCAACGGGCTGATCTACATCCGGGGCCAGCCCGAGGATTACGACCACTGGGCCCAGCTTGGCAACCGCGGCTGGTCGTGGGACGACTGCCTCCCGTATTTTCGTAAGGCCGAGCGCTGGGAGGGCGAGGAAACCGAGCTGCGCGGCAAAAGCGGACCGCTGTTCACCTCGAAGATGGACCGGCCGGAGATCTGCGCCACCGTGATCGAGGCCGGCAAAGAGCTTGGGCTCGAATACCGCGAGGACGTCAACAGCCTGCCGCCCGGCGCCGGCGACAGCATCGGCTGGTGCCAGCAGACCCGCGGCGGCCGGCGCCGCGCCAGCACCGCACGGACCTATCTGCGCCCGGCCCTGAAACGCCCCAATCTCGAACTCGTCACCGGGGCCTTGGTGCATCGCATCCTGCTCGACGGCAAGCGCGTGGCCGGCGTCGAGTTCTCGCGCGGCGGCCCCGGCGGCTTCGTCGAACGGGCCGAGGCGAAGGCCGAGGTGATCCTGTCCGCCGGAGCGGTCGGCTCGCCGCATTTGCTGCAGATCTCGGGCGTGGGCGACCCCGATCATCTCGCCAAGACCGGCATCCCGGTCGCGCACGCGCTGCCCGGCGTTGGCCGCAACATGCAGGACCATTACGTCGTGCGCATTACCTATCCGATCCATGGCGCTCCGACCGCCAACGAGCGCGCCCGCGGCCTGCCGCTCGCCGGCGAGGTCCTGCGCTACCTGTTCATCGGCAAGGGCATGCTGACCTACAGCGCGTCATTGGTGGCCGCGTCGGTCAAGGTGCTGGAGGAATCGGCGACCCCCGATGTGCAATGCTCGTTCGCGCCGGGCAGCTTCAAGGATGGCCAGGTCGGCCAGCTCGAAGAGGAACCCGGGCTGACCGGCGGCACCTGGCAGATGCGCCCCCTATCGCGCGGCTATGTCGAGGCCCGCTCGCCGCGGCCGCAGGATCAGCCGGCGATCAACCCGCGCTACCTCTCGGAAGAGACTGACCGGCGCGCTGTCGTTGGAGGCCTGCGCTATGTGCGCCGGATCTTTGCAGCGCCGGCACTGCAGCGGTTTGTCGGCGAGGAGAGCCTGCCCGGGGCGCAGGTGCAGAGCGATGACGAGCTCCTGGATTACGCCCGGCGCAACGGCAACACTGTGTACCACGCCACCTGCACCTGCATGATGGGCAATCACGCGACGGCAGTCGTCGACAGCGAGTTGCGCGTGCGTGGGCTCGAGGGCTTGCGCGTCATCGATGCCTCGGTGATGCCGGCGGTCACCTCGACCAACACCAACGCGCCGACGATCATGATCGCCGAGAAAGGCGCCGTGATGATCAAGGCGGCGGCGCGGCGGGCGATGGCGGCGTAGAGACTGTCATAGCGAGGCGCAGGAAGCGCGACGAAGCAAATTCGATGGGTGAACCGTATTGACGCGAGATTGGCTGGTGGTGCTCGCAATGACAAAGGGGAGGAACCAATGCAGGCGGATTATGTGATCGTCGGTGCCGGGTCGGCCGGCTGCGTCCTGGCCAACAGGCTGACCGAAGACCCCGGCACCCGGGTGCTGCTGATCGAGGCCGGCGGGCGTGACTGGAACCCGCTGATCCACATCCCGGCCGGGTTCTTCAAGATGCTCGACCACGATACGCTGACGTGGAAATTCCGCTCCGAGCCCGATCCCGGGACCAACGGCCGCGCCATCAACTACACCCGCGGCCGGGTGATCGGCGGCTCTTCGTCGATCAACGGCCTCATCTATATCCGCGGCCAACCGGAAGATTACGACCACTGGGCCCAGCTCGGCAATCGCGGCTGGTCGTGGGAGGACTGCCTCCCATACTTCAAGAATGCCGAGCGGTGGGAAGGCGAGGGCAGCGCGACGCGCGGCAAGGAAGGGCCGCTGTTCACCTCAAAGATGGATCGCTCGCCGATCTGCGCCGCTGCGCTCGAGGCCGGGATGCAGGTCGGCCTCGAATACCGCGAGGACCTCAACGACCTGCCGCACAGTCACAACGAGTGCATCGGCTGGTGCCAGCAGACGCGCGGCGGCCGGCGCCGCGCCAGCGCCGCCCGCACCTATTTGCACCCGGCCTTGAAGCGGCCGAACCTGCAACTGGTGACCCACGCTCTGGTGCACCGCATCGTGTTCGACGGCAAACGGGCGGTCGCCGTCGAGTTCTCGCGCAACGGCGCTGTCGAGAAAGCGGAAGCGGCGCGCGAAGTGATCCTCTCGGCTGGCGCGGTCGGCTCGCCACACATCCTCCAGCTGTCGGGCGTCGGCGACCCGGAGCATCTGGGAAGGATTGGGGTGCCGGTCGTGCACGCGCTCAAGGGCGTCGGCAAGAACATGCAGGACCATTACACCGCGCGCGTATCCTATCCGGTCGTCGGCGCCCAGACCGCCAACGAACGCTCGCGCGGCCTGCCGCTGGCCGGGGAGGTCATGCGCTGGCTGTTCACGGGCAGGGGCATCCTGACATACAGCCCCACGATCGTTGCCGCCTCGGTGAAGGTGCTCGAGGAATCGGCGACCCCAGATGTCCAGGTCACGTTTGCCCCGGGCAGCTTCAAGGGCGGCCAGATCGGAGAGCTCGACGAAACGCCAGGTCTGAGCTCCGGCGCCTGGCAGATGCGCCCGCTGTCTCGCGGTTATGTCGAGGCCAAGTCGAACCGGCCCGGCGACATGCCGGCAATCAACCCGCGCTACCTCTCGGAGGAGAGCGACCGCCGCGCCATTCTCGGCGGGATGCGCTTTGCGCGGCGGATCTTTGCCGCGCCGGCGCTCCAGCAATTTGTCCGGGAGGAGACCCTGCCCGGTGTAAATGTCCAGAGCGATGACGAATTGCTCGATTATGCGCGGCGCAACGGCGGCACCTGCTATCACGCCAGCTGCACCTGCCTGATGGGCGACCACGCGCTGGCGGTGGTCAACGCCGAGCTTAAGGTGCACGGGATGGACGGGCTGCGCGTCATCGACGCCTCGGTGATGCCGGCGGTCACCTCCACCAACACCAACGCGCCGACGATCATGATCGCCGAAAAGGGCGCCGCAATGATCCGGAGCACTGGACGGCAGGCGTTGGCGGCGTAGTTGTCGACTTGGGGCCCGGCGAGGGCCGGGACCCATTCTTCCACCGCCCGGAAGGCGGAGAAATAGATCCCGGCCTCCGCCGGGATCCGGTCCGGATCGAGGGGAGCGGAGATGCAGGCAGATTACGTGATCGTCGGCGCCGGATCGGCCGGCTGTGTCGTGGCCAACCGCCTGAGCGAAGATCCCGCCACGCGGGTCTTGCTGATCGAGGCGGGGCCGCGCGACCGCAACCCGCTCATTCACATCCCGGCCGGGTATATGAAGCTGCTCGACCATCCCGTGTTGACGTGGGGGTATACGGCCGAGCCCGATCCGGGGGTCAACGGCCGGTCGATCCTCTATCCGCGCGGCCGGGTGCTCGGCGGCTCCAGCTCGATCAATGGGATGATCTATGTCCGGGGTCAGCCCGAGGATTTCGATCACTGGGGCCAGCTCGGCAACCGCGGCTGGTCATGGGACGATGTGCTGCCCTATTTCAAGCAGGCCGAGGATTGGGAGGGCGGCGGCGATGCATTCCACGGCACGGGCGGCCCGCTCCTGACCTCGCACACCGCCGACAAGCCAGCGCTGTGTCAGGTGATGATCGAGGCGGGCCAACAGATGGGACTCGAATATCGCAACGACGTCAACCACCTGCCGCCCGGCGCCGGCCAAGGCATCGGCTGGGTGCAGCAAACTCGCCGCGGTCGACGCCGGCAGAGCGCCGCGCGCACCTATCTGCGGCCGGCGATGAAGCGCCCCAACCTCGAAGTCGTCACCGGCGCGCTGGTCCATCGCGTGCTGTTCGAGGGCAAGCGCGCGACCGGTGTCGAGTTTTCGCGCGGTGGCGCCATCGAGCACGCCGGCGCGGCGGCCGAGGTGATCCTGTGCGGTGGGGCGATCGGCTCGCCGCATCTGTTGCAGCTGAGCGGAGTCGGCGATCCCGATCATCTCGGCCGGGTCGGCATTGGGCTCGCGCATGCGCTGCCCGGGGTCGGCAAGAATTTGCAGGACCATTTCCTGGCGCGGGTCACCTGCGAGGTCAGCGGCATCCCGACGCTCAACGAAAAGTCGCGCGGCCTGCCGTTTGCCGGCGAGGTCCTGCGCTATCTGTTCAGCGGCACCGGGATGCTGACCTATGCCGCCTCGCTGGTCGCGGCCTCGGTCAAGGTGCTGGAGGAGTCGGCCACGCCCGACGTGCAGGTGCTGTTCGCCAATGGCAGCTTTGCCCCCGGGCCGATTCGCCGGCTCGACGACAAGCCGGGGATGACCGGCGGGATGTGGCAGATGCGGCCGCTCTCCACCGGCTATGTCGAGGCGAAGTCGCCCGACCCTCAGGCGGCGCCGGCGATCAACCCGCGCTACCTGTCGCACGAGACCGATCGCCGCGCCGCGATCGGGGGCTTGCGATTTGTGCGCCAGCTGTTCGCGGCGCCGGCGCTGGCACCCTACGTGGTCGGCGAGATCCTGCCGGGGCGCGATGTCGAGAGCGACGACGCGCTCCTCGACTACCTGCGGCAGACCGGCTCGACGGTATTTCACGCCACCTGCACGTGCAAGATGGGCCGTGACCCGATGGCCGTGGTCGACGATGCGCTGCGGGTGAAGGGGCTCGACGGCCTTCGGGTCATCGATGCCTCGGTGATGCCGGCGGTGACCTCGACCAACACCAATGCGCCGACGATCATGATCGCCGAAAAGGGCGCCGCGCTGATCAAGAAGGAGGCGAAGCAGGCGATGGCGGCGTGACCAGACAATTCTGCGACTAGACTAGGGTCCGGACTCAATTGGACCCACCAAGTCAGGATAGCGGCAAGAGCAATGCCGGCGAGGAAGTTTCTGGCCAGCTTGTCGTACCGGGTGGCGATCCGTCGGAAGTCCTTGAGCCGGCCGAACATGCGCTCGATCAGGTTACGCTGGCGGTAGGCGACCGGGTCGTAGGGGATCAGCGGTTTGCGCCGGGCAATCGACGGGATGACCGCTTCGATGCCCTGTGCGGAAAGCAACTGGCGCAGCTTGTTGGTGTCGTATTCGGCCGGGCAATCGCGCCAGCGTGCCCCAGAGTGCAGCATGTGCAGGATGCCGCTGATTACCCGCCGGTCGTCGACGCGATGGGCCCCCGACGGCCGCGCGGCAGCAACGGTTCAATCCGTACCCATTCCGCATCGCTCCCCTTATTGAGTACGGACCCTAGTCGACCACGTTGAAGACCGCGACGGCCTGGCTCAGCCCCTTCAGCGACAGGTCGCCGATCTCTTCCAGCCTGGCGCTGTCTTCGATCGCGGTGGCGACCCGCGCGCTGATCAGGATCTGCCCGTCCTTGGCCTCGCCGCACAGCCGCGCCGCCAGGTTGGTGACCGTGCCGATCGCGGTGTAGTCCATGCGCTCGGCAAAGCCGATCTGGCCCAAGGTCGCATAACCCTGCGAGATGCCGACGCCAAAGCCAAGGTCGTGGCCATGCCGGCGCCAGCTTCGCAGCAACCCCTGCGCCGCCTCGCGCATCGCCAGCGCCATCTCGATCGCCCGCTTGGCGGGGTCGGGCGTCGGCAGCGGGTCGTTGAAGAACACCATGATCCCGTCGCCGCTGTAGTGGTCGAGCGTGCCCTCGAAGGAGGCGACGATCGGCCCGAGCGCGGCGTGGTATTCCTTCAAGAGCGCCATCACCTCCTCCGGCTCGGCGCGCTCGGCAAAGGGGGTGAACCCGCGCAGGTCGCAGAACACGACGACGATCTCGCGGCGATGGCTTTCGAGGATCGATTCGTCGCCCTGCGCAACGATCAGCTCGGCGAGCTGCGGCGCCAGGAACCGGCGCAGCTTGCCGGTTCGTTCCAGCTCGGCAAGCTGCGTCGCGACCCGCGCCTCGAGCTCCTTGTTCCAGCCGGCGATCTCCTCGGTGCGCTCGCGCAATTCGCCGAGCAGCCGCGCGTTCTCCATCGCAATCACCGCCTGCGCCGCGAAGTTCTGCACCAGCGCGATTTGCTTGTCGGTAAACGGCCGCACTTCTTGGCGATAAAAACAAAAATATCCAACCGGCGCATCGTCCTTGCGCAATGCCACCCAGAGGGCGGTGCGAGCGCCCGTCGATTCGACCAGCTTTCGGCGCGAAACGACACCGGAGCGGTAGGCATCGGTATCGACCACATCCGGAATGTGGACGACGAGATCGCCTCGTACGATCTGCTCCAGCGCACTCCCTGCATCGGGGACGAGCGGCTCATTGAAAATTTCACTTGCGCCGGAGCCGCGCCGAGCCGCCGTCGGCAGAAAGCGCTCGCCATCAAATTGACGCAGCTCACCCGATGACGCTTCACAGAGCCGCATCGCCTTTTCGAGCATCGCGTCGAACACCGGCGCGAGGTCGCCGGGCGAAGCGTTGATGACCCCCAACACCTCGGCGGTCGCGGTCTGTTGGTCGAGCGCCTCGCGCGTCTCGGTAATCAGCCGCGCGTTCTCCATCGCGATGACCGCCTGCGCCGCGAAATTTTCAAGGGATGCAATCTGTTTGTCGGTGAACGGCCGGACCTCCTGACGGTAGACGCTGATAGTCCCGAGAAGGCTATCTTCTTTCCGAAGCGCCACAGTCAGCAGGGTGCGCATTCCGGTCGCGCCGGCAGGCTGATTTAGAGCGCGATAAGCCTCGTCCACCGTGACGTCGGCGATATGGACGATTGGCGCACCATCGATGACGCGCTGCAAAGTGATCGAGTTGGACGGTGGCTGCCTGCCAGCTTGCCGCTGCCATTCAGTGTAGCGCGCCTCTCCCTTTGTTGCGAGGGTGCTGAAGCATTCGCCGTCGTAGCTCAGGATGTGCCCCAAGACGGCGTCACAGAGTCGCAGTGCCTTTTCCAGCATCGCGTCGAACACCGGCGCGAGATCGCCGGGCGAGGAATTGATGACACCCAGCACCTCGGCGGTCGCGGTCTGCTGCTCCAAGGCTTCGCGCGTCTCGGTGATGAGCCGCGCGTTCTCCATTGCGATGACCGCCTGCGCCGCGAAGTTCTGCAAAAGCGCGATCTGCTTGTCGGTGAACGGCCGGACCTCCTGGCGGTGGACGGCGATCACGCCGAGAATCACGCCATCCTTTCGAAGTCCTACGGAGAGTTGTGTTCGGGTACCGCTGATATCGACCATTTCGCGGTATCCCCCGCCTTTGCGGTAAGCATCGGTATCCCTGGCATCGGTGACTTGCGCGAAACGCTCACCCCCCACGATTCGATCGAGCGGGGAGCCAGGCACCACCGAGAAAACACCGCGCTGAATCAGCCACTCGCCGAAGCCCGGGTCGCCCTGCGCGGCGGCAGGATGGAAGTGCCCGCCGTCGTAGGTGTACAGATGCCCGTACGCTGCCCCGCAGAGGCTTCGTGCCTTTTCCAGCATCGCCTCGAACACCGGCGCGAGGTCGCCGGGTGAGGAATTGATGACCTGCAACACCTCGGCGGTCGCGGTCTGCTGCTCCAAGGCCTCGCGGGTCTCGGTGATGAGCCGCGCGTTCTCCATCGCGATCACCGCCTGTGCCGCGAAATTCTGCAGCAGCGCGATCTGCTTGTCGGTGAACGGCCGGACCTCCTGGCGGAAAATGATGAAGTCGCCGAGAAACAGACCCTCCTTTCGCAGCGGCACCGCGAGCAGCGTGCGCCCGCCAAGCTCAACAAGCGCGCGGCGGAGCGGGTCACCCGACAGGAACGCCTTGTCCTCCTTAATGTCCGCGATATGGACCACAGGCTCACCACGCAACAGCCGGCCGTGCGCGTTGTCCGGTCCGGGCGGGTGCGGAGTTCGCGTCATGAACTCTGCGACTTCCGGCGTGGCGCCGCGAAGCGCGATGCGGTGGAAGAACTCGCCATCATAAGTATCAAGAAAGCCGAAGGCTGCGTCGCAAAGGTTTGTCGCCTTGTCGAGCATCGCCTCGAACACCGGCGTGAGATCGCCCGGCGAGGAATTAATGACCTGCAAGACCTCGGCGGTCGCGGTCTGCTGCTCCAAGGCTTCGCGCGTCTCGGTGATGAGGCGCGCGTTCTCCATCGCGATGACCGCCTGCGCCGCGAAGTTTTCGAGCAGCACGACCTGCCTTTCTGAGAATGGCCGTACCTCTTCACGGTGGGCTGTGATGTAGCCGAGCAAAGCGCTGTCTTTGCGCAGGGGCACCGTCAGAAGCGTGCGCACGCGGCCGATCTCGACAGTCGCGCGCGTGATTCGTCCATCCGCCGGAGTTGTCAGAGCCGCAAAGTCGGGCACATGGATAAGACGTTCGCCGGCAAGCAGCTTTTTCTGGATCTCGCCTCCGGGAAACGGCTGACGCAGCAGCTCAGCCAACGGCTCCGGCACGCCGCGCAGGGCGACCGCTCGAAACGCTTCCCCATCGAAGAGGAACAGACAACCCTGCGTGCTGCCGCACTGGCTGTGCGCCTTTTCCAATATCGCGTCGAATACCGGAGCGAGATCACCGGACGAGGCATTGATGACCGCCAATACCTCGGCGATTGCCTGCTGCTGTTCGAGCGCTTCGTCCCGTTCGGCCTTATAGCGGGCAAGCTCGCGCCGCAGATCGGCGACGCTCTGCCTCGGCTTGTCTACTACCGTGTCGTCCGGCATCTCTGGCTCGCGGCCCGTGGGCTCTCCCCGTGCGGCGATCATACAAAGGTCGGAGCGCGCCTCCACGAGCTTCTTGCGCAAGCGGCGCGTTCGCGCCGGCAGGAGCGGCCGCGTTTATGGTATATTTGCCGGCATGCTGCTCGGCCTGACCATTCGCGATGTCGTCCTGATCGACCGCCTCAGCCTGGCTTTCCGGCCGGGGCTGTGCGTGCTCACGGGCGAGACCGGCGCCGGCAAGTCGATTCTCTTGGACGCGCTCGGGCTGGCGCTCGGGCGGCGCGCCGATGCGGCGCTGGTGCGGCCCGGCGCCGAGCAGGCGTCGGCCGCCGCCGAGTTTGTCGTCGAGCCCGACCATCCGGCCGCGGCGATCCTGCGCGAAGCCGGCATGTCGCTGTCGGCCGACCTCGCCGGCACCCTTCTATTGCGCCGCGTCGTTGCCGCAGACGGGAAGAGCCGCGCCTTTGTCAATGACGAGCCGGCGAGCGTCGGGCTGTTGCGCGAACTCGGCGACAGCCTGGTCGAGATCCAGGGCCAGGGCGAGCAGCGCGGTCTGCTCGACCCGGCGACCCATCGCGCGCTGCTCGACGATGTCGCCGAGGATGCGGCGTCGCTCGCCGCGCTCGCCGCCACCTGGCGCGAATGGCGGGCGGCGCGCCAACTTGTCGAGGAAGCCGCGCGCCGCCTCGCCGACAGCCGCGCGGAGGAGGACCTCTTGCGCCATCACAAGGCCGAGCTCGACGCGGTGGCTCCCGAAGGCGACGAGGAGGAGCGGCTCGGCGCCCGCCGCGCCCTCCTGCAGAGCGCCGAGCGGCTCGGCGAGGCGGTTGCGGAGGCGGTCGCCGAGATCGATGGCGAGGGCGGCGCGCAGCAGGCTCTGGCCCGCGCACTGCGCCGGCTCGACCGGGCTCGCGACCGGGCTCAAGGCCTCTTGGACAACGCACTAGAAGCAGCCGAGCGCGCCGCGACCGAAACCGGCGAGGCGCTCGCTCTTTTGGCCGCCGCGGCGCAGGCGCTCGAGCTCGATCCAGGCGCGCTCGAAGAGGTCGAGGAGCGGCTTTTTGCGCTTCGTGCGCTGGCGCGGAAGCACAGCGTCACGGTCGCCGATCTGCCGCGGCTGCGCGCCGAGCTCGGGACGCGCCTCGCGGCAATCGAGACCGGCGCCGAAGGGGTCGCGGCGCTGCACGAGGCGGAAGCTGCGGCGGGCGCCCGCTATACCGCTGCTGCCGACGCGGTCTCGCACCAACGCGAACGCGCTGCACGCCGGCTCGATGCCGCGATCACGGCGGAGCTGAAGCCGCTGCGGCTCGACAAGGCGCGGTTCCGCACGGTGTTGACCGCGCTTGCCGAAGCTGAATGGGGCGAGCATGGCACCGAGCGCGTGCATTTCGAGGTGGCCACCAACCCCGGGGCGCCGTTCGGGCCCTTGGCGCGCATTGCCTCGGGCGGTGAATTGTCGCGCTTTATGCTGGCGCTGAAGCTCGTGCTTTCGGGCAGCTCCTCGGTGCCGACCCTGATTTTCGACGAAGTCGACAGCGGGATCGGCGGGGCGGTTGCCGCCGCGGTCGGCGAGCGCCTGCAGCGGCTCGGCACGCGGCTGCAGATCCTCGTCGTGACCCATTCGCCGCAGGTCGCGGCGCGTGGCGCGCATCATTGGCGCGTCGCCAAGCGCCAGGCCGAGCGCGCCACTGTAACCCGGGTCGAGGAACTCGACGCCGATACGCGCCAGGAGGAGATCGCCCGCATGCTGTCGGGCAGCACGATCACCGCCGAGGCGCGCGCCGCCGCCGCCAGCTTGATCGCCGGGGCGCTGCCGTGACTGAGGCCGACATCGCGGCGCGCCCGGTCGAGGCGCTGAGCGAGGCGGAGGCCGGCGCCGAGCTGGCTCGGCTGGCCGCCGAGATCCTGCACCACGACCAGCTCTATTACGCCAAGGACGCGCCGGAAATCTCCGATGCCGCGTACGACGAATTGCGCCGCCGCAATACCGCGATCGAGGCGCGGTTTCCCGGGCTGGTCCGCGCCGACAGCCCGTCGCAGCGGGTTGGCGCCGCACCGGCCGCCGGCTTTGCCAAGGTCACCCACCGGGTGCCGATGCTGTCCCTGGAAAATGCGTTCGCCGAGGAGGATGTGCGCGATTTCTTCTCCGGCATTCGCAACTTCTTCCGCCGGCCGGAGGATCTGGCGCTGGTCGCCGAGGATAGGGTCGAGGTGATGGCCGAGCCCAAGATCGACGGGCTCTCTGCCGCGCTGCGCTACGAGCGCGGCCGGCTCGTCCTCGGCGCGACGCGCGGCGACGGCGTCACCGGGGAGGATGTGACCGCCAATTTGCGTACCTTATCGACGATTCCGGTCGTGCTGGCCGGCGAGGGGTGGCCCGAAATCATCGAAATCCGCGGCGAAGTATACCTGGAGCGCGCCGGGTTTTTCGCGATCAACGAGGAGCGCGCCGCCGCCGGGGAGCCGGTCTACGCCAATCCGCGCAATGTCGCCGCCGGCTCCTTACGCCAGCTCGATCCGGCGATCACCGCGCGCCGCCCCTTGAAATTCTTCGCCTATGCATGGGGCGAGGCGAGCCAGTCCTTCGCGCGAACCCATGAGGGCGCGCTGGCGCGGTTCCGCGAATGGGGGTTTTCGGTCAACCAGCATTCGCGGCTGTGCCGCGGCGTCGAGGATGTCCTCGCCTATTACCGCGAGATCGCCGAGCACCGGGCGGAGCTGCCCTACGACATCGACGGAGTCGTCTACAAGATCAACGACCTGGCGCTGCAAGGCCGGCTCGGCATGCGGAGCCGGGCGCCGCGCTGGGCGCTCGCGCACAAATTCGCCGCAGAGCAGGCGCAGACGGTCATCCGCGGCATCATGATCACGGTCGGGCGCCAGGGTGCGCTGACCCCGACCGCGGTGCTCGAGCCGATCACCGTCGGCGGGGTGGTCGTGCAACGCGCCACTTTGCATAACGCGGACGAGATCGCCCGCAAGGATGTGCGGATCGGCGACAGCGTCATCGTCCAGCGCGCCGGCGACGTCATCCCGCAAATCGTCGGGGTCGTGCTCGACCGCCGACCGCCCGATGCAGAGCCGTACAAATTTCCGGAAAAATGCCCGGTCTGCGACAGCATCGCGGTGCGCGAAGAGGGCATGGCCGTCTGGCGCTGCAGTGGCGGCCTGATTTGCGCGGCCCAGGCGGTCGAGCGGTTGAAGCATTTTGTCGCGCGCGACTGCTTCGACATCGAGGGGCTGGGTGAAAAGCACATCACCGAGTTCTGGGAAGACGGCCTCATTCGCCAGCCCGGCGACATCTTCCGGCTGAAGGCCGAGATCATCGCGGAACGCGACGGCTGGGGCGCGGTCAGCGCGGGTAAGCTGATCGCCGCGATCGACGAACGCCGCACGATCGCGCTCGACCGCTTTATCAACGCGCTCGGCATCCCGCAGGTCGGGCAGGCGACGGCGCGCCTCCTGGCGCGGCATTACCGCTCGCTCGCCCATTGGCGGCGCGAGATGGAGGCGGCGGCCGGCGAACAAGATGATCCGGGGAATTCGGCCCGCGCCGATCTGCTCGATGTGCATGGCATCGGCAAGGATATGGCGGCCGACATCATCGGGTTTTTCGCCGAGCCGCATAACCGCGCGGTTCTCGACGACCTCGCCCGCGAGGTCAGCGTCTCTGATTATGAGGCGCCGACCCAACTCGCTGCCTCGCCGCTCGCCGGCAAGACTATCGTCTTCACCGGAAGCCTGACGGCGATGAGCCGATCCGAGGCCAAGGCGCGGGCCGAAGCGCTCGGCGCCAATGTCGCCAGCTCGGTTTCCTCGAAGACCGATTATGTCGTGATCGGCGCCGACGCGGGCTCCAAGGCGACCCGCGCAGCGGCGCTCGGCGTCGCCACCCTCGACGAGGCCGCCTGGCTCGACCTCGCGTTGCGTGCCGACGCCACCGGTTGACCAAGGATCGGTGCGTGGACCGGGACGACATCCTCGAATCGCTTGAGATCGATCCGGCCGCAGCCGAACTGCCCGAGACCGAGCGCCCCGAGCCGATGCTTGCGGCAGAGTGGTTCCCAGAAGAAGCCGACGAACCTGAGCCGACGCTTGCGGCAGAGCCCTTCCCGGACGAAGCCGATGAGCCCGCGTGGCTCGACCCCGATCGGCGAGAGGTCGAGCCGGAGGAATCCCCTCGACCGCGCCGAGAGCTGCCGATCGGGATGCTCGGCTCGCTGTGCCTCCATCTTCTGCCGTTGCTGGTTCTCATTCATTGGAACAGCGCACCGGCCGAGATTGTCTCGCCGATCCCGGTGCAGCTGGTCCTGGAAACACCGCCGCCACCCCCGCCCGAGCCCGCACCCAAGTTCGAGAAGCCGCCGCCGCCCGGCCGGCTCGCCTCCGAGGAAATGGGCGAGAAGGCGGCGCAAGCGACAAAAGAAATCGCCGCTGCTCCAGGCTCTGCGGCACCGGAGAAGACCCAGCTCGCCGCAATCGTGCCGCCACCGCCGCCCAAGCCGATCCCGCCGCCCAAGCCGGCCGAGCCGGCCACCGAATGGCACCGCCTCGATAACGTCCCGAAGGATGCAGAGCGCGAGACGCGGGTGCCGGGACCGGCCGCGACGCGCGATGAATACCTCGCCTATCTCGTCACGCTGACGCGACGCCATATCGATCTGCTGCCGCCGCATCTGATCGGCGACCGTCGGGGTGAGACGGTCCTTGAGTTGCTCGTGCTGGGCGACGGCACGATCGCAAAGATCGAAGTCGCGCACGGCTCGGGTTACCCCGAGATCGACGAGCGGATCGAGCAGATGGTCGCCGCGGTCCGCCGCTTTCCGCCGCTGCCGCAATGGTACCAGGGACGCGCCATTGCGCTGAATTTCAAGCTGCGCTTCCCGGAAGCGCTGGAGCATTAGGCCCGGGGCGCCACACGGGGGCGCGCTGGCGAGCCTCGCTAAGCGTCCCCGCGCGTCTCGCTCGCGCCGAGCCAGTCGAGCGTGGCGCGCAGCCGCACCACCTCGCCGATGACGATAATCGTCGGCCCCTCGATCCGCGAAGCGGCGGCGCGGGAGGCCGCCTCCTCCAGCGTTGACACCAGCACAAATTGGTCGGGCGTCGTCGCCCTGCTGATGATCGCGACCGGTTCGTCCGCTGCCCGTCCGGCGGCGGTCAGCCGCGCCGCGATATGGCCGAGGTGGTTCAGCGCCATGTAGAGGACGATGACTGGCGAGCCGCGGGCGATCGCATTCCAGTCGACCCCTTCGGGCACCGCGCCGCCGCGCTCATGCCCGGTGACAAAGGTGACCGCCGAGGCGATGTGGCGGTGCGTCACCGGGATTCCGGCATAGGCGAGCCCGCCGATCCCGGCGGTGATGCCGGGCACGATGCGGAACGGGATCCGCGCCGCGGCGAGCGCCAACGCCTCCTCGCCGCCGCGGCCGAAGACGCAGGGATCGCCGCCCTTCAATCGCAGCACCCGGTGGCCGTCCCGCGCCAGCCGGATCAGGCGGGCCGAGATGTCGGGCTGGCTCGGTGACGGCCTGCCGCCGCGCTTTCCGGCATATTCGAGCGCGGCGCCGGGCTGCGCCAGTTCGAGGATGCGCGGATCGACGAGCGCGTCGTAGACGACGCTGTCGGCATGATCGAGGGCATGCAGCGCCAGCGCCGAGAGCAGCCCCGGATCGCCCGGCCCGGCGCCGACCAGCCAAACGCTGCCCGCGGCAAAATCGGGCAGATGAAGACGCGCGCTGTCGATCACGGGGCAAACCTACACAAGCCGCGCGCCGGACGGTAGCCGGCAACCGATTGCTTCGTTCCTATATTCAGGGCGTCCGAAGCGGTAGTCGGGCAGCCTGTGCAGAAATCATGGGTCGTCTCGACCCAGTCGCGTCTCCAGAGCGCGGCGCACGCCTTCGGGATCGTGTGCGATCACGGTGAGGTAGGCACGCGCGGGTTGATCGGGTGTAGCGCGGCCCTGCTCCCAGTCGCGCAATGTCCCGATCGGTATGCGGTAGCGCGCGGCGAATTCCTCCTGGGTAAGGCCGAGGGCGCGACGCAATGTCCGCGCGCGGGCGACCGGCTTCATCCGGGCAAGCGTCGCATCGGTAAGCGGTTGCGCGTCCGGGTCTTCGAGCGCCGCCGCATGAACTTCCGCATCGGTCAGCGCATCGAAGCGCCGCCACTCATGCTTCCCGGTTTTCATCGTGATATTTCCGTCGTTCATAAGGCTCCGCTTTGCGGGCTGAGATGATGCGGATACGCACTCCCCGCATGGCATAGGCGACAAACAGCAATCGGTTTTCCACCATGCCGATCATCGCATAACGCTCTTCGCTCCGGTCTTGCTCGGCGTCTACCCATTCAACGGCAAACGCATCCGCGAATGCCTCGCGCGCCATTTCGAAAGAGACGCCATGATCGCGCCAGTTTCGGGCGGCCTTGTCATCGTCCCATACGAAATTTCCATCCTGCATAATATACGGGGTACCCGTATCTTTCACAAGTGTCCAAACCTAAGGCGCCCTACGTTTTGGTCAATAGATCTCCCCCACAAAAATGAAGGTCGTGCCGGTGACGATCGGGGCGCTGGCGCCGACGAACGACACGTTGGCGTCCTTGACCTGGCGCGAGCCGGCACGGCCCGAGGCCTGCAAGGCGCCCTCGATGATGTGCCAGAGGCCATGGATGCGCCCCGTTCCGAGACTGCCGCCAAAGGTGTTGAGCGGCAACTCGCCGGTGAGTTCGATGCGACCGTCCTGGATGAAATCGAGCGCCTCGCCCTCCTTGCAGAACCCGTAGCTTTCGAGGCCGTAGATCACCGACGCGGAGAAGCCGTCGTAGATCTGGGCGACGTCGACGTCCTTCGGGGTGAAGCCGGAGCGCTCCCAGGTCAGTTTCGCCGAGCTGCTGCCACCCTCCATATAGCTGGAGAGGCTGCCGATGCGGCCCGCCACCTCGAAGTGCAGCCGCTGGCCGTAGCCGGCGAGATAGGCCGGCTTCGGCTTCAGGTCGCGCGCCCGCTCGGCCGCCGTCAGTACGATGGCGACGGCGCCCTGCACCGGGATGTCGCAATCGAAGAGGCAAAACGGGTAAGCCACCATCCGCGAGGCCAGGTAGTCCTCGCGCGACAGCGGCGTGCCGTAGAAATAGGCGTGTGGATTGTGCTGCGCGTGAGCCCGCTGCGTCACCGCGAGCGTCGCCATCTTCTCGCGGTTCTGGTTGTGCCGCTCGAGCCAGCGGGTGTAGGCGACCGCCATGCCCTGCCCCGGACCACCAAAGCCGTAGGGCGCGGTGAACTGGGTCGCACCGGCCGCCATACCGCTCGGCAGGTTCTGGTAGGTGCCGCGCGGGTTGTGCATCGCCCGCCACACCACCGCGTATTTGCACACCCCGGCGAGGAGCGCATTGACCGCCTGCTGCACCGCGCCGCCGATATTGGTCGTGCCGACCTGGATGTGCCAGGTTAGAGCGGGCAGCTTCAGCATCGCCATCATGCAGTTGACCGAGACGATCGAGATGCCGTCGACCTCGGCGTGACCCGTGGCCGGCAGTTCCGGATAGGTCGCCAGACCGTCGATGTCGGACATCTCCAGCCCGGAATCCGCGACCGCCTCCTTGACCGCAGTCAGCGCATGGGCGGCGAGCGGAATATCGGCCGAGCGCGTGACCCGGGAAAAGCCCACGCCGCTGACCGCTACCTTGCACCGGTTCTCCCACATCGACACTTGCTCCCTCATACCAGTTCGGGGTGGGGTGCACCCGGACCGACGCACACCCCCTCCCAAACCCTCCCCCATCAAGGGGGAGGGTTCGATGAGGGAGGCTTCAGCGGCGCGCCCCCTCACCCTCGAGGGGGAGGGGGGGTGGGGGTGACGCGGCCGCAAGGTCCCCCGATTCCCCCACCTCCGCCACCGGCTCACCCGCCCTCTAGCCGGGCCAGGCGAAACTGCGGCAGAGTGATGTCGTCGTTCAGCTTCTCGAAGACGACCTCGACGCGGCGCCCGACCTTTGCTTCGGTGTACTCCGCGTCAAGCAGGTTGCCGGCCATCAGCGCGCCGGGCGCGTCGTCGAGCTCGACAATGATGCTGGCGTAGGGCACCGCGGCGGCGAAGCGCTTGTCGCCGGTGTGGTACATGATCGTGTAGGCGTAGATCGTCCCGGCCCCCCCGACACCATCATGGCGCACCGGTTCGAACTTCAGATCCGTCGCGACGCATCGGGTGCAGGTGGCATAAGGCGGGTGCTGGAAATGCCCGCAAACCTGGCAGCGTTGCAATTCCACAACACCGTGTTTGGCGGCATCCCAGAACGGCTTCGTCCACTCGTTCGGCACCGGGATCGGCCGGGTCACCTTGCTCCAGTCGCTCATTCTTTTCGTCCCGTCTTTATCGCCGTTTGTCCTTTTGCAGATGCGCCGGCAGCGCCATCCGCGGCAGCAGCGTTTTGCTCGGCTTGACCGGATCGGAAGCGGCAGCTTTAGCAAGCTCCTCCGCCACGATCTTGCGCAGTTCCGGAAAACTGTCAGGCGCGTCGAGACCGAATCGGAATATCTGCCGGAACGAGTCGGCATGGTTCCAGATCGCCGCCAACACGACAGAGCGCATGTTCGGGTTGGGATGCCTGATGGCGCATTCGACCAGTTTGGCGACATCGGTGTCGTCGAGCGTCACGTCCGTTGGCGTCTCCGGCTCTCTTTGCCGGCTGGTCGGGTTGGCGATCAGACGGATCTGCGCCAGCTGGGCGTAATAATCCTCGGTCACCACGTCGGCGGCGGGTTCGGCTTTCGCCCGCACCTCCACGATCAAGCGGTCACCCCGTCTGACCCGCATTTGCCGAACCTCCGGCGGCCCTGGCTGTTCGCGGCTCAGAGCCGGTACCGGCACTCGGCCGACAGCGGCACGGCGTGAAAATCGCGCCGGTTGGTATCGAGGTTCTCCAGGTTGACGAACAGGCATTCGTCGTGGACGAAATGCGGCCCGGCGTGCCAGGTCGCGACGTGCAGCTTGATCAGCCGATCGCCCGGCACCCGAAAGGCGACGATGTCCTCGAGGCGCGGGCACGCATCGTCGCCGAGATCGCCCGGTGGCGCCACGCCGATCAGCCATTCCTTGCCGCCGAGCGAGCCCAGGCATTGGGTGACCTTGCGGTGCCGCGCGATCCGGGTGAAGCCGAGCCCGACATGCGGCAGATGCATGATCCACAGCCGCGGTTCGCCATTGCCCAAGACCAGCTTTGCCTCGCCGGCCGAGCCTTCGGGGTCATGGTGGGTCCCGACGCCCTGGCCGCCGGTCCGCAACGGCGCGATGATCTGGCCGTATGGCGCGAACGCCCCGTCGGTCAGCTCCCTGATGTCCAGCAAATGCTGCGGCAGCGTCGCGGCATCATTCATCTGTCGTCTCCTCTAATCGGCCTCGCCCTCCAGCATATGCCGGACCGCGAGGTAACTGAACGTCATCGATGACGCCAGCGACAACCCGGCCTGGTAGCCGACGCCGTGCTCGGTGGCGGCAGCCGCATTGCCGGACGCATATAGACCCGGAATGGGACGCCGTCGCTGGTGGATCACCCGTGCGTGGACATCCGTGAGCAGCCCGGCCGACGAGCCACCGGCCGGATGCAGCTCGATGCCGTAATAGGGCGGCTCCGCCACGGTGCCGAGGCTGCCATTGCCGCCTCGGGCGGATGTCGCGGCAGCGAGCTTCCACTGGTGTTCGCCGCGGTGGAAGTCCGGATCCCTGCCGGCCTCCACAAAGCCGTTGAAGCGGCGGACGGTTTGCTCCAGTTCGGCGCCGTCGATCCCGAGTTTTGCCGCCAGTTCCGACAAGGTGCCGGCGCGCGACACGGTCTGTGGCACGACGCTGCCGACCGGCCGATTTGCGAAGGAATGTTTCTTGAGGTACTGCGCGTCGAAAATCAGATAGGCGGGGAGGTTGGGGTATTCATGCCGTCCCGGATCGAACAAGCGGAGCTGCGGCACGATCCCCTGAAAAAAGGTTTCATCGGCAAAGCGCCGACCATACTTGTTCACCAAGAGCGTGTGCGGGCTGCACAATTCGACGATGCCGGCATGGACCGAGGTCGCCTGCTCGCCCGGCAGTTCCGGGGGAATGGTGTAGGACAGCATCACCCGCAGGCTGTTCTCGATCCGGTGCACGATCCCGCCGATCTCCGCGCCGAGCACGATTCCGTCGCCGGTCAGGGATGCCGGCGTCAACCCCGAGGCCTCCTGGGCGAAGCCTGGAAGCTGCTCGAAGTCCCAGCTCATCTGCGGGTTTGCGCCGTAGCCGCCGGTCGCGAGGATGACGCCCTTCTTGGCCGCGACCACCTCGCCGGAACGCATGACAACGCCGGTGACCCGCCCGTTTTCGACAGCGAGGCTTGCCACATCCTGATCGGTGAGAATACTCACACCGCGGTCGTGCAGCGCCTTGAGGAAGTGGCAGATCAAACCCAGGCCCTTGCCGCGCATGTCCTGCCGCTTGCGCTCACCGACGAGACCCGCATCCCAGCGCGAGGCGCGGTTGATGCCGCCCCAGGCAACTTGCTCTTCGGCGGTCACAAAGCACGGCACATCGTGCGGCACGGCGACGCGGTCGCGCCAGCTGCCGAGAGCGAAGCCGGAGATCAGCTCGGCCTCGACAGAGCGCCCGACCGCGTGTGAGCCCTGAGCCTTGTCGTAATAATGGTCGGTGACGCCGCCTACGAGGCGAAAACGGATGCCGCATTTCTCAAAGAACTTCAGCGCTTCCGGCGATCGGTCGACGAAAGCCGACAAGCGAGCCTCGTCCAGATTCCCGCCGCCGAGAAACCGCATGTAGGCGAGAACCTCGTCCTGGGTGTCGACATGTCCAGCGGCGTCAGCCAAATGGTTCCGGCCGACCCAGATCAGCCCGTAGGAATGGACCGTGCCGCCGCCGAGCTTCGGTGCCTTTTCGAGAACGATCGGCGTCAACCCCAGCGCCTCGGCAGCCAACGCCCCGGCCAGCCCCGCTATGCCGGAACCCAGGATGACGGCGTCATAGGAACCGCTGGCCGAGATCATCGGATCAATCTCCTCTCGAAAACCCCAGCCGACCGATCCCCGGGAGTTTCAATGCCGGGGCGGCGGCATCGATACCGAGAATGAGCCCCAGCAGGTTCAATTCGAAACCCTCCTTGGCGGCGACGAGGATCCCGGCGAGGCCGTACAAGGACAATTGGTAGCCCGAGCCGCTCGGCGCGAGCGCGAACGATGCGCCCCCCGGCAGAAAATCCTTGCCGACGGCGTTCGACGGCAGGTCGAGGCCCAGTTCAGGCACTTGTCGCGCGATATAGGCGAGAAACGTGTTGCTGTTCGGACCGGGCCAGGCCCGATAGGTGTGCGGATAAGGGTAGGCGGCGACGGCGTCGCGGACCTTATCGATCATCGCGTCGACGCCCGATCCGCGCCGTTCGAGCGCGATTTTCGGTTCGGCGCCGAACCAGTAATTGTCCGGCCCCATCCGGTCGACGCGCACCGCGGGGGCGCCACCCGCCACGCCAAAGCCGACCACCTCGTAGCGCGTATAGCGCGGCGCTCCGGTCGGCTTGACCGCGATCCAGGAGTGGACCGCAAAGACCCCGCGCCAGGAAACAGCGGGGGCGGTAAACACCAGGATCACGGCCTCTTGGGTCTCCACCGGGTCGGGAGCAAAACCGGTCGGATCGCGCCGCGCCTCATACCACGGCACTCCGCCGCGGGGGTCGGGCAGACAGACCTTCGCCAGCACAGGGGCAACGAAAAGTCCGAGCAGCAACAAAGCGATGAGATTCACGAGCCGACACTACGAATAACGACCACCGCAAGGATTAGCATCCGGGCGCGCGGTGCCGGCAAGTAGCAACGACGCATCAATCGGTTTGACACAGGGGCGAGTCGCTAGCAGCGTTGCGGGCCGGAACGCAGGAGGGGGCACAATGGCGGTCATCGGTCTCGAGATCAAATCGCGCCAGGCGCTTGCCGGCGGCCGGGAGTTCGGCGATGGCGGCCGCTTGCCCAGCTCGACGGCACCGCCCATTTCGCGGTGGACCCGGCGCATCCGCTGAACCGGGTCATCACCGATATCGATCTGGCGGCGCGCGCCGGTGACGGCCTGGTGCACTTCTCGGCGGATTTTCGCATCCTGACGCCCGAAGACCCCGAGCGCGGCAATCACCGCCTCTTATTCGACGTGCCGAACCGCGGCAACCGGCTGGCACTGGCGACATTCAACCGGGTTCCGCGGCCGATCAACCCGGGCGCGCCGACCGACCCGGGCGACGGCTTTCTGATGCGGCATGGTTATACCGTGGTGTGGTGTGGCTGGCAGCACGATGTGCCGGCGACGGAGGGGCTGATGCGGATCACGGTGCCGGAGGCACAACAAGCCGGCCATCCGGTCTCGGGCCGGCTGCTGGTGAGTTTCCAGCCGAACGCGGCGACCCAGGTCCAGCTCCTGTCCGACCGCGGGCACCGCGCCTACCCGAGCAACGACCTCGGCGACCCCGATGCGGCGCTGCTGGTGCGCGACGGCGCTGAAACTCCGCCGCGCGCGATCCCGCGGCGGGACTGGTCGTTTGCTCGGCTGGAAGCGGGGCGCGTCGTGCCCGACCCCAATCATGTCTATCTCGCCGCCGGGTTCGAGGCCGGCAAAATCTACCATGTCATCTATGCGACGACGGGCGCGCCGGTGATCGGGCTCGGCTTGCTTGGGGCGCGCGACATCATCGCGTTCCTGCGCCACGGTAGCGCGCCGGCCGGCAACCCCTGCGCCGGCGACATCCACCATGCCTATGCCTTTGGCGCATCGCAAAGCGGGCGCTATCTGCGCCAGTTCCTGTATCTCGGGCTCAACGAGGACGAAGCGGAGCGCATCGTGTTCGACGGCGTCTTGGTGCACATCGCCGGCGGCAAGCGCGGCGGCGACTTCAACCAGCGCTTTGGCCAGCCCTCGGCCTCGCTGCATCCGACGATGAGCAACGCCTTTCCGTTCAACGAGGCGGCGAGCACCGACCCGGTTACCGGAAAGAGCGACGGCCTGCTGGAACGACTGACGGCGCGCCGGCTTGTGCCAAAGATCTTCTTCACCAACTCGTCGACCGAGTATTGGCGGGGCGACGCCTCGCTGATCCACACCGACGCGACGGGAACCAGCGACGTCGCGCCAACCGCTTCCTCGCGCTTCTACCATCTCGCCGGGACGCAGCATTCGGCCGGGGATTTGCCGCTGAAGGATACCAACCCCGTCGATGGCACCCGTGGCCAGCAACTGATGAACTCGGTCGACTACAACCCGCTGCTGCGAGCCCTTCTCGTGCGAATGGACCGCTGGGTGAGCGCCGCCGAGGAGCCGCCGCCGAGCCGCTATCCGGCTCTCGCCGACGGCACGGCGGTCGATCCGCGACAGCTGAGGGGCCGGTTTACGGCTATCCCGGGTGTCGGGTTTCCGCCGCATCCGCCAGAGGTGGTGCGGCTCGACTTTGGCCCCGACGCCGCTTCCGGCATCGCGTCGATCCTGCCGCCCGTGGAAGACGAGCCTTACCCGCGTTTTGTCCCGGCGGTCGATCCGGACGGCAACGAGCTGACCGGCATCCGCCTGCCCGATGTGACCGTCCCGCTCGCCACCTATACCGGCTGGAACCTGCGCCACCCGCAGATGGGAGCGTCCGACCGGTTGACCAGCCTGATGGGATCGACGATCCCGTTCGCGGCGACCCGCGAGGCGCGCACGGAAAATGGCGATCCGCGCCGCTCGATCGAGGAACGCTATGCGAGCAAGGCGGCCTACCTCGACGAGGTGCGGGGCGATGCCGAGCGCCTGATCGCGGCGGGCTATTTGTTGGCGGAGGATCTGGAATGGGTCGTCGCCCAGGCGTCGCGGCGCTTCGAACTGCTGGCAACGGCGCGCGAGGCTGTAGCGGCAGGCGAATAGGGGCCCTCTATTCTTGCAAAATCATCAGCGGAGCAAGCGCATGCCGAAAGACCAGGCCGCGTCGGATCGAGGGCCGGGCGAAATGATGGGCAATGCCGGGCCGGGCATGCTGAAGGGCCTGCGGGTCGTCGAGATCGCCGACGAGCGCGCCGAATATACCGGGCTGTTGCTGGCCGGGCTTGGCGCCGAAGTGATCAAGATCGAGCCGCCCGAGGGCAACGCGACGCGGCGGATCGGGCCGTTCTTCGAAGATCGGCCCGGTCTCGAACGCTCGCTGTTTTTCTGGAACTACAACCGCAACAAGAAGTCGGTCGTGCTCGACCTGCAAGACGGGCGCAGTCACGAACACCTGCTGCGCCTCATCGAGGGCGCCGACATCCTCTTGGACGCCAGCTGTGGTGCGCTCAACACCGCGCTAGGGCTTGACCGCGACGCGCTCAATGCCCGCTTCCCCGCGCTGGTCACGGCGCGGATGACGCCGTTCGGCGATGACGGGCCATGGGTCGACTTCAAGGGCTCCGACCTGATCCATCTCGCCCTGGGCGGGGTGATGATGAATTGCGGTTACGACCCCGACCCCAACCTCGAATACGACACGCCGCCGATCGCACCGCAAATCTGGCATGCCTATCACATCGCCGGCGAGCAGCTGGCGACCGGGATCATCGCTGCCCTCATCCATCGCGAGAGGAGCGGCGAGGGGCAGGATGTCTCGGTGGCGATCCACGAGGCGGTGTCGAAGAACCCCGAGCAGGATTTGATGTACTGGGTCATGCGCCGTGTCCCGCTGTGGCGCCTGACCTGCCGCCACGCGTCTGAGGGGCCGAACCACTCGCCCAGCATCTGCCACACCAAGGACGGGCGCTGGTTCATCACCCACGGCATGGGCGCGCGCGACCTGAAGAACCTCGTGCCGCTGCTGTCCAAGTATAACGCACAGGCCGATCTGCAGCCGCCGCCGCCCGATACCGATCTCCGGGCACGACAGGTACCGGGAACGGCCGGCAGCGACGAAGCGCGCTCACACATGCTCGACGTGGTGCAGCGTTTTGTCCGCGCCTGGACCTACAAGGATATGCCGTGGCTCGAGGCGCAGAACGCTGGGCTGCTCTGGGCGCCGCTCAGGAAGCCGCACGAAAACGCGCTCGACCCGCACTGGCAGGCGCGCAAGACCTTTGCCGAGATCGAGCACCCCGAGCTCGGCCGCTCGTTCCCCTACCCGACCAGCAAGTGGCTCAGCAGCAAGACGAGTTGGCAGGTCGGCCGCCGCGCGCCGCTGCTCGGGGAGGACACCGAAGCGGTGCTCGGCGAGGCGGCAAGCCGGCCGAGCGTGCCGGCCAGCCCGCGCAAGGTCGAGAACCCGCGCATCTCGGCGCTGCACAACAAGCCGTTTCCGCTCCAGGGCATCAAGATTTTCGATTTCGCATGGTTTCTCGCCTCGGCCGGCGGCACCCGGTTTCTCGCGGCGATGGGCGCGGAAAGCTACAAGGTCGAGTGGAAGGACAATCCCGACACGCGGCTGGCGGGGATGGCGCCGGTCGGCGGCCGCGCCGCGCGCGACGCGGCGACCGGGCCGCTGCCGGGGGTCAAGGACCCCGACATGGGGGGCAATTTTCTCAACAAGAACTCCGGCAAGCGTGGCATCTCGCTCAACATCCGCCATCCCAAGGGCCTCCAGATCGCCAAGGACATGATCCGCATCTGCGATGTCGTGGCCGAGGGGTTCTCGCCCGGCGTCCTGCAGCGGCTGGGGCTGGGCTACGACGTGATGAAGTCGATCCGCCCGGACATCATCTACATCCAGCAATCCGGAATGGGCGCGCACGGCACCTATGGCCGGATGCGCACCGTCGGCCCGGTGGCGGCGGCGTTTGGCGGGCAGGCCGAAATGTCGGGACTGCCCGAGCCGGCGATGCCGGTCAGCTGGGGCTATTCCTATCTCGACTGGATGGGCGCCTACGGTTACGCGCTGGCCCTGCTCGGGGCGATCTACCATCGCGAGCGCACCGGCGAGGGCCAATGGATCGACGCCTCACAATGCGAGAGCGGCATCTTCCTCACCGGCGCGACAATCCTCGACTGGTCGGCCAACGAGCGCATCTTCCGCCGCTACGGCAACCGCTCGCCATACAAGCCGGCGGCGCCGCACGGCGCCTATCGCTGTGCCGACAAGGACCGCTGGATCGCGATCGCCTGTTTTACCGACGCGGAATGGCGCGGGCTGGCGCGGGTCGCCGAGCACGGCGAATGGCTCGACGACCGCCGCTTTGCAACGCTCGAAACCCGGCTCCAGCACCAGGATGCGCTCGATGCCGCGGTCGAGGCGTGGACGCGCACGCAAGACCGCTTCGACTGCATGATGAAGCTGCAAAAAGCCGGCGTTCCCTCTGGGGTCTGCCAGAACGCCGAGGACCGCGTCGATTCCGACCCGCAGCTGCGCCACCTGAAATGGCTCACCGAGGTGACCGGCACCAAGATCGGCACTTGGCCAATCTATGAGATCCCGATGAAACTCTCGAAGACGCCGGCCTATATCGGCGGCCCGATCAACCGTGGCGCTCCGTGCTATGGCGAAGACAATCTCTATGTGTTGACTGAGCTCTTGGGCCGCTCCTCGAGCGAAGTCCAACGGCTCGCCGAAGAGGGCGTCATCTAGACCGAAATCGGTTGAATTTCGATCATCCGGTCGTCATCCCCGGGCTTGACCCGGGGATCTCGTTGGGTTCCTCGGAGATGGCCGGGTCAAGCCCGGCCATGACGCCGAGAGGGCGATTGGGTCTGGACGGATGATACTCTAACCGCCTTGCCCGGCCTGACCGCGGGGGCATAGGTTCCGGATGCGCATCCGAGGACCGCGCGACACCAATAACCGAGGGACCGGCCGATGAAGCGGCAGTTGCACCTCAACCTGTTCATCCACAGCCGCGGCCATCACGAGGCATCCTGGCGGCATCCATCGTCGTCGCCGCTGCCCCTGACCGACATCTGCTATTACCAGGATCTGGCGCAGCGCGCCGAGGCGGCGTTGTTCGATTCGATCTTTTTCGCCGACCAGCTGGCGCTGGGCGGCGACGTCGCGCAGGCGCCGCGCACCTGGCTCGAGCCGATCACCGTATTGGCGGCGATCGCGGTCGCGACCAGCCGGGTCGGGCTCATTGCAACCGCCTCGACCACCTATACCGAGCCGTTCAACCTGGCGCGGCAATTCGCCTCGATCGACCACATCAGCAACGGCCGCGCAGCCTGGAACATCGTGACCTCGTGGCTGGCGAGCGCGGCGGAAAATTACGGCGGCCTCGGGCAGGTCAGCCATGCCGACCGCTACGCCCGCGGCGAAGAATTCATGGAGGTGGTGAAGGCCCTGTGGGACAGCTGGGGGCCGGATGCGGTGATCGACGACCGCGCGAACGGGGTCTACGCGCGGCGCGAGCGGATCAGATCGATCAACCATCGCGGCGATTTCTACACGGTTGCCGGACCGCTCAACCTGCCGCGCTGCCCGCAAGGCCGGCCGGTGCTGGTGCAGGCCGGCTCGTCCGATACCGGCCGCCGCTTTGCCGCGCGGCATGCCGACGCCGTGTTCACCGCCCATGTCGCGAAGGAAACGGCGCAGGAGTTTTACGCCGATCTGAAGGCTCTCGCGGCGGCCGAGGGGCGCGTGCCGGAGGAGGTGCTGATCCTGCCCGGCCTCAGCCCGATGATCGCCGCCACGGAAGCCGAGGCGCAGCGCCTGGCGCGCGAGGTCGACGATCTCAGCGATCCCGAGGTCGGGAGGAAGCGGCTGTCGGGCCGCTTTGGTGGCCATGATTTCTCGCATCTGCCGCTCGACCGGCCGCTCTCGACCGAAGATTTTCCCGCTCCCGAGACGGTCGAAGCGGCGCGCAGCCGCACCGAGGTGATCCTCAACCTGGTCAAGCGCGACAAGCCGACATTGCGGCAGTTGCTCGGCTATCTGGCCGGCGCGCGCGGCCATTTCGTCGCCGCCGGGACACCCGAACAGATCGCCGATCTGATCGAGGACTGGTTCAAGGGTGGTGCGGCGGACGGGTTCAACATCATGCCGCCCTTATTGCCGGCGCAGCTCGATGTGTTCGGCGCCGAGGTGATCCCGATCCTTCAGCGGCGCGGGCTGTTTCGCCGCGAATACGCGGGCACGATGCTGCGCGAGCATTACGGCCTCTCCTGGCCGGCCAGCGTCTTCGATGATGTGACCTGGAAGGCCGAGCTCAAGGAAGCGGCCGCCGGGGTCTGAAACCCAATCGCCTCGTCTGCCCTCGCGGGCGAACCGGGCAGGTGCCCGACATTTCGCTCGGGATTGCTGCACCGATTACGCTGTTGAGAATGTGGATCGGGAAACCCGTGCAGAATCTCTGATTTTTGCGCACACAGTCAATTTTGCTGCTGGCTTCCTATCTGGGAATAGCAGGAGAACTGCCGGCCGGCACCGGGGGCTGGTTGAAAAAAAGACGGTCGATCCCACGATGCGCCAAAACTCGAATTATTTCAAATGCTCGCTGACTCGTTCTCCCATAGCTCTTGATAACATCGGCAAGGTCCGCACCACACCATTTCGCGATCGTGTTGGCCACCAAAGCACGGTCTTCTTCTGGTGACACAAAACCCTTCGCCGCCTCCTTAAGACAAACTCCAGTTTCTTCGAGCGTTTCGACGGCGTGCCGATCCGTCAGCTTCTCAACGAATTCGACATCTTCTCCGAGGGGTAGCTCTGTGCTGCTGCAGAAGGGATTCATGACGAGCTGCGCAAGCGCGATAGATCGCGCCGACATAATCCGGGGGGCGTCGACGCCGCACTCGAAACCCCGATCGGCATAGCTATCTGCCATCTGTCGGGCAATTGTATTCGCGTCAGGACGATCGCCCGCAATGTAGGCGATCGGACAGCTTCGGCCGGGTATTATCTTCGAGACCACTAGCCAACTCCGCGCGATATTCAGAGAGCCGTTCCCTGAAACATTGAACCGCAAAATTGCCGCGAACGGCCTGCCGCCCCGCAGTCGCCATTCGATCTTTGAGCCGGCTTCATTGAAGGAGAGGAAAGTCTGCGGAGCGGCAGGACAGGCGGGAGCCGGATAGGACACCATCATTCGATCGTCGAAACGCTCGACATCGACCGCGATGGTGCCTAGGCCCGCGCATTTGTATCGACTGTAGTTCCCTTCCTGCCGCGTCTCCATGAGCTCGCAAGTGGCGAGGTTAAGATCGGTATAGAGGCTGGATGTACTGACGCCGGCAGGCACCTGCGCGATGGCAAGCCGGGCAAGAGCCACAGACAGGCTCAAGCACATCAGAACCGGGAGCGCACGCTCATGGGCGAAAAGTCCCCGCCCGACGAAGGGCATCATCCCCTCCCACATTTATTGCGCCCATTCTAATCGCGGAGCCGGTCTTCTAGGAAATCGGCGCGCCGGTCACTACTTGTCTTCGGCAGCTTCTTTTTAGCGGCTGAATCTCGCCGGCATCGGGCAACATGGTACCATTGCGCGGCTCATCGAGGGCGGCCACCTTGGCTCAAAAGATCGTAGATCAGAAAGCTGTCGATGTGGCAACGCTCGCTCAGCGCATGGTCTCGCAATATTTCAGTCACGTTGCGGCGATGCATGTCGCGCGCGATCCGCGCGCAGAGACGTTACGCCCGCACATCGAGCCGGGACAGATTGTGCCGGTTCTCAAGATTCCGCGTGGCGACGGCAACGCGATGATAATGTCGTTTGATCACTATTTAGCGGAGGGTCGCAAGCCGGAAACTCGCGAAGACTTCGATAGAGTATGGCTCATGGGTGCGTTATTAATGGTTGGCGATGCGCTCGGCGCGAATGGTTATTTTGGACATGCACCAGAAGCAGAAATAATACGGCATCTACGAAATGGCATTGCACATGGGAACCGGTTTGAATTTAAATCTTCTGTGAAGAACAGAGCTACGGGTAAACTAAATTATCCGGCGAACATTTTCCGGTATGCAGCACAGCAGGCGATGCCAACGCACGAAATAGACACTAACCTACAGGGAACGGCAGTGTTGTTTGGTTGGGGAGGTCCGGATTCGATTGTCGATTGCCTTACCGTGCTCGGCGTTCACCTCTGGAATGTGGGCCATGGCATACCGACTCCTTAATTGACTACGAAGGGTCGGCGACGGCCTGGACTAGATGTTGTGTTCTTGCAGGTCCGCTCGTCCGAGCCGACGGCCGCATAAGTGCCATTCTGGAAACCCGCACCGCAGACCCCGCCCGTGCGAAAATCTTGATTTATGCACAAGCGGGAGTGTGGGTTGAGCCCAGGGATCCCGGATGGCAGAAATCGACGGAAAGCGGACCACTCCCCCTCGCCGATGGTTTCTTGAAAAAGCAAATTTGCGGTCTATATGTCGAAAACAGCAATTTGGATGAACCCGAGGCAGTCCCAGACCGCGATTGAGGATTCCCTGCTAAATTGCGAAAAATTCCCTGGTCTGAGGGAATTTCGCGGGTGCGCCGCGGCGCCGGTTCTGCGGCGGGCCGAATGGCCTGTGGCCGCGCCACCGGTCGCTCCGATTGGGTTTTGACCCTAATTCACCGCGACCGCGGATGTACCCATAGCGGTTCCGAGCCCAAACCCGCAGAACGGTAAGTCAGGCGATGCAACCCGCGCGGGATTTCCGCTAAGATCGGCCGATGGCTCGGGCAGAGACGGCGCCGCTGCGGCGCGGCTGGACCACCGGCGCCTGCGCCGCGGCGGCGGCGCGCGCCGCCTTTGCCGCGCTGTTGACCGGGCGCTTTCCCGATCCGGTCACGATCCGCCTGCCGCGCGGCCAGGCGCCGAGCTTTCCCCTCGCGCTCGCCGAGCAAGGCGATGGATTTACCCGCGCCGGCATCATCAAGGATGCCGGGGACGACCCCGACGTGACGCAGGGCGCGCTGATCGTCGCCGAGCTGGCCTGGGCCGAGCCGGGATCGGGGATCGGCTTTCGCGCCGGCGAGGGGGTCGGCACGGTGACCCGGCCCGGCCTCCCGTTGGCGGTCGGCGAGCCGGCGATCAACCCGGCGCCGCGCGCGATGATCCGCGACGCGCTCGATGATGTCGCCGAGGCGAACGGCGCGGCCTTCTCGCCGGAGGCGGGGCCCGATGTCACCGTCACGATCGCGATCCCCGGCGGCGAGCGCCTCGCCCTGCGGACGATGAACGCGCGGCTCGGGATCGAGGGCGGGCTGTCGGTGCTCGGCACGACCGGGATCGTCGTGCCCTATTCCTGCGCGTCGTGGATCCACGCGATCCACCGCGGCATCGATGTCGCCCGCGCCGCCGGGCTCGACCACATCGCGGCGGCGACCGGAACGACATCGGAGCGCGCGGTGCAACGGCTCTACGGTCTGCCCGAGCACGCGCTGATCGATATGGGCGATTTTGCCGGCGGCCTGCTCAAATACCTGCGCCGCCACCCGGTCGCGCGGCTGACCCTGGCCGGCGGCTTCGCCAAATTCGCCAAGCTCGCTTCCGGTCATCTCGATCTGCATTCGAGCCGGAGCCGGGTCGATGGCGCCCAGCTCGCGCGCCTCCTTGTCGCGGTCGGCGCCGAACGGGGGGCGGTCGCCGCCGCGGGCAGCAGCGACAGCGCCGCGGAAATTCTTGCCATCGCCGACGAGCAAAAAAGCGCGCTCGCCGAGGCGGTGGCGCGCCAGGCGCGCGAAGTCGCGCTGGCGACGCTCTCGGGCCGCACCCTTGTCGAGGTTGCGATCGTCGACCGCGCCGGCGATTTCCTGGCGCTGGTGGGTGCGGAGACGGTGGCATGACCCCCCGGCACCTGCTGATCCTCGGCGGCACTGGCGAAGCGGCGAGACTGGCGCGCGGCGCGCTCGCCCGCTTTGGCGACCGGATGGCGGTAACGACGGCGCTGGCCGGCCGGACCCGGCGTCCGGGACCGATCGCCGGGCAGGTGCGGATCGGCGGGTTCGGCGGGGCGGCGGGGCTGGCGCTTTACCTGATCGAGCGCGAAATCGATTGCCTGATCGACGCGACCCACCCGTTCGCCGCCGTGATTTCGCGCGCCGCCCGGCTGGCCGCCGAGCGGACCGAGGTGCCGCGGCTGTTGCTGCGGCGCCCGCCCTGGCGTCGCCACCCGCTCGATCGCTGGATCGAGGTCGACAGCGTCGAGGGGGCCGCCCGCCTGGTCGGGCAGGTCGGCCGGCGCGCCTGGCTGACCGTCGGGGCCGGTGCGCTCGCCGCTTTCGCCCCGGCAGCCGGGGTGCATTTCGTCGTGCGCCTGATCGATCCGCCGCGCGAGGATTTGCCGCTCCGCCTCCACGAGGTGGTGCTCGGCCGCGGACCCTTCAGCCTCGCCGAGGAACGGCGCCTGATCCAGCGTTGCGCGATCGACGTGCTGGTGTGCAAGGCGAGCGGCGGGGCCGCCACCGAAGCAAAGCTGATCGCCGCGCGCGAGCTCAATCTTCCGGTTATCATGGTGCGGCGCCCGCCGCCCGAACCGGGCCGCGCCGTCGAGACGGTCGAGGCTGCGCTCGACTGGCTCGCCGGTCTCGAGGATCTGGCGCAAGCGAAGCGGATGTCATGACGGCACGCGGAACCCGGCTCCCTGCTCGACTCCTTTGCCGCGCAGCGCTTGTGCTGCTGCTGTCGGCGGCCAGCGCCCACGCCTATGAGGATGTCGCGGACGCGGCGGCCCATAACGACGCCTTTCAGGTGCGCGAGCTGGTCGCCAGCGGAACCAACCCCAACGGGATCGACGACACCGGCCGCACCGGTCTGCAGATCGCGGCGATCAACGGCAATCTGCAGATCGCGGCGATCCTGCTGAAGGCCCAGGCTCATCTCGACCTCAAGGACAAGCTCGGCAATACCGCGCTGCACTACGCCGCCGATCGCGGCCATGTCGAGATGGTGCAGCTGCTGCTCGATGTCGGGGCCGCGCTCGATCCGCAGAACAAGAATGGCATGACGCCGCTGATGGTCGCGGCGAGCCGCGGCAATGCCGCGATCGTCCAGGCGCTGCTCGCCAAGGGAGCGAACGTCCGCAAGACCGATTATACCGGGCGCGACGCGGTCGGTTGGGCCGCCGAGAGCCGCCGACCGGCGGTCGTCCAGCTGCTCCAGCGCGCCGCGGCCGGGCACTGAGCCGAGGATCGGCCGTCAGCTGGCTTGACGCTCAGGTCGGATAATCGTCACGGTGGAACCCCGGGCATGGAGCGGGGGCGGGATTATGGAATTCGGCATCTTCAATCTGATGGGCGCGCGCGAGGCGGACAGGTCTGCGGCGCAGGTCTTCGCCGAGGTCGCCGAGCAAACCCGGCTCGCCGACGAGCTCGGCTATACCATCGCCTGGTTCGCCGAGCATCATTTCTCGAATTACTGCCTGTGCGCTTCGCCCTTGATGATGGTCGCGCATTGCGCCGCGATCACGCAGAAGATCCGGCTCGGCACCGCTGTTGTAGTGTTGCCGCTCTACAACCCGGCGCGGCTCGCCGCCGAGATCGCGACCGCCGACGCGCTGTCGGAGGGGCGCCTCTCGCTCGGCATCGGCGCCGGCTATCAGCCCTACGAATTCGAGCGATTCGGCGTCGATATCAAAGCAAATCTGGAGATGACCGAGGAGGTCTGCGAGATCCTCGATCTGGCGTTCAGCCGGGATTTCTTCAGCTTTACCGGCAAGCACTACCAGATGCCGGAGACCCACATCCCGGCGCGCCCGGTGCAAAAGCCGGTGCCGATCTATGTCGCCGGCCACACGCAGGCAATGTTCCGCGCCGCGGCGCGGAACGGCTACAGGGTGTTGTCGTCGGGCCGGGTCGGTGGCGCCAAGCTATTGGCCGAGCAATACGCCGACATCGAGGCGGCATTTGCCGCCGAGAAGAAGCCGCTCGCCAGCGCGCACATCACGGTCAACCGGTTCTGCCACATCACCGACAGCAGAGAGGAGGGCATGCGCTTTGCCGAAAACGCGCGCTACCAGTCGCGGCTCGCCTCGAGCCTGCGGCGCCGGCAGGAGGTCATGCAGGGCACCGTGTTGGTCGATGTGCCGTTCCCCGACGAGCCGCCGCTCGAGCAGATCCACAATGATCTGTTGATCGGCGATGTCGACACCGTGGCCGAGAAGCTCCTCGCCGAGATCGCCGCGACCCACCCCGTGCATGTGTGCTTTTCGTTCAAGGTCGGCGACACCCCGCACAAGGCGGCGATGCGCTCGATGGAGCTGATGATCGGCGAGGTCAAGCCGCGGGTCGAGCGCGCCCTCGGGCGCCTTGCGGCGGAGTGATCAGGCAACCCCGTACTGCTTGAACCACGCGAGCATCCGGGTCCAGCCGTCTTTGGCCGCCTCGGCGCGGTAGCTCGGGCGGTAATCGGCGTTGAAGCCGTGCGGCGCGTCGGGATAGATCTTGAACTGGCAGGTCTTACCGGCGGTCTTGCACGCTGCGGCCATGCGCTCGACGCTTTCGACCGGGATGCCCTGGTCGGCGCCACCGTAAAGCCCGAGCACCGGGCATTTCAGGTCGGCCGCCAGATCGATCGGGTATTTCGGCTGCAATTCAGTGCGCGGCCGGTCGATCGGCCCGTACCAGGCGACCGCCGCCTTGAGCGCAGGATTATGCGCGGCGTAGAGCCAGACCGGTCGCCCGCCCCAGCAGAACCCGGTGACCGCAAGCTTGGCCGTGTCGGCCTCTCCGGAGGTCTTCGCATAGGCCACCGTCGCGTCGAGGTCCGCGATCACCTGCGCATCCGGCACCTTCGAGACCACCTCGGCGACGAGTTTCGGAATATCCGCGTATTTCGCCGGGTCGCCCTGGCGCGCGTAAAGCGCCGGCGCGATCGCGAAATAGCCCGACTTGGCAAAGCGCCGGCACAGATCCTGGATGTGCTCGTGCACGCCGAAGATCTCCTGGACGACGAGCACCGTTGCGAACGGCACGCCCTTATCGGGCATCGCGCGGTAGGCCGGCATCTCGCCATCGGCGGTTTTCACCTTGACTTCGCCGGCGACCAGGCCGGCATCGTCGGTGGTGATCGTCTGCGCCGAGACCGGCTGGACCGACAGCGCAAACCCGCTGGCCAGCGAGGTCGCGACAAATCCACGCCGCGACCAGCGGCTCTTCGGCACCAGGCCTTCGAGTTCAGGTTCGACCAGATCCATGTATCCTCCCCTTCGGCGCAGTTTCGCGGCGGAGGATAAGGAGCGAGAGGCCGAGGGGAAAGCCCCGCTCGCGCAAAGGTGAAGAGGACGCTAACCCGCCTGGCGCGCCGCAGCCGCATTCGTGACGCGGCGCTTCAGCCGGCGCATTTCGGGCGACAATCTGCTGTCGGCGGCAGCCTTCAGGAACGCGTCGATACCGCCCTTGAACTCGATCGTGCGGATCGCCGACGTCGAGAGGCGCAGGCGGATCGGCCCCAGTGCGTCGGACAACAGCGAAATCGTCTGCAGATTCGGCAGAAAGCGCCGCTTTGTCTTGATGTTGGAATGGCTCACATTGTGGCCGACCTGGACACCTTTGCCGGTGACGGGGCATTTGCGGGCCATCGGGCGCCTCATTCAGCAACAGCGGTTAAACGCCGGCGGTTTCTAGGCCGGGGTCGTTCGGGGGTCAAGCGCGGCGACGTCTTCGGGACTGCGCGAGCCGACATCAGCGTAACTTGCGCTAATATTATGAAATCTGACATTGGCCACGTGCCGGACCGGTCCCGATGCTGCTGATCCCCTGCCCGTGGTGCGGGCCGCGCGACGAAATTGAGTTCCGCTGTGGCGGCGAGGCGCATATCGCGCGGCCGGCCGACCCCGAGGCACTCGATGATGCCGCCTGGGCGGAATATCTGTTCATGCGCGCCAACCCGAGGGGCCTCCTCGCCGAGCGCTGGGTGCACAGCGCCGGGTGCCGGCGCTGGTTCAACCTCGTGCGCGACACCCCCTCGCACCGCATCGTTGCGTCCTACCGGATCGACGAGGCCCCGCGGGGACCAGGCGGCGTCCGGCGGGCTGGCTCGTGACCCAGCCGTTGCGCCTGCCGACCGGGGGCATGATCGACCGGAGCCGGCTCCTCGACTTTCGGTTCGACGGACACGCCTATCAGGGCCATCCCGGCGACACGCTGGCTTCGGCTTTGCTCGCCAACGGCGTGCGGCTCGTCGGCCGCAGTCTCAAGTACCACCGCCCGCGCGGCATCGTCTCGGCCGGGGCGGAGGAGCCCTCGGCGCTCGTTCAGCTCGAAACCGGCGCCCAAACCGAGCCGAACCGCCGGCCGACTGAGATCGCGCTCTACGACGGGTTGCGGGCTGCCAGTCAGCATGCCTGGCCGAGCCTCGGCGCCGATCTCGGCGCGCTCGCTGGATTTCTCGGCCCGCTATTGCCGGCCGGGTTCTACTACAAGACCTTCATGCAGCCGCGCGCCCTCTGGGTGAGGATCTGGGAGCCGCTGCTGCGTCATATGGCTGGGCTCGGCCGGGCGCCGTCATCGCCCGATCCCGCGCGCTACGACAAATGCCACACCCATTGCGACGTTCTCGTGGTCGGCGGCGGACCCTCTGGGCTTGCCGCGGCGTTGGCCGCCGGCAGCAGCGGTGCCCGCGTGATACTGGCCGACAGCGATGCGATGTTCGGCGGCGCCCTCCTGCACCGCTCCTACCGGATCGGCGGCGGCGAGGGCAGCACATGGGCGCAGCGAGCGGTCGCCGAGCTGGCGGCGCTGCCCGAGATGCGGCTGTTGCCCGCGGCCACGGTCACCGGCCATTACGACGGCAATTACCTGATCGCGGTCGAACGGGTCGGCGAGCGGCTTGGTCCCGCGGCGCCGGCCGGCCTGCCCCGCCAGCGCCTCTGGCACATCCGGGCGCGACGGGTCGTGCTGGCGACCGGCGCCCTGGAGCGCCCGCTGGTTTTCGCCGACAACGACCGCCCCGGCATCATGCTGGCCAGCGCCGCCCTGAGCTATCTCACCCGCTACGCGGTCATACCCGGAAGGCGCGCGGTGCTGTTCGCCGATAATGATGATGCCTATGCGCTCGCCCCCGCGCTGGCCGCAGCCGGCATCCCGCTCGCCGCGATCGTCGACCCGCGCACCGATCCCGGCGCGGAGGTGCGGCCGCTGGTCGCCGGCATGCCGCATTATCCGGCGCACCGCGTCGTCGCGACGGCGGGCCGCAGGGCGCTGCGCCGGGTGTGGCTGGAGCCGATTGCCGGCGACGGCCGCAGCACCGCCATCGATTGCGATCTGCTCGCTGTTTCCGGCGGGTGGAACCCGACCCTCGGTCTCTACGCGCAGGCCCAAGGCCGGCTGCGCTTCGACGAGCGGCTCGCCGCCTTTGTGCCTGACAGCATCGACGCGGCTGTCGAATGCGCCGGAGCGGCGCGCGGCAGCTTCTCGCTGCGCGCCTGCCTCGCCGAAGGCAGCGCTGCCGGGGCCCGCGCCGCCGCGCTGTGCGGCTTCGCCAGGGAGCCGCCGGCGCTGCCGCAGGTGGAGGACAGCGCGGAGAGCGCGCCGGCACCGCTCAGGCTCGCGCTGTCGTCGAAGAGCGCGAGCCGCGCCTTCATCGATCTGCACAATGATGTGACGGCGGCCGACATCGCGCTCGCCGCCCGCGAAGGCTACGAAGCGAGCGAGCATGCGAAGCGCTATACGACGCTCGGCATGGGCACCGACCAGGGCAAGACCGGCAATACCGCCGGCCTGGCGCTGCTCGCAGCAATGACCGGACGCAGCGTCGCCGAGACCGGCCCGACCACCTTTCGCCCACCTTACGTGCCGATCGCCTATGGGCTCCTCGCCGGGCGCGAGCACGGCCGTCTCGCCGACCCGGTGCGGCTCACCCCGTTGCATGATTGGCACGTCGCCGCCGGCGCGGTGTTCGAGGATGTCGGGCAATGGAAGCGGCCGCGCTATTACCCGCGCGAGGGCGAAGACATGAATGCGGCGGTGCGGCGCGAATGCCTCGCGGTGCGCGACTGGGTTGCGCTGTTCGACGCCTCGACGCTCGGAAAGATCGAAGTCGCCGGGCGCGATGCGGCGAGGTTTCTCGACCGCATCTACATCAATCATTGGCAAAACCTGGCGATCGGGCATTGCCGCTACGGAGTTATGTGCCGCGACGACGGAATGGTGTTCGACGATGGTGTCGGGACCCGCCTCGCACCGGACCGGTTCTTCCTGACGACGACGACCGGCAATGCCGGCGCGGTGCTCGATTGGCTCGAAGAGTGGCTGCAGACCGAATGGCCCGACCTCGACGTGTTCTGCACCTCGCTGACTGAAGAATGGGCGAACGCGACGCTGGCCGGCCCACGGGCGCGCGAGGTGCTGGGCGCGCTGGCGCCGGGTCTCCCGCTCGACCGCCGCCAATTCCCGTTCATGCGGATGCGCGCAGCGGAGATCGCCGGCATTCCGGCGCGGATCTTCCGGGTCAGCTTCTCCGGCGAATTGAGCTACGAGATCAACGTGCCCGCCGATTATGGCCTCCATTTGTGGGAACACCTGATCGCCGCCGGCACGCCCTATGGCATTACCCCCTACGGCACCGAGGCGATGCACGTGCTGCGCGCCGAGAAGGGCTACATCGCGGTCGGCCAGGAGAGCGACGGCTCGGTCACCCCGATCGATCTTGGGCTCGGCGCGCTTGTCGCGCGCGACAAGGACTTTCTTGGCCGCCGTTCGCTCCAGCGCAGCGACACCGCGCGTCCCGACAGGCAGCAGCTGGTCGGCCTCTTGCCCGACATCCCGGACGAGGTCTTGCCCGAGGGCGCCCAGCTCGTCGCGCAGCCGGGCGGGACCCCGCCCGTCGCAATGATCGGCCATGTGACCTCGACCTACTTCGGGGCGCGCCTTGGTCGCAACTTTGCGCTGGCGTTGGTCGAGGCCGGCCGCTCGCGCCACGGCGAGCCGGTCTGGGCGGCGCTCGCCGACCGCATCGTAGCCGCGCATATCTGCCCGCCCACCTTCTACGATCCCGACGGCCACCGCCGCGATGGCTGACCCCGGCGCGAGCTTGCTTTTCCGCCACGCGCTGGTGCGCTACGATGATCTTGTGCCGAGCAATCTGCATCAAACCATCGGGTCGGTCGGCGCGGGCCTTGCGCCGGACGCCGCCATGTTGCGGGCCGAAGAGGCGGCGACGACCGATGTGACCACGGGCGATCGCATTCCGGCATCGCGGCAGATGCTGCCGAGCTATGCCGCACTCGACCTCGGGACCAACAACTGCCGCCTTCTGATTGCGCGCCGCACCGTGGGCCTTCAGCCCACGGGTTTGTCCCGTGGGGGCGGGTTTCGCGTGATCGATGCGTTTTCGCGGATCGTGCGGCTTGGGGAAGGCCTTGCGGCGAGCGGCGGACTCTCTGAGGCGGCGATGGCGCGCACGATCGAGGCGCTCAAGATATGTGCCGGCAAGATCGGCCACCGCAAAGTCGCGCTCGGCCGCTATGTCGCCACCGAAGCGTGCCGGCAAGCCGCAAATTGCGCCGATTTCCTCGCCGAGGTGCGCGATCGGGTCGGCATCGAGCTCGAGATCATCTCGACCGCCGAGGAGGCGCGGCTCGTCGTCACCGGCTGTGCGCCGCTGCTGCACCCGCGCATCCCGTATGCCATTGTGTTCGACATCGGCGGCGGGTCGACCGAGATCGTCTGGCTGCGGCAGGCCAGGCCGCACGGCCGGCAGGCGCGGCTGGAGATACTCGGCTCGGTGTCGTTACCGTTCGGCGTCGTGACCTTTACCGAGCGCTTCGGCGGGATCGAGGTGACGCCGGCGAGCTATCGCGCGATGGTCGCCGTGGCCGAGACAGCGCTCTTACCCTTCGAGCGGAGCCACGGCATCCGGCGCCAGGTCCGCGCCCGCCAGGTGCAGATGCTCGGCAGCTCGGGCACGGTGACAACGCTCGCCGGCGTGCACCTTGCGCTGCCGCGCTACATCCGCGCGATGGTCGACGGCAGCATGCTGACCTTCGACCAGATCGAGCTGGTCTCGCGACATCTGGCCGGCCTCGACATCGCGGGCCGCGCCGCCAGCCCCTGCGTCGGGCGCGAGCGCGCCGATCTGGTGCTGAGCGGCTGCGCCATCCTCGACGCGATCTGCGCGACCTGGCCGGTCGGCCGGCTGCGCGTCGCCGACCGCGGCATCCGCGAAGGCATCCTGTTCGACCTGATTTACGGTCGCGACGAGACCGCCGTCTGAGATTGGGCGAGGCGCGATGCGTCCATCGAGACGCCGGCAGAGCCTGTCCTCGGGCCGGCCGGAGGCCGTGGGCGGCTTCCTCAGGATGAGGTATGTCTTTGATGCCCCACAAAAACCTTCGTCATCCAGAGGAGCATCCCCCAGGGGGTGCGTCTCGAAGGACGCACAGGGCCGATGCAGGATAGTTAAGCCAATGGCGCGGGCTAGTGGCGGTCGCGGGTCGGGAAGCCGACCGCTCGCGGTCCGAGTCAAGAGCGCGCGCCGCCGCAAGCCCTCCTCGAAGGAATGGCTGACGCGCCAGCTCAACGACCCGTATGTCGCCGAGGCGCGCCGCCTCGGCTATCGCTCGCGCGCCGCCTTCAAGCTGATCCAGCTCGACCAACGCTTTCGCCTGCTGGCTCCCGGCCGGCGTGTCGTCGACCTCGGCTGCGCCCCCGGCGGCTGGACCCAGATCGCCGCCGCGCGGGTCGGGCCGCGGGGCAAGGTGCTCGGCATCGATCTGCTGGCGACCGACCCGATCGCCGGCGCGAGCCTCTTGACCGGCGATTTTCGCGACCCCGCCATCGCGCTGAACATCCGCGACGCGCTCGGCGGGCCGGCGGATCTGGTGCTGAGCGACATGGCGGCGCCGGCGACCGGCCATGCCGCAACCGACCACCTGCGCATCGTCGCGCTGGCCGAGGACGCCTTCGCCTTTGCCGAGACGCTCCTCAAGCCGGGCGGGGCGTTCGTCGCCAAGGTTTTCCAGGGCGGCAGCGAAGGCGCCTTGCTCACCGCGCTCAAACAAGCCTTCGCCGAAGTGCGCCACGCCAAGCCCGCCGCGAGCCGCGCCGAATCGGCCGAGACCTACGTCGTCGCGCGCGGGTTTCGCGGCGGCGCATAGCCGCAGCGATCACGGGGTTAGCTGCGGGAACTGGACCCCCGGCCCCGCCCGCCCTACATAAGCCACCACCCAACAATCCTCCGAGTGCTGGCGCGATGGAAATCCGGCAGGCTTTGACATTTGACGATGTGATGCTCGTCCCCGCCGCGTCGAGCATCATGCCGGGCGAGACCGACACCAGGACGCGCATCACCCGCGAGATCGAGCTGGGCATCCCGCTGATTTCGGCGGCGATGGATACGGTGACCGAAGGCGCGCTCGCGATCGCGATGGCCCAGGCGGGCGGGCTTGGCGTCATTCATCGCAACATGCCGATCGACCAGCAGGCGGCCGAAGTCCGCAAGGTCAAGAAGTTCGAGGCCGGGATGGTGGTCAACCCGGTCACGATCCACCCGGACGAGACGCTCGCCGACGCGCTGCGCCTGATGGCCGACAACAAGATCTCGGGCATTCCGGTGGTGGAGCGCGACAATGGCCGCCTCGCCGGCATCCTGACCAACCGCGATGTGCGCTTTGCCAGCGATCCGGGGCAGCCAGTCGCCGAACTGATGACCAAGGACAAGCTGGTCACGGTGCGCGAGAATGTCTCGCGCGAGGACGCCAAGCGTCTGTTGCATCAGCACCGCATCGAAAAGCTGGTGGTCGTCGACGAGGGCTATCGCTGCACCGGCCTCATCACCGTCAAGGACATCGAAAAGGCGCAGCTTTTCCCCAATGCCAGCAAGGACGAGCACGGTAGGCTGCGCGTCGCGGCCGCCGCCGGCACCGGCAAGGGCGAGCTTGAACGCGCCGAGACGCTGTTTGCCGCCGGGGTCGACATCATGGTCGTCGACACCGCGCACGGCCATTCCTCGCGCGTCCTCAAGGCGGTCAACGAAATCCGCCGGATGTCGAACTACACCCAGGTCATCGTCGGCAATGTCGCCACCGCCGAGGGCGCGCTGGCAGTGATCGAAGCCGGCGCCGACGCGGTCAAGGTCGGCATCGGCCCGGCCTCGATCTGCACCACCCGCATGGTCGCCGGGGTCGGGGTGCCGCAATTCACCGCGATCGTCGACGCGGTCGAGGAATGCCGGAAGCACGGCGTCCCGGTGATCGCCGATGGCGGCATCAAATTTTCCGGCGACCTCGCCAAGGCGATCGCCGCCGGTGCCGATTGCGCGATGCTCGGCTCGCTGTTCGCCGGCACCGACGAGAGCCCGGGCGAGGTGTTCCTCTACCAGGGGCGCAGCTATAAATACTACCGCGGGATGGGCTCGATCGGGGCGATGGCTCGCGGCTCGGCCGACCGCTATTTCCAGCAGGAAGTCACCGACACGCTAAAGCTGGTGCCCGAAGGGGTCGAAGGCCGCGTCCCCCACAAGGGTCCGGTCGGCAACATCATCTACCAGCTGATCGGCGGATTGCGCGCGGCGATGGGCTATACCGGCAACCGCACGATCGCCGAGATGCAGAAGAACTGCACCTTTGTGCGGATCACCAATGCGGGGCTGCGCGAATCTCATGTCCACGACATCGCGATCACCCGCGAGGCGCCGAACTACCGGCAGGATATGTGAGAGCTACTCGGCCGTCATTCCGGGGCGCCGTGCAGCGGCGAACCCGGAATCCAAGATCACAGGCCGGTGTGCATGGATTCCGGGTTGCCGCGCTGCGCTTGGCCCCCGGAATGACAAATGGAGAAGGCGGCATCAGCCGCGGAATAACGGCGTGACACCGGGGGCCCGCGCCGCCGCCGCCGTTGACATCTTGACCGGGATCGAGACCGGCGAGCGGCCGGCCGACGACATCGCCGCCGATTATTTCCGGCGGCGCCGCTATATTGGCGCCAAGGACCGGACGCAGATTTCTGCCCATGTTTATGGCGTGCTGCGCCACCGCGCCGCGCTCGACTGGTGGATCGCGCGGGCGTCGCACGGTGATGTTACAGCGGGGGCGCGCAGCCGGATGATCGCCGCGCTGCTGATCGCCGACGGATGGACACAAGACGATCTCGCGGCGAATTTTGACGGTGACCGCTTTCGCCCGACGCCGCTGGCGCCGGCCGAGGCGAGGCTCGCGCGCGGCCTCCACGGCCGCACGCTGACCCATCCCGAAATGCCGCGCGCGGTCGCGAACGGCATGCCGGATTGGCTGGAACCCTATCTCGCCAGCGTATATGGCCGTCACCTCGAAGACGAGATGGCGGCGCTCAACCTGCCCGCCCCGCTCGATCTGCGCGTCAACACCCTCAAGACCGATCGCGACGGTGCGCGGCGTGCCCTCGCGGCCGAGCATGTGGTGGCCGCGCCGACCCCGTGGTCGCCGCTCGGGCTCCGGCTCAAGCACCGCGCGCCGCTCGCCGCAACAGCCGCTTTCAAGGAGGGGCTGATCGAGGTGCAGGACGAGGGCTCGCAGCTGGCCGCGCTCCTCGCCGATGCACGGCCCGGCATGCGGGTCGTCGATTTCTGCGCCGGCGCCGGCGGCAAGAGTTTGGCGCTCGCCGCCCAAATGCAGAACCGGGGCAAGCTCGTCGCCTGCGATGTCGCCGACTGGCGGCTCGAACGCGCGGGGCGGCGGTTGCGCCGCGCCGGGGTCAGCAATGTCGAGCGCCGCGCGCTGGCGGATGAGCGCGACCCCTGGGTCAAGCGCCATGCCGCCAATAGCAAAGGTGGGGGCTTCGACCGGGTGCTGGTCGACGCGCCCTGTCTCGGCATCGGCAGTTGGCGCCGCAACCCGGACGGCAAATGGCGCGCGACGCCGCGGGACCTCGCCGAGCTTGTCCTGCGCCAGCGCAACATCCTCCTGAGCGCGGCGCGGCTGGTAAAGCCGGGCGGGCGCCTCGTCTATGTCACCTGTTCGCTGTTGCGCGAGGAAAACGAGGCGCAGGCCGAGGGGTTTCTCGCCGCGTCGTCCGAGTTCGCGCTCTATCCGGCGGCGCGCGCCTGGCAGGAGACGATCGGCGGGCGTTGCCCGGGAGGCGAGGATTATCTGCGCCTCACCCCGGCGCGGCACGGCACCGACGGCTTTTTCGTCGCCCAGTTCGAGCGCTGCGCCGCGAGCAAAGTCCCCCACCTCACCCCAACCCTCTTCGCCCCCGAGGGCGGAGAGGGAGACGCGGCCGAATCTAGCTTCCCCTCTCCGCCCTTTAGGGGGGAGAGGGAGGGGCCCATTGCGCAGCAATCGGAGGGTGAGGTGGGTCGTACCGTCGATCGGGATCCCAAGCCATGACCGCCACCATAACCGACAAGATCCTGATCCTCGATTTCGGCAGCCAGGTGACCCAGCTGATCGCGCGCCGGGTGCGCGAGAACGGCGTCTACTGCGAGATCTGGCCCTACACGGCAAGCGAGGAGGCGATCCGCGCCTTCGCGCCGCGTGGGATCATTCTGTCGGGTGGGCCGGCCTCGGTCACCCAGGCGACGACGCCGCGCGCTCCCGACATCGTGTTTCGCTCGGGGCTCCCGGTGCTGGCGATCTGCTACGGCATGCAGACGATGTGCGCCCAATTGGACGGCCGGGTGACCTTGAGCGACCACCAGGAATTCGGCCGCGCCTTTATCGACGTGACGGACCAGTGCCGTCTGTTCGAGGGGCTGTGGCCCAAGGGCGCGCGCGAGCAGGTGTGGATGAGCCACGGCGACAAGATCGACGCCCTGCCGCCCGGCCTGCGGCCGGTCGCCGTCAGCGACGCGGCGCCCTTTGCCGCGATCGCTGACGACGAGAGGCAGCTTTACGGTGTCCTGTTCCACCCCGAGGTCGTGCACACCCCGCAGGGCGGCAGGCTGTTGCGCAATTTCACCCATCATGTCTGCGGCTGCGCTGGCGATTGGACGATGGCGGCGTTCCGCGCCCAGGCGATCGCGCGCATCCGCGAGCGGGTGGGGAGAGGGCGGGTCGTGTGCGGGCTCTCCGGCGGAGTCGATTCCGCGGTCGCCGCCGCACTGCTGCACGAGGCGATCGGCGACCAGGTGACTTGCATCTTTGTCGATACGGGGCTTTTGCGGCTCGGCGAGGCGGACGAGGTCGTGCGGCTCTTCCGCGGCCATTACAACATCCCGCTGGTCCATCGCGACGCGAGCGCCCTCTTCCTCGACAAACTAACCGGCGTCACCGACCCCGAGGAAAAGCGCAAGGCGATCGGCGCCAAATTTATCGATGTTTTCGACGAGGAGGCGCACAAGATCGGCGGCGCCGAGTTTCTCGCGCAAGGCACGCTCTACCCCGATGTGATCGAATCGGTCAGCGCCACCGGCGGCCCCTCGGTCACGATCAAGTCGCACCACAATGTCGGCGGGCTGCCGGCGCGGATGAATTTGCAGCTCGTCGAGCCGCTGCGCGAATTGTTCAAGGATGAGGTGCGCGCGCTGGGGCGCGAACTGGGCCTCCCCGCGCAATTTGTCGACCGCCACCCGTTTCCGGGGCCGGGTCTCGCGATCCGCATCCCCGGCGAGGTGACGCGCGAGCGGCTCGACATATTGCGCCGCGCCGACGCGGTCTTTCTCGAAGAGATCCGCAATGCCGGGCTCTACGACGCGATCTGGCAGGCCTTCGCCGTGTTGTTGCCGGTGCGCACGGTCGGCGTGATGGGCGACGCGCGCTCGTATGAGTTCGCCTGCGCGCTGCGGGCGGTGACCTCGACCGACGGCATGACCGCCGACTATTTCCCGTTCCCGCACGAGATCCTGGGGCGCGCCGCGACCCGCATCATCAACGAGGTGCGCGGTATCAACCGCGTCGTCTACGACATCACCTCAAAACCCCCCGGCACGATCGAATGGGAGTGAATTACTCCGGCTCGGGCGCTGCCGAGCGGGTCCCGGCTTTCGCCCGGCTCGCGCCACTACGTGAAATCTTCCGGGCGCAGTTCGATCGGCGTGCCGTGCGGGGTGCGGTCGACGGCGTGCTCCCAGGCGTCGCGGTAGCGCGCCAGGCCGGCCCGGTCGGCGACGCCTTTTTCGGCGACGAGACGTTCCAATGCGGCGAGCCAATGATGGTAGTAGGTCTCGCCAGTGTCGGGATCGCCCGATTGCTGCGCGCGCTTGATCTCGGCGGCGAGGGCCGCCGCCCATTCCGGCCAGCTGAACAGCCCGCGCTGATAAAGCTGGAGCGTCATCGCAAAGGCCTGCGCCTCCCACGGCTCGCGAAAGGTCGGGCCGTCCTCGTCGCGCGGCAGGCTCGGCAGCGCCGCCGCCAGTCCGGCGATCGGGTCTTCTTGCGTCCCGCTCATGTCCTCATGCCGGGGCGAGGTAGGGCTCGAACGCCTCGATCGACACGCTGACCCCGGGGTCGGCCGCCTCGCCCCACAATTCGCGCGCCGAAAACACCACGGTGTAGAGCCATTGCGGGTTGTCGCCGGCGCCAATCGCGGCGCTGTCGGGAAAGACATGGCAGCCGCGAACCGCCTCGACCGTGCCGGTCTTGCCGCGGGCATAGCGCGGCAGCCTCGTATGCGTTTCCGGGTTGAGGTTGGCAGTGCGGACCAGCTCGCCCGGCTTGAAGCGGGCCGGCGCCGGTGCGGGCCGCGCAAAATCGGCGTAGCGGTTGGCCTTTGCGTCCTCCACGGTCAGTTTGCGGTTCAGCCCCCGGCCGGGCCGCAGCGAACGGCCGGCTGCGATCTCGTCCTCGCCCACCAGGCCGAACCTGACAAGTCGCCGCTCCAGCCCAAGAAACCAGCGCCGGTAATAGGAGGAAGCGAGATAGGTCAGCGGCGGCAGGCTTTCCAGCGAGGCGCGGCCGCCGTCGATCGTCCACAGCCGTGCGGCACCCATCGCCCGCTGCATCGCCAAGACGCGGGCTTCCCAGGGCGCATGGAACACGGGCTCGTTCGCCTCCGGCTCGATCGGGCCAAAGCCGTGCATCCCGCCCATATCGTGGATCGAGTTGGTCATGGCTTTGTTCCGGGGGCGACCTCTTGCGGAGATCTCGCGAGGCCGGTGCCGACCATGCTGTCGCGGGTGACGAGCGCGGCGAGCTCATCCTCGCTCCATCCCTCGGTGCCGGCCGGGCGCATCGGCAATACGAGGAAACGCGTCTCGGCGGTCGAGTCCCAGATGCGGATCTCGGTCTCGGACGCCAATTTGACGCCAAAATCGGCCAGGACGCCCTTGGGGTCGATGACGGCGCGCGAGCGGTACGGAAACGATTTGTACCAGACCGGCGGCAGCCCCAAGACCGACCATGGATAGCACGAGCACAGCGTGCAGACGACGATGTGATGGATCTGCGGGGTGTTCTCGACCGCGATCAGATGCGCGGCGACCGGGTCGTAGCCGGCCATGGAATTGACCGCCTCGGTCGCATCGGCCAGCAGCCGCTGCTTGAACTCGGGATCGACCCAGGCGCGCGCGACAATGTGCGCGCCGATATGCGGGCCGATCTTGGTTTCGACATTCTCGACGATCTGGTCGAGCGCGGCCGGCTCGACGTAGCCCTTCTCGGTCAGGATGGTTTCGAGCGCGCGCACCCGCAGTTGCATTTCCGACAGTTCCGAGCCGTGGTCCCGACCGTGCGCGTGATCATGGGGGTGATGATTGTCCGCGGCCATGGCAGAACCCTCCCGTGCTGTCGCGCGAACATTTCGCACGGCCGACCCTGTGGTTTCAACAAGGACGGTTCTCGGTCGACTGAAACTAAAGTTCCCGACTACGGTCGTCATCCCGGCGAAGGCTGGGACCCGTCCCGGCGACCACATGAGAAGCTGACGCATGGGTCCCGGGATGACCGCAAGGGATTGTGGACGGGACATAGGTCTGAAACGGACCCTGCGCCTCAACAGTTGCGCCATTGTGCGGTTGGCCCGTTTGACCGCGACGACGCCTCGGGTCCACTATGAAAGCGCCCGCGCCCGAGCGCACGCAGCGTCACGGAGACCAAGCCATGATCACCAAATTCGACAGCCTCTTCGCCGGTCATGTCGACATGGACAATGTCGGTTATGGCGGGGTTCCGGTGAACGAGCGCCGGTTTCCGAACGAGCATCTGGTAACGGTCTTCGACAAGGCCGAGGCGATGGCGCGGCTGATGGACCGAATGGGCTACGACACGTTCTGGATGGCCGAGCACCATTTCCAGCGCGAGGGCTACGAGTGCATCCCGAACGTCTTGATGATGGCGCTGCACTTGGCGCACGTGACGCGGCGCATCAGGATCGGCTGCGGCTTCAACATTGCACCGATGTGGCACCCGCTGCGCCTCGCCGAGGACTATGCGACGGCCGACATCCTCTCGGGCGGGCGCATCACCTTCGGGGTCGGACGCGGCTACCACACCCGCGAGGTCGAGACTTTCGGCGCGCCGCTCATGGACCAGCCGGCCAACCGCGAATTGTTCGAGGAGCAGGTCGACCTCATCTTCAAGGCTTTCAACAACGATTCGTTCTCGCACGAGGGCAAGCACTACACGATCCCGGCGCGAGTGCCCTATCGCGGCTACGACCTCGAGGAGTTGACCGTGGTGCCGCGGCCGTTGCGCCTGCCGGTCGAATGCTGGCAGCCGATCCAGGGCGGCAGCGCGCGCGCGATGGAGTTCATGGCCAAGCACGGCATCCAGGGACTGGTCGGCGGTGGCTCGGCCGAAGGCGGGGCGATGCACCAGGTCGTGCTCGGCTGGCAGGAAGCGCATAAGAAGCGCGGCATTCAGCTCGAACTCGGCGAGCGGCTGTGCTTCGGCTTTCATTTCTTTATCGCCGACAGCTGCGAAGCCGGGATTCGCGAGGCCGGCAAATACTACGAAGAGAACATGAAGATGTTTGGCGAATTACGCCTCGTGCGCGCGCTCAGCGACGAGCAGATCGTGATTATGCGCGATCCCCAGCGTGCGCCCACCGCGAAGCTGCCGCGGATCGAGGACGCGATCAAGGCGGGCGGCGTCCTGTGCGGCACGCCCGACGAGATCGTCGAGCACCTAAAGAGCCTCGAAAAGCGCTACCCTGGCCTTGACCGCGTTTCGGTCAGCCTGTCGGTCGGCGTACCGAAAGCGCTGTGCCTCGAACAATTGGAGCGCTTCGCGACCGAGGTGATGCCGGCTTTCGCCAAGGCCAAGCAGCCCGCGCCGGCGCTGGCATAGAGCCGCCGTCGCGGCTCAGTCGCCCCAGCCGTCCGCCATCCGCGGCAGACGTCGCGACCGGCCTAAGGTTGCGGCCGCCGCAAGTTCGGCGCTCGCTATGATCGCGGCGAGGCGAGCGTCGAGATCGATGTCGAGGCTCGAGGTGATCTCGAGCCGCGGATCTTCCAGGACGTTGCCGCGCCACCGCCAGCGCTGTTCGACGATCGCCTGATCGCGCTCGCGTAGAAGCCCGGCGATCTCCGTCTGGTAGAGGCGCACAAGCGCGCCGATCCAGCGGTTGAGCAGCGCCGAAGAACGGCCGCCGCGCACGCGAAAGCGGTCAAGCATGCGGATCACGTCGTCGGCGCGATACCAGGTCTCGCCGGTGACCCAGCGGTTGGTCGTGAACAGCCGTAGCGGCTCGCCCCGCCCGTCGACCGCGAGCGCCACGAGATGGCAGACTTCGTCGCTGCTACCGAGCTTCAGGGGCGCGGATTGCCGCGGCACCGGCGCATTCGCGACCGCGAGCTCCGGCGCCAAGAGCGGCGCGATCCCGGCCGGCATCCCCTCGCCGCGCAGAAACAGGTGGAAGTGGCCGTGCTCGATCGCCTGGGCCGGGCTTTTGCAGGCCGGCCCAGAATGGCGATGATAAAAATATTGGGCGTGACTGACCGGGTCGTAAACCTCGCCGTAAGGATAGTGCCGCCAGTCCACGATATCGGTCGCGCCCGCACTCGTCACCTCGCGGATGATCGTGCTACCGCGCGCGGCCAGCGCCTCGCGGCATTCGCGCAGCGTCGCGGCCGCCGCGGCTTGGCGCTCCCGCCAATTCACAGGTTCCCACTCCCATGAACGAAACGTGTCCGCGACATTACCGCTGCGCGCCGTTCCGACAAGAGGCGATTGCCGACGGTCCAGGTGACCACCTCAGCAACCGCACCGCCCAGCGCCTGATCGAAGGCGGCCACGATTTCGGGGACCGAATTGGCGGCCGCATTAGCCTCGCGGCTGACCGAGGTCTGCGCCACGATTCGGCGCTCTGCGACGCTCACGAGCGTGGCGTGCAGCCGGACCACGACGCGCGGCGGCCCACCGGGCGAATCGTAGACCGCCTCGAAATCGCCGATCGTGGTATCGAGCATGAAATCGGCGCGCAAGCCGAGGTTCTCCGGCCCGACCCCGGGCATTGCCGCGCTCTTCTCGAAGCCATCGAGGAGTGCAGTTTGAATGAGGAACGGCAGGCGGTCGGCCCATTGCGCATCGGCAAAATAATCGAGGGTGACCGTCGTCCGGCTCAGCACAATCCGTTCCGTGGCAAGCCCCGAGGGCGCGGTCGGCATGGCGACGACGAGCTGTGCGGCGACATGCGGCAGAGGCGCGGCAAAGGCGAATGTCGGGGTCAGCCGATAAAGCTGTCGCTCGGGCGCTGCGGGCAGCAGCCCGCCGCAGCCAGCGAGCAGCGGGACCAGCAGCAAGATCGCGATCGGGCGGGAACAACGGCGTCGCGAGCGCACGGTCATTTTGGGCGGTATCCTTCGCGGCGATCGCCGAACAGCACCTGGCTCGGGTTGCGTGCGATCTGATCGGTTAGCCGGTTCAATTCGCCAATCAGCCGCCGGGCATCGCCGACGAGGGCCCCGACATCGCTCAAGGTCTGCTGACTGAAGGTGCGGATCCCCGGCCGCGCATCCTGCAGCGCGAGCTGAAGCTGTCGATTGGTATCGGACAGGTTCTTGGCGAGGCTGTCGAAATCGGCGAGCGCCGTCGCCGCCCGATTACCCAGCCCGTCAGGACCGGAATAGCTGCGATCGATATTGCCAAGCAGCGTGGACAGGGCGAGCGCCGCTGCGTTTGCATGGGCGGTCAGTTCGGCGAGGTCCTGGCGCCGCTCGGCCAACCCGGCAGTGAATACGCGGACATTGTCGAGGATCTCGGTGATGGCCTGGCGGTTCTTCTCGTTGAGCACCTCGTTCACGTCATCCAGAACCTCGTTGGCCTTTTGGATGAGCTGCGGCGCGCGAGCAGTGACGCCGGCAAGGCCCGAGTAACGGGCGCGAATGACCGGGTAGCGCTGGTCTTCTTGCGCGACCAGCCGCTCGGCCTCCTTGGTGCCGCCACCGATCTGGATATACGAAACGCCGCTGAGGATATTGCTCTCAACGCTTGCGCGGTCGTTCGTCTTGATCTCTACGCTGGGATCGATCTCGATGGTGACCCGAATCTGCCGGTTCTCATCGAGCTTGATTTCGGAGACCTTGCCGATCGGCACGCCACTGTAATCGACCGCCGCGCCCTTGCTGAGGCCGGTCACGGCGCCGGTGAAATAGATGTCGTATCTTGCGTATTGCGTCGTCAGCTCCCCGCGGCCCAGCCACAGGACGGCGGCAAAGGCGAGGACGATCATCGCCAGCACAAAGGCGCCGACGGCGACATAATGGGCCCGTGTTTCCATCGTGCTTGCCTAGCGTCCGGCGGCGGGCTGCGCCGCGCGGCCGCGCGGCCCATGAAAATACGCGTGAATCCACGGATCATCGTCGGTCAGGAGCTGCGCCAATGTGCCGATCCGGATCTTCTTATTGACGAGCACCGCGACACGGTCGCAGATCGCGAACAGCGTATCGAGGTCGTGCGTAACCAGGAACACGGTGAGGTTGAGGCTCGCCTTCAGATCTCCGATCAGTTGATCGAAGCCGTTGGCCGCGATCGGATCGAGCCCCGCGGTCGGCTCGTCGAGAAACAGGATCTCCGGGTCGAGCGAAAGCGCGCGCGCTAGGCCCGCCCGCTTGCGCATGCCACCCGAGAGCTGCGAGGGAAACTTGTCGGCGGTCTCCTCGGGGAGCCCGACGATCGCAATCTTGGCGGCGGCGATCTCGTCCATCAGCGGCTCCGGCATCGAAAGGTGCTCGCGCAGTGGCACCTCGATGTTTTGCGCCACGGTCAACGAGCTGAACAGCGCGCCATCCTGGAACAGGACGCCCCAGCGCTGTTCGAGCCCCCGTGCCTCCTCTTCGCTGAGATGCCACACATCGTGGCCCAAGACGCCGATGCTGCCCGCCTCCGGCCGATTGAGGCCGATGACGCTACGCAGCAGCACCGACTTGCCGCTGCCTGAGCCGCCGACGACGCCCATTACTTCGCCGCGCCGGACATCGAGATCGAGGCCGTCATGGACCGTCTGCTCGCCGAACCGCGTCACCAGCCCACGCACCCGGATCACGATATCGTTCGAATCCTCTGACATCGTCATATCTTCAGAAGCGAAAACAGGATTGAGAATGCCGCATCGGCGACGATGACGACAAAGATCGCCTCGACCACCGACTGGGTGGTCAGACGCCCCACGCTTTCCGCGCTGCCGCTCACGTTAAAGCCCTCGTAGCAGCCGATCATCGAGATGATCACGGCAAAGAACGGCGCCTTGATAACACCGACCCACAACGTCCACTCGGTGATGGCGCCGCGCAATTGGCTGAGAAAGCGCGGGATCGAGATGTCGAGCGTCGCCCAGGTCATCAGGCCGCCGCCGATCAGCCCCATCGCATCGGCGTAGAAGACCAGCAGCGGTAGTGTCAGCACCAGGCCGAACACCCGCGGCAGGACCAGGACCTCGACCGGGTCGAGGCCTAGCGTGCGCAGCGCGTCAATTTCCTGGTTGACCTGCATCGTCCCGATCTGGGCGGTAAAGGCGCTGCCCGACCGGCCGGCGATGATGATCGCGGATAACAGCACGCCCAATTCGCGCAGGATCGCGACGCCGAGCAGGTTGACCGTGTAGATCTCCGCGCCGAACCGGCGCAATTGATCGGCCCCCTGATAGGCCATGACAACGCCGATCAAAAACGACAGGAGGCCGACGATCGGCATCGCGTTCAGCCCGGTCTGCTCCATCTGCACCAGCGTTGCGGTCACCCGCAGGCGCCTTGGATGTCGGAACAGCTGGGCGAAGGTGACTGATACCAGGCCGAGGAAGCCGAGCATCGAATAGGCGCGATGCCCGAGAATGATCGTGATCTCGCCGATCCGCGCGACAAAACCGATCAAGGTATGGTGCGGCGGGATCGGATGCGGCAGCGGTGCCGCGCCGCCGCGCGACCGGACCTGATCGAGCAAGGGGGCAAAGCTTGCCCGTACATTGGCGAGCGCGACGCTGTTGCTGCGGGCGTTCAGCGCATTCTCGGTGCGCAGCAACAGCCAGGCGCCGGCGGTATCGAGCCGGTCAATCCCGGCGAGATCGAGCGTCACCTCCCGGCCGCTCGGCAGATCGAGCCGATGCAGATGGGAATCGAGTTCGGCGGCGGTGGTGACCAGCCAACTGCCCTCCGCCCGCATGATCAGCGCGCCCGACTCCTCCGAGGCGACGATGGTTGCGGGGGGCGCCATTGCTCACTCGGCAGCAGTTTATGGTAGCATCAAGGCGGTGCCCCGACGCTTCCCAACTACGCGAAAAACCGGTATCCCGCAACGACTACCGTGGCCCGCGCCGCAAGAGAGAGCGATGGACTTCAAAGAGCACATCCGCGCGATCCCGGATTTCCCGAAACCCGGCATTCTTTTCTATGACATTTCGACGCTGCTCGCGCATCCCCAGGCGTGGCAGGCGACCGTGGAGCAACTCGCCGCGGCGATCCGCCCGCACCGGCCCGACCTCCTCGTCGGCATCGAATCGCGCGGCTTTCTCGTCGCCGCGCCGCTCGCCTACGCACTCGGTAGTGGCTTTGCGATGGTGCGCAAGAAGGGCAAGCTGCCGGGCAAGACCGTGCGGCATTCCTACGATCTCGAATACGGCACCGACACAATCGAGGTGCAGCAGGATGCGATCTCTCCCGGTCAGCGAATCATCGTCGTCGATGATCTGATCGCGACTGGTGGCACGATGCAGGCGGCGATCAATCTGGTGCAGCGACAGGGCGGCACGGTAGCCGCCGCCGTTTGCATCATCGAGCTGGCCTTCCTCAATGGCCGTCGCCGCCTTACCGTACCGCTGAGCTCGATGGTGGTTTACGACAGCTGAGGCGACGGCTTGAATACCCGGGCCGAGGGACAGGGAGACCCGCGATGGAAATCAGCGAACGGCGCCTCGGCAGCGTCATCGTGCTGCGGCCCGACGGACGCATCGACAATGCGACAAGCGCGGAGTTCCAGGCGCGGCTGCTCGCAGTGATCACGTCGGAGATCGGAGACATCGTCGTAGATTTTTCTGCCGTCGAATACATCTCGAGCGCCGGGCTTCGCGCGCTGATGACAGCGGCACGGGTGAAAGCCAAGGAACGCCGCCTCGCTGCCGCCGGCCTCAATGCGGTGGTGCAAGAGATCTTCACGATCAGCCGGTTCCACCATGTGGTCCCGGTTTTGGGATCGGTCGAGGAGGCGGCCCTTGCCTGGGTCACGCCGTCGCAAGCCAGTCAACCGGTACGAGAGCTGGAGCGGGAGGCGAGTGCGGTTCGCGTCCACTTCTGGGGCACGCGCGGCTCATTGCCGGCGCCGCTCGGACAGGCGAGCGTGCGCGCCAAAGTACGTGAGGCACTGCTCGCGCTGCGCGGCCGCGTGCTGACGACCGAATCGGCGGTCGATCAATTCATCGACCGTGAGCTGGCGTTCTCCATCCGCGGTACGTTCGGTGGAAATACCAGTTGCGTCGAAATCGCCACCGGTGGCGACGAATATCTTCTGTGTGACCTCGGCACGGGGGTGCGCGAATTCGGCAACCATGTGCTGGCCCAGCAAGGCGCTGGGCGCAAGCATTGCTTCAATGTCGTGCTGTCGCATGTGCATTGGGACCACATCATGGGGTTCCCGCTCTTCGCGCCAGCCTACATACCGGGCAATGTGATCCGCATTCACGGGTGCCACCAGGTGCTGCGGGAGGCGCTGCTGCGCCAGCAATCGGCGCCGTGCTTTCCGGTTGATCTTGGCGCGCTCGCGGCGACGATCGAGTTCGTCGAATTGAAACCAGGCGTCGAACACCGGATCGCCGGCCTGACGGTTACCCCGATCCAACAGTTCCATGCCGGTGATTCCTATGGATACCGGTTCTCCGGCGGCGGCAAGACCATCGTCTACTCGACCGATTGCGAGCACAAAGGCTCGCTCGACGAAAACTACCCGTTCGTCAGGTTCTTCCGTGACGCCGATTTGCTGATCTTCGACGCGATGTACTCGCTCGCCGACTCGATCTCGGTCAAGGAGGATTGGGGCCATTCGAGCAACATGGTTGCCGTCGAGTTGGCGCAGCTGGCGCGGGTGAAGCGGCTGGCGCTGTTTCACCATGAGCCGATCTTTGACGACAGCATGATCGAAGCGGTGTACCGCGAGACCAAACGGTTCGAGGAGGTCAGCCGGAACGGGCATGCGGTGGAAGTCATTTCTGCCTATGACGGGCTTGAGCTGACGGTCTGAGCCCCGGCGTGGCGCGACTGCGATTCGGCTGGCGCGTCCCGGCTTGGGGCCTGGCGCTTCTGGTGCTGGCCATCGCAGTAGCGATCCGCGCCGTCGACCCGTCGTTTGTCGAGGGGCCGCGGCTGCACGGGTTCGACGCGGCGCAACGCCTGTGGCCGCACACCGCTGCGGATGATCGCGTCGAGATCGTCGCTATCGACGAGAAAAGCCTCGCCGCAAAAGGCCAGTGGCCATGGCCGCGAACCCTTATCGCGGAACTCGTGCACCGCATCGCTGCCGGCCGGCCCGATGTCCTCGGCATCGATATTTTGTTCGCCGAGCCGGACCGCTATTCGCCGCAGCGCATCGCCGACGGCCTTCCCGACATGCCGACCGAAGTGACAGCGGCGCTCGCCAGCCTGCCCGACAGTGACGCGCTGCTCGGCGAGGCTATCGGCACGGTTCCGACGGTGCTCGTCGCCTACCCCAGCCGGCAGGTGGTGCCGCGACCGGCGGGGCCGCAGCTTGTTACAACCCCAGTCCGCGAACAGGGAGACGATCCGAGGCCGTTTCTGTTCAGGTATGCCTCGTTGATCCGAACCCTGCCCGTTATCGCTCGCCGCACCCGCGGCGAAGGCGCGGTTGTCGTCAAGCCCGATCTCGACGGGGTCCTTCGGCGCATCCCGCTCGTTGTTCTTGCGGAGGATCGCCTCGTGCCGGCGTTCGCGGTCGCGGTCGCCGGCGCCGCGCAGCGGCAGTCGTCGGCCCTGATCGCCACCGGCGCGCATGGCGTCGAGCGTGTCGCCGCCGCCGCTGCTGTCGCGCCGACCGATGGGCACGGCCAGGCAATCCTGCACTTCGCGCCCCCATCACACTCCCCCTATTTCGCGGCGGCCGATGTGCTCAGCCCCGCGTTCGACATCGGACAGTTCGCCGGACATGTCGTGCTGCTCGGCGTCACGGGCGCCGGCATTGTCGACGAGAAACAAACGCCGCTCGGATTGATGCAAGGGGTCCAACTCCACGCGCAGCTGACCCGATCGATTCTCGACGGCAGCCTATTGCAACGGCCGCCGATTGTCCTCTGGATCGAGCTTGCGATCATCCTGCTGGCAGGGGCGGTTCCGATCTGGCTGATCAGCTTTGGCCGGCCCTTTGTTGCCGTGGCAGCGCTGCTCGGCCTCGCCGCCACGTTGATCGGCGGCGAATTGGCCCTGTTTCGATTTGCCAGCTTTCTCATCGACGGTCTCTTCGCTGCGACGACGGCGCTCGCAACCTTTGGTGTCATGCTGATGGAGCACCTGCGCGCCTTGCAGGCGGCACGCCGAGCCCTCGACTTGGAGCTGGCTCAGCAACGCGAACGCAACGCGCGGCTCGCCGGCGAACTGGAAGCGGCGCGCGCGATCCAGATGGGGCTCCTGCCGCGCCGGTTTCCGATATTCGCCGACCGCGACGACATCGACCTCTTTGCACATATCGAACCGGCCCGCGAGGTTGGCGGCGATCTGTTCGTATTCTCGCTGGTCGGGGAGAATCAGCTGTTCTTCATGATTGGCGACGTCTCCGGCAAGGGGATTGGCGCGGCGCTGTTCATGGCGATGACGCGGGAGGTCGTTCTCGACGCGGCACGGCGATACGGGTCGGCGCTCGACCAGGTGCTCGGCGAAGCCAACGAAAAGATCGCGGCGGCAAGCGCCGACATGGCGGAGGAAGGCGGCGACATGATGTTCGTGACCGCTTTGGCCGGCATCCTTGATCTCGCCTCGGGTGAGGTGGTGTTCGCGAGTGCAGGCCATGACGCCCCGTTCCTGGTGCACGCGGGAGCGCCGCCGCGTCGCCTCGGCACCGAAGGCGGCCCCCCGCTCGGCGTCATGGAGAAGTTCATCTTTCCGGTGGACCGCGACCACATGGCTGTCGGCGAGGTGTTGCTGCTGTACACGGACGGCGTCACCGAGGCGATGAACGGCGCACAGACGCTCTATGGCACCGAACGGCTCGCCGCGGTTCTCGCGACGACGACGGCGAAGGATGCCCGCAGCGTCGTCGACACGGTTACCGAAGACGTCCGGGCCTTCGCGGCAGGCGCGGAGCAGGCCGACGACATCGCCCTGCTCGCGTTGCGGCGCACCCGAGCGGCGAGTACCAACACGCGGATAGGAGAAATTTAGGATTTAGGTAAAATCCATTCTGTATAATCGCCTCAATGCGAACTCGGCTCAGCCTGCACAACAACAGCGCGGATTTCGTCCGCCTGACGGAATTCGCCACCGAATTCAGCCGTCAGAACCAACTGCCGGACGAGGAACGCGCGCGGTTGCTGATCATCCTCGACGAGCTGTTTACCAATGTCGTCGAATACGGCTACGAGAGCGCGGCCGCGGAGGGGCATATTGACGTGGCGCTGTCGTTGCAGGCCGGCCGGCTGATGATCGAATTCGTCGATGACGGGCGTCCGTTCGATCCGCTGACGAAGGCTCCGCCCGACTTGGATGTACCGGTGGATGAACGCTCGCTCGGCGGTGTCGGCATTGCCATAGTGCGCGCGCTTGTCGACGAGATCGGTTACCGCTGGGACGGTAACCGCAACCGTCTCACCCTCGGCCGCGATGTTCTGCGGCCGCCCGCGATTCGGTAAACGACGCGCGCGACCCGCCGAGATCGGAGCCGGTGCGACTGCGCGACTGGCGGAGTGTGATCTCTTGACGTACGATGTTGCCGGAGTTGCGATAGGGTCAACGGATGGCAAACCTCGCATCTTCTTCGGCAGCGCCAGGGCCCATCCCCGTGAGCGCTCGCCGGTGCGTCCTCGTCGTCGAGGATAACCCGCTCAACATGAAGCTGTTCAGCGCGATGATCGCGTCGCAGGGCTACGACGTGCTGCAGGCGAGCGACGGTCTTGACGGCCTCGATCTGGCGCAGCAGCGCCACCCGGACCTCATCATCGTCGATATCCAATTGCCCGGGATGTCGGGGCTGGACGTCACGCACACGCTGAAGGCAGACGACAACACCCGCGACATCCCGATCATCGCCACGACGGCGTACGCGCAGCGCGGCGATGAGGAGAGGATCCGGGCGAGCGGATGCGACGGCTACATGGCAAAACCGATCGCCATCTCGGAGTTCCTCGACCTGGTCAGATCCTTCATGACAGCGTCGCGCGAGGGCCCGCATTATATCGTCTGACCGTGTCGTCGGCATGAGCTGACATCTGACACCATTTAATGATGGGCCCGGCTCACCATGCGAGAACGCCGGTTAGCGGGCCACTTTCAGCACATGATTCGAACGACGCTGGCGGCAGAGAAAGGCGCGACGAGAATTACGCAGCTGTGCTACGTTGCGGTTGATGTTGCGGTGGTTTTTTCAATTCATTGTCCTCCTCGCCATCTGCGGCGGCGGCGCACTCGCCCAGTCGACCGCGCCCGCGCAAACCGATTTGCTCGGCCCGCGCCGCACCGGCGGCGCTCCTGAATTGCCGCAGATCGAGCCGAAACCGCCGCCGGAGGCCAGCGTTACCGCGCCCGCGCCGCTTCCGCAGAAGTCGCTGCCGCTCTCTTCAGCGCCGATTTTTGTGCTGCGCGCGATCAAGGTCGAAGGCAACACCGCGCTCGACGATCCCGCGATCCAGGAGGTCATCGCCCCCTACATGGGCAAGTCGGTCTCGATCGCCGACCTCGAGGAGCTTCGCCGCCAGCTGACGCTCCTTTATATCAACCGGGGCTACATCAATTCGGGCGTCACGATTCCCGACCAGAACGTCGAGAACGGTGTCGTTGCCTTCCGCGCGGTCGAGGGGCGGGTCACCGAGATCGACGTGTCCGGAGCAAAAGACTTCGACCCCGAATATTTCCGTGCGCGGCTCGAGTGGGGACTGGCGATCCCCTTCAACGTCGCCGATATGGAACGCGAGCAGCAGATCCTGCTGCAAGATCCGCTGCTGCGCCGGCTCAATATCGAGTTGCTGCCGGGCCTCGTCCCCGGCGAGGCGCGGGCGCACGCCGATGTGCAGGAGGCCAGCCCCTATTCGGCGGCGATACAGATCGCCAACAACCAGTCGCCGACCGTCGGCGAGACCCGCGGGCAGTTGCAGGGCTCGGTCGCGAACATTCTCGGCTTCGGCGACATTCTCTCGGCACAATACGGGCGCAGCCAGGGCATCGATGATGGCGCAATCGCCTATTCGCTGCCGATCGCCAGCGATGATACCCGGATCAACCTTCGCTACGATATAAATGGCACCGTTGTCGTCGCCCCGACGCTGTCGCCGCTGCACATCACCAGCAATTACGATAGCGTTGCGGTGGGAGTGAGCCGGCCGTTTTATCGTACCGCAGAACAGAACCTCACGCTCGGCCTCAATCTCGAGCGGCGCGCGGCGCAAACCTTTCTGTTGAATCAGCCGTTCTCGTTCACCACCGGATCGGCGAACGGCAAGACCAACGTTACCGCGTTGCGCCTCTACCAGGATTATCTCGACCGCGATGCCGAGCACGCTTTTGCCCTGCGCTCCACCGTGAGCATCGGCCTGCCCACGCTTGGTGCGACCGTGACGAGCGTGCCGCCCACCGGCAAATTCCTCTCATGGCTGGGGCAAGCGCAATATGTGCGCCGCGTTTACCAAGACTGGGAAGCGGTGGTTCGCGCCGATCTGCAACTCTCCAACCGTCCGCTCTTTCCGATCGAGCAATTCGCCCTGGGCGGCATCGACACCGTGCGCGGCTATCGCGAATTCCTGACGGTAACCGACGACGCGTTTTTCGCATCCGGCGAGCTGCGCATCCCGGTCGGCAAGCTGCGCCTGCCCTATCTTGCCGATACCGATGACGCCGGAACCGTGCAGATCGCGCCCTTCTACGATTTCGGGCGCGGTTGGAATGTCAACCGCCCGACACCTTACCCGGCGGAAATTTCGGGGGTCGGGGCCGGTGTGCGCTGGCTGATCGGTTCGGGTGTCACCGCCGAAATTTATTACGGCAAGGCGCTGCGCCACGTTTCCGCCGGCACCGCGCTTGAGGATCGCGGGATCTATTTCCGCCTGACGGCGAAGGTATATTAATCTCAAACACTCCCCACACCTACTCAGCGGCCGGCAACACCTGCAAGATCGATTCAACCTCGCCGCTCTGCGGCGTCAGCTCTGCGACGTCAGATGGAGAGATTGCGATGGCTGATGAGCTTTCCTTCCGGGCGGAAGCCGCCGCTGAATACGACCGCGCCTTTGCGCATGTCTCGACGCATTTCGTCCCGTCGCTGCTGCGCGCGGCCCGCCTCGCGCCCGGCATGCGCGTCCTCGACGTCGCCACGGGCACTGGGCTCGCTGCCGAGCCGGCCCTCGCCGTCGTCGGGCCGGCCGGCCACGTTACGGCCGCCGACGTGTCGCCCGCGATGGTCGAGAAGGCGCGCGCGCGCCTCGGCAAGGCACCGAACGCCTCGACCTCGGTCGAGGATGGGCAGGCGCTTTCGTTCGCGGACGGTGATTTCGACGCGGTGCTGTAAAGCCTCGGGCTGATGTTCTTCCCCGACCCGGCCCGCGGCCTCTCCGAGTTCCGCCGGGTGCTGCGTCCCGGCGGGCGGGCGGCCGTTTCGGTCCATACGGTGCCGGACCGCTCCTATAACTTCCAGATCAACGTTATCCTGGCGCGGCATCTGCCAAGCTTGGCCGAGACCATCACTCGTACCTTCGCGCTCGGCGACGCAGCACGGCTGCAGCTGCTCTTTAGCGAGGCCGGCTTCGTGGACATCGATACCCACACCGAGAAGCACACCTTCAGGCTGCCGTCCTTTGACGCCTATTACGGCCCCTTTGAACGCGGCGGCGCTTCCACCGGCCAAGCGCTAGCCACGCTGCCCGAGGACATACGCCGTGCCGTGCGCGAGGAGGTGCGGCGCGACCTCGGCAATACCGACGGTCCCGTCGAGGTGCAAATGGAGATCAGGGCCGCCAGCGGCCGACGATAACCACACCCGGCACTGAGGGCCTCCGACCCCAACGATCCTACGGGTGTTTACCCTAAACGGGCCATCGATGACGCAGGATGCGGCGATGCGGTCGCAGCGCAGGGCGGCCAGAAACGTCAACGTGCGCCAGCGGCCGTGCGGTACTTTCGCCACCAGGCGGTCGCCGCGAGCGCAGCGCCCGTGCCGGCGGGTCATGTTGGTTTTGGCCCAGAGCCTGCCCCGGCGAAAGCCGGGGTCTCAATCGATGAAGACCAGGCGTTTGGGATCAAGTCGGCCCTGATGCTGCTTCCACCGGGCGCGGCGACGGGCGATGTCGGGCCGGTCCTGTTCGCTGGCGTGCAGGCTTTTTTTGAACGTGATCCCTTCGCTGGCAAAAAAAACGCCCACAGCGCAGCGTAGCTCACCACCCTGCCGCGTGCCGCCAACTCGGCCAGCACCGCCCGCAGGGTGAGGTCCGCTTTTTCCGCGATCCGCGCCAGAAGCCAATCCCGCTCAGCCAGCAAACCCGGCGCCGATGCCCACCCATCGGCTTGGCCGCCCCGCTGCCGCTCACCCGAAAGCGCTGTGACCACTTCACCACGCTGGCCACGCTGACACCAAACAGCGCCGCCGTCGCTCGGCACGAGCGACCGCCGAATTCGAGGAGAAGCTTTACGATCACCTGTACGCGCTGTTGGAGCGACGCGCCGGGGCGGCGCCGGAATGCGTGGCGATCCGCTGGCCAAGGGCGCCGTTCCGCGCGCTCCTGTCCTACGAATACGAGGACGCGCCGGTTTTCTTTGGCCGCACCCGCGCGCGCAACAAGTTGCGTGAGTTGCTGGCGCGCCAGATCGAGCACGGCTCGGCTTTTGTATTGGTGTTCGGCGCGAGCGGTTCGTCAAGTCGTCCTTGGTCAAGGCGGGGCTGCTGCCCGACCTGGCGCTGCCGGGGATGATCGGGCGGGTCGGGCTGGTGCGCCGGGCGGTGATGCGGCCCTCGGACACCGGCAGTGATCCGCTCGCGGCGCTGGCCGCGGCGATATTGTCGCCGATCGCATTGCCCGAGCTGGCCGGGCTGCACTACACGCCGGAGCGCCTCTGCACACTACTGACTAAATTGCCGGAGGAAGCCTGCCTCCCAATCGAGCAGGGCCTTTCCGAGGCCGGGAAGAATGCCGACCTAGGGTCCGTACTCAATAAGGGGATTCTCAGCCGGCGCGAGCGGCGCGCTGATCAGCGCAGCGTCGCTCGTCTTTTCCGGTCAGTAAGCGGCTACGAGGAAAACATCCGCTCCATCCTCGAACTTCGGCTTGAGCAATTTGGGACGGTGGACCGCGAGCTCAGGCGAGCTATCCAACAAAGCATCGGGGACCTCCCCGGGTTCCCGGCCCAGGCTATCGGAAACATAAGGAACATCGTGGAGCGATCGTTCGTAATAATATGGATCGCGGAGTTCCCTGATAGAAAGATACCATCGCACTTGTTCGATTATTGAAAGTAGAGAGACGTGAGGGATGCAAACCGCTTCGAGCGTTTGAATATTCCCGGAGGTCTTGGCGGACAACGTAGATTACTTCAGTTGTTAACTGCCGCGGAACAAGGGATCGATGGGTAACCCACGTTCATTTCCCGACAGAAATATTACCTCCTGAATTCCGTAGTGGGTTACGGGCACTATGGACAGCACACTGCCGGTGAAACGGTCGCCCTCGGCACCGCCATCGCCGCAATTTCTACTTCATTGGAGCTAGCAATAAGGCTGGCAGAGGAAACGACCTCGGTAAAATAATAGCGGCGTGCGTATGTGGATGGCATTGCAACGGCGTACGATCGTTTGCAATTAAGCACCCCTCCGCGGTCACGGGACCGGGCTGATTTTGCGCTCGCGTGGTTGCTGTATGGTTGCTAGATTACGCGATGCTCTAGAAGATAGGTTATAACACATTGATTTAATGGTCGGAGTGAGAGGATTTGAACCTCCGGCCCCTGCCTCCCGAAAGCAGTGCTCTACCAGGCTGAGCTACACTCCGCCGACCGGCCGCGATATATAGGGAATATGCCGCTGCGGCGCAACCGGACCCGAGGGGGCCTGCCACGCTCCTGAAAACGGCCCGCTCCCCGTGCTATGCGCATCTCTGGCGCGTCGCGCCTGTCACGCCGATTGAAAGGATATCGTCTTGGGCCACCAGGTTGAACGATTGGCGCGGTTTGTCGCTGAGACCCGGTGCGAGGAAATACCCGAGCCGGTGCGGCGTCATGCGAGGCTGGTGCTGCTCGACACGCTGGGCGTCATCCTAGCCGGCGGCGAGCGGCCCGAGGTGCGCCAGCTGCACGAGCGGCTCGGATCGAGCGCCGGCCGCGGGGCTACGGTCTATGCCCGAGGCTGGCCCGATCACGACCCGCGCACCGCCGCGCTGCTCAATGGCATCGCCGGACGCTCGATCGAGCTGTGCGAGGGGCTGCGCCTTGTTTCGGGTCAGGCGGCGATGCAGGTGTTGCCCGCGGTGCTGGCGGTCGGCGAGCGGGCGCGCAGTTCCGGGCGCGAGATGCTGGCGGCTTTCATCCTCGGCTACGATGTCGTCGGCCGGCTCGCCGGCGGGTTTACGCCGCGCCCCTTGGCGCACCAGAACGGCCAGGTGTCATTGCTCGGCGCCGCCGCGGCGGGCGCGCGGCTCGTCGGCCTCGACGCCGCCGGCGTGAGCCGCGCGATGCGCGTCGCGACGACGCTTTTGCTGACGCCGAGCTACACCAATGCGGTCGCCGGTGCGACGACGCTCAATGTCGCCGGCGGCATCAGCGGCTTTGCCGGCGCGCTGGCGCCCGAGCTGGCACAGGCCGGGTTCACGGCACAAGAGGATGCGGTCGAAGAGGCGCTGGGGCAGCTGGTCGGCGGCGGCTTTACGGCCGATGGGATCCTCGACGAGCTCGGCGCGCGCTGGGAGATCACCCGCAACTATTTCCGCCTCTACGCCTGCTGCAACCCGATCCACCCGGCGCTCGACTGCCTCAAGGCGGTGCTCGACGAATTGAGGCCGCGCCCCGACCAGGTCGAGCGGATCGATGTCGCGACCTACCGCTTCGCGTCGGTCATGCGCAACCCGGACCCGCCTAATTATTTCGCTTCCAAATACTCGCTGCCGCATGCCGCCGCGGCGATGGTGTTGCGCGGCGATGCCGGCTTCGCCGAGCTCGACGACACCGCGCTCGCCGATCCGGTCATCGCGGAGTTGCGCCATCGAGTTCAAATCACCGAGGACCCCGAGATGAGTGCGGTCGTGCCGCGGCTGCGCCCGGCGCGGGTCACCCTCACGCTGAACGACGGGCGTCAGGCGACACATTCGACCGAGAGCCATCGCGGTGATTTCCAGCGTCCCTTCGCCGAAAGCGAAATCCGCGCCAAGTTCCGCGAGTTGGCCGCGACCGTGCTGACCCTGGAGGGGGCGGCCAACGTCGAGCGCGCGGTCGATCGCTGCGAGGCATGGCAGAGCGTCGGGGAATTGCCCGAATTGCTGCGCCGCTCGATTCGTCAATAATCCGCAGTCCCGGCGAAAGCCGGGACCCACCCATCCGGTGCTGGAGCTTTTGAACGATGGGTCCCTGCGTTCGCCGGGACTGCGGATTTATTTGATAGCTTCCGCCAACACCGGAAGCTCGACGAAGGAGGGCGTCGCCGCGGCGTGGTGCACGGTGTTGCGGGCGATGCGGATTGCCGCCTCGGAATCCTGGGCCAGCACCGGGTTGCCGCTGTTGGTGTTGCGGGCGCGCCGCGGGAAGTTGCTGCTGGTCACGTTGACCTCGATCCGGCTGCCGGCGCCGAATTTGTGGTGGATGTGGCCGAGATCGATCGTCACCCGGTAGATGCGGTCGGCCGCCAGCGGCTGCCGCCCCTCCGCTGGATCGCGGTACATCGCGCGAATGACCCCGTCCATCAGCAACATCGCGCGCCCGTCCGGCAGGTGCTCGATCAGCTTGGCGACGAAATCGGTATCGGGGGCACTCGATTGCACAGCGAGCGTTACCCGGACATTGCCGGCAATAGTCAATTCTTGGCGTAGCGCCGCGCCGCGATAAACCAGGCCGTAATCGGGCAGGGCCTGAGCCGGACGCTGATCGAGCGGGCCCGGTTCGATCAGCATGTTGCGCCCGCCCAGCGTCGGGATCGGGTGGCGCGGGTCGTAGCTGTAATGGCGCGGCTCGCCGCTGGAACCATCGCCGCCGAGGCTGCCGTCGCCGCGCAGGTAGAGCCGGAGCGGTGCCACGCCCGGCGGCGGCCAGCGCTCGGCATGGCGCCAATCGTCAGGCCGGTAGCCCGCGTGGTCCGCCGCCCAGGCGCGCGGCGAATAGAACACCGCCGGCTCGCTGATGAGCCCCGTCGGCTCGTCCTTCAGCCAATACCCGAACCATTCGAAATAGGGGTCGCGCGGCCAGAAATTCTCGGCATAGACGAAATAGTGCTCGTTCGGACCGACCCAGAGCTTCTGGGTGCCGGTGCGCGCCTGGATCTCCTGGAAGGCTGCGATCACGCTGGTCTGGAAGATGTCGAACCAGCTCGTGACGTGAAACCCGGGAATGTCGATGGTGGCCCTGAAATTGTGCCGCGCCCGGAACGCGTCGGGCATCGGGTGGCTGATGATTTCGTCGAGAAAGGGCTGCCAGGTCGAAAAATCAGGGGTGCCCGCCAGGGGCAGATACATCCAGTCGGGCGAGCCGATAAAGGGCGGCGCGGCTGAGCGCGCAGCGTCGAGTCTCGTATATCGGGCCGCCGCCCGTTCGGCCGCCGCATCCAGCTCGGCAGCGTCGATGCCGAAACGCTCCATCAGCGCGGCGCGGTGCGATGCCGACAGACCGGGGATGTTTTTCGCCACCCACAGCCACAGCCGCTCTATCTCGATCGACTGGCCTTCATAGACGACGTCGTCGTAGATGCTCGAGCCGCCGGCCTGCGCGAAGAACGCGTGCAGGCTCGGGTGGCGGGTCGAGGCCGCGGCGAAGGTAGTCGTGGCGCCGGCCGACGACCCCGACATGCCGACCCGCTGGTTGCTCCAGGGCTGCGCGGCGATCCACTCCAGCGTGTCGTAGCCGTCTGCGGCATCGTCGGCATAGACGCGATCCTCGCCCTCCGAGCCGTGCCGGCCGCGGCAATCCTGATAAACCGCGGCATAGCCGCGGCCGGTGATGGCGCGCCAGCCGCGCAGGATCGAGCCGCGCATCGGCTCCGCCGGGTTCGGCAGCCAGGCGCGGCTGCAATCGAGTTTGTCGCGCGCGTCGGCGGCGACGATGCCGTAAGGCGTGCGATGCAGGATGATCGGAAAGGGCGGGCCGCTCGCTGCCGGGAGAAAGACGAAAGTGTTGAGGCGGGTGCCGTCGCGCATCGGCACCATGGTCTGGAAAGCGCGCGCACCGGTCGCGGCGTCGGTCAGCGTGTCCATCGCTCACTCCAGGGTCAGGAGCCGGCCATAGCCGGGGATCGACTGGCAGACGCCGCACGAGCGCAGGGCATGCCACATCATCGCCGAGGCGCTCGAAATCACCGGTTTCCGCAAATCCTGCTCGAGCAGCTCGAGGACCGGCAGGGTCGGCATGCCGGTGCCGGAGAGGAACACGGCCTCCGCCTCCGGCCTATCGACCAACCGCGCCAGGCCATAGGCGCGCTCGGCGGTCTCGTCATAGATGTTGGTGACGCCCGGCAGATTCTGCGATTTCACCACCGTGAAGCCGTGCGCTTCGAGATGCGCCCGGCCTTGCGCGGTTGTCTCGGCCGAATAGGGCGCGCCGAGCGCGACCCGCCGCACGCCGAGCCGTTCGAACGCGGCAACGACCGACCCGAATGCGGTGACCACGCGTGTGCCGCTCGCTTCGCTCAATCGGGCGAGCAGTTCGGCTTCGGGGATGCGGCCGAGATGATAGCTGGTCGCGGTATGCGCCACGACGATGATCCCCGGCTGCACCATGGCCAGCAGCTCGACGCTGCCATCGAGGCCGTCGATCATCGTGCGGGTGCGCTGGTCCTGGTTGTCGAGCGCCCCGGGCACCCCGCCGCCGGCGGCCATGCGGTGGAAGTGCAGCGACACCCCGGCCGGCGCGAGCGCGATCATCTCGGCCTCGACCGTCGGGTTGCCCGGCGGTACCAGAAACCCCAGCCTCGCTCTCCAGCCGATCATCGTCGTGCTCCCTCGCCCCGACCCTGTGCGATCGAGATTGCCGCGTCGCTCCGCTCCTCGCAATGACAACTCCCTTGCCGTCACTGCGACCCGCGGTCTCGACCCGGGGAAGCAATCTCGGATCGTAGCTTGACGCGGTCGCAGAGTGTGCCTGACAACAGCGCATGAGCAGTCAACTGGAGCCGCCGATCTTGGCCGGTAAGGACTATGCGGCCGCCTCGGTGTTCGAGCCGGCCAACCTGTTGCGCGAGGCGCGACGTCAGAAGGGCCTGCCGCGAGCGGCTGTGCCGGAGATCTGCTTGCTCGACCCCGATGGCGACATCCTGCGGGCCTTGCGCCGCGCCGGGCGGGCAACGCTCTCGCCAGGGTGGGCCTGCTACCACACCGAGCTCTATGAGTTCGACGACGACGGGATGCGCTTCGGTATCATCGGTTGCGCGGTCGGCGCCCCGTTCGCCGTGCTGCTCGCCGAGGAACTTTTTGTTTCCGGCTGCCACTTTCTGATCAGCATGACCTCGGCCGGCCAGATCGTGGCTCAAGGGGAGCCGCCCTATTTCGTCGTGATCGACCGCGCGCTGCGCGACGAGGGCACCAGCTATCACTACCTGCCGGCGAGCGAATTCGTCGAGGCCGATGGCGTACTCGTTGCCCTGGCCATGGCCGCGGTGTGCGGCACCGCATTGCCGGTCTATCAGGGCGCGGCCTGGACCACCGACGCGCCGTTCCGCGAAACCGAAGCGGCGATCGAGCGGGCCCGCGCCCGCAACATCCTCGCGGTTGAGATGGAAGCGGCAGCGCTTTATGCCTTCGCCCGGGCGCGCGACAAGCCGGTCCTCTGCCTTGCCCATGTCACCAACCGGATGGCGGTCGATGCCGGCGATTTCGAGAAGGGCGAGGCCGACGGGGCGCTCGCCTCGCTCGTGGTGATCGCCGCCGTGGCGCGCGCCTGGCGCCGGAGCGCCGGGCGGTGAGCGCCAACCGCGCCGACCACTGCGCCGTCGCGATCATGGCCAAGGCGCCACGCCAGGGCGAGGTCAAGACCCGCCTTGTGCCACCCTTGTCCGAGGCCGACGCGGCGGCGCTCGGCGGCTGCTTCATCCGGGATACCGCCGGCAACATCCTCGCCGCCGCGCAGGCCGCCCCGATCGAGGGCTATGTCGCCTATTCGCCGCCAGGCTCCGAGGATGTGTTTGCGCCGCTGTTGCCGGAGGGGATCGGCCTGCTGGCGCCGCGCCGCATCGGCCTCGGCCACGCCCTCTTCGACGCCGCCGAGGATCTGCTCGCCGCCGGCTATGGCTCGGTGTGCCTGGTCAACGCCGACAGCCCGACCCTGCCGACCGGCGCGCTCGTTGCGGCGGCGCGCGCGCTCGCGGTACCCGGCGACCGGCTCGTCCTCGGCCCCGCCGAGGATGGCGGCTATTACCTGATTGGCCTGAAGCATCCGCACCGGCGCCTCTTCGAGGACATTGCCTGGAGCACCGAGCGCGTGTACCGGCAGACCCGCGACCGCGCCGCCGAGATCGGGCTCGACACCGTCACGCTCCCCAGCTGGTACGATGTCGACGATCTCGTCACCTTGCGGCGGCTGATTGGCGAGCTGGGGAGAGCCGACCCCGCGGGTTACGCCGCACCCCATACCGCGGCGCTATTACGCCGGCTTGCACCCGTATTGTGAGTGGGCGCCGTTTTCTTGGTCTGGTCGGCTGCGGCTTTATTCTGCTCGGTTTGACGGCAGCGGGGCTCTATACGCAGCGCGGCGCCAATCTCGGCGCCTTTGTCGCGGTCGCGTTGGCGCAAGGTGCCGTCTACCTCCTCGCGCTCGGGCTGATCTGGCGCTACCCCACATCGCGCGGCGGCCTTGCGCTCATCCTGGGCATCGCTGCGGCGCTGCGCATCGCGGTCCTCGCAGAGCCACCTTTCCTATCGAGCGATGTCTACCGCTATGTATGGGATGGGCGGGTGATGGCCGCCGGGATCAACCCCTATCGGTACATCCCGACCGACCCTCACCTCGCGTCGTTGCGCGACGAAACGATCTTTCCGCGGATCAATCGGGCGACTTACGCGCCGACAATCTACCCGCCTGCGGCCGAGGCGATCTTTTTCGCGGTGACCCGGATCAGCGAAAGGGTCACGGCGATGAAGCTCGCGATGGTCGCCTTCGAGGCGACCGCGATCTGGTTGTTGCTGCGGCTGCTCGTGGCGGCGGGGCTGCCGGCGGCGCGGATCATCGCCTATGCCTGGCACCCGCTGCCGGTTTGGGAGTTTGCCGGGAGCGGGCATATCGACGCCGCGATCATCGCGCTCGTGGCGCTTGCGTTGTGGAGCCGCCGCCGCTGTGGCGGCTGGCTCACCGGACCGGCGCTGGCTGCCGGGACGCTGGTCAAATTCTACCCGGTGGTGCTGTTCCCCGCGCTGTGGCGGCCTTGGGGGCGGCCTTGGGAGTGGCGCATGCCGGCAATCTTCGCCGCCGTCCTGGCGCTCGCCTACCTGCCGTTTCTCGGGGTCGGCTGGCGGGTTTTTGGCTTTCTGCCGGGCTATCTGGCGGAAGAGGGCTTTGCCTCGGGCGGCGGGTTCTACCTGTGGAGCGTGGCCAAGGCCGCACTGCCTCTCGCCGGGGTTCCCGACTTCGCCTATCTCGCTGCCGCCGCCTGTTGCCTGGCCGGGCTTGTTCTCTGCCTCGCCTCCCGCCAGGAGGACGCCCGAAGCGACGTCTTCGGCGCCGCCCTCCTCGCCGGCGCTTTTACTCTTCTCTTGTCGCCGCACTATCCCTGGTATTTTGCCTGGCTCATCGTCTTTGCGTGCCTGATCCCGTCGGCCTCGCTAGTCTGGTTGACGCTGGCGAGCTTCCTGCTCTATCTGGTCCCGGTCGGGTCGCAATTGGTTCGGGACCGGCAGCGGTTCCTCGTCGAATCCGCTATTTACGTGCCGTTTCTGGCACTGGCCGCGATCGATCTGTGGCGGCAGCGCCGCCGGGAGCAGCTGAGGCATGGCGAGCACACTCCCCGCTGAAGCCGATCCGCGCCGCTATTTCGACCATATCGCGGCCGAGCGCGGCGCCGTTGCCGAAGCCGAGCCGGTCTGCCTCTATCTCGAGACGACCAATCGCTGCAACCTGTTGTGCACGACCTGCCCGCGCACCTTCGAGGCATTGGAACCGCCCGGGGACATGAGCTGGGCCTTGTTTACCAGGGTCGTCGACCAGTTCCCACGCATCGCCCGCGTCGTATTGCACGGTGTCGGCGAGCCGATGATGGTGCGCGCCTTGCCGCGGATGATCCGTTACCTGAAGGATCGCGGCACCTACGTGCTGTTCAACACCAACGGCACGCTCTTGAGCGAGAAGAGGGGGCGTGAGCTGATCGATAGCGGGCTCGACGAGCTGCGCGTCTCGCTCGACGCCGCCGAGCCGGTCGCTTTCAAGCTGGTGCGCGGGCGCGACATGTTCGCCCGCATCGTGCGCAACATCAGCGCCTTCCGCGCGCTGCAGCGCGAGCTCAAGGCCGAGCGGCCGCAGGTTTCGTTGTGGCTGACGGGCTTGAAGGAAACCGTCGACCAGCTCTGCGACTTCGTGCGCCTGGCGCACGACCTCGATGTCGCCGAGGTGTATCTGCAGCGCCTCGTTTATTTCGGCGAGGGCCAGGGCCTGGCGCGCCCGGATCAGGCGCTGTTCGCCGGCGGGGATGACGCGGAGGGCCAGCGGGTCCGCGAGGCGGAGGATTTGGCGCGCGAGCTCGGGATAGCCTTCAACGCCTCGGGCGCGACCGACCCGGCCGCGAGCCTCAAGCGCGAGGACGCGGCGCAGCCCTGGTCCTTGTGCCGGCGGCCCTGGAGCCTGATGTACGTGACCGCGCAAGGCCGTGCGCTGCCCTGCTGCATCGCGCCGTTTTCGCTGCGCGGCTACGACAGTTTCACCTTGGGCGATGCGACGCAGCAGACCCTCCGGGAAATCTGGAACGGAGACAAATACCGGGCCTTCCGCAGCGCCTTGTTGAGCGACCGGCCGCCCGCCGCCTGTGCCGGCTGCGGGCTGCGCTGGAGCCTCTGATCCCACCGTGGCCGCGCCCGACGCCAATCGGACGCGGGTTGCGCTGGTGATCCCGACGCTCAACGAAGAAGCCGCGATTGCCGGGGTTATCGCCGCGATCCCGCCGGGCGTCGTCGACGACATCATCGTCGCCGACAGCGCCAGCACCGACCGCACCGTCGAGCGGGCCCGCGCCGCCGGGGCGCGGGTCGTCGGGGAAACCCGCCCCGGCTACGGCCGGGCCTGCCGCGCCGGCGCCGAGGCGGCAGGCGATTGCGACATCATCGTCTTCCTCGACGGCGACGGCAGCGATTGCCCGGAGCTGATCCCGTTGATGATCGAGCCGATCGCCGATGGAAGGGCCGATTTCGTGATCGGCTCGCGCACCCGGGGCGCCCGCGAGCCCCACAGCATGAGCCCGCACCAGATCCTCGCCGGCTATGCCATCGGCGCTGCGCTGCGCCTCTTGTACGGCGTCCGTTATACCGATATGGGACCGTTTCGCGCGATCAGGCGCGACGCGCTGATGCGGCTCGACATGCGCGAGACGAGCTATGGCTGGAACCTCGAAATGCAGATGCGGGCGGCGCGCATGGGGTTGCGCATCATCGAGCTGCCGGTTGCCCATCGCCGCCGCGCCGGCGGCGTCTCCAAGGTTTCCGGCAGCTTTCTCGGCACGCTGAAGGCGAGCTGGCGGATCCTGCTGACCTTCGCCCGGATCGCGCTGGAAGCAAGGCACGTCGTGCCGACCTCCGCAGTGGCGCGGCGATAGCCCGATGAACCCGAACCCCGCCGCCGATGTCATCGGCTTTCTGACGCAGCCGGGCTGGCTGACCGTCGTGTTCTGGCTGCTCCTGGTCGCCAGCATCGCGATCGCCGGCGTCGCCATGGCGACGATCCCCGAACAGCGCCGCTTCGGTCACGTCGCGCAGTGGGTCATTCGCTTTCTGATCGGCGCGATGTGGTGGCAGCAGACCCTGTGGAAGCTGCCGCCTTCCTACACCGACCACCCCGAGAGGCCATTCGGCGAGACCGGGCTCGCCTACTGGATGAAGCTCTTGGGTCAGCACGCCGCCGTTCCGCTGCAAGCCGATTTTGTCAATAATATCGTCCTGCCGCATTTCTATCTGTTCGCACCGGTCGTCTACGCAGCCGAATTCCTGACCGGGGTGTCGCTGATGCTCGGCGCGTTTGTGCGCCTCTTTGCGCTGATCGGCGCCCTGCAGATCCTCAATCTGTGGCTCGGCCTCTACAGCGCGCCCGGCGAGTGGCCGTGGACCTACTTTTTCCTGTTGATGCTCCAGCTGGTCTTCGCCGTGCACCAGTACGGCCGCAGCCTCGGGATCGACGCGATCCTCACCGCCCGCCGGCCGGCCCGCTTCGAAACCGGCTGGGGCCGGCGCCTGCTCGATCTCGTGACCTAGAGATCGCCCGATGACCGGCAGGGCCTGGTTGGGCCTGCTCTCCCTGTTGGCGCTTGCCGGCTGCGGTCCCAACGAGGCGACGCAGCGCAAGGCGTTTATCGAATTCCTGCAAACCCGCATCGTCGCCAAACCGGGGGTGCATGTGCCGAAACTGACGGCCGAGGAGACCGCCGCCTTTGGCGGCTACGCCAAGCACTACGCCGTCATCGCCGATTTCAACGGCGCCCTCGACAGCGCGGTGTCGCAGCCGTTGCAGCAGGCGATCGCCGCCGGCGCGCCGCGCTCGCTCGAAGAGGTTGTGACCCGGCGCCAGGACATCGCCGCGGTCGCCGGCGGGATGGCCGCGATCCGCGCTGCGCTCGACCGGCAATTGGCGGTCGCCGACGCCGCCCATGCCGCGCTGGACGAGCCGGACGATCTGAAGCCGGTCTACGATGCGGCCTATGCACGCGATGTGACGATGCCGGCGAAGGCGATGGCCGACATCTTCCCCGATGTCGACGACGCGATGAAGGCGATCCTCGCCCTCGCCGATTTCCTTGCCGCGCACCAGGGGGTGGTCACCGTCCACGGGTCGATGATCCAGACGACCGATCCCGCATTGCAGCCCAAGCTGACGGCGATGCTCGACGCGATGCGTGCGAAAAACGAGGCGATCCAAAAGGCGCAGCAAAAGCTCCGCGAACTCGTCCGCGGGTGATGCCGCGGCCCGCCATGAAGATGAGCCCGGCTCGAACATCCGCGCGCAAAAAAACGGGAAATTCGTAAGATATTGGTGTTCCTAGGATTATGCCAAAATAACAGCGAAAATAACAGCGAAAATAACAGCGGGATAACAGCGACATAACAGCCAGATAACAGCGACATTTTTGCAACAAACAGCGGGGTAACAGCGGGGCCGGGGGCGGGTCGGCGATGATGTCGGGCATCGTCAGGGTCGGGCGGCGGGGCAGGGATCATGGATATAGGTTCGCGATTTGTTCTTAGCAAGGAGGTCCGTTCGCGCGACCCAATAAACCGCGTCGGCGCGCCACCACTCTGCTCGGCCGCCAATTGCGGCTGGAGTTGGCGTGAGCGCGGACGATCGCCTCTACGGGTGTACGATGAATTACCATGCGACGGTCGCGCGCCCTCATCTTGTGGAGCAATCCCGGGAACCCGCCGGATTCGGTTGCTCGGGCACTCGGCATGGGGTTGCAGCATTTCAGCCGTGCGCTGCACAAGATCAAGGCGGCAAACGACCTTTCGGGCGCGGATCGCGTGATCATATATAGCGACGGCTCAGTCACCGATGCACAGGGCGAACCGCTTGGCAACCTCCACGATGAAGACTGACGTGCAGGCCGACCGCAAGGCGTTCGTGACGTTGCGCTTTGCCGGCGGCGATCTCGACCCGCAAGAAATCTCGGCGATCCTGCCGGTCGCGCCGACGCGCGCCCACAGGAAGGGCGAGGAGTTCATTGCCGGGCCGCATGCCGGGATGCTGCGCGGCCGCACCGGAATCTGGTTTCTTGCGACCGACAAGCTCGTGCCTAGCGACGACCTTGGCGACCATCTCCAATATGTGCAGGACCTGCTTTATCCGGAGCCGAACGACAGCCGTCGGATCACCAAGCTCCGCGACATTTTGGAGCGAGTGCATTCCCGCGCCCACATCACTTGCTTCTGGCGCGGCGACGACGGTGAAACCGCCCCGCAAATCCCGGCTGACTTCAAGTCAGCCATCGCACTATTGGCCGCCGACATCGAAACCGATTTTGGTCACGAGGAGAACTCGTAGAGTAGGTAGAGCGCAAGCGAGATGTACGATCAATGCGATCGGCAAGCTTGATGGTTTTGCTTCGCCCGTACTTTCCACGGTTGGCCGACCAGACTAACAATAAATAATTGGGTTGAAAATGGCGGATGATAACGGCGACTTGACAGTTCTAGACCAAGACGGCGCTGGTTTGCTTTCGACCGTCGGAAGCTGGCTAACAGGAATACCCAAGGTATTTCAGCGCCCGATGCTGAAGGCTGCAGGGCGATTATTGTATGGGTTGGTGAACGTGCCGGCATCGGCCCTCGATGTGAAAGCTGAGGACGTTAAGCACCGGGAACGAATGAGGAAGAAGGTTCGGGAGGCGCTCGTTGCAAAGGCTATCGAGCAACTCCCAGAAAGACCGGATTTAGCCGACCGCGCGCTTGGCTATTTCGTTGCTGACCTGATTGGAAAGCAGCAAAACCGCGAGAAGGTATTTGAGTATGCCGCAGATAGTTTGTCGCAACCGTCAAGCGCGGGGGGCCAGCAAGCGTCCTCCGTTGATCTAGATGACGAATGGCTAGGCAGCTTTGCTCGGCACGCGGAGAACGCATCCTCCGAGAGGTTGAGGATGTTGTTTGGTCGGGTTCTCGCGGGCGCGATTCGGCACGCAGGCAGCTACTCCATGTTCACATTAGATTTTCTGTCTAAGTTAGGACAGAGAGATGCGGAAGCAATTATCCAGGCTGCGCCGTTCGTAATTGGAAACTGGATTATTCTAACCCCATCCACAAACCGCACTATCGACTTCACTCTAGCGTCCGTGCTTGGAGCTCTCAACATCGTTACAGCGACCTCTATAGGTGTGTCTAACGCTTTGACAACATTTAAGACTGCACCAGGTATCTTTCGAAACATGTCAAAATCGGCAGCACTTCTTTCTACGGAGAGTCAAGTCTTCATAATTGCCACCGACGAGGCCAAAGAGATTAGCTTTAGCTGCATCTTGTTAACTCATATCGGTCAAGAGGTCCTTAAGTTGCACGTATGCGACGTGGACACACAGATGTTAGGGGAATTCTCAGCAAATCTCAAGTCTCAAGATGCAGAATTACACGTGGGTGAAATAAGCGATCGTAGAGCAACCAGTATAGCTTGGCGAAATCTGCGGCTGGTTACTCCCACACCATTGGAGACGCCGTAGAGGCGCCTGGGTCGCGGCTTCACTCGCTCGCCCCTCCGCAAGACGCCTCACCCCAGCTCCGCCAACCTCGGCAGGACCTCGCGGCTGAACAGGCTGAGGTTGGCGACCGTCTCTTCGTGGCTGATGTAGCCGCCCTGGCCCATCATCAGGAGGTGGCCGAAGCCGCCGACATGGTCGTAGAAGGCGCGGAGCTGGTCGAAGACGTCGTCGGGCGTGCCGGCAAAGGAGAGGCCGGCGTCGATCGCGTCCTCGACCGACATCGTGCGCGGGTTGATCGGCGTGCCGTCCTTCCTCTGGACGCGGGTTGCGCGCGCCGCCCCGGGAACTCCATTTGGGCCGCCCCCCTTCAGCATCTGCGCCGCGCCCGGGGCCGGGACATAGCCCGGCGGGTTGGCGAATTGCGGCGCGACGATGCCTGAAGTTCGGCTGTAATCGAGGATCTGGTCAGCCCGCCGGTGGCCTTCCTCGCGCGTGTCGCCGACCCCGATTAGCGCCATATAGGCGAGCTTGTCGGGGGTCGGCTCGCGGCCGGCCTCGCGCGCCTTGGCGCGGTAGGCTTCGAAGATCGCCGGCGTCCTGGCCCAGCCGGTGTTGAGGACGCCGATGATGATGCCGCGCTCGGCGGCTTCGCCGGCGCTGCCTGGGCTCCCGACCGGCATCCACACCGGCGGGTGCGGCTCCTGGTACGGCCGCGGCCAGACATTGACCGAACGGTAGTGGAAATGCGTGCCCTCCCAGTTGAACGGGCCGTCATGCGTCGTCATCGCCTTGAGGATCAGGTCGTGCGCCTCCCAGAAACGGTTGGTGAGGTCGGCCGGGTTGGTGTTGGCCGGCGCGATCTCAAACGGCACGCCTTTGACAAACCCCATGTCGAGCCGGCCGCGCGAGATCACATCGATGATCGAATATTCCTCGGCGACGCGGATCGGATCGTTGCGGTTGCCGATCGGCATGCCGAGCGCGAGGAGGCGCACCTTTTTGGTCTCGCGCGCCAGGATCGCCATCGGGATCGTGCAGACGCTGTCGGCGCAGGTCGCGGTCGCGTGGTGCTCGTTGGTCATGATGTTGATGCCGAGCTCGTCGCACAGCGCCCATTCGTCGAGATAGCGGTGGTAGAGGTCGGCGCCGATCTTCGGGTCGTAGAGCCGGTTGGGGACGATGACCCGGTAGGAATCGCCGAGATGCTCCCAGGCCGGGTGATAGGCCATCTCGCTGAAATGCCAGACTTGCATGCCGTTGGCTGTCATGGCCGGTTCTCCTCGGAGGCAAAGCGTTCGATCGCGGCGGCGACCCTTTCGGGTTGTTCGATCTGCGGGTAATGCGCCGCGCCTTGGACCAGTTCGAAGCGGGCGTTGGGGAGCGCGGCGGCCAGCCGCTCGCCATAGGCCGGCGTGACGATGCCGTCCTCCTTGCCCCACAACACCAGGGTCGGCCGGGTGATGCGGCGCAGCCAGTGGGAGAGGGCGGGATCGTGCATGTAGGGGCGCCAGCCGTAGAGCGCGGTCGCCTCGCGGTCGCGCGCGATGGCCAGCAGCTCGCCATCATCGAGCTTGGCGTAGTCGGGCACGACATGCGCCGGCTCGACAAAGCTGCGGCGCAATACCTCTTCGGCCGGCAGCGCGTAAATATCGGCGATGTCGCGCTCCTCACGACCGCCCGACTTGACGCCGAGCGCGTCGATCAGCGCGATGCGGCCGAGCCGCGCCTCAGAGCGCACCGCGATTTCGAGCGCGATCCAGCCGCCGAACGACGCGCCGACCAGCAGGGTATCGGTGAGCGCGAGGCGGTCGATGAGGTCGAGGTAGAGATAGGCGATGTCGTGCACGGTGCGGAACCATTGGGGGCGCGGCGTCGCGCCAAACCCGGGGTGGCGTGGCGCGACGACCCGCCAGCGCCGCGCCAGACGGTCGAGGAACGCGCGGTTCTGCGCGACATAGTCGCCGCCATGCAGGAACAGCAGCGGCGGCCCCGTTCCGGCGATCACCGTCTCGACCGCGATCCCGCCCAAATCGATTTGCTCCATCTTCCGCCTGCCTTGTCATGCGAGCGCAGCGAAGCAATCTCCTGCGGCTCTGCGCTATTGCGCGGAGATTGCTTCGTCCCTCCCTCTCGGCGCAAGCGAAGCTTGCGCCTGTCGGGCGGCGCATCTCAAGATGCGCCGGGGCTCCTCGCAATGACAATTGGAGGTCCGGATGGGCCAGTTCGGGATCGGGCAGCCGGTCAAGCGCTTCGAGGACAGGCGCTTTCTGCGCGGCGAAGGCCGCTTCCAGCACGATTTCAACCTGCCCGGCCAGGCCCATGCCGTGGTGCTGCGCTCGCCGCACGCCCATGCCAAGATCCGCGCGCTCGACACCGGGCCGGCGCGGGCCGCGCCGGGTGTGCTGGCGGTGCTGACCGGCGACGACCTCGCGGCCGCCGGGCTCGGCGCGATGGGGGTGCCGTTCCAGAGGAAGCGGCCGGACGGGTCGCCGATGTTCGCCCGCGCCCATCTCGGCCTGGCGCAGGGCAAGGTCCGCTTTGTCGGCGAGCCGGTCGCGTTTGTCGTCGCCGAGAGCCTGGCGCAGGCGCGGGACGCCGCCGAGCTGGTCGCGGTCGACTACGAGATCCTGCCCTCGGTCACCGACACCGCCGATGCGGCGGAAGCAAAGATCGCGGTGTGGGAGGAGTGCCCGGACAACATCTCCAATTTGTTCGAGGCCGGCAACAAGGCCGCGACCGATGCCGCTTTCGCACAGGCCGCGCACATCGTCAGGCGGCGCTATGTGATCAGCCGCGTCTACGCGCATTTCATGGAGCCGCGCGGCGCGCTCGGGGTGTGGGACCCGGGCGAAGATCGCTTCACCCTCTATGCCGATGTGCAATACCCGCATCGGGTGCGCCAGGCGCTCGCCACCCGCATCTTCAAGATCCCGGAAGGCAGGATCCGGGTCGTCGCCGGCGATGTCGGCGGCGGGTTTGGCACCAAGGGCTGGCAATACCCGGAGCACCGGCTCGTGCTGCTCGCGGCGAAGCGGCTGCGCCGGCCGGTCAAATGGAGCTGCGAGCGCAGCGAGGCGATCCTCGCCGACGAGCACGCCCGCGACAACATCAGCGACGCCATGCTGGCGGTCGATAACGACGGCAGGTTCATCGGCCTTCGGGTCCGGACCTTCGCGAACGTTGGCGCCTACATCTCCTCCGAGCGCAACCTGCTGGCGACATTCGGCAACGTCGGCACCTTGACCGGCGTCTACGACATCCCGGCGGCGCATGTCGAGGTGCTGGCGGTGATGGCCAACACCAACGGCACCGCGCCCTATCGCGGCGCCGGACGGCCGGAGGCGACCTATGTCATCGAGCGCCTGATCGACGACGCGGCGCGCGCGCTGCACGACGACCCGATCGAATTGCGTCAGCGCAACATGATCCCCAACGCGAAGCTGCCGTACAAGACCGCGCTTGGCCTCAACTATGATGTCGGCGACTTTCTCGCCAATCAGGAGAAGGCGCTGGCGCTGGCCGATTGGGGCGGGTTTGGGGCGCGCCGCGAGGAGTCGCGCCGGCGCGGCAAATTGCGCGGGATCGGCATCGCCAACCCGATCGAAAAGGCCGCCGGGCCGGGTCAGGAATTCGCCGAGATCCGCTTCCACCCCAGCGGCAACGTGACGCTCCTGATGGGCAGCAAGAACCAGGGCCAGGGCCACGAGACGACGTTCAAGCAGGTGCTCTCGGAAAAGCTCGGGATCGATCCCACCGATATCCAGTACATCGACGGCGACACCGACCGCGTCGCCTTCGGCATCGGCACCAACGGCTCGCGCTCGACGGTGATCGGCGGCTCGGCGTTGTGGATGGCGGCCGACAAGATCATCGCCAAGGCGAGGAAGCTCGCCGCCCATCTCTTGGAAGCCGCCGAGGCCGACATCGAATTTGCCGACGGAAACTTCACGGTCGCTGGCACCGACCGGCGGATCGCGCTCGCAGAGGTCGCCAAGGCGGCGTTCCGCGCCACCAACTTGCCGCCCGGCCTCGAAGGCGGGCTTTACGAGACCGGCACGTTTGCCCCCACCGACTTCACCTATCCGAACGGCAGCCATGTCTGCGAAGTCGAGATCGACGCCGAGACCGGCGAACTCGACATCCTAAACTATGTCGTCGTCGACGATGTCGGGACCGTAGTGAACCCGGTGGGACTAAAGGGCCAGATCCATGGGGGCATTGCGCAGGGGCTCGGGCAAGCGGTCATGGAGCAGGTCGTCTATGACCGCGAGTCGGGGCAGATGCTGAGCGGCAGCTTTATGGATTACGCGATGCCGCGCGCCGAGGATTTTCCCTATCTGGAGGTCGAGAGCAACCCGGTGCCGACCAAGCGCAATCCGCTCGGCGCCAAGGGGGCAGGGGAGGCGGGCACGGTCGGCGCGCTGCCGGCAATCGTCAACGCGGTGATGGACGCGCTGGCGCCGGTTGCGGTCAAACACATCGACATGCCGGTGACCAGCGCCCGCATCTGGCAGGCGATGACGGACGTGTACCGGGACGATTGAGGACTTAGCGCGGGTAGGTGGGTGAGCGCAGCGTAAGCCGCCATCGTCGTTGCGTCGGTTTCGCTTCCCAATCCAATGGTTTCAATCCTGTAAGCCGTCACCGGAACAGTCGGAATAGTTCGGCTGCGCTGCCGGGAGTGCGGTGTGAAGGGCAAGGCGGTGGTGTCGATTAAGTGGAGGGAGGCCTGCTAAACTTGCCCGACATGATGCGCGCGGTGCTTGAAGGCTTGCTTGAGGTTATAAAGGCGCTTGCTCCCGTAGCGACTGCGTTTATTGCGTTCTTTGCGTTGAGGAACTGGCAGCGTCAGGACAAGGCCAAGAGGGAGGCCGACTTCCTCGATGCGCTGATTGAAGCCACTCATGCCTATATCGTAGAAATGCCAACGCCCATCACGATCCTGCAGATGGCAAAGATCGGCATGGAGAGCCATGCGCAAACGTGGGAAACCGGTGATGAATCAGACATAGCCGTCAAAGGCGCGATTGCCTACATCGAGAAGTACGGGGAGGAAACATCTAAACGCTTGCTAGGGGTACTAGAGACCGTCCGGCCATCAGTAATCATCCTCAGGTCGTTGGCGGCGAAGGGGCAGGTATTCAAGTTCAACGGCTACGCAAAATGTTGGAATGCAGTTACGATGCTGACATGGCATTTCGGTAGGATAGAAGCTTTCGCTGGTTTAATCGGGTCGTCGACGTGGAACTGGCAGCACCCCGAGGTGCTGAGCCACTTGAAAAACATGATGGCAATAGGCCCGGACGAAATACGCAAGAGCCTCGCAGAGAACAATGCTGCGATCCTCGAATTTTCCAGCGAAACATATGAGCGAGTCTACGGGATGAAGCGTCGCCGCAGTAAGTAAGTAGAATTACGGTGACAGTAAGAGAATTACGGTGACAGTCTACCTAATTGGAATTGCTCAAGCAGTGACCCACGGATTGATGATCGCCACCCCGCATCCGGTGAAGTCGTCAACGTTGGGCGTCGCGACCGAGGCGCCCGCAGCCAGCGCGATCGCCGCTATCTGCGCGTCCAAGATACCCATCGGTGTACCGCCACGACGCCGCACTGCGAGAATTTCGCCGTAGTGAACTGCGGCGTGGGCATCAAAAGCGAGGAGACGCCGGCGAAAATCCTCCTGGAACGTGCGCTGCACGTCCGCCGCCAAGCCAGCCTTACGGCGACCGTCGGGCAACAGCGCGATGCCGTAGAACACTTCCGCCATCGTGATCCACGTCGTGAACAGCATTTGCGGCGGTTGACGCGCAATCCACTCGGTAACGGCCGCATTCGGGCGCGGCCGCATCAATTCCGAGACAACGTTGGTGTCGAGAACGATCACTCGTCGAATTTGACCCGCGGCGGGCCGGCCGGTTCGCGAGGTGGAATCTCCAGCTCTACGCCGCCATAGGGCGCAAAACGCCGCCGGATCGCCTCGGCCAGATTGATCTCCTCGGCGTTTTCCGTATTGACGGAAACGGCATCTTTGATGATCTGGCGGAGTTCGGCCTCCATCGAGCGGCCGTTTTCGGCCGCACGGACGCGCACGCGCCTGTGCACGTCTGGATCGACGTTGCGAATGGTCAGGGTTGCCACATCTTCCCCTTTTCGTTGCGGAGGAATGTAGGCATTGCAGTCAGTGCTGTCAATCTGCGCCCAGGCTGCCGCATGGCGCCGTGCAATCCCGGCATTGGCAAAACCCTTGCCAACCGCGTTAAACTGCGGCCAGCGCGTCTAGCCCGAAGGAACGCACCATGCATTACAAGCGGATTTCGGCCGATTGCCATCTCGACATGCCCTGCATGCCGCCCGAGTTGTTTGTCGAGAACGCGAGGGCCGAATTGAAGGAGCGCATGCCCTATGTCGAGGACGGGCCGGACGGGCCGCACTGGGTCGCCAGGAACGGCGCCGATTTCGGGCTGGTCAATGGGGTCGGGCCGGGCGGCGCCAAGCACGTCCCCGGGCAGAACGTGCGGGTCGACATCATGGCCGAGCACGGGCTCTATTCCGACGCCAAGCAGGGCAAATACCGCTGCCGCGACCCGCATCTGCGCCTCAAAGACATGGAAGAGGACGGGGTCGATGCCGAGGTCATCTACGGGGTTCTCGGCACGGCATCAAAGCTCAACGACAAGGAAGCCTCGAACGAGGTGCTGCGCATCTACAACGACTGGCTGAAGGAATTCTGCAGCCATTACCCGGACCGCCATATCGGCCTCGCCTGCCTGCCCTACGGCAGCGTCGACGATGCGGTCGCGGAGGTCCACCGCGTCGCCAAGATGGGGCTGCGCGGGCTCGAACTGTCGTGCTCCTGGGACATGGAGCCGATGTGGCACCCGAGCTGGGAGCCGTTGTGGAAAGCGGTCAGCGAAGTTGATCTGCCACTTCACTTCCACACCTTCCCGACGACCCCGCCGCGGGCCCGCGAGCTGACCGGCCAGGTCCGCCGCGCGGCGATGTTCACCGGCGTCTCCGCGTTCCAGATGGGCCTCGTCCACATCATGGCCGGGATGATGGGGGCCGGGGTCTTCGAGCGCCATCCGCACCTGCGCATCGGCTTCGGCGAGAGCGGGGTCGGCTGGATCCCCTATGCGCTGCACCGCATGGATTTCGAGTTCGAGGACCGCTTCCGCGACCTGATGAAGCTGAAGCCCAGCGAGTATTGGCGCCGCCAGTGCCGGGCCACCTTCCAGTTCGACCCGATCGGCGCCAAACTCATTGACGACATCGGCGCCGAGACGATCATGTGGGGATCGGACTACCCGCATACCGACGGTATCTGGCCGGAATCGACGAAGTATATCGACGAGCAGTTCGCCGGATTGTCGCCCGAGGTGATCCACAAGATCACCTGCGAGAACGCCGCCAAGTTCTACCGCCTGTCGAACTGACGAAAAGGGCTCGCCCCTTTTCGTCATCCCCGCAGAGGCCGGGATCCACTGTTCAGCGGTTCGAGCCGTCTGACAAATGGGTCCCGGCCTTCGCCGCGAAACCCGAGCCTAATGAACGCCCTCTCCAGCGGTGCGCGAGAGGGGCCAACCTTTCGCGCCCGCCGCTCAGCTATCGCATTTGCGAAGACCAGCCCCACGCAACTGGGTATGGGCGCGGCGCGCCAGATATAGTATCTGTTACTTACTATCAGCCTGGCGACCTATTCCGGGGTGGCGCGTTGGATCTCGATCGCAGTTTTGGGTTTCTCGTCAACGATGTCGCGCGGCTGTTCGGGCGCCGCTTCGACCATAATGGGAGACGCCTTGGCCTGACCCGGGCGCAATGCCGCACGCTCGGCTATCTCGCCCGCAATGAAGGCATCAACCAGGCCGGGATGGCCGACCTCCTCGAAATCCGGCCGATGACGCTGGTCCGCCAGATCGACCGCATGGAGGAGACGGGGTGGATCGAGCGCCGCCCGGACCCGGCCGACCGCCGCGCCCGCCGGCTGTTCCTGACCGCCAAGGCGCGCCCGATCCTCGGCCGGATCTTGAGCGTGGCGAACGAGACGCGCGATGAGGCACTCGGTCTGTTATCGCCGGGCGAGGCGGACACCCTGATCGATCTCTTACACCGGGTGCACGCGACCCTGTCCGACCGGGTGCCGGTCGATCGCAGCCGCTCGGCTATAACCGTGCGGAAGTTGCGCGCCCCGGCACACTCGGCGCTGGCCAAAGCGGTGCCCGATGCGACAATCGCCGCAGAGGTGCCGGCGGTGGGGGGCGCACGGTGACGACCTCGACCGAGAACGAGGCGCCGGTCCGCGGTTTCCGCCGCGTCTTCGGCGAGCGCGACGCGGCCCTCGCCACCCGGCCGTCGCGCCCGCTGCGCCAGCGGCTGCGCATGCCGTTGATGCTGGCCGGCCCGATCCTGGTGCTGATCGCCGGCTCCTGGTGGTATCTGACGAGCGGGCGCTACGTCTCGACCGATGATGCCTACATCCAGGCGGCGCGCACGATGGTCAGCACCGATATCTCCGGCCGGGTAGTCGCGATCGTGGTGCAGGACAATCAGCGCGTCACCGACGGCCAGCTGTTGTTCCAGCTCGACGACCGGCCGTTCCGCATCGCCGTCGAGGAGGCGACCGCGATGCTCGCCGCCGCACGGCTCCAGGTGGAGGCGTTGAAGGCGACATATCGCCTGAAGGTCGCCGACGCGAAGGCGGCGGAGGACACGCTCGCCTATCAGCAGCGCGAATACGACCGGCAGCGCCAGCTCGTCGTCAGCGGCACCGCGTCGCGCCAAGCCTTCGATCAGGCGCAGAATGCGGCGCAAATGGCGCAGCAGAAGGTGGTCTCGACGCAGAGCGACATCGCCAACATCCTGGCCCAGCTCGGCGGCAACCCAGACATCCCGCTCGCCGATCATCCCTCGGTGCAGCGGGCTCAGGCCGCGCTCGACAAAGCCTCGCTCGACCTATCCTATACCACCGTCCGCGCCCACGAGAGCGGCATCGTCACCAAGGTCGAGCAGCTGCAGGTCGGCTCCTACGTCACGGCGTCCACCCCGGTCTTTTCGATGATGTCGGACCGCATCTGGGTCGAGGCGAACTTCAAGGAGACCGAGCTGACCTATATGCGCCCCGGCCAGTCGGCGACAGTCGAGGTCGACACCTATCCCGACGTTGTGTTCGACGCCAAGGTCGTCAGCCTCAGCCCCGGCACCGGCCTCAGCTTTTCGCTGTTGCCGCCGGAAAACGCCACCGGCAACTGGGTCAAGGTCGTGCAGCGCCTGCCGGTGCGCCTCGCGCTCGAAAGCCCAGATCCGAACAACCTGCTGCATGCCGGCCTCAGCGCCACCGTCGAGGTCGACACGCAACGCCGCCGGCCGTGGCTGGTGTGGCTCGACCGCATGACGGGGCGCCTGTTCGGCACCGCCCAGGCGGGCGAGCGCCAGCGGTGAGGGGGGAGCCGGACCGGCGCCCTTCCGCTCTTCCGGCCAACCGCGTCGCCATCACGGTCTCGATCATGCTGGCGACGTTCATGCAGGGCGTCGACACCACGATCACCAATGTCGCGCTGCCGCACATGCAGGGCTCGCTGTCGGCCTCGCAGGACCAGATCGCCTGGGTCGTCACCTCGTACATCGTCGCCGCGGCGATCATGACGCCGCTGACCGGTTGGCTCGCCGGCCGGTTCGGCATCAAATACGTGTTCCTGTTTTCGGTGATCGGGTTCACCGTGGCCTCGGCCTTGTGCGGCGCCGCGACGGGCCTCACGGAATTGGTGATCTATCGCCTGCTGCAAGGCATCTGCGGCGCGGCTCTGGTGCCGCTGTCGCAAGCCGTGCTGTTTCAGATCAACCCGCCCGAGCGGCACGCGCAAGCGATGGCGGTTTGGGGCATGGGCGTCATCCTCGGCCCCATCCTCGGCCCGGCGCTCGGCGGTTATTTGACCGATTATTACACCTGGCGCTGGGTGTTCTACATCAACCTGCCGTTCGGCGTGCTCGCCTCGATCGGCATCCTGATTTTCATCCACGAAACTCGTCACGCCCACCGCGAGCCGTTCGATTTCTTCGGCTTCGCCGCGCTCAGCATCGCGATCGGCGCGTTGCAGATGCTGCTCGACCGCGGCGAATTGAAGGATTGGTTCGGCTCGGTGGAGATATGGATCGAGGCGACGATCGCAGCGCTGGCGCTCTATCTGTTCGTCGTCCACACGGTGACGGCCGGCGAGCGTTCGTTTCTCAATCGCGACCTTTTGAAGGATCGCAACTGCATTGCCGGCACGCTGTTGATGTTCCTCATCGGCATCCCGCTGTACGGGACGATGACGCTGCTGCCGCTGATGCTGCAGAACCTGATGAACTACCCGGTGGTGACGACTGGGCTGGTGACGGCGCCGCGCGGCATCGGGACGATGGTGGCGATGATCCTCGTCGCCCGGCTGGTCGGCCGCATCGACACCAGGCTGATCATCCTGACCGGGCTTCTGGCGACCGTCGTTTCGATGTGGCAGATGACCGGCTTTTCGCTGCAGATGGGGATGGGCCCGATCATCACCACGGGGGTGCTGCAAGGGTTCGGGCTCGGCTTTGTTTTCACCCCGCTCAGCATCGTGACGTTCTCGACGCTGCCGCGCCATATCATGACGCAGGGCACCGCGATCTTCAGCCTGATGCGCAATATCGGCGGCAGCATCGGCATCTCGATCGTCGTAGCGCTGTTGGCCGAAAACACGCAGATCGTGCATTCGCGCCTGGTCGAGAACTTGCGGCCCGACAATCCGCTCGCCCAGGCGCCCTTTCTGGCGCCGCCGTTCAGCCTGACCGACCCGTCGGGCGTCGCCGCGCTCAACGCCGAGGTGACGCGCCAGGCGGCGATGGTCGCCTATATCGACGATTTCAGGTTGATGATGCTGATCGTCATCCTCGCCGCACCGTTGCTGCTGTTGCTGCGCAAGCCGCGCCCCGCGCGCGCTTCCGGTCTCGCCGCCGCCGAATAGCGGGCGGCTCCGCCGAGAGGGCGACCCGGCAGACCGCAGAGGTTCGGCCCTAGATTAGGCGGCATGACCCAAAGCAACGGAGGACCGGGTGCCGAGAGTACAGCCCAATCGCTCAAGGCGGCGCGCTGGGTACTCCTCCCCGGGAGGACCCAGCGACAGCAGCCTCAGGCGACTAGGAGGAAGACCCCAGGAACCTAGTTGAGATGGTATATCCTGGCGGCGTTGCCTCCGGCGATCTTGGCCTTCTCCTCTTCGGTGCAGTCGCTCAGAACCTCCTCAATGATTTGGTGGCTCCGGGGGAAGGTGGATTCGACATGGGGGTAATCTGAGCCCCACAGGAGATTGTCGACACCGATGATGTGGCGGTCGCGTATGCCCATGGCATCTTCCTGGAAGCCCGCAAACACGTTGCGGTGGAAATAGTCGCTGGGCAGCATGGCCTCCTTGAACCGATAGCGCTCCTGCTGGACCCGTTGGGTGTACGTATAGTCGATGCGGTCCAGGAAGTGGGGAATCCAGGAGAGTTCGTGCTCCACGGTTCCCATCTTGAGTTTTGGATAACGCTCAAAGACGCCGCTGAAGATCATGTCGCTAAGCGACATCCGCACCCAGTGGTCGGCGTTGGCCAGGAAGGAGTTGCGGACGCGGTTGCGGTCCTCAAGCCCAAAATCCTGCCCTGGACCCGGCCGGTTGGTCGCGATGTGCATGCCAAGGGGAATATCCAGATCCTGCGCCGCCGCCCACAGCGGCTCGTACATCGGATTGTCGTACCCCTTCCCCTCCGGGGGATACACGGTGATCATGCCGCCCGCCAGACCCATCTTGGCGCAGCGCTGCAACTCCTTGATACCCTCCTGCACATCGTCCACGTTGATCATGGCGATGCCCTTGAGGCGCTTGGGCTCCGCGGCGGAGAATTCGGCGAGCCAGTTGTTGTATCCTCTGAAAATCTCCGACAGCAGCGCACTGTCCGGCACGCTGTAGAGCAGCAGACCGACCGTGGGATAGACAATACTCACATCGACGTCATCGGCATCCATATCCTTCAGGTGCTCCGCAGGCTCGTAGCCCCCGCGCCGGACTTTATCGAAGGTCGTGGTGCGGACCATCTGTTCCGGCGCCTCAAACCGCATACCCGTCTGTGCCCCGGCGGCCAGCCCGATCACCCGGTGGCCGTTGCAGAACCACCAATCGCCGTCATACTCGCGGACAAGCTGTGGGACCCGGTCCTTGAACGCCGGCTTGGCTCTGCTCGTCCACAGGTCCGGCGGCTCAAACACGTGATTATCCGATGATATAACCCTGTAATTCGCCATGATTTGACCCTCCCTTGGTGGCGAGCGCCCTCGCGGTCCTGCCTCCACATGACCCTCACCAGCCCCACTATAGCGCTTGCGGCGCCCTCGCCGATACGGCGGAGTGGGCTCCGGGAGTTGCCAGCTGCCGGAGCTTGACTCAAAGCCTGCGCCCTGGCGAACTCGAGCACGATTCAGCGAGCAAACCGGTCGGGCGCTCTGCTACTAAGCGGCAGCGCACGCTGCCCGAGGGACGGACCCGCCAGGAGCCATCGATGACCGACGATCTCGCCTTTGTCTCGGCGGCCGAGCTGGCCGCGCTCATCGCGCGGCGCGCGGTGTCGCCGGTCGAGGTAGTGGACGGCGTGCTCGACCGCATCGCCAAAAGCGAGGCGAGCCTCAACGCCTTCATCACGGTGTGCGGCGAGGAGGCGCGGGGGGCTGCGTCGGAGGCCGAGGCCGCGGTGATGCGCGGCGCCGCGCGCCAAAATCCCTTGGGGCCGCTGCACGGCGTGCCGTTTGCGGTCAAGGATCTGGTCAACACGGCTGGGGTGCGCACGACCTTCGGCTCGGTGGCGTTGGCCGATAATGTCCCGGCGACCGACTCGCCGGCCGTGGCGCGGCTGAAGCGTGCCGGTGCGATCCTTGTCGGCAAGACGACGACCCCGGAATTCGGCCACAAATGCTTCACCGAGGCGCCGCTGTTCGGGCGCACCGCGAACCCGTGGAACCTCACGCGGACCTGCGGCGGGTCATCGGGCGGCGCCGCGGCAGCGGTCGCCGCCGGGCTCGGTCCGATCGGCGTCGGCACCGATGGCGGCGGGTCGAGCCGCATCCGGCGGCGTGCTGCGGGGTGGTCGGCTTCAAGCAGACCCTGGGCCTGGTGCCGCACGATCTGACGCCGGACGGGTTCGGCAACCAGTCGCACATAACGCCGCTGACCCGCCGTGCTGGATACCGCGCTGATGCTCGCGGCGATGGCCGGACCCGACCCCTGCGACCCGCATTCGCTCGGCCTCGCGGCGCCGGATTTCGTGGACGGCGCGCGAGTGGGGAGCAAGACTGGGGGCGACCTCAAAGGCCTGCGCATCGCCTGGCGGCCGTTGCTCGGGAACAGCGTTGTTTCCGGCGAGGTGCGCGATGCCTGCGAGAGAGCGCTCGCGGCGTTCGAGGAGCTCGGCGCCGTCGTCACGCCGGTCGCCGACGGTTTCGCCAGCACCGAGCCGATCTGGCTCATTCTGACGCAATCCTTCTGGAACGCCCGCTTCCGACGCTATGCAGCTGAATTCGGCGCGCGCATGAGCCAGAGTTTGCTGCGCCAGATGGACACCGGCGCGGCCCACAGCGCGGTCGCGCTGCAACAGGCGATGTTCGAGCGCACCCGCATCTTCCGCGAGGTGCAGGCCTGGTTCGAGGAATGCGACATCGTCGCGACCCCGACCCTGTCGCGCACGGCGCTCGCGATCGACCACGATTTCTTTGCCGCGATCGAGATCGATGGGGCGGTGGCCGATACCGTGCGCAACGCCTGGTATCCCTATACGCTGCCATTCAACCTGTCGGGCAATCCGGCAGTCACCTTGCCGTGCGGCTGGGGCGCCGACGGGCTGCCGATCGGATTGCAGCTGGTCGGGCCGCATCTCGGCGATGCGCGGCTGTTGCGCGCCGCCGCGCTCTACGAGATGGCGCGGCCCTGGGCCGATCGCCGGCCGCCCGGACCAGGGCTGTGAGCGCAGACCGGACACCGCGCTGCCGGCCATCCTTCATCAGCATCGCTCAGGCTGCTTCGAGCAGGTGAAAGACCGAACGAGTATGCTCGGTGAATTCGCGCCGCACGATCGTCCAGCCGCTGTCGCGCAAACACTCTTCCCAGACGTGCAGCGGAAACCCCTTGTAGCCGATTTCCCATTGGTGACCCCGCGGCGGCTCCCGCCGGAATTCCTTGCGCCCGACTAACTTCCTCAGTGAAAAATAGTGCCGCAGCGTATGACCGTTCGCGTAGAAGTCGATCGCGATCTGAAACCCCATGTACGGTACCGACACCAGCAGATATTTCGCGCCGCTCGCGCGCAAGGCCGCCAATACCGGCCCGACCGCCGACCAGTCGAGATGCTCCAGCGTCTCGCAGCAGAGAATGGCGTCGTAGCCGGCAATATCGCTGCCGCGCACATCCACGAGGTCGGCTTCGACGTGGCGAACATCTGGCTGAGCGAAGGCCCTCGGCATGAAGTCAAGCGTGTCAACGTCGTAGCCGGCGTTGACGAGGAGTGCGGTCACCAAACCCAGTGCCGGGCCGATCTCGAGGACGCGCTGGCAGGGGACTGTGCTGAGCAAATGCACCTGCGTCCATTGATGCACGATCCGCTTGCGCGAGTAGTACTGGATCCACTGCGCCAGCGAGGACGAATGGGCTGTCATGGGTTTCTGCAGAAGGTCGCGGCGCGAAGCGGGATCATCGATGGCGGAGTAAACCACGAGTTGGCCGCCGAGCGCAGCCTGATGTCGCAGGCCTCTCACGCCTGGACCGCGCCCGGCCGCACCGCATTATAATGGGGTTTCGATGCGCCCTAACCATATTGCAAGCCCCCGCGTGCTGGTGATCCGAAAATGGTAATCCTGTTCGGTTCGACCCCGGTCGCGACGGCGCGCAGGCGACCGTTGCTCGGCAGGTTGCGTGCCGCCGCTCTCTATGAGAGGGCGCGGCCTTGGGCCGGTCGCCGGCCGCCCCCGATAGCCGGCTGAGTCCCGGCGAGGCGGGCGCCTTGGCCGGACAAAGTCGAACCCGCCGCTGGCCGCGCCGCTGGTGGCTCTTCCACCCGCTCGACCTGATGGTGCGGCGGTGGCCGGTCCGGCGGCGCCGGCGTGGGGTCGTCGTCATCCGCATGGACGGGATCGGCGACATGGTGCTGTTCCAGGGCGCCTTCCGCCATTACCCCGCAGCGCTCGGGGTGGCGCGCTCCGAGATCACAGTGCTGGGCGGCCATTCCTGGGCCAGCCTGGCCGAGACGGTCTATCAGGACTGTCGCTTTCGCGCGATCGACGAGCACGCCTACGCCCGGCGCCCGATCTACCGCTTCACGACATCGCTGTGGGTGCGCCGGCAGGGGTTCGCCGTGGCGGTCTGCGATTCCTATTTGCGGCAGCCTCTGGTCGCCGATGCGCTCGTCTACGCCTCCGGGGCACCGCTACGAGTCGTCGCGCAGCCCTATACCAGCCCGAAGACGCAGGCACAGTTCGACTGGCATCTGGCGCGGGTGCATCGGGTGATCGATACCGGCTCCTATCCGACCCATGAGGTCGTGCGGCATTTCCGCTTTGTGTCGGCTCTCGCCGGGCAGCAATTTCCTGCCGAGACGCCGGCACTGCCCTGGCGGCGGGGGCGGCGGGGTCCGCGTCCGCTGGCGGAGCGCTATGCCGTGCTCAATCTCGGCAGCAATGAGCCGGGCCGGCGCTGGCCGCTCGCCGCGTTTCTCGAAATCGCCGAGCATCTGGCGCGGCGCGGGCTCAGCGTCGTGTTCGCCGGCGGCCGCGTCGAGGCCGCGTTGCGCGGGCCGGTGGCCGAAGCGGCGCGCGCCTCGCCGTGGGGCGGCAGCTTTGTCGACCGCATCGCGTCCACCAGCCTCGCCGAGCTGATGGATTTGCAGCAGCACGCCGAGCTTGTGATCAGCAGCGACACCGGACCGGCCCATCTCGCAATCGGCCTCGGCGCGCCGACGATCGTCATCGTCGGCGGCGGTCACTTCACCAGCTTTGTGCCGTATCCGGCCGCGCTGACGCCGCCGCAGGTGCGCTTCGTGTGGCGCGAGCTGCCATGCTACCATTGCTTCTGGACATGCACTCAGCCGCACGAAGCGGGCGCGAGCTACCCTTGCCTGGAGGCGGTATCGGTGGCGCGGGTCCGCGACGCCGCGGAGGAATTGCTGAACCTGCGCCTGTCGGCGAGCGGTTCTGCCTGATCTGATCGAGTTCGGATAAATGGCCATCCTCTTTCGCTCGACCCCGGCATCGACCGCCCGCTGGCGGTCTTTGCTCGGCGCGCTTTTGCCGGACCACGAGATCCGCTACTGGCCGGAGGTCGGCGACAAGGCGGCGATCGAGTATGCCCTGGTGTGGCAGCCCGAGCCGGGACTGCTCGCCGCGCTGCCCAACCTCAAGCTGATCGTCGGGCTCGGCGCCGGGGTCGACCATCTCCTGCGCGATCCGTTGCTGCCGACAGCGGTGCCGATCGTCCGCCTTGTCGACCCCTACATGACCGACGCGATGAGCGAATACGTTGTGCTCTCGGTGCTGCGGCTGCACCGCCAGGATCTCGATTACCTGGCACAGCAGCGCGCCGGCATCTGGGAGGAGCGCGAGCAGAAGAACGCCGCCGAGCGGACGGTCGGAATTCTCGGCTTTGGCACGCTCGGCCAGGATGCCGGCAGAAAGCTCAAAGCGCTCGGCTTCGAGGTCGCGGGGTGGAGCCGTGGCGAGAAGGAGATCGCCGGGTTCAAGACCTTTGCCGGGCCGGCCGGTCTCAGCACCCTCCTGGCGCGCAGCGAGATCCTGGTGTGCCTGTTGCCGTTGACCGGCGAGACTGCCGGCATCCTCAGCGCCGCGGCCTTTGCCCGGATGCCGCGCGGGGCGGGGCTAGTCAACGCCGGGCGCGGCGGCCACCTCGTCGAAGCCGATCTGATCCCGGCGCTCGATAGCGGGCAATTGTCGGGCGCGGTGCTCGATGTCGTCGGCGAGGAGCCGCTGCCACCGGGCCACCCGTTCTGGCGTCACCCGCGCATCATCCTGACGCCGCATGTCGCGGCCGAGACCCACCCGCCGACCGCGGCGCCGATCATCCGCGAGGCAATCCGCGCTCACGCGGCCGGGTTGCCGGTCGCCAACCTGGTCGATCTGGCGCGCGGCTATTGAGGCCACCTCCAATTGTGCATCAGCCCTGTTCTCGGTGATGGCCGGGCTTGACCCCGCCATCTCCGGGGGGCCCCAAATCCCCGGGTCAAGCCCAGGGATGACGATTGTGAGGAGCGTCCCGGCTTTCGCCGCGATGACATTGAAGTTGGCGCGGGGAAGCCGGCGCGGGGCCGGGCTTATCTTTGCTCGACCGGGGCTCGGGTGAAGATGCCGTTGGCGCTGCCGCGGTGAGCATAGCCCCACAGCGACAGGGTAAACCCGGCGTGCTCGAGCCGCTCGATGATGCGCGCGTTGCGCGCGGTATCGGTGTCCTCCAATTCGATCAGCACCGAGCGCAGCGCCGGATCCCTCAGGGTTTCGGCCGCACCGTCGAGGATCTCCTCCTCGATCCCGTCGACGTCGATCTTGAGATAGTTGGGCGGCGCGAGGTCGAACAGCCGCCGGAACTCGTCGCTCGAAAACCCGATCATCGATTGGCGGAACGCGATTTCGAGCGGCTTGCCAAAGCAGTCTTCGTCGCTCTCGAAGGAATTGAGCACGCTGCCCGCATTGGTCGCTGTCATGTTGAGGCGGCCGAGCTGCGTGCGGCCGCTCAACGCGACGCAAAAGGCCTGGATGTGCTCGCCGCTGCCGTTCACCTCGATATTGCGGCACAGCGCGGCGTAGCTGGCCGGCGAGGGCTCGAACGCCAGGGTCGAGATGCCGGGCCGCAGCGCGGCGTAGAGCGTATAGGCGCCGACATTGGCGCCGATGTCCCAGAATGTGCACGGCACCTCGAAACCGTCGATCCAGTCGATCGTCTCGGGCTCGCGGCCGACCAGCTCGCGCGGATAATGCAGCGCCTCCGGGTGGGTCGAGACAAAGACGATCGGGCCGTGCTGCGTTGCGACTTCGTGCGTCTGAAAGAGGGCGTTGGCGGCCCGCAGGCGGGTGTTGGCGCGCCGCCAGGGATGCTGCGGCGCGGTCAGCCCCCTGACCATCGCGGCAAGCACCCGGCCATACCGCTTGCTCATGCCCAGCCCTCCCGCAAGCCCGCGATCAGCCCGCGCAGCACGCCTTCGTCGCCGGCATCCGAGAGCGGGATGGCGAATTCGAGCGCGGTCGCAAGGCCGGCGTATCGTGCGTGTAACTTCGTCGCGATCTGATCATAGGTGCCGATGACCGCATAGGCATCGAGCATCGCATCGCTGACGAGGCCCGGCATCTCCTCCCAGCGCTGCGCCCGCGCATGGCCCTGCAAGGTCCGCGCGACCTGGCCAAATCCCTCGCTTTCGAAGGCGAGGAGATAGGCCGGGGTCGAGGCGTAGAATGCGACCCGCGCGCGCACATCGCGGATGCGGTCGGCAAGGCTCGCTCGGGTCGCCGCGGTTGCGACGAGGGGCATCGCGCAAAGCGTGAAATTGGCGAGGTCGCGGCCGGCTTTCGCCGCACCTTTGCGCGCCGCCGGCAGCATGGTTTCGGCGATGTAGCGGGGCGTCGCGATCGGATGGGCGCGGATGCCGTCCGCCACCTCGCCGGCGACCTGGCACATATAGGGGTTGACCGCGGCGAGCTCGACCGCGATCTGCGGGTGCTCGATCGGGGCGGGCGCGAACAGCGGCACCATCAGGCTGAGCTTGTAATGCTCGCTGTCAAAATCGAGCTTCGTCCCGTTCTGCCAGCACGCCCAGATCGCGCGCAGCGCGCCGACATAGTCGCGCAGCCAGGGTCCCGGCGCCGACCAGCGCATGCCGTAGCGTCGCTCGATATGGCCCTTGACCTGCGAGCCGAGCCCCAGCGTAAAGCGGCCGCGGGACAGCTTCTGCAGGGTCCAGGCGCTGAGCGCGGTCACCATCGGACTACGCGGAAAGGCGATCGCCACCGCGGTCGCAAGCCCGACCCGGCTGGTGGCCTCCGCCGCGAGCGCCATCGCGATATAGGGGTCGTCCTTGGTCTCCGCGGCGAGCACCCCGTCATAGCCGAGCCCTTCGGCCCGTCGCGCATCGGCCGCGACCGCGGCGATGTCGAGTGGCACTGCTGCGGCACGCAGTCCAGGGTCGAGCCGGCCGAGCGGCAGCATGGTCTCGATTTTCATCTCGTTATCCGCTCACGAAACTTGATTTCCATGCGGACCTAGCTAAGTTGATGACTAACGCGAGGTGCGATGATGGACGAAACCGTAACCATTCACGCTGCGAAGACCAACCTGTCGCGACTCATAGCGCGGGCCGAAGCAGGCGAGACCATCATCATCGCACGGGGACGGACGCCAGTTGCCAAGCTGACCGCGATCGCCCCAAAGGGGAAACGTGTCTTTGGAGCCTTGCGCGGCAAGATTGCCATCGGCCCGGAATTCTTTGAGCCATTGCCTCCCGAAGAGCTTGACGAATGGCAGCAAGCGCCGGATGCGAAATAGGCCGTGCGGCTTCTGCTGGACACGCACGCGTTGATCTGGTGGCTCGCCGCCGACGACGCGCTCTCCTCCGCAGCCCGCAGTGCCATTGCCGATTCCGCCAACGATGTCTTTGTTAGCGCCGCCTCGGCGTGGGAGATTGCGACTAAACACCGGATAGGCAAGCTACCTGGAGCTGCGCTTCTCGCCGCCGATGTCGCCGGTTACGTCGCGGCACAAGGTTTCAACGAGTTGCCGATCTCGATACGCCACGGCCAGATCGCCGGCAACCTACCGCGAATCCACAAAGACCCGTTTGATCGTATGCTCATCGCCCAAGCGGTTGCTGCGGATATGACAATCGTTTCGAATGAAACGCTGTTTAGGGCCTATGGGGTGGCGCGGCTCTGGTAGGGCCGCTCAGCCAAACCTGTCGGCGATGTGGGCGTAGAGCGTCCGCAGGGTCTGCGCCTCGGCGCCCTCGGGGCGGCCGGGCCGGGACCGGTTGTTCCATGCCATCACGTCGAGATGCGCCCACGGGATGCCGGGATCGACAAATTCCTGCAGATAGAGCGCGGCGGTGATGGCGCCGCCCTGCGGCCCCTCGGAGACGTTGTTGAGGTCGGCGATCTTGCTGTCGATGAGGCGGCGATAGGGGCGCCATAGCGGCATCCGCCACACCGGATCGTCCTCCCGTGCGCCGGCGGCGGCGAGCGCCGCCGCGAGGGGGTCGTCGTTGCAGAACAGCGCCGGCAATTCGGGGCCGAGCGCGACCCGCGCGGCGCCGGTCAGCGTCGCGATGTCGACGAGCAGCGCCGGCTCCTCGGTCGAGGCCTCGGCGAGCGCGTCGCACAGGATCAGCCGGCCTTCGGCGTCGGTATTGCCGATCTCGACCGTCAGCCCCTTCCTGGTTCTGACGATGTCGCGCGGCCGCAGCGCATTGCCGGAGACCGAATTCTCGACCATCGGGAGCAGCACCCGCAAGCGCACCGGCAGGTTGGCCGCCATGATCGCCCGGGCGAGGCCAAGCATAATCGCCGCGCCGGCCATGTCCTTTTTCATGTTGAGCATGCCCGAGGCGGCCTTCAGGTCGAGCCCGCCCGAATCAAAGCACACCCCTTTGCCGACCAGCGTCACTTTCGGCGCCGATTTGTCGCCCCAAACGATATCGACGAGCCGCGGCGCGCGCACGCTGGCGCGGCCGACAGCGTGGATCGTCGGGTAATTCTCGGCGAGCAGCGCATCGCCCGAGATGACCCGATGCCGCGCACCCGCCTTCTCGGCGACTTCGATTGCGGCGGCCGCCAGCTCGGCCGGCCCCATATCCGAAGCCGGGGTGTTGATCAGGTCGCGCGCCAGGAACACCGCCCCGGCCAGCTGCTCGACCTGCGCGCGGTCGGCGCCTTTGGGCCAGACCAAACGGACGCCGCGCGGCTTTTTCTGCTCGCGGTAGCGGGTGAAGGCATAGGCGCCGAGCGCCCAGCCCAGCGCAAACCGGGTCGGGTCGCCACCCTCCGGCGGGTCCGCGATCCGGTAGCTGCCCTCCGGCAGCAATTCGGACAGCCCGGCAAAGGCCCACATCGCGGCCTCGCCTTCGGGCAGCCCGACCAGCACGCGGCCGAGCCGGCCCTCGTCATCCGGCACCAGCGCCAGCTTGCCGCCCTCGCCGGTAAACCCGGTGGCCGCGACCCAGTCTCGCTCGCCCGCCGCCGCCTGCTCGCGCCAGCCTGCCAACCCGGATTTCGACACCGCAACGAGCGGCACCGCATCGGCGCCGTTGTCGACCAGGGAGAATGGCATTGGTTTATCCCTCGAACTTAAAACAGGATAACAACTGATGCCCTATGCGATCATCACCCCGCCATCGACGATGATCGTCTGGCCGGTGATGAAGGCGCCGGCCTTCGAGGCGAGCAGCAATGCGGCGCCGGCGATGTCTTCGGGCTGGCCGAGGCGGCGCAGCGGGGTCTCCGCTTCGCGCTTGGCACGGCGCTCCGGGTCTTCGTAGAGCGCGCGGGCAAAGGCGGTCTCGACGAGCCCCGGCGCGATGCAGTTGACCCGCACCCCCTCAGGGCCCCATTCGGCGGCGAGGCTGCGGCACAAGGCGATGTCGGCCGCCTTGGTGACGCCGTACATCGCGATGACGGTCGAGGATTTGAGCCCGCCGATCGAGCTGATAAAGATGATCGAGCCCTCGCGTTTCGCCTTCATGTCGGGCACGACCAGCCTCGACAGCCACAGATTGCTCAAGACGTTGTTGGTCATCATCCGCTCGAACACCTGGTCGGTCAGGTCTTCGAGCTTGCCGTAATGCGGGTTGATCGCCGCGTTGCACACCAGGATGTCGATCTGGCCCCACGCTTCGCGGGTCTTGGCGACCAGGTTTTCAAGCTGCGCCTTGTCCGAGATCCGGGCGGTGACGGCGATCGCCTCGCCGCCTTTGTTGCGGATCGCCGCTGCCACCTCTTCGCATGGCGCCTCGTTGCGCGAGGAGATCACGACGCGCGCGCCCGCGTCGGCGAAACCCTCGGCGATGGCGCGGCCGATGCCGCGCGAGGAGCCGGTGACGATCGCGACCTTGCCGGAGAGGTCGAACAGGTTCATCGGATCACCATCAACAGAAGGGTCGGTTTACACCCCCTCGCGCACCAAGGGGTTGCGCAGGATGCCGATGCCGGTGATCTCGATCTCGCAGACGTCACCGTGCTTGAGGTTTTTCGGGCTGCCCTCGGTGCCCATCCATAAGACGTCGCCGGGGTAGAGCGTGAGGTATTGCGACATCCGGCTGATGAATTTGGCGACCCCGTGGATCATGTGGTTGGTGCGGAATCGGTCGGTCACCTCGTCGTTGACCCGCACGATCGTCATCGCCTTGTCGAGATCGAAATCGGTCTCTATCCACGGCCCCATCGGTTTGAAGGTGTCGGTGTTCTTGGCGCGCCACAAGGTGCGGTCGCCGCGCTGCCAGGTGCGCTCGCTCATGTCATTGCCGATCGTCCAACCGAGGACGCAAGAGAGCGCGTCGCGCTCTGACAGGTGTTTCGACTTGGTGCCGATGACCGCGACGAGCTCACCCTCGTATTGCACGAGTTCGCCGGCATCCTTCGGGATCACGATCGGCTCGCCATGCGCGATCAGCGCGTTGTTGGCACGATAGCCGACATCGGCGTTTGGCGGGATGTTGGGCTCCTCGCCACGCTTTTTCGCCATCTCGGTGACATGCTCGGCGTAGTTGAGCCCGGCCGCGTAGAAGGTTTTCGGGATCACCGGCACGAGGAACTTGACCGCGCGGAGCTTGTGCCGCGTGTTCGTCATCTGATAGCCGGAGAACGGATCGCCGGCGACCGCGACGACCTCATCGCCCTCGATGATGCCGTAGGCCTCGCGCCCATCCGCCTCGTATCTGAGCCAGCGCATCGTTTCCTCTCCCTCTGCCGCGGGTATTGGGCGATCATAGCGGACAGGGCGAAGTCAGCAACGGAGGATCGCGATGCCGACGATGTACGCCAACTCGGCGACGCCTGGCGATCTGGAGGTGTTGACCGCGCTCAACCGCGACTACATCCACTCGGTGCAGCACGGCGATGTGCGCCGGTTCGATGAAATCCTGGCCGAGGATTTTCTGTGCTCGAACCCCGACGGGTCGCTGATCGACAAATCAGGGTTTCTCGCCCAGACGGCGCAACCGGTGACAATCCGCGGACTCATCGCCGAGGATGTGCAAGTGCGCATTCTCGGAGACGTCGCGATCATCCACGCCCGCACCAGCTATACGACGGCCGGCGGCGAGCATCGCAATGGCCGCTATACCGATGTCTGGGCGCGCCGGGACGGGGTCTGGCTCGCGGTCTCCGCGCACGTCACGCGATAGGGGATAGCTCAGCGAGCCGTAGCGTCATAAAGATCGAGCCAATCGGGGTTGTCGCCCTCGATCAGGCTGATCTTCCAATCGCGCCTCCATTTCTTAATCTCCTTTTCACGCGTGATCGCGGAGGACGGATCGTCGTGGCATTCGAACCAAACGAGACGATCAACTCCATATTTGGCGGTGAACCCAGGCACCGCTTTACTTTTGTGTTCATACACTCGCCGGAGCAGATCGCTCGTCACGCCGACATAGAGAGTGCCGTACCTTCGGCTTGCCAGCAGGTAAACGTAATAGCTCAATTTCTACTCTGATTGTCATTCCGGGGCGGCCGCAGGGCCGAACCCGGAATCCAAGAACACCGAATGCGCAGTATCCCCGCTATTTTGCCAGCTTTCCCCACCCTGGTGTTCCTGGCTTCCGGGTTCGCGGACTGTCGCCCGCGCCCCGGAATGACCCCTTCAATGGGTATTGAAACTGTCGAGGCTTGTATATGCGGCGTAGGCGACGCCTCTTGAGAGGGTCTGCCAAAAGTCCAATTCGCTCTGAGAAAGGTCGAAGCGGGTGAGCGGCTCGTTCTGGTCGGAACCCTTCCTAGCCCAGAAAACCAATCCGCCGAAATCGGCCGCGTAGGTCCAGTTCGAATGCGCTATGGCGTTCCTGAATGCCCGGATCGGATTGTCCGTCAGGAATTTGCAGCATCGCCTGGTTACAGACCCTGGTTTAGACTGCTTCAAGAGAGCGCGGAAGCAAGCCTCGCTGAGGTAAACAAAACAGATGTAATTCTGAGTAATGACCTGAGTGCGCGTCAGAGCCGGGTTGCTGCCGCCCCTGGCACACCCGTCCATGAACGTTTGGAAGGCTGTCAGTTCGGTGATCCTGTCCCGCAACGTAACCGGGCTGCCGGCAACGATTGCGGCTCGCGCTGACGCCCCGAAGAAACGGGTTTCCGCCGCTATTGAGGTGGCGACGGCGCCAGCCTCCGATGTCTGAAGGCCTATCAGGGCTGTCAGTTCGCGAGAGAATGCCACAATTTGCCTGTCAAGGCGCTGGTATCTCATCCGTCATCCGATCGGGAGCGAGATCGTGCGCCGAAAAAGCAGCCGGATCCCGCTCATTACCCGAAAACGGCGTCGCAGCCCCCGCGCTAATTCACAAACCGGTAGAGCTTGGCGGCGTTGTCGCAGACGATCTTTTTGCGGATGGCTTCCGGCAGGTGGCCGAGCTCCTTCTGGATGTATTCCTGCGAATCCGGCCATACCCCGTCGGGATGCGGGAAATCCGAGCCCCACATGATGTTGTCCTCGCCGAGCTCCTCGAGCAGCTTCACCCCAACGGGGTCGCTCTGATAGGTGGCATAGCACTGGCGGTACCAGTATTCGCTCGGCCGCATCTTGAGGTCGAGATCCTTGAACTGATCCTCCCACTCAGCGTCCATGCGGTCGAGGATGTAAGGGATCCAGCCGGTGCCGGCCTCGCCGATCACCATCTTCATGGTCGGGCGATGTTCGAGGACGCCGGCGAAGATCACCGACATCAGAACGTCGGCCATGTGCATCTGGAAATTCGAGATGCTGGCGGCACGCGCGGCCAAGAGCGTCTTGCCGGTGAGCTTTGAGAAATCGCGGCGGGCGCCGCCGATCGTGTGGAAATGCACCGGCAAGCCGCTCGCCGCGATGGCGTCCCACACCGGGTTCCACCACGGGTCCCATAAGGCGGTCATGTCGTATTTGCGGGCGATTTCGAGCCCGCGCACGTTGCCGCGCCGGGCGACGCGTTCGATCTCGGCGACCGCGGCCTCGGTGTCGTGATTGGGGATGCAGGCGAGGCCGGCGAAGCGCTCGGGATGATGGCCGCAAAAATCGGCCAGCCAGTCGTTGTAGATGCGCAGCATCGTGCCGGCGGCCTCGTCATCGTTAAGACGGCTGGTGGCGCCGAGGATGCCGTACAAGACCTCGGCCTGGACGCCGTCCCGATCCTGCTCCTTGAGGCGCAGATCGGGGTCGGTCAGGCGGCGGATGCCCTTCTGGCCGTCCGCGTAAAGCCCGGTCGAGGCCATCCGGTCGGAGCGGTGGATCTTGCCGGGTTCGTAAAGGCGGCCGGCTGACCCCATCCCGTTCATCAGCCCGAACGAGGCGCCGTTCTTGGTGACCCATTCCTTGCCGCGCGGCCCATCGGCGACATAGGGCATCCTGTCCCGGTGCGCGGCCGGCGCGTTCGCGGTGAATAGATCGGGCGGCAGCCAGATCAGATCGACATGGCAATCGGCCGAAATGACGTCGTATTTCATCGTGCTGCCCTCGCTTGGCTATCGGTTCGCGACAGGGTAGCGCGATGGCGCCGCCGCGTCACCACGCCGCGATGTCGAGGAAGGTGCTCTGATAGGTCGCGCCGTCGCCCATATCGGTATAGCGGTCCGAGCACAGCATGTTGACCGTGCCCGAAACCGTCTCGCCGTCCGGGCGCTGGCCGGGCACCAGCACCACCCCCGGCAAAACCTCATCGCTGACTTTAAGAACGAGTCCCACACGGCCGCGATCATTGAATAACCGCACTTGAGCGCCCTCGGCGAGGCCGCGCCGTGCTGCCTCGTCGGGATGCAGCACGCAATACGGCGGACCCTCGCGGCGGCGCAGGAAATCGACGCCGGCATAGGCGGTGTGCGCCTGGAAATAGCCGGGCGCGGTAAGGAGGCGCAGCGGCCAGCGCGCGGCATCACGTTCCTCCTGCGGGTCGTGCCGCCAGTCCGGCATCGGTGCGAGGCCCTGAGCGGCAATCTGCTCGGAATAGAATTCGAGCCGGCCGGAAGGAGTGCGGAACTCCTGTCCGTCGGTCGCTGGTAGCCGCACCGGCGCGCCGTTGCGCAATTCCGCCGGATCGATTGCCGTCATCAGCCCTCCGGCGCCGTCAAACAGCGCATCCATCGCCGCCGCCGGGTCGGTGCGGAAGATCGGCTGGTCGAGACCCATCAGCACCGCCAGTTCCTGCGCGAGGCGGAAGTTCGACCGGGCCTCGCCCTGCGGAGCGACCGCCGCCGGCGCGTATTGCAGGTAATAGGCCCCATAAGCGCGGTAGAGATCCTCGGTTTCGAGATAGGTCGTCGCCGGCAGCACGATATCGGCATAGCGCGCGGTCACCGTCAGAAACGGGTCGTGCACGACTGTGAACAGATCCTCGCGCATGAGGCCTTGGCGCACCTTGCCGGCATCGGGGCAGGTGACGGCCGGGTTGTTCGCAGCGACAAACAACGCCCGGATCGGCGGGTCATTCAGGTTCAGGAGCGCGTCGCCAAGCCGCAGATGGTTGACTGTGCGGGTTGCCTCGGGCGCGGCGCCGGTCGGGTTGCGCAGCGCGTCAAAATTGAGCTGGTAAAGCGGGGTGGTCAGCAGGAGGGCGCCGCCGCCGCGCCGGCCATAGGCGCCGGTCACCCCGGGCAGCAGCGCCACCGCGCGCAGCGCCTCGCCACCGCGCGCGAGGCGCGTCATCCCCTCGCCAAGCCGGATAAACGAACGCTTGGCGGCGCCGTAGAGCGCTGCAAACCGCTCGACGTCGCCGATGGGGAGGCCGGTGACTTCGGCGACATGGGCGGGGGTGAAGCGCGGCAACACCTCGGCTTCGAGCCGGTCAAACCCTGCGGTGCGCGCCGCGATATAGCCGCGATCGACGAGCCCATCGCGCGCCAGGATGTGCATGACGCCGAGCGCCAGCGCGGCGTCGCTGCCGATCCTGATCTGCAGGTGCCAATCGGCCTGCCGCGCGGTGCGGCTCCGGCGGGGGTCGATCGCGACGATCTTGACGCCGCGTTTCTGCACCCGCTCGGCGCGCGTCCAGAAATGCACGTTGGTCGCGACGAGGTCGGCGCCCCAGGAGATGATGAGGTCGCTATCGTCGACCGATTCCGGGTCGGCGCCGGCAGCCGGGCCGACCGTCATGTTCCACGCTTCCTCGCAGCAGGTGTCGCACACCGTCCCGGCGATCAGCCGGCTGGCGCCGAGCGCGCGAAACAGCCCGAGCGGCAGACCGCGGTTCAACATTCCTTGGTGCGCGCTGTAGGCGTAGCCGAGCAAGGCCTCACCGCCGGATTCGGCGATGATCTGCTTCCAGCGCGCGGTGATTTCATCCAGCGCTTCCTCCCAGCCGATCGGCGCGAATTGGCCATCGCCCTTCTTGCCGGTACGGCGCAGCGGGGTGGCAAGCCGCTCCGGCGAATGCACGAGCTCGGCGTCGCGGTTGACCTTGGCGCAGGCGAAGCCGGTGGTGAAGGGCTGCTCGGGGTCGCCCCTGATGCGCCTGACGCGGCCGCCCTCGACCTCAGCCAGCAGCGAGCACATGTCGGGGCAATCATGCGCGCAGACGATTCGAACGGTTTTCATGCTCCGGTTCTGTCATTGCCAGCGCAGCGACGCAATCCCGATCCACTAATCACCGCGGTGACACGGAGGGCACGGAGACTTTGTTCCAAAATTAAAGCCGCATTCCCGGCGAAGGCCGGGACCCACTGGGCGAGCGCAGGAGCGATGGAATGATGGGTCCCGGCCTTCGCCGGGAATGCGGATATTTTTTGTCTCGGCTATGATCCGGCAACGCCCGCCAGGAGAGAGCCATGGCCGATCTCATCGAAAGCACCGAAAACGGCATTACCACGCTGACCTTAAATCGCCCGGAGCGGCTCAACGCGCTGTCGCCGGCGATGACGGCCGGATTGATGGAGAAGCTCGAGCGGCTGTCGACCGACCACAGCGTCGGTGCGATCGTCATCGCCGGGGCCGGGCGCGGGTGGTGCGCCGGGGGCGATGTCAAGACGATGGAAAGCCGCGGCGAGGGCCAAACCTTTGAGGACCGCGCCGAGGGTCTGCGGCGGGCGCACCGGCTGCCGCTGTTGCTGCGCACGATGCCGAAAGTGGTGATCGCGATGATCAACGGTCCGGTCGCCGGCGCGGGATTGGGTCTGGCGCTGGCGTGCGATCTCCGGATCGCCAGCAAGGCGGCGCGGTTTGGCACCGCCTTTGCCCGGATCGGCTATTCCGGTGATTACGGCGGCTCGTGGAGCCTGACCCGCCTCATCGGCACGGCGCGGGCGCGCGAACTTTATTTCACCGCGGAGATCATCGACGCCGACAAGGCGGCCGAGTTTGGCCTCGTCAACAAGGTCGTCGGTGATGACGAGCTGTTGGCGGAAACGATGGCGCTGGCGCGGCGCATCGCCGACGGGCCGCAGATCGCGCTCGGTTATATGAAGCGCAATCTGCTCGCCGCCGAGACCGAGCCGTTTCAGACCGTGCTCGACCTCGAAGCCGAGCACCAGGCGCGTTGCGCCTTCACCGAGGACCATAAGGAGGCGGTCGCCGCGTTCAACGAAAAGCGCCGTCCGGTGTTCAAGGGTCGATAAGCCATGGCCGGGCTCTATTTCGAGGAATTTGCCGAAGGCCAGGTCTTCGAGCACGCGACGCGCCGCACCGTCACCGAGATGGACAACGTGCTGTTCACGACGCTGACGATGAACCCGCAGCCCTTGCATCTCGACGCCGAGTTCGCCAAGACGACCGAGTTCGGCCGCCCCCTCGTCAACAGCATCTTCACGCTGGGGCTGGTCATCGGGATCAGCGTCGGCGACACCACCTTGGGCACCACGGTCGCCAATCTCGGCATGAGCGATGTGCGCTTTCCCAAGCCGGTGTTTTACGGCGACACGATCCGCGCCAAGACGACGGTGATCGCGGCGCGACGCAGCAAGTCGCGGGCCGACGCCGGGATCGTCGAGTTCGAGCACGAGGGCCTCAACCAGCGCGGCGAGACGGTGGCGATCTGCCGCCGCGCCGCGCTGATGAAGACGCGGCGCTAAGGTTTGTCATTCCGCGGCGCGGACCCCGGGGCGCGCTCCCCACGGCCCGGGAACAGGCTCCGCGGCGGACCCGGATCCAAGAACACGGGTTTAATGTCATTCCGGGGCGAGGCGCAGCCTCGAACCCGGAATCCAAGAACACGGGCCGGTGTGCATGGATTCCGGGTTCACGCCTGCGGCGCGCCCCGGAATGACAAAGAGGTTAGCGCGTGACGGCTTCCCAAAGATCACTCCAATCCGGGTTATGCGCCTCGATGAGTGCGACCTTCCAGTCCCGCCGCCATTTTTTGATTTCTTTTTCGCGCGATATTGCCGTGGTCACATCGTTATGCGCTTCAAACCAGACCAGCCTGTCGACGCCGTACTTCGCCGTGAAACCGCTGATCGCCTTCTCCCGGTGCTCATAAACGCGCCGCACAAGGTCTTGGTGATGCCGACATACAGCGTGCCATGCTTACGGCTGGCGAGAAGGTGAACGTAATAAGGCACGAGCCGGCCTCTTCGATCTCAGTTCAAGCTACACGAAAGGTTATCGTCATATGCGCTCGCTGCTGTTCGTGCCGGCCGATAGCGAGCGGAAGCTCGCGCGCGGTCTTGAATCCGGCGCCGATGCGCTGATCCTCGATTTGGAAGACTCGGTGGCGACAGCGAACCGCGCGATCGCGCGCCGCCAGGCTCGCGAATTTCTCGCGGCGCACGGGCCGGATCGGATCCGCCGTTATGTGCGGATCAACCCGCTGGCGAGCGGTCTTGCCCTCGACGATCTCGCCGCCGCGATTCCCGGCCGGCCCGCCGGCATCCTGTTACCAAAATGCCTGCCCGAGGACGTCCGTACCGCGGACCACTACCTCGCGGCCTTCGAGACGGCGGCGGGCGCACCGGTTGGCGCCACCCGCATCGTCGCGATCGCCACCGAGACGCCGGCAGCGGTCTTTGCGCTCGGCGGGTACGCCGGGATGTCGCCGCGCCTTGAAGCGATCACCTGGGGCGCGGAGGATCTGTCTGCCGTGATCGGCGGCAACAATCGCACGCTCGATGGCGACTACGACGGCCCGTACCAGCTGGCGCGCTCGCTGTGCCTGCTGGCCGCGTCGGCGGCTGATGTCATCGCCATCGACACGATCTACACCGATTTCAAGGACGAAGCCGGCCTCACGGCGGAATGCCTCGCAGCGCGGCGTTCCGGCTTTGCCGCCAAGATGGCGATCCACCCAGCCCAACTCGCCGCGATCAACGAAGCCTTCGCGGTCAGCGCGGCCGAGCGCGAGTGGGCCGAGCGCGTCGTCGCCGCCTTTGCCGCACGACCCGACGCCGGCACCCTCGCGCTCGACGGCAAGATGATCGACAAGCCGCACCTCGTGCTGGCCCGCCGCCTGTTGGGGCTCGCGGCAGCGGAGTGATCAGCGGATCAGCTCGATTTCGACGCCGACAGCGCGTGCAATCCGCGACCAGGAGCGGTCAGTCGTCATTGCTTTGACGCCGAGCTGCCGCGCCAGGGCCAGGCAGGCTCGATCGCCGAATGACAGACCCGCCGCCCGCGTGGCGGGGATGAGCAAGCCGGCGATGTATGACAAGGGCTCGCCGAAGGGAACGCGCTCGACCGGCAACGGATCAATCAGCTGGTGGACTTCCCGTTCCGACGCCCCGTCGCGAGCGTAATAGGCGACGATCTCGCTCCAGTTGATCGTGGAGACTGCGGAACGGTCGAGGATTGCGGACACTTTGTCCCCGCCCGGTTCACCAAGGAGAAGGGCCAGCAGGGCCGATGCGTCCATCACGGCGACGATCACTCGTCCCTCGAATCGTGTCGGCGCCACGCGATGAAGTCGTCGACCGAGGCCTTCGGATTGTTGCACAACAACCGCCGCGACAGCGCCTGCGCTTGAGCGATCACCTCATCGATAGTGCGGATGCGGATCTCGCGATCGTTCAGCTCGATGATGACTGCTCCCCCATTCTCAATCCCGAGGGCTTTGCGAAACTGTGCCGGCAAACTGATCCGGCCGCTTTTTGAAACGTGACCTCGCAGCATCTGCATGGAGCTAATTCCAAATTTGGCAACAGGTGAATATATGGCGCAGACGCAAATGACGCCAGATGGATCGGCTATCCTGGGATGCGATGCCGAGGTCGCGGCGTGGTACCGCGAGATCCTGGCGCTGAGCTCCTCCGCGATCGCCATCGCCAAGCGCTCGCTCAGCCAAGCGTCGCGGATAATCTGACTTCGCCGGCGATGGGGATGCGCGGCGCGGTAATGCTGTAATATAGGGCACCATCCGCTGATCGGGCTTCCGCCATGCTGCGTCGCTCGCTTCTGACCACCGCCACCTCATCCATCTTATTGCCGGCTCTGCCGCGGCTGGCGAACGCCGCCGCGCCCGCCGCCGACCGTCAGGTCCTGCACGTCTTGGACCGCCTCGCCTTTGGCCCGACCGCGGCCGACTTCCGCCAGGTCAAGGCGATCGGCATCGAGCGGTACATCGCCGAGCAGCTCGATCCCAAGGCGCTTGCCGACCCGCCGGAGCTGGCCCAGCGGCTGGCGGGGTTGGAGACGCTGCGCCTCGACCCGATCCAGCTGTTTGTTCAATACGGACCGCGGCTCCCGGGCGGCGGGGTCAAGCCGTCGCCGGAAGAGGTCAAGGCGCGCCGGGAAGCCGCCCAGATCATCATGCGCGAGGCGGCCGAAGCGCGGGTGCTGCGCGCGCTTTACGGCCCGCGCCAGCTCGAACAAGTGATGGTCGATTTTTGGTACAATCATTTCAACGTCTTCGCACAAAAGGGCCTCGACCATCTGTGGGTCGGCGCCTATGAGGAGACGGCGATCCGGCCCTATGCGCTCGGGCGTTTCGGCGACCTGCTGCGCGCGACGGCACACCACCCGGCGATGCTGTTCTATCTCGACAATTGGGAGAACAGCGCGCCCGGCAGCAGGATGCCGAACGGGCGCGAGGTCGGGATCAACGAGAACTACGCCCGCGAGCTGATGGAACTGCACACGCTGGGCGTCGACGGCGGATACACCCAGGCCGATGTGATTGCGCTGGCGCGGATCCTGACCGGCTGGGGTTTCGCCCGCCCCAGAACGCCGCCCCCCGACCGCTCCGGCTTCTACTTCGACCCGACGCGGCATGAGTGGGGCAGCAAGCAGTTCCTTGGCCGCGAAATCGTGCCGAGCGGCGTGGCGGAAGGCGAGGAGGCGCTTGCCATGCTGGCGAAGAGCCCGGCGACGGCGCGCCACATCGCCCTCAAACTGGCCCGGTATTTTGTCGCCGACGCGCCGCCGGCCGGGCTCGTCGAGCGGCTCGCGACGCGCTTCAAAGAGAGCGACGGCGATATCAGGGCGGTGCTGCAGAGCCTGTTCGCCAGCCGCGAGTTCCGCGACAGCATCGGCGCGAAATACAAGACGCCGTACCAGTTCGTCTTGTCGGCGGCGCGCGCCAGCGGCGTCGCGGTGCACAACCCGCGGCCGCTGCTCGGCACGATGGCGCGGCTCGGCATGCCGCTTTACCACTGTCAGACGCCGGACGGCTACAAGAACACCGAGGACGCCTGGCTCAGCCCCGACGCGACGACCATGCGGGTCAGCTTTGCCACCGCGTTGGCGGCGGGTCGGCTGCCGCTGGACCATGTTCGGTCGGTGACGCCGGCCGCCGCGATGGGACCCGGAGCGAGCCAGCCGGATCCGCCGGCGGTCCAAGGCCCGCCGGTCGATCCCGCGGTGCTCGAAAATCTGCTCGCCCCCGGGCTCAGTCCAAAGACCCAGGCGGCGATCGGCGCGGCCGAGCCGCAGCTGCGTGCGGCAATGCTGCTGGGCGGTCCCGATTTCATGCGACGCTAGGTGGGAGTTATGAACCGGCGCGATTTTCTGTTGTCGACCGCCGCGTCGCTCGCCCCGCTGGCCGCACCGGCCTGGGCGGCGGCCGCCGCGGGCGGGCCGTCCCGGCTGGTTGTCGTGATGCTGCGCGGTGCGGTCGACGGGCTCAACCTCGTCGTGCCCTATGGCGAGGAGGCCTACTACGCGGCGCGGCCGACGATCGCGATCGCCAAGCCCGGCGCCGGAGATGGCGCGGCCTTGGCGCTCGACGGGCATTTCGCACTGCACCCCGCCCTCGCCGGGCTGCTGCCGCTGTGGCAGGCGGGGCAGCTCGCCTTTATTCATGCCGCCGGGTCGACCGATCCGACCCGCTCGCATTTTGACGCACAGCTGTTCATCGAGAACGGCACGCCGGGTCGGCGCGTCACCGCGGACGGCTGGATGAACCGGCTGCTCGCGGCTTTGCCCGGCGCGCAAACTGGAACTCCCGGCGAAGCTCCCGGGCCGACATCGGCGGTCGCCATCGGCCCGACCCTGCCGCAGATCCTCAAGGGCAGGCTACCGGTCGCCAATCTGCCGCTCGGCCCGGCCGCGGCAAACAAGCTGGCGATCGACCGGCCCGAGGTGGCGCAGGCCTTCGACCGGCTGTACAGCGCAAACGACCCGGCCGGCCGCGCCTATCGCCAGGGCCGCGCCGCGCGCGCCGAGTTGATCGGCAACCTGAATTCCGAACAGCAGATGGCCGATAACGGCGCGCCGCTGCCCAACACTTACCCAACCCAGGCCGCAAAGCTGGCCGGGCTGATCGCCCGCGACCGCAACATCCGCCTCGCCTTTGTCGCCCTCGGCGGCTGGGACACCCATGTGCGCCAAGGCGCCCATAATGGCCAGCTTGCCGATCGGCTGCGCCCGCTGGGCGACGGTCTCGCCGCCTTCGCCCACGCTCTCGGCAGCGACTGGGCGGATACGGTCGTCATCGTCATCTCCGAATTCGGCCGCACCGTGCGTGAGAATGGCGATGGCGGGACCGATCACGGGCATGGCAACGCGATCTGGGTCGCCGGCGGCCCGGTGCGCGGCGGGCGGATTTACGGCGGATGGCCCGGGCTCGCGCCGGCCGCACTCTACGAGGGCCGCGACCTCGCCGTGGCGACCGACTACCGCGGCGTGCTCGCCGCGGTAATCGCCCGCCATCTGGGCCTCTCCGACCGGGCGCTGAGCGAAGTCTTCCCGGGGTTCGCCCCGGCGCGTTCGGGGATCGACGGGATCGTCGCGTAATCAACCTCCGCCGTCCTGGCGAAAGCCGGGATCCATCAATCCTTCGCCCGAGACTGCTGAAAAATGGGTCGCGGCTTTCGCCGGGACGACATTTGAGCTAAGGGCTGCACTCATTCTCACGCGGATAGATCCGGATGACCGACAACCCGTTCTTCGAAGCCTGGGATACGCCGTTCGAATTGCCGCCGTTCGAGCGGATACGCCCGGAGCACTTCCCGCCGGCGTTTGATCGCGGCATGGCCGAGCAGCTGGCCGAGATCGCGGCGATCGCCGGCTCCGGCGCGGCGCCCGATTTCGCCAACACGATCGAGGCCTTGGAACGCAGCGGCCGTCTGCTGCGCCAAGTCAGCCGGGTCTTCCATAACCTCGATGCGAGTGCGACCAACGAAGCGCTGCAGGCGCTCGACCGCGATTACGCGCCAAAGCTCGCCGCGCACCAGATGAAGATCGCGCTCGATCCCGGCCTGTTCGCCCGGATCGACCAGCTCTACCGCGGGCGCGACGGGGTCGGCCTCTCGCCCGAGCAGCGCCGACTGCTGGAGCGGCATCACCTGCGCCTGGTGCGCAGCGGCGCGCAGCTCGACCGGGAGGAGAAGGCGCGCATGTCGGCGATCTCGCAGCGATTGGCGAGCCTGCACACGGCGTTCGGCCAGAACGTGCTGCATGACGAGGACGAATGGCGCTTGGGGCTCGAGGAGGGTGAACTCGACGGGCTGCCGGATTTCGCGCGCGCCGCCGCCGCGACCGCCGCCCGGGAACGCGGCCTCGACGGGCGCTATGTGATCACGCTGGCGCGCGCCTCGATCGAGCCGTTCCTCGCGTTTTCGACGCGCCGCGAGCTGCGCCAGGCGGCTTATGAGGCGTGGACCGCGCGCGGCACGCATCAGGGCGCGCATGACAACGCGCCGCTGATCCGGGAAATCATGGCGTTGCGCGCCGAGCAGGCGCGGCTCCTCGGCTATCAGAGCTATGCCGCCTATCGGCTCGACGACACGATGGCGAAAACCACAGAGGCGGCCGACGCGCTGCTGCGCCAGGTGTGGGAGCCGGCCAAGCAAAGGGCGGGCGAGGAACGCTCCGACCTCGCCGCCGCGGCGCTCGCCGACGGGCTCAACCAGCCGCTCGAGCCGTGGGACTGGCGCTATTACACGGAAAAGGTCCGCCAGCAGAAATACGCGTTCGATGAAGCCGCGGTGAAGCCGTATTTCGTGCTCGAAACATGGTCCAGGCCGCTTTCGATACGGCCGGGCGCCTCTTCGGCCTCGGCTTTGTCGCGCGGCCGGACTGCGCGACCTATCACCCAGATGTGCGCGCCTGGGAAGTGCGAGACGAAACCGGCCGGCCGACCGGGCTCTTTCTGCGCGACGACTTCGCGCGGGCCGGCAAGCGCTCCGGAGCCTGGATGAGCAGCTACCGCGAACAGGAAAGCCTCGACGGCGAGGTGTTGCCGGTCATCGTCAACAACAACAATTTCGCGAAGGGCGACCCGACCCTCTTAAGCTTCGACGATGCGCGAACGCTGTTCCACGAGTTCGGCCATGGGCTGCACGGGCTCTTGTCGCGGGTGCGTTATCCGTCGCAATCAGGCACCGCGGTGCGCCGCGACTTTGTCGAATTTCCCTCGCAGGTCTTTGAGCACTGGCTCTCGGTGCCGGAAACGCTGCGCCGATATGCCAGGCATTACCGCACTGGCGAGGCATTGCCCGAGGCGCTGTTGCAGCGGCTCCTCGCCGCGCGCAATTTCAACCAGGGCTTCGCCACCGTCGAATACACGGCCTGCGCGCTGTTGGATCTCGACCTCCATGCCCGGCCCGACCCGGAGGGACTCGACATCGCCGCGTTCGAAAAGGATTTCCTCGCAAGGGTCGGCATGCCGCCGGAGATCGGGCTGCGGCACCGCCCGGCGCAGTTCCAACACCTCTTCGCCGGGAGCGGCTATGCCGCCGGCTATTACGCCTATCTGTGGGCCGAGGTTCTCGACGCCGACGGGTTCGCCGCCTTTAGCGAGGCGGGCGACCCGTTCGACCCGGCGCTTGCCGCGCGGCTCAAGGCGATCTACAGCGCCGGCGACACCGAGGACCCGATGACGGTCTACCGCGCCTTCCGCGGCCGCCAGCCGGAAATCGCGCCGCTCCTCGCCCAGCGCGGGCTCGCGGGATAGATCAATTCAACACGAGCACTGGGCGGTCGCTTGCCGCGTCTTGATTTGGCACGGCAATCGACCTAATCCACATCCGATGACCCTCGCTCCCCTCTTTCATCCGGCCGTCGCCACCTGGTTCGAGCGCAGCTTTGCGGCGCCGACCGCGGCGCAGGCAGAGGCTTGGCCGGCGATCAAGGAGGGCCGCCATGTCCTGATCGCGGCGCCGACCGGGTCGGGGAAGACGCTGGCCGCCTTTCTCGCGGTGATCGACGGGCTGGTGCGCCAGGGGGTAGAGGGACCCCTCCCGGACGAGACGCAAATCGTTTATGTCTCGCCGCTGAAGGCGCTGTCGAACGACATCCAGAAGAACCTCGAGCGGCCGCTCGCCGGTATCCGCGAGGAGTTGCAGCGGCAGGGCCTGCCCGATGTCGCGATCCGCACCTGGGTGCGGACCGGCGACACGCCGGCCGGCGAGCGCATCGCGATGCGGCGCTCTCCGCCGCACATCCTCGTCACCACGCCCGAATCGCTCTACATCCTGCTCGGCTCGGAATCCGGTCGCCGGATGCTGACGCCCGCCCGCACGATCATCGTCGACGAGATCCACGCGGTGGCGTCGAACAAGCGCGGCACGCATCTCGCCGTCTCGCTCGAACGCCTCGACGCGCTGTGCGGCGCCCGGTTGCTGCGCATCGGCCTGTCGGCGACGCAGAAACCGATCGAGGCGGTGGCGCGCTTTCTGGTCGGCGCCGGGCCGGAAGACGGGCCGGGCCCGGTCTGTCGGATCATCGATACCGGCCACCGCCGGCAGCGCGACCTCGCGCTCGAAATGCCGTCCTCGCCGCTGGAAGCGGTGATGTCGGGCGAGGTCTGGCGCGAGGTCTACGACCGTGTCGCCGAGCTGACCCTGGCGCATCGCACGACCCTCATCTTTGTCAACACCCGCCGCATGGCCGAGCGAGCGACGCGCGAGCTGTCGACCCGGCTCGGTGCGGAAGACGTCGCCGCGCATCACGGCAGCCTCGCCAAGGAACGCCGGCTCGACGCCGAGCAGCGGCTGAAGGCGGGGGCGCTGAAGGCGCTGGTGGCGACCGCGTCGCTCGAGCTCGGCATCGATATCGGCGAGGTCGATCTGGTCTGCCAGCTCGGTTCGCCGCGCTCGATCGCCGCCTTTCTGCAGCGCGTCGGGCGCTCCGGCCATGCGGTCGACGGTACGCCCAAGGGCCGCCTCTTCCCGCTGTCGCGCGACGAGCTGGTCGAATGCGCCGCCCTCCTCGACAGCGTCCGCCACGGCGAACTCGACCGGGTCGCGATCCCGGAGCAGCCGGGCGATGTGCTGGCGCAGCAGATCGTCGCCGAAGTCGCGGCGCAGGAATGGGGTGAGGACGAGCTGTACGCGCTCTTCCGCCGGGCATGGCCCTATCGGGCGTTGCCGCGCACCGAGTTCGCCGCGGTGGTGCGGATGCTGGCCGAGGGTTTCAGCACACGGCGCGGTAGGCGTGGCGCCCTCATTCATCACGACGCGGTCAACGGCATGTTGCGCGGCCGGCGCGGCGCGCGGCTGACCGCGCTGACCTCGGGCGGCACGATCCCCGACACCGCCGATTACCAGGTCGTCCTCGAACCGGAAAACCAGGTGATCGGCACGGTCAACGAGGATTTTGCCGTCGAGAGCCTGGCCGGCGACGTTTTCCAGCTCGGCAACACCGCCTACCGTATCCGCCGTGTCGAGCGCGGCACGATGCGGGTCGAGGACGCCGCGGGCCAGCCGCCCAACATCCCGTTCTGGCTGGGCGAGGCGCCGGGCCGCAGCGACGAGCTGTCGCAAGCGGTCTCGCGCCTGCGCCAGGAATTGGAAGCGCGGTTAAGCCTCTCTCCCGCACTGCGGGAGAGGGTGGCGAGCCCGCAGGGTGAGCCGGGTGAGGGCGGGTATGCTGCGGCGCTTGATCGCCCCTCCACCCCAACCCTCTCCCCCGATGGGGGAGAGGGGGTTCTAGGATGGCTGACTGATATTGTCGGCGTCGGTGACGCGGCGGCGCGCCAGCTCCTCGACTATCTCGCCGCCGGACATGCCGCGCTCGGCGTGCTGCCGACCCAGGAGACGGTCGTCTTCGAGCGCTTTTTCGATGCGGTCGGCGGCATGCAGCTGGTCATCCATTCGCCCTATGGCAGCCGCCTCAACCGCGCCTGGGGCCTGGCGTTGCGCAAGCGCTTTTGCCGCAAGTTCAATTTCGAGCTGCAGGCGGCGGCGACCGAGGACAATATCGTCCTGTCGCTGACCACGGCGCACAGCTTCGACCTCGCCGAGGCGGCGCACTACCTGCACCCGGCAACAGTCCGCGATGTGCTGATCCAGGCGGTGCTCGACGCCCCGATGTTCATGACGCGGTGGCGCTGGGTAGCCGGGGTCGCGCTCGCACTGCCGCGCTTTCGCGGCGGCAAGAAGGTGCCGCCGCCGTTGGCCCGGATGGACGCCGAGGATTTGATCGCGGCGATCTTTCCCGATCAGCTCGCCTGCGCCGAGAATCTGGCCGGAGCGCGCGAGATCCCCGATCATCCGCTGATCCGTCAGACGATCGCCGATTGCCTCACCGAGGTCATGGACGTCGATGGGCTGGAGCGGCTCTTGGCGCGCCTCCAATCCGGCGATATCCGGGTCGTCGCGCGCGATCTGACCGAGCCCTCGCCATTGGCGCTCGAAGTCTTGTCGGCGCGGCCCTACGCCTATCTCGACGACGCTCCCTTGGAGGAGCGCCGCACCCAGGCGGTGATGGCAAGGCGTTGGCTGGCGCCGGAGGATGCCGCCGAGCTTGGCCGCCTCGACAGCCAGGCGATCGCGCGGGTAGAGGGCGAAGCCTGGCCCGATGCGGCCAACCGCGATGAATTGCATGACGCTCTCGCTTGGCTCGGCTTCCTGACCCCGGCAGAGATGGAGGCCGGGCCGGGCTGGAGCGAATTTCTCGCCGAGTTGGTGCGCGAGAGGCGGGTGACGCGGTTCCAATTACTTGAGGGTAGCATTCCGACGCCGCCTCCCACCGATGTCATCCCGGCGAAGGCCGGGACCCATTCATCCACCGCTCCCGCGACTGCCGAAATGGATCCCGGCCTGCGCCGGGATGACCATGGATTATGGGTCGCAGCCGAGCGGCTGCCGCAATTCGCGGTACTGTGGCCGGGGGCCCGGCTCGATCCGCCGATCGCCGCTCCGGCCAGCCATGCAGGGCACGACTGGTTGCCCGAGGAAGCGCTCGTCGAGATCCTGCGCGGCCGGCTCGAAGGTCTGGGGCCGGTCAGCGAGGCCGTCCTTGCGGCGCCGCTCGGCTTGACGCCTGACGCTATCGCCGGCGCGCTGGCGGCGCTGCAGCGCGAAGGCTTCGCCCTGCGCGGCCGGTTTACGCCCGGCGCGGCGGCCGAAGAATGGTGCGAGCGCCGGCTCCTCGCCCGCATCCACCGCTATACGATCGGCCGGCTGCGTGCCGAGATCGAGCCGGTCGCGGCGCGCGACTTCCTGCGCTTCCTCGCCGACTGGCAGCGCGTCACCGAGAAGACCCGGATGGAAGGCCCCGATGCGCTGGCCGCGGTGCTCGGCCAGCTCGAAGGGTTCGAAGCGCCGGCCGGCGCCTGGGAGACCGAGATCCTGCCGGCGCGGGTCAGCGAATACGACCCGGCCTGGCTCGACGACCATATCCGCTCCGGACGGATCGCCTGGACCCGGCTGCGCCCGCGCCAGACGCGGCCCGATTCCGGCGAGCGCGGCGTTGTCGCCGGCGGCCCGGTGCGGTCGACGCCGATCACCCTGCTCGCGCGGCGGCATGCGCCGCTCTGGGCCGCGCTGTCGCCGATCTCCGACATCGCTCAGGCGAGCCCGCGGGCGCAGGCGGTCGCCGGCTTTATCAGCACCAACGGCGCCTCGTTTTTCGACGAGCTGGTCGATGGGACAAGGCTGTTGCGGCCGCAGGTCGAGGAGGCGCTCGCCGAGCTGGTCGCGCTGGGGCTCATCAATTCCGACAGCTTTGCCGGGTTGCGCGCGCTGCTGCTACCGGCCGACCGGCGCCGTGGCGGCGGCAGAAAGGGGCGCCGTCGGGCGTTGTTCGGCATGGAGGATGCCGGCCGCTGGGCCCTGGCGCGCCGCGCCAGGCCGGCCGGAGATGCGCAGGACGCCGGCGAGGCGGTCGAGCATCTGGTGCAAACCTTGTTGCGCCGGTACGGCATCGTGTTCTGGCGCATGCTGGAGCGCGAAGCCGCGTGGCTCCCGCCGTGGCGCGATCTGTTGCGCGTCTACCGCCGGCTGGAGGCCCGCGGCGAGATCCGCGGCGGCCGCTTTGTCACCGGGTTTTCCGGCGAGCAATTCGCGCTGCCCGAGGCGGTCGGCCTGTTGCGCGAGATCCGCCGCAAGCCCGGTGCGGGCGAGTTTTTGTCGTTGTCCGGCGCCGACCCGCTCAACCTGGTGGGCATTCTAACGCCCGGCGCCAAGCTCGCCGCGCTGACCCCGAACCGCGTCCTCTACCGCGACGGGCTGCCGGTGTCGCTGTACGCCGGCGGCGAGGTGCAGTTCCTCGAAGAGCTCGATCCGGCGAGCCAATGGCAGGCCCGAAAGGTCCTCCTGCGCGGCGCGGTGCCGTCGGCGCTGATCCCGATCGCCTGATCGTCACCAAATCGATCGGCCGGCCTCCCGGCCTGATCGCACCCCGCCGCCCGGTCGGGGCTACTCCCAGAAAGCCATGACGATCATGCTTTTGTCGTCCAGGATCAGGTTGAGTCGGTTCGGGTTGTGGGTGATCCCGGCGACGCCGTGCGTCGGCATGATCGTCCGGAAACCGTGCGGCAAGTCGGCGTCGGTAACGACGCCCGCACCAGCGGGGCCTTTCTCAGCGTATTTCTTGCCGACCATATCCTTGCCGTCGTGAGCTTTGATCTGGGCCTGGACGATGCCGGTCATTTTATCCATCTCGATCGCGTTTGCCCCGGCGCGCACGCGTATGCCCTTATAGGGGTTGTTTGCTTCGAGCGTGAATGTCGCGCTCATCGGCTGGAACCCGTCGGCCTTCTGCGATTGCTCCGGGCTCGTTGCGATGAATTGAAGATCGAGCATGTTGTCGGCGGATTTGCCGTAATAGAACGGCACCAGCTCGGGGTTGCTCCAGCCCGGCGAGCTTGCCAGGCCGGTGACCCGGACGAGGTAAAGCTTGGGATCGGCGGAGGTGGCGAGGACCTCGACGCTGCTCACGTAGAGGAGCGGCATCACCAGCGAGGGTCGTGTCGCTCCTGCCGGACCGGCGGCGTCGCTCTCGGCCCCCGGCTGCGGATTGCCAGCGCCGGGGGCGCCCGCCGGGCCCGCCGGGGCTGGCGGGGCGGCCGCCGGCTGTTGCGCCACGGCGACTCCAACCATCCCGGCCGCCAGCGCAATGAAGGCGGCCATAGCGCAAAGCTTCGGAACAATTCTTGTCATTTTCTCCCTCCGGATTGGATGCTTTTACGCCGGAGCGGCGGTCGAGCCGTCCGTCTTACAGTGACGCCGAGGGAACCCCCGACGTCATATCGGCAGAGCCGTCGTCGCTCCGCTTATGGTTATCGTCTGCCGCGAGCTGAATTTGATCGAGCCGATCGAGCACGAGGTCTGTCGCCCGCATCTTGGTCATTCGGCAATAGGTCGTTTCGGTGGTGGCGAAGCCGCCGTTCTCGAACAATTTGTTGACCGGCTCGCCGCCGCCGCACACGCTGAAATACTCGCAGCCTTCACGGCAGAGCGCCACTCCGGCGGCAATATCGGTCAGCATTTTCCTCAGTACCGGCCGCTGCGGCAGGTCGATCAGCCTGTCGCGATTGATGTTGCCGACGATGAAGTCCTCATAGCCGGCATCCTTCAGCCCCAGCAGCTCGGGAGAGAACGTCGAGATGTTGCCGCGCCAATCCATGCTCGTTACCGCAAACGGCTCGACGAGCTGGTTGAAAAACCCCGCCTCCTGCGGACGCAGTACCAGCCGCATCGCGTCATCGATCTCGCGGATGAATTTGATCTTGCCGGCCGACGCCGCCGATATCCGCCAGAACTCGCTCAGAAAGCGGTAATACGCATCTTCGATCCCCGCGGCGGCGAAGCTCTGTGACACGTGCCCGCCTTCACTTTCCTCGACATTGAAACAGACGTGCTCGATTCCCTCGGCGGCGTAAAATTCGAACATCTCGCGCGGCGCCGCCAGGCTCTCGGCCGACAGAACCGATATCACGTGAAACGGGACGCCCCGATCACGCAGCAGCCGAACCCCCGCGATCGTCCTGTCGAATGTGCCGCGGCCCGATCGCGTTACCCGGTTGCGGTCGTGCAGCCGCTGCGGCCCATCGATGCTGACCCCGACACTGACCTTTTCCTCGGTGAAGAAATCGCACCATGGACCGTCGATCAACGTCCCGTTGGTCTGAAACGAATGGCGCACGGAAACCTGTTCGGGCTTCATTTCGTCGATCAGGCGAAATGCCCGCCGGTAGAAATCGATCGGCAGCACCGTCGGCTCGCCGGCATGCCATACAACACTCAATTCCTCGCCCGTCCAGCCTGAGGCAAAGACCTGGGAAAACAGGTTGCCCAGGGTTTCGTCCGCGACCACCGCCTTGTTGGAACGATCGGGCAGATAACAGTAGCGGCAGTCGATGTTGCAGAACGGGGTCGGTTGCACGACCAAAAGCTGGATTTTCGGTCGGTCTGCGGCGAGCGATGGTTCTCGCGTCGGTATCGCTTCGGGCTGATCATCGGGAGCCGGCGTCTGCTCGGAAGCGAACAACCCTTCTTCGGAGGCATGACCGAGGGCAACCATGACCGCCGCTCGATCCAAACTCAGTAGAAATTATGCCACCAATTGCCCCAATTGCGCCAATTGGGCCAGTTGGGCCAGCCGCCCCAGCCGAAATTGCGCCACCACCAAGCGACCTTACCATCGGTCGTGGGGGTGGCCTGTTCCCTGCCGATGTCCGAGACGGCCTCACGGACGGCCGCGAGCCGCTCGGAGACTTTCTGGTTTTCAAGCGAGGAGGGCAGCGCATCCGCCCCGCTCGCCGCAGCCGGGGCCGCTGCACCGAGCAGCAAGGAAACGCCAACCGCTCCCGCAGGAGCCAGGTTCTTGAGGATACGGAGATATTTCTGCCGTGACGACAATCTTTCCTCCATCAGCATCAACCAACGGCTCGCAGCGTCGCCCGAAACGCCGTCTCGTCAGGCGCAATCGCCCCTTCAATGTTCCGTTGATTCGCGAGTGGCCGCAAGGCTTTTGCAGCATATCTACAATCGATATCAGCGTCAATTTTGCGGGCGCGCATCGCCCGTACGCGACCATGGCGGCGCGAGCGAAAGAATTCGGGCATAGACCGGGCAGTCGGGCTCGTGCGCCCCGGGCAGATAGCCAAGGCTCATCAGAAACTCGCCGACGATGAGGCCGCCGGTGAAGCGGAAATTCTGCCGGAAGAGCCGCGTCCACTCCGCAGGCGGGCGCGGGTGATGGGCCTCGAGCCAGCGATGGAACGAACCATGCGAGCGGCGCAAATCCTGGATTCGCCGGGCATTGGCGATGACGGCCTCGATCTTCAGCCGGTTGCGCACGATGCCGGGGTCAGCCATCAGGCGCTCCACCTCGGCCGCGCCGAAACCGGCGACCGAATCGACCGCAAAATCGGCGAAGGCGGCGCGAAACGCCTCGCGCTTGCGCAATACGGTCAACCACGAGAGGCCGGCCTGGTTGATTTCGAGGGTGAGCCGCTCGAACAGCACCGCCTCGTCCGCGGCGGGAAACCCGTATTCCAGGCCGTGGTAAGGCCCGTGCAGCGGATGACCGGGCGCGATGCGACAATAGGCGCTCATGCCGGCGATAATCGGCGATCGGCGGCCGCGGCGCCAGACCTCACGAGCCGCGAAAGCTGAACCATGGCTCGCTGACGACAATATAGATTCCAAGCCAGATCACCGCTGCCACCGCGCTCGTCAACGCCAGCTTGCGCGCCAGCAGCGGGCGCCGCGGCGCCCCGGCGGCGTGGCCGAGCTCGCCCGGCTCGGATGGCGTGACCCATAGCGGCAGGATCGCAAACAAGCTGACCCACCAGGCCAGGATGTAGACGACGATGCCGGTCAGCCAGGTCATCCGGCGCAAAGGGCGTCATTCCGGGGCGCCGCCGGCAGGCGGCGAACCCGGAACCCATATTCCAGAGGCCTGTGTTCTTGGGTTCCGGGCCTCGCCCTCTGGGCGATCCCGGAATGACGAATTGGGATCGGCGTCACGCCTCTTCCAACTCGATCAGGGTGCCGCAGAAATCCTTGGGGTGGAGAAACAGCACCGGCTTGTCGTGGGCGCCCAATTTCGGCTCGCCGTCACCGAGCACGCGGGCGCCCGCCGCGCGCAGCTGGTCGCGCGCGGCGATGATGTCGTCGACCTCGTAGCACAAATGATGCATGCCGCCCGACGGGTTCTTGTCGAGAAAGCCGCGCACTGGCGAATCTGCGCCGAGCGGCTCCAACAGCTCGATCTTGCTGTTGGGCAGTTCGACAAAAACGACCGTGACGCCGTGCGCCGGCAGCGGATGCGGCGCCGAGACCTGGGCGCCGAGTGCATCGCGGTAGAGCGCCGCCGCCGCGGCGAGGTCCGGCACGACGATCGCAACGTGGTTGAGCCGGCCGATCATCCCAAAATCATCCCGTGCCTCACAGCCGCACCAGCTGAACGTCGATCAGCGGCCGCTTGCCGAAGCGTTCGTTGACCGCCCGGCGCAGCGCCCGGCGGGCCGCATCGCGCAGCGCGTTGTCGTCCTGCCTGAGCGGCGCCGGGAGGCCCTCGATCGCCTCGGCCAACGCGTCGCACAGCGCCGCCGCCGGCTCGGCATTCGCTTCGGCGAGACCGACGAGGCTGACCTGCGGCGGCGCCGCGAGCCGGCCCCGGTGATCGACGACGAGGGTCGCCACGACGCTGCCGTCGCTGGCGGCGCGCCGGCGCTGCTGCAACACCGCGCCGCCGATCGGCACGAGGCTCCTGCCGTCGCTCGCGATGCGCCCCACCGGGACCTCGTCGACGATCGCGCCGCCGCCGCGGTCGAGCCGTATCAAATCGCCGTTCTCGATCTCCAGCGCCTCCGGCACCTGGCATCTGAGCGCGAGATCGGCGTGGGCGGCGAGGTGGCGCGCCTCGCCATGCACCGGGATCGCGATGCGCGGCCGGATCATCTGGTACATCCGCACCAGCTCGTCCTGTGCCGGATGGCCTGAGACATGAACGAAATGATCCGCCTCGGTAACGATTTCGATGCCGAGGCGCACCAAGGCATTCTGCAGCCGGCCGATCGACTTCTCATTGCCGGGGATGATGCGCGAGGAAAAGATCGCGACATCGCCCTCATCGAGCGTGACATTGGGGTGATCCTCGCGGGCGATCCGCGCCAGCGCCGCGCGCGGCTCGCCCTGGCTGCCGGTGCAGATCAGCAGGATCTTGTCGCGCGGCACGTAGCCCGCCTCGTCCTCGGTCAGAAAGCGCGGCACGTCGGCGAGGTAGCCGTTCTCGCGCGCCGCCTTGTCCATCCGCCACAGCGAGCGGCCGACCAGCGCGACATCGCGGTCATGGGCGCGCGCGGCATGCGCGATCGTCGAGAGGCGCGCCACGTTCGAGGCAAAACAGGCGACCACGACACGCCGGTCATAGCGCCCGATCAGCTCGGTAAGCGAGTGCCGCAGCTCGCCTTCCGAGCCCGAGCTGCCGGGCTTCAGCGCGTTGGTCGAATCGCAGACGATCGCCAGCACCCCCTCGTCGCCGATCGCGCGCAGCCGCGCTTCGTCGGTCGTTGAGCCGATCAGCGGCTCGGGATCGAGCTTCCAATCGCCGGTGTGCAGCACGGTCCCGGCCGAGGTGCGGATCACCACCGCGTTCGGCTCGGGGATCGAATGGGTCAGGGTGATCAGCTCCAATTCGAACGGCCCGATCGTAAAGCGGCCGGACATCGGCACGGTGTTGATCGTGACCTTGTCGGCGAGGCGCGCCTCGACCAGCTTGGCTCGCAATACCGAGGCGGTGAACGGCGTCGCCCAGACCGGGCATTGCAGCTGCGGCCACAGGTAGGGGATCGCGCCGATATGGTCTTCGTGCGCATGGGTCGCGACGATCCCCAACAACCGGTCGCGGCGTTCGACGATAAAGGCGGGATCGGCCATGATCACATCGACCCCCGGCTGGTGTTCTTCCTCGCCGAAGGTGACGCCGCAATCGACGATCAGCCACTGGCCGCGATAGCCGTAAAGACTGAGGTTCATCCCGATCTCGCCGGCGCCGCCGAGCGGCACGAAATAGAGCGCGTCGGGATCGTGTTGCGCGATCGCCGCCGGTTGCGGGGCAGGACGGTTCATCGGTTGCCGTTGTGGCGATAGATAAGCTGTAGACCCCACAGCGTCAGGTCGGGATCGATTGTTTCGATCGCCGGGATCGCGCCGGCGAACAGCGGCGCGAGCCCGCCGGTGCCGATCACCTTCATCGCGGCGTCGAACTCGGCCTTGATGCGAGCCACCAGCCCTTCGATCAGCCCGACATAACCCCAATAGACCCCCGATTGCATGCAGCTCACCGTGTCCTTGCCGATCACGCGCTCGGTGCGGCTGAGGCGGACGCTGGGCAGCTTCGCCGCCGCCATGTGCAACGCGGTCAGCGACAGGTTGATCCCTGGCGCAATCACGCCGCCGCAATAATTGCCGTCGCGGTCGACCACGTCGAAATTTGTCGTGGTACCAAAATCGACGACAACGAGCGGCCCCCGGTAACGGTCATGCGCACCGACGGTGTTGCAGAGACGATCGGCGCCGACCTCCTCCGGCCGATCGACCAGCGCCTTGGCGCCGAGCTTGACGCCTTTCTCTCCGACCACGACCGGATCGGTCTTGCAGTAGCGCCGGCAGAACGTCAGCAGGTTGAAATTGGCCTCAGGCACGACGCTGGCGATCGCGGCGCCGTCGACCCCGCCACGCGACAAGCCCTCCAGCGACAGCAGATGATCGAGCCAGACGACATATTCGTCGGCGGTACGTTTGGCGTCGGTCGCGATGCGCCAACTGCCCTTGAGTTCGGCGCCATCCCAGATCGCGAATACGGTGTTGGTGTTGTTGGCATTGATGGCCAGAAGCATGTCGCCTCCTTCACGCGGCCGGAAAGACTTCGCCGGCGGTAATCCGCCGGCGGCCGTCCGCGACATCGAGCACGAGCGCCCCGTCGTCGTCGAGATCACGAAACCGGCCGAAAAGCGTATCGCGCGCGAGGCGCACGCGGACTCTTTCGCCGAGCCCGCTCGCCATCTCGAGCCAGGCCGCGCGTACCGGCGCGAAGCCCTCCTCGCGCCAGCGCCGCGCCCAATCCGAGAAATGCGTTGCAAAGCCTTCGAGTAGAGCCGCGGGGGTGAGCCCTGAAACGCCCTCCGCCGCGAGCGAGGTGGCCGGGAATTCGACATCGCCCGGCGCATGGACGATGTTGACGCCGATCCCGACCACGACGAAATCGACCCTCTCGCTCGCCGCGTTCTCGGATTCGAGGAGAATGCCGGCGAGCTTCTTGCCATTGGCGAGCAGATCGTTGGGCCATTTGTAGCGCAGTTGCAGGGCGGGTCCCCCGCGCGAAGCCGGCGTATCGCCGAGAACGAGGGGCTGGAGCGCGTCGCCGAGCCCGAGCGCGGCGACAAAGCCGAGCTGTGCGGCGCGCGCCGGCGCGCCTTCCGGCCGCAGCACCAGCGAGAGATACAGATTGCCCGGCGGCGACAGCCAGGTTCGGCCGCGCCGCCCGCGCCCGGCGGTCTGCTCGTCAGCCCACACCAGCGTGCCTTCCGGGGCACCGGCGCGGGCCAGCGTCTTGGCCGCGTCATTGGTGCTGCCGACCAAGGCATAGTGGCGCAGATAAAAGCCTTCGGGGAGCGCAGGCGCAGCGTCGCTCACCGGGCGATCATCGCGCGAACAGCGATGCCGCCGCCACTTCGGCACCGCCGACGATCGGATCGGGCAGCAGGATGAAGAACATCGTCAGGAGCGCGGTGACGACGAGCACGCATTTGAGCTCCCCGGCGATCGGCTGGTCGAACGACAAGAGCGGCTCGTCGAAATACATCACCTTGACGATGCGCAGGTAATAGAACGCGCCGACGACGCTGGTCACGACGCCGATCACGGCGAGCCCGATCAGATGCGCGTCGATCGCTGCGAGAAAGACGTAGAGCTTGCCGAAGAACCCGGCGGTCGGCGGGATGCCGGCCAAGGCGAACATGAAGATGCCGAGCGCCAGGGCGAGCCCCGGCTGGGTGCGTCCGAGCCCGGAAAGGTCGGCGATGCCTTCGACCATCTGCCCCTTCTGCCGCATGCACAGGAAGACGGTCCAGGTGCCGAGGTTCATGAACAGATAGATCGCCATATAGACGAGGATGCCGCGGATCCCGGCCGGGGTCGCGGCGGCAAGCCCGATCAGCGCGTAGCCGACATGGCCGATCGAGCTGTACGCCATCAGCCGCTTGATGTTGGTTTGGGCGATCGCGGCGACCGCGCCGAGCACCATCGAGGCGACCGACAGGAACACGATGATCTGCCGCCATTCCACGACCAGCCCGCCAAACGGCTCGACCAGAAAGCGGACGAACAGCGCGATCGCCGCGATCTTTGGGGCGACCGAGAAAAACGCGGTAACCGGGGTCGGCGCCCCCTCATAGACATCGGGGGTCCACATGTGGAAGGGCACCGCCGAGACCTTGAACGCCAGCCCGATCGCGACCAGGACGAGCCCGATGATCAGCCCGCTCGACGGCTTGGCCGCGCCGGCGAACACTTGCGCGAGCCCCTGAAAGCTGGTGGTCCCGGTAAAGCCGTAAATCAGGGAGGCGCCATAGAGCAACAGGCCCGAAGCGAGCGCGCCGAGGACGAAATATTTGAGCCCGGCCTCGGTCGAGCGCACCGAATCGCGGTCGAAGCTGGCCACGACGTAAAGCGCCAGGCTCTGCAATTCGAGGCCGAGATAAAGCGTGATCAGGTCGTTGGCCGAGACCATGACCATCATCCCAGTCGTGGCGAGCAGGATGAGGACCGGGAACTCGAAGCGGCCGATATGCCGCTCCTCGTTGTAGTGCAGCGCCATGACGATGCTGACGGCCGAGCCGACCAGCACCAGCGCCTTCATAAACACCGCGAAGGCGTCGGTGACGAACATGCCGTAAAAGCCGACCCGGCGCTCGCCCTCGAACAGCCCGGCGACGACCAGCACTGCGAGCAACACCGCGACGGCGAGCCACGATACGAGCCGGGTCGAGCCCTCGCCGCGGAAGACCCCGAGCAGCAACAGCGCCATCGCGCCGCAGGCGAGCAGGATCTCCGGCAGAGCCGGCGAGAGATCGGGAGCCAGAACGACGGGCATGAGGGTGGCTTAGTCCTTCTTCGTCACCCCCGCGAAAGCGGGGGCCCAGGGCCATAGCTGGAGCGTTTGCCCCTGGATTCCCGCCTGCGCGGGAATGACGGTGGAAGCACGTCGCGGCGCCTTTTGCGCGGCGCTGACCTGGGCGACGAGGTGGTCGACCGACGCGCTGATCGGGGTGAGGAACGAGCTGGGATAGACGCCCATCCACAGCACCAGCACGAGCAGCGGCGCGAACACCGCCATCTCGCGCGGGGAGAGATCGAGCATGCCGCGCAGATCCGCGCGGGTGATCGTGCCGAAGATGACCCGGCGGTAGAGGTAGAGCATGTACATCGGGCCGAGAAACAGCGCCGTCGCGGCGAGGAAGCATTCGAGCGTGCTGACGCGAAACGTGCCCAGAAGGATCAGGAACTCGCCGACGAACCCGCTGGTGCCGGGCAGCCCGACCGAGGCCAGCATCAGGCACATAAAGACAAAGGCATAAGCCGGCATGCGTTCGACCAGCCCGCTGTAGCGGTCGATGTCGCGCGTGTGGAGGCGGTCATAGACGACACCGACGACCAGAAACAGCCCGGCCGAAACGAGGCCGTGGCTCAACATCTGGATCATCGCGCCCTGCACCGCTTCGCTGGTCAGCGCAAACAGCCCCATCGTCACAAAGCCCATATGGGCGATCGACGAATAGGCGACCAGCTTTTTCATGTCGGTCTGGGCGAGCGCGACAAACGAAGTGTAGATGACCGCGATCGCGGAGAGCGCAAACATCAGCGGGGTGAAGTAGGCCGAGGCAAGCGGAAACATCGGCAGCGAGAACCGGATGAACCCGTAGCCGCCCAACTTCAACAGCACCCCGGCGAGGATCACCGACCCCGCCGTCGGCGCCTCGACATGGGCATCGGGCAGCCAGGTGTGCACCGGCCACATCGGCACCTTGACCGCGAACGAGGCGAAGAAGGCGAGCCACAGCCATTTCTGCAGATCGGGCGGGAAAGAATGGGTCAGCGCCACGACGATATCGGTGCTGCCGGTCTGGAAATAGACCGCGAGGATCGCCAGCAGCGACAGCACCGAGCCCAAGAGCGTGTAAAGAAAGAACTTGAACGCGGCATAGACCCGCCGCGGCCCGCCCCATACCCCGATGATCAGAAACATCGGGACCAGCACGCCCTCGAAGAACACATAGAACAAGACGAAGTCGAGGGCGGAGAAGATGCCGACCATCATCGTCTCGAGGACGAGGAAGGCGATCATGTACTCCTTGACCTGGCTGTGCACCGAATTCCAGCTGGCGCCGACGCACAGCACGGTCAAGAGGGTCGACAGCAGCACGAAAAACAGCGAAATGCCATCGATCCCCATGTGGTAGTTGATCGTGACCCCGCCGATCGTGATCCAGCGCGCCTGCTCGACAAACTGGAAGCCGGCGCTCGTCGGATCGAAGTCGATCCACAGCCAGAGCGACAGCGCGAAGACGATCAGCGACGTCGACAGCGCAAAATAGCGCGCACTGCGGGCGACGACCACCGCCTCACCGCGCTGAATCATGATGAACACGACGCCGAGCAGCGGCAGAAAGGTGACGAGCGACAAGAGCGGCCAGTCGCTCACGCCGCGCACCCCCGACTAGGTGCGCCGTGGCGCGCACCACCCCCTCCCTGCCCTCCGCCATCGAGGGGAAGGGTTCTTTCTCGCGCGCGGCGGCAAATCCCTCCCCCTGGATGGGGGAGGGCAGGGAGGGGGTGATCGTCCGCCACGAGCATGCGCATCACACGCCCGTCGCGAGGTACCAGGTGACCAGCGCGACGACGCCGATCAGCATCGCAAAGGCGTAGTGATAGACGTATCCGGTTTGCAGCCGGCTGGCCTCGCGCGCCAATTCGCGCGTCGCCGCGGCGATCCCGTCGGGGCCCCATCCGTCGATGATCGTCCCGTCGCCGGTCTTCCACAGCCCCTCGCCAAGCGAAAAGGCGCTCTTCACGAAGAGCCGGTCGTAAAGCTCGTCGAAATACCACTTGTTGAGCAGGAACAGGTACAGCGAGCGGAAACGCAGTGCCAAGGCGGCAGGGATGCCGGGGCGCACCACGTAGCACCAATAGGCGACCGCGATCCCGGCGAGCGCGGCAACCAGCGGCAGATAATCGATCAGCACCGAGTTTTCCTGCGCGGCGCCGATCGAATCGTGCGCCGGGAGCACCAGGATCGAGTGATTCCAGAATGCACCACGCAAACCGCCGACGAAATAATCTTCGGCGAGATAGCCGGCGAAGGCCGCGCCAGCGGCGAGGACGAACAGCGGGATCAGCATGACCCACGGGCTTTCATGCACGTGGTGCATGGTCTCCAAGTCGGCGCGCGGCTTGCCGTGGAAGGTCATGATCAACAGCCGCCACGAATAAAAGGCGGTCAGAAACGCGGTGAAGACGCCAAGGCAAAACGAGTAGCGTCCGACCGCGGTCCCCGAGGCCCAGGCAGCGGCAAGGATCGTGTCCTTCGAGTAATAGCCGGCGAAGAAGGGGATGCCGGCCAAGGACAGGCTGCCGATCCACATCACCGCGTAGGTGTAGGGGATCTTGTTCCACAGCCCGCCCATGCGGCGCATGTCCTGCTCGGCGCTCATCGCGTGGATGACCGAGCCGGCGCCGAGGAACAACAGCGCCTTGAAAAAGGCATGGGTGAAGAGGTGGAACATCGCCGCGCCGTACGCGGAAACGCCGGCGGCAAAAAACATGTAGCCGAGCTGCGAACACGTCGAATAGGCGATCACCCGCTTGATGTCGTTCTGCGCCATGCCGACGCTGGCGGCGAAGATCGCGGTGGTGCCGCCGATGACGCCAACGACGGCGAGCGCCCCCGGCGCGTATTCGAACATCGGCGACAGCCGCGCCACCATGAAGACGCCGGCGGTCACCATCGTAGCGGCATGAATGAGGGCCGAGACCGGGGTCGGGCCTTCCATCGCGTCGGGCAGCCAGGTGTGGAGGCCGATCTGCGCCGACTTCCCCATCGCGCCTACGAACAGGAGGATGCAGGCCAGCGTCAACGACGGCACCTGCCAGCCGAGGAAGGGAATCGTCGTGCCGACCGCTCCCGGCGCCTTGCCAAACACGGTCGAGAAGTCGAGCGAGCCGAAAATCACAAAGACCGCGAAGATGCCGAGCGCAAAGCCGAAATCGCCGACCCGATTGACGATGAAGGCCTTGATCGCCGCCTCGTCGGCCGAGGCGCGGTCGTACCAGAAGCCGATCAACAGATAGGACATCAGGCCGACGCCTTCCCAGCCGAAAAACAGCTGGACGAAGTCGTTGGCCGTCACCAGCGCCAGCATGAAAAAGGTGAAGAGGCTCAGATAGGCCATAAAGCGCGGGATGCCCGGATCCTCGGCCATGTAGCCGATCGAATAGAGGTGGACCATCGCCGACACGATGGTGACCACCAGGATCATGACGCCGGACAGCGTGTCGAGCCGCAGCGACCACACGACATCGACCCCGCCGGCGGCGATCCAGGTGGCGAGTGGCACCACCTGCGCGCCTTCCTGGGCGAGGATCGCGTGGAACAGCGGGACGGCGAGCGCCATCGAGACAAGAAGCGAGCCGCAGGTGACGAGCTGGGCGCCGCGATCGCCGATCGCCCGGCCGAAAAACCCGGCGACCGCGGCGGCGATCAGCGGCAGGAAGACGACCAGGACAGCCACTGCGCTCAGCCCCGCATCATGTGGATGTCTTCGACCTCGATCGTGCCGCGATTGCGGAAATAGACGACGAGGATGGCAAGGCCGATCGCCGCCTCCGCCGCCGCCACCGTCAGCACGAACATCGCGAAGACCTGACCGGCCAGGTCGCCCAGGACGACCGAGAAGGCGACGAAGTTGATGTTGACCGCGAGCAGCATCAACTCGATCGACATCATGATGATGATGACGTTCTTGCGGTTGAGGAAAATGCCGAAGACGCCCAACGTGAAGAGAACAGCCGCGACCGTCAAGTAATGGGCGAGGCCAACCGCCATCGCATTCACTCTCCGGCCCCATGGGCCTGCCGCCCATGAACCTGTTCCATGGTGGCGCCGCCGCCGAGCGGCACCTTGACGAGCGCGATCGCCTCGGCGCGGCTGCGCGCCAGCTGCCGCGGGATCGATTGGCGCCGCACCCCGACCCGCTGCCGCAGGGTCAAGACGATCGCACCGATCATCGCCACCAGGAGGATCAGCCCAGCCATCTGAAAGGCAAAGAGGTAGCGGGTGTAGAGCAGGTCGCCGAGCGCGCGGGTGTTGGTCAGGGCGGCCGCGTTGGTCGGCAGCGGCGCGGCTTTGAGACCGGCGATCCCCGGCGCGATCACCCAGCTGCCGAAAATCAGCATCAGCTCGGCCAACAGAACAAAGCCAATCAGCGCGCCGATCGGCAGGTAGCGCATGAACCCGCTGCGCAGCTCGGCGAAATCGATGTCGAGCATCATCACGACAAAGAGGAACAAGACCGCGACCGCGCCGACATAGACGATGACCAGGATCATCGCCAGGAACTCCGCCCCCAACAGCACAAAAAGCCCGGCCGAGTTGAAGAAGGCGAGGATCAGGAACAGCACCGAATGAACCGGGTTCCTCGCCGAGACGACCATTACGCCGGAGGCCACCGCAGTGACGGCGAAGAGGTAGAACATGATGCTGGGCAGGATCATCGGCGATCTACCGGACCGCGGGCCTCTGGCCGGCATGCGGGCGGGACGCCCGCGCTTCTGGCATTATTCATCGATAGGGCGCCTCGAGGGCGAGGGCGCGGGCGATCTCGGCTTCCCAACGGTCGCCGTTCGCCAGGAGTTTTTCCTTGTCGTAGAACAATTCTTCGCGGGTCTCGGTGGCGAATTCGAAATTCGGCCCCTCGACGATCGCGTCGACCGGGCAGGCCTCCTGGCAATAGCCGCAATAGATGCATTTGGTCATGTCGATGTCGTAGCGCGTGGTGCGCCGGCTGCCGTCCTCGCGCGGCTCGGCCTCGATCGTAATCGCGAGCGCCGGGCAGATCGCCTCGCACAGCTTGCAGGCGATGCAGCGCTCCTCGCCATTGGGATAGCGGCGCAGCACATGCTCGCCGCGAAAGCGCGCGCTGAGCGGGCCTTTTTCATAGGGGTAGTTGACGGTGACCGGGCGCTTGAACATGTAGCGCAAGGTCAACGCCATTCCGGAAATCAGCTCGCTCAGCAAGAGGCCGCGCGCGCCGCGCGCCAGAACGTTCATCACTCGATCCTCAACCTCAACCCGGGCTCACCATAGAAGCGCGCCCCGCGCTGTCAACGCGCCGGGACCCAGCCGCACGCGGTCAAGACGCCGGCGGTCAGCACCAGCCAGAACAGCGTGAACGGCAGAAACACCTTCCAGCCGAGCCGCATCAGCTGGTCGTAGCGGAAGCGCGGGAAGGTCGCCCGCACCCACAGGATCAAGAACATGACGAAGAAGGTCTTCGCCAGCAGCCATGCGCCGTGCCAGACATGCGCCAAAGCTCCGGAAAAGGGCTCGATGCTGAGCGGCGCCAGCCAGCCCCCCAGGAACAGGATCGCGGTCATCGCGCTGACCAGGACCATGTTGGCGTATTCGCCCATGAAGAATAAGAGAAACGTCATCGACGAATATTCGACGAAATAACCGGCGACGAGCTCGGATTCGCCCTCCGGCAGGTCGAACGGCGCGCGGTTGGTCTCGGCGAGCCCGGAGATGAAAAAGATCACCGCCATCGGCAGAAGTGGGATCACGAACCAGACATGCCGCTGCGCCAGGACGATGTCGCTGAGGTTCAGCGAGCCGGCGCAGAGCAGCACCGTCACCAGCACAAAGCCGATCGACACCTCGTAGGACACCATCTGCGCCGCCGAGCGCAGCGCGCCGAGAAAGGCGTAGCGCGAGTTCGACGCCCACCCGGCCATGATGATGCCGTAGACCGACAAGGAACTGATCGCGAAGAGATAGAGAATGCCGACGTTGATGTTGGAGATGACGACGCCGGAATCGAACGGGATCACCGCCCAGGCAACAAGCGCGAGCGTCAAGGTCACCATCGGCGCGACGATGAAGACGATGCGATTGGCGCCGCTGGGGACGATCGTCTCCTTGACGAGCATCTTCAGCCCGTCGGCGATCGGCTGTAAGAGCCCGAACGGGCCGACGACGTTCGGCCCCTTGCGCAGTTGTGAGAACGCCAGCACCTTGCGCTCGGCATAAGTGTAGTAGGCCACCACGAGCAGCAGCGGCACGACGACCGCGATTATCTCGGCGACGATGATGCCGGTCGGCCAGACGTAGCGGCCCCAGAACCCGCTCACCGTCGGACCCCCTCACCCCTAATTTGGGCGAACGCCAGGGCGATCGCATCTGGCTTGCTACTCCCTCCCCCTCGATGGGGGAGGGCCTTCAAGTGCGATCTGGTCGCGGCCAGAAGGGATGGACCAGGTAGTGAAAGAGAGCAGTCAGCCATGCGTGCCGGTCCGCTTGCCCGCGTCGGGGCGCGCCCCGAAGGCTGTGCTGCATCGCGCCATCGTCGGGCTGGCCCGGCTGATCGGGTCGGTGTGGTAGAAATCGGCAATCGGATAAAGAAAGGGCGTCGGCTCGACCGCGCCGGGTTCGCCAAAATTTCCCCATTCGGCCGGGACGATCCGGTCGATCTGGCCGAACAAGGGATGGGCGGCGCGCATCCTGGCGCGCAACTCGGGCAACGAATCGAACGGCAGCGGGTGGCCCAGCGCGCCCGACAGCGCGCGCACCACCGCCCAATCCTCGCGCGCCTCGCCGGGCGGGAACACCGCTCGCCGGCCGAGCTGCACTCGCCCCTCGGTATTGACGTAGGTGGCGTCTTTCTCGGTATAGGCGGCGCCGGGCAGCACGACATCGGCTCGCGCCGCGCCGCGGTCGCCGTGATGGCCCTGGTAGATCACAAAGGCCGAACCGATATCTGCCAGATCGAGCTCGTCGGCGCCCAAGAGGTAGAGCGCCTCGATCGCACCCGAGCGGCACCCTTCGAGGATGCCGGCGACATCCTTGCCGTCCCGACCGGGCAGAAAGCCGAGATCGAGACCGGCGACCCGCGCCGCCGCCCGGTGCAGCACGTTGAACCCGTTCCATTCGGGCCGGACCATGCCACAGCTCTCGGCGATCGCCCGTGCCGTCCCCAGCACCCGGGCGCCGTCGGGCCGCGAGAGCGCGCCCTGGCCCAATATGATCATCGGCGCCTTGGCGGCGCGCAGCGTCTCGGACCAGGGATGCGCGCCCTCGACCAGCGCGGCGAGCGCCGCGCCGCCGTCGCCCAGCATCTCCACTGGAAGCCTCAGGTCGAGCGCCGGTCCGATCGCCGCCACGCGAAAGCCGCCTTGCAGATGGCGCTTGCGCAGCCGCGCGTTGACGAGCGGCGCCTCCCGGCGCGGATCGGTGCCGGCCAGCAGGCAAACATCCGCCCGCTCGATCCCGGCGATCGTCGTGTTGAACAGGTAGCCGGCGCGGCAGGCGCCATCGAGGCTGGCGCCATCCTGCCGGCAATCGAGGCTGGTGGCGCCAACGCTGCGCAGCAGCTCCTGCAGGGCGAACATCGCCTCGGCGTCGCACAGGTCGCCGGCTACCGCGGCGACTCGCTCGCCCGGCACCGAATGCAGCCGGTCGGCAACGAGGTCGAGCGCCTCGCGCCATTCGGCTTCGACGAGCCTGCCGCCGCGCCGCACATAGGGGCGGTCGAGCCGTCGGTGGGTCAGCCCGTCGAGCGCGAAGCGGGTCTTGTCGGAGATCCACTCCTCGTTGATCGCTTCGTTGAGCCGCGGCAGCACGCGCAGGACCTGCGCACCGCGCGCGTCGATGCGGATATTGCTGCCGACCGCGTCAAGCACGTCGACCGACTCGGTCTTACGCAATTCCCAGGGGCGCGCGATGAAGGCATAGGGCTTTGAGGTCAGCGCCCCAACCGGGCACAGATCGATGATGTTGGCCGACAGCTCGGAGCCGAGCGCGCGCTCGACATAGGTCGTGATCTCCATGTCTTCGCCGCGCCCGGTCGCGCCCAGCTCCTCGACCCCGGCGATCTCGGTCAGAAAGCGGATGCAGCGGGTGCAGTGGATGCAGCGCGTCATGCTGGTCGCGACCAGCGGGCCGAAATCCTTCTCGCGCACCGCGCGCTTGTTTTCTTCGTAGCGGCCGCGGTCGAAGCCATAGGCCATGGCCTGGTCCTGCAGATCGCACTCGCCGCCCTGATCGCAGATCGGGCAATCGAGCGGGTGGTTGATCAGCAGCATCTCCATGACGCCGTGCCGCGCCTTTATCGCCTTTTCCGATTGCGTCAGGATGACGTTGCCATCGGCCACCGGCATCGCGCAGGACGCCACCGGCTTTGGCGACTTCTCGACCTCGACCAGGCACATCCGGCAATTGCCGGCGATGTCGAGGCGCTCGTGGTAGCAGAAATGCGGGACCTCGATCCCCGCCTGCTGGCAGGCCTGGAGGATCGTGGTGCCCGGGGCGACCTCTAATTCCTGTCCGTCGATCGTCACTTTAGGCATTGCGAGGCCTCAGAAAGGGCTGCACCGGGGTGCGGCGTGCTTCGAGACGCGCCCTGCGGGCGCTCCTCAGCATGAGGAATGATTTTTATGGCATGAAAAAAAGACCTCATCCTGAGGAGGCCGCGGAGCGGCCGTCTCGAAGGACGCAATAACATTTGTCCAGGCATCCCGCGGTCCTACTCCGCCGCGCGGCGCGTTGCGGCCGAACGAAATTCCTCGATGCGGCGCAGCATTTCCGGCTTGAAATGGCGGATCAGCCCCTGCACCGGCCATACCGCGCCATCGGCCAGCGCACAGATCGTGTGGCCCTCGATCTCGCGGGTCACCTCGTCGAGCATGTCGATTTCTTCGACGCTGGCCTGTCCCTTGACCATCCGCTCCATGACCCGCCACACCCAGCCGAGCCCCTCGCGGCACGGCGTGCACTGGCCGCAGCTCTCATGCTTGTAGAACTGAGACAGCCGGGCGATCGCGCGCACGATGTCGGTGGACTTGTCCATGACGATGAGCGCTGCGGTGCCGAGCCCGCTCTTCTCGGCGAGGAGGCTGTCGAAATCCATCAGCACCTTGTCGCAGGTTGACGCGGGCAGGCACGGCGTCGACGAGCCGCCCGGGATCACCGCGAGCAGATTGTCCCAGCCGCCGCGCACCCCGCCGGCGTGGCGCTCGATCAGCTCCTTCATCGGGATCGACATCTCCTCTTCGACATTGCACGGCTGTTCGACGTGCCCGGAGATGCAGAAGATCTTGGTCCCGGTGTTGCGCGGCCGCCCGAGCCCGGCGAACCACGCGGCGCCGCGCTTCAGGATCGCCGGCGACGTCGCGATGGTCTCGACATTGTTGACCGTCGTCGGACAGCCATAGAGCCCGACCTGGGCCGGGAACGGCGGCTTCAACCGCGGCTGGCCCTTCTTGCCTTCGAGGCTTTCGAGGAGCCCGGTTTCCTCGCCGCAGATATAGGCGCCGGCGCCGCGGTGCAGGTAGATCTCCATGTCGTAGCCGGAGCCGCAGGCGTTTTTGCCGACGAGTCCGGCGGCGTAGGCTTCCTCGATCGCCGTCTGGAGATGCTGGGCCTCGTTGTAGAACTCGCCACGAATATAGATGTAGGTGGCGTTGACCCCCATCCCGGCGCCGGCCAACAGGCAGCCTTCGATCAGCTTGTGCGGATCGTTCCTGAGGATGTCGCGGTCCTTGCAGGTGCCGGGCTCGCTCTCGTCGGCGTTGACCACAAGGTAGGTCGGGCGGTCGCTGGTCTTCGGCATGAACGACCATTTGAGGCCGGTCGGGAAACCGGCGCCGCCGCGGCCGCGCAGCCCCGACTCTTTGCATTCGTTGACGATCCAGTCGCGGCCCTTCTGGATGACCTGCCTGGTGCCGCTCCAGTCGCCGCGCTTGCGCGCGCCCTCGAGGCGCCAATCATGCTCGCCATAGAGGTTGGTGAAGACCCGGTCGCGGTCAGCCAGCATTCTTCGTCTCTCCGCCATCCCCCGGCTGCAGCGCCGCCTGCATCACGGGCGGCTCCGGCGGCTCGGTCATTGTGGTCTTACCGCCCGCCGGCGCCGAGCCGCGGCGCCCGGCAAGCGAACCTATTGGCGGCGGCTTGCCCTCGCGCAGCGCGTCGAGCAGCACCTCGGTCGAGGCGCCGTCGAGATCCTCGTAGAAATCGTCGTTGACCTGGAGGATCGGCGCGTTGACGCAGGCGCCGAGGCATTCGACCTCGACCAGCGTGAAGAGGCCGTCCTCGCTCGTGCCGCCGATCCCGATCCCGAGTTTTTTCTCGCAGGCGGCGACCACCGCATCCGAACCGCGCAGCCAGCACGGCGTCGTCGTGCAGGCCTGCAACAGGTAGCGCCCGACCGGGCGCAGGTTCAGCATCGTATAGAAGGTGGCGACCTCGTAGACCCGGATGCGCGGCATCTCCAGAATCTCGGCGACATGGTGCATCGCCGCCAGCGGCAGCCAACCGCCGGATTGGCGTTGTGCCAGGTCGAGCAGCGGCAAGACGGCGCTGGCCTGCCGGCCGGGCGGGTATTTGGCGATATACGCCTGCGCCCGCTCGCGGTTTTCCGGGGTGAATTCGAAATGCTCCGGCTGCTCGACCGGCTGCCCTTCGCCGTGCGTATTCACCGGTCGATCTCGCCGAAAACGATGTCCATCGAGCCGATGATCGCGACCAGATCGGCCAGCATATGGCCCTTCGACATGAACTCGGTCGCCTGCAGAAAGGCAAACCCCGGCGCGCGGATCTTGCAGCGATAGGGGCGATTGGTGCCGTCCGAGATCAGATAGACCGCGAACTCGCCCTTTGGCGCCTCGACCGCCGTATAGGTCTCGCCGGCGGGCACGTGATAGCCCTCGGTGTAGAGCTTGAAGTGATGGATCAAGGCTTCCATCGATTGCTTCATCTCGGCGCGCGGCGGTGGCGCGACCTTGCGGTCGTTGACCTTGATCGGCCCCGCCGGCATCTGGGCGAGGACCTGCCGGATGATGCGCAAGGATTGCCGCAGCTCCTCGAGGCGCACGAGATAGCGGTCCCAGCAATCGCCGTTCTTGCCGACCGGCACGTCAAACTCGACCTTGTCGTAGGCGTCGTAGGGTTGCGTGCGGCGCAGATCCCAGGCGACGCCGGAGCCGCGCAGCATCGGGCCCGAAAACCCCCAATCGACCGCATCCTTCGCGCTGACGATCCCGATATCGACGGTGCGCTGCTTGAAGATGCGGTTCTCGGTCAACAGCCGCTCGATGTCGTCGATCGTCTGCGGAAAGCTGTCGCAAAACGCCAGGATGTCGTCGGCGAGGCCGGCCGGCAGGTCCATGTGCACCCCGCCCGGCCGGAAGTAATTGGCGTGCAGGCGCGCACCCGAGACGCGCTCATAGAACTCCATCAGCTTTTCGCGCTCCTCGAACCCCCACAGGAACGGCGTGATCGCACCGACATCCAGCGCAAAGGCACAGATGTTCAACAGGTGGTTGAGGATGCGGGTGATCTCGGCGAACAGCACCCGGATATATTGCGCGCGCGGCGGCGGGGTGATCCCCATCAGCTTCTCGACGGCGAGCGCGAACGCGTGCTCCTGGCACATCGGCGAGACGTAATCGAGCCGGTCGAAATAAGGGATCGCCTGCAGATAGGTCTTGTATTCGATCAGCTTTTCGGTGCCGCGGTGCAGGAGGCCGATATGCGGGTCGGCGCGCTCGATGATCTCGCCGTCCATCTCCAGGACCAGCCGCATCACACCGTGCGCGGCCGGATGCTGCGGCCCGAAATTCATCGTGAAGTTGCGGATCGCCGGCGCCCCGGCCAGCTCGCCCGCCCCGGGAGGCAGGATCGCGCGGTCGCTCATGATGCGCCCTTGGGGGCTGCGCCGGGCGCGTCCTGCGCCGGGGGCTCGTCCGGTGCGCTCGCCTTCTCATCGCCCGGCAGGATCTTGTCCATGCCCTCCCACGGCGACAGAAAATCGAAGCTGCGGAACTCCTGCGTCAGCCGCACCGGCTCGTAGACGACCCGCTTCTGATCCTCGTCGTAGCGCAACTCGACATAGCCGGTCAGCGGGAAATCCTTGCGCAGCGGGTGCCCCTCGAAGCCGTAATCGGTCAGGATGCGGCGCAAATCGGGGTTGTCGTTGAAATAGATTCCGAACAAATCCCAGGCCTCGCGCTCCCACCACCCGGCACTGCTATAGAGCGCAACTGCCGACGGCACCGGGTGGTCCTCATCGGTCTCGATCTTGACCCGAATGCGCTGGTTGAGGGTCATGCTCAGCAGATGATAGACGACGTCAAAACGGCGCGCCCGGTCGGGGTGGTCGACGCCGCAAATGTCGCACAGCATCGTGAAGCGGCATTTGGGATCATCGCGCAGGAAGCCGAGCACCTGGATCAGCGCCTCCCCCGCGACCCGGCACGAGAGCTGGCCGTGGCGGATCTCGGTCGCGATGAGCGCCCCCGGCAGCGCCGCCGAGAGGTATTCGGCCAGGTTCTTGAGCTTGTCGTCCATGGTGGCGGGTCAGCGGGCGAAGCTGCGGGTGCGCTTGATCTTCTTCTGCAGCAGCAAGACGCCGTAGAGCAGCGCCTCAGCCGTCGGCGGGCAGCCCGGGACATAGATGTCGACCGGCACGATCCGGTCGCAACCGCGCACCACCGAATAGGAATAATGATAGTAGCCGCCGCCATTGGCGCATGAGCCCATCGAGATGACCCAGCGCGGCTCGGCCATCTGGTCGTAGACCTTGCGCAGGGCCGGGGCCATCTTGTTGCACAGCGTGCCGGCGACGATCATCACATCGGACTGGCGCGGGCTCGGCCGGAACACCACCCCAAAGCGGTCGAGGTCGTAGCGGCTGGCGCCGGTATGCATCATCTCGACCGCGCAGCAGGCCAGCCCGAAGGTCATCGGCCATAGGGAGCCGGCGCGCGCCCAGCCGACCAGCGCCTCGACGGTCGAGGTGATAAAGCCGCGATCGGCGATCTCCTCGGTCGCCGCGCGCAGCAGCGGATCCTGCTCGGGACCGGGCGGCCCTGGCGCGACAATCCCGCTGGGCGTCTCGATCACTCCCATTCGAGTGCCCCTTTGCGCCATTCATAGATGAAGCCGACCGTCAACACGGCGAGGAAGACCACCATCGACCAGAAGCCGAACACCCCGATATCGCCGAGCGAAACCGCCCAGGGGAACAAAAAGGCGACTTCGAGATCAAAGATGATGAACAGGATGGCGACCAGGTAATAGCGCACATCGTAGCGCGCGCGCGCGTCCTCGAACGGCTCGAAGCCGCATTCATAGGGCGAGAGCTTCTCCGAATTGGGGTTCTGCCGGGCCAGCACGAACGAGGCGCCGACCATCGCGACCGCGATCCCGCCGGCGATCACGAGAAACACCAGGATCGGGAAATACTGGCTGAGCAGGCTCTCCATACCAACCCCTCGCTGGCGGCATCGGGCTGACCCGCGCCCGGACCGGAGAGCCCAATCGCATCCGGCGGACCGGCCCGCGACACCCCGATCGATGGCGGGAGCGACGGGACTCGAACCCGCGACCTCCGGCGTGACAGGCCGGCGCTCTAACCAACTGAGCTACACCCCCGCGACCGCCGATCGCGGCGACACCTCCTACCTAGGCGCTCCGGGGGTGTCAAGCAACTCCCCCCGGCCTCTTCAACAAGTCACCGGGGGTCTTCGTTATTCCCGCGAAAGCAGGAATCCAGGACGACGGATGCAGTCATTTGCCCCCGCATCACGCCCATGAACGTCGGAATGCACGGCATCCCTATACGCGCAATTGACACACCCCCGCACTGGCGAGAATGTGCGGCCCTCGACAGCGGGAGAAATTGCCATGCGGCTCGATCGACTTCCGCCGGCCCAGGCCGAGCGCTACGCAACGCTCGAATGCCCGGAATTCGCGACGACGCCATGGGTCGCTGGGCCGCCGCTCGCCGAGCGCCGGGTGGCGATCGTGTCCTCGGCCGGCCTCGTCGTGCGCGGCGAGCGTCCGTTCCGCGGCCGCGAGGCGGATTATCGCGCGATCCCCGCCGCCACCCGGGCCGATCAGCTTTTATGCAGCCACATCTCGATCAATTTCGACCGGACCGGCTTCCAGGAAGACTGGAACGTCGTCTTCCCGCTCGACCGGCTGAACGAGCTCGCGCGAGAGGGGATGATCGGCTCTGTCGCAGCGACCCATTACTCTTTCATGGGCGCCACCGACCCGCGGGAAATGGAAAGGGCGGCGCGCGAGGTGGCCGGCCATTTGCGCGAGGACGGCGTCGATGGGGTCATCCTTCCGCCGGTTTGACCGCTCTGCACTCGCGCCGTGAGCGCGCTCGGGCACTACATCGAAGAAGAAGGCATCGCGACGGTCGCGGTCGCGCTGATCCGTCCGCAGGCCGAGCGCACCCGGCCGCCGCGAGCGCTGTGGGTGCCGTTCGAGTTGGGCCGCCCGTTCGGGCCGCCGAGCGACCCGGCGTTTCAGAAAAGGGTGATCCTTGCCGCGTTGGGTTTGTTCGAAGCCGCCGCCGGGCCGGTGCTGCTCGCCGACTTTCCGGCGGACGATCCGCGCGAGGCGCCGGACGAAGCTTGGCGGCCGCCGCTGGTGCGGGCAGAAGACGAAGACGACGCGGCGCAGGGGCCCCAGCTCGCCGACGAGTTTGAAGCCGAGATGCGGGCGCTGGCCCCGGCCTACGCCCGCTCCTGCACCGGGCGGGGCCGCAGCACGGTCGGGCTCAGCGGGCTCGCGCCGGCCGCCTTCGGGGAGTACATCGCCCAATGGCTGCGCGGCCCGCCACCGTCCAGCCCGGTCGCCGAGCTATCGCCGGTCCTTTGCCTGCGCTTCGCGATCGACGACCTCAAGGCCTACGCCCTCGAAGCGGCGATCGCCGGCGGCGGTCGGCCGTCGAGCCGGCAGCTCGGCGACTGGCTATGGACCCAGACCGCGACCGGCGCCGCGATCCGCGAGCTGCGGCGGATGCTGCTGGCCGACGAGGACGAGCGCGCTAAGCTGATCGCCGGCATGTTTCTCGTCCCGGCGCTGCGCGTCGCGCCGGGTGGATAACGATTTCCGGCGGGACTCAAAAATCGGTGCAGCGGCCGCCTACTTCCCAATCGCCGTAGCGGGTCGGCTCGGGCCCTTTCGGCCCGCCGATCTCGCGCGGCCGCTTCGGTCGATCTGCGAGCGAATCCGCCGGTTTTGCGGGCGGCTGCTGCGCCAGCGGTTCGGCGTGGTCGTTCGGTTTTGCGGACATGCCGGCAATATGGCGATCACGCGAGTGTGTCTCAACTGCCGCGCGGTCTGCCTTGCCATGCGCTTTTTCCGGAACGATGTTTGCCCGGTGGTGTTAACACTTTGGCGCCCTTACCCCCGACTGCGTCCCGGTTGATGTCAGCAGCAGAACCTTACGGCGGCGTCCCACCTCCTCCCGTCGCTTCGGCGCGGCAGGTCGCGCTCGACCTGGTCGGGTCGGTGGTGCGCCGCAAGCGACCGCTCGACGATGCGATCGAGGACCACCCGGCGATGGCTGAGTTGGCGGGGCGCGACCGTGCCTTCGCCCGGCTGCTGGTCACGACCGTGCTGCGCCGGTTGGGCCAAATCGATGCGTTGATCGGCCAATGCCTCAACACGCCGCTGGCGGCGCGGGCAGCGATCGTTCACGACATCCTGCGGATCGGCATTGCTCAGCTGCTGTTCCTGCGCACGCCGCCGCATGCCGCCGTCGCGACCAGTGTCGACCTCGCCCATGTCAGGGGATTCCTGTCGCACAAGGGGCTGGTGAATGCGGTGCTGCGCCGCTTGAGCCTCGAAGGCCCGGCCCGGCTCGAAGCCCAGGATGCCGCGCGCCTCAATACCCCCGACTGGCTGTGGCGCTCCTGGAGCCGCGCCTATGGCGAAGAGCGCGCTCGCGCCATCGCCGGCGCCCATCTGAGAGAGGCGCCGCTCGACCTGACGCTGCGGATTGAGGACGGCGCGTGGTGCGAGAAGCTTCAGGCGGTGCAGCTGCCGACCGGGTCGCTGCGCCGTGCCGGCGGCGGCGCGGTGACAGCGCTGCCCGGGTACGCCGAGGGCGCCTGGTGGATCCAGGATGCCGCGGCCGCGTTGCCGGTGCGCTTGTTTGACGAGATCGCCGGACACGCGATTGTCGATCTGTGCGCCGCACCTGGCGGCAAGACCGCGCAACTCGCCAATGCCGGCGCGCGCGTCACCGCGGTCGACCGATCGACCCGCCGCCTCGAACGGCTGGTCGGCAATCTGCGACGGCTCGGCCTGGCGGTCTCGGCGATGGCCGCCGACGGTCTGACCTGGCGGCCCGAGCACCCGGTCGACGCCGTGCTGCTCGATGCGCCGTGCACCGCGACCGGCGCGATCCGGCGCCACCCCGACGTGGCGCATCTGAAGCACCCGGAGGATGTCGCCCGCCTCGCGGTCGTGCAGGAGAACCTGCTGCGCGCCGCGCTCGAAATGCTGCGGCCGGGCGGCACGCTGGTCTATTGCACCTGCTCGCTCGAGCCCGAGGAGGGGCCGCTGCAGATCGAGGCGCTGCTGCGCTCGGGCGCTCCGGTGGAGCATCGGCCGATCGTGGCCGCCGAGATCGGCGTCACGCCCGATTGGGTCACCGCTGAGGGTGATTTGCGGACCCTGCCGTGCCACCTTGCCGAATATGACGGGCTCGACGGCTTTTATGCCGCGCGGCTGGTGAAGCTGGCCTCGCCCTGACTCGCTGCCCGTCGGCATGACCGCGTGGGCGGGACCTGCGCCGGCCGGCGCGGCTTGCGGGCCGTGCCTTTCCTTGTTACGAAGCGATATGGATGCAACCGCCGGGCAAGCGGTCCGGGGCTTCCGCCGAACGGCCGGTGCGGAGGACGCCGCCCAAGACCTAACCCTTGCGGTGCCGCGCCCGTGAAGACGGCTCCGGCGCGCAGCGGGCGTCCGCCGACAGACACCGCGACCTACGGCGCCGAGGTCCCCGACGCGTTCACCCGCTGGCGGCGCGACGCACTGCGCGCCCTCGCCGCCGCGCCGTTTTATCGGCATACGCTCATCGGCCCGGTGCCGGCCGATCTGCGGCTCAAGCTCAACGAGCGCTGGCCGGGCGACGCCAACCGGGGCGGCGCGCTCTTGGCCGGCGAGATTGAATTTTTTGGCGAGATGGTACGCAATCCGATGCCGGTGTGGTTTCCATCGCGAGCCGGACCAGCCTGGCTCGCCGAGTGGCATGGGTTCGGCTGGCTTGCCGATTTGATCGGAGCCGGCGCCGCGGCACGCGACCCGGCGCGGGCTTTGATCCAAAGCTGGCTCGTCGAGAGCCCGGCGTGGCACCCGGTCGCCTGGCGTTCGGATGTCGTGGCGACCCGAATCTTTGCCTGGATCGTGCATTTCGAGGAGATCGCCGGGCGTGAAACCAACCGGGCGTTGCGCCGGGCGATGCTGGCGAGCATCGCCAGACAGGTGCGGCACCTGGCGCGCACCGCCGCATGGGAACTCGCCGGCCCGGCACGGCTGCGCGCGATGAAGGGCCTCATTGGCGGGCTGGCCGCGCTCGGCGGCTCGCCAAAGCGCATGGCGCGCGCGTTGCGCGTTCTCGAACGCGAGCTCGTGGTTCAGATCCTGCCCGATGGCGGTCACCGCACCCGCAGCCCTTCGGTGCAGCTCGCGGTGCTGCGCGACCTGATCGACATCCGCGCGGTGCTGCGCGCGGCGCAGGTCGAAATCCCCGGCCCGTTGCACCAGGCGATCGAGCGCATGGCGCCGATGCTGCGGTTTTTTCGCCACGGCGATCGCCGTCTCGCGCTGTTCAACAACTCGGTCGAGGAGGATGGCGTTGTCGTCGATCTCGCCTTGACGCGCTCCGAGACGCGGGGTCACCCCCCAATGCCGGCGCCGCAATCCGGCTTTCAGCGCCTGCAGGCCGGGCAGAGTCTGGTGCTTGTCGATACCGGCAAGCCGCCGCCGCGCGGGTTCGACGGCGAGGCGCATGCCGGCACCCTGTCCTTCGAATTGAGCCAGGGGCGCGAGCGCATCATCGTCAATTGCGGCGGATATCGCGGCACCAAGGCGGCCTGGCGCCGGGTCGCGCGGTCGAGCGCGGCACATTCGGTGCTGGTTGTCGGCGATACCAACGCTGTCGAGATCCGGGCCGACGGCACGCTCGGCCGCGCGCCGAACTCGGTCCGCGTTGAGCGCGCCGAGGAGGGCGGCCATCAATGGATTGCGGCCTCCCATGACGGTTATCGCCCGCGCTTCGGGGTGACCTACGCGCGCGAGCTGTACCTCGCCGCGGACGGCGACGATCTGCGCGGTGAGGACAAGCTGACCGGCCGTTCCGGCGCACCGTTTGCGGTGCGCTTTCATCTCCACCCCACGGTCGAGGCCTCGCTGATCGAGAATGGCGGCGGCGCACGGCTGCGGCTGGCGAGCGGCGCGGTGTGGCGGCTGCGCGCGTCGGGTGCGGAAATGGGCCTCGGCGAGAGCATCTATCTCGGCAGCGGCGAATTGCGCAAAACCCAGCAGATCGTGCTGAGCGGCACGACCGGCCCCAACGGCGCCACGGTGCGCTGGGCGCTCCGGCGCGAGACAAAGCCATCCGACCCTCGCAGGAATGCCTGAGCCGGCGGTGCTCGCGGCGATCGTCGCCGCGGCCGGTACGATCGCCTGCCTCGGCACCCGCGTGCTGATCCCGCTCTTGCGCCGCGCCGCCGTGCTCGACCGTCCCAACGAGCGGTCCTCGCACGCGGCGCCGACCCCGCGCGGCGGCGGCATTGCGCTGATTGCGGCGATCCTCCTGAGTTGGCTCGCCCTGATCGCGGCCGGCGCGGTCGCGCCGCTTCTGCTGGTGATCCTGTTCGGCACGGCGCTGCTCGCGGCGGTATCGTGGATCGACGATCTGCGGGGGCTGCCGCCGGCCATCCGGCTGGTGGCACAGCTCGCGGCGGTCGGGCTCGCGTTGGGCACGCTGAGCGTTATCGGTGCTCCGACGCTGTCGCAGGAATGGTTGCCGCGATGGCTCGATGGCGTTGGTTCGGCGTTGCTGTGGTTGTGGTTCATCAATCTATTCAACTTCATGGACGGCATCGACGGGCTCGCCGGCAGCGAGGCCGTAGCGATCAGTCTCGGCTTGCTCCTGTTTGGGGAGTTTGGTGCCGGCGAGAATTGGGGCGGAGCGGGGCTCGCCGCCACGATCGCCGCCGCCTCGCTCGGTTTTCTGGTGTGGAACTGGGCGCCGGCACGCATCTTTCTCGGCGATGTCGGCAGCGTGCCCCTGGGCTATCTGCTCGGATTTTTGCTGCTCGGCGTTGCCGCCCGCGGCCACTGGAAGATCGCGGTGATCCTGCCGCTCTATTTTCTCGCCGACGCAACGCTGACCCTGGTGCGCCGGCTCGCTCGCGGCGAGCCGGTGTGGCAGGCGCATCGCCAGCATTTCTATCAGCGCGCCGTGCAGCGCGGTCTCGGCCATGCGGCAATCGTGCGGCGGGTGATCGCCGCCGATCTCATCCTCATCGCCGCCGGCTGGGCTGCCGAGAACGGCTGGGGGTTGGCCGCCCTCGCCGGTGCGGCAGGGGTGGTGGCGGCGCTGCTCCTGAGCCTTGCCGGCGGGTGGCGTCCGCGCTCGGTCTGACGCTTGCCGCTCCGCGGAGGGCGTCCTATACCGACATAGATCTCGCATTAACGGAGGAGCCGGGCATGGATGCCGCGCCGCGACCGATCCGCCGCGCGCTGATCTCGGTCTACGACAAGGATGGGCTCGTGCGGTTTGCCCGGGGGTTGGCCGCGCGTGGCGTTACGCTCGTCTCGACCGGCGGCTCGGCCAAGACGCTCGTCGAGGCGGGGCTCCCGGTGACCGAGGTCGCCGCGCTGACCGGGTTTCCCGAGATGCTCGATGGCCGGGTCAAGACCCTGCACCCGGCGATCCATGGCGGCCTCCTGGCGCGGCGCGACCGGCCCGACCACCTCGCGACATTGGCCGCGCACGGCATCGCCGAGATCGACCTGCTGGTCTCCAATCTCTATCCGTTCGCCGCGACGGTCGCCTCGGGGGTGGGGCGCGAGGAGTGCATCGAAAACATCGACATCGGTGGCGTCGCATTGATCCGTGCCGCCGCCAAAAACCACGAATTCGTGACGGTCGTCACCGACCCCTCGGATTACGGTCCGGTGCTCGCCGAACTGGAGAATTCGGGCGGGCTCGGGCTCGCCACGGGGCGCCGCCTGGCGCAGAAGGCCTTTGCCCTGACCGCCGCCTACGATGCGGCGATCGCGGCGTGGTTCGCCCGCGAGGAGGGCATCGCCTTTCCCGAGACGCTGGTCGTCGCCGGCCATCTCGCCGAACAGACCCGCTATGGCGAGAACCCGCACCAAAGGGCGGCGCTCTACCGCACCGACGAGACGCGTTCGGGGGTCGCAAGCGCGCGGCTCGTGCAGGGCAGGGAGCTGTCCTACAACAACTACGGCGACACCGACGCCGCCTTCGAGCTGGTCGCCGAGTTCGCCGAGCCGGCGGTCGCGATCATCAAGCACGCCAACCCGTGCGGCGTGGCGCTCGGCGCCAGCCTGCGCGAGGCCTGGGACAAGGCGCTGGCCTGCGATCCGGTCAGCGCCTTTGGCGGCATCGTCGCGGTCAACCGGCGGCTCGACGCGGCAACCGCCGAAGCGATCGCGGCAATCTTTGTCGAGGTCGTCATCGCGCCCGACGCCGAACCGGCGGCGTGCGAGATCCTGGCGCGCCGCAGCACGCTGCGCCTTTTGTTGACCGACGGCCTCCCCGACCCGCAGGCAGGGGGTTGGACCTACCGCTCGGTCGCGGGCGGTCTCCTGGTGCAGGAACGCGACCGCGTCGGGGTCGCGCCCGAGGCGCTGAAAATCGTAACCCGCCGGGCGCCGACCGAGGCGGAGATCACAGAACTGCTGTTCGCCGACACCGTCGCCAAGCACGTCAAGTCGAACGCGATCGTGTTCGCCCGTGGTGGCGCCACGGTCGGCATCGGCGCCGGACAGCCGAGCCGCGTCGACAGCGTCAAGATCGCCGTGTCAAAGGCGGCCGAAGCGGGGCTGGGGACGCGCGGCTCGGTCGTCGCCTCGGACGCGTTCTACCCGTTCGCGGATGGGCTCGAAGCGGCGATCCAGGCCGGCGCCACCGCGGCGATCCAGCCCGGCGGCTCGCGTCGCGACGCCGAGGTGATCGCCGCTGCGGACCAGGCCGGCATCGCCATGGTGTTGACCGGCCTCCGCCATTTCCGGCATTAGCTGAAGCCATGTCCGATGGGTGCGCCTTGAGCGTGTCTACCCGGCCTCCCGCCCCCCGATATCTCTCCGGCAGAAACCCTCGGGCCAGTCGATCAGGTCGACCGCACGGTAGGCGCGCTCGCGCGCCTGGGCGAGGTCGGCGCCGCGAGCGGTCACGCCGAGGACGCGGCCGCCATCGGCGATAATTCGCCCGCCCTCGCGCCTGGTGCCGGCGTGGAAGATCTTGACCTCGGGATCGCCCGCCGCCCGGTCGAGGCCGCGGATCTCGGTGCCGCGCTGCGGATCGTCGGGATAACCCTTGGCCGCCATGACGACGCACAGCGCCGCCTCGTCGTGCCAGCGCAGATCGACCTGGCCCAGGATGCCGTCGCGCGCCGCGAGCAACGCCGGCAGCAGGTCGCTCTTCAACCGCATGATCAGCGGTTGGCATTCCGGGTCGCCAAAGCGGACATTGTATTCGAGGAGCTTTGGCCCCTCGCCGGTCAGCATCAAACCGGCATAGAGAATGCCCTTGAACGGCCGCTTGTCGCGCGCCATCGCCCGCACCGTGGGCAGGATGATGCGGTCCATCACCACGCCTTCCATCTCCGGCGTCACCGACGGCACCGGCGAATAGGCTCCCATCCCGCCGGTATTGGGGCCGGTGTCGCCGTCGCCGACGCGCTTGTGGTCCTGCGCGGCGGTGAGCGGCAAGGCGTTCGTGCCGTCGACCAGCGCGAAAAAGCTCGCCTCCTCGCCGGCGAGAAATTCCTCGACGATGATCGAGGCGCCGGCGCCGCCAAAGCGGCCTTCCACGAGCGCCATATCGACCGCCGCATAAGCAGTGGCGAGGTCGGCGGCGACCACCACCCCCTTGCCCGCCGCCAGCCCGTTGGCTTTGACAACGATCGGCGCGCCCCGTTCGGCAATATAGGCCTTCGCCGCGGCGGCGTCTGAGAAGCCCTGATAGGCGGCGGTCGGGATGCCTTCGCGGGCGCACAGATATTTCATAAAGCTCTTCGAGCCTTCGAGCGCGGCGGCCGCCAGGCTCGGGCCGAACGCCGCGATCCCATTGGCTTCGAGCGAATCGACGAGTCCCGCGACAAGCGGCGCCTCCGGACCGACCACGACGAAATCGATAGCCGCCCGCTGGCAGAACGCGACAACCGCATACTTATTGGCATCAAGCGAAACGCACTCCGCCTCCTCGGCGATCCCGGCGTTGCCCGGCGCGCAATAGAGCTGATCGACCAAGGGCGAGGCGGCGATGGCCCAGCACAGCGCGTGCTCGCGCCCGCCCGAGCCGATGACGAGGATTTTCATTCGTGCACCCGCATCGCACTTGCTCCCCGGCTCGGCTAATATGCGCCGATGAACGACCGGCCGCTCACCGCCGCTGCCGCCTGGGGCGAACCCGGGAGCTCCAACCTGCCGGAGTATACCGTCTCCGAGCTGTCGCTGGCACTGAAGCGCTCGATCGAGGACGAGTTCGGTCAGGTCCGGGTGCGCGGCGAAATCTCCGGTTTCAAGCGACACGGCTCCGGGCATTGCTATTTTGCGCTGAAGGATTCCGAGGCCGTGCTCGACGCCGTGTGCTGGCGCACCACCGCGATCCGCCTCGACCTCAAGCCCGAGGACGGGATGGAGGTGGTGTGCAGCGGGCGCCTGACGACCTATCCCGGGCGCTCGAAATACCAGCTTGTCGTCGACCGGATCGAGCTGGCCGGGATCGGCGCGTTGCTGCGCCTGTTGGAGGAGCGCCGCCTGCGCCTCGCCTCCGAGGGCCTCTTCGCCGCCGAGCGCAAGCAGAAGCTGCCGTTTCTGCCGGCGGTGATCGGCATCGTCACCTCGCCGACCGGGGCGGTGATCCGCGACATCCTGCATCGGCTGGCCGACCGCTTTCCGCGCCGTGTGCTGGTCTGGCCGGTCGCGGTGCAGGGCGAGGGCGCGGCGGCGCAGATCGCGGCAGCGATCGACGGGTTCAATCGAATCGGAACGGGCGGACCCTTGCCGCGCCCCGATTTGATCATCGTGGCGCGCGGCGGCGGCAGCCTCGAAGACCTGATGGCGTTCAACGAGGAGATCGTCGTGCGTGCGGCCGCGGCTTCGGCGATCCCCCTGATTTCCGCGGTCGGCCACGAGAGCGACACGACGCTGATCGACCATACCAGCGACCGGCGCGCGCCGACCCCGACCGCCGCGGCCGAGATGGCGGTGCCGGTGCGGCTCGACCTCGTCGCCGATCTCAGCGGCAAGTCGGCGCGCCTCGCCGGCAGCCTGTCGCGGGTCTTTAGCGACCGGCGGCTGCGGCTCGGCGGTCTGGCGCGCGGCCTGCCCGACCCGCAGGACCTGCTCGGCGCCGCCGCGCAGCGCCTCGACGACCGCAGCGAGCGGCTGCGCCTCGCGATCCTCGCGCGCTTTGCGGCTGCGCGGCAGCGCCTCGATCTGGCCGCTTCCGGTCTGCGGCCGACCACGCTTGCCACCGATGTCGCCCGCGCGCGCGACCGCTTCGGCGATGTCGAGCGGCGGCTCGCCGCCGCGATGGCCCGCGCTCTGGCTGCGAAGCGAGACGCCACCGACAATTTTGCCGGCCGGCTCGCGACCCATTCCGAGCGCCACGAGGCGATGCTGCATCGCGGCTATGTGATGGTGCTGGACAATACAGGGCACGTCGTCGCCGAGGCCGCCAAGGTCAGGCCGAACGCTGCGCTGGAGCTCGAATTCTACGACGGCAAGGTCGGCGTCATCGCCGGCGGCTCGCGCCGCCCCGTGCGCCGCTTGAAACCGCTCGAAGGCCAGGCCAGCCTGTTCGATGGAGATTTCTGATGCGGCCTTCCGGACGGGCCCCCGAGGCAATGCGCCCGGTCGTCCTGGAGCCTGGTGTCGCCAAATACGCCGAGGGCTCGTGCCTCGCACGGTTCGGCGACACTCACGTGCTGTGCACCGCCTCGGTCGAGGAGCGCGTGCCGCCGTTTCTGCGCAACACCGGACGCGGCTGGGTCACCGCAGAATACGGCATGCTGCCGCGCTCGACCCATACCCGCACCGACCGCGAGGCGGCGCGCGGCCGGCAGAGCGGGCGCACCCAGGAAATCCAGCGCCTCATTGGCCGCAGCCTGCGCGCGATCACCGACCTCGGCGGGCTCGGCGAACGCCAGATCCGCATCGATTGCGATGTCCTGCAGGCCGATGGCGGCACCCGCACCGCGGCGATCACCGGCAGCTATGTCGCGCTCTACCAGGCGCTCACAAAATTGGCCGCGGCCGGCCTCTTGTCCAAGGTGCCGCTCAACGACAGCGTCGCGGCGATCTCGTGCGGCGTGTTCGACGGCACGGCCGTGCTCGACCTCGATTACGCCGAGGATTCAAAGGCTCAGACCGACGCCAATTTCGTGCTGACCGGGTCGGGCGGGTTTGTCGAGATCCAGGCGACCGCCGAGGGAGCGCCGTTCGACGAGCCGCGGTTTGCCGAGATGCTGGCGCTGGCCCGCCTCGGCATCGCCGAGCTGACCCGGCAGCAGCGCACCGTACTCGGTTTGTCCTGACCCATGGCGCGCCCGTTTGATCGCGGCGAGCGACTGGTCATCGCCACCCACAATCCCGGCAAACTCGACGAGATCGCCGCGCTGCTCGCGCCCTATGGCGTGCAGACGGTCGGCGCCGGCGCGCTCGGCCTCGCCGAGCCCGAGGAGACCGGCGCGAGCTTCGAGGAAAACGCCGAGCTTAAGGCGCGCCTCGCCGCGGACGCCGCCGGCCTGCCGGCGCTCGCCGATGATTCGGGGCTTGTCGTGCCGGCTCTCGGTGGCGCCCCGGGGATCTATTCGGCGCGCTGGGCCGGGCCAGCAAAAGACTTCCGCGCTGCAATGCAGCGGGTGCATCGCGAACTGGGGGAGAAAGACCGGCGGGCGTATTTCGTCGCCGTGCTGGCGCTGGTGTGGCCTGATGGCGAGATCGCTCTCTTCCGCGCCGAGGTGCACGGCCGTCTCACCTGGCCGCCGCGCGGCGATCGTGGATTCGGCTACGACCCTATATTCGTGCCCGATGGATACGCGATGACCTTCGGCGAACTGGACGCCGCAAAGCGCCGGATTAGCCACCGCGCCCGCGCCTTCGAAAAGCTGGCGGAGGCGTGTTTTGGAGGGTGAAGTGCGCTCGGCCCGAGATCCGGAACCCCTCGCCATCTATATCCACTGGCCGTTCTGCCGGTCAAAATGCCCATATTGCGATTTCAACAGCCATGTCCGCGAAGGGGTCGACGCGGCGCGGTGGACCCGGGCGCTGCTCGCCGATCTCGATCGCCAGGCCGCGCTCGCACCCGATCGCGAAGTCGTCTCGATCTTCCTTGGCGGCGGCACGCCGTCCCTAATGCCGCCCGAGACGGTTGCGGCGCTGGTCACGCGGGTCAAAGAGCTGTGGCCGGTCGCCCCCGATCTCGAAGTCAGCCTGGAGGCCAACCCCAACTCGGCCGAGGCCGAGCGCTTTGCCGGCTTTGCCGCGGCCGGGGTCAACCGGCTCTCGCTTGGCATCCAGTCGCTCGATCCGCAAGCGCTGCGCTTTCTTGGCCGCGGCCACGACCGTGCTGAGGCGATCGCGGCGATCCGCCTCGCCCGCAACGCCTTCGCGCGCACCTCGTTCGACCTGATCTACGCCCGGCCCGGCCAGAGCCTCGCGGCCTGGGAGGCGGAGCTCGACGAGGCGCTGAGTCTGGCCGGCGAGCATCTCTCGCTCTACCAGCTGACGATCGAGCCCGGCACCGCCTTTGGCAACCGGGCCGGCCGCGGCGAGGCGCTCGCCGCCGATGAGGATGACGCGGCGGCGCTGTTCGAGGCGACGCAGCAGCGCCTCGCGGCGGCCGGGTTGCCGGCCTATGAGATTTCCAACCATGCGCGGCCCGGCGCCGAGTGCCGCCACAACCTCGCCTATTGGCGTTACGAGGATTATCTGGGCATTGGCCCCGGCGCGCACGGCCGGGTGACGCGGGACGGCGCCAAGCTCGCGACCCGCCAGCTTCGCACCCCCGAAGCATGGCTTGCCGGGGTCGAGAAGAGCGGCACCGCGCTCGACGAGCTGACGCCGATCGGCCGCGAGGAGGCGATCGCCGAGATGCTGATGATGGGGCTGCGCCTCGTCGAAGGCGTCGCGCGCGATCGCCTCGAAACATTGGCCGGGCGCACTGTCGAAGACCTGTTCGCCGGCGCGTTGCCGCGGCTTGTCGAGGGCGGGTTCCTCGCCCTCGACGCCGATTGTCTCGCCGCCACCGCCGCCGGTCGCGAGCGGCTCAATGCGGTGTTGGGCGCGCTGCTGGGCTGAAACCCATCGTCAATAGGAAAAATCTTGGAAATCCCGCGGCGCCGGGCTGACCGCGCGATTGCCCTGGGGCTCGAGCTCGAGCACCGCGAGGCCGCGCTGCACCAGCCCCTGCGGGGTGAAGCGAAACAGCCCGTCGACCCCGGTGAACCCCCTCTGGTTGAGGATCGCATCGCGCGAGAACGGCTCGGGTCCGCTCCCTCCCAGCACGGCGGCGAGCGCGGCGGCATCAAAGGCGAGCGAGGCCAGCCGCGGCGCCGGATGGCCATAGGTCCCCTGAAAGCGGCTTTCGAATTCGCGGCGCGGCTCGGGGGGCGAGGCGGCAAACCAGCCGCCATCGAGCGCCGCCTCGCCGGCGATCGACGGATCGTCCCACAGCCCGCTGCCGAGCAGCCGCACCTGCGCTGAATCGAGCCCGGCCTGCTTCAGCTGCTGCGCGATCTGCTTCAGCCGCGCCCCGCCCTCGGGCAGCAGCAGGGCGTCGAACGGCGCGCTGGCCGGCGGGGCCGGAGAGGCGCCCGAAGCCGACGGCGCCGGACCGCCGGACGACAGCAGGCGCTTGACCGAAGCCGCGGGATCGGCGGCGCGCGGATCGAGGTACTCGACCTTGACGACCGAGCCGCCGCTCGCGCCCGCCGCCTCGCGCAAGGCGTCGGTCATCAGGTGACCATAGGGCGAATTCGGCGCCAGGGCGGCGAACCGGCTGAGCCCCCTGTCGCGCGCGAACGAAACCTCGCGCACAACCTCCTGGCGGGGCAGGAAACCCATCAGAAAGACATTGCCGCCGGCCAATTGGGTCGCGGTCGAGAATGCGATGACGTTGACCTTGGCGTCGCGCGCGACCGGTTTGACCGCTTCGACCTCGGCGGCGAGCAGCGGCCCCAAGATCAGCTTGGCGCCGTCGGACGTTGCCGAGCGCGCCGCGGCGGCGGCGCCTTCCGCTGTGCCGGCGGTGTCGCGGGGAACCAGGGTCAGCCGCTCACTTTCGGTGGTAAACAGCGCGAGCTGCGCGGCCTCCAGCATCGCCTTGCCAAGATCTGCATTGGCGCCCGACAACGGCAGCAGCAGCGCCACCTTGACCGGACCGGCGGCCGATGGCGCCGGCATCCGGGGCGGTGGCGGTCCTCCACCGGCGGAGGGCGATTGCGGCGAGACGACCGGTGCCGGTACCATCCGCCCGCCCCCGCAGGCGGTCAGCACAAGCAGCAGCGCGAAAGCGATAAGAGTTGAGGCGAACGGCAGAACACGGCAGCAACGCAAGTGCGGCCTCCGGCAAGAATGCGGGTGCCGACCCTAACCATGGCTCCACAGCAAGTAAACCCGGCCCGAGGCAATCGGTACGCGCGCCGGGCGCCGGGCGCCTGTTGCGCGGTGTCGTTGCCCAGAATGCCGGGGATGGCGTCGGGCTGGACGATTGGACGCCCCGGCACGCGCTGTCGCCGGGCCTTCATCTGGTGGCCACCCCGATCGGCAATCTGGGGGACATTACGGTGCGGGCGCTCTGGGTGTTGCGCAGTGTCGACCGCATCCTGTGCGAGGACACAAGGGTCACCGCGCGCCTATTGGCCCGCTACGGCATCGACAAGCCGCTCGATCCTTATCACGACCACAACGCCGATCGCGTCCGCCCCGCCATCCTCGGGGCGCTGCACCGCGGCGAGACGCTGGCGCTGGTCGCCGATGCCGGCACCCCGCTGGTCTCCGACCCCGGCTTCAAGCTGGTGCGCGCCGCCCTTGCCGAGGACCTGCCGGTCACCGCGGCGCCAGGCGCGTCGGCGGCGTTGACCGCGCTGATCCTGTCAGGACTGCCGCCCGAGATCTTTCTATTCGCCGGGTTTCTGCCGTCGCGCTCGTCGGCGCGGCGGCGCGCCTTGGCGAACTGGTCTGGTCTAGCCGCCACGCTGATTTTCTTCGAGGGCCCATCGCGGCTCGCCGCTTCGCTCGCCGACATGGTCGAGATCCTCGGCGAGCGCAGCGCCGCCGTCGCGCGCGAGCTAACCAAGCGGCACGAGGAAATCCGCCGCGGAGAGCTCGGCGCGCTGGCCCAGCACTACCGCGACGCCGGCGCGCCGCGCGGCGAGGCGGTCATCGTCGTCGGGCCGCCGGAAATGGCCGCGCCCGCGACGGCGAGCGATGTCGACCGCCGGCTGCGCACACTGCTGGCCCAGCACAGCTTACGCGACGCCGTCGCGCAGCTGGCGGCTGAAACCGGGATCGCCCGGCGCACGCTATACGAGCGTGCACTCGCGTTGCAGCAGGCGAAAGCATCGCGATGAGAACGGCAGGACGCGGGCTATCTCATCGACAGCGGGCCCGGCGCCGCGGCATGCTGGCCGAATGGCTGTGCCGCTGGCATTTGCGGCTGCGCGGTTGGCGGATCATCGCCTTCGACTGGCGCTGCCCATCGGGCGAGATCGACATTCTCGCGCGCCGCGGCGGCGTACTTGCGATCATCGAGGTCAAATCCCGCCGCGATCTCGACGGCGCCGCCGCTTCCGTGCTGCCGCGCCAGCGCCGCCGCATCGCTCGGGCCACGTCGGCCTTTCTGTTGATGCGGCCCGACCTGGCCGAGCTGGCGCTGCGATTCGACGTCATGCTGGTCGCGCCGTTGCGCCCCCCCGGCATCTGTCGGATGCTTGGCGCATCGACGGCTGAGCGCAGCCAACACCCGCTCACCTCCGCGTCGCTGCCGCGCGATGGCAAGCCCTTGATGCTGCGCGCGGTTCGCCGGTCTCGGAGCGGGACGCCCAAACCGGGGCTGCGAATGGGCGAGGATATGGCAACGGCCGCCGTCGCCGCTCTTGGCGCGGTTCCCCGAAAATCCCACAATGCGGCACCACTGTTGCCCCGGGGGTATCATGGCACGGCTCCACTCCATTTCAGCGTTGGCCTGCGCGATAGCGCTGCCGCTGGCGCTCTCATCGGCTCTCAGCGGTTGCGCCGGGGTGCTCGTCGTGGGCGGCCTTGGCGCGGCCGCCGGGGGTGGCTACGCCGCGGCGCAGGAACGCGGCTTCAACGGCGCGGCCGATGACTTCGCGATCAAGACCGCGGTCGAGCAGGGGCTGATGCAAGCGGAGTTGCAGATGCGTGGCAGCAGCGTCGCAACCACGGTCTATGATGGCCGCGTGCTGTTGACCGGCCGGGTCGCCAACCCGGAGCTGAAAGCAGCCGCCGAGCAGGTTGCCAATAAGACGCGCGGGGTCCGTTCGCTCTATGACGAGATCGAGGTGGCGCCGCCGCAAGGGGTGTGGGACACCGCCAGCGACGACTGGATCACTACCCGGGTGCGCTCGGAGATGGTCCTCGATCCCGCTGTCCGGTCGGTCAACTATACGATCGATACGACGAATGGTTCGGTATACCTGATCGGCTCGGCGCGCTCCCAGGGCGAGCTTGACCGCGCCACCCAGATCGCGCGTTATGTGCCGGGCGTCCGACGGGTAGTCTCCTATGTCGAGATCCGCGGGGGGTCTCCTGTCGCGGCGATGCCGCCGCCATCGGCATATCCGGGACCGGCCGGTCCGGGCGCCGCGCCGCGAGCGCCCGTCGAGGTGCAGAAGCTGTAATATCCCCGCCCTGACATGAGCGAATTGCCCGATGCCTTCGATTCGGAGGAATGCGCGCGCTATCTGCGCGAGATCGCCGCGCTTTCTTCGCCAATGCTGCCGATCGGCGAGGTCGCGCTGGCGCTTGCCTCGTACGAGCGGCCGCGGGTCGGCCTGGCGCGCTATCGCCAGCACCTGGCGACCATTGCCCGCGATGTCGGCCGGCATAGCGGCGCCGGCGGCGACCTCGCCGCGCGAGTCCAGGCGCTGAACGAGATCATCCTCCTGAAATACGGCTATAGCGGCGACGAACTGACCTATGACGATCTGCAGAACGCCAATCTGATGCGGGTCGTCGATCGGCGCAAAGGCCTGCCGGTGGCGCTCGGCATCCTCTTTCTGCACGCCGCGCGGGCGCAGGGCTGGGACAGCGTCGGCCTGGGCTTTCCCGGACATTTCCTGGTGCGGCTGACCGAAGGCGCCGAGCGGCTGATCCTCGATCCGTTTCACGGCGGCCGGGTGTGCGACGCGGCGACCCTGCGCGAACTCCTGAAGGCGATGGCCGGCCAAGAGGTCGAGCTGGCGCCTGAGCATTACGCGCCGGTCGCCGACCGCGATGTGCTGTTGCGCCTGCAGAACAATTTGAAATCGCGCCTCTTACAGGCCGGCAGGCACGAGCGCGCACTGCGCATCGTCGAGACGATGTTGCTGCTGGCGCCCGATCTCGCCGAGCTGTGGCACGAGGCGGGGATGCTCAATGCGCGCCTCGGCAACATGCGGGCCGGCGCCAACGCGCTCGAACAGTTCATCATCCGCGCACCCGAAGGAACTGCCCGCCATCAGGCGGCCTCGATCCTCCAGCAGCTCAAGTCGAAGCTGAACTGACCGGGAACAGGCTGGCGAGAAAGCGCGCTGCGGCGAGCAGCAGAAACAGCCCGAAGCCGATTTCCAGCCAGCGCCGCGGCAGCCGATGGGCGAGCCGGGCGCCGAACGGCGCTACATAGCTCGAGACCGGCGCGATCATGACGACGCCGATCAGCGAGACAAAGCCGATCGACAGCGGCGGCAGCTGGGCCTGATGCGGCAGGCCGGCGAGGCAGTAGCCGAGCGTGCCGGCGAGCGTGATAGGCACACCGATCCCGGAGGCCGTCGCCACGGCTTGATGGATCGTCTTGCCGTGCAGAGTGAGGACGATCGTCACCAGTGAGCCGCCGCTGATCCCCATCAGCGACGACGCGACCCCGACGATGAAACCATAGCCGGTCATCGCCCCTGGCCCCGGCAGCTCGGCGCCGATCACCCAGCTCTCGCGGCCGAACAGCAGCTTCGCCGCGATAATGCTGACGACAACCGCGAAGGCCGCCTTAAAGAGCCCGGCGGGGGCAATCGCCGCGGCCACCGATCCGACCGCGACGCCGACCAGCGCGGGCACCGTCCAGGAGCGCATGACGTACGCAATCACCAGGCCTGTCGCGCGATGCGCCCGATAGGAGCGCAGCGTGGTCGGAACGATGATCGCGAGCGAGGTGCCGATGCATAGCTGCATGCGCACCTCTTCCGGGACGCCGATCACGCGGAAAACCTCAAACAGCACCGGCACGATGACCGCGCCGCCGCCGATCCCGAACAGCCCGGCGAGAATTCCGGTGACGATCCCGGCGGCCATTACCGCTGCCGCGAGCCAAACCAGATCGGCGGCGGGCACTGTCATCTTTTTCGGAGCTCCCGGCCGCCCTGCCACATCCGCTCGCGGCGCGGTTTGACCGCCCAGCCTGGGATGGTAGCCTCCGGCCAGCCGCGCCGCCAAGAGTAGTAGGGAGAGCAACCCATGGCCGTCGTCGAAACCGAGCCGCATGGACAGATCCTCGTGGTGCGGATGAACCGGCCCGAGAGTCTGAACGCGCTCAATCAGGAGATGCGTACACGCCTGGCCGAAACCTGGAGCGAGTTCCGCCACAGCGACCGTTTTGAGGTCGCAATCTTCACTGGGTCGGGCCGCGGGTTCTGCGCCGGCGAAGACATGAAGGAATCGGTCGCGCGCGGCACGCCCGGCGGAGGGCGCCCGGCAATCGACGACCCGTTCATGACGGGCGCGCTCGAAAAGCCGGTGATCGCGGCGGTCAATGGCTTCGCGATGGGCGGCGGCTTTATGCTGGTCGAACGGTGTGATCTGCGCGTCGCGGCGCAGGGCGCCATCTTCGAGGTTTCGGAAGCCAAGCGCTGGTTGTTGGGCGGCTACAATCACGGGCACGTCGCCAACTTGCCCTATCCGATCGCGATGGAGATGGCGCTCGGGTTCCGCTTCACCGCCGAGCGCTTTTACCAGATCGGTTTTTTGAACCGGCTCGCCGAGCCCGAGCAGCTGATGCCGGCGGCCCTGGCGATAGCCGAGCATCTCTTGACCCTGCCGCCGGCCTCGCGGGTCAACACCGTACACATGATGCGCCAGATGCGCCCGACGGCAACGCCGGAACAACAGGGCCTGGCGGCCGCGCTGCGCGAGCACGGCGCCAAAAGCGACCTGATGGAATCGCGCGCCGCCTTCGCCGAGAAACGGCGGCCCAATTTCAAGGGCTGGGACGACCCGGCGGACCGCTACCGGCTACCGACGCTCGACGCGGGTAAAGGCTGAGCGGCCACCTCGCGTCACTTTGCCGCTGGGGCGTGCCCTATCCAGGCCATTTTTACCGCATAATAAACGAAGCCGCGTCCGCCCCGTCGTGAGACAGGCGCGGTGGACGATTCGATATTATGGGGGAATAAGGCTTGCCCGACAGCCTATCGCCAGCCCGGCCGATCGACGGGCCAACCCGGCCTCCGCCGCTGCCGGAGCGCTTTCTGCCGCCGCCGGGATTTGTCTGGGGCAGGTTTACCGCTGCCGATGGCGCGGCGCTGCGGTGGGGCCATCTGCCGGTCCGCAACCCGCGGGCCGAGTGCGTGATGGTCGGCGGGTTTGGCGAGTTCATCGAAAAACAGTTCGAGACCGTGCGCGATCTGGCGGCGCGCGGGATCGCCGTGTGGTGCCTCGATTGGCGCGGTCAGGGCGGGTCGATTCGCCCGCGCCGCCTGCCGACCCGGCCGCGCGCCCGCAAGTTCGAGCGCGACGCCGAGGATCTCGCCGCCTTCGCCGCGGCCAAATTGCCCGGCCGGCTGCCCGCTCTGCTCGTCGCGCATTCGATGGGCGGGGCGATCGGGCTGATTTGCCTGAAGCGATATCCCGATCTGTTCGCGGCGGCGGTTCTGTCCTCGCCGATGGTGGGCTTGCGCACCGGACCGGTGCCGCCGACCTTGTTCCGCTTGATCACCCGCCCGGCGCGGGCGGCCGGGCTCGGAATCTGCTTTATTCCGGGCGCACGCAAATGGCGGCCCGACCCGCTGCCCTCGCCCGAGCGCAGCCGCGTCACCACCGATGCCGAGCGCTGCCGGCTGCGCCATGCCTGGTTTTCGGCAGATCCGGGGCTGCGCCTCGATCAGGCGACCTATGGCTGGGTCGACAGCGCGCTCGGCCTCGTCGCGCGGCTTTCCAAGCCCGAATTTCTGACCGGCATTCACATCCCGATCCTGCTGGGTCGCGCCGGGCGAGAGGTGGTCGTGTCGCCGATGGCACAGCGCCGCGCGGCGCGCCTCCTGCCGAACTGCACGCTGATCGAGCTGCCCGAATCGAAGCACGACCCCTTTCTCGAACGCGATGCGATCCGCGATTACTGGCTGTCCTGCCTCGACCGGTTCATCGCCGAGCACCTGGTCAAGACCGCGCATTGAGGGTTGCTGTCGCCCTCGCTCTTTTAATTTTCGCGGCGGCGCACGCGGCCGCCCAGGGGGCCGACCGCCGCGTCCCGGTCGATCCAAACGAGGCGCCATGGGACGCCATCGCCAAGGTACAGAGCAACATCGGGGCCCATTGCACCGGTGTGCTGATCGCCCCTTTGGTGGTGTTGACAGCCGCGCATTGCCTTTACAACGCGCGCACTCGCGCCCTGCTGCAGCCGGTGTCGCTGCATGTGTTGTTCGGCTATCAGCGCGGTCAGTATCGCTGGCATCGCCTGGTGGTGCACATCACCGTCGGCCCCGGGTTCGATGGGGCGAGGGGGGCGGCACAGCCGGCCGATTGGGCGCGGCTCGACCTGGCGGAGGCGGTCCCTGTGACGCCGCTGCCGCTGTTCGCGGGGAGCGCGAACCCGGGAATGGCGGTGGCGCTCGCCGGCTACAATCAGGACCGGGCGCAGCTCCTGATGGCCGATCTCGGCTGCCATGTGCTCAAGATCGTCCGATTGCCCGGCGATGCCCGGTTTCTTACGCATGATTGCGCCGCGACGCGCGGCACCAGCGGCGCCGCGCTTTTGACCCGGCAGGACAGCGGGTGGGCCGTCATCGCCGTCAACATCGCCGCCGGCAGGGCCGAGAACCTGGCGCTCGCCGCGCCGTTCGGAAATTGATCTCTACCCGAACTTGCCCGATCGCGGGAAACCTTGAGGCGCGCCGCGGCCGGCGCCGCCGCGGGCGCCGCGCCACGGTGTGACGTCGATCTCGGTGCGGGTGCGGTTTTCGCCCTGCCGCCAGGAGAGCCCGTCCGCCAGCCGGAACACCTTGGCGTCGGCGAGCCCGCCCGAGCGATAGCGCTGTAGGATGACGCCGCGGCCGCGCGCCATTTCCGGGATCTCGGCGAGATCGACGATCAGCAAGCGCCGGTTGTCGCCGACAAAGGCGGCCATGTCGCCTTCGGCAGGCAGGCACAGCGTAGCGCGCGCGCCCGATGCCGGGGTCAGCACTTGCTTGCCGGCGCGGGTTTGCGCCAGTGCCTCCTCGCCATCGGCGATAAAGCCACGCCCGTCATCGGACGCCAGCAGGAGGCGCAACCCCGCGCGGTGGGGGAACAGCGCTACGACATCGTGCTCGTTCGGCAGGTCGATCATCAGCCGCAGCGGCTCGCCCTGGCCCCGCCCGCCCGGCAGGCGGTCGACCCCCATCGTGTAGAACCGCCCGTTGCTGCCGAAAATGACAAGCCGGTCGGTGGTTTCGGCCAAGACGGCAAAGCGCGGCCCGTCGCCTTCCTTGTATTTCTGCTCGGCGGCGGCGACGGCGTGGCCCTTGACCGCGCGGATCCAGCCTTTTTGCGAGCACAGCACGGTCACCGCCTCGCGCTCGACGAGCGCAGCCGCGGGGATCTCGACCGCCTCCGGCGCATCGCCAATCAGGGTACGGCGGCGGCCGAGCGGCGTGTCGCCGCCGAACTCGGCCTGGGTCGCCGCGACTTCCTTCTCCAAGGCCCGCCATTGCCGGCGGTCGCTGGCGAGCAGCGCGTCGAGCGCGGCCGCCTCGCTGGCCAGCTCCGACAGCTCCTTCTGGATCGCGATCTCCTCGAGCCGGCGCAGCGTGCGCAGCCGCATGTTGAGGATCGCCTCGACCTGCACCTCGCTGAGGCCCCAGCGAAGTATCATCTCGGCCTTCGGGTCGTCCTCCTCGCGGATGATGCGGATCACCTCGTCGAGATTGACATAGACGATGACAAACCCGCGCAGCACCTCGATGCGATGCCCGACTGCTTCCAGGCGGTGCCGGCTGCGGCGCTGCAACACCTCGCGGCGGTGGTCGAGAAAGGCCTGCAGCGCCTCCTTCAGGTTCATCACCCGCGGCACCCCCGCGGGATCGATGACATTGAGGTTGAGCGGCACCCGAACTTCCAGATCGGTCAGCCGGAACAGCTGCTCCATCACCACGTCGGCGTCGACATTGCGCGTCTTCGGCTCGAGGACGAGGCGCACCTCCTCAGTCGACTCGTCATGGATATCGGCGAGCAGCGGCAGTTTCTTTTCTTCGAGCAACGCCGCGATCTTCTCGATGAGGCGCCCCTTGGGAACCTGATACGGGATCTCGGTGATGACGATCTGATAGAGCCCGTGCGAGAGCGGCTCCTTCTGCCAGCGGGCGCGCAGGCGAAAGCTGCCGCGGCCGGTGGCGTAGGCCTCGGCGATGCTGTCGGCTGGCTCGACGAGGACTCCGCCGGTCGGAAAATCGGGGGCGGCGACATGGGCAACAAGCTCGTCCGGGGGGCAGGCCGGATTGGCGATGAGGTGCAGCAAGGCCGCGCACAGCTCGCCGACATTGTGTGGCGGGATGCTGGTTGCCATCCCGACCGCGATGCCGGCGGCGCCGTTGGCGAGCAGGTTGGGAAACCGCGCCGGCAGGACGACCGGCTCCCTGTCCTCGCCGTCATAGGTCGAGCGGAAATCGACCGCATCCTCGTCGAGCCCGTCAAGCATCGCCTGCGCGACCAATGACAGCCGGCTCTCGGTGTAGCGCATCGCCGCGGCGTTATCGCCGTCGATATTGCCGAAATTGCCCTGCCCGTCGACCAGCGGATAGCGCTGCGAAAAATCCTGGGCGAGGCGGACGAGCGCATCGTAGACCGCCAACTCGCCATGCGGATGGAACTTGCCGATCACATCGCCGACGACGCGGGCGCATTTCTTGTAGCCGGAGGCGGGATCGAGGCGCAGCTCATGCATCGCATGCAGTATGCGGCGATGCACCGGCTTCAGCCCATCGCGCACATCGGGCAAGGAGCGCGCCATGATCGTCGACAGCGCGTAGGACAGATAGCGCTCGCCAAGCGCATCGGCGAAATCGACGTCACGGGTCTCGCCAAGCGGCGCGGTATCCGACATTCCTACCAGACCTCGTTGTTCTCAACCATCCATGATACCAGCGGCAGCGCCCCGCCGCATGCGTTCAGCCAGCCTTTCACGTGCTTCCGGCAGCCTGCCGCCGTGTGGGGACAGCACATGGTGCAACAGGAAGTATCCGGTCAGAGCCAGCCCGGCGACGATCTCCTGCTGGTTCAGCGGCTGGCTGGCGGACACCTCGCGCCATAAAAAGCTGGGCAGCGGCAACAGCTTGTCATGGTAGGGCTGACCCGCGGCGCGCGACACCGCGCGCCCCGAGCGCGGCGAGACATACGCAAGGTCGTCGCTCGCTCCGGTTGCCGCGCAACTCCCGAGATCGAGCCCGAACCCCAACCCGGCCAGCAGGTCGCATTCCCAGGCGACGTAGGATCGCGCCCAGCCCGGGTCCGAATCGAGCGCGTCCAACAACCCGGCGAAGGACCGATAGAGATCGGCGTGCGGCTCGCGCTCGGGCAGCGCCACGAGTAAAAGAGCGGTCGCGGCGCCGAGCGCAGCCAGCCGGCCGGGGTCGTCAAGAAAACGGGCGGCGTGCGCCTCGACGAGTTCGCAATCGAACGTACCGAGATGCTCGGGGAGACGCCCGCGCCAACTCGCCGCGACCAAATTGCCCGGCTGCAGCAGCGCGCGCCGGCGCGGCGATTGACCGCCGCGCACCAGCCCGGCGTGATGGCCGTGCTCTGCGGTCAACAGCTCGACGATCAGCGCACTCTCGCCATGCCGCCGCGCACTCAGGACAAAGCCGGTGTCGCGCCAGTCCATCAGATCAACTTGTCGTCCCGGCGAACGCCGGGACCCACTCGTCAGCCGCTCGTGCGGTAGAACCGTGGATACCGGCTTTCGCCGGCATCACATAGACTAATTGGTCGCCCCGGGGAGGTTTACACATTGTAATCGAGGCCGAGCGCGGTGTAGCGCTCGGGATCCTCGATCCAGTTATCGCGCACCTTGACAAAGAGGAACAGGTGGATCCGGCGCTCCAACATGCGTTCCAATTCGGCGCGGGCGCGCCCGCCGATCGCCTTGATGCGGCTGCCCTTGTCGCCGAGCACAATCGCACGCTGCCCCGGCCGGCGGACATAGATCAGCTGGTCGATGCGGACGCTGCCGTCGGCGCGCTCCTGCCACGCCTCGGTCTCCACCGCCGCCGAATAGGGCAGCTCGTCGTGCAGTTGCAGGAAAACCTGCTCGCGCGTGACCTCGGCCGCCAGCCAGCGCTCGGGCGCGTCGGACAGCTGGTCCTCGGGAAACAGCCACGGCCCGGGCGGCATCGCCAAAGCGAGGTGCTGCTTCAAATCCGCGACCCCATCCCCGGTCAAACCCGAAATCATGAAAACGCGCTCGAAACAGCCCTCGCGGAACAGCGTGTCGGCAACTCCCAGGAGGCGATCGCGGCGCACCAGATCGATCTTGTTGAGCGCGAGGATGGCGCGGTGCCCACGCGCCCCGAGCCGATCGATGATATGTCGGGTGTCGGTATCCGCGGGGCGTTCGGCGTCGACCAGCAGCACGGTCTGATCGGCATCGGCCATGCCGGTCCAGGCGGCCGCGACCATCGCGCGGTCGAGCCGGCGGCGCGGCGCAAAGATGCCCGGCGTGTCGATGAGGATCAGCTGCGCCAGGCCGACGATGGCGATGCCGAGGAGCCGGCTGCGCGTGGTCTGCACCTTGGGCGTGACGATCGCCAGCTTTTGGCCGACGAGCTGGTTGAGCAGCGTCGATTTTCCGGCATTGGGCGCGCCGATCAGCGCGACATAGCCGCACCGGGTTTCCACCCCTTGAACCCTCTCCCGCGATGCCGGAGAGGGTTTGAGCGGGCTATTCTTTCTCGGCATTGGGAAGCCGCTCGATGAGCGCTGCCGCCGCGGCGGTTTCGGCGGCACGTTTGGAGGACGCGGTAGCGCTCGCCTCCTCGTACCCGGCGACCCGCACGGCCACCGTAAAATGCGGCGCATGATCGGGGCCGCTCGTCGCGACCAGGTGATAGGCGGGCAGCGGCAGTCCGCGCCCCTGTGCCCATTCCTGCAGCATCGTTTTCGCGTCGCTCGGCGGTGCCTCCATCTCGGCGATGAGCGGCTGCCAGAACCGCGCGATGAAGATCTTTGCCGCGGACAACCCGCCATCGAGGTAGATCGCCGCGATCACCGCTTCCACGACATCGGCGAGGATCGCCGGATTGCGCGCTGTGCCGGCAGCCGCCTCGGCCGGCGACAGCTGCAAATGGCGATCGAGACCGATCGCGGCGGCAACCCGCGCCAGCGCATCGCGGCGCACCAGGTGGGTAAGCCGTCGCGTCAGCGGCCCCTCCTGCTCATCGGCGAAGTCGCGCCACAAGGTATCGGCGATGACGAGGCCAAGCACCCGGTCGCCGAGGAATTCCAGCCGCTCGTAATCACCCCGAGGCGTTGTGCAGGCCGCCGCGCGCCGCGGACGCCGTCGTCCGGTCGAGCGCCCCTGGCGGTGCGGCGGCAGCGCGCTTGGATGGGTCAACGCCTCGGCCAAGAGTCCGGGCCGGGCGAAGGCGTGGCCGATCAGCTGGGCGGGATCCTCGCTGGCCAATGCCGCTGTCACGCTCTCGGGCGAGGCGCCGCGGCCGTCAGCCGACGCCATGGAACAGCCGGCGATAGCGGATCGCGAACGGCCATTTCCAGATTTCCCACCAATGCGCCGAGCTGTCCGTCGAGAAGAAGAGAAATTGCGCTTTGCCAACCAAGTTCTCGGCCGGGATATAGCCGACCGCCCAGGGGACCCGGCTGTCCTGCGAATTGTCTCGATTGTCGCCCATAGCGAAGTAATGGCCAGGTGGTACATCATAGACCGGCGTGTTATCGAGCTGGTTATTGTCGCCGTGCTTAACGATGCAGTGCTCGACGGGCGGCTTTCCGGGCGTGCGCGGCAGCTCCTCGATGTAGCCCTGGCCCGTCGGGTCATCCGGGTCGGCGCAATCGTCGACCGGTCGGCGCGGCACCCGCTGATCGTTGATGTAGAGGGAACCGTGCCGCACCTGGATGTGGTCGCCCGGCAGGCCCACGATTCGCTTGATGTAATCGGCTGGCTCCGGCTGGGCCAACAAATTCCAGAACACCACAACATCGCCGCGTTCCGGTGTGTGCGAGAACGGCAGGGGAATTCGCCCGGAAAACAGCGGCAGGTGGAACGGCAGCGAATAGCGGCTGTAGCCGAATGAGAATTTCGAGACGAACAGATAATCGCCGACCAGCAAAGTCGGCACCATCGACCCCGACGGGATGTTGAACGGCTCGTATGCGACGGTGCGTACGATCAACGCAATTAGAACCGCGTAGACAACGGTCTTGACCGTTTCGACAATGCCGCCGGCCGCTTTCTTTTGGGAAACGGCTTTGTTGGCTTTCACTCGCCCGAAGCCACTTCTGCCGGAACGGCGGTGATGATCACGACAGCCTGGGCGAGCGGCGGCTCGTCGCTTAGGCTGACATCGAGGCGTGCCAGCATCCCGGCCGGGGTGAGCGCCTCGAGCCGCGCCAAGGCGCCGCCGGTAAGCCGCATACCCGGCTGACCGGAAGGCTGGTTGACGACGCCGAGGTCGCGCCAGAAAACGCCATCGCGAAACCCGGTGCCGAGCGCCTTGGCCGCGGCTTCCTTGGCGGCGAAGCGGCGGGCATAGCTTGCCCCGCGGGTCATCCCGCGACGATCGCACCGGCGGCGCTCGTTCGGGGTGAAGATACGGTCGAGAAAGCGATCGCCAAAGCGCTCGATCGCCTGCTCGATCCGGCGAATGTCGATAAGATCGCTGCCGACGCCAAGGATCATTCGACCGGAAACCCGTCGTTTCCGCACAAGCGGGAATCCAGAGCCGAAGACCTGCTTCCCCCCTCCCTAACCCTCCCCCGCTTGCGGGGGAGGGAAGGGTGGGGGTGACGATGAATGGTTGCGATTACAGGCATTTGCAGCACTAGCCGCGCGCGCGCTCGACCGAGTTGATGACCGGTGTCGCGCGCAGTGCCGCGATGATGGTCGACAGATGCTTCACGTCCTCCACCTGGATATCGACCATGATCTCGAAGAAGTCGGTCGAGCGGTTGGTGATCTTGAGATTGCTGATGTTGCCGCCCTGCTTGCCGATCGTGGTCGTCAGGCTGCCGAGATTGCCCGGTTCGTTGGCGATCGTGACGTTGATTCGGCCGACATGCGCAGCATCGGCCTCCTCGCTCGACCAGGCGACATCGAGCCAACGTTCCGGCTCGGCGGCGAAGCTTTCGAGCGTGTCGCAATCGATCGTGTGGATCGTCACCCCCTTGCCGGTCGTGACGATCCCGACGATGCGGTCGCCGGGCAATGGGTGGCAGCAGCCGGCGAAATGCAGGGCCATCCCGGGGATGAGCCCACGGATCGGCACTGCGATCCCATTCGGGCGCCCCTTGCGGCGGGCGCGAGCGAGTGGGATTACCTTGTTGCGGTCATCGGGCGGCAGCGGGAAGGCGGCGTTGACCACTTCACGGCCGGTGGCGAGCCCTTCTCCGACGGCGACATAAAGATCCTCGACGGTCGCGCTGTGGAACTGGGCGAGCACCGCTCCAAGCGGCCGCTCGGAAAATTCCTGGCCGCGCTGGCGGAACGCCTTCTGCACGATCGCGCGGCCGAGATCGAGGTATTGGGTGCGCTGCTGGGTGCGGATGAACCGGCGGATGCGGGCGCGCGCCTTGCCGGTGACAACGAAGCGCTCCCAGGTCGGTGACGGGGTCTGCGCCTTCGAGGTGACGATCTCGACCTGGTCGCCATTGGTCAGCTCGGTGCGCAGCGGCAACAGCCGGCCGTTGATTTTGGCGCCGACGCAGGTATCGCCGATCTGCGAATGGACCGCGTAGGCGAAATCGACCGGGGTGGCGCCGCGCGGCAGGGCGATCAGGTCGCCTTTCGGGGTGAAGGCGAAGACCTGGTCCTGGAACATCTCGAGCTTGGTGTTTTCGAGAAATTCCTCGGGATTGTTGGCGTGTTCGAGGATTTCGAGCAATTCGCGCAGCCAGCGGTATTGCCGACCGTCAACGCGTCCCGCCTGCTGCTTATAGATCCAGTGCGCCGCGACGCCGAGCTCGGCCACCTCGTGCATGTCGCGGGTGCGGATCTGCATCTCGATGCGCTGCCGCTCAGGCCCGATCACGCCGGTATGGAGCGAGCGGTAATTGTTCGGCTTCGGGGTCGAGATGTAATCTTTGAAGCGGCCGGGGACGACGTGATAAGCGGAATGGATGATCCCCAGCGCGTGATAGCACTCGCCGACCCCGTCGACCAGCACGCGGAAGGCCATCACGTCGGCCAGCTGCTCGAACGAGACGTTCTTGCGCTCCATCTTGCGCCAGATCGAATAGGGCGATTTTTCGCGGCCGGATATGCTCGCCGCGAGGCCGCCTTCCTTCAGTGTCTGGCCCAGCTCCGCGACGATCCGCGAGACGATGACGCTGCCCGTCTCGCGCAGGAACCCGAGGCGCGCGGTGATGCTCGCCCGTGCATCCGGATAAAGCTCGGCAAAGGCGAGATCCTCGAGCTGGTCCTTCATCCGGTGCATGCCGATGCGCTCGGCGAGCGGGACATAGATGTCCATCGTCTCGCGCGCGATCCGCCGCCGCTTCTCCGCGTCCTTGATGAACCGCAGCGTCTGCATGTTGTGCAGACGATCGGCGAGCTTGACCAGGAGGACGCGGATGTCCTCGGACATCGCGAGAACCAGCTTGCGGAAGTTTTCCGCCTGCTGGGTCTGGTCCGATTGCAGCTCGATCCGCGACAATTTTGTGACGCCGTCGACGAGGCGGCCGATATCCGGCCCGAACAGCTTTTCGATGTCGTCGAGCGTCGCGACCGTGTCCTCGACTGTGTCGTGCAGCAGCCCGGTGACGATCGAGGCGGTGTCGAGCTTCATCTGGGCGAGGAGCCCCGCGACCTCGACCGGGTGCGAGAAATACGGGTCGCCCGAGGCGCGCAGCTGCGCGCCATGCGCCCTCATCGAATAGACATACGCGCGGTTGAGCGCGCCCTCATCCGCTTTGGGGTCGTAGGATTTGACCAGTTCGACGAGCTCGAATTGCCGCATCATCGCGCGGCTGCCTCTTTGCTATTACCCCGGCGATGCGCCGAGCCGTTTCCCGAGCGGGTCACTCGACGATAGCCGAGCGCGGTTGGCTTGATACGACCGATGCTCTGCGCGCCACGCCGCGCCGCATCAGGCCGCCTCGTCGCCGTTTTCGTTCTCGGCGACAGGTTCCTCGCCCGCCTCGATCTCGTCCTCGCCCTCGACGGCGAGCATGTCCTCGTCCAGCTCGTCCTCGGCCGCTTCCTCGTCCAGCTCGTCCTCGCCCGCTTCCTCGTCGAGCTCGTCCTCGCCGATAACCGAGTCGGCCGGATCGGCGACGCCGAACAGCGTCTGCTCGAGGTCTGGGGTCTCATCGGGTTCGTCGATCTCGATATGCTTCTGCATCCCGCGCACCAGGGAATCCTTGAGATGAGCGAGCTGGATCGTCTCGTCGGCGATCTCGCGCAAAGCGACGACCGGGTTCTTGTCGTCGTCGCGATCGAGGGTCAACGGAGCGCCCGAGGTGACCTCGCGCGCCCGTTGCGCGGCAAGCAGCACCAACTCGAACCGGTTCGGCACCTTCAGCACACAATCTTCGACGGTAACGCGCGCCATCCTGGATCCCTCGCCCGCTTGCGTGATCGAATTAATATATGGGTCGTTGCCCGGTGCGGCAACAGCAGCGCCGCCGCAATCCCGGCTGCGCTTGACCCTCCGCGGTCCACGCGCCTATATCACGCCCCGCCCCAAAGGGACTTCCGATCTTGGCCGGATGGCAGAGTGGCTATGCAACGGACTGCAAATCCGTGTACAGCGGTTCGATTCCGCTTCCGGCCTCCAATGCCCGCTTTACCGCGGCCTCAGATAAGGCCTGCCGCCGGGGACGTGTGTAATTTCGGTAATTGCGTTCGCGGCCTGTTCCTCAGCCGCTCGCCGTTTGCGCGGGCCCGAGCGACAAGAGTTCCGCCATAGCGGTCGTGAAGCCGGCCCAGTGCCAGTCGATGTGCGGATTACCGCCGTCTCGTGCCGGTTCAGCGCGCCGAGCCCTTCCACGAAGGCGGCGGCTCGGGGCTGCTCCTAAGGGTCGCTCGCGGTATTGCCATCAGCACGCGAGACGCCGCATCCTGTCGCGCGGCTGCGCCTGTGTCGAGAGCGGCCAATTCCACAACCGTGCTGACGGCGGCCGACGAAATCGCGGCCCTCGGGATCACCCGCGACCCGCGTGTGGCACCCCGAGTGTCATGCCAGTGGCCGATGTCAGTGCGACAATCGCGAGGAGCGCGGCATCTGGGCGCGAATAGAGGGCGCTGCATACCAACGCATAAATCCCCATACCACCAGCGGCAGTCGCGGTCGTCCAGGTCAGAAGCTGCAACACTCGGAAAAGCATATCGGGCATTTGGAACGCACCCTCTCCAAACAGTCCACGGCGGGCGGAAGCGCGGTCGGACCTGACGGCAAGGCGCACCCGGGGCCTAGGCCATTGCGGTTAACCTCGACGACCTAGGTCGGCAGCCAGTTGGGGCCGCCGCTCATAGCGGCCCCCTTTTCCGACGCCTACAAAAGCCGCTCCTGAAAGCGACAATCGCGGCTGATCGTTTCCCGCGCCGTCACCTACGACGAACGGACGGAGTGAAGCTCCGCCGGCTTTTGTTGGCTGTGCTTGCCCCAATCGCGCCAGGAGGCGACGGAGGCAACCCTGGCACTTTCAGTCATCAAGTCGTTAACCACGACCCGAAACCGTCGATGTTGGTCGATGTTGTTAGAGTTTCGAGGCGACGGTGTTGAAGGTCGAGGTAAGGTTTGTTCCGACCAACTGTAAGGCGGCGATCGCCGCGACCGCGATCAGGGCAGCGATCAGGCCGTATTCGATCGCGGTGGCCCCGTCCTCGTTTTTCCACAACTTCGTCAATGTTACAAACATTTTGGGTTCTCCTGTGGCGTTGATCAATCGACCATGCGGGCGAAAGTTTGCCGAAGCCTTAAGCTCAGAGCGCCCGACTCCGCCCCCAGTATCCGCATAAATCGACGCTCGGCACCGTCAAGGCTGCGGATCAGGACCTAGCTTCCAGGCGGTCCGCAAGCGCCTCATATGGTTTGCGGTGACCCTCAGACTATTGCGGAGAATATGGTCCCCGGTCCTGTCAGCCAAGCCTCTCATTTGGCTGGCATACTCGTAACAGTGGATCGCAGCTTCTTGCCTCGATTGCGGTCCTGCGCCGCGCCCGCCTGCCCGATTGCGCCGGACCGCCGACGTTCGGAGGCCGTTGGGCTGAAGTCAAATCGACCCAAGGCACTCTCTTCCGAGCTCGGACCAGAGCGAGTAGTTTCACCCGATCCATCGGAAAGGAACCCCATGCGTCCGCAAGCTGTGGCGCTGAAAGCGCTTCTCGACGAACCCCGGCTGCAGATCATGCCGGGCTGCGGCGATGGTTTGGGCGCCCATCTGATTGCGGAAGCTGGCTTTCGCACCGGCTTTGTTTCCGGCTCGAGCATTTCGGCGATGCGGTTGGCGATGCCGGACATGGATCTAGTGAGCTTTGGAGAAATGGCGGATGCGGTCGAGACATGCATCGTCGCGGCGCCAGACGTTTTGTGGCTGGCCGACGGCGACACCGGTCACGGCAACGCTCTCGCTGTACAAAAAGTCATCCGTGCCTATGCCCGCCGAGGCGCTGCGGCGGTATTGATCGAAGACAAGGTTTGGCCACGTCCGCTCGGCCATGGCGGCGCGAAGCTGGTGGTCGAGCGTGATGGCGCGATCCTGCGCTGCCGGGCGGCGGTGGAGGCCTGTCGTGACGAAGGCATTCTGCTGTTGGCCCGAACTGATGCCCGCGTTTCGCGCGGCTTCGACGAGGCGCTTGCGCGGATACGGGCGTTCGTCGTCGAAGGCGCCGACATCCTGTTCCTGGACTCGCCGCAATCGGAAGACGAGATGCGCACCGGCATCGCCGCCTGCGACGGCAAGCCGGCGCTCGCGGTCACATCGCCCGCCGGCAAGCACTTCATGCCCGGCGATGCGGAGCTGGAGCGCATCGGCATCCGCATCGTCGTCTACCCGCAGGATATCCTTGCCGCGAGCGTCCAGGCGGTGCGCGCTGCGCTGGCCGGGCTGAAAGGCGGCGCCAAGCCGCCAATGGCCAGCCCCGCCGACCTGGCGAGGGCGATCCGCGCTGCCGATTATTTGGCCCAGGACGCACGTTGGCCCGACCCGTGACGTCGGCGGCCCGGACACCGTCCGGCGCGGCCTGAACAATTGCAATCCGCCGGACCGGCGTCGACGAGTTGATGGTGACTGCGAATATCTTCGACCCGCACGCATCTCGTAAACCGGCACTGGCGCGAAGGCTCTGATGAGTGGCGGCAATCGCCGTCGCCTGCCGCGGAAAGCTCCGCATTGCGCATGGCTTCCAAATTCGAACATCAGCTTCTAAACTCTGGCGAACCACGAGAAGGGAGTGTCCGAGACATGCTGACAGCAGTGCGGAAGACAAGTTTTACGGCCGGGCCATTGACGTTCACCGTCAAACACGAATTGTGGGACGGCAACATCCAGGATCATGCGGACCAGGGTGTCGCGATCACCGTGACGGCTGACGTCGCCGGCAGGCAGACGACCCTGTTGCGGTTCAACTGCTTTGATTTCGAAAAGAGCTACATCTACGGCCCGGAAAATACCGAGCTGGCGGTCGCCGGACCCGAGATGCTGGGCGGGGCGGATTTGACCAATCTCTACCGGATGGACCCGATCGCCGACGGGAATCCGATCGGCTGGACCGTCAAGACCCTCGGGACCAAGCTTCCGAAGATGCTGGAGCGCGCCGGCTATCCGCAAATCGCCGCTGCGACCGATCTCGCCGAGGTGGCGAGCATCCTGCCCGACGTCGAAGCCTGCGCCCGCGAGCTGTATGCCACCAAGCGAAACACAGTCAAACACAACCGCGGCACACATATTTTCGAAGCCGGCAACATCCGGTTCGGGCTCGAGATGCGGCGGCTGCCGATGGGCGATGGCGGCCTCGCCATCCACGTCCTGGCCGATATCGGCGGGACACCGGGCAAGGCGTACACGGAAGAAACCGAGCTGCTCGCCTTTGATCACTTCTGGAACGGCGCGCATTACCACTATGGGCCCCGCAACAAAAACCACCGCATTTATTGGGACCGCACATTGGTCGAAGATCCGCTCGCATGGACGTTGGAGCAGTTCGAGACCGGAAAATTGCGGGCGATGATCGAACGCGCCGGCTATCCGGGGATCGCGGCCGATCTCGACAATGAGAAGGTCGCTGCCGTTTTCCCGGCGATGAAGAAGCAGGCGCTAAAGATGTGGAAGGAAGGCGAGAGGTTGACCGGCCATCCGGGGCTGCCCCTGGAGCCGACCCCAAACCTGGCCGCCGCCGAGTAGCTCGAACGAATCCTGCGTCGCCTCGGCTTCGTGGCTTGGCGCTGCCCGGCAGGTCGAGGCCGTAAACCGGTGAGGGCTGCGGCTGCTGCTTCCGTTCACAGCGCCGCAGCCCGGACCGCGCCCCGACCAATCCTGTCCGGTGGCACTGTCGAGGGTCAAATCGTCCCGTTGTCGGGTGAATGCGAGAGAGGCCGAATAAGGAGCCCCTCCTCAATGCGCTACGGCTTTTACCTGCCCACCCGCGGGCCGACTGCCACGCGTGAGGGCGTTCTCGCTCTGGCACGTGAAGGCGAGCGGCTGGGGCTCCACTCCGCGATGATCGCAGACCACATCGTCTTCCCGGTCGAGAGCCAATCGCAATACCCATACACGTTGGATGGCAAGCACCCCAGCGGGGGTGATGCGCTTGAGACCTTCTCCATTCTGGGGGTGGCGGCCGGCGCGACGGAGCGACTCCGGCTCGTCACATCCGTGCTGGTACTGCCGTACCGCAATCCTGTGTTGACCGCGAAGATGGTGGCCTCCCTGGATGTCTTGTCCGGCGGCCGTGTGACATTGGGCGTCGGCACAGGCTGGCTGAAGGAAGAATTCGAGGCATTGGGCAATCCTGACTTCAGCGGGCGCGGCGCGGTGACCGATGAATGGATCACGATTTTTAAGCAACTGTGGTCGCAGTCGCCAGCCAGCTTCAACGGCCGGTTCTATCGCTACTCCAATATTCGCTGCGAACCCTTCCCCGTGCAGAAGCCGCACCCGCCAATCTGGGTCGGTGGGCATTCCCGCGCCGCCCTGCGCCGCACCGCCCGGCATGGCGACGGCTGGCATCCGGTCGGCGCCGTCGCCGCCTCGCCGCTGCCGCCGCAAGAAATGCGCACCCATCTGGATACCCTGAAGCGGCTGACGGCGGCGGAGGGGCGCGATTTCTCGGCACTTACCATCTCGTATAAGGCGCCGTTATATGACACCGGCACCCTGCCACCGGACGGGTCCCGCCGTCCTTTCTCCGGCGGTCCGGATGACATCGCCGGCGACATCCGTACCTTTACGGCGATCGGCGTGCACGAGTTGATCTTCGATTTCCGCGGCCAGTCTGTCGCCGAGAGCATTGAGCGCCTGCAACGCTTCGCTACCGAGGTGGTGCCGCTGGTGGGTGGCTAGTGCCCTCCGCCCAGGAGAACGACGCCATGGTTCGAGCTCGATCCCTTGAAAAAATTCGCGTGGTGGATTTCAGCTGGGTGCGGGCTGGACCGTGGGCGACGCGCTGGCTGGGAGCGCTCGGAGCCGAGATCATCAAGATCGAGTGGCCCGAGAACGAGCGCGGCCGGTTGCCGAGCACCACCACGCCGCAGAACCTCGAGGTCAACCTGAATACCTCGGGGAACTTCAACGATACCAACGTCAACAAAAAGAGCCTCAGCCTCAACGTCCGCAGCGCCAGGGGCCTGGAGATCGTCAAGCGGCTGATCGCCGTCTCCGACATCGTGATCGAGAATTTCAGCTCCCGGGTGTTGCGGAACTGGGCCCTCGGCTATGACGAGCTGTGCAGGATCAAATCGGATATCGTCTATGTATCGATGTCGGGCTACGGTCACACCGGGCGCAATCACCATTACACGACGTTCGGCCCGGTCGCCCAATCGGTCGCTGGGCTGACCTATCTCTCGGGGCTGCCCGACCAGCCGCCGGCCGGATGGGGCTGGTCGTATATGGACGATACCGGGGGGATGTACGGGGCGATGTGCGCGCTCACCGGTCTCTACCACCGCAACATGACAGGGCAGGGCCAGCACATCGATCTGTCTCAGATGGTGGCGAGCGTCCCGTTGAACGGTCCCGCACTGCTGGATTTCACGGTGAACCGGCGAGGGTCGAGACGCCCGGGGTATCCGTCCGGCAACAGGGCGCATTGGCCCGGTACCCCGCTCGTCAATAACTACCGCGGGCCGACCGTCGCACCCCACAACGCCTATCGCACGGATCCCCGCGGGTACAACGACTGGTGCGTGATCGTTTGCCATTCCGACGAGGAATGGCGGCGGCTCGTGCAGGTGATGGGCGCACCGGCATGGGCCGCCTCGACGAAATTCGCCACCGTCGCCGGCCGTTTGGCGCACCAGCAGGAATTGGACGAGCACATCGAAGGGTGGAGCCTGACGCAAGGGAAATACGAGCTGACCGAGCGCTGCCAGGCGGCCGGCGTTCGTGCCCTTCCCGTGCAAAGTGCCGAAGACCGGGTGGAACATGACCCTCAGCTGCGCCACCGGGAGATGTATCTGGAGATGGAGCATCCGGCGCTCGGACGGCACAAGGTACAGAATGCCCCGTTCAAGCTTTCCGCAACTCCGGCGGAAAACTACCTGCCGAGCCCGCTGATCGGTCAGCACACGCAAGAGATCGTCGAAGGTTTGCTGGGGTATAGCCGCGACGAGCTCCGCGCCGGCTTTGCCGACGGTACCTTCTGGCCGACCAAGCGGGCACGCTTTCCCTATATGGAGGAGATGCTCCAGTGAGCGATGCTCCAGGGACTGCCGCCCGGCCTCTGCCGGGCCCGTTGACCGGCCTGCGGATACTGGAACTCGCCGATGAGACCGGCCAGTTCTGCGGCAAGCTCCTCGGCGACCTCGGGGCCGATGTGGTCAAGATCGAACCCCCCGGCGGCGAACGCTGCCGCCATGTCGGGCCATTCCTCGACGACATCCCGCACCCGGAGCGCAGCCTGTCGTTCTGGTATTACAACACCTCCAAGCGCGCCATCACCCTTGATCTGGGAACCGCGGACGGAGGCGGGCTGTTCCGGCGCTTGGCGGCGACAGCGGACGTCATTCTGGAAACCTTCCGGCCAGGCCATCTCGCGTCCCTCGGGCTAGATCACGAGGCTCTACGCGGACAAAACGCCGGAGTGATTATGTGCGCCCTGACGCCCTTCGGCCAGACCGGCCCGTGGCGGGATTACGCCTCCAGCGACCTGCTCCACATGGCGGCGGGCGGCGAGATGGCCTCCAGCGGCTATGACGATGCCGACGTGCCGAACGCGCCGCCGATCGCACCCGGAGGCGGCAACGCCTGGCACATGGGCTGCCACTTCGCCTACATGGCCATCATGGCGGCGCTGGTCCACCGAACGGTGTCGGGGCAGGGGCAATATATCGACGCATCGATTCACGAGGCTTGCGCGCTCACCACCGAGGCGGCGATCGCCAACTACGTCTACCGGGGAGAGGTGTTGCGCCGTCAGACGGGCCGCCATCATGCCGCGGGTCCGACGCCTCGTACCCAGTTCCGCGCCAAGGATGGCACCTATGTCACCGCCCTAGTGGCGGGTCGGCTCAACCCCAGGTACATCGGCGAGCTGGCTGACCTGCTGGACACCAACGGGATGGCCGGCGACCTCAGGGACCCGAAATACCAGGACCCGGCGGTCATCCTGGCGAACACGTCTCACATCATCGACGATCTCGTCGCCGGCTTCATCGCCAGCCTGCCGGCGGAAGAGGTCTACCACGCCGCCCAGCAACGCGGCTTCACCTGGGGGGCGGTGCGCGCGCCGGAGGCACTCTTCGACGACCCCCACTTGGCCGATCGCGGCTTCTGGAAGGAGGTCGAGCACCCCGAGCTTGGCCGCAGCTTCGTCTACCCGGGCGAAGCTGCGATCCATAATGGCTCCCCGTGGCGGATTGCCCGACGAGCCCCGCTGATCGGCGAGCACAACGCGGAAATCTTCTGCGACGAATTGGGCTTGTCTCGCGGCGAGCTCTGCGTTTTGGCGGAAAACCGGGTGATCTAGGTTTTAGTTCGCCGCTGTACGCCTGAATGCGTCGAGGCTCCCGGCATGGATCAATTCGCCCGGCAGCTGGTGGCCGACGATCTCCTCGGCCATGCGGCCGACCTCGATCAGCGCATCGAGATCGACGCCGGTATCGATGCCCATCTCTTCGCACAGCAGCACCAATTCCTCGGTGCAGATGTTGCCGGCCGCTTTCGGTTGCCCGGCGAACGGGCAGCCGCCCAGCCCGCCGACGGTCGAGTCGAACTGGGTCACCCCCATCCTCAGCCCGGCATGCGCGTTGGCGACGGCGAGCCCGCGCGTATCGTGCAGGTGCAGCGCGATCGGCATGTCCGGCCAACGGCTGCGCACTTCGCCCAGCACGCGCTCGATGCGCAGCGGCGTCGCCCAGCCCATCGTGTCGGCGAGCGAGAAATACTTGATATCGGCACCGGCTTCCTCGGCGATCAAGAGACCGTCCTCCAGGGTCGCGATGACCTGCGCCGGGGCAATGTCGCCCTGGTAGTTGCAGCCGAACGCCGCCATCACCCCGATGCGCGGCACCTCGACGCCGTTCTCCAGGTGTAGCGCGGTCTGCTTTTTCATCGCCTCGACATTTTCGGCGTGGCTGCGGTGCAGGTTCTTCCGGGTGAACCCTTCCGACGCAGCGAGATCGAGCCGGTGATCGTCAGCTTGTTGCGGAACACGAGGGCGCGATTGAACCCGCTCGCGTTGAACCACAGCCCGGTGTAGTGCACCCCTTCCTTCGGGGTGAACCCGGCGACGACATCCTCCGCGTCCGCCCAGCCCGGCACGATGCGCGGGCTGACGAACGAGGCGGCCTGGATATGGTGCAGCCCGGTCTCGGCGAGCGCCTCGATCAATTTGATCTTGTCTGCGGTGCTGATCGGGCCGGGCTCGATCTGGAACCCTTCGCGCGGGCCTTCCTCGTGGACCTCCACATGTCTCGGCAGATCGGTCATCGTCTTGTTCCTCGTAAGAGCGGATAGGGTTCCGGCGCTGCATCAAGCCTCCAAATTCGCGCGCTTCCGCGCCGATTCCGGACGGCGACAAAGACTGTCGATCAGGCCTTATCCAACCAGAACGTGTCGAACCGGACCACGTCGTAGATGCCGAAATAATCTTTGGGATTGTGGCCCTTCACGTAGTTGTACCAGACATCGAGGATATTTTCCCATGCTACCGGCACTAACGGAGGATCCTGCTCCATGAGGTCCTCAGCTTGCCGGATGAGCGCCATGCGCTTGCCGGAATCGACTTCGATATCGATTTGATCCACCAGTCTGTCAAACTCGGCGTTGTGCCAGAACGAGTAGTTCTGCGGCCCATCGGTGCGGTACCAGGCGTTGAAGTAATCGGAAGGGTCAAGCAGGGTTGAAACGATGGCGCCGACGGCCAAATCGTAGTTGCCGGCCGCCGCGTCACCGAACCAAACCGATTCGACAACCGTCCGCAGGTTGGATTGAATACCCACCTCATTCAACATCGCCGCGATGGCTTGGCCAAAGAGCTTGTGATGGTTGAGGTCCCGCACCATGAAATCCAGTGACCGCATGCTGCTCTGGCCGGCGGCGGCCAAAAGCGACTTAGCCTCCTTGATCGCGGCGCCGGGATCCTCCTGATAGCCCAGCCGTTTGACGAGTTGGTCCTTGGGCGTGGCGAACTCGGAAAACGGATAGATGAAGCCGCCCGTCATCAGCGGCGAGACATCCTTCACGACGTCCACCAGGACCTGCTTTTCGAACAGCAGATGCATGGCGCGCCTGACACGCGGATCATCAAGCGGCGTCTTTTTGGCATTCATCCAGGTCGCGTGAATCACGCTCTGGTAGAATTTGGCGGTGGACAGGCCAGGAGTTGCGGCCGCCTTGCGGGCGGTGACCGGGTCGAGCGCGCGGGCGTAATCCACTCTGCCCGACAGAATCGCGGACCCAAGCTCCGGGGAAAATGGCAAGAGATTGTAGACTTCGATGCCATCAAGGTAGGGCAGGCCTTTGTTCCAATAGTTCGGGTTTCTCTCCATCACCCAGACCTCGTTCTCGACCCGCCGCTGCGTCTTGAAGGGGCCGGTGCCAGGGATGTTGAGGACCTTGCGGAGATCGTAATTATTCTCCTCCAGGGTCTTCTTGCTGAAGATGACGTTCCAGCCGCTGGCGAACGAGGACATCATGAAATTGACCGAGCGCGGCGCGCTCAGCTTGAATTCGACGGTGTACTTGTCGCGCGCGTTGATCTCGCTGACCGCCCTGAACAGCGGCGTGCGCGGGATGCTGACGCCGGCCGGCGGTTTCGCGATGCGGTCGAAGGTCGCTTTTATGTCAGCCGATGTGAAATCGGTCCCGTCGTGGAATTGAACACCCTGGCGAAGATGAAACGTGTAGGTCTTGCCATCCTTCGCGATTTCCCAGCTATGCGCCAGATCGGGAACGATGGTCTTGCCACTGTCGCGCGGATCACGCCGGATCAGGTTGTCGAACATGCAGCCCTGAGTGCCGATGTTGCCGACAGTGCCCGATTGATGCACGTCGAAATGCGGCGGGCGATTGAGGATGCCGTAGCGCATCACCCCGCCGCGCTTTGGATTGGGCTCCGGTGCCGCCATCTGAAACTTCGAGCCGTCGTACTCCATCGGAACATCGGCGGCGAGGCCGTAGCGTGGGGCCAAACCGTAAGCCCCCATCAGCGCGGCCGCGCTGCCACGAAGCATATCGCGGCGGGACCAGCTGGCAGGTGCGGGATGCCTAGTAATCATGGTGCCGGTATCCTCCCTTTGGGTTTTTGCTGAATGTCTTTTTATCCGACATTCCTCAGGTTCCCGAGAATATCAGGCTATGGTCGTCCCCTTGGGCCGTAGGGGCAACCGCGATCGCTAACCGCGCGTCTTAGATCGGCGGGTGCGAGATTTTTCGGGCTCTCCTATCGACGTCGGGTTTCGGCGCCGGGCTGCCACCGGGCTTCGGAACAAGCGACGCGGCTGTCGAAGGTTTGCCTGTGGGGGCAAATTCCGGGCGTGTCCCGGTCGCCACCGGCGACTTGCCGGGCTTTCGTGAACGGAACCGCGTAGCGTTTCCCGCCTTTCGGGCTCCAATCTCTCACGCCGGCGAGTAGACGACGCAGCTGCGTCGTTCACCATAATTTTCCAATCTGCGGCGCACCAGCCAGGCCCGACAAAACACGCCGGAGGATGTGGCCCGACCCCGCGCCGCCGATGATTTTCCTGCGGTCCGGACGCGCATGGAAGAGCCGCGGCGCGAGCGCGCCGGCGTGCCGGCCGACGACGATCCCGCCGGGCGGACAGCCCGCGGCCAAACGCAGTCAGCATTCGGTCGCTGAGCGGTGGCAGCTCTCGCCGGCAGTGCGCCGACTCCGGGCACGATCGCGAACTTCGTAAATCGCCGCGGCGGGCGCTCCAGTTCTCCGCGTGATAATCGGGCGCCTCGCCTAGACGAAGAATTTTGCACCGATTTCGACAAGGTTCGGTTGTCGGTTGAGGAAACGGATGGTAGTGGCCGTATAAATATTGGCGAGCGGTATCCCAGGCGTGAATGCAGCTGCACTGGGTTATACCCACTCTCGATCTAGCTGCAGCAGGTCGTCCTGTCACGCTGGATTCCTCCAGCTGCGCGACCGCCACGCGATGACCAGGCCATTCCAATGACCACTTCTATCTGTTCTCTATCCTCTTCAGCAGGATTTCTGCCTCACTCGCCCCGAGGTCGCGGGCGCGTCGATACCAGCGTCTCGCCACGACGAGATCGCCGCGCACCACCTTCAAGCGAGCCAGCGCGAGGAAGAAAGGATCGTAGGTCTCACCCAGTCTGAGCGCTGCTTGTGCGTCTCCGGCATCGGTAGCGCGCTCGTAAAAGAGTCGTGCAGAAGCGATATCGCCGACCCCGAACAGCGAGTCACCGCGCGCTAGGAGCGCTGAGATCTCTGCGGTGGAAGCGCGCAGCTTTTCTGGTGGTCCCGTCGGCGCAGGCATAGCAACGGCCGGCGCCGTGCCGGCTGCGAACGCGCCAGGTGCGACTGCGACGATTGGGGCCGCCTCTTCTGGCGGTTTCGCCGGAGCCGGCGTGGGAACGGTCGACGCTGTACCCGGCCCGATCGAACCAGGTGCAGCTGCGACGATTGGGGCCGCCTCTTCCGGCGGTTTCGCCGGAGCCGGCGTGGGAACGGTCGACGCTGTACCCGGCGCGATCGAACCAGGTGCAGCTGTGACGATTGGCGCCGCCTCATCCGGCGGTTTCACCGGAGTTGGCATCGAATTCGTGGCCGGGAATTCCGGCGCCCGTTCGGTTGAGGTCGCACTCGCGTTGGTTGTGGCTGTCGCCGGGGTGTCCGCGGGGACAGTTGGGGCGGCCTTGAGGGCAGGAGCCGTCGTCGCAGCAGGCTTTTCATCGGGCGGGGGCACGACCAGATACACGAGCGCATAAAGGCTAACGCCTGCCGTCGCCAACACGGCAGCAAGGCCTGCGATGAGCGGCCGTCGCGACGCGAACCGCTGGCCGAAGCTCCGGCTCAAAGGTTGCGCGACCTCGATAGGGCTCTCGCGCTGAGGCGCTGAGTCGGTTGCCGAATCGGATCGCTGAGAGATCGGAGCGGGTGTGCCTTGCGCGAGCGTAGGCCGAGCATTCTGCTGCTGCGGAAATTCCGCGGTGATGAGGAGTACTAGCGCCTCGGGGTTGATGATAGAGGGGCCGGTTCCTTGCTGCGGTTCGCGCTGGCGGTTCTCCGCCTCTTTTTGGGCGAACATCTGCCGCCTCCGCTCATCCGAGGGAAGCTGTGGCGTGGCAGGTGTAACCGCTCCGTCGATAGAGCCGTGACAGTGTTTGAATTTTTTTCCACTGTTACACGGGCAGGGCTCGTTCCGGCGAGTGTTTGGCCAATTGGTATTTTGCATGGCTATGTCAATGTGTGGCTTGGCGGCTCCCGGTCCTGCCTTCGATCCGCGGCAGATCGGTGGTCAGGTACTCGGTGATGCCATCGGCAAAATATTGCTGCTCGGGGTCGTTGCTCAGGTCGGTAAAGGGCAGTACGACGATCGACAGGCGCGGCGCTATGACCGTGGGCGAGGCCGAGGCGGCGAACGGCGCGATCAATGCCGGCAGATCGGCGACGGAATCGGGGCGCAACGCGTAGACCCGGACCGGCCGGGCGATGTTCTTGACGCTCTGCTCGCCCAAATCATCGAAGGGGTAGGGCAGCCGATCGCGGATCTGGTCATGGACCCTGCCGGAAACGCCTTTTTCGTCCGCTTCCATCAGGCGCGAATAGCCGGCCACGTCCGCAGCAAGGATCGCAGTAAGACCGGGGGTCGAGGCCATGGCGCGGGATGCCCACCTGCTTTGAGGGCTTGCCGAGCGCCATCATACACGCGAGCTCGCGCGGTGCGAGACTCGCGCGGTCGAGGTCAGATCTCTTTCCGATCGTGCGGAAGCCTGAAATTATTCCTGGCGCCGTCCCGTGCGAATGTCGGCTTCCCAGATGACCTGACCATCCGCCGCCGCGGTGATGAAAGGCAGCTCTGGGTCGATTTGATCCGTTACCCTGTCGGCATTCGAACGGCCGGAATCGGCGCGATACCCCGGCGTTCAGGCTGGCGAGGGGCGAACCGCCGAGTGGGGTCCAGGCGGAGGCTCAGGGCAAGCCGGTTACTCGTTTGACCAACGTGGACGACCTCGACAGGTTTGTAAGGATGATCTGACCTTCCGCAATGGGACATTACCGGTGGTCTGATCCGAGCGGCGGGAGCAACCGTAGTCGGCGCCAAAGCTGTCACCCGGCTTCGTTAACCGGGCACGAGGCAAGCTCGGTCTCGCGATACCACCAGGTCTCCTCACCCAGGCCGATGACGGGATAAAATGAGCAATCGAAGGGAGGACCGGATGAGTGTCGAACATCAGGTCCGGTCCGATCGCGCCGGGGTCTGGATGAACCGATTCCGGCCATCGCCTCGCCTGAGGATGTTCCGCCCAAAAATGGGCGGCGAGGATCGCGCGCTTCTTTCTTTCGCGTCCTTCGCGCGGCTCGTTCCTAATGGCCGCCGCTGCCGCTGCTGGCCGGAGTATTGCTGCTAACGACCCCCCGCTGCAGCCAGAGGTCCTCAAAGCGCGAGTTGTTGTAGATGCTATTGACCATCGCCACGAACCCTTTGAGCTCGGGCCTCCGGCAATACGCCGCGGCTGGATAAAATAGGATCGGCCGGGCGTCGTCTTGAGCCAGCTTGCGTTCGATCTGCCAAACCAGCGGTTTGCGCTTATCGAGATCGGTCTCCGCCGATTGCCGGTCGACCAGCTTGTCGACTTCGGGATTGCAGTAACCGGTATAGTTGCGCTGTGCGCCGCAGACATAGTTTTCGGAGAACGCCGGATCGGGATCATCGACCGCGGTTTCGGTGACGTTGAGGGCAACCTTGTAATCCTTGCGCAGAAGCATCGGATACCATTGCGTGGTGTCGATCGGCTTGAGTTCGCCGTCGATATAGACTTGCTTCAGCTGGTCGATCAGGATTACCGCCGGATCGCGATAGGGCGCCACGTTGCGCGTCGAGACCGTCACGGCGAGCCGCTTGTTCGGTCCGTAGCCAAGCTTTTCCATGATATTGCGGGCCTCGGCGCGACTTTTTGCAACGTCGGGGCCATAGCCCGGCAGCGTCGCCAGCATTTCCGGCGGCATGCCCCAAAGCCCGTCAGGCAAGGGCTGCATGACGCCGCCGATCTTGCCCTGCCCCTCGTTGATGATGTCGTTGAACGCCTTGCGGTCGAGGCTCAACGACATCGCCCGCCGCAACTCAGCGCTGTCAAAAGGCGGCGCCATAGGGTTCACCAGCATGTTGCGGGGAACGTTGGGGATGTTCACCTCGCAGATCGCATCGGGCGCCCGGGCCGTCACGTCCTTCAACTGCGGGATCGTGACGCCGAAATAAACGTCGGACTTGCCGGCGATAAAGGTTAACAGCCGGGTGGAGACGTCCGGGATGATCGTGTACTCGATTGCATCGAGATACGGCCGGCCCGGCTTCCAGTAATCCGGGTTGCGCACCACCTTGATGCTCTCGTTCGGTCGGAACTCGACGAACTTGAACGGCCCGGTGCCGATCGGGTGCACACGCATCTGCTGCGGCGAGACATGGCAGGGGTAGATCGGGGTCCAGCCGGTCGCCAGCATCGCCAGCAGCGAAGCCTGCGGCCGCTTTAGATGAAAGGTGACCTCGTAGTCGCCGTTCGCGGTCACTGCATCCAGGTTGTTAAACCACGCCTTGCGCGGGTTGATGCGCAGCTTTTCTTTGGCGTTGCCCTGCAGCAGATCGAAGGTGCATTTGACGTCGGCCGATGTGAACGGTGTGCCGTCGTGCCATTTGACCCCGCGACGCAGCGGCAGCGTGAGTTCGGTCCCTTCCTCATTCCATGACCAGCCGGTGGCAAGGTCCGGCACGATTGACTGCGGACTGTTTTGCGGCACATCCTGTTTGTATAAGACGAGATTGTTGAAAACGCCCATCATCGGCCGTTCGGCGGCGATCGTCGATTCTTCAAGGATCGACATGCTGGCCGGACTGTCGAACCAGCCGATCTTGAGAATACCCCCCGCTTGCTGCGCAAGTGCGTCCGGCGACAGCGCCGACGCGATCAGCAGGGGTCCCGCCGTGGCAAATGCCTGCAAGTGGCGCTTCATTACTGTCTGCCTCCCTTGGTTGTTGGGGGGCCGCTCTGCGGCGGCTCCCGCCGCAGGCACCGTCGGGCTGCGCCAAGCAGCCGGCCTCGCGACGAAGCCTGATTGTGAAAGGCCGCGAGCACGCGCCGACTCGCAGCGCGACAAACGGCATGTCTCTTGTCCGGTCCCATCGGGGCCGGAGGATGTTACGCGTGCCTGGGAAAGAGCTTGATCGAGACGTCCCGGCTTCGCGCCGTTCCCCGTATGACGCAGCTTGGGGTGCAGACGCAGCCCGCGAGCACCCCTTGGGTCAGGCTCCGCATCATCGCTGCCTCCATGATGGGGGCCCCCTGCATTGTCGCGCCGGGAGGCCACGTCCCTGTTCAAAATGCGCCGCGGGTTGATCCCGTCGGGCCACTGCCCTGCGATACTAGCAAGGCTGCTATGAGAATCATACGTCCCTTTGCAAACGTTCAGGACCACAGAAATCAGGTGCAAATTCTTTACATATGCACCAGCACTGCTAGGCCGTAGCTGCGGGATGCGCGACCGCTCCTTTGCCGCAAGCTGCAGAGCCCGGCGCCAGGGATGGCGCAAGTATGGTTCTTGCGCGCGTCGGGCCTGACGGACCGCAATGCGGGCGAATGAGACCCCGATCGGCACCCTTCCGGCGGCTCACGCCTTGTCGAGCCAGACAGTATCCTGCCGGACGACGTCGTAAAGGCCGAAGTAATCCGCCGCCGTGATGCCTTTGACGTAATTGTACCAGATCTCAATGTTCTTTTCCCACGAGATCGGCAGGAGCGGCGGGTCCTGCTCCATGATAGCCTCGGCCTTGCGGATCAGGTCCTGCCGCTTCTCCGAGTCGAGTTCGGTATCGATCTGCGCGCTCAGGGCCTGGAACTCCTTGTTGTCCCAGAACGAGTAGTTCTGCGGGCCGTTCTTCCCATACCAGGCATTGAAGTAGTCGGAGGGATCGAGCAGCGTCGATACGATGGCGCCGATCGCCAGATCGAAATGCCCGCTCGCGGCGTCATCGAACCACACCGATTCGACAACCGTGCGCAGGTTGCACTCGATGTTGAGCGCCTCCTTCAGCATCGCCTGGATGGCCTGCGACCACAGTTTGAAGGTCGCGATCTCGCGGACCATGTAGTCCAGCCCCTTGATCCCTTCGGGATGCCCCGCCGCCGCCATGAGCGCGCGCGCCTCCTTGACGGCGGCCGCGGGATCCGACTGGTAGCCGAGCCTTTTAGTGAGTTCGTTGCTGGGCGTGGCGAACTCGGAGAACGGATAGATGAAGCCGCCGACCATCATCGGCGCGACATCCTTGACGACGTCGACCAGGACCGCCTTGTCCAGGGCCAGATGCATCGCGCGGCGCACCCGCGGGTCGTCGAATGGTTTCCGCTTGTTGTTGATCCATGTCGCCTGGATCACGCTCTGGTAGTGATCGACCGCGGTCAACCCCGGGGTTGCCTTCGCCTTGCGGAATGTGACTGGATCCGTGATGCGCGCATAGTCAACCCGGCCGGACAGTATCGCAGATCCCAGCTCCGGAGAAAACGGCAGGAGGTTGTAGAACTCGACGCCATCGAGATAGGGCAGCCCCTTGTTCCAGTAGTTTGGGTTTTTTTGCATCGTCCAGCTTTCGTTCTCGACACGCTTGACGCTGCGGAAGGGACCGGTGCCGGGGTAGACCTCGACCTTGCGCAAATTGTAGTTGTTGTCCTCGAGCGTTTTTTTGCGCACGATCACATTCCAGCCGCTGGCGATCGCCGACATGATGAAGTTGACCGGGCGCGGCTCGGCCAGCTTGAACTGCACGGTGTATTTGTCGGGCGCGGCGATCTCGCTGACTGCCTTGAACAGGATGCTGCGCGGGATGCTGACGCCTTGCGGCGGCTTGGCGATGCGGTCGAACGTGGCTTTGACATCCTCGGCGGTCAGCTCGGCGCCGTCGTGGAACTGCACGCCCTTGCGCAGATGGAAGGTGTAGGTCTTGCCGTCCTTGGCTATCTCCCAGCTATGCGCCAGGTCCGGGATGATCGTCTTGCCCCCGTCGCGCGGGTCGCGCCGGATCAAATTGTCGAACATGCACCCCTGGGTGCCGATGTTGCCGATGGTGCCCGATTGATGCACATCGAAATGCGGTGGACGGCTCAGGATGCCCACGCGCAGCACCCCGCCGTGTTTGGGGTTCGGCTCGGGCGCGGCCAGCTGGAATTTCGAGCCGTCGAACTCGTGAGGGATGTCAGCCGCGAGCCCCAGGCCCCACCGCATGCCATAGGCGCCGGCTGCTACCGCGGCGCTCGTCTGCAAGAAGTCGCGGCGCGTCCGCCATCGACGGTTGGGATGCAGGTCGATCATCGGCGCTTCTCCCGTTTGGCTCTTCCGGGACCGAGCACGCCGTGCTCTGATGGCCCCTGTGAGCGCCAAAATATCACCTAACCCGCAGGTGTCACCGTTGAATGACACAGACCCGATCGAAAAGCCGCGCGGCGAGGAGAGCATCACCTCGGCTCGGCCGCTGCTCGAGATCGACGATCTGCGGACCCATTTCTTTACCGGTGCCGGTGTCGTACGCGCGGTCGACGGCGTCTCCTGGCAGGTGCGGGGCGGCGAGACGCTTGGGGTCGTGGGCGAGAGCGGCTGCGGCAAAAGCGTCACCGCGCTGTCGATCCTGCGCCTTGTGGCCGACCCGCCCGGACGGATCGTCGGCGGGGCGATCCGCTTCGAGGGACATAGCCTGCTCGATCTCAGCGAGAGCCAAATGGAAGCGGTGCGCGGCAACGACATCTCAATGATCTTCCAGGAGCCGATGACCTCCTTGAACCCGCTGATGACGATCGGCCGGCAGATCGGCGAGGCGATCGCGCTGCACCAGGGGTTGTCGCAGCGCGAGGCGCTGGAGCAGGCGAGCGAGATGTTGCGTCGGGTCCACATCCCGGAAGCGGAGCGCCGTGTCCACGCCTATCCGCACCAACTCTCCGGCGGCATGCGCCAGCGCGCGATGATCGCGATGGCGCTGTCGTGCAATCCAAAGCTGTTGATCGCCGACGAGCCGACCACCGCGCTTGACGTGACGATCCAGGCCCAGATCCTCGACCTGATGCGCGAGCTCCAGGAAACGCTGGGCACCGCGATCATCTTGATCACTCACGACATGGGCGTCATCGCCGAGAACGCCGACCGGGTTGTCGTCATGTATGCCGGCCGCAAGGTCGAAGAGGCAAGCGCCGACGATCTGTTCGAGCAACCCGGTCACCCCTACACGATGGGTCTGCTCGGTTCCCTGCCCAACCTCGAAGTCGCGGCGCACACCCAAGCGCGGCGCGCCCGCCTTGTCGAGATCAAGGGCATGGTGCCGTCGCTGGCCGACCTGCCCCAGGGGTGCAGCTTCGCCCCGCGTTGCGGCTTTGCCACCGACGAATGCCGCGCCGTCTACCCGCCGCTCGAGCAGCATCGGCCGGGGCATTGGGTAGCATGCTGGCACGCCGAGCGGCTGCTCGGGACCGGCGCATGAGCCCGCAACCGCAGCATGAAATCCTCCTCGAGGTGCGAGGGCTGAAAAAGCATTTCCCCATCCATACCGGTGTCTTCTCCCGGGTGTCCGACTACGTCTACGCGGTCGATGGCGTGTCGTTCGAAATCGCGCGCGGCGAGACCTTGGGCCTGGTCGGCGAGAGCGGCTGCGGCAAGTCGACGGTCGGCCGCACCCTATTGAGACTGCTCGAGCCCACTGACGGCAAGATCGTCGTCCACGGCACCGACATTGCCGGTCTCGAGCGCGAGGAGCTGCTGCCGTACCGGCGACAGATGCAGATGATCTACCAGGACCCCTACGCCTCGCTCAATCCGCGCATGTCGGCCGGCGAGATTGTCGGCGAGCCGCTCGTGATCCATCGCGTCGGCGACGCAGCGGAACGTCCCGAGCGGGTGGCGCAACTGTTCGAGCGGGTCGGGCTGCGAGCCGAATTGATGCACAACTTTCCCCATGAATTCTCGGGTGGCCAGCGTCAGCGCATCGGCATTGCCCGGGCGCTGGCGTTGAGCCCCGAGCTGATCGTCGCCGACGAGCCGGTCTCCGCCCTCGACGTGTCGATCCAGGCGCAGATCATCAATCTGTTGATCGATCTGCAGGACGAACTCGGCCTGTCATACCTGTTCGTCGCGCATGACCTCGCGGTGGTTGAGCACATCAGCCATCGGGTGGCGGTGATGTATCTCGGCCTTATCGTCGAGATGACCGACAAGACGAGCCTGTTCGAGACACCGCTCCACCCCTATACCGAGGCGCTGCTGTCGGCTGTGCCGATCCCCAAGGCGCGGGCCAAGGGCAGGAAGCGGGTGATCCTGACGGGCGATGTGCCGAGCCCGATCAGACGGCCCCTCGGGTGCCACTTCCACCCGCGTTGTCCCTATGCGATGGCACGCTGCCGGATCGAAGTGCCGGCGTTGCGCGAGGTCATGCCCGGGCACTTCGCGTCCTGCCACCTGCACGATGCCGGAATCCGCTTCCCGCTGGCGCAAACCGCCAGCGCGGCATAGCGGGTCGCGCTGGCGAGCCCTAAGCCGCACCGCTCTGCTTGGTGGCGATCGCACCGCGCAGGCGCGGGTCGAGCACATCACGGATGCCGTCGCCCAACAGGTTGAACGCGAGTACGGTCAGGGTGATCGCGCAGCCCGGGAACAGCACCAGCCACCACGGCGGGACAAGGCCGGCGTTCAGCGAGTCCGCCAGCATGTTGCCCCAGGTCGGGGTCGGTGGCGGGATGCCGACGCCGAGAAAGCCGAGCGCGGCCTCGATAATGATCGCCACCCCGAGATGGGCCGTCGCCAGGATCAGATAGGGCGCGATGCATTGCGGCAGGATGTGGCGCGCCATCATCCGCAGATGCGAGGCGCCGAGGCCGCGCGCCGCCTCGACATAGGACATCTCCTTCAATGACAGCACGACGGCGCGAATGACCCGTCCGCCGAACGGGATCCGGGTGATCGCGATGGCGATGATGACGGTGCCGGTCCCGGCACCCAGCGCCATCGCGATCGCCATCGCCAGGATGAGATCCGGAAAGGATTGCAGGAACTCGATGATGCGCTGGCTGACAATGTCGAAGCGACCGCCGAAATAGCCGCTTGCCAGGCCCCACAGCGCGCCGAGCGTGGTGCCGAACAGTACGGCCCCGAGCGCGATGGTCAAGGACGCGCGGCTGCCGTAAATGACGCGGCTCAGTGTGTCGCGGCCGATCTGGTCGGTGCCGAAATAATGCGGCGCTGCCGGCGGGTTCGTCATGTGGCGGAAATCGGATTTCAGCGGCTCATAAGGGGCGATCAGCGGCGCCGCGAGCGCCACGAGGATGATCGCCGCCGCGACGCCGCCCCAGAAAGCCGACAACGGCGCACGCCGCACAAAGCCGCCCAGGGCGCGAACGACGCGCTGCCAGCCGGCGGGCTCCGGCTTGGCGGCCTGCGCCTGCGCCGCGTCGATCGGGTAAAGGGTCTCGGGTTCGATCGCGGTCATTGATAGCGGATCCTCGGGTCAAGCCAGGCGATCGTCACATCGACGAGAATATTCAGCATGACGAACACGACGGCATAGAGGAAAACCAGGTTCTGCATGACAAAGACGTCGCGCTCGCTGACCGCGGTGAACATCGCATAACCGAGGCCGGGGACGCCGAATGCCCGTTCGACCGGGATCGAGCCGGCGAGGACGAAGCCGAGCAGGATTCCCGACAGCGTGATGACCGGGAGGAGCGCGTTGGGCAGCGCGTGCAGGCTGATCACCCTGCGCCCGTTGAGGCCCTTGGCGCGCGCGGTGCGGACAAAATCCTCGCGGATCACCTCGAGGAGGCTCGATCGCGCCATCCGCGCGATATAGGCGGCCTGGCCAAGCCCGAGGACCACCGCCGGCCCGACGACGATCTGCAGGTTGCGCAGCGGGTCCTCGATCAGCGAGGCGCCGGCCAGCGGCGCGCGGTAGCCGAACCAGAAAAGCAGCGCGAGGACGATGAGCATGCCGACCCAGAACCCTGGCACGGCCAGGAAGAGGATGCTGAAAAAACGCGCGACATTGTCGCCGACGCTGTTCGGCTTGAGGGCGCTGACGATCGCCACCGGAATGCCGGCGATCCACGACAGGACGACGGCGATGACCGCTATCTCGGCGGTCAATGGCCCGCGCCGCGCGATCATCTCGGCAACGCTCTCGGCGCGGAAGAACGAATGGCCGAAGCTGCCCCGCGCGATGTCGCCAATCCACCGCAGATACTGCACGATCAGGGGGTCGCTGAGCCCGAGCTGCGCCATGTAGGCGGCGCGTTCGGCCTCGCTGAGTTTGGTGTAGCCCTCGGGGCCGAAGATCGCGACGAGCGGGTCTCCCGGGAGCACCCGCAGCACGACGAAGACGACGATCGAGACGCCGATGACGGTCACGAGGCCAAAGGCCATGCGGCGGACAAGGTAATAGAGCATCGCTGGAGACTGCGGCCCGCCGTGCCGGACGGTCAAGGGTTTCGGCTACGACGCGACGAAACTGTTTCCTCAGGTCGCGGTCACCCTTCCTCGGCCAGAGCCAGCTGCAGGGCCGACAGGTATAGCCAGCGGTCCTCGGGGTCACGCCGGGCGCGCAATTTGTGGTCAATTATCCGGGCCGGGTCCGACTCGTTCAGGCCGGATTTTGACGATGCGAGGCGACCGGGCGTGAAGGGCTTGACGGACTGCCGATCTCGTGAGAGAAGCCGCGCCCCATGATTTGGTCAGCCACGCCGTCATAGCTCAAAGGGAGAGCAGCGCGCCGGTATCGCGCCGATCGCGGTTCGAGCCCGCGTGGCGGCTCCAATTCACGGCGAGTGCCGCGGTTCGACGGGCGCGTAGCTCATTGGCAGAGCATCGGCGAGACATGCCGAGGGTAGGAAGTTCGATCCTTTCCGCGCCCACCAACCCGCCAATGATCAGCCCCGACGGGCGCTGCGGATCGCGCGCCAGACCCGCTCGGGGGTGGCCGGCATATCGATATGCTCGATGCCGAGCGGCGAGAGCGCATCGAGGATCGCGTTGACGATGGTCTGCGGCGCGGACATGCACCCGGCCTGACCGGCGCCCTTGACGCCGAGCGGGTTCACCGCGGTCGGCAGCTCGGCGAGGGTGATGTCGAGCGGCGGCAGATCGTCGGCGCGCGGCAATGCATAGTCCATGAAGGAGCCGCTCAGCAACTGGCCCGACCCTTCGTCGTAGACCGTATGTTCGAAGAGCGCCTGCCCGATGCCCTGGGCGAGCCCGCCCTGGACCTGGCCCACCGTCAGCATCGGATTGATCAGCCGCCCGTAATCATCGATCGCGGCATAGCGTTCGAGCGTCACCGCTCCGGTTTCGGGGTCGATCTCGATTTCGGCGGCGTGACAGCCATTCGGGAAAGTGAAGACATCAGAGTCGTTGTAGGCGTCGGCGTCGACCCCCGGGCTCATCCCATCAGGCAGATTGGCGGGGTCGCGGGCCGCCTGCGCCAGCGCCGAAAGGTCGATGCCGCGCGCGCCGCCGCCGACCGTGAACCGTCCGGCGCCAAAGCTCACCTCGTGCGCATCGGCCTGCAGCAGGTGGGCGGCGATCGCGCGGCTCTTGGACAGCACCATCTGCGCCGCCTGGTAGAGCGCGGTGCCGCCCATATGCATCGAGCGGGCGCCACCATGCCCGTTGCCGCTCTTGACCTGCCCGGTGTCCGCCTGGACGAAACGGAATGCGGTAATCGGCAGCCCCAAGAGATCGGCGGCGACCTGCGCAAAGCTGGTCTCGTGGCCCTGGCCGTTCGACTGGGTGCCGAGCACCAGTGCGATGCGGCCGTCCGGCTCGAAGCGGATCTCGGCGCGCTCGCCGGGCGTCCCGCGCGATGTCTCGAGAAAACAGGCGATGCCGAGCCCGCGCAGCCTGCCGCGGTCGGCTGCTTCCCGGCGCCGCGCCGCAAAGCCCCCGATCAGGACACGCTGCGCCATCTCGTCGAGATTGGCGGCAAACCGCCCGCAATCGATCGTCACCCCGAGCCCGCTGCGATACGGGAAGCGGCTGATCAGGTTGCGCCGGCGCAACAGGACCGGGTCGAGCGCCAGCCGGCGCGCGGCGCGGTCGACCAGCCGCTCGATCAGGTAATTGGCTTCGGGCTTGCCGGCGCCGCGATAGGCGTCGATCGGCACGGTGTTGGTGAAGGCGCCGCGCACCGCCATGAACACCGCCGGGATCGCGTAGACCCCACCCATGGCGCTGGCCGGCGAATTGGTCGAGCTGCCCGGGCCGTTGGTCGACAGATAGGCGCCGAGATTGGCCACCGTGTCGACCTCGAGGGCGAGAAACCGACCGTCTTGTTCGAGCGCCAGGCGCCCGTTTGTATGGTTGTCGCGGCCTTGCGCCGAACTGACGAACTCCTCGCCGCGTTCGGCCACCCACTTGACCGGCCGGCCCAGCCGCCGCGCCGCCCACAGCACCAGCACCCATTCGGGATAGAGGAAGTTCTTGACGCCAAATCCGCCCCCGACATCGGGCGCGCGCACGACGATACGGTCGGGCGGCACATGAAACACCGCAGTGGCGAGCTGCTGGCGCAGGCTGTGCACGCCCTGGCCGGTCAGCAGCAATTCGAGGCGATCGGCGGCGGCATCGTAATGCCCGATCGCGGCGCGCGGCTCGATCGGGGCGACGACCAGCCGATTGTTGACCAGCTCGATCTCGACCCTATGGGCTGCCCCGGCAAACGCTGCGTCGACCGCCGCCTTGTCGCCGCGCTCGAACCGGTATGACAGATTGCCCGGCGCTTCGTCCCACAAGAGCGGCGCCTCCCCGGCGAGCGCCGCCGTCGCGTCGACCACCGCCGGCAACTGCCGGTACGCCACCGCGATCTGCTCGGCGGCGTCGCGCGCCTGTTCCCTTGTGTCGGCAACGACGAAAGCCACCGGGTCGCCGACATGACGAACCCGGCCCCGCGCCAATGCCCGACGCGGCGGCACGATCATCGGCGCGACTGTCGCCACCTGGGCGATGCACGGCAGCGCGCCCATGCCGTCCGCATCGAGATCGGCAGCGGTGAAGACGCCCCGCACCCCCGGCATCGCGCCGGCGGGTCCGGTATCGATGCTCTCGATCAATGCGTGTCCGTAGGGCGAACGCAGCACGACGGCGTGCAGCTGACCGGGCAGGTCCATGTCATCGACATAGCGCCCTTGCCCGGTCAGAAACCGCGGGTCTTCGAGACGACGCAGCGAACGCCCGATCTGACCGCCATTCATCCGCCCACCCTCAAGGCTGCAAGACGGGGTGACGGGTGCGCGATTCTACCCGTTGACCTGCCGCATGATTTTCGTCCACCGGTCTACGATCGGCAGCACCGTATCCGCCTTCTCCGGCGGGAACATTGGCACGACACGCGCGACGCCCATCTCAGCGAAGCGCTTCACCCGGTCAAGATCCTCACCGAGGCCGAACAAGCTGATTTCGATGGAAGCCGGATCGCGTCCGGCCTCTCGCACCATATCGCGGAATTTCGGCAGGACCTCGGCGATATCGCCACGCCCGGCGGTCGGGATCCAACCATCGCCATAGCGGATAGCGCGCCGCGCGCCGTGTGGGAAGGCGCCGCCGACATGGATCGGCGGGTGCGGCTTGCGCACCGGTTTGGGCCTGGCGATCATCGGATCGAAATGGACGAACTCTCCATGGTATTCGGCTTCCGATTTCGTCCAGATTTCCTTCATCGCCTCAATCGACTCGCGCATCCGCTTGAAGCGGCTGGCGTAGACCGTGCCGTGGTCTTCCATTTCGTCCTGGTTCCAGCCGCCGCCGACGCCGAACAGGAACCGTCCCTGGCTCACCTGGTCGATCGAGGCGACCAGCTTGGCGGTCTGGATCGCGTCGCGCTGCTGCACCAAGAGCACGCCGGTGCCGAATTTGATGGTCTTGGCGACCTGGCTGGCCGCGGCCAGCACCACGAACGGGTCCATCGCGTCGTAGTATTGTTTGGGCAGGTCGCCGCCTCCCGGAAATGGCGACTTGCGCGACAGCGGGATATGCGAGTGCTCAGGTGCCCAGACCGACTCGAAACCGCGCTCCTCAAGCGCGCGGGCAAGCTCCATTGCCGACATCGAATAATCGGTGAAGAACATAGCGCCACCGAATTGCATGCCAATCTCCGTTGCTTTTTTCTGGTCCGCCAGATGAGGTTAGCCGGTGGCGCCGGCCGACGCCACCGATTACCTATCCGGCGCCACCCGGGTCGCGACGCGCATGCTGGCCTACCCAAACGATCGGGAGAGAGGGCTGAAATGGGGACCGAAGAGCGCGCGGAAGGATTCGTCACCGAGGCGGCCCGGTCGCGCAAGATCATCCATATCGACATGGATGCGTTCTACGCATCGGTCGAGCAGCGCGACAATCCCGAGCTCCGAGGGAAGCCGGTGGCGGTCGGCGGAGCGCGCGAACGCGGCGTCGTCGCGGCCGCGAGCTACGAAGCACGCAAGTTCGGCGTGCATTCCGCGATGGCGTCGCTCATTGCCAAGCGAAAATGCCCAGAGTTGATTTTCGTAAATCCACGGTTCGACGTCTACAAGGCGATCTCTCTCCAGATCCGGGAGGTATTCGCCGAATACACGCCGATCATCGAGCCCTTATCGCTCGACGAGGCATATCTTGATGTCACCGAAAACCTCAAGGGCATCATCTCGGCGACCAAGATCGCCGAGGAAATCCGGGCAAGGATCCGCGCCGAAACCGAACTCACGGCGTCGGCCGGAATCTCCTACAACAAGTTCCTCGCCAAGCTTGCTTCGGATCACCGCAAGCCCGACGGGCTCTTTGTCGTCACTCCCGAAATGGGGCCGAAATTGGTCGAGACCCTGCCGGTCAGGAAGTTTCACGGCGTCGGACCGGCGACGGCCAAAAAGATGGCGCGGCTCGGGATCGCAACGGGGCTAGACCTCAGGGCGCGGACCTTGGCCTTTCTGCAGCAGCATTTCGCGAAAGCGGGCCCCTACTATTACTGGGCCGCACGCGGCGTCGACGAGCGGCCCGTCCGCGCCGATCGGATACGGAAATCCGTTGGTGCCGAGAACACCTTTGCCGCCGATCTCTTCACCTACGAAGCCGCGCGGGATGCGCTCCGAGAACTCATCGACAAGGTTTGGGGGTACTGCGAGGGCTCCGGTATTCGCGGGCGGACACTCACCCTCAAAGTCAAGTTCGCCAACTTCCAGCAGATCACGCGAAGCCGCACCGGTCAGGTGCAAATCACGACCCGAAGCGAACTCGAACAACTCGGCAACGCACTGCTCGAACCTATCTTTCCGGTCGCAAAAGGCGTTCGGCTCCTGGGCGTCTCGTTGTCCTCACTCGCGGTGGAGGAGACTGAACCTGAGCACGAGTTCAGCCTCCCCATCTAGAGCCGGGGACTGTCCCCTGTTCATGGTGTTCGCCCCTTCGGCCGTTTTACAGACTTTCGCTGTTCGCTGCTCGTTACGACGAGCTGGCCACAAACCTCCGGCCGGCATTGCTCCATCTCCAGACTGATCTGGTGGATCTAAATTGAGGCCGGACCCCAGGCAAGTGCAGGGCAGCGACGGACGGCGTCGCCGCCGACAGCCTGGGGCCGGTTATAGCGAGCGCGGTTTCCGTTGCGCCGCCAGAACGACCCGGTCCATGTTGTTCCACACTCCGTCGAGCGCCTCGGCCATCATCTTTGCGTCAAGCAATGTTTCGAACAGCAGTTCGGGGTGCTGTCTGATGACCATTTGCGTGACCTCGAGTGATTCGTCGGCGTGACGCTCTTCGACATGCTGTGAAAAGCAATCCTCGAAATATGGCTCATGCACGACTTGCGGGAAGTGGACCGACAAACCGTCTGCGAGCCCCCGCATCCAGTCGACGGACATCACCTCGACGGCGCACCAGGGGCCGAGCGAGCGGGAATAAAGCTTCTGGGCCAGACGCACGAAATGCGCGGTTTCCGAGTCGAGATGGTTGCACAACTCCTCAGGCGCGCCGAACTCCTCGTCGTCGAGAAGGAGCTTGGCGCCTATGTTACGGAACGCCCGCGACAACTGGTAGTGGTGGGTATCGCCGCCTGCCAGGCCATCATCATCGATGTAGATCTGCAGCTTGCGCTGGCGCAACGCCGGACTGTCGAGATGCGGCAGATAGTAGACAGCCGCGCGTGTGGCATGCATGGCCGCCTGGTAAATCAAATGAATCTTGCCGAGGAACTGGGGGTCGCTGGCGACCGTGAAGGGCAATTGCGCCAAGCGTCGGAAGAATGGCATCCGCGACGGGCGGTGCTTGTCCAAGAGCGCCATCATCGCGCTATGGAAGCCATCGACTGCCTCAGGCCCGGAGGCCTCGATGTTATCCCACTCTTCGTAAGCCAAACTGCCGCGCATTCCCATCCCACCGCCCTCCTGAAGCTGCCCTGCGGGCAAGCCAAAATCGACGATTTGCCGATGCGCTATGGTGCCGGGGATCGATGAACACCGAATTAACGTCACTGATCGCTTGGCGCATTTATTCCTGCATTTATCATGCATTTAATCTATGTTTGACCTAGCGACTACGAACTCAGGCGCGCATCAATTGATCGTTAATACTGATGTCGCATTCTGCAATGACTGGCCATAGGCCAAATTGCCGGGTTCGAGGAGCTGCCGACCCATGAATGTGATGCGAATGGGTCCACCAGCCAATCTGATGGTTGGTTGGCTGACGATGTTCGTGGTCGGCACCGATCTTTTTGTCGTCTCCCCGCTACTACCGATGATCGCCACCGATTTCCGGGTATCGCCGGCGGTGGCGGGATTGTCGGTCACCGTATTTTCGCTGACCTATATGGTCAGCGCGCCGTTTTTCGGTCATATCGCCGATCGGGTTGGCCGGCGGCGGGTGCTGATTTGCTGCCTCGTCGCCTTCGCGGCCGCCAATTTATTGACCGCGGCCGCGGCAAGCGTGAACTGGCTGCTCGCCGCGCGCGCGCTCGCCGGCGCAATGGCGGCCGGCGTCACGCCGTCGGTCTACGCGCTCGTCGGCAGCGCCGCTCCGCCGGATCGCCGCGCCACCTGGATGGCGATTGTTGTATCGGGGCTCTTGGTTTCGCTCGCACTCGGCGCGCCGATCGGCGCCTTAGCGGGAGCATCGATCGGTTGGGGCCCAGTCTTTACGGTACTCGCCGGTTTGAGCCTCTGCCTCGTGTGGCCGAACTCCGCGGTTCAACTGCACGACCGCGGCGCGGCGGATAGCGCCGAGGCGCCCTTCGACGCCGTCCCGGCGGTGCTGATTGCGCGCCGCCTGATGCCGACGGTCGTGTGGAGCACTGCCCTTTATGGCATGTACACTTATCTCGGCGCCGGGCTTACCGCGGCCGGATTTTCCAGCGAACAGATTGCTCGCGCGATCCTGTTTTACGGGTTGGGGGCGATTGCCGGAGTGCTGATCGGAGGGCGCCTGGCGGACCGCCTCGGTGCGAGATTGACCGCGGCGGCGAGCTTACTCGGCCTTTCGGCATGTTTCCTCGTTCTTGCGCTCGCGGTTCATGAGAGCGTTCCGCTCGAGATCGCTCTTGTCTTGACCTCGGCCGTCGCCCAGCTGTTCTTTCCGGCCCAGCAGGCCGGCCTCGTCACCGATTTCCCGACCCGGCGGGCAACCATGCTTGCGTTGAACAACAGCGCGCTGTTCTTCGGAATCACTCTCGGATCGCTGATCGGGGGGCAAGCCGTCGCGTTTGCTGGCTTCGAGGCGAATCTGGTGATTTCCGCCGGCATTGCTTTATCCGGCTGCATCATCACCGGTGTCATCGTGCTGGCTCCGGCCCGCGTGCGGCCGGACAATTATCCCGTATAGCAAAGGCTGCAAGCCCGAGAACGCGGGTGGCGCTAGTACGCTACCAGCTCGGTGAATCGGGGTTCCTTTGTCAATGCGCCCAGTGGGCTCGCATCTTCCCGGATGGAAGGAAAGTCGAGCGACACACACGTCCCCTTTGATGGCTCACTGTCGATCGTCAACCGTCCGCGGTGGCGGACGATCAGCGCATTGACGATGCTGAGGCCCAGCCCTGAGCCGCCATATTCCCGGGCGAGCCGGGCATCGGCCTGGTGGAATGGGCGCACCACCACTTCCGCCATCTCGGGGGTGATGCCGATCCCCTGATCGGCGACGCTCAGTCGCGTCGCAGCACCGCAGCCGGCGCCAATTGTCACGCCGATGGCGGTTCCGTCCGGGCTGAATTTCGCGGCATTCGACAACAGTTTTTGAAGCATCTGCTTCACCGCCCGCCGGTCGGCGCTAACCGGACACGGTGCCCCGCTCACCGCCACCGTGACCTCGTGCTTGCTGCCGGCTTCGGTCTGACGGAACGCGGTTACCGTTGTCTCGGCAACCTCGGCCAACGCCACAGGCTCCAACACTAATTCGAACCGGCCGGCCTCCAGTTGCGCTATCGTCAGCACATCGTCAACGACACCAAGCATCTGCAGTCCGGCTTTTCCGGTGTCCCGAGCATAGTCGACATACCGGCTTTGCGGGATCGTGCCGAACGCCTGCTGTGCGATCAAGCCGCTGAAACCGATGATCGCATTCAGCGGCGTGCGCAGCTCATGGCTCATCGTGGCCAGGAACGCGGTTTTTGCGCCATCGGCGCTGCGCGCCTGGTCGCGGGCCGTCGCGAGCTCGATCTCGATGCGCTTGCGCTCGGTGATGTCCCAAAGCGAGCCTCGCAGATACGCCGTTTGGTCGTCTGCTGTCGCGAGCTCAGCCCGCAAGCATAGCGTTCGGACCTCGTCGCCAGGCAGCATGACCCGATGGTCCAGGTCGATCGCCGTGCCTTGCAGGCCCCGGCGTATGGCTCGGACTACCGCTCTCCGATCGGCGGCGGGAATGCGCCGCAACAGCGACCGAGCCGAGACCCAGCCCGCCCGATCGCCGAGCCCGAACAACCGGCACAGTTCAACAGAGCATTCGATCGAGCCGGTGTGCGGCAACCAGCGAAAGTTGCCGATGCCGGCGATCCTCTGGGCCTCGGCGAGGTGCTGCTGGCTCACGGTCAAATTCTCGAGGGTCTCATGGGCGCGCAGCATGTAGCGGACGTGGTGCGGCAGCACCGGCCAGTTGATCGGCTTGCCGATGAAATCCGTGGCCCCGGCGCGATAGGCGTGGTCGATCGAATCGATATCGTCCAGCGAGGTAGCCATCAGGATCGGTGCATTTCGTCCCCCCGGCAGCGCCCGAATTGCCTCACATGCCTCAAATCCGTTCATCTCGGGCATCATCACATCGAGCAAGACGAGATCGGGCTTGCCTGCGGCGAAGAGTTGCAGCGCTTCCACGCCGCGTTTCGCCTCGATGATGTCGAAGCCGGCGGACTCCAGCACCTCGCGTTGCAGGAACCGCTCCATCTGGTCGTCGTCGACGATCAGGATCAGCGGTTTTGGGCGGCGAAAGGATCCGGTCATCACGCAACTTGGGGCAGACGGGCTGTGAGAGCGGTTCGCGCCTGCTGGTAATCGTCGACGATTGTCCCGACCCGTGAGACCGCATTCGGCACCGGACCGGTCCGTGCCAGCGCTTCAAGCTCTCTGCAATGCGCCGACAGCAACACGGCCCCAACATTGGCGCTCGCCGATTTCAATGTATGGCTGGCACGGTGCAGCCGCGCCGTATCGTCGCTTGCCGCGCCCTCTTCCAAATCCTTCACAAGAGCCGGCGTGCTGTGCAGGAAGAGCGTGATCACCCGGTCGACGATACCCGGCCGGTCGTTCCGTTGCAGTCCGGCAAGCGCCTCGAGCACGCGGTCGTCGATTGGCTCGACCGCGTTGGGTATCGATGGCGGCGCCTCCGCCGGGGCCGGCGCAACCAAGGTCAGGTGGTCGCGGTTGCCGCTGCTGGCACCGCCGCGTGTCGAACGGTCAAGCCACGTCGCCAGCGCCGACCTCATCTGCTCGGCGGTGAACGGCTTGGGAACGTAATCGTCCATCCCCGAGGCCAGGCATTCCTCGCGATCGCCTTCGATCGCGCTCGCTGTCAATGCGACGATCGGGACGCGACGGCCCGAGCGCGCTTCCCGTTTGCGGATTTCGGCGGTTGCCTCGAACCCGTCCATCTCGGGCATCTGGCAATCCATGAAGATCAGGCCGAACTCGCCGCTCGCATAACGTTCAAGCGCTTCCTTGCCGTCCGTCGCGGTTTCCACCTTGCAACCAAAACTCTCCAGGATGCCGACGGCGACTTCGAGATTGACCGGGTTGTCCTCGACCAGGAGAACCGGCGCCCCGTCTATCCCGGCAGGTGGCGGCGGTGCCGGCGGGGCCGATAGCTCCGGCGCCGGGTCGATGCCGCCTTCGGTCGCGGCAAGACATGCGCGCAACGCAGATTGTCGAACGGGTCTGCTTAGGCATCCGACCACATGCTCGCGCATATCGCTGATCTCAGGCATTTCGTGATCGCGCGAGGTCAGCAACACCAGCCGCAAGCCGGCCAGCGCCGGATCGGATTTGATCCTGCGCGCCAGCGCGATCCCGGTCATGTCGGGCAGGCCGGCGTCGATCATCACCAGCGCAAACGGGTTGCCACGCGAGGCGGCCGCGGCGATCTCGGCCAGCGCAGCGTCGGCGTTCTCCGCTTCGCCCGCTCGCACACCCAAAATCGAGAGCTGGTTTTTAAGATCCTGGCGGCGGCGAGTGCTACTTTCGGCGATAAGCACCGCCATGCCCTGAAACGGCGATGGGTTGGTCTCGGCAGTTTCGTCTGCCACTCGGCCGAAGCGAGCAGTAAAGCGGAAGGTTGAGCCACGACCCGGCTCGCTCGTCAGCTCGATCGTGCCGCCCATCATTTCACAAAGCTGCTTGGCGATGCTGAGGCCGAGCCCGGTACCGCCATAGCGCCGGGTCGTCGAGCTGTCGGCCTGAGCAAAAGCGTCGAAGATATCCCGCTGCTTATCGACTGGGATCCCGATCCCGGTATCGCTGACCGCGAAGGCGATGAAGGCCTGGTTGGCGCCGACCTCAACAGGATCGACGCAAATTCTCACCTCGCCATCGTTGGTAAATTTGAGCGCATTGCTGATCAGGTTCATCAAAATCTGACGTAAACGCCCGGCGTCCCCGATCAGTGCCGTCGGCAGATTTGCCGGGATCGAGCAGGTCAGCTCCAGTCCCTTGGCGCCAGCCGGGTCGGCGAAGGTTTCGGTAATCTCTTCGACGACATCGCGCAGATCGAACGCCGCTTGTTCGAGCTCGATCTTCCCGGCTTCGATCTTGGAGATATCGAGGATCTCGCTGATGATCCCGAGCAATATTTCGACCGAGCGGCGTGCGGTGGCGATGTAGCGGTGCTGCTTCGGATCGAGCTTTGTTTGACGCACCAACTCCAGCATGCCGAGAACGCCGTTCACCGGCGTGCGGATCTCGTGACTCATCTTGGCCAGGAACTGTGACTTGGCCCGGTTGGCTTCCTCCAATTCGAGCGTGCGCCGCCCGATCCGCGATTCGAGCGTCGCGTTCAAATGACGCAATTCCTCCTCAGCCCGCTGTTGTGCCGCGTATCGAACCGCGAGCGCGTCGGCCATGTCGTTGAACGCCAGCCCGAGGCGGCCGATTTCCGAAGCGGGATCGTCGACCGCGACGCGGGCCTCGTAATTGCCCTTGCCCCATTCGGCAGTGCCCTCCAGCAGCTTGGCAATCGGTCGCTCGATGAACTTGCGGCCGCCGAACCAGGCGAGGTACATCGCTGCGAAAAGACCGAGGACGATCAGCACGAGGCCGCGTTTCGCCGCGGCATCAATCGGCGCGAACGCGTCGGCTTTCTCCTGGCCGGCGCTGAGGAAGAAATCCTGCGGCGGGAGCGCTGCAGGCACGTAACCAAAGATTCGCATCACGCCGTCGACGCCGGCGGCCTCATGCCATCCGGCCACATTGCCGTCCATGATCTCTTCGTGAGTTTTCCGCATGTTCTTGCCGACGAGCTTTTCGCCATTGGGTAGCCGGGCGATGATGTTCCCCAAGCGGTCGGCAATCAGGATCGACTGCGACGGCGTCAATCCGCGTTCCTTAAGGTGCTCGGCGAGCCAGTCTAAACTAAGACCGGCGAAGACGACTCCGGCAAATTGTCCACCGTTGTCGTTGAATCGATGGGCAAAATGGATCATTTTCTGCTTTGTAAGCGGATCGACGAAATAATTCCCGACGGCGAGCTTGTCTACCGCCATCGCACGCTTGAAAAATTCTGTATCCGCGACCGAAGATTCGCCCGACGTACCGCTGGAGCAGAAGACATTTCCGTTTAGATCCGCCGCGCCTAGCAGGGCGTACGAGCCAAACCGTGATTTAATATTGGCGAGTACGATATTGCACTCTGCCGTTTTGCGGTCCTGAAGGGCATCGATTTCGCCCATAGCTACCAGAAGTTGCGAGGCGCCTTCTCGCTGTTCCTTTATTTCCTCGCCGAACTGCTTGGTGATCTGGATGACACGTTGCCGGATGTCATCTTCGCCGGCGCGGCGCAGGGTGTATTCGTTGACCGCCTGAATCGCGAGAGCCGGTAGCACGGCGATGACCACGAGCAGGAACATCCGGCCGGTCAACCCCAGCCGCATCCAGCGGCGGACCAGAGACCGATCGCCTTTAACCCTTGTTTCCTTCGACCCGCGATTTGTCGATCGCCCGACCATCGGCTTCTCCTAACGTACTCAATGTGCCCTTCGCCAACCGTTAACGTTGCTGGGCCTGTCGCCGGATCAGCGATCGCCGCGCCAGGCAGGCGGTTACAGGAGTATGCAAGCCAATCCTAAAAATTGTGCTAAGGGCTCGCTGCTCCGGGTTCAGCCAGGTTGGCGACGGGCTCTAGCCGTGTTGCCAGATTCTGCGCACCCGTTTGGTCCGCGACGCAGCGGGCGTCGGCTTCGGCTATCGACAACCCAAGAATGCCGGTTTCGACGCCAAAGCCGTCGGTTGCCGCCTGCAGCCCGCGACACCCGACGCTGCACCTGTATCGCCACCAACGATCGACTCTGGGGCGAGCGCGTGTATTAAAACCCTCAGGCGGAGTTTGGATTGGATCGGCGGGAGCCAAAGCAAATGCAGATCTACGACTACATCGTCGTCGGCGCCGGATCGGCCGGCGCCGCGGTGGCGCACCGGCTTTCCGCCGACCCACGTAACAAGGTGCTGCTGCTGGAAGCGGGTGCGGCGAGCCACCCCTGGTCCTGGATTCCGGTCGGAATGGCCCGGCTGATCAAGAACCCCGCGGCCAACTGGCTCTACTCCTCGGAGCCAGAGGCAAACACCAATGGCCGCCGCCTCCCGGTGCCGCGCGGCAAATTGCTCGGCGGCTCCAGCGCGATCAACGGCATGGTCTTCGTGCGCGGCCAGGCACAGGATTTCAACACCTGGGCACAACTCGGCAACCAGGGCTGGAGCTACGACGACGTCCTGCCCTTCTTCAGGCGGATGGAAGCTTATGCTGGCGGCGGCGATGACGCCTTCCGCGGCCGGGGAGGCCCGCTGCGCGTCACCAATCCGGAGCCGCGAGATCCGATTTTCGCCACGATGATCAAGGCCGCATCGGAGGTCGGGATCCCGCACAACCCGGATTACAACGGTGCGAGCCAGGAAGGCATCGCAATGAGCCAGACGACGATCGCCGGCGGCCGCCGGATGAGCACGGCCCGCTGCTACCTCGACCCGATCCGCAACCGCGCTAACCTGCATATCGAAACTCGCGCGCTGACCGAGGCTCTCGTCCTCGATGGCAGGCGTTGCACCGGCGTTCGTTATTCCGTCGGCGGGGATTTGCGCGAGGCCGCGGCGGCGCGCGAAGTCGTGGTCAGCGCCGGAACGATCAACTCGCCACAACTGCTGGAGCTGTCCGGCATCGGCCAGCCCGAGCGCCTGCGCGGTCTCGGCATCGACGTGCGCCAAGCGCTGCCCGGCGTCGGCGAGAACCTCCGCGACCATTACGTGCCGCGCACGCGCTGGCTGATCGGCAAGAAGGGCATCACCTTCAACGACCGGGGACGCGGCCTCGGTCTCGTTCATCAGGCGTTGCGTTACGCGCTCTTCCGCAAGGGCATGCTGGCCATGGCTGGAGCGCCGATGCGCGCCTTTGTGTGTTCGCGCGAGGGCCTCGAAGCGCCGGACCTGATGCTCGGGTTGATCCCGATGCTGACCGAACCCGGACCGAAGGGCCCTAGGATTTCCCGGCAGTCCGGCGTGACCTTGTACGCGCACCCGATGCGTCCGGAAAGCAAGGGGAACATCCACATCACCGCGGCCGATCCGCATCGGCCGCCGGCGATCAGTTTCAACTTCCTGTCAGCGCCGCCCGATGCGGAATTGACCGTGCGCGCCGTCCGTATCGCTCGCGCGATCATGACCGCACCGTCGATGGCCCCGTTTCAAGTAACCGAGGTGGCCCCCGGCGCGGACCGGACCACCGACGCGGACATTCTGGACTGGATCAAAAAGGCGGCGGAAACCACCTACCATCCCGTCGGGACCTGCAAGATGGGCTCCGATGCGATGGCGGTCGTCGACGCCCGGCTTCGCATTATCGGTATCGACGGGCTGCGGGTCGCCGACGCCTCGATCATGCCGACGCTCACATCGGGCAATACCAACGCGCCGTCGATCATGATCGGCGAAAAGGCGGCAGACATGGTGCTGAAGGATGCCGCCTAACCCTCGGGCAATTGCTGGTGGCTCTGCCGGGCGTTACAGAGCACGATCCGCCGAGCGGCGATCAAACCTGACACGTTTGGAGAGAGTTGATGGCCAAGGAGATCCTCTGTGGGTTCGGCATCGATGTGGACGCCGTGGCGGGATGGCTCGGCTCTTACGGCGGCGAGGACTCGCCGGATGACATTTCGCGAGGTCTGTTCGCCGGCGAAGTCGGCAGCCCGCGCCTCCTGAAACTGTTCGGCCGGCTTGGCATCAAGACGACGTGGTTCATTCCCGGACACTCGATCGAGACATTCCCGAACGAGATGAAGGCGGTGGCGGATGCCGGCCACGAGATCGGCATTCACGGTTATTCGCACGAGAACCCGATCGCGATGACGCGTGAGCAGGAGACCGCGATCCTCGACAAATGCATCGACCTCGTGACCAAGCTCTCGGGGAACCGGCCAACCGGCTACGTCGCGCCGTGGTGGGAGTTTTCGACCGTGACCAACGAGCTCTTGCTCGAGCGCGGCATCAAGTATGACCACTCGCTGATGCATCACGATCACCAGCCGTACTATGTGAGAGTGGGAGACAGCTGGACCAAAATCGACTATTCGAAGACGCCGTCGGAATGGATGGTGCCGCTGAAGCGCGGCCGGGAAACCGATCTCATCGAAATCCCGGCCAGCTGGCACCTCGACGATCTGCCGCCAATGATGTTCATCAAGAAGTCGCCAAACAGCCACGGCTTCGTCAATCCGCGCGACATCGATGAGATGTGGCGTGACCAGTTCGATTGGGTCTACCGCGAATACGATTACGCGGTGTTCGCGATGACCATCCATCCGGACGTTTCCGGGCGACCGCACGTGCTGATGATGCTGGAGCGGCTCTATCAGCATATGATCGGCCATCCCGGCGTGCGGTTCGTCACGATGAACGAGATGGCGGATGATTTCGCGCGGCGGTCGCCGCGCAGGAGCTAGGCGATACGCATGTGCGCGTTGTGCGGCGTTCTAGGCGGATCGGATCATTGGACGGACGCCGTCGCCCGGCCCGGCATCTTCACCCGCAACACCGATGCGGCTTCTCGCCGCCGCGAGAGGGCGCATCGCGTCGCGGCGACAAACCGCGTCCTGAAGCACTACCGGATGACGCTCGCCGATTGGCAGGGCGCCTCGTTTATATTGTCGACAGCCACCGGCAAGAGCGAGATCGTCGACAACCTGTCGCATCTTTGGGCGGCGGCCGAACGGCTGCTCGGCCGGCCGTGCGATCCGCTCGACGAGGAGCTGGTCGCCAGGCTGGAGAGCGATCGTGGCTGAGGCGGTGCCGCAGTTCACGCCGGTGACCCTCGTCACCGGTTTTCTCGGCTCGGGCAAAACGACATTGCTGCAGCGGCTGCTGCGCGAACCGGCGTTCTGCGACACTGCGGTGCTGATCAACGAATTCGGCGAGATCGGCCTCGACCATCACCTGCTCGAGCGGATCGACGAGACGATGGTGGTGCTGCAATCGGGCTGCCTGTGCTGCACCATCCGCGGCGAACTCTCCGCCGCGATAAGGGATCTTCATTCGCGGCGCGAGCGTGGCGCGGTGCCGCCGTTTCGCCGTCTCATCATCGAGAGTACCGGCCTTGCCGACCCGTTCCCGATCCTGTCGACGGTGCAAGCCGACCCGGTGCTGCGGCATCATTTCCGCCTCGGCAACGTGATCACCACGGTTGACGCGGTAAATGGCATGCGGCAGCTCGACACGCAGCCCGAGAGCGTCAAGCAGGTCGCGGTGGCCGACCGGCTGATCCTCACCAAGACCGATCTCGCGGCAGCTGAAACGGTCTCTTCACTCATCGAGCGGCTCCGCCGCATCAATCCGACGGCGCCGCTCCGGCATGGCACCGGGCAGAATGTCGACGCAGGGATGCTGCTTTCGGGCGACGGCGTCGACGGCAATAGCGCGTCGCGCTCGTCGCCGGCATATCTTCCGCCCGCCCGGCACGACGACACGCATGGCGGCCGCAGTCGCCACGACGACGATATTCGCGCCGTCGCGGTCACCTTCGATGGGCCGATCGATTGGACGATGTTCGGCATCTGGCTGACCATGCTGCTGCACCGGCATGGCAACGCAGTGTTGCGGGTGAAGGGCATCCTCAATGTTGCGGAGGCCGAAACGCCCGTGGCCGTGCACGCGGTTCAGCATCTCGTTCATCCACCGAAGTATCTGAATGCCTGGCCCGACTCCGACCGGCGGTCGCGTCTGGTATTCATCGTCAAGGGCCTTTCGCCAGCGGCGATCGAGCGGTCGTTCAAAGGCTTCAGTGTGATTTCGACCCCGACGCACGGCGCGCCGCGCGGCGAGCTGGTAGCGGCCCGGTAGCGGCACAAGACTTGTCGCCGCGGTTCGGGCGCGCGCTGCGTGCATCGGATGGAAACCGGCGCTCGGTGGAACCTATATGATGAAGGCCGCGATGAGCGGCCGGGATGACGAGCTGATCGATCTGGCGCGAACCAACCTGTGGCGCTAGCGGGAGAGCACGATGGGCCTCACAGCGCTTCTGCTGTCGCGGCTGCAGTTCGCGTTCACGGTCTCGTTCCACATCATCTTTCCGTCCTTCACGATCGGATTGGCGGCATGGCTTACCGTGCTGGAGGCGCTGTCTCTCGCGACCGGTCGACCGGCTTACCGCCTGGTCTTCGAATTCTGGCTCAAGATCTTTGGCATCGCGTTTGGCCTGGGCGTCGTTTCCGGCATCGTCATGGCGTTCCAGTTCGGTACCAACTGGAGTGAGCTGGCCCGCATGTCGGGACCGATCCAGGGACCGCTGCTCTCCTACGAAACGTTCACCGCGTTTTTTCTCGAGGCCAGCTTTTTTGGGATTTTGCTGTTCGGTCGTCCGCGCGTCGCGCCCTGGTTCTACCTGTTTTCAACCGCGATGGTGGCGTTGGGAACCACGTTCTCCGCCTATTGGATCATGGCCAACAACAGCTGGATGCAGGTGCCGGTCGGCTATGTCGTCGAGAATGGCGCGTTTGTTCCGAACGATTGGACCCTGATCCTGTTCAATAGAGTCGTGTGGGTGCGATTTCCGCACATGCTGCTCGCCTCGTTCATCACCGGCGCCTTCTGCGTCGCCGCGACCGGCGCGTGGTACCTGTTGCGCGGGATATTCCATGCGGAGGCGCGCATCATGCTCCGCATGGGCCTCTACCTGGCGGCCGTTCTGGTCCCGGCCCAGATCTTTTTCGGGCACCTTGCCGGCGATTACGTCCATGACCATCAGCCGGCCAAGTTCGCGGCGATCGAGGGTCGCTGGCACGACGAGCAGCCCGCCAGCGAGGTCCTGGTCGCGCTCCCTGATCCCGACGCGGAAACCAACCGTTACGCGATCAGCATACCTATTCTCGGCAGCCTCATCGGGAGCATGAGCCTTGATTCCAAAGAGGTCGGGTTGACCGACTTCCCACCCCAGGACCGGCCGCCGGTGATCATCCCATTTTTCGCGTTCCGGATTATGGTCGGCTGCGGCGTTGCCATGCTGCTGCTCGCCTGGGCCGGCTGCTGCATGGACATCACGGGCCGCATCGAGCAGAGCCGATTTCTGCTCTGGCCGATTTTCCTCAGCTTTCCGCTGCCCTTTATCGCCACCTTGATGGGCTGGTTCACCGCGGAGGTCGGACGTCAGCCGTGGGCGGTCTACGGCGTCCTGCGCACCGCCGACGCGATGACGCCCGCGCTGACGGTGCGGGCGGCGACGATTTCGCTCGTCGTCTTTTGCGCGGTCTATAGCTTTATCTTCGCCTTCGGCGTCTTCTACATCCACCGTTTGCTGCGTGCGGGCCCGGCGGGGCACCTGGTTCTGCCGCCGACCGCCGCCACCCCCAACCGCCCGATGTCGGTCGTCGACGAAGCCGTTACGTCGAACGCACCTCGCATCGGCGCGGGAGAATAATAGCCATGGTCACGTTCTGGGTGGCGGTCCTGGCGATCAGCATTCTGCTTTACGTGCTGCTCGACGGTTTTGATCTCGGTGTCGGCATTCTGTTCGGCCTGACGCGCAGCGAGGCGCGACGCCGCGATATGGTGAGCGCGGTGGCGCCGATTTGGGATGGCAACGAGACTTGGCTGGTCGTGACCGGCGTCATCCTGTGGGGCGCGTTTCCGGTCGTCTATGCGACGCTGTTTTCCGCTTTTTATCTGCCGCTCCTCCTCATGCTGGCGGGGCTGATCCTGCGCGGCGTCGCCTTCGAGTTTCGCTACAAGACCGAGCGGCTGCGCTGGGTGTGGGATGCCGCCTTTGCCGGCGGATCTTTCGTCGCCGCGTTCATCCAAGGTCTCACCGTCGGCGCGCTCGTCGAAGGGCTGCCGATCGCTGCCGGCCGCTATACCGGCGGCGATTTTGGTTGGTTCAGCCCGTTTGCGGTGCTCTGCGGCATTGGTCTCTGCCTCGGCTACGTGCTCCTCGGCGCCTGTTGGCTGGTCAAGAAATGCGAAGGCGAGGTCCGGGAAAGGGCTTATCGGCAGATCCCCTACCTCTCGCTTGGCCTGTTGGTCTTCCTGCTCGTCGTCTTTGGCTATGCCTTGGCCGAGAACCTTCGCGTCATGAGTCGCTGGCTGGAGCGCCCCTACCTGCTCGTCTTCCCGGCGGTCGGCGTCATTGCCGCAATCGGGTTGGCCGCAAGCGTTCAGCGTCGTCGGGACGGGGTGCCGTTCTACATGGTCGCGCTCATATTCGCGGCGGCGTTCGGCACGCTGACCATCTCGTTCTGGCCCTACATGATTCCGTTCTCGATCACGATCGACGAGGCCGCGGCGCCTCATTCCAGTCTGGCATTCATGTTCTGGGGAGAGGGTCTCTTCGTCTTCCCTCTGATGCTGCTTTACGCGGTGGTCAACTACAGCGTCTTCCGCGGCAAGGTCAAACCCACCGCAGGACATTACTAAACGAGGCGAGACCTCGAAGGACACACGCCATGAATGAGCAGACGCATCCAGTCCTGAATGACATCCCGATCGGCATCGCCGGCAAGGGGCGGCGGCACGAGACGGATTCGATGGGCGGCATCGACGTTCCGGCCGACCGCTATTGGGGCGCGCAGACTCAGCGGAGCCTGGTGCATTTCGCGATCGGCGACGACCGCATGCCAAAGCGCGTCTACCACGCCTATGGCTATGTCAAGAAGGCGGCGGCGCAGGTCAACGCCGCGGCCGGACGGCTCCCGCCGTGGAAGGCCGAGGCGATCGTGCGCGCGGCCGACGAAGCGATCGCGGGCAAGCTCAACGACCATTTCCCGCTCTATGTCTGGCAGACCGGTTCCGGCACCCAGTCGAACATGAACGTCAACGAGGTGCTGTCGAACCGGGCGATCCAACTGCTCGGCGGGGAGATCGGCAGCAAATTGCCGGTGCACCCGAACGACGATGTCAACATGGGGCAGTCCTCGAACGACACGTTTCCGACGGCGATGCACATCGCCGCGGTGCTGGAACTGGAAGAGCACCTGCTGCCGCGTGCCGAGGCGCTTGCCGCGGCGATCGAGAAGAAGGCGACGCAATGGATGGATGTGGTCAAGACCGGCCGCACCCATCTGATGGACGCGGTGCCGTTGACCGTCGGACAGGAATGGTCGGGCTGGGCCCACCAAATCCGCGACGCACTCGGCCGCATCCGCGCCTCCGAAGCGGGGCTGTTCGAGCTCGCCGCCGGCGGCACTGCGGTCGGGACCGGGCTCAATGCGCCGCCGCAGTTCGGCCGCGAGATCGCCCAGAAGATCGCCGAGCTGACCCGGTATCCGTTTGTCACCGCGCCCAACAAATTCGCGGCACAGGGCTCGCCCGACGCGATGGTCGCGGCGATGGCGGCGGTGCGCGGGCTCGCCGTGGCGCTGATGAAGATCGCCAACGACATGCGCTGGCTCGCCTCGGGCCCGCGCTGCGGCCTTGGCGAACTGCTCCTGCCGGAGAACGAGCCGGGCTCCTCGATCATGCCGGGCAAGGTCAACCCGACCCAGCAGGAAGCGATGGTGATGGTCTGCATCCAGGTGATCGGCGAGGACAACGCCGTCGCCTTTGCCGGCAGTCAGGGCAATTTCGAGCTCAACACGATGCGCCCGATCATCATCAACAATTTCCTTCATTCCGCGCGGGTGCTGGGCGATTCGTGCGACAAGCTGCGGGGTTTCTCGGTCGAGGGGGTGCTGCTTAACGAGCAGCGCATCGACGAGATGGTCGGGCGCTCGCTGATGCTGGTGACCGCGCTCAGCCCGGTGATCGGCTACGACAAGGCGTCCGCTATCGCCCACAAGGCAAACGACGAGGGCCTGAGCCTGAAGGAGGCCGCGCTCCAATCCGGCTACATCGACGAGAAGCGGTTTGACGAGATTGTCGACCCCCGCAGGATGGTCGGTCACGGTGTCGGCGGCAGTTGACACCAGACCGGGGCGGCAACGGCGCAGGAATGTTGGACGAATGAAAAAGCAATCGCCGGGTAGAGCGCTGCTCGCTTCTGCGCCAGATTGACACCATGTCTGGATGCGGAGAGAGATCATGTTGAACACCGAAGAATGCTGGTCGGCGCTGGCGAGCCGCGATGCGCGCGCCAATGGCGCCTTCTTCTACTCGGTCCGGACCACCGGCGTTTATTGCCGGCCGGGTTGCGCCTCGCGCCTGCCGCGGCGCGAGAATGTCGCGTTTTATGAGACGATCGTTGCGGCGGAGGCCGCCGGCTTCCGTCCGTGCAAGCGCTGCCGGCCGAACGAAGCGCCCGGCGAGCGGCACGTCGCCGCGATCGGCCGCGCCTGCGCCCTGATCCGCGCCCGCGACACGCTGCCGAGCCTCGCCGAGCTGGCCGCGGCCGCCGGCATCAGCCGGTTCCATTTTCATCGCGTCTTCAAAGAGTTGACCGGGGCGACGCCGCGCGAATGGGGCAAGGCCCATCGGCTCGGCCGCTTCGCTGCGCGGCTCGATGCCGGCGAGAGCGTGGCCGATTCCGTTTATGCCGCCGGCTTTGGGGCGAGTTCGCGCGCCTACGAGGCGGCCCCGAACGGCCTCGGCATGACGCCGGGGGCGCGCCGACACGGCGGGCGCGGCGAGACAATTCGCTTCACCACGGTGAAGACCGCGCTCGGCTGGGCCTTGGTGGCTGCGACCGACCGCGGCATCTGCATGACCGCGCTCGGTGACGAGCGCGCTCCCCTCGAAGCCGAGCTGCGCCGGGGCTTTCCGGCTGCTCTTATTTGGCCAGCCGATGCCGCGCTGACCGGCTGGGCCGAGCGGATCGTCCAGTTCATCACGCAGCCCGGCGCGCAGCCCGATCTGCCGCTCGACATTCGCGGCACCGCCTTCCAGGCGCTGGTGTGGCGCGCCTTGCAGAAGATCCCGCCCGGGCGGACGACGAGCTACAGCGAGATCGCCGCCGCGCTCGGCCGGCCGAGCGCCGTGCGCGCGGTGGCCCGGGCGATCGCCAGCAACAATCTCGCACTGCTGGTGCCCTGTCACCGTGTCGTGCGGAGCGACGGCGAGCTGGCCGGCTATCGCTGGGGGGTCGAGCGCAAGCGGGCACTGATCGAGCGCGAGCGCGCCGCGACGGAAGCGGTCAGTACGGCGGCCGAGTGAATCTGCCGAGCGAAGCCGCTTGGCCGGATCTGCTCGCCACGCTCGACGCGCGCGGCTACGCGGTGTTGCCGGGCCTGATCGATCCCGCGGCGTGCCGCGGGCTGGTGGCGCTCTATGAAGAGGACGCGGCGTTCCGCTCGCGGGTGGTCATGGCGCACCACAATTTCGGATCGGGCGAATACAAATACCTGCGCTACCCGCTGCCCGCGGCGGTGATGGCGCTGCGCGAGGCGCTGTATCCGCGCCTCGTGCCGCTCGCCAACCAGTGGCACGAGCGGCTGCGCCTTGCGCCGCGCTTCCCGCCGGGCCTTGGGGCCTACCTCGCCCGCTGCCATGCCGCAGGCCAACAGCGCCCGACACCGCTGATCCTCAAATACGAAGCCGGCGACTACAACTGCCTGCACCAGGACCTTTACGGCGAACTCGTCTTCCCGGTGCAGGCGACAATCTTGCTGAGCCGGTCGGGGCAAGACTTCGAAGGCGGCGAGTTCCTCCTGGTCGAGCAGCGCCCGCGGATGCAGTCACGAGGCGAGGTGGTGCCGCTCGGTCACGGCGACGCGGTCCTCTTCGCGGTCAACCATCGGCCGGTCGCCGGCGCGCGCGGCTTCTACCGGGCGACGATGCGCCACGGCGTCAGCCGGCTGCGCTCAGGCCGGCGCTTCACCCTCGGCGTCATCTTCCACGACGCGGCGTGAGCCTTTTGAAGAGCGGGTCCCGGCTTTCGCCGCGCAGACAGATCTATTGCGTGCCTAACGCGTCTTCTCGAATACCTCCTTTGCGACCAGCGCGGCGGTCATTGCCGCCGGCCAGCCGGCGTAGAAGGCGAGGTGGGTAATCACCTCGCCGATCTCGTCCCGGGTCACGCCATTGGCAAGGGCGCGCACAAGATGGCCTTCGAGCTGCTTGTCGCGGCCCATCGCGAGCAGGGCAGCGACGGTGATCAGGCTGCGGTCGCGTCGCGAGAGGCCGGGGCGCTCCCAGACCTCGCCATAGATCAGCGTGTCGGAAATCTCAGCGAGCTTCGGCACGGTGCCCCGGATCGCTTCGCGGGCGGGCGAGGTCGGTTGTGTGGCCATGGTCTATCCTCCGGGTTGTTCCCGATCGCCAGCCTAGAGTAAGTCTAACCCGTCGCAAATCGGCTCTCGCGGGAGGCTCCCCATGCGCTTTGCGGTGATCGGCGCCGGCGGCATCGGCGCGATCTATGGCGCGGCGCTCGCCAAGGCCGGCAACGAGGTGATCTTTGTCGCGCGCGGCGCGCATCTCGCGGCGATGCGCGAGAACGGGCTGCGGATCGAGGGCGACCGCGGCGAGACCGTGATCCGGCCGGCCCAGGCGACCGACGACATCGCCGCCATCGGTCCCGTGGATTACGTGCTGCTCTGCGTCAAATTGTGGGATGTCGAGAGCGCCGGTGAACAGCTCCGTCCGATCGTCGGGCCGGATACCGCGGTGGTGCCGGTGCAGAACGGTGTCGACGCGCATGAGCGCCTGATCCCGATCCTCGGGTCCGAGGCGGTGATGGGCGGCAGCGCCTTTGTCACCGGCTCGATCGTCGCGCCGGGGGTGGTACGGCAGACCGGCACCTATTTCCAGATGACGTTCGGCGAACTCGACGGCCGCATCGGCCCCCGCGGCGAACGGTTGAGCCGACTGTGCGCTGCCGCCGGCTTCGAGGGCGTTCTCAGTCCCGACATTCGGGTGCCGTTGTGGGAGAAATTTCTCGTTGTGGTGCCGCTCGCCAATGTCAATGCGCTGACCCGGGTGCCGCTCGGGCGATACCGCGCCGACCCGGATTCCTGGTCATTGGTCGAGGCGAGCCTGCGCGAGTGCGCGGCGGTCGGCTTGGCCGAGGGCGTCGGCCTGGCGCCGGACTGCGTCGAGCGCAGCCTCGCGATGCTGCGCTCGATGCCCGATCACCACATGACCTCGATGGCCAACGATTTGTTGCGCGGCAACCGTCTTGAGTTGCCGTGGTTTGCCGGCAAGGTTGTCGAGCTTGGCCGTCGGCACGGCATCCCGACACCGACCAACAGCTTTGTCTACGCGGCGCTGAAGCTGCACGCCAACGGCAGCCCGGCGGCTAAGTCAGGCTGAAAGCGACCCCGTCGTCGAGCGGGATCACCGGGCGCGGCAGGCGGGTCCAGTCGAACCGGGCGAGCATCGGCGAGGTGAGGCCCGGAAGATCGACCTCGACGATCTGCTCGGGGCGGAAGAACTCGTCGAAGCCGCCGCGGAAGTGGCCGCGCGACTTGACCGCCACGCTGCGCGCCTTGGCAATGTCGAGGCCCATCATCTCGAAGAAAATGGGGTCGGCGCACTGCAGCCGGTGCGACACGACGACGACCGTGATCCCACCGATTGCGAGTGCCGCGCAGGGCCCCAGCGCGAGGCTTTGCCCGGCATAGATGCCGCGCCGACCGACACAATTGCCGTCGGTCAACGCCGCGACCCGCGCCGGAGTGCTCCACTTCTCGGAAAACTTGGTCGTTTCGGCGCGGTTGAAATGCGCCTCGAAATTGTAGTGAAGCCCATGCCGGCGTGCCTCGGCGGCAAGCGGCGGGTCATAGATGATCCCGAACAGCGTCCCCTTGACCCCGGCCTCGGCGAAGGCGCGCAACAGATGCATCGTGTTGCCGCGCCCGCCGCCGCCCGGGTTGTCGGCGACATCGGCGAAAACGAGCGTCGGCAAGCTCGGGTCGCGCCCCACGGCGAGCGCCTTTTCGACCGCCTCGTCGAGCGGGGTCAACCGCGGATAGAACCGCGCGCGCTGGTCCCAGCCATATTGCGCGATCTCACGGGCGAGCTTTTCGGCGGCACTGCGGGTACTGCGCGCCGCCACGTTGCGCGCCGTGACCACCACCGTCAGCCCGTTCTTCGCGGTATCGGAATAGGCGAAGCCGCCCATCACCGAGACGTTCATAATCTCAGGTCCCATACGGCGCTGGCCGAGCTGGATCATCTCGGCATAGGGACCGGCGGCGGTAAGCATGGTTACGGTCGGCGGCACGATCGGCAGGCGCAGGCGCACCCGCTCGGTCCTGGTGCCGGCAAGCAATTCGTGCAGCGCCGAAGCCGCCTCGGCGCCGCGCTCGCGCATGTCGAGATGCGGGTTGGTGCGGTAGCCGATAAAGGCGTCGATCAGATCGACCATGCGGTCGGAGACATTGGCGTGCAGGTCGAACGTCGCGACGACCGGCACGTCGGCGCCGACGATCCGGCGCACGGTTTCGAACAGGACGCCCTCGGGGTCGTCCTCCTCGGTCGTGAGCGCCGCGCCATGCGCGCAGATATAGACCCCGTCGAGCGGCAGCGCGGCCTTGAGCCGGTGCGCAATGGTCGCGAGCAGCTCGGCGAAGAAGGCGTGCTCGACCGGCCCGTTAGGCTCGCTCATCGCAAGTGCGATGCCAACGGGCTGCCACGGCCCGGCCTTGTCCATCGCCGCGACAAAGCCGGGCGTCTCGGGCAGCATCGTCGGGGTCGCGCCGCGCGCCTCGGCGATGATGTCGTCGCCTTCAAGATAGGTGCGGGCGAGAAAATGCGCCTTGGTCGCCGTCGGCGCGAATTTGTTGCACTCGATCGAGAAGCCGAGGACGGCGATGCGCGGGATCGCGGAAGGGGGCATGGCGGGGGCGGGTTGGCTGGCTGTGATGGGGCTGGATCCGGACACAGAATACTCTCGCCGTCATGCCGGCGAAAGCGGGCATCCAGCGGCTGCTGGAGACCTGGATTCCCGCTTTTGCGGGAATGACGTCCAAGTTTGGGGCGCGTTTCGGGTATAATAGGTGAACCTGGAGAGACGCCCGCGCCATGCCCATCGATTTCGCCACCGAGCCCGGCCGCTACCGCCATTGGCGACTCGATTGCGCGGGTCCGGTCGCAATGCTGACGCTCGACGTCGATCCGGCGGGCGGCCTCTTCGCCGGGACCGACCTGAAGCTCAACTCCTACGACCTCGGGGTCGACATCGAGCTGGCCGACGCGGTGACGCGGCTCAGGTTCGAGCACCCGGAGGTGGGCGCCGTGGTGATCCGCTCGGGCAAGCCAAACGTCTTCTGCGCCGGCGCCAATATCGGCGCGCTTGCCAAGGCGTCGCACGCGCACAAGGTCAATTTCTGCAAATTCACCAACGAGACGCGTCTCGCGATCGAGGATGCCTCAGCGCATTCCGGCCAGCGCTATCTCGCCGCGCTCGGCGGCACGGCGGCCGGCGGCGGTTACGAGTTGGCGCTGGCCTGCGACTGGATCATGCTGATCGACGACCGGCGCTCGGGCGTCGCGTTGCCCGAGCTGCCGCTGCTCGGCGTCCTCCCCGGCACCGGCGGGCTGACCCGCCTCACCGACAAGCGCCGGGTGCGGCGCGACCGGGCCGATGTGTTCTGCGCGACCGAAGAGGGACTGCGCGGTCGCCGCGCGCTCGATTGGCGGCTGGTCGACGAGGTGGTGCCGCCCTCGTCATGGGAGAAAAAGCTCGTGGAGCGCGCTCGCGCGCTGGCCGCCCTCTCCGATCGCCCGGACGACGCGCAAGGCATCGCGCTGCGGCCGCTCACGCGGGACATCGGAGACGACACACTCACCTACCCCCATGTTCGGGTCGCACTCGACCGAGCGGCGCAACGTGCGGAGATTACGGTGTTTGGGCCTGAAACGGTGCCTCAATCCGTTACCGACATCGATAGCGCTGATTTTTGGCCGCTGGCGTTGGCGCGCGAACTCGACGACGCAATCCTGCATCTGCGTTTCAACGAGCCAGAGCTCGGGATCATCGTATTCCGCAGCGAAGGTGACGCGATCAATGTGCTTGCGATCGACGCCCTGCTCGACGAAGGGCGCGATAGCTGGTTCGAGCGCGAGGTTCGCCTCTACTGGAAGCGCGTCTTAAAGCGCATTGACGTGACCTCGCGGAGCTTGTTCACCTTGATCGAGCCGGGCAGCTGCTTTGCCGGCTTCCTCGCCGAGTTGGTCTTCACCGCCGACCGCGCCTTGATGTTCTCCGGCACGCGAGCCGGCGACAATCGTGTGGCGCCGATGCTGTGCCTGTCATCGGCTAATTTCGGTGACTATGTTATGGGTAACGGGTTGACCCGGCTCGCGACCCGCTTTCTAGGCGAGCCGGACAGCCTGGAACGGGCAAAAAAAGCCGTAGGCAAGCCGCTCGATGCCGAGGAGGCCGAGGCGCTCGGGCTCGTCACCGCAAGCTATGACGAGGTCGATTGGGACGATGAAATCCGCCTCACGTTCGAGGAGCGGGCTAGCTTTTCAGCGGACGCGCTGACCGGGCTCGAAGCCAATCTGCGCTTCGCCGGGCCGGAGACGATGGAGACCCGCATCTTCGGCCGGCTCAGCGCCTGGCAGAACTGGATCTTCCAGCGCCCGAACGCGGTTGGCGAGGAGAGTGCGCTGAGACGCTACGGCACCGGCTTGCGCCCACGCTTCGACCCTGAGCGAGTGTGATCCCGTTTGGTCCTTCCGGGGCGAGAGCGCAGCTGAGAGCCCGGAACCCAGTAATACGGACCCTTTGCCAATGGGCCTCAGGGCGGTGTTCATGGATTCCCGCTTTCGCGGGAAGGACAATATTAGGTGCTGTGGAGCGATCGGCAGCGAGGAGGTCCAACTGTGCCAGATGCGACGACGGTCGATTACGACGGGTTGATCCCGAACAATGTCGGGCTCAGCGCCGACCCGCGCTTGCGCCGCGCGCTCGAAAGCTGGCATCCCCGCTCGCTCGATTGGTGGAGGGAGCGCGGTCCCGAGGGGTTCCAATCGAGCCTCGTCTATCTGCGCACCGCGATCAGCGTCGAGCCCGAGGGCTGGGCCAAATTTGGCTACGTCAAGATGCCCGACTACCGCTGGGGCATCTTGCTGGCGCCCGCGGTCGAGGGTCGCCAAATCCCGTTCGGCGCCTATAAGGGCGAGCCGGCCTGGCAGGAGGTTCTGGGCGAGCATCGCGCGATGCTGCGGCGCCTCATTGTCGTGCAGGGCGATACCGAGCCCGCTTCGGTCGAGCAGCAGCACCGCCTCGGCCGCACCGCGCCCTCGCTGTACGATTTGCGCAACCTGTTCCAGGTCAATGTCGAGGAAGCGCGGCACCTGTGGGCGATGGTCTACCTGCTGCAGAAATATTTCGGCCGCGACGGGCGCGAGGAGGCCGAAGACCTTCTGCGCCGCCGCTCGGGCGACCGCGACAGCCCGCGTCTCCTCTCCGCCTTTAACGAGCCGACGCCCGATTGGCTGGCGTTTTTCATGTTCACCTTCTTCACCGACCGCGACGGCAAGATGCAGCTGCACGCGCTGGCGCAATCGGGCTTTGACCCCCTGTCGCGGACCTGCCGCTTTATGCTGACCGAAGAGGCGCACCACATGTTCGTCGGCCAGTCGGGGGTCGGCCGCATCATCGAGCGCACCTGCTCGGCGATGCGCGCGGCCGGCATCGACGACCCGCACGATGTCGCGCGGGTGCGCGCGCTGGGGGTCATCGACCTCCCGACGATCCAGAAGCGCGCCAATCTGCACTTCTCGCTGACCCTCGATTTGTTCGGCAGCGAGATCAGCACGAATGCCGCCAACGCGTTCAACGCCGGCATCAAGGGCCGCTACCTCGAAGACCAGATCGGAGACGACCACCTGCTGATCGGCGCCACCTATCCGGTGTTGCGGCTCAAGGACGGGCATATCGTGGAGGAGGAAGTTGCGGCGCTGTCGGCGCTCAACATGAGGCTGCGCGACGATTACGTCGCCGATGCCGCCTCGGCCGTCGAGCGCTGGTGGAACCGCGGTATCGCGCGCGCCGGGTTCGACTATCGTATCAAGCTACCGCATGTCGCGTTCAACCGCCGGATCGGCGAGTTCGCCGCGATCCACGCCGACCCCGACGGCGCCATTCTCGGCGCCGAGGAATGGCAGCGCCGGCGGCACGCGTTCCTCCCGTCATCCGAGGACGATGCGTTTGTCGCGAGCCTGATGCGGCCGGTCACCGAGCCCGGCCAATTCGCCGGGTGGATCGCCCCGCCACGGGCCGGCATCGATAACAAGCCCGGCGATTTCGAATATGTGAAATTGGCCGGCTGACTCACGGCACCAGCACGGCGGCGCCTTCGAGGGCGCCGGTGCGGAGGTCGGACAGCGCCTGGTTCGCATCCGCGAGCTTGTAGCTCCGGGTCGTCGTGCGGATCCCGGCCTTGGGTGCGAGCGCGAGGAATTCCTCGGCGTCGCGGCGCGTCAGGTTGGCGACCGAGCGAATGACCCGTTCCTCCCAGAGGAGGCGATAGGGAAAGGCCGGGATGTCGCTCATATGGATGCCGCCGCACACCACGGTCCCGCCTTTCCTGGTCGCAGCCAAGGCCGCCGGCACCAAGGCCCCGGCCGGCGCGAAGATCAGCGCCGCGTCGAGCGGCTCGGGCGGCCTCTCGTCGGAGCCGCCGGCCCATACCGCGCCGAGGCCGCGCGCGAAATCCTGCGCCGGCTGGTCGCCCGGACGGGTAAAGGCGAAGACCTGGCGGCCCTGGTGGCGGGCGACCTGCGCCACGATGTGCGCGGCCGCGCCAAAGCCGTAGATGCCGATGCGCTGGCCCTCTCCGGCGAGCCGCAAGGTGCGGTAGCCGATGAGGCCGGCGCAGAGCAGTGGCGCCGCCTCGACATCGCCGTAGCACGGGTCGATCCCAAAGCAATAGCGCTGATCGGCGACGGTCAGCTCGGCATAGCCGCCATCGATCTGGTAGCCGGTGAAGCGGGCATGGTCGCACAGGTTCTCATGGCCGCCGCCGCAATATTCGCAGACCCCGCAAGTCCAGCCGAGCCACGGCACGCCGACCCGGTCGCCGATCCTGAAGCGATCGGCCTCGGCGCCCTTGTCGACGATTGTGCCGACGATCTCGTGGCCCGGGATCAGCGGCAGTTTCGGCTCGGGCAATTCGCCATCCACGACGTGCAGATCGGTGCGGCAGACCGCGCAGGCATGAACCTCGATCAGCAGCTGCCCCGGACCGGGACGCGGCGCCGGCACATCGGCAGCCGCGAGCGGATGCCGCCCCGCGGTCAGCAGTTGCGCGCGCATCGGATCAACCCACAAACCCAATCAATCTGCGGAATCTCACGGTGAGGTCGAAGCCTCATCCAAAATCCGCACGATGTGGCGCGCCTCGCGCCCGGCGCCGTCGGCGATCTGGTGGCGGCAGCTGGTGCCGCAGGCGGCGATGAGCGTATCGGGCGCCGCCGCGCGCATCGTGGGCAAGACGCCCAATTCGCCGATCTTCATCGAGACCTCGTAATGCTCGGCCTCAAAGCCGAACGAGCCGGCCATCCCGCAGCAGGTCGAATCGAAGGTCTCGACCGCGAGTTCCGGGATCAGCCGCAGGGCATCGGCGGCGGCGCCCGCGGTGCCGAACGCCTTCTGGTGGCAATGGCCGTGCAACAGCGCCGTCTTTCCCGGCATCGCCCAGAGCGGCAGCGTGAAGCGGCCGGCGGCCTTTTCGCTCGCGACAAATTCCTCGAAGAGCTGGGCGTGAGCGGCCAGCTCCTTGCTCGCGGCGCCGGGCAAGATCGCCGGCAACTCGTCGCGCAGGGTGAGAAGGCAGGCCGGTTCGAGGCCGATTACCGGCATGCCTACCGCGATCGCCGGCGCAAGAGCGTCGAGCATGCGCCGCGCCTCTTTGCGCGCCTCGTCGACCAGCCCGGCCGCGAGAAAGGTGCGGCCGCAGCATAGGGGTCGGCCGACCGCCGGCTCGGGCGTCGAAACCCGGTAGCCGGCGCGCGCGAGGACGCGCTCGGCGGCAAACGCGTTCTCAGGCTCGAAATAGCGGTTGAAGGTGTCGACGAGCAGCATGACGTTGCGCCCGCCGAGCGGCCCGGTATCAGTGCTGCCGCGGTACGGGGGCGACGCCCATTCCGGCAACTGGCGCCGCGCGCTGAAGCCGAAGAGGCGCTCGCCGAGCCCGGCCAAAGCCGGCACCCGGTTGCGCAGGTTGAGGAGGGCGCCGAAGCGCGCGGCATAGGGCGCATAGCGCGGCAGATAGGCGACGGCGCGGTCGCGCGCCGAAAGCCCGTGGCGCTTGTGGTAATGATGCAGGAACTCGATCTTCATGCGCGCCATGTCGACCCCGGTCGGGCATTCGCGACGGCACCCCTTGCACGAGACGCACAGCGCCATCGTCTCGCGCATCTCCTCGGAGACGAGCGCGTCGGCACCGAGCTGGCCGGACCCCAATTGTCCACTTAGGGCCAGGCGCAGGGTGTTGGCGCGGCCGCGCGTCAGGTGCTGCTCGTCGCCGGTGGCGCGATAGGACGGGCACATCACGCCGGGGTCGGATTTGCGGCAGGCGCCGTTGTTGTTGCACATCTCGACGGCGCTGGCGAAGCTGCCCCATTCCGACCAGTCGAGCGCGCTGTCGAGCGGCAATTGGCGGTAGCCGGGCTTAAAGCGAAAGAGGCTGCGGTCGTCCATCTTCGAGGGGTGGACGATCTTGCCCGGGTTGAAGAGGCCCGTGGGATCGAAGGTGTCCTTGACCTCCTCAAAGGCGCGGATGATGCGCGGCCCGAACATCGCCTCGTGATGCTCGGAGCGCACCAGGCCGTCGCCGTGCTCGCCCGAATGCGAGCCCTTGTATTCGCGGACCATCGCGAAGGCTTCCTCAGCAATCGCCCGCATCTTCTTGGCGTCGAGCTCCTGCTTCAAATTCAGCACCGGCCGGACATGCAGACAACCGACCGAGGCATGCGCGTACCAGGTGCCGTAGGTCCCGTGCTTCTCGAAGACGCGGGTGAGCCGGTCGGTGTATTCGGCGAGATCCTCGAGGCCGACCGCGCAATCCTCGATAAACGAGACCGGCTTCCCGTCGCCTTTCATCGACATCATGATGTTGAGGCCTTCCTTGCGCACATCCCACACCGCGCTCTGGAAGGAAGGATCGGTCGCCTCGATGACCGCGCCGGGAAAACCGAGATCGGCCATCAATTCGACGAGCTGTTTCAGGCGCCGCAGATTGTCGTCGGCATCCTCGCCGGCGAATTCGCAGAGGAGGATCGCGTCGGGGTCGCCCCGCACAAAACGCTCGACGACCGGGCGGAATACCGCATTGTCGCGGGCCAGTTCGATCATCGTGCGGTCGACCAGCTCGACCGCGGCCGGGCCCAGCTTGACGATGTGCTGCGCCGCCTCCATCGCCCTGTAGAAGCTCGGGAAATGGCAGACGCCGAGGACCCGGTGCGGGGGGATCGGCTGAAGATCGAGCTCGATCTCGGTGAAGAAGGCGAGGGTGCCTTCAGAGCCGACGAGGAGGTGGGCCATGTTGTGGCCCTCATCCGCAATCATGTCGATGTTGTAGCCGCCGACCCGGCGCTGGACCTTCGGAAAGCGGCGCTCGATTTCGTCCTTCTCGCGGTGATGCAAGGCGCGCATGCCGCGGATCAGGTCGCGATAGCGCTCGGGCGCCACTTCCTCGCCGAAATTGCCCGGAACCTCAGCGAAGCGCGCGGCGCTGCCGTCTGCCAGGATCGCGTCGATCGCCCGCACATTGTGCACCATGTTGCCGTAGCGCAAGGAGCGCGCGCCGCAGCTGTTGTTGGCGGTCATCCCGCCGATCGTGGCGCGGTCGCCGGTCGAGACGTCGACCGGGTAGAACAGCTTGTGCCGGCGCAACGACGCATTGAGCCGTTCGAGCACGACACCCGGCTGAACGCGCACACGGCGCGTCTCGGTGTCGAGCGCGACGAGCCCGTCCATATATTTGCTGCAATCGAGCACGAGGGCGCGGGCGACGGTCTGGCCGCATTGCGAGGTGCCGCCGCCGCGCGGCAACACCGGCACGCCCTCCTCGCGCGCAATCTGGAGTGCCGCGGCGACATCCTCCTTGTTCTTCGGCACCGCGACGCCTATGGGTTCAATCTGATAGATCGAGGCATCGGTCGAATAGCGGCCGCGGCTGAAGGCGTCGAACAGCACCTCGCCCGCGAGTTCGCGCCGGAGACGCGCTTCGAGGCGCGGTGAGCCGGGGGCATTATCGAGCGGCATCATTTGTCTCGTATCCGCGGTGGATAGGTGTGTGATGGCGGCCGTGGCACCTGGCGTCAATCGCTTTCGGCACGTTCCCACCGGTAGCGGACGTCGGGCGTCCGCTCCTCGTTCTGTGCCCCGTCGGTAAAGCGGATGGCGCGAAAGCCGCGCGCCTCGTAGAAGCGCCGGGCCCTCGCATTAGCTTGAAAGCACCAGAGCTCGAGCGCTCCGACGTCGCTTGATTTCGCCGCCTCGATGAGCTGGGTTCCCGCGCCCTGCCCGATGCGATCGGGCCGCGTATAAAAATGCCCCACTTCCTCGCCTCGCAGCCCGAGAAACGCGATGATGCCGCTATCGTCCTCGGCAACCGTTACCGTCCATTCCTTCAACATCCTGTCGGCGACGTACCAGCGGTAGCTGTCGATGTCGTGGAGCTTCGGGAGAAAGGCCAGCAAGCGGAACGACGCGTAATAAACCTGCGCGATCGCCTCCGCGTCGTTCTCCGTGGCTTGGCGCAGGCTGAATGGCATTACGATCGGTCGTCTGATGGGCGATGGTTTTGATGGGGGCGCTGCGCGATGTCGTCAACCGCTTTCGAGACGAAACGCATCAGCGACGCGCCGGATGTCATTGCGCCGGACGGCTGCGAGGTGCGCGTCTTGTGCGCCACCCCGCGCGACGGGATGGCGTTATTCACGCTCGCCTCAGGGATGGTCGCGCGTGCGGTCGTGCATCGCACGATCGAGGAGATCTGGTACTTCACCCGCGGCCAGGGCCGGATGTGGCGCAAATCGGGCGAGAGGGAGGACATCACCGAAATCGCGGCGGGCATCTCGATCAGCATCCCGTTGGGCGAGGCCACGATCGTCGCGGGGAATTGGCCACCGACGGTGTGAGCCGGTGCATCGCGCCGGGCGGCGTGCGAGAATTGGCCCGATGCGACGGAACGGGAGGGCGGGATGAGCGCCTGGGGATTGCCGAAGTCCGAGGGTCCTGAAGAAATCGGGTTGTCGTCGGCGCGGCTGGAGCGGCTCGCCGGCGTGATCCGGCAGGAAGTCGAGAAGAAGCTGATCCCGGGCGCCGTGCTCGTCATCGCCCGCTTCGGACGGGTTGGCTATGCCGAGGCATTCGGTTGGCGCGACCGCGAGGCCGGGGGGCCGATGACGCCGGACGCGATCTTCCGCATCGCCTCGATGACCAAACCGCTCACCTCGGTCGCGGCGATGCTGCTGTCGGAGGAAGGCCGGCTGCAGATTGCCGCGCCGGTGGCGAACTACCTGCCGGAATTTGCTGAGCTGACGGTGGGTATAGAGCGCACGAAGGCGCGGCGCACGATGACCGTGCAGGACCTGCTGCGCCACACCTCGGGTCTGATCTATCCGTTTGTCGGCGACGAGCCGGTGCGACGGGCGTGGCACAAGGCGAACATCATGCACGAGGACCAGACCAACCAGGAGATGGTCGCCAAGCTCGCCCGCCTGCCGCTGATGTTCGAGCCTGGCACGACCTGGGAATACGGCATGTCGACCGATGTGCTCGGGCGCGTCGTCGAGGTGGTGTCGGGCAGCTCGCTGGCGGAGTTCATCGCCGACCGGATCAGCGGCCCGCTCGGCATGGCAGATACCGATTTTGCCGCAACCGGGGAGCGCGCGGCGCGGCTCGCCGAGATGCAAGAGGATCCGGCGACCGGCCACCGCCCGCCGATGCCCTATTCCGAAGCGACGCGGGAGCGCCGCTGGCATTCCGGCGGTGGCGGCATGGTGTCGACCGCGGCCGATTACTTGCGGTTCTGCCAGATGCTGCTGAACGGCGGCGAGCTTGACGCGGTGCGGCTCCTGTCGCCAAAGACGGTGGCGCACATGACATCAGACCATCTGCCGCCCGATGTCGCCTACGGGCCGTCGGCCCGCGAGATGATCGGAACCGGGGCGCCGCTGCCCGAGTTGGGGCAGGGCTTCGGACTCGGCTTTGCGGTGCGCAAGGCGGTGGGCATGTCGCCGCTGCCCGGCTCGATCGGCGACTATTTCTGGGGCGGGATCTACGGCACCTCGTTCTGGGTCGATCCGGCCGAGCAGATGGTCGTCGTTTGCATGCTGCAGGCGCCCGAGCAGCGCAATTATTACCGGCAGCTGATCCGCCACCTCGTCTACGCCGCCCTCACCCGCTCGCGCGGCCGCGGCTGGCGGTAACTTTGCTTACGACTCTGCTTCGTGTCGTATCGCCTCCTGTCATTCGTCATGGCCGGGCTTGACCCGGCCATCTCCAGGTGCTGTACGAGATCCCCGGGTCAAGCCCGGGGATGACGATTAAGAGCGATGGGACCCGGTCGATGTCGGGATCGCAGCGGTCGCCCCCGCTGCGCCTTCGTCACGCAGATGGCAGGCGACGAATTGCCCGGGCAACACCTCCTGCATCTGCGGTTCCTCCTTCGAGCAGCGCTCGAAGGTATAGGGGCAGCGCGTGTGAAACCGGCACCCCGAGGGCGGGTTGATCGGGCTCGGCACATCGCCGCGCAAGATGATCCGCTGCTTCGCCGCGTCGGGATCGGGGACCGGCACCGCCGACAGAAGCGCCTCGGTATAGGGGTGCTGCGGCCGGCTGAACAATTGGGCGCGGTCGGCAATCTCGACGATCTTGCCGAGATACATGACGGCGATGCGGTGGCTGATGTGCTCGACGACGGCGATATCGTGGGCGATGAACAGATAGGAGAGGCCGAATTCCTTCTGCAGATCGCCCAGGAGGTTGATGACCTGCGCCTGCACCGACACGTCGAGCGCGGAGACCGGCTCGTCGCAGATGATGAGGCCAGGATTGAGCGCCAACGCCCGGGCGATGCCGATGCGCTGGCGCTGACCGCCCGAGAATTCGTGCGGGTAGCGGCGCAGCGCCTCGGCGCGCAGCCCGACCTTGAGGGCGAGCGTCTCGACCCGCTCGTCGAGCGCGCTTCCCTCGGCGACGCCGTAATTCCTCAAGGGCTCGGCGATGATCTCGCCGATCCTGAGGCGCGGGTTGAGCGAGGAATAGGGGTCCTGAAAAACCACCTGCAATTCACGGCGATAGGGCCGCATCTCGCGCCGCGACAGCTGGTCGATGCGCTCGCCATTGACCCGGATCTCGCCGGCGGTCGGCTCGATAAGCTTGAGGATCGCCTTGCCCGCGGTCGATTTGCCGCAACCGCTCTCGCCGACGAGGCCCAGGGTCTCGCCCTCGGCGATGTCGAAGGAAATCCCGTCGACGGCATGGACCCAGCCGACGGTGTGCTGCAACAGGCCCTTCTTGACCGGGAAATGCTTGACTAGCCCGCGAACCGAGAGCAGCGGCGCCGCCCCGTTTGTTCCGGCAACGCTCATCGGGAACAACCGCCAAGCTCGTCAAAGCCCTCCCCCTCGATGGAGGAGGGTTGGGAGGGGGTGGTCTTGCCAACCGGCAAAAAGGGTACATCACCCCCACCCCTGCCCTCCCCCATCCAGGGGGAGGGGGTGGGCGGCGCGTTCCCGACAATGACGATTGAATTCGACGGCGAAATCATGCCCGCGCCGACTCGTCGGAGTGGAAGCAGGCGGCGTAATGGCCCTTCTCTTTTTCCTCGAAGGGCGGCATCTCGCGACGGCAGACATCGGTCGCGAAGGTGCAGCGCGCCGCGAACGGGCAGCCCGGGATCTCCTCCGCCAGCGAGGGCACCGTGCCGACGATCTCGGCCAGCCGCGGCAGGCTTTCTGGCATGAGGCTGGCACCGAGTTTCGGCACCGAGGCGAGCAGCCCCTTCGTATAGGGGTGCAGCGGATGGCGGAAAAGCTGCCCGACCGGCGCCTCCTCGGCCCGGCGCCCGGCATACATGACGACGACCCGTTGCGCCATCTCGGCGACGACGCCGAGGTCGTGGGTGATCAAGACGATCGCGGCATCGATCTTCGATTTCAGCTCGCGCATCAAATCGAGGATCTGGGCCTGGATCGTGACGTCGAGCGCGGTTGTTGGCTCGTCGGCGATCAGCAGCTTGGGGTTGCAGGCCAGAGCCATCGCGATCATTACGCGCTGCCGCATGCCGCCCGAGAGCTGGTGCGGGTATTGCTCGATGCGCCGCTCGGGCTCGGGAATGTGCACCAGGCGAAGCATGTCGACCGCCTTGCCGAGCGCCGTCTTCTTGTCGAGCCCCTGATGCAGGATCAGGGTTTCGCCGATCTGGCGGCCGATCGACAGCACCGGGTTCAGGGAGGTCATCGGCTCCTGGAAGATCATCGAGATCTCGTTGCCGCGGACATCGCGCATTGCGGCCTCGCTGAGCCCGCCCAGGTCGCGCCCAGCAAAGCGGATCGTGCCAGACACGATGCGCCCCGGCGGCGACGGGACAAGGCGCAGGATCGACAGCGCGGTGACGCTCTTGCCGCAACCGCTTTCGCCGACGATCGCCAGCGTCTCGCCCGGCATGACGTGAAACGACACGCCGTCGACCGCGCGCACGATGCCGTCGCGGGTGAAAAACCATGTCCTGAGATCGGCGACGTCGAGGAGCGGCTGCGGCAACGCGGCCGGCGCCGGCCGCGTTGCCGGGGCCTTCACCGGGAGGGGTTCGTAGACCGCGGCCACGTCAACCCTCACAGACGGCGTGCGAGACGCGGGTCGAGCGCGTCGCGCAGCCCGTCGCCCAACAGGTTGATCGCCAGCACGGTCAAGGACAGCATGATCCCGGGGAACAGCACGATGTAATAGGCGACCTGAAAGAGGCTGCGTCCCTCGGCCATGATGTTGCCCCAGCTCGGGATGTTGGGCGGCGTGCCGGCGCCGATAAACGATAGGATCGCCTCGGTGATCATCGCCGCGGCGGCGATGTAGGTGCCCTGGACCAGGAGCGGCGCCATCGTGTTGGGCACGATGTGGCGCCACAGCGTGCGGTAAAAGCCGGTGCCGCTGGCGATTGCAGCCTCGACATAAGGCTGCTCGCGCAGGGTCAGGACGACGCCGCGCACGAGGCGCGTCACCCGCGGCACCTCGGCGACGGTGATCGCGAAGATGACGTTCTGCAGGCTGGCGCGGGTCAGCGCCATCAACGCGATCGCGATCAGCACCGAGGGGATCGACATCAGCCCGTCCATTACCCGCATGACGATCGCGTCGACCCACCGGGTAAAGCCGGTGACGACCCCGATCGCCAGGCCAAGGGCGGTGCTGAACAGCGCGACGCCCAATCCGACGATCAGCGACACGCGGGCGCCATAGATCGTCCGGCTGTAAACGTCGCGGCCGAGCATATCGGTGCCGAACCAGTACGCCGCCGAGGGCCATTTCAGCCGGTTGACCGGCGCCAATGCCTGCGGGTCGACGGTACCGAGCCACGGCGCGAAACTCGCCATCCCGGTCATCACCAACAGCAGCACGCTGCCGACGATGATCGTCGGATGGCGGCGGATATAGCGCCGCACCCCATTCTGCCGAGCCGGCGCGGTCGGGAGGGCGATGTCGCTCTGGATTACCGCCATTGACCGAATCCCTAATAACGGATGCGCGGATCGAGCAGCGTGTAGCTCAGATCGACCAGCAGATTGACCATCACATAGGCGGCCGAGAAGATGAGGATGATGCCCTGGATGATCGGGTAATCGCGGCGCAGGATGGCGTCGACCGTCAGCCGCCCGAGCCCGGGGATGGCAAATACCGTCTCGGTGACGACGACGCCGCCGATCAACAGCGCGACGCCGATCCCGATGATCGTGACGATCGGCACCGCCGCGTTCTTCAGCGCATGGCCGATCAGCACCTGCTGGCTCGACAGACCCTTGGCCTGGGCGGTGCGGATGTAGTCCTGTGCCAGGACGTCGAGCATGCTGGCGCGGGTGATGCGGGCGATCAGCGCGGCGAAGATCATGCCGAGCGCGACGCTCGGCAGGATGATGTGCGACAGAAACGGCCGGAGGCCGAGGCTGATGCTGACATAGCCCTGCACCGGCAGCACATCGGCCCAGATTGCGAAGACATAGATCAAAATGTAGGCAAGGACGAAAACCGGGACCGAAAAGCCGAGCACCGCAAAGACCATGACCATCCGGTCGATCCACGATCCGGCCCGCCAGGCGGCGAGAACCCCCATCGGGATTGCCAGCACGACCGAGATGATCAGCGTCGACAGGGTCAGTGCGACAGTCGGTTCGAGGCGCTGTTCGATCAGCTTGACCACTGGCAGGTTGGTGAAGATCGAGATGCCGAGATCGCCGTGCAGAAGGCGCCATATCCAGGTGCCGAACTGGACGTAGACCGGCTGATCTAGGCCGAGATGGGCGCGGATCCGGGCGATGTCTGCGACCGTGGCGGTGTCGCCGGCGATGATGGCAGCCGGGTCGCCCGGGCTCAGATACAACAGCGCGAAGACAAATAGTGCGACCACCGCCATGACCGGGATCGTCGCCAGGATGCGCCGGATGATGTAGGCGAACATTTACGCCCACCCTATTGTCGTCCCGGCGAAGGCCGGGACCCACCCTTCCAGCCGCACGAGCAGCTGATAAGTGGATCCCGGCTTTCGCCGGGATGACAGCGGCGCCAAGGGCGCCGTTGTCACTTCTTTGCGACGTTCCACAGGAAGGCCACCGGCGCGATGATGATGCCGTTGAGGTTCTTGCGATAGGCGGTCGGCACGACGAACTGCCCGGTCGGCACGTATGGGATCTCGGTGGTGTAGGCCTCGACCTGGATCTCATCGGCGAGCTTTTTCTGGGCGGCGAAATCGGGCGCCTTGAACCAGGCATCGATCAGGCTCTCGAGCTTGGGATCATTCGGCCAGCCGAACCACGCCTTCTCGCCATTGCCGCGCAGCGCGGCGACGAGCGCCGGCGACAGCATGTCGGGCGCGCTGGCCCAGGTATGGAACATGTTCCAGCCACCCTGATCGACCGGCTTCATCGAGGTGCGGCGGGTGACCAAGGTGCCCCAATCGTTGGCGTCGATCTGGACGTTGATGCCCGCCTTGCCCAGCGCCTGGGCGGTGATCAGCGCCTGGGCATGGACAATCGGCTGGTCGGTGGCGTCGAGCAAGATCAGCTTCTCGCCCTGGTAGCCGGCCTCCTTGATCAGCACCTTGGCCCTCTCCAGGTTTGGCCCGTGCAACAGTTCATCGGCGCCGGCGTCGGTGGCGAACGGGGTGCCGCAGACAAACAGCGCGGCGCAGGTCTTCCAGTACTTCTCGTCGCCGGCGACCGCCTGCATGTATTCCTTTTGGTTGACGAGGTTCAGCACCGCTTCGCGCATCTTCGGGTTGTCGAAGGGCGGCAGGAGGTGATTGAAACGCAGAATGCCGATATTGCCGAGCGGGTCGACGGTGGTGACCGTGACATCCTTGTTGGCGGCGAGCACGGGCACGAGATCGGCGGGCGGCTGCTCCCACCAATCCGCCTCGCCGGCGTTGAGGGCGGCCGCCGCGGTCGTCGAGTCGGGGATGTACAGCCATTCAACTCGGTCGACCTTCGCGACCTTGCCGCCCGCGGCAAAGCTCGGCGGCTCCTCGCGCGGCATGTAATCGGGGTTCCTGACAAAGACGGCCTTGCTGCCGGGTACCCATTCCTCCTTGACGAATTTGAACGGACCCGAACCGTCGACCTCGGTGATCTGCTGGAACGCATCGGTCTTGGCGAGCCGCTCGGGCATCATGAACGGCACGTTGCTCGACAGCTTGCCGAGCGCAGAGAGGATCAGCGGGAATGGCGCTTTCAGGTGGATCGTGAAGGTCTTGTCATTATCGGCGGTTATCTTGTCGACCGCGTCCGTCAGCTTTTGCCCGAACGGGTCGCGCTTGCCCCAGCGCTCGATCGAGGCGACGCAATCGGCCGCGCGCACCGGCGATCCGTCATGCCATTTGAGTCCGTCGCGCAACGTGAAGCTGTAGCTCAGCTTGTCGTCGCTGGCCTTCCAACTGTCGACCATCTGGGGCTGCGGCTTGAGATCCTTGTCGAGCGCGAACAGCGTGTCATAGACCATGTAGCCGAAATTGCGGGTGATGTAGGCAGTGGTCCAGATCGGGTCGAGGCTGCGCAAATCGGCTTGCGGGATGAAGCGCAGCGTCGTGTCGGCAAACCCGCTCGCCGGCGCAATCGCGAGGGCAAGCGCACAAAGCCCGGCCGCGAGCCGGATTTGCCCCAGTATTCTCGACATCGCACCCCCCGATTCCCTCGCTGTTCTCTCCGACAGACCTTACGCGATCCGTTTCCGCGCTCACAGTGCCGATCTTACGCAAGCGGCGTGCCGTCGGGCAGGCGTTGCGGAGCTGCGGCGATTCGCCGATAGTCGAGGTTCGCGCAGTCGGAGAGGAAAATGCAAAGCGCTTCCGAGATCGCGTTTGCCACCGCGCTCGACCTCGTCGAGCTTTATCGCACCAAGGCGCTGTCTCCTGTCGAGAGCACCCAGGCGCTGCTCGCCCGGCTCGACGCCTTGCAGCCGGTTCTCAACGCGTTCTGCGTGATCGACCGCGACGGGGCGCTCGGCGCCGCGCGCGCTTCGGAAGAACGCTGGCGAACGGGTCAGCCGCTCAGCCCACTCGACGGCGTGCCGGCGACGATCAAGGACCTCGTGCTAATGCGCGGCTTTCCGACATTGCGCGGCTCGCGCCTCGTCGATCCGGAGCAGGACTGGTCGGAGGATGGCCCGGCGGTGGCCCGGCTGCGCGAGGCGGGGGCGGTGATCCTCGGCAAGACGACGACGCCCGAATTCGGCTGGAAGGCGATCGGCGACAGTCCACTGACCGGCGTTACCCGCAACCCGTGGGACCTGGAGCACACCACCGGCGGCAGCAGCGCCGGCGCCGCCGCCGCCTGCGCCGCTGGGATCGCCCCGCTCCATGTCGGCAGCGACGGCGCCGGCTCGATCCGTATACCCTCGGCCTTTACCGGCATTTTCGGGATCAAGGCGAGCTTCGGCCGGGTGCCGGCCTATCCGTCCTCGCCGATGGGCCTGTTGTCGAATGTCGGGCCGATGACGCGCAATGTGCGCGACGCGGCGGCGATGCTGAACGTGTTGGCCCGGCGCGACCACCGCGATCCCTACGCCCTGCCGCAGGACGGCCGCGATTTTCTCGCGGGGATCGACCAGGGCGTGCGCGGCTGGCATATCGCCTACAGCCCCGATCTCGGCTATGCCAAGGTCGATCCCGAGATTGCCGCTTGTTGCGCCGCCAGGGCTAGGCAATTCGCGGATTTGGGCGCCACTGTCGACGAGGTTGGCGCGATTTTCCCCTCCCCGCGCGAGGCGCTGCTGACCTTGTGGGCCGCCGGCGCCGCTACCGTCTTGGCGGGCTTCCCAAGGCAGCGGCATTCGCTGTGCGATCCTGGTCTTGTCGCCGTCGCGATCGAGGGCGAGCAGCAGCGCGCAGTCGACTATGTCGCCGCCGACATGGTCCGCACCACGCTTGGCCAGCGGATGGCGGCCTTCCACCAGCGCTACGACCTCTTGTTGACGCCGATGATGCCGGTGCCGGCGCTGCCGGTCGGCCAGGATCTCAACGATCCAGCCCGCGAACGCAGCTGGCTCGACTGGTCGCCGTTCAGCTATCCGTTCAACATGACGCGCCAGCCGGCGGCGACGGTGCCGTGCGGGCTGACCGAAGCCGGGCTGCCGATCGGGCTGCAGATCGTCGGGCCGCTTTATGCCGAGGACCGCGTGTTGCGCGCGGCGCGCGCCTTCGAAGAGACCCAGCCCGTGCGCCGACCGGTGATCTGAGGATTGCTAAATGGCAGAGAAGCTCGAACCAAAAATCGTCCTGACCGATGCTCCCGATCCAGCCGACACCGCGATCGTCCAGGAGGGTCTGCGCGCCTACAACACGAGCCAAGCGGGGTACGACGATTATCGGCCGATGGCCGTATTCGTCACCGACCCCGCGACGGGCAAGGTTCTCGGCGGGCTTTACGGCGGCAGCTATCTTGGCCAGCTCCGGGTCGACCGTTTCTTCCTGCCCGAGGGCCTCCGCCGCGATCGGCTTGGCAGCCGCTTGCTGGCGATGGCGGAGGAAGAGGGGCGCCAACGGGGATGCACGCGCGTGGCGCTAAATACTTTGGAGATCCAGGCGCCCGGTTTCTACCGGAAGCAGGGCTACGAGGCCGCCGCGACCCTCGATTGCGACCCGCCGGGCGTTACCCGCTACCTGATGACCAAACGGCTGGTACCGAAGCCCGGCTGAACCGGCTATTCCTTGAATTGCGCGGCGCGCCAGCGCACCGCGGCCGGCACCCCCTCGGCGGCGGCGATCTCGCGAAACCGCTCGCCGAGCGCGGTCATGGTGGCATAAAGCGGCGCGACGACATCGAGCCCGATATGGATGCGGTTGGAAAAGCCAGCCGCGTCGGCGCCGCGGTTGATCGCGAGCTTTGTCGCGTAGAGCGCCTCGGGCGATACCAGCGCCAGCCGCTTCGCCCAGGCGAGGCTCTTCTCCCGCAGCTCGGCGAGCGGCACCACCCGGTTGACCATGCCAAGCTCACGCGCGGTTTGGGCGTCGATCGCGTCGCCGAAATAGAGGAGTTCGCGGGCTTTTTTGTAGCCGATGATCGCCGGCATCACGATCGCCGGGCCGACGCTCGAAAAGCGGATCTCCGGCTCGCCAAAGCTGGCGTTGTCGGCCGCGATCGTCAGATCGCACAGCATGACGAGCTCGCAGCCGCCGCCCATCACATGGCCCTGGACGGAAGCGATCACCGGCTTTTGCAGGTTCCACGGCGTCATCTCGAAATCGAGCTGCGGCGCCAGGTGCTTGTGCGTCTTGATCGGGTCGTCGCGCCAATCGGCTTCGCCAGGCTCGGGCCGGCGGCCGATGTCGTAACCGGCGCAGAAGCTGCGGCCCTCGGCGCGCAACAGCACGACGCTGGTCGCCACCTCCTCGTCGGCGCGGTCGAAGGCGTCAAGCAATTGCCGCATCAGCTCCGGGCTGATCGCGTTGAGCTTGTCCGGGCGGTTGAGGGTGATGACGCTGACCTTGTCGTCCACCTCGTACAGGACCACGGGATCGGCCACGATAACCTCCTGTCAGACGGAGTTCGGTTTCCAGGCGCCCCAACGCGCGAGCTTGTCGACCGCGCCGAGACCCTCGCGGATGCCAGCGATCACCGGGATGCCGGCCTCGCGCAGATAGCCGATATGGCTGCGGTCGATGAACCCCGATCGGGTGTGCAGCAGGTAATGCGGCTTGTCGCTCGCCGCGGCCGCGCGCGCGAATTGCCGGAGGTAGTTCATCGCCGTTTCCGGCATGTCCATCGGCTGACCATCGCAATTGTCGCGGCAGAAGACCACACAATCATGATCGGAGCTCGCCTGCAACGCGGCCAGCGCGTGGTCGAGGTTGGGCACAAAGGTGCCGTTGCCCCAGGCGTCGAGCGGGTTGCCGTCGCCGGTCACATACCCGACGAGGCGGTCGATATCCGCCCGAGCCGCGGTCGGCAGCGGCGGCACCTGGAGGTCGGCCGAGGCCACGATGTCGAGCATCAGTTCGGCAAGACCGCCGGACGAGGTGATGACGCCGATCCGCTGACCCGCAGGGCGCCGCGCGCCCTGGCAGACGGCAAGCACCTCGGTGAACTCGACGAGGTCGGCGACCTCGATCGCGCGGTGCGCCCGCAGCACTCTGGAAAACGCCCGGGGATCGCCAACCTCGCCAGCGGTATGGGTGGCGACCGCACGCTGCGTGCGGTCAGACCGCCCGACCTTCAGCACGATTACCGGCTTGCCCTGTGCCGCGGCACGATCGAGCGCGGCGACGAAGCGCTCGGGCGTGCGCACCGCCTCGATGAAGCAGCCGATCACTTCGGTGGCCGGGTCGTCGATGAGGTGTTCGAGGAATTGGGCCGCGTCGACCACAGCCTCGTTGCCGGACGAGACGATCGCGCTGAACCCGAAACGGCTGATGTCGGTGAGAAGGCTGACGCAAAACCCGCCGCTTTGCGAGAGGATGCCGACATTGCCGGCTAGGCCCGCCGGATCGCGCAGCTCCTGGAGGTAGGTCGTCTGCGATCGACCGGGTTCAGCACCCCCATGCAATTGGGGCCGCACAGCGCGATATCGGCCTCGCGGCAGATGGCGACAATGTCAGCCTGAAGCCGCTGCCCGTCGGGGCCGCGCTCGGCAAACCCGCCGTCATAGATCACGGCGGCCTGAACGCCGCGCCCGGCGGCCGCCTTCAGCGGGCCGAGAACGAGACGGTGGCAGACGCAGAATGCTGCCGCCTCCGGCACCTCGGGGGTATCAGCGATGCTCGGATAACACGGGCGGCCGAGGACGCTCGAATAATTGGGGTTGATCGGATAGATCGCGCCCCTGAACCCGATCCGCTCGAGCGAGGCGATCAGGCGTCGCCCGATCGTCGGTTTCTCCGACGCGCCGATGATGGCGATCGATTTTGGCCGCAACAGCGCGTCAAGCCGCATCTGCGATCTCCTCCTCGCTCGCTGCGCATCACGATCTCACGCGGAAATCCGCACGGCAATGCAAACCCCCTCTCCCGCGTCGCGGGAGGGCGAGGGTCTTTCAGGGTGCGGGTCTCATCGCAACAGAAATCGCGGCTGTGCGATGGAGCAAAACTGATATCGTGGAGGCTGATCGCAGCTCGATCGTACAGGAGGAACGGAGCATGGCCTCGAACGGCAAAGTCGCGCTTGTCACCGGCGGCGGCAGCGGCATCGGCAAGGCATCGGCATTGGCGCTTGCCCGGGAAGGCTTCGCGGTCGTCGTCGCCGGCCGCCGCGCCGACCCGCTGCAGGCCGTCGTCAGCGAAATCGAAGGCTTGCAGGGCAGGGCGCTCGGTGTCCCGACCGATGTCGGCGATCCCGCTTCGGTCGAGGCTCTGTTCGCCAAGACCAAGGCGAATTTCGGGCGGCTCGACGTCCTCTTCAACAACGCCGGCTTTGGCGCCGCCTCGGAGATCGAGGCTCTCGAATTCGCCCGCTGGAAGGGCGTGATCGACTCGATCGTCACCGGCACCTTCCTGTGCACCCAACAGGCCTTCCGGATGATGAAGGAGCAGAAGCCGATGGGCGGGCGGATCATCAACAACGGCTCGATCTCGGCGCATGTGCCGCGGCCGCAATCGATCGCCTATACGACCGCCAAGCACGCGGTGACCGGTCTCACCAAATCGACCTCGCTCGATGGCCGCAAATACGACATCTCATGCGGCCAGGTCGATGTCGGCAATGCCTTGACCGAGATGACCCAGCGCATGACGCGCGGGGTGCCGCAGCCGAGCGGCGAGATTATGATCGAGCCGACGATGGACGTGGAGAATGTCGCGCGCACGGTCCTTCTGATGGCGACGGTCACGCCCGAGGCCAACATCCAGTTTGTCACGGTGATGGCGACCAAGATGCCGTTTGTCGGCCGGGGATGATCGCGGCGCCGCTAGAATTCACGACGAGACAGTGAGACAACGAGCACCCAACCTCGGAGAAGCCTCGCCGTCTCACCGCCTCGTTGCAAAAGTGATTCCCTCGCTCGGCGAGGCCATTTCAATGCGTCTTAGAATAAACAGAAGCGGTTCATGGTGAACACGACACAGGAGCCGGGGCTGGATTGGCACGACCATTTCCGGACTCAATCGGACGTGGATCTAGATTTCGTGATTGGCCAGACCCTGGGCTGGCCCGTGGGAATGGAGCGGCGGAGTCCGCGGGAGTTCCGTCGGCGCGTCGTCGCGGTAGCCCAATCGTATGTGATGCAGCTTAGCTCGATCGACTACGCCTTAAAGCGGTATGTCGACTCCGATCAGTATTCAAACGAACCAATTTTAGCAGGGGATACCGTTAGTGACTTTATCAAAATTAGTAACAATTCGTTGAGAGAGCATCTCAAGGACTTAAATACTCCCGATCCTGATTTCGGTCGATTTGGTGCAGAGTTAACATTGTTCAAAACTCCGGATGTTCTTGAAGTCGCACGCATGCTTGGTAACCGTGGGCTGTTTCTTGAAGCCATACCAACGCTCCGGCTAGCGATAGAAATGACCGCATGGGCCATCGTTGCCTTTCATAGCGCCGATGAAGATTTCGTCACTCAGCTTCAGGCCCAGAGTTGCCTTGCCTCGCTCAGGGCGGCTCAGCCGTCGGCAGGAAGGATCTATGGGTATGTTTCAAAATTTTCTCATTGGGAGAAGGTTATACATCCCTTTTTTCTCCGAATCGACGAGGACAAGATTGGGATTATCAGGGCTTCTACTAAATATCGCGCTATGTCCCTGGCGCTCTGTCTAGTCGTTTTAAACTTGCTGGTTGAGGCGGTGCGATATCTCTATGTGGCGCGCGCTGACGCTCTTGTGACGAGCATTCAGCGGACGAAGGGACGAGGCAAGAACAGGGAAATCTATAAGCAAATGGTGAGCATATCCAAAACTACCGAATTGGACGAAATAAAGATGCTGAAAAAATTTCTGAACTGAATATCCTCATCGGATGATCCGCGCGGTTATTTCTTGCAGAGGTTGCCGCTGGCTAGGGCGAGAAAGGCGATCCAATCGCCGCTGTCCTTGTTGCTCGACGGCTTGCCGCCCGTCGTCGCGTCGACAAACTGCAAGACCTTGATCCGCGCCTCGTCGGGTGTGAGGTCCGGCAGGCAGGCCGGCGCGCCACGGTCGTTCATCGATTTCTGGACATTGACGCCGTACATTAGGCCTTGCAGATAGGCTCGGCATTTGTCGCGCGAGGCCGGCTCCGCGCACATCCGATAAAGTGCCTGTGTCGGAAATGGGCCGACGTAGTCCTTTGGTCGGTCGTCTGCTGCTGCGGCGCTGGCCGCAACGGCCGCGCAGATGGCGGCCGAGATTGCCGGGCTGAAACGTCGTCTGATCACGGCCTTTACTCCTCGTCCTCCTGCAACGCGCTTTCGTGCCAGTGGCGCAACAGGTGCCGCGACAGGAGGTCGAGCAGCAGGTAGATCACGATCCCGGTCAGCGATAGGAGGAACAGCGCTGCGAAGAGGCGCGGGATCGCGAGGCGGTAGCCGGCTTCGAGAATGCGGAAGGCGAGCCCGGTTTCGGCTCCGCCGGTGCCGGCGACGAATTCGGCGACCACCGCGCCAATGAGGGCGAGCCCGCCGCTGATCCTGAGACCGGCGAGAAAATAGGGCAGCGCCGTCGGCAGCCGCAGATAGAGGAGGGTCTGCCCGGGCGAGGCGCCGTAGAGGCGAAACAGCGCCAATAGGTTGCGGTCGGCGCTGTTGAGCCCGACCGTCGTGTTCGAGACGATCGGGTAAAACGCGACGATCCAGGCGCACACCAGAAGCGCCAGAAACGGCTGGCGCACCCAGATGATGATCAATGGCGCGATCGCGACGATCGGCGTCACCTGCAGGATCACCGCATAAGGAAAGAGGCTTAATTCGAGGATCCGCGAGCGCGAGAACAACAGCGCGATCGCGCCGCCGAAGAATGCCGCGGCGGCCAGCGCCGCCAGGGTCACGCGCAGCGTCACCAGGAGCGAGGCCAAGAGGCTCGGCCCGTCGATCCACAGGCTTTGGGCGACCGCGCTTGGCGCCGGAAGAATGTAGGGCGGGATCCCCTTGAGACGCACGACCGCTTCCCAGGCCGCGAGAAACACGACGCCGATGGCCACTGGGGCAAACTGGCGCGCCGCGCGCTTCCCGAGATCGCCGCTCATATCGCGGGCTCCGGTGACATAGCCGCGGCGAGTTCGGCCGACACGCTCTCGCACATCGCCGCGTAGGCCGGGGCGGTGCGCACCGAGCGAAGGCGCGGCTGCGGCAAATCGACCTTCAGATCGGCGACGATCCGCCCGGGGCGAGGGGCCATCAGCGCGATGCGGGTCGAGAGATACACCGACTCGAAGACGCTGTGGGTGACGAAAAGGATGGTCGGCCGCTGCGTTTCCCAAAGCCGCAGCAGATCGTCGTTGAGGGCGAACCGCGTGATCTCGTCGAGCGCGGCGAAGGGTTCGTCGAGCAGCAGCAGATCGGGTGCGGTGACCAGCGCGCGGGCGATCGACACCCGCATCCGCATCCCGCCGGAGAGCTGATGCGGGTAGGAGCGCTCGAAACCGGCGAGACCGACCGCGAGCAGCGAAGCGGCGACGCGGTCCCGCTCGGCGGAGCGGACCCGCCCGGAGATGCGGAACGGCAGCTCGACATTGGCTGCGACCGTGCTCCACGGCATCAGCGTTGGGTCCTGGAACACAAACCCGATGCGACCCGCTGGGATGGCCCTGTCCGCCTCGTCGCCGGGCTGCAGGCGGCAGCTCCCGCTGGTTGGTTCGCTGAGACCGGCGATGATCCGCAAGAGCGTGCTCTTGCCGCATCCCGAGGGCCCGAGGAGACTCAGGAACTCGCCGCGCGCGATGGCGAGATCGACCCCGCCGAGGGCTTCCAGACCCGAGGCGAAGCGTTTCGTCACCCCTTGGAGCGCAACGACGGGGGGCGGGCCGCCCCTCGACAAACTCATTTTGCGCCGGAGGCCATCCCGAGCTTCTTGTTGACGAACTGCGAGGTGTACGCCTTGCGAAAATCCATATCGGCGGGGTAGAGCCCGGCTTTCGCCACCGTGTCGAAGAAATCGCGCCAGCGCGTCTCGCTCATCGCGCCGATGCCGTTCTGCTTCGCGTCACCACTGGCGACGATCCCGTACTCTTTCATCTTGTCCCTGCCGTAAGCGAGGAGGGCGTCGGTCATTTCAGGATTGTCGTTTTTGATCAGCGCGTTGCCCGGGGCGGGATCGCCATCGAGATAGCTGTACCAGCCCTCGATGCTGGCATCGACAAAGCGCTGCACGAGGTCGGGCTTCTCGCGAACCAGCTTTTCCGAAGTCTCGATCAGAGCGGCGTAGCTGCCGTAGCCGGCATCGGCGAGCAGCATGACAACGGGGTGCACGCCCTCCTTCTCGATGATGAACGGCTCGCTGGTCAAATAGCCCTGCTGGACCGCTTTCGGATCGGCGAGAAACGGCGCCACGCTGAACATGTAGGGGCGGATCTGATCGTCGGTGTAGCCGAATTTCTCTTTGAGAAAGAGCCAGCTGGTGACGCGGGTGTCGGAACCGATCATGATCGGCTTGCCCTTCAAGGCGGCCAGGCTGTCCTCGCCCTGGCCGGGATGGGCGATCAGCACCGACGGGTCCTTCTGGAAGATCGCCGCGACCGCCACCATCGGGATCTTCTCGCGCACGAAATTGAGCGGCACGAAGGAGTTCGACGCGATGTTGAAGTCGATCACTCCGGCCGCGAGAAGCTGGGCGTGATTGACCTGCGGACCGCCCGGCCGCAGGGTCACCTCGAGGCCATATCGCGTGTAGATGCCGGTCGCGATCGCCTGATAGAAGCCGCCATGCTCGGCTTCGGCTTTCCAATCCGTGCCGAAATTGACGCTCTCGGCAGAGGCGGCGTGCGGCAGCGCCAGCGCCGCGTTCAACAGCGTCGCGACAGCGAGAAGTCTTCGTGTCCTGTGGTTCATCAGGTCGGGGTCCGTGCCGGAGAAGGGCGAGCTATCGCAACAATCGATGCGATCCTATATCATAGCGTAAAAGCGGGACGCCGCGATCGTGCGGGTATCCGGGAGCAGGGTTGGAAGCCATGAAGAATCTGCTGGCCGTGATCGGCGACGGGAATGCGGGAATGGTTCTCGAAGCGGCACTGATGGCAGCCCGCCGGTTCAACAGCCATATCGTCGGGCTGCACAGCCTTACCACCGAATATGCTGTCGTGTTTGGCGGGGAAATGGGCTTTTCGATTTCCTCCGAGGTCGATCGCACGCTCGAACGTGAAGGGCACGAGCGGCGCGACCAGGCGCGCAACCTGTTCCGCGACTTCATGACCGCGCATGGCGTGCCGATCGGCTCGCCGGCGCCCGGCTATGTCGGCCCGACCGCGGCTTGGCGCGAGGAGGACGGCCGGCAGAACGCGGTCGTCGGAATGACCGGCCGGATTTATGACCTGATCCTTGTCGAGCAGCCGGAAAAGCTCGCCTCGATCGCCGAGGCGACGCTCGAGGATGCGCTGTTCGAAAGCGGCCGTCCGGTGATGATGGTGCCCAAGGCGATCGGGCCGCATCTCGGCGAGACGATCGCCATCGCCTGGAACGGCAGCACTGAGACCGCGCTTACGGTTGCCGTCGGCATGCCCTTCCTGAAACAGGCCAAGCACGTCGTCGTCGTCGCGGTCGGGCCGCAGCACATGCCCGAGCCCGGGCCGACCGGCGAGGAGCTGGCCCGCAGCCTCGAAGGTCATGGCCTCAGCGTCAGTCTGCGCACCGCGTTCGGCCGGGATAAGCCGATGGGTGAATCGTTTCTCAAGGAGGCGATGGCGGCCGGCGCCGATCTGATGCTCAAGGGCGCTTATACGCGAAGCCGCATCCGCCAGATGATCTTCGGCGGCGCCACCCGCCACATCATCATGGACGCCAAGATCCCGGTGATCATGGCGCGCTGAGGACGGCCGCCACCAGCCTCGCCGACGCGCCGAGGGTGAGACTTGTCCCTGCCGTAGAACTTGCCGACGCGTTGGCTTAGACTCCAAAGCGCCGCACGATTGCAGTGCGCGGACAGCAGGGGAGGTCGGCATGCGATCGGCGACGCGGTACTTGGCGGTGGTGCTTTGGGTTGGGATTGCGGTGATTGCCGCGGCATCGTCCGCGGCAGCGCAAGCGCCAGGCTATCCACCGCCCCCACCGGGCTATCCACAGCCACAGCCGCCGCCATACGCAGCCGTCCCTGCCCCCGCGCTGTCGGGGGAAGCGGGCGAGATCGCCGCCTGCTTGTGCCTCGCGCAGGCGGTCAGTACGTTGCACGCCGATATGGACGCAAAACAGCGCGCCTACGACGCGGTGCGCGACGAGTTGGCGCGGCTCGATTCCCAGTTGCAAGCCGCGCGTGCCGGCATGAATGTCGACAATCCGCAATCGGTCGCGCAATTCCGCCAGGTGCTCGAACAGCGCGATGCCGCCCTCAAGCGCTCGACGGGGCTGATTACCGGCGATCTGAGCAGCGCGACGGCGCGCTACAATGCGCGCGTCAACGAATACAATCCGCGCTGCGCCAACCGGCCGCGCAGTCCGGAGCTACTCAGCCAGGTGCAGGCGACGCTGTCCTGCCCACGCCTTTACTGATCGGCGCCTTCCGGATCCGCCGGGCCCGGGTAAAGCCTCTCGGGGGCGATCTCGGGCTCGGCGGTGACGGCCCACGCACCGCCGCGCCAGGTCCGGAAGAAACAGTTGCGCCGCCCGGTATGGCAGGCGACGCCGTGCTGATCGACCAGCAGGAGCACCGCATCGCCGTCGCAATCGAGGCGCAGCTCATGGAGGCGCTGGGTTTGCCCGGAGGTCTCGCCCTTGCGCCATAGCGCATGGCGCGAGCGCGACCAATAGCAGGCCCGGCCCTCGGCCAGCGTCAGGCGCACCGCCTCGCGGTTCATCCACGCCAGCATCAGTATTTCGCCCGTGTCGTGCTGCTGGGCGATCGCGGGCACCAGCCCGTCGGGGCCGAAATTGATCTCGCCGAGCGCGCGCTCGATCGCATCGGTCACGGCTTTCTCCCTGAAGCTCAGCTGCGCCAGCGCAGGTTGCGCGGTTTGACCGGGTTGGCAAACAGCCGTCCCTCGGCGCGGGCGCGGCGATATTCCTCTTTGAGCCGATAGTACCAGCGCGCCTGGGTGTCGGCATCGTCGATCAGCGCCAGCGGCGGCGCCACGCGCAAGCCTTGCTGCTGGCGCTGCATGATGTTGCGGTCCTGGCGCAGAAAGGCCCGCACATAAGGCCGCAACACCGGCTTCAGGAGCGAGAGCCACGCCGCCGTCCAATAGCTGCAATGATTGACCTCGGTGGTCGTGTCGTCGATCGGGGTCAGCGCGGTCAGATTGGCGACCCTATAACGCCCGGTACGGATCTGCTCGATCCGCACGCTCGGCAGCCGGAACGCGATCTCGGTCTCGGGCGATCCGCCGAGGAGCCGATAGGCGCGCGAGTTGCTCGACGGGGCGTGCCGGCTCATCGTAAAGCCCCATGGTGACGGCTCGAATGCCTTGGCCTTGGCGTGCACCGAGCGGCGCGAGCGCCACCACCAGGCGGCGTGGACAAAGGGACCGTGCGCCGGGTCCATCAGGCCGACGACAGCGTGGTCGATCGCCGCTCCGAAGCGCATCGTCTCGACCAGATCAGCCGCCGCCGATTCGGCAAAGCCGTCGAGCACGGGGATGTCGGGTGCCGCGCTCGGGTCGCTGCCGAAGAAGACCCAGATGTTGCCCTGCACCTCGCGCGCTGGGTAGCGGGCGACCGCGATCCGCGCGAGATCGAAGGCCTGGTCCTCGACCAGCGAGGGGATCGCCGTGCAATGCCCGTCGGCGGCGAAACGCCAGCCGTGATAGCAGCACTCGATCTCGCTGCCGTCAAAGGCGCCGAATGACAGCGGCATGCCGCGATGCGGGCAGATGTCGCGCAGTGCGAAGATCGCACCGGCGCGGTCGCGGCCGATCACGAGAGGCTCGCCGAGCATGGTGCGGGCAATGAGGCGGCCGCGCCCCACCTTGCGGCCGGGCGCCGCGTAGTACCATGCCTCGCGTAACGGCGCCGCCGCGTCTTCCACTTCTAATCTCCTGGCGCCGATGGCGCTGAGGCTATCGCTCGGCCACGCCACCGGCTATTTTCGCCGCAACTGCAGTCTGGCAACAGTTTCGCGAATTCTGGCGATAAATACAGCCGTGCTCCGCGTCGTCCGACATCCCGGTACCGCATCCAGCCAGCCGCGCGGCGCGGTTTTGGCAATGGGCAATTTCGACGGGCTGCATAAGGGTCATGCCGCGCTGATCGGCCAGACCCGCGATCGCGCGCGTGCGGCGGGCGTCCCCGCCGCGGTCCTGACCTTCGAGCCGCATCCGCGCAGCGTCTTCATTCCCGAGGGCGAGCCGTTCCGGCTGACCCCGTTCCGGGTCAAGGAGCGCGAGATCGCGCGGCTGGGGGTCGATCTGCTGTTCGTCCAGCATTTCGACCTCGCATTCGCCACGAAAAGCGCCGAATCGTTTGTTGAGGAGGTGCTCGTCGGCGCGATCGGCGTGACCCACATCGTCGTCGGGCATGATTGCACCTTTGGCAACCGGCGCCGCGGCACGCCCGAGATGCTGGGGGCTGCCGGGGCCGAACACGGCTTTGGCCTGACCGTGATCGAGCCGGTGTGCGGCCCGGATGCCACCGTGTATTCCGCGACCCATATCCGCGAGCTGTTGAAGTCCGGCAAGCCGCGCGAGGCGGCGACGCAACTCGGCCGCTTCTGGGAGATCGACGGGCGCGTCATGGTCGGCGACCGGCGTGGCCGCACCATCGGCTTCCCGACCGTCAATCTCGGTCTCGGCGAGACTCTGCGCCCCGCGTTCGGGGTTTATGCCGTGCGCGTTTCAGGCGACGGCGCCGACGATGCCTTCGCCGGGAGCGCGATCGATGGCGTCGCCAATATCGGATTGCGCCCGACGGTGGGCACCCCCGAACCGCGCCTCGAAGCCCATCTGTTCGACATCGACGCCGATCTCTATGGCCGGCATTTGCGGGTCTCGCTGGTCGAATTCATCCGGCCGGAGCGCAAATTTTCCGGGCTCGACGCGCTGAAGGCGCAGATCGCCGAGGACGCCGCCAGCGCGCGGACGATTCTCGCCGCCACGCCGTCGATCGAATAGCCCGCCGCTGCGCTGGCGCCGCCTCTCCGCCGGGGTCGCGGCGACGATCGTGTCCCGCGGACCGCGGTGCTATTATCGGCTCGGCAAACCGATGCGCGGAGAACCGCCGTGTCCGACAACGTTGGCGCGCCAGCTGGGGATCTCGAACGCAGGCTGGCGACGATCCTGTCGGCCGATGTGGCCGAATACAGCCGTCTTATGGCCGAGGACGAGGAAGAGACGCTGCGCGTCTTCCGCGGCCACAAGGAGGTGTTCGAGAAGCTCGTCGCCTTGCACCGCGGCCGCATTTTCAACACCGCCGGGGACGCAATCCTGGCCGAGTTCGGCAGCGCCGTCGAGGCGGTGCGCTGCGCGACCGAGATCCAGGCCGCCTTGCGAACCCGCAACGATCAGCTGCATCGCGAGAAACTCCTGCGCGGCTTCACCAAGCGGTACAACGTCTTCAAACTTGTCTATTACGAGGTCGGGCACGATCCGTCTGGGGCCATTGCGCGGGAAAGCAGCTCGAGGCCGGCTCACGACAAAAGAAAATCGACCTGATCAATGGCATGAATCCCGAATGGCGGGATTTATACGAGCGGCTATCGACCTACACTGTCATTGCGAGCGAAGCGAGCAATCTCCTGACGAGTGTGGTTGACTGCGAGGAGATTGCTTCGTCGCCGCGCGCCTCGCAGTGACAAGTCTCGTCGCGAACCTCTGTGCCTCACTGCCTCATTGTGAATACAATCAATCACAGCCAGCCGGTATCGGCTTCGAGCCCCATCAGGTATTGGCCGACCGTTTCGAAATGCTGCTGGCGGCCCTGCAACTGCTGCGCCACCGAGTGGATGTCGCGGAACCGCCGCTCGAACGGGTTGACGTCGAAGACCGCGGTGGCGCCGGCGGCCTGGTAGAGGACGTCGACGACCTCGAGCGCGGTGTGGATCGCGAAGGTCGCGGCGAGGCGGATCGTCATCCGCTCGTCCAAGGTGAGGTGGCCGCGCTCTGCGACCGCCTCGGTGATATCTTCGAGCGAGCGGAGCAGCCAGCCGCGCGCCGAGGAAAGCCGCGCCTCGGCCTGCGCGACCTCGCGTTGGATCACATTGTTGTTGCGCAGCGTATTGCGCGCGCCGCGCGGGATCTTGTCGCGCGCCAACTCGATGAAATGGGCGAGCGTGCTGCGGGCGATGCCGAGCGCCACCCCGGCGAAGCCGGCGGCGTACAGCGTCAGGCTGCTGAACCGGTAGAGGAGGCCCTCTTCGCGCGCCGCCATGTCGCGGCGCGACAAGACGTCGACCGAATGATCCTCGGGAACAAACAGGTCCGTGACCGAATACTGGTCGCTGCCGGTGCCGCGCAGCCCGATCGTGTGCCAGATATCGGTGAATTTTGTGGCGTTTTTGGGGAACAGCATCGTGCGCACGACCGGCGTGCCGTTCGGGTTGAGCCGCGGCCTGCCGTCGGCGTCGATCACCGGCACATGGCAGCCGAGCCAGCTCGCATGATGGCTGCCGCTGGCAAAGGCCCAGGTCGCGGTGACCCGGTAGCCGCCGGGAACGATGCGCGCCTCGCCGGGCCCCGGCCCCCAGGCGAGGATGCCGCGCGGGTGGCCAAAGATCTCGCGCGCGACCTTGGGCGCGAGATAGGCCGCGGTCATCGAGCAGCCCGAATTCTGGTTGACGCACCAGGCGGTGCTGGCGTCGGTCATCGCGAGCTGTTCGACGATCGGCACATATTGCGCCGGCAGCAACTCCGCGCCGCCGAGTGAGCGCGGCAACAAAAGGCGGAACAGACCGCGCTCGATCAGCGCCTCGACAATCGCCTCGGGCAGTTCGCGCCGACGGTCGATCTCGTCGCCGGCGGCGGCGAGACCGGGTGCGATCTCGCGGATTCGCGCCACATAGTCGCCAGGGTCGTTGGACGGCGGGTCGGGCATCGCGCAATCTTTTGACGACCGCTCGACAGACCCCCGTCGCATCCGATGCTCCCCTTCCGCTTCCTGACCCACTCCACCGGGAAGCGCGCGCCCTGTCAAGGCAGCCCCGCCCGCGGTTTTATTGTTAACGACACGGAAACCGTCGCGACCTAGGCTGACGCCGCCAGTGGATCGGGTAAGGCAGGGCGATCAACAGGGCGATCAACATGGCGATCAACCGGCCAACTCAGGGGGCGGCAATCGGCGAGCGACCGACGGCAAACGCGGAGCACTGGCTCAACGCCGAGCGCGTCCGCGTCTATTCCTGGATGGTCGTCGCGGTCTTCGCGGTCGTCTGCACCCTGTGGGTCGGGCTGGCGCTGCCCGATCTCGTCGATCGGCGCGGCAAGCCGATCGGCTACGACTTCATGGCCTTTTGGAGCGCGGCGCGGTTGGCGCTCGAGGGCCGGCCGGAGGCGGCCTTCGACGGCGCCGCGCTCGCGGCGGTCCAGCATGCAGCGGTGCCGTTTCTGTCCAACATATGGTTCCCGTGGCATTACCCGCCGACCTTCCTGCTCGTCGTCGCGCCGCTCGGCCTCTTACCCTATCCGGCGGCGCTGGCCCTCTTCGTGCTGAGCACGGCGGCGCTGTGGGCGGCCCTCGTGCGCCAAATCCTGCCCGACCGGCGCGCCTGGATCGTCGCCGCCGCGGCGCCGGCCGGGCTGATCACGTTGCTCGACGGCCAGAACGCGCTCTTGACCGCGGCGCTCGCCGGGTTTGCGCTCTTATGGCTCGACCGCCGTCCGCTGACTGCGGGGATGCTGATCGGGCTCCTGGCGGTGAAGCCGCACCTCGCGCTGTTGTTCCCGCTGGCGCTCTTCGCCGAGGGGCGCTGGCGCAGCATTGCCGCCGCGGCGGCGACGGCGCTGGCGCTATGCGCGGCGAGCCTCGCCCTGTTCGGCTGGGCGAGCTGGGCCGCGTTCTTCCGCCACCTGCCGCTGACGATGGCGATGGGCGAGCAGGGCGCGGTCCCGTGGGGCACGATGCCGAGCCCTTATGTCTTCGCGCTGTCGCTCGGCGCGCCTTCGGCGGTGGCAAGCGGGCTGCAAGGAGCGGTTGCGCTGTTTGCCGCTTGCTGCGTGTGGCGAGCCTGGCGTTTCCCCGGCGCCGTATTCGAGGCCAAGGCCGCCACCCTCGTTGCCGGCTCGCTGCTCGTGTCGCCCTATCTGTTTTATTACGATCTGACCTGGGCGATGCTGGCGGTCGCCTGGCTGGCGAAGCTCGGGCTCGACAGCGGGTTCCACCGCGGCGAGCGCGAGGTTTTGCTGTTCGCCTGGCTGGCGCCGGCGGTGATGCAGCCGGTGCATCTCTTGACCTCGGTGCAGCTCGGCTTTCCGGCGGTATTGCTGCTGTTGGTGGCGGCGGTCCGCCGCGCCAGGAGCGCGCCGCGACTCGCCGGCGCGGCCGTTATCGCGTCGCCGCAGAGCGCGGGCTCGCGCTAGCCTTGCTCCGGGCCGTCGGGTCGGGGCAGGCTCGTGTCGCGGGATCGGATCGGCTAGACTGCGCGGCATGACAATCCGCCAGCTGCCGCTCGTTGTCGTCAACCGCATCGCCGCCGGCGAGGTCATCGAACGGCCGGCGGCGGCGGTCAAGGAGCTGGTCGAGAACGCCATCGATGCCGGCGCCAGCCGGATCGAGATCGTGCTGCGCGACGGCGGGCAGGCGCTGATAGGGGTAACCGACGATGGCGCCGGGATGGCGCGCGACGAATTGGAACTCGCCATCGAGCGCCACTGCACCTCAAAGCTGCCCGATGACGACATCCTCGAAATCAAGGCGCTCGGGTTTCGCGGCGAAGCGTTGCCGTCGATCGGCGCGGTCAGCCGGATGCGCATCACCTCGCGACCCGCCGGGCAGGAGAGCGCCTGGGAGATCGTCGTCGAGGGTGGGGCGAAGCGCGCCCCGGTGCCGGCCGCGCATCCGCCCGGCACCCGGGTCGAGGTGCGCGAGCTTTTCTTCGCAACCCCGGCGCGGCTCAAATTTCTGAAGACGCCGCGCAGCGAGCGCGACCAGGCGACCGACGCCGTGAAACGCCTGGCCATGGCCTGTCCCGGGGTCGCGTTCACGATCATCGGAGACGATGATCGGGTGTTGCTGCGGCTGCCGGCCGCGCCATCGCGCGAGGCCCGGCTCGGCGCACTGTTGGGCCGCGACTTCACCGAGAATTCGCTGCCGGTTGCGGCGGCGCGCGAGGGGTTTCGCCTGACCGGCCTGATCGGTTTGCCGACCCTGAACCGCGGGCTGCCGCGCGACCAATACCTCGTCGTCAATGGAAGGCCGGTGCGCGATCGGCTCTTGGTCGGCGCGGTGCGCGGCGCCTATCAGGATGTGCTCGCGCGCGACCGCCATCCGGTCGTCGCGCTGTTTCTCGACGGACCGCCCGCCGAGATCGACGTCAATGTCCACCCGGCCAAGGCCGAGATCCGCTTTCGCGACGCCGCGCTCATTCGCGGGCTCGTCGTCGGCGGGCTGCGCCATGCGCTGGAAGCGGCCGGGATCCGCAGCTCGACGACGGCCAGCCTCGCGGCGCTGGCGGCGTTCCGCCCCGGCGACGGAGCGCCCTCACCGCAGCCGCGCTTCAGCTTTGCGCCGAGCCTTCCATCACGTGAGCTGGCCGAGACCGGCAACGCCTTCCTCGCGCCGCACGAACCGATGCCCGCTGTCGAACCGGCGCCCGAGGCGCCGCCCGATGCGGTGCTTGGGACCGCGCGCGCCCAGTTGCACGGGACCTACATCCTGGCCGAGACGGCGACCGGCATCGTTCTCGTCGACCAGCACGCCGCGCATGAGCGCCTCGTCTACGAGAAGATGAAGGAGGCACTCGCAAGGCATGGCGTGGCGCGCCAGACGCTGCTACTTCCCGAGATCGTCGAGCTCGACCCGGCGCTCGCCACGCGTCTGGCCGCGCGCGCCGACGAGCTTGCCGAATTCGGCCTCGTCCTCGAACCGTTTGGCAATGGCGCGGTGATCGTCCGCGAGGTGCCGGCGCTGGTCGCCGGGCTCGATGTCCGGGCTATGGTCCGCGACCTCGCCGACGAGCTCGCCGAATGGGGCGGTGCGTTGGCCCTCCAGGAGCGGGTCGAGAGCGTCTGCGGCACCCTGGCCTGCCATTCCAGCGTGCGCGCAGGGCGCCGTCTCGCGCCGGCGGAAATGGACGCCCTCCTGCGCCAGATGGAGGTGACGCCGAACAGCGGCCAGTGCAACCACGGCCGCCCGACTTTTGTCACCCTCGCTCTGTCCGATATCGAGCGCCTGTTCGGGCGGCGGTGACCAGCATCGCACGTCGGTATGGGCCGCCAGCAGCCGCGATACCCGGTCGGCCGCTCGCGACCCGCGGCGGCCATCATTGAGGTCGAGCCGTCAGCGGGTGTTGCCCCGCTGCCGACCTTCGACCCGCGCAACCGCAAGGTCAGCGCAGGGTGGTGATGAGTTTGCCGTCACGAAATTTGCGCGGTCGCGACGCTCGCCCGGTCTCCTACACCCAGTCGATCATCCGCTGCAACGTGACCGACCGGACCGTAAACGGCAGGGCTCCGCTTGACCAGACGCGAATCTCGACCGGCCGCGGCTGGCTGCCCTGGGCAGCCGCATCGGACACCGCAAACAGAAGACCGAATGTGCGATCGCCGCAATCCCGCAGGCGCAGACCGTGCTGCGCCAGATAGGCGGCGGGCTCCGCCGTCACGGCTTCGATCGTCGCGACATCGGTCTCGGGAGGCATCGCCCCTGCCTGTAGGTGGTCGAGGCTGAACGAGATCATGACGCGATACTTCCCCGCAGCGAGCGGCCAGTACGGCCCGTAAATGACGAACCCGGGGGTCGATGGTTTCGCCCGGACGCCGCCCGCGCACCGCTCGCCGGCGACTGCGACAGGCATCAGCGGGAGCCACTCGACCGGCGTCGCCGAGACCGGTTCCGCCGACGGCTCGGAGGGGGGCGGCGTGGATATCGGGTCCGCCACTTGCGACAAGGCTGCCGGGGTCTCGGGCGGGGCTGGCGCCGGCCAGCGGAAAATGCAGGGCTGGAACTGGAAGCGGTGCTTCCAAATGGCGAGGCCGTCATTACCCTGCTCGATCGCGCCGTAATGCAGATAGCGAATATCGCGAACCCGAGGATCACGGCGATCGAGCATCCATTTCATCACATCCGCGAACAGCAGCTTGACGATGCCGCCGGCAAGGTGAGCGCCATGGCCCATCAGCGCCGCAACCTGGACGATGTTGCCCACTCTCTTCAGGCAGATGAAGCCGATCAGACGCTCGCCGCTTCCGTCCGCGCCGCCGTCGTCCGGTGGGGTAAACACCCCCCAATCCGTGGACCAGTGGCGCAGGCAGGCCGGCATCGGCGGTTCCCGCTCGACGATCGGTTGTGCCGCTCCTTCGGGCCGACGTCGCAGATAGGCGGCGACCACCGGTCCGCCGGCGCGAAAACGCAGCGAGGTTTCGATTTCAAACAGTTCGGGGCGGCGTTGCGCGCGGCTGTACGGCCGGCAAAAGAGGCCAAGCCGGCGCGCCTTTCGGATCTGCCTTGTACCGGCGCCTTTCGATTGCAGCTTTAGCTGGGCGGCATAGTGGTCGAAATCCGGATAGCGATCGAGGTCGATGACCAGCGGCACCCCCCGCCAGCGCCAAGAACCCGGCGCCGCACCGCCGCCCGCGAACAGATATTTCGCCAGATAGCGTTGGTGGCCCTCGACCATTTCGTTGCAGACCGGAACACAGCCGTCCGCGCCAGCTTGCAGATCGACGGAGCTGGCGCTGAGTTCCTCCACGCTGCCGACCCGGAAAATCTCCAGGCGGCGATGCTTGCGCGTCGCGAAATGGATCGGCTCCAGATAGCTGAAATAGAGCCGTTTCGCCGCCTCTTCGGCCCGCTCCGCTCGGGTCAAATGCAGGCTACGCGCATAGCCGCTGTTGACGCCATCGGGGCCAATCCCGACGCCGGTGCCGACCCTGCCGTCACCGGTGGCGAAATCCCGCATCACGCCGGCGTCGCCGCAGCAGACGGGTTCAACTCAACGCCCCCCGTCGTACCATAGATCCCCCAGATTCCATGGCCGGCACCCGCGGGATGGCAAATTCATTGGCCATTCCCGACCAAAATCTTCCACGATTGCAACCGATATTCCTCCGATTCTCGGCCGTTCGAGCGTGATGTTCCGTCTCGGCGAGGCGGGCTGCAACGGAATTCGACCGAGCCGACCCGTTGATAGCCAAAAACGGCAAGACGCTTGACCCTGCGGGCCCGCTGCTCCCAGACCTAGAGCAATGTTCGTGCAGGTTGAATCACCCTTTTATCCGTCATGGCCGGGCTTGCCCCGGCCATCTCCCGGAAATTCAACGAGATCCCCGGGTCGAGCCCGGGGATGACGATTGGAGGGTGATCGCGCTTGATCGGATCCCGCCCGAAGTCGCGGCGGAGATCCGCGGAAAAACAACGTGCTTCCGGGGATTTCGCGGCCGCCGAGCGAAAAAATTCCATGCTAGCAAGGAATTTTCCCGGCGCGCTACCAGCGTGCCGAGCGGTCGGTGATCGCCATGGCGAGGTGTGTGTATTCCTCGCAGCCGGTGCCGCAGATCGTCTTGATCGCGTGGAGCTGCGCCTCGGCACGCGCGATATCGCGCTTGATGACATAGGCCTCGCCGAGATATTCGCGCACCTTGGCGTAGCGCGGATCGAGCGCAATCGATCTGCGGTAATAGCCGATCCCCTCGTCGATCCGGCCGAGCTTGCGCGTCGCATAACCGCGATAGTTGAGAGCCTCGGGCGTGTTCGGGTTTTGCAACAGATTGAGCACATCGAGCGCCTCGGCGTAGCGCTCCTCCTTGGCCAGCGCATAGGCATAATCGGTGAGCGCCTTGTCGGGCAGGACACTGCTGCCCTGTTTGACGCACTTCTGGCTCCGGTTGTCATAGACCTCGCCCCGCTGGCAGGTCGCGGTCGTGTCCGATTTCCCATCGGCGAAAACGGGGGCGCCCGATATCAAGCTGAGACCGAGCGCGGCGGTAAGAAAACTTGCGCGGCGGGCGACTGACGCGTTGAACCTCATGAATTCCTCCTCATTCGGAAAAGCGGGCCGGGTCGGCTGGTCACCGACTGAGAAAACTCATAGCCGTTTTTCGAGGAACGCCGCGGTGCGCTCCCAGGCTTGGTTGGCAGAGACAAGGTCATAGGCGGCGCTGCGCTCGTTGAAGAACGCATGGGCCGCATCGTAGCGATAGATCTCGGGCGGCGCTCCGCCCGCCTTCATTGCGTCTTCCAGCGTGTCGACCGCCGCGGGGGTGCACCAATCGTCCTGGTTGGCGAAATGCCCCTGAAGCGGGGCCCGAATCTTGGCGGGGTCGGCGAACTCCCTGGGCGGGATGCCGTAGAAGCAGACCCCGGCTGCAATGTCGGGGATGTGAACGAGGGCGGCGATCGTCAAGGCGCCGCCCATGCAGAACCCCAAAACCGCGACCTTGCCGCTGCTGCCCTTGAGGTGCTGCGCGGCGCCGCGCAGATCCTGGTGCGTCGCGTCGGGGAAATCGAGCCCGCTCATCAGGTGGCTGGCCTCGTCGGGCGTGGTGGTGAGCCGGCCCTTGTAGAGATCGGGGGCGAGCGCGTTGTAGCCGGCCCGCGCGAAGCGGTCGGCAACCCCGCAAATCTGGTCGTTGAGGCCCCACCATTCCTGGATGATCACGATGCCGGGCCGTTTATTCCCGGCACTCGCCAGATAGCCCTTGGTCCTGCCCCCGTCGGGACGCGCGAACTCGATCATCGTGCCCATGGCTGGTCTCCGCTTTCCGCAATCCGCCGGCAGGAAAGGGTGCGGCAGCGCAGGCGGCAATGCAAATCAGATTTCAGTGACCCGGCGTGCCCTCGCGGAACCCTTTGACGATTCGGCACCTGTTCGGTCGCGCCCTCTCGGCGGTTCCTGCTCGCCGCCTGCCGCCTTTTCCTCGCCCGATTTCGGCCGGCCGTGCAGCACATCGACGAGCACGACGGCCAGACCCGCGCCGGCTAGGGGAGCGATGACGTAAATCCAAAGATCAGCGACATTTCCGCTGACGACAGCCGGGCCGATCGATCGTGCCGGGTTCAGCGAGGTCCCGCTAATCGGCCGCGAGAACAGCCCGCACGCGGCGATGACGGCGCCGACGGCAAGTGCCGCGTTGGCGCCGATGACCTGGTGCCGGGTCGCAGTGCTCAGAATTACGGTAACGAGGAAGAGCGTCAGGAGGATCTCCATTACGAAGGCCGCGAGCGCTCCATACTGGGGTTGGGTCGCGCCGAGGCCGCCAGCAGTGCCGAAAAGCGCGCGCAGCAGAAGCGCCGCGCCGATGGCGCCGCCGAGCTGGGCTGCCACATAGAGACCCACACGACGCCATGGGAAGACGCCACGCACGGCAAAAGCGGCGGTGACAGCGGGGTTCACGTGAGCGCCCGATACCGGGCCGAGCGAATAGATCAGCGCCGTGATCATCAGACCCGTGGCGAGGCTGCGGCCCAGCGCGTTCACGCCGCCACCCGGACTGACGGCTTCGACGACCGCGCCGCCGGCGTCGACAAACACCAGGGCAAACGCACCGAACGCCTCGGCGGCAAGGCTGCGCGAGAGGGGTGGTCTCTGGATGTTATCGACCATGTTTTGCGACGCGCGTCAGCGGCTCCACGATGTCACCGTCTAAACGGTAACACGGCGCGAGCTATCCGCATTCCGGGGTCGGTTTTCCCGAATGTCGAGGGGTGCTAATCCGCGAGGCCATCCGCTGCATATCGTTGCTGGTGTTCGAGGAGAACCGAAACCAGGCGCTCGCAGCCCTCGCAATCCTCGTCGTCAAATCGGCCACGGCGCGGGCTGTCGAGGTCGAGCACACCGACCACGCGCCCCTTCGCAACCAGCGGCACGACGAGTTCCGAGCGAGAGGCCGCATCGCACGCAATGTGGCCCGGAAAAGCATCGACGTCCGGCACGACGATCGCGCTGCCGCGGGCCGCGGCGGCGCCGCACACACCCTCGCCCCAGCCAATCCGCACGCAGGCCGGCTTGCCCTGAAACGGGCCGAGCACGAGCTCGCCCATCTTGGCGAAATAGAACCCGGCCCAGTTGAGGTCGGGCAGTTGGTGATAGACCAGCGCGGCCATATTGGCGGTGTTGGCGACGAGGTCGGGTTCGCCCTTGAACAGGGCCGCGAGCTGGTCGGCCAACTCGTCATAGGTCGCGCGCTTCTCCAAGCCCATCGAGCCGACCCCCTTTGTTGATCAACACGGAGGCATGCTACCTGGGGGACGGCAAAAGCGATATCATCAGCTCTTATGACCATATCGCGCCGGGTTTTGCTCTCCTCCTCGATCGCGCTGGCGGCAACCGACAAGGCAGTTGCGGCAGCACCGTCGCGCTTTATCGATCTGAGCTATCGGGCCGGCCGCTTGGCGTGGCCCAAGGGCGATACGCTGGCCGCGGCTGTGGCCGTCTGCGGCCGCGGCGGGGTGCGTGCCGACAAGCGCGAGGGCGATGGCGCGAGCCCCGCCGGCACCTTTGCGCTGCTCCCCGGGTTATATCGCGCCGACCGCATCGCGCCGCCCACGACCCACTTGCCGATGACCGCGTTGCGACCCAATGACGGCTGGGTCGACGATCCCCTCGACCCGCGCTACAACCGCCTGGTATCGCTGCCCTATCCGGCTCGCCACGAAGCGATGTGGCGCGCCGATGGGCTCTACGACCTCGTGGTGCCGATCGGCTACAACACCAATCCCGCGCTACCCGGCCGCGGCAGCGCGATCTTCCTGCACGTAGCGCGGCCCGATTTCGCCGCGACCGAGGGCTGCATCGCGGTCACCCGCGACGTTCTTACCGAGCTATTGGACTTGCTCGGGCCGGGCAGCGTGATCACGATCCTTCCCTGACCGCTGGACAGCGTCATTGCGAGCGCAGCGAAGCAAGCCCGAGCGGCTGGGTGCTCGGTTCAGCGAGATTGCTTCGTCGCTACGCTCCTCGCAATGACAACCGCTTTGCTATTATGAGTGCGGTTTCGGGCGCGGGAGAGGGGAGCATGGGTCTCGCAGTTGCGATCCAGATGGATCCGATCGACACGATCAACATCGACGCGGATTCGACCTTTGCGCTCGCGCTCGAGGCGCAGCGGCGCGGCCATGCGCTGTATCATTACCTGCCGCAGGCGTTGACCCTCCGGGACGGCCGGCTCTACGCCCGCGGCCGGCCGCTCGAGGTGTTCCGCCGGCATGGCAACCATCACGGTTTCGGCGCCGTTGAGGAACGCGACCTCGCCGGGTTCGACGTCGTGCTGATGCGGCAGGACCCCCCCTTCGATATGGCCTACATCACCGCGACGCACCTGTTGGAGCTGCTGCCCGAAGAGGGGCCGCTCGTCGTCAACGACCCGGCATCGGTGCGCAACGCCCCGGAAAAGCTCTTCGTGCTGCGCTTCAAGGAACTGATGCCGCCGACCCTCCTGTCGCTTGACCGCGAGGCGATCGACGCCTTCCGACAGGAGCATGGCGAGATCGTCTTGAAGCCGTTGTTCGGCAATGGCGGGGCCGGAGTGTTCCACCTGCGGCCTGGCGACGATAATCTGGGTTCGCTTTTGGAAATGTACGCCTCGGTCTATCGCGAGCCGGTCATGGTGCAGCGCTATCTCCCGGAGGTGCGGCAGGGCGACAAGCGCATCATCCTCGTTGAGGGCGAGCCGGTCGGCGCGGTCAACCGGGTGCCGCCCGAAGGCGAGGCGCGCGCCAATCTGCATGTCGGCGGCCGCGCCCAAAAGACCGCATTGACCCCGCGCGAGCGCGAAATCTGCGCCGCGATTGGTCCAAGCCTCAGAGCGCAGGGGCTGATCTTTGTCGGGATCGATGTGATTGGCGACTATATGACCGAGATTAACGTGACCTCGCCGACCGGGCTCCAGGAGATCGCGCGGCTCGACGGGGTCGACCTCGCAACCAACATCTGGGACGCCATCGAGGCGCGGTTCGCCGCGCGCCGCCGGCCCCGTCCGGCATGACAAGGGAGGATCAAGCATGGCGGAAGCCCGCAATGTCTTCGGCGAGCCGCTTGCCGAATGCTGCGCGAAGCCGCTGACCGGGTTCTACCGGACCGGTAGCTGCGAGACCGGTCCCGAGGATGTCGGGGTCCACACCGTATGCACCCGGGTCGATGCCGATTTCCTGGCGTTCTCCCGCGCTGCCGGCAACGATCTGTCGACCCCGGTCCCGGCAGCGGGCTTCCCCGGCTTGCAGCCCGGCGACTGCTGGTGCCTGTGCGCCGAGCGTTGGAAAGAGGCCTTCGAGGCCGGCCAGGCACCCCGGGTGCGGCTCACCGCGACGCATGAAGCAACTTTGGAGATCGTGCCGCTCGACCGCCTGAAGAAATACGCGATCGATCTGAGCTGAGCGCCGGCGTGTCGGACCGATGAGCCTGCGTCGGCCGGGCACCGATGGCTTGTCGCAATCCGTGTGCTGTGACAAAGTACCGGCAATTGCTGTGCGTTATTAATAGCTCCCGCGCCAACCCCAGGGCGCCCGAGGTACTTTGCGAATGCAGGCCAGGCCGCCGGCTGCCGATCGGAATTCGCCGCAACTTGCCGACTCCGTGAGTGCAGAACTGACGACCGCACCGCCGTCGACCGACGGTCCGCCGGCGGCCATGCAACTGATCGATGAGGTCCGACGGCTGCGAATGCTGGCCGAGGTCGCCGACACGGTCACGCACGCGCTTTCCCTCGACAGCCAGCTGCCGCGCCTGATCGATCTGATCACCGAGGCGCTCGACGCCGATCGGGCGGCGCTGTTTCTCTACGATCATGAGGATGGCGAGCTGTTTTCGCGCGTGTTGCGCGGTGAAGGCGTGACCGAGATCCGCATGCCGGCGACTGCCGGAATTGCCGGCGCGGTGTTTACCGCCGGGATTGCCGAGATCATCCCCGACGTCTATCAGGATTCCCGATTCAACCCCGAGATCGACCGCCAGACCGGCTATCGCACCCGCAATATCCTGTGCATCCCGCTGCGCAACCGCGACGGACAGACGATCGGCGTGACCGAGGTCTTGAACAAACGCTCGGGCGATTTCGGCAAGGCCGATCTCGCCCTGGCCGAGGCGATCAACCGCCATGCCGCGAACGCCCTCGAGCAGGCGTTTCTGATCGAGCGGCTGGAGCGGGCACAGCGCGAGGAAATCGAGCTGCTGACGATTGCCGAGGCGATCTCGACCGAACTCCACCTCGACGTTCTGTTCACTCGGATCATGGGGGCGGCGACCCAACTGCTCCACGCCGAACGGTCGACGCTGTTTCTTTACGATACGGCTAAGGACGAGTTGTGGGCGCAAGTCGCAGAAGGTGCTGGCCAGACCGAAATCCGCATCCCGGCTCGGGCCGGGATTGCGGGTGCGGCGTTCACCGAGGGCGAGGTGCTGGTGGTGCCCGACGCCTATGCCGATGCCCGCTTCAATCGCGAGGTGGACCACGCATCCGGCTATCGCACCCGCAACATTCTGGCGGTCCCGATCACCGACAAGGCGGGCGAGCATCTTGGGGTTATCCAGGTACTTAACAAGCGCGGCGGCGCTTTCGGGCCGATCGATATTCGCCGGGCCAAGGCTTTTGGTGCCCAAATCGCCATTGCAATTCAAAACGCGCAGTTGTTCTCTGACGTTCTTTCGCTGAAGAACTACAATGAAAGCATTCTCAAGTCGCTATCAAATGGTGTCATTACGCTCGATCAAAACCTGAATATCGTTAAGATCAATGAAGCGGCCGAGCGTATTCTTGGAATACCTGGGGATCAGGTGCTCAACCGATCGGCCATCCAGGTGTTTGGCAACCGCAACGCGTGGGTGACACGCAGCCTCGACTACGTCGCCACGATGGGCGCCTCCGATTATCACGCCGACACCGATTTCGAACTGGCGGACGGCACCTCTGCTGCGATCAATCTAACCGCGGCGCCGCTCTTCGAGACGGCGGGTAAGCCGATCGGCTGCATGCTGGTGCTCGAAGACATTACTCGTGAAAAGCGCGTCCGCAACACGATGGCGCGCTATGTCGCCAAGGAGGTCGTCGACAAGCTGCTCGCCAGCGGCCAGGATTTTCTCGATGGCCATTCGCACGTCGCCACCGTGCTGTTTTCGGATATCCGGCGCTTCACGACGCTGGCCGAGGCGATGACCCCGCAGGCCACCGTGGCGATGCTCAACGAGTACTTCTCCAGCATGGTCGAGATCGTGTTCACGCACGGCGGCATGCTCGACAAATACATTGGCGATGCGATCATGGCGGTGTTCGGCACGGCGCTGAGCGATGCCTCCGACCCCGACAATTCGCTGACCGTCGCGACCGAGATGCTCCGTGAGCTCGCGCGCTTCAACGAGCAGCGCAGTGAGCGCGGGCTCGAAGCGATCGAGATCCGCATCGGCATCGCCACCGGCGAGGTGCTTGCCGGCTCGCTCGGCTCGCGTCGGCGGCTCGAATACACCGTCATCGGCGACAATGTGAACCTCGCCGCCCGGCTCGAAGGAGCCAACAAGCATTACGGCACGACCGTGCTGGTCGCCGCTTCGACCGTCGAGGCGCTCAAAGGACGACGGATCCTGCGGCGGCTCGACCTGGTCCAGGTCAAGGGCAAATTGCAGCCGACCCTCGCCTACGAATCGATGGAGCACTACGACCCGGTGCAATTTCCCAGGATGGCGGCGTTGATCGGCGCGTATGAAGCCGGTCTGGAGTGCTACCAGCGCCGCGATTGGGGCGCCGCGATCCGGCATTTCGGCGACGCGCTTGAGGCCGCGCCCAGCGACCAGCCCTCGCAGATTTTCATCGACCGCTGCCGCTATTACAGCGAGAACCCGCCGCCGGAGAATTGGAACGGCATCTGGATCATGCAGGAGAAATAGCGGCTCGCGACGAAGGATCGCCGGGCATCGCGATGCGGCGGCCGACCCATTCCGGCCGGGGCAGGGCGGCATGCGCCGCCGCAGCTTGGGCAACCCGCCGGCCCAGATCCTCGGGAAACGGGCTGACCCGGCGGGCCGCAAGATCGACGTGCAGAAACATCAGCTCCTGGGTGGCGGCGCGGTAGCCGTCAGCGAGCGCGAACATTGCGTGCGCAAGGTGCAGCCGCTTCGCATCGGCCGCGACGATCTGCGTTGCGACGCGCACCCGCGCGCCGACGAGCAGCTCGCGTTCGTAGAGGTTGTGAGTCTCGGCGACGAAGGTGCCCTGCTGGGTGGTGCGGCGATAGTCCAAGCCGAGCCCGAGCTGATCGAACAGGAGATCGGTCGCGTAGTCGAACAGCACGGTGTAATAGGCGAGGTTCATATGCCCGTTGTAGTCGATCCATTCGGGCAGCACCTCGCCTTCGAAGCGGTCGAACGGGGCGGGGAAATTCATCGGTAGAAGACTCCGCGGCGGCAGCGATTCGCTTGTACCAGGCCGGGGCCCCGCTGGGCGAGCCTCGACGTTCGCGGCGCCGTCGCCCGCGGCGGTTGGCGGCCGGCGGAGCCGCGCCGATGTGACAGCCGTGTTACTGCCGCCGATTGCTTCGGCGCCAGCGGTTTGTTACAACCGCGCCGCGCGTGAAGCTGCCGGGACCGGGCCCGGCGGCGCCGCCGAAATCGCCGACGATGAAAATCCTGACCTGCAACAGCAATCGCCCGCTTGCCGAGGCAATCTCGGCCTATCTTGGTCTGCCGCTGACCAGGGCGAGCGTGCGGCGGTTCTCCGACATGGAGGTATTTGTCGAGATCCACGAGAACGTGCGCGGCGAGGATGTCTTTGCCGTCCAGTCGACCTCCTATCCGGCGAACGACCATCTGATGGAGCTCCTGGTCACGCTCGACGCGTTGAAGCGCGCCTCGGCGCGGCGGGTGACCGTGGTCATCCCGTATTACGGATACGCCCGCCAGGATCGCAAATCGGGGGGGCGCACGCCAATCTCGGCAAAGCTCGTCGCCAATCTGATCACCACCGCCGGCGCCGATCGGGTGCTGACGTTGGATCTCCATTCGGGCCAGATCCAGGGTTTCTTCGACATCCCGACTGACAATCTCTACGCCGAGCCGGTGCTGGTGAAGGACATCCGGGAAAACCACGAGACGGCCAATCTGTGCATCGTGTCGCCCGATGTCGGCGGCGTCTTCCGCGCCCGGCAGATCGCGCGCCGGCTCGATGCCGACCTGGCGATCATCGACAAGCGCCGCGAGCGCGCCGGGGTCTCCGAGGTCATGAACATCATCGGCGATGTCGCCGGCCTGCGCTGCATCCTGGTCGACGACATCGTCGACAGCGCCGGCACGCTATGCAACGCCGCCCAGGCGCTGGTCGACAACGGCGCCGAGGGCGTCTATTCCTATGTCACCCACGGAGTGCTGTCGGGCGGCGCGGTGGCGCGGGTCGCCGCCTCGCCGATCAAGATGCTGGTGCTGACCGACAGCATCGTCGCGACCGAGGCGGTTCGGGTGTCGCAAAACATCCGGCAGCTGACGATCGCCCCGCTGATCGCCGAGGCGATCCGGCGCATCAGCGAGGAACGTTCGGTTTCGAGCCTGTTCGATTGACGGCGAGCGGGCCGGCGTGCGAATCGGGCGCCTCGCATGCCGGTGGCGGCCCGACTGGTCTGCGATAGAGGAGAAGAAAGTCCATGCCCGAGATCATCAGCCTTGGCGCCGAGCTGCGCCCGCGCGCCGGCAAGGGCGCGGCCCGGGCAACCCGGCGCAGCGGGCGCGTGCCTGGGATCGTCTACGGCGACAAGAAGGAACCGATGCTGATCAGCCTGGAGCCGCGCGCGCTGGCGCGGGCGGTTGCCAATCCCGGATTCTTCGCCACGTTGGTCGATATCAGCATCGACGGGGCGACCCACCGAACCTTGCCGCGCGATGTCCAGCACCACCCGATCAGCGATGCTCCGGTACATGCCGATTTCATGCGGGTCGCGGCGGGCGCGCAGGTGACCGTCACGGTTCCGGTGGCGTTCATCAACCACGAGCGCTCGATCGGGCTGCGCCGCGGCGGGATCCTCAACGTTGTGCGCCACGGCATCGAGATGATCTGCTCGGTCGATAATATTCCCGAGCGGATCGTCGTCGATCTCGACGGGCTGGACATCGGCGACAGCGTCCATAGCGGCGCGGTCGAAATGCCGCCCGGAGCGCGCCCGGTAATCCAGCGGCGCGACTTTACGATCGCCAGCATCGCCGCGTCCTCGGCGGTGAAGGAGGAGGCGGCCCAAGCCACAGCAACCGCGGCGGTGGCGGCGGCGGCGCCGCCGACCGAAGAACCGGCAGCACCGGTGCCGACAACGCCGGCGGCGTAATCCTCGATCGGCGCGGCCATGCGCCTCGTCGTCGGCCTCGGCAATCCGGGTGCCCGCCATGCCCGCAACCGGCACAATATCGGCTTTATGGCGGTCGGCGCGATCGTCCGCCGCTACGGCTTCCCGGCGTTTCGCAGCCGCTTCAAGGGTGAGCTGTCGGAGGGGGTGATCGCCGGCGAGCGCCGCCTGCTGCTCTGCCCGCAGACCTTCATGAACGCATCCGGCGAAGCGGTGCTGGCGGCGATGAGCTTCTACAAGATCGCGCCGGGCGAGATCGTGGTGATCCATGACGAGCTCGATCTGCGGCCGGGCAAGGTCAGGGTCAAGCGCGGCGGCGGCAATGCCGGCCACAACGGGTTGCGCTCGATCGATGCGATGATCGGGGCCGATTTCTGGCGCATAAGGATCGGGATCGGCCATCCCGGGATCAAGGAGCTGGTGCACCCCTATGTCCTGCAGAATTTCTCCGCCGAGGAGATGCGGCTGTGGGTCGTGCCGCTGGTCGAGGCGATCGCCGAGACGATCCCATGGCTGCTCGACGGCGCGCCGGATGCGTTCATGAGCGAAATCGCTCGCCGTTTCGCCCCGCCGGAACTCGCTGACGACGAGGATCCGCCATAGTGGCGCCCTCTGGATTTTGTTGGCGACGAGCTTAAATACCGCGGGTTGGCCGGACCTGTTCCGGCCATCCGCGTCTCAACCTCGCGGCGGTTTCGCGGATGACCGGCCGACGCCCGGTCACGACGTCTTTGTTGTGTGAGGATCATGGGCTTCAACTGTGGGATCGTCGGCCTCCCGAATGTCGGTAAGTCGGCCCTCTTCAACGCCTTGACCGCGACCCAGGCGGCCGAGGCGACGAAATATCCGTTCTCCACCCGCGAGGCCAATGTCGGGCGGGTCGCGGTGCCGGACGAACGGCTCGACGTGTGTGCCCGCCTGGCGAAATCGGCTAAGATCGTGCCGACGCAGCTCGAATTCGTCGATATCGCCGGTCTGGTGCGCGGCGCCTCGAAAGGGCAGGGGCTCGGCAACCAGTTTCTCGGCCATTTGCGCGAGGTCGATGCGATCGCCCATATCCTGCGCTGCTTCGACGACGACAACGTCGTTCATGTCGAGGGTTCGGTCGATCCGGTCCGCGATGCCGAGACGGTCGAGACCGAATTGATGCTGGCTGATCTCGATAGCCTGGAGCGGCGTCTCGTCGCGGTGCAGAAGCGCGTCCGCGGCGGCGAACGCGAGGCACGCGACCAGCTTGCCGTCATCGAACCCATCCTGGCGGGGCTGCAGGACGGCAGGCCCGCGCGCAGCATCGCGTTGCCGCCCGAGCAGCAGGGTCAGTTGAAGCTGCTGCAATTGCTGACCGCCAAGCCGGTGCTCTACATCGCCAATATCGACGAGGGAGCCGCCGCGACCGGCACTGAGGCGAGCCGCCGGGTCGCCGATTATGCCGCTTCGCAAGGGGCGCGGGCGGTGATGATCTCGGCGGCGATCGAGGCGGAACTCGCCCTCATCGCCGACCTTGCGGAACGGCGCGAATTTCTGGCTGCGCTCGGTCTCGCCGAGACCGGGCTCGCCCAGGTGATCCGCGCCGGCTATTCGCTGCTCGACCTAATCACCTATTTCACCGCCGGCCCGAAAGAATCAAAGGCCTGGACGATACCCCGCGGCACCAAGGCGCCACAGGCTGCCGCGGTCATTCATACCGATTTCGAGAAGGGCTTCATCCGCGCCGAGACCATCCCCTATGCCGATTTTGTCGCATGCGGCGGCGAGCAGGGCGCCAAGGACGCCGGCAAGATGCGGCTGGAAGGCGCCGAGTATGCCGTCCAGGACGGCGACGTCATGCATTTCCGCTTCAATGTTTGAGTTCAATGTTTGAGATGGACATTCCTGACTTGAAAGCTGTGTCGGCTACATCTATGTAGTGCATTGGTACACTACGGAGGTCGCTTCATGGCCGCGCCGATTTCCATCAGGCTCGATGATGAGGTCCGAGAGACCCTCGAAGCCGAGGCGCGCGCGCGCAACATGGGTCTCGCGACGCTGCTGCGCCAGATTGCGAAGGAAGCCGCCCGGCAGGTAAAGCGCAAGCGCATCCGGGAGCAGAGCGAAGCGGTCGGCAGGTATGTTGCGAGTAACCCGGAGGCCAAGGAGTTCTTCGAGTTCTGGGGCACACCGCGGATGGAAGGCTGGTGAGCCTTGGCAGATTTTGCCCCCGGGCAAATCGTCTTGGTGGATTGGCGCGACGCATTGCCAAAGGAGCCGAACAAGTTGCGTCCGGCGATCGTCGTCGAAGATGGGGAGCTATTCGCTCCATCATACCCGAATGTCATCCTGGTTCCCCTCGCGGACGATCGCGAGTTTGTTGTGACCGATCTTGCGGTGTTGATCGAGCCAACGCCCGAGAATGGGTGCACCAAGCGCTGCTACGCACTCTCGCATTGCGTCACGACAAACTCGATGAGCCGAGTGACACCCACGCGCTCACGCATCCTGCCAGAGGAACTCGCAATCATTCGCAGACAGATCGCGCTCGCGATCGGTCTGGAGTGAGCCGAACGGCGCAGTGTTCTCGGGCAAACCCCTCTGTTAAGGAGCCTCGCCATGGCTGTCATCCCCGACTCATTTCTCGACCTGCTGACGCAAAAGAAGGCCTTTGCCAGCCTGGCGACGATCATGCCGGACGGTTCGCCGCAAGTGACGCCGGTCTGGTTCGACTATGAGGGCGGCGCGATCCGTGTGAACACCGCGAAGGGCCGGGTCAAGGCGCGCAACATGACCGAAGGTGCGCCGGTCGCCCTCTCGATCATGGACCCCGACAACGCCTACCGCTATCTGCAGATCCGTGGGCGGGTACGGCGGGTCATCGAACCCGGCGCCGACCGGCATATCGATTCGCTCGCCAGGAAATACCTCGGCAAGGACAGATACCCGTTCGCCCGGCCCGGCGAGGTGCGGGTCATCTACGAGATCGAACCGCGCGCCGTTAACGCGATGGGGTGAGGCGACCCTGGGGCGCACCGCAGGTGGGGCCGAGCGCGCCCTCAGAACGCGACGCGCGCGCCGGCCGCTTCGGAGATGACGTCGCCGTCGTCTTGCGCCTGGATGTCGCCGGTGATCTGCCCGCCGCATTCGATCTCGATCTGGCCGTAACGTATCGTGCCGGATACGCGCCCGGTTGCGCGGATCAACAGCCGCTTGCGGACCACCAGATTGCCCTCGAAGCGCCCGCGCACCTCGATTTCATCGATCGTCGCAGAACCTTTGAACAGCCCCGATTCGGCGATGTCGACATCGTGGCAGTTCTGCAGATTCGCTTCGACGCTGCCTTCGACGATCAGCTTGTCGCACGAGGTGATCTCCCCCGACAGCGCGATCTCGCGGCCGACGATGAGTTTGCGCAAATCGGCGTCGCTGCGCCGCGGAGCCGGCGCCGGCACCGGCCGAGCAGCGCTCTCCGCCGGTCGCGGGGCATCTCCCGGCGGCCGCGGCGGCTCGGGTGTGCGCGGCGGCAATGGGGCCGACGCCCGACCAAGCGGCGCGACCGTGCCGGCTTGGCCGGACGAACGGGCCGGCTTCATCGGAATACCCAGATCATCAGGCGCGTCGGACATCTTGCGATCCTCTGTCTCAGGTCTCTTGCGGCTGAACATGGATGTGGCATTCCATCGAAATGCTGCGGGGACGCGCGGCTTCCCCGACCGGATCATAGGGTCAAGAGATGCAGCCCGGTGTGCCGCAACCCCTCGAACAGGTGGACCATGCCGGAAAGCATGCGTTGCCCGACGCGGCGGCGCACCACCCGGGCCGCCCTTCGGTCGAGTCGTCTCAACGCGACCACCTCGAAATACTCGCGACCGAAAAGATATCCGTTCAGGCCGCGGAAAACAAAAAAATTTGCCATGATGCTGTTGACCCGTCATTCCCGCGCAAACGTCGCGCAACCCGGAATCCAGGCCTTCCCAACGTCGCTCCCCGTGGATGCCCTTTCTTGGCCACCGCTTGTGGCCTCGAAGGATGCGTCTATACTCCGCCGCCTTTGATCCCAAGCAGCTGAGGATTCGCGGATGAGTTCTGCCGCCATCGAAGTCGTCGGCATCGGCAATGCGATCGTCGATGTGATCGCGCATGCCGACGAGCGGTTTGTTGCGGAAAGGGGCCTGACCAAAGGCTCGATGACATTGATCGACGCCGAGCGCGCCGAATCGCTCTATCGCGCGATGGGGCCGGCGGTCGAGAGCTCTGGCGGCTCGGCCGGCAACACGATGGCCGGGATTGCCTCGCTCGGTGGCGTGGGCGGCTACATCGGCAAGGTCCGGGACGATCTGCTGGGTGACGTGTTCCGCCACGACATCACCGCGATCGGGGTCCGTTTCGACAGCCCGCCCGCGACATCAGGGCCGGGGACGGCGCGCTGCCTGATCATGGTCACGTCAGACGGCCAGCGCACGATGGGCACCTATCTTGGCGCCTGCGTCGAGCTGGGGCCCGAGGACATCGATCCCTTGCTGATCGGCTCGGCGCGGATCACCTATCTCGAAGGCTATCTGTTCGACCCGCCGCGGGCGCAGGAGGCGTTCCGCGCCGCGGCGGCGATCGCCCACCGCGCCGGGAACCGGGTCGCACTCAGCCTGTCCGATCCGTTCTGCGTGGCGCGGCACCGCGCGGCGTTCCGCGAGCTGGTCATGGGCGAGGTCGACATCCTGTTCGCCAACGAGGCTGAGATCTGTTCGCTGTACGAAACCGATGACTTCGCGACGGCGGCGGCGGCGGTGCGCGGCCATGTCGCGGTGGCGGCCTTGACGCGGAGCGCCGAGGGCAGCGTCGTCTTCGCCGATGGCGAGGCTCATAGCGTCGCTGCGGCCCCGGTGGCGCGGGTCGTCGACAGCACAGGGGCGGGCGACCTTTATGCCGCAGGGTTTCTCTACGGCTTGATCCAGGGCCTTCCTCTTCCCAAATGCGGAGCAGTCGGCAGCCTGTGCGCCGCCGAAATCATCAGCCATGTCGGCGCGCGGCCGGAGACCGCGCTCTCCGGGCTAGTCAAGGCGGCGGGTCTCGTCTGAGCGCCGCTTCGCGTTCAGGGCTCGATGGATATCCGCAACATCGTTTGTCCCTATCCCGGCGCGTCTCGCGAAATCCCGCAACGTTCTTTGTAACTGCGGCTCTTGGCATGCCAAAGAGCCACACCGTTCCGCATCGTCCCATAGCGTGCTACCAAGTTCGGTAGCAAATCCGGTAGCACGGGTTTCGACGGCCTGTGACAGTTCGGCGAGGAAGAGGGACACCCCTTTGGTGTCGAGCGCGGTCATCACGAGCGCGACGCCGGTAACGCGCCGCGCGCACACCGCGCCGACGATCCAGGCGGGAGCGGTGGCCGAGTTCTCTCGCCAGTGTTTTTACTAGCCCGCGCTCGGCGTCGACCAACCAGTCCATCGCAGCGTTCGTCATCGGGCGCCTCCCTGGTGTTTGAGTGGCACTCAAGGGTGGCGCGGCTTCGAGCCTAACGGTTGCGGAATCCGTCGATGAGCCCCACGATCACGCCGCCTCATCGCGACCGGCAGACTCGCGGTTGCGTCGGCCTGCCGTGCGCTGCCAGAGCAATCTAAAGGGACCGGCTTGCCCTGAACCCGGCTTGAAGTCAAAACGGTTGCTGTTTAATTCAGCCTCGACCATTCCGCAAAAACTTGCCAGGTAGAGCTCCCGTAGGTTCGCCATCCTCAAAGGTGATCGCACCGTTGACCAGGATCCAGTTGTATCCCTTGGACTTCTGGATGCGACGCCACTCGCCGCCGGGCAGGTCTTCGGCCACTACCGAGGGCAGGATTTCCAGCTTGGCGAGGTCATACACCACGATGTCCGCCGGAGCCTGCTCCCGGATGGCGCCGCGGTCCTTGAAGCCGCCCAGGTGAGCCGGCAGGTAGCTCAACTTGTAATGCGCGTCCTCCAAGGTCATCGTCTTCTCGTCGCGGACGAGCCAGATCAGCAGATCGGTCGGATAGATCCCGGCCGTCAGGAATTTGACGTGGGCGCCGCCGTCCGAGACCCCAGCCACGACGAGGTTGGAATCCAGCACCTCGGTGGTGAATTGGGCAACCTCGCGGCCCTGAGTCGGGGCGAAAAACTCCGTGGCCAAGTCCTCCTCGACCACCATGTCGAGCAGCGCATCGATGACGTGCTTGTTTCCCGCATCGGCGATTTGCTGGACTGTTTTCCCGAACCCTGGCTCGTTCACGCTCTTCCGTTGCACGACCAGGCTGCCGACCGAGCCCTGAGCCACCTGCGTCGGCCGGATCCCAGCGTCCCATTCCGCTTTGAGGCGGCGACGCATCTCCGGGTCCTGCATCTTGGCCTTGCGTTCGGCCTTGGTACCCAGGGTCACCTCCCGCCACGCCTCGGTGTCGTCGAACAGGTTCCAGTCCTCAAAGGTCAACTCGAACCCGCCGCGCCTTGTGGCGCCCTGGCCATAGATGCGCAACCCCCGCTCCGCACAGCTGTTCAGCCAACGAATCCGCTCGCGATGCTGTTCGGGATGCACCGAGTTCGGGGTGACGGCCTGGTACAGGATCGGTCGCTTGGCCGCCGCGGCGACCTTTTCGAAGAACGCTCTGGCTTCGGGCGCCAGCGGACGTCCCTCTTCACCGGTCTGCTGATACGCCAATTCGATGAAGCCTTCGTCACGATCGGCCAGGACCTTGGCAAAGGTGAGGATCTCGTGTTCCGACAGCATGTCGGTGATCATCGGCGTGCCGTCATAATCGCGCTGGATGGAATTAATGCCCAAGACCTGGGCCGACCAGCCGCACGCCCCGGCATCCATCGCCTCATTGATTAGCCGGCACATTTCCTGGAGTTCCGCCTCGGTCGGCCGCCGCTTCTTGGCTTCTTCCCAGCCCATCACCCACGCATACAGCGGGGTCAACGGCACATAGGTCAGGCAATTGACCCCTTTGGGCGTGCGGCTCAGGCTGTCGATGAAATCGGGGAACGTCACCCAATTCCACGGCATGCCGGCCTTCATCGCCTCGTAGGGAATTGCCTCGTTGCGGGTCATGCTCAGCATTGCCCGATCGCGGTCCTCGACCCGCGACGGGGCGAATCCGAACCCACAGTTTCCCAAGGCCACCGATGTGACCCCGTGCCACCCGGAAAGCGTGCAATAGGGATCCCAGAAAATCTGTGCGTCGTAATGCGTGTGAAGGTCGACAAAGCCGGGTGCGACAATGCGGTCCGCAGCATCCAGAATGCGGTCGGCGGTCTTCCCTTTCAGGCCTCCAATCTGGGCGATTTTGCCGTCCTTGATGGCAAGGTCGCTCACATAGCGCGGCGTCCGTGTCCCATCGACGATCGTGCCGCCTTTGATGATAATGTCGAAATCCGACATGGGTGGCTCCCTCATGCAGCTGGTTGAACCGCGACCCTGTGATCAGGCTACCCGACATTCGGCGGATTTCGCCCGCTGGGCGCCATGTTCCGCCTCATCACGGCGCGCCGCAACGAAATTCACTCGCATCTATCCGATTCGCGCCCGTTGGCGAGAAGGGCGTTGGCGAGAATTAAGGAAGACGCCCGTGCCTGTCTCGCTGCCGCGAATTTGACGAGCCGCGGCTATCGGCCGAGACACGATTGGAGCGCCGCCATGGTCAACAGCAACTACAATTGCTGGTGGTTCGAACACATTTGGCGCAACTGTCAAGAAGCTGGATTTCGAGCGCTGCTGAAGCTGCGCTGTTGCGAGTCTAGTTAGTCTTAGATTGGAACGCATTGGAAAAATCCGCACAGGAGGAACGCCATGACGGACGTACGCCCGTTCGAGCCCGCTCTGTTCAAGGAGGCCGTAATCGACCCGGATACGACGACTCTGAACGCGCAGATGATCCAGCTGCTGACCGGCCAGCCGGAGTGGTGGATCGTGGGCGCCGAGGCTATGCGGGCTGCGCGCCGGCGTAGCGAAGGGCCATTCCCCGCCCCGGTGATGTCAAGCCGGGCGAGAACGCTGACCATCACCGGCAAGCATGGCAACGAAATTCCGTTGCGAATGATCGCGCCGCCGCAACCGCGAGGGATCTATCTGCACCTGCACGGTGGCGGCTGGGTTCTCGGCGGCGCCGACATGCGATCCGATGCTGGAACGGATCGCTGACAATACGGGTCAGGCCGTCGTCGCTGTGGAATATCGCCTTGCTCCGGAACACCCTTACCCGGCCGGTCCGGACGATTGCGAGGCCGCCGCCGTCTGGCTGGTGCAGAACGGCAAGAAAGAGTTCGGCACCGACTTTTTGACGATTGACGGCGAGTCGGCCGGGGGACATCTGACCAAAGTGACCATTCTGCGCATGCGGGATCGTCACAACTACACCGGGTTCCGCGGTGCAAACATTGTGTATGGCGCCTTCGATCTCAGCATGAAGCCGAGCCAACTTCAGTTCGGCAGCACGCGACTGGTGCTGAGGACGATCGACATGCGGCAGTTCTACAATGCGTTCCTGCCGACGATCACGGACCGCCGGGTACCCGATATCTCCCCGCTCTACGCAGTACTGCAGAGCCTGTGTCCGGCGCTGTTCAGCGTAGGGAATAAGGACGCGCGGCTGGACGACACGTTGTTCACGCTGGGTCGCCGCAGGGAATCAAGCGAAACTGGCGATCTACCCTGGCGGAGCGCATGGTTTCACTCTGTTTCTAAGCCAACTGTCGAAATCAGCAACGATGAAGATGGACCGGTTTCTGAACCGTGTCCTCGGCTGATTGCGAGGATCCTTGCTGCCGATCGCCGGGGTAGGAAATTCCCGCGGCGGACCGCCCGCCCAGGTGGCATGCTGGCCCAGATGCCACGATATGCCAGCCGGCGTAATACCAGGAGACCCCGATGACCGGTCGAGCGCAGGGATGACGATCCGGCGCAGCGAGGCGGCGCACCATGAGATTGAGCATCCGGTCGTCCGCACCCATCCCGAGACCGGTCGCAAGGGGCTCTACGTCAACCGCAACTTCACCCTGCGCTTCAAGGACATGACGGTCGAGGAAAGCCGCCCGCTGCTGAATTTCCTTTGGGAGCACGCGGTCAAGCCGGAATTCACCTGCCGCTTCCGCTGGGAGATGGGTTCGATCGCGTTCTGGGATAATCGTTGCGTGAAATTACGCCCTCAACGACTACCACGGCCGGCGGCGGGTCATGCACCGCGTCATGGTCAACGGCGACCGGCCGTTCTGACGCGCCTGGAAGACACCGACCTGCTGCTCGGCAACTCGCGGCAGATGCGGCCTTAATGGTGAACCGACAAACGAAGGGAGGAGGGGATGCGCTGGCTGATTCTAGGAGCCGTACTGTCTGCCGTGCCGGTGCCGGCGCTTGCCGCGGAATTCATGTTGAATTCGACGGAGGTCAAGAGCGGCAGACCGATGGGGCACGCTCAGGTTTTTACCGCCTGCAACGGGCAAAACATCTCGCCGGCACTCTTTTGGTCGGGCGAGCCGACCGGCACGCAAAGCTTCGCGGTTACGATTTACGATCCTGATGCGCGGGCGGGCGGTGGCTGGTGGCACTGGACGGTGTTCAATATCCCGGCGACGGTGCATAGCTTAGCGGCCAGCGCTGGCAGCGAAGGCTCAAAGGACTTGCCCGCGGGTGCGGGCCAGGGGCGTAACGATTTCGGGCTTTCGCAATACAGCGGTCCGTGCCCGCCAATCGGCGACCACGCGCACCACTACGAGATCACTGTGTATGCAGTAAAAGTCGCTCAATTGCCGCTGGACAACAACGCATCGGGTGCCGCGGTCAGCTCCCAGCTGCGTTCCAACACACTGGCCACCGCTAAAATCGTCGGACGCTACGAGCGGTCGAAGTGACGGCGGCCACTCAGGCTTGGCCGCGGGAACTGGTCTTCATTCCTGAGGGAGTGGGGGCGAGGCCCATCAGCCGGACAGCGCCTGGGCGAGAAAGGGTAAGCTCTCGTCCATCCGATAATCGACTCCGGTATGGTTGTCGGAAAACTCCTCGTAGCGATGCGCAATGCCAAGCTCATTCAGCCGCCGCACGAATCTGCGGGCACCGTAGAGCAGGTTGAACTGATCCTTCTCGCCGCAATCGATGTAGAGCGCCTTCAGCCGGCGGAGATTGTCCGCCTGGGTTTCGATCGCAACGACAGGGTCTTGGCATAACCAATTCGCCCAGCGTTCCTCGATAACCTCGCAGGTGTCGAAAGTGACCGGCAGCCGGATTCCAAGGAACTGCGTGGGATCGGGATCGTAGCTGGCCGCCATCGCCAGCGCGTTGACCACCTTGAACGAACCCTCTGGATGCTTCTGGGCCGCTTCAAGCTGCTGCCACCAGCGCTCGATCGAGTTCTCCGCGCCGGCGAGCGCGCGCAGCACCGCCGGCATGTCAGTCAGATAGCACAACTCGAAGCCCATATCGCCGGAATGACAGGCCGCGGCCGACCAGACGTTGGTGTGACGCAGCGCGTGCGTGAGCGCGCCGTACCCGCCGGAACTCTTGCCGAACACCCCGCGGCGCCCGTTCCCACCGCATCCGAAGCGCTGTTCGATTGCTGGCAGCATTTCCTGCAATAGGAAGTCCTCCCACGCACCCATGGAAGCTGAGTTGATGTATTGGTTGCCGCCGAGCCGGGTGAAGCAATCGGGGAAGGCGACGACGACCGGGGACATGCGCTGCTCCCCGATCAGCCGGTCGAGCCGTTCCGGCAGGTTCTCGCGGAAGCCGACCCAATTCGTATGCGACAGGCCGCTGCCCGTGAAGCCGACAAGATCCACGAGCAGCGGCAATCCCTGTCCGCCATGCCCAGCCGGGACGTACACATCGACGACCCGCACCGACGGATCACCCAGCATGTTGCTCTTGAGGGCTTGGCTCTCGATCGTGACATGGCTGATGGTACCCATCGGCCCGAAGAATTTGCGCATGCGTTCTACCCCTGACATGCATGGGAATCTTCCTCCATGCCGACCCTTCACGATGCCGGGAGTTCCGGCTCGATACGGCGCAATCCCTCGAAGACATGCACCATGAACGCGGTGGCAATGACCGGAGCGACTAGGTTGACGAGCGGCACCGCGAACAGCCCAGCGATCGCGACACCGCCAACAAACACTCGACCGGCGAAACGTCGACGCACCGCACGGGCCACCACGGGCTCAAGTCGTCTCAACGCGACCACTTCGAAATACTCGCGGCCCAAAAGATATCCATTGAGACCGAAGAAAACAAACAGGTTTATCCCTGGCACCAGGACATAAACCGGCAGCGCCGACAAGTTGATCAAGATCGTCATCCCCATCAGACGCAAAGTCATCATCACCGTCTCGGCGACCGATGCGCGCCGTGACGGGCCGTGTCCGAGATAATCCTGCGCCTCGACAGCGCCGGCGGCACGATCGAGAAAAAAGCCCATCGCCATCGTCGCTACCGCCGGAAACAGCAGCCAGCTCAGCGCCAAAATCGCGAACGCGCCGAGCAGATCGACAGCCCAATTCAACGGGCGCCAGCCGAACAACGCGATGTGGTCGAGGGCAATGGCGACCGCGATCCACAGCACGGCGAAGCTCGCGATCAAGAAAATAACGCTCATTCCGACGATGCGGCGCAAGCCAGGCGCGAAAAGATCGGTTACGGCTCGCAGGAACGCGAATACCATGGCTGGCGGCTTGTACTCGAAGCGTCGTACTACGCCAACTGATACCGCAGCGACCACCCACGGCTGACGGTTGACCTGAAAGACCCGAGGTGCGCGTCTCCCGCTTCGATCCGTGGCCTCCGTTGAGGCGTGAGGCCCGTGATGCGAATTAACCCGGTGGCGCGCGGGGCGCCCGTGAATCCACTGTCACGGTCACCAACCGGCTACTCATCATTTCGAATTTGGCCCGCTACCCAGGGCTTAGACTGGGCGGCGGCAAGCGGTATTCATGCCCCAAACCGGTCACCCAACGATCGACAGCACGGGCAGTAATGGCCCATTCCGACCTTGCGAGTGGCAGCAACGGGCCCGTCATTTAAAAGGGCTGAATAGTAGTGGTCGTTTGCCCGCCGACGCTGTAGCGCCGACGCAACCCCGATTTAGTGCTGTCGCTGGTAGGCGGATTCGCTGCAGAATAAGGTGATCTGGCCAGTCGTCCTCTGATGATCAAATCTCGATTTGACGAGTTGGTGCATCTGCGGAGCGGCCGACGGAGTACCTGGATGACGTCCTATCCCGATTTGTCTTCGTTCGCGTGGATTCGGCCCACCCAAAGAGTCCTGGATCTTAATGGTCCGCACGACGTGCCTTACCAGCCACTTGATGTCACCTGGTTCGACCGGCCGATAATTGAGCTGCTCGACGAGGTTGGTAGGCGTCTTTGCGGCCGGATATCGGTCGACGATGGCGTTATCCGGCTCACCCTCGGGCAGCTTCGATCCATGGCTTGTCGACTAAGCCATGTCATCGCAGCAGCGCAATTGCGCCCCGGTCCGGTTGGCGTATTGCTGCCTGATAATGCCATGTACCTTGTCGGTATTTTTGGCTGCCTGGCGGCGGGTCGGGCTTGCATACCGCTAAACCGCGATAATCCGGCAAGCTACAACGCCAGCCTTACCGCCTCGACCCGCGCGGCAGGCTTGGTGCTGACGGCGATGGATGCGCTCGACCCAACGCTCGTGCTACCGAGCACGCCGACGATTGCCATCGAGGCGGCCTTAGTTCCCGGTGGAGCAGAGGCCGACTCACCGTCAGGATACCTCGGCCCAGACGAGCCAGCCTTCATCTTCACCACATCCGGCAGCACCGGAACATCAAAGTGTGTCGCGAAGTGCCAGCGCGGCGTTCTTCACCGCATCGGGGAGCGGATCGACGCTGGACACTTCAACGAAAGCGATCGCGTATTAGTGCTGCACCCGGTAGCAACGGCGGCCGGGGATATGCGCTTTGACGCGCTGCTGAGCGGCGCCTCGCTGCATATCGTGGATCTTCGCCGCAGCGGGATCGGGGAGGTCCGGCGTATCCTGCTAGAGCATCGCATTACCGTCTTGCGCGCGCCGCAGCTGGTGCTCAAGGCATTGGCGCGGCTCGATGACGCACAGGAGGTCCTTGGCAGTCTGCGGTTGGTCTGGGGCGGCGGCGATGTCCTGTTGCACGCCGACTATCGCGAGATCCGCGCCAGCTTGCCGCCTGAGTGTCATTACGCCAACCCGCTGAGCATGACCGAGGGAGCGGCGGCGCATTGGTTCGTTCCCCCCCTGGATGACCACGATCCGGTTCGGGTGGCGTCGGGCTATCTGGTTCCGGGATCGGATGCCCTCGTGCTAGATGAGGCCGGGCACCCCTGTTCTTCCGGCGAGCCCGGGGAGCTTGTGATACGCAGCCGCTATCTCGCGCTCGGAGACTGGCAGGATGGGCGCCTCGTCGCGGACCGGTTCCCGACCGACCCGATCGATCCGTCACGTCGAATTTATCATACGGGCGATATGGTTCGCCTGTGTTCGGACGGCGTTGTTGTCGTGCTCGGCCGAACTGACCGCATGGTCAAGGTCCGCGGCCACCGGGTGGAGCCGGCGATCATTGAGGCGGCAATTGGGGGCGTCGACGGTGTCGCTGAAGCGCAGGTGTTGGCGCGGCAGGAGGGCACCGACACCCACCTCATCGCCTTTGTCGTGCCGCACGCCACCGCTCCCGATGGGCTTGCTGGAGAAATCCGCGCCCGGTTGAAGGCGGTGCTACCCGGTTACATGCAACCGGCGCGCATTTGGCTGATAGACGCGCTTCCGCTGTTGCGGAGCGGCAAGGTTGATGCGGGCGCGCTATTGGCAGCCGACGCAACACCTCCCGCGATAGGAGCTTGTGCGGCCATCGATCCTGCCACCGTCGCGAACGCCGACCCGTTAGTGTCAGCTGGCCCGCGATCTCGGGACCAGCAGCTGCCTCCCTTGCCTGCTTCACCGCGCGTCCAGGATGCGGTCAAACGCGCCTGGGCAGCGGCATGCGGCGCCCGGTCCGTGACCCGCGACCTCGCCTGGGAGGATGCCGGCGGGGATTCTTTGAAGGCGCTGCAAATGCTGCTGCAGATCGAGGAGGATCTTGGTCTGCGCCTGTCGACCGATGTGCTTTCGGCGGGTATGACCGCGAGCACCCTCTGTGCCGCAATCGCGCGCTCGATCGGCGGTTCGCTGGAAGGCGACGCGCAGCCCACCGCCGACGATCGGCGCATCACGGTCTTTCTGATGCCCGGCATCGTCTATGACGAACCGGATCTCGCCCGGTTCCGGCTTGCGCTGCGCGATCGGATCCGGTTTGTCGTGATCGGCTATCCCAACTGGCGTGAGATGATTGCGGCCAAGGCAGAGTTCGAGACCGTGGTCAGGGACGCGGTCGGCCAAATCCTGGCGCAATGCGGCGATCGCCCGATCTGCCTCACAGGCTACAGCTTTGGCGGGTTTGTCGCCTTTACAGCGGCACACCGCCTCATCGAGGCAGGGCATCGGGTCGGCTTTCTCGGATTGCTCGATCCGCGGCGGCAGTCCTCAATCTCGGCATCGCCCCTGGTCACCGTCGTCAGGCGGATGACCCTGTTCCAACGCATCCGCTTGCACCTGCAAACCCGGGATTTTGCCGTCGTGCTCCGTCTGATCCTGCGGATCTTATTGGAACTTCGCGCGTTTGGGCTGCTCGAGCGCCTTGCCACGCTGTGCATGAAGGTCGACAGCCGGCGCGCTGTGCCGCACCTCATCTATGTCTTGCGCTCCTACACCATGCGCGGATGGCAGCCAAAGGCCCTCTCGGTTCCGACCTTTTTCTTCCGCTCCGAGGACGACCCACAGCCGCGGCAGGATGAACTCGATTGGAGCGCGTTGTGCTCGACCTTCAGCGTGGTGCCTGTTGCTGGTGACCACGAGACGATGCTGGCGGCGACGAATACCGAGCGCCTCTGCGCGCTGTTCCTCGACGCCCTGCGCACAACCGATGCGAATAATAATGCTCTTCCGGCCGCCGCCATTGACCGAATGAGTGCGTTGTAATGCTGGCAGACGCGGTGCGGCTGCAGGCTGTTGCGATCTGCCTGGTGCGCCAGAACTCGCGCGTGATTCTGTCGGTTCTATTCGACGCATCTTTTGCCCAGGAGGCGCCTGAAGCATGACGAACACGGATTACCCACCGGCTCCGGCTATCGTTGATGCCGATCGAGCTGAAGGTTCGGCGGCCACTGAACAAGCTCCCCCCTGGCAATGCGCCTGCGACCGGCCGCTCGATTTGGGTGGGCCGGTCGACATCCCGTTCGAGCCGTTTGACGATGATGCGATCGAAGGATCGATCGTCGCGCGCTTTGGGGAGATCGCCGGGCGATATCCGGGGCGGACCGCGATCGATGATGGCGAAACGCGGCTGACCTATGCCGAGGTTTGGCGCATCGCCTGCCATTTGGCCCGCCAGGTCGAGCGCGTTGTGCCGGCGGGACGCCCGGTCGCGGTCGTCCTGCCGAATGCGGCGCTGTTTCCGGTCGCAGCGCTGGCATGTCTTGCGGTCGGCAGACCCTATGTCCCGATCGACCTCGATTATCCGGTGGCGCGCAACACCGAGATCTTGCGCGAGGCAGGTGCGGCGGCGGCGATCACCCAGCCCGGCCTCGCTGCCGCGGGCGCGCTGATACCGGCATCGGTGCCGGTGATTTACGCCGATGTTTCCGGTTGCCTGGCCGTACCCGACGGGCCGCCGCTCGACATTGCGGAACCTGGCGGCCCCGCAGTCATCGTGTTTACCTCTGGAAGTACCGGCCGGCCAAAAGGGATCTGCAACGACCAGCGTGCTTTGTTGGTGCGCATCGCTCAGTTCATCAATACTTGTCATCTCAACGCCGAGGATCGGCTCATCCTGGTGAGCTCGCAGAGCGTGATGGCCGGCGTCAGGAATACGCTCACCGCCTTGCTGACCGGGGCGACCCTGCGCATCGCCGAACTGCGCCGGCACGGAATTAGCGGCGTGCAGCGGGTGATCCGCGACGAGCGGATCACCGTCTACTACTCGGTCCCCGCCGTGATGCGCTCCGTGTTTAGGGGGACCGAGGCGAAGGTGGCGTTGGCCAGTCTGCGCATTGTCCGCCTGAGCGGCGATACGTCATTCGAGTCCGATCTAGCACTGTGCCGCGCGGTGCTCCCGCCAACCTGCCACATCTTCTCCAGCTTTGGGTCGACGGAAGCACCCACGATTTTTCAATGGTTCCCGCGCCCGGGGATGGGAGACGGTTTGAGCCTCCCAAGCGGCTATCCAATACCCGGCTTGGCCTTCGCGCTGGTCGGGGCCGATGGCTCGGCGGTAGCGCCGGGCGAGGTTGGCGAATTGGTCCTCCGAAGCCGCCACCTCGCGCTCGGCCTGTGGCAGGACGGCCGACTGGTACCTGGCCCCTTTGAGAGCGATCCGGTGGATCCTGACGTTCGCATGCTGCACACCGGTGATCTGTTCCGCATGAACGCAACCGGCGTTGCTGAATTCTGTGGGCGGAGCGACCGGCAGATGAAGATCCGCGGGATGCGGGTGGATCCCGGTGAGATCGAAGCGGCATTGCGCCGCTGCCACGGTGTCGCCGATGCCGCCGTCATCGTTCGCCAGCAAAACAGCATGGACGGTGTATTAGTCGGATTCGTGGTGCCGCAGCCGGAGGCAGCCCAATTGGAGGGCAGGCATCTGAGACAGCAGGTGTCGACCTGGCTGCCGCCGGCAAAATGCCCCGCTGTCATTCACGTCATCGCGGAAATCCCGCGACTCCCGAGCTTCAAAGCCGAACAGGCGGCGCTTGCACGCTTCGATCTGGCATGGCTCGGCAGCAATGAAGATGGAGGAGACCGATAACGTGGCACCAGCGTCTCTCCTTGCAACGTGTAACGAACGCTGAACACGCTATCTGATACTTGACGGCCCTGGGTGCGCTTTGCCTCACCGTTTGCTCGCCGCGTGAAACCGTATCTTTCTGGTGAGATGCGCACGCACAGGACTTACAAAAAGGACATCTAGCGCACCCCGGACTTTAGGGATTTATCCGTACGTACACCCCGGCAGAACCCGGTGCATGCGTCATGGCCTGCCGCATGCGCGGCGAATTGGGCGAGGAATGTTGCTGTTGCTCCTTCCACTCCGGGCTTTCGGGCACGGCCGTACTAGCAAATTCGTAGACCGTGCTGTAGCCGCTGGTACCCTCGAGGACCCGATAGCGACGAGCGTAGATTACTCCCGGTACCTTGCGGTAGCCTGGAACATATTCCCCACTGTACCAGGCGTTCCACTCCGCATCGACCTCGGCGGGGACGGACATGCGGCCAATCTGCAACACCGGCGCCATGCCACGCTCCGGCATTTCCAAGCCGTCCGGGTAGATCTGTTCCCCGACAATGCGTGTCAAATTCCTCCCAATTACGGACGGCGAGACTTTCTGTCCCCACGGCGTCCGCGGCCGGCCGGTAAACGCCGGCGTCTGCATCACCGCCACGCTTTCCAGTTCATAGCATGCCAGGTACTGCGGGCCACCCTTGACCGCCTCGTAGCGGGCCGCTGAGAGAATGCCCGGCACCGACAGCAATTCCGGTAGATGTTCCTTGTTATACCATTCGTTGAATTCCTGCACGTGCTGGGCGTCGATATCAACGTACACCATGAAAATCCCGCGACCTTTTTGTGCCATTTGTCCGTCTCCTCTGTGAAGCGTAGCCGCCATCGTTGCCTCGTCTTGTTGGCACCCGGTCCTCACGCCTGCAGCCCAGGAGACACGCGACACCAACCGGGGAGCCATCTTAGGCGCCATTCCCCAGATTCCGGGGCTGTTGAGCGCGATCTTCCGTCTCATCGAGGCACACCGCAATGAAATTCAGGCGCAATCAGCCTCGTTCGCAGCCAGTCGTTCGGGCTGCTCGGCTCGCGGATCCGGCACTCGTGGCTTTGCTTCATTCCAGGCGCACCTCTGTCTTCGTCGTCTGTCTCATCTGACACCCGCCGCTGTCATGCCGGAGCGGGCGGCGCCTGCAGCCGGGCGATGAGCGACAGGATTTCTCCGGGGAATGCGGGCTCAAAAGGCCGACCAAAGGAGGCATCACCACAGAATCCTTCGGCACGGAGGTTACGACTGGGCCAGAACAGGAAGAAATGTCAATCCACGCGCACTTGTCGCAAAGCAATTACTACCTTATCGTTTTGCTTGACCACGAACGGACGCGGCCCCATTCATGAACACGATCGAACTTGTCGATCCCGAATTGCGCGATGCTCTCTCGCTGTGGCCGCTGCTGCCGCTGACCGCCAAATCTTTGATGCGGCGCCGGGCCGATGCACTTGAGCTGATAGCCGCCGTTCCAAAATCGAACCTGCCCGATATCGCCACCGACGAGATCCACGTCGAGAGCGCGTTTGGTGCAAAGCCGATCCGCGTTCTGACCTATCGTCCGCTCAGGTACAACGACCCGCTGCCCGTCATCGTACACATCCATGGCGGGGGCTTCGTGATGGGCGCACCGGAAATGAAGGATGTGGAAAATAGGCTCTTCGCGTCAGAGCTGAGATGCGCGATCTATTCCGTGGATCATCGCCTCGCGCCGGAATCACCGCACCCGGCGCCACTGGAGGACATCTACTCGGTTTTCGTTTGGCTGCACGCGAATGCTGTCCAACTCGGGCTTGATCCTGCCCGAATCGGTATCAAGGGTGAAAGCGGAGGTGGTGGTTTCGCGGCGGGGGCCGCACTTTACGCCCGCGACCAGCAGGGACCAAAATTTGCCTTTCAGCATCTGATCTACCCGATGATCGACGACCGCACGGCGGTGCGCACGGACCTGCATCCTTACGTCGGCGAGTTCGTCTGGACGCAAGAGAACAATTATTTCGGCTGGCGTTCGCTGCTCGGCAAAGAGCCGGGTTCGGCCGACGTCTCGCCTTATGCAGCGGCCGCACGCGCAGCAGATGTGTCGGGCCTGCCTCCAACCTACATTTCGGTCGGAGGTCTCGATCTCTTCCTCGAAGAAAATATGATCTATGCGGATCGATTGAGCCGCGCCGGGGTGCACGTCGAGCTCCACGTGTATCCGGGGACGTATCACGGCTTCTATCGGGCAACGAATGCCCGCGTCGCCAAGCAGGCCGAGCACGACAATCGCGAGGCGCTGCGACGCTTTCTGCACGGATAGGATCCTGAACGGGCGATTCTGTCTTAATAAACACACCGAGAACGGTGACCTGGGATACCTGCGCGCCGTAGCGCACTCTGTTTGCGGTCGTGGCCCTGCGGAGGTCTGCTACCGGCGCTGACCGGCCTATACCGCGATTGGGGTTGGCAACAGCCGATCGGGGTCGACCCGGCGCGGCTCCATAGTGGCGCCGCGAAGAGCTGGACGCGGCCGCAAATGTGGCGTTCGGGGTGGCCGCGGTGAACCGACGGCCATCCAAAATCTCCTTGGTCGATCCCCGGCGCCTGCTGCCGCTCACTCCGGCGGACGATGTCACCCCGCCGCCAGGTTTGCAGGCAGGTCTGCTTTCGCCAGCTGGGGAAAGTGGCAGGCCGCGAGGTGACCGGTGCTGATCTCGGCCAGGGGCGGTTCGGTCTCGCGGCAGATGCTCTCGGCATGCGAGCAGCGGGGATGGTAGCGGCAGCCGGCCGGCGTGTTGACCGGGCTCGGAACGTCACCCTGGGCGAGCGCCGCCAGCCGCGGCGCCGCGGGGTCGGGGATAGGGATCGCCGAGATCAGGGCGGCGGTGTAGGGGTGCAGCGGCGCGGTGAACAGCGCGGTCGACTCCGCCATCTCGACGATTTTTCCGAGATACATGACCGCGACCACATTGCTCATGTAGCGGACGACGACGAGATTGTGTGAGATCAGCAGATAGGTCAGTCCCTGCTGCCGCTTCAGCTGCTCCAACAGGCTGAGGATCTGGGCCTGCACCGACACATCGACCGACGATGTCGGTTCATCGAGGATAACGAGGCGCGGGCCGAGCGCCAGGGCGCGCGCTATTGCGACCCGCTGCCGCTGCCCGCCGCTTAACTCGTGCGGGAACCGCTTTAGGATTTCCGCATCGAGTCCGACGAGCCCGATCGCCTCCTCGACCCGTCTGACGGCGCCGGTGCGATCGGCGGCGAGACCCAGCGTGAACAACGGCTCGGTCAGCGCGCTTAGCATCCGCTGCCGCGGGTCGAGCGAGCCGTACGGGTCCTGAAAGACCAGCTGGACCTTTCTGCGAAAGTCGCGGACCCGGCCGCCGGCGAGTTCCGCGATGTCCTGTCCATCGAAACGAATCCGCCCGCTGGTCGGGTCGAGCAGCTTGACCAGCAGCATCGCCAGCGTGCTCTTGCCGCAACCGGATTCGCCGACCAGGCCGAACGTCGTACTGGCGCCTATCTGGAAATCGATGCCGTCGACCGCCCGGACATGCGTGTGGTGCCTACCGAACAGGCCGCTGCGCACCGGAAAATGCTTCACCAGATCCGCCACTTCGAGCAGCGGCGCGTCGGTCATGCCGGCGGCCCCGGATAGAGGTGACAGGCGACGGCATGGTCAGGCGCGGTAACAGCGGCATGCGGCGTCACATGGGAACATTGTTCGAGCGCCCGAGAGCAGCGCGGGTGAAACCGGCACCCGTCGGGCGGATCCGTCAATGCCGGAATGGCGCCCGGGATCGGTCGAAAGATCGTGCGGTTGCCGTCGATCGTTGGCACCGCTTCCAGCAGCGCCTTGGAATAGGGGTGCTTCGCCTCCCGGAAGAGGCTCGACACATCGGAGGATTCGACGACGCTGCCGGAATACATCACCGCGACATTGTCGGTCAGCTGCGCGACGATGCCCATGTCATGAGTGATCAGCAGCAAGGTCATTCCGATGCTGCGACGGAGCTCCGCCAACAGGCTGAGGATCTGCGCCTGCACCGTGACGTCGAGCGCGGTCGTGATTTCGTCGGCAATGACCAGATGCGGCTGGCGGATCAGCGCCATCGCGATCACCGCGCGCTGCTGCATGCCGCCGGACAGCTCGAACGGATATTGCTGTGCGATCCGTTCCGGGTCGGGGATCCGGACCAGCCGGAGATATTCGACGACGGTGCGCCACGCCTGCCGTTTCTTTTCTCGCTTCGAGAGCCTGCCGGGATCGCCCAGCAATTCGGGGCTCTGATCGAAGATTTCGGCGATCTGGGTCCCGATCGTCAGCACCGGGTTTAGATAGGTGGTCGGGTTTTGAAAGATGAACGCGATCGACCGGGCCCGCAGCTTACGCAGCGCCTGCTCGCGTTTGCCAACCAGCTCCTCGCCCATCAACCGGATCGAGCCGCCGGTCACACGGGCGTTGTCGGGCAACAGACCGGCCACCGACAGCGCGGTCAGCGATTTGCCCGAACCCGACTCCCCGACGAGGCCGAGCGCCTCGCCCCGTTTTATCGTCAGGCTGACTTCGTTCAACGCCGGCACCCACCGGCCGCCGATGCCGAGCTCGACGCACAGATCCTTGACCTCGAGAACCGGGGTGGGATCGGGCATCGCCGGTCAGTTCCGCAATCGCGGGTCGAAGGCGTCGCGCGCCCAATCCCCGACCAGGTTCAACGACAGCGACGTCAGAAAAATGGCGGCGCCGGGAAAGAGCACCAACCACGGCGCCTGAAAGATGTAGGCCTGCCCGGCGGCGATCAGGCTCCCCCATTCGGGGACATAGGGACCGGGGCCGAAGCCGATATAGCTGAGCGCGGCCATCGTGATAAGCACCAGCCCGACATCGGCGGCGGCGCGGGCGACGACCGGAAACAGTGCGTTCGGGAGGATATGGCGAAACATGATGCGGGCGCCCCCGACGCCGAGCACGATCAATGCCCTGACATAGGGCTTTTCCTTCTCGGTCAAGACCTGCCCGCGCATCAGCCGGCAGTAGATCGGCCACGACACAAAGACCAGCGCGATCGCCAGGTTTTCGATGCTGCGCCCGAGAACTGAGGCGATCGCCATCGCCAGGACGAGGCTGGGGATCGACAGGAACACGTCCGTCACTCGCATCAGCGGCTCGTCGAGCCGCTTGACGAACCCGGCCAATGTCCCGAGCACGATGCCGATGGCGAGCGCCACCGCCACAACGATCAACGCCGCCCGCAGGTCGAGATTGGCGGCCAGCAGCACCATCGAAAACAGGTCGCGACCGTAATCGTCGGTGCCGAACCAGTGCGCGGCGTCGGGCGGCGTCAGCTTGCCGCCAAAACTGACGTCGCGCACCACCGATCCCGATATGGCGAACGGCGCCACGATACCGGCGATCAGGATTGCCGCGAACACGATGAGCCCCGCCGCCGCGAGCTTGTGGCGGCGCAACTGCCAGAACATCCTCAGTATCTCACCCGCGGGTCGACGACGGCGTAGAGCACGTCGACGATCAGATTGACCAGCACCATCATCGTGGCGACGAACAGTGTAAAGCCGACGACCAGCACGCTGTCGTTGTTCAGGATGCCCTGCGCGGCGAGCAGACCGATGCCCGGCCAGGAGAACACCGTTTCGACCACCACCGCGCCGCCCAACAGGATGCCCAAAGTCGTTCCCGCCGTCGTCAGGACCGGCGTAATCGCATTCCTCAGGGCGTGCCTGACGATGACCGTTCGGGTCGGCAGGCCCTTCGATCTCGCCAGCAGGATGTAATCCTGCCGCAGCACCTCCAGCATGCTAGCGCGCATGATCCTGACGATCGCGGCCAAACTGATCAGGCTCAGCGTGAAGGCGGGCAGCACCAGGTGACGCAATGCGCTGGTGAAGAACGGCAGATTGCCCGTGACGAGGCTGTCGACAAGGTACAGTCCGGTGACGGTATCGACCGGGTATTGCAGCGCGACGAGATCGCCGATCCGTGCTCTGGACGGCAGATTGGGCAGTCCCAACTCGCCCAGATAGTAGAAGAACACCAGCTGCAGGATGATGCCGAGCCAGAACACCGGAAACGAGATTCCGGTGATCGAGATGACGCGGATCGCAAGGTCGGGCGCCCGATCCTTGCGCATCGCCGCGACGACACCGGCGGGCACCCCGATCCCGATGCTTAACAGCACTGCGGCGACCGCGAGTTCGATCGTCGCCGGCAGGCGCCCGAGCAGCGCATCCAGCACCGGTTGCGCGGCGGTGCGCGAGAACCCCCAATTGCCGCTAGCGAGGTCGGCGACATAGTAGAAATATTGGATCGGCAGCGGCTGGTCGAGGTGCAGATCCCTCCGAAGGGTGTTCAGCGCATCTTCGCTGAGCGGCAGCCCCGGCACGATATAGGCGGCCAGCGGATCGACGCCGGGCATGCCGCGCAGCAACACAAACACTACGATGCTGACGCCGAGCAGGACCAGCCCTAGCAACGCCAGCCGCCGCAGCACGTAGGACAGAAAACCCAAGCGGCCCTCTACATTGTGCCCAGCACGTCATTTCCGCGAAAGCGGGAATCCAGGGGCCGCAAGATGCTGTCGCTTGCCCTGGACCCCCGCTTACAGCGGGGGTGACAATGTGCTGATCAGTTGACCTTACCTCTTCAGCTCGGATTGTGAATTGCAGAGGTCTTTCTGTTCGCTCACTCCTTCGACAAGGCGGCGAAGTAAAAACCCTGATAGGTTGGGTTGTAGTAGAAGCCCTTGACCGAGGATCGCAAGACGTTCGGGTTGAATGTCGGCTGGCCGTAGGCGGTGGCGGCGCCGATCCACACCCAATCGATGTCGTCGTCGACGATTTGCATCATCTCCGAGATCAGCTTGGCGCGCTGCTTCTCGTCCAGCGCTTGGAACTGCTGGGTGTAGAGCGCGTCGACTCTCGGATTGTCGTAGGAATTGGTCCTCGCCCAGTATCCCGCACCGGTGCCGAAGGCGCTCAGCCACGAGTTGGGGTCCGAGGTCAGCGAGAAGGTGCTGTGAATGCTGAAGCCGGTCAGCTGCGAGCGCCACGAGTTGACATACTCGGTGAAGGACAAGGCCTTGACGTCGAGCTTCAGGCCGACATTGAGCTTGTTGACGTTGGCCGCCAGCTGCGTCGCGATATACCCCTGCCATGGCGCCGAGGCATTGTAGATGACCATCATATCCTTGGGGTGGTCGGGATCGAAGCCCACCTCCTTGCCGGCGGCGAGCAGCAGATTTTTGGCTTCGTCCAGGTCGAATGAATAGGATTGCTTTACATTGGGGTCGTATCCGAACTGGGCCGGCGTCAGCCCCCAGCTGATCGGCTCGGCGAACCCGTTGAAGACGTTCCGCCGGATGTCGGCAGTATTCAGCGCCGACGCAAACGCCTTGCGCACTCGGATGTCCTTGAAGGGCTGGAAGGCGGCGGGGGAGCCGTCCGGGTTCTTGATGCCGATATTCATCTTCGCGAAGTAGATCGTCAGCCACGGGAAGGGGCCGGGGACGCTGACGCCGGGAATGACCGGCTCGATCCTTCCGTCGTCGAGCCATTTCTTCTTGTCGATGACGTCGAAGATCGCGGCTGTCGCGATATCGGCGATATCGACGGTGCCGGATTTGAGATCGAGCAGCCGGGTGGCCTGGTCGAGCGTCGCCCTGATGATCACGTTCTGGAGCTTCGGTTTGATCTGGCCCTGCGGTCCGCCCCAGTATTTGGCATTGGCCTTCAGCACGACGTTCGCGGTGGCCTTGTCGAAGGTCTCCAGCGAATAGGGGCCCGTGCCGCTGGCGTGATACAACATCCAATCGTCGCGCTGGCCGGCAGTGACGCCGGTGGTGGTGCCCCGCGCCGGGTCGGTCGGCTTTGTCCAGTGCGCGGTGACATAGGCGGGGGAAACGATTGACCCCATAAAGGTGGCGATGTCCGATAGGAAGGCGCCGTAGGGCTGCGCCAGGTTGAATTCGACCGTCTCGGGGTCGATCACCTTCACCGCGCCGGCCGCGAGGTATTTATCGACCGCCGCCTGCGAATAGTCCTTGCCGACACCGAACGATTTGCTGAATTCCCAGGCGCCCTTGAGGATGCCGGGGGCGGCGGTGCCGGTCGGGAAGAAAGAACCGATGCCGGTCGGGTCGTCGAGCAGGACCGCGCGGTCGAAGCTGAACTTCACCGCGTTCGCGTCGAAGTCGCTGCCGTCCTGGAACTTGATGCCTCTTCGGAGCTTGAAGATGTAGCGCTGTCCGCCGTCCTTGACCTCCCAGCCGGTGGCCAGCCACGGGATGACCTGCATGTTGTCGCGATCGTACCAGACCAGCCTCTCATAGATGTTCTGCACGACCATGACATTAGCTTGCGCCGCCGTACCCATTACGGGGTCGACGTATTGCGGTCCGGCCGCGATGTCCCAGACCAAGGTGTCGGCCGCGGCCGCCGGCCGCGACACCGTCACGCCGATGCCGGCCATGACGATTGCGACGAATACTGAAACGAAGCTGATGAAGGCTTTAATGGATCGTCGTGGGCTCTTGATCGGGCCGCCTCTTCCCGCGGTACGATCCGGTGGGCCCATCGGGTTCATTTGGCCTGGCTTGTCGCAGAGTCCGGCTTCTTTCCCCATGGGATCTCCCCGTCAGGCATTTTATTCGACATTCCCCGGATTCCGGGTCGTTGTGAGGACAGGATCGTCCCTTCGGGTGTCTTGAGCAAGCTCGGATTCGGCGCGACTCCGCCGTTTTTTCCGATCACCCGGTCCCTTTGCTGGGAGTGAGGATCAGGCCGGCCGATTGTCGGGTGTCGGCGTGAACCGGCCGTTAGGATGCGCGCCGGACTCGCCCTCGACCGGTCTCCGCAACTGCTCGCCGCACCGGGCTGTGGCTGCGTCTTCGGCTCAAGATGCCCCTTTTTGGTCATAGCCCCGCCGCGGCCCGCGGTATCGGAGGGATGATCAGTGGACATTTGCACCGGATATCTGCACGGGATAACTTATTGAAAATATTAGTGAAATCCAGATGGGGTTTCACACGATTTGTGATCTAATCGTACGGTTTGTCGGGGGGTTGCAGACTTTGCCTCACGACGTGTTTATAGTTTACTCAAACACGGATAAGCTGGCCGCCGACGCCGTTGCGCGGGCTGCCGTGGTCGCTGCTCGACCCGTTGCGCGACCGTCTCACCGGCTTGACCGTGGTCGGCGGCCTTACTGGCTCGCCGCAGGTCAGCATCCCGGGAGCCGAGGTCGACGGGTTGCCCCTCGGATTGTCGATCGTTGGCGCACGCGGCGGCGACGCGACGCTTATCGCGATCGCGCTCGCACTGGAGGCAAACAGACGACCGGACAGGCCGAAACCACCGACGCGTTGCCGCAGTCGATCTCCGGCACGGATCTTTAGGCAAGGGCCGAGGCCTGCCCCGGACACAATTGTTTGAGGCAGTCCGAGACCACCTGATGGGCGCTTAAGCGGACGTTTTTGCGGCGGTGCTGATGGCACGGATCTGTTGGCGGCGTTCTTCAACTCGTCGTCCGAGAGCCGCGCCGCAACTCTCGAAAAACGCAAGAATCGCGTCGAGCGGCTGCTGCCCCTCTGCGACAGGAATCGGTATTTGCGGCGCAGACCAGGGCCGGATGTGGTAGTGGGCACCCGAACTAAACGGATCGAAGCGCATCGCCTGCTCGCGCTTGCCGGCGACGGCAACGACAATCGAGGGGCGTATAATCATCGAGACCCTCGAACAGACAAGAGACGGGATCAGGATAAAACCGCCGAAATCCGGCAACGGGCGCACTGTGACGCTGCCGGCATTCGCCATCGAGGATGCGGCGTCATCGAGTCGCACAAGCCGAACAATTGCTGATGCTGGGTGTCAGATTGCAGTCGAGTGACTATATCTGCGCTGCGCCCGACGGTGGCATGCCGAACCCACAGGCGATCGGCAATAACTTCCACCGCTTCATCATGACGAGGCGGCATGACGAGGCGGCCCGGCTTCCCGTGGGTGAGGTTCCACGATTTGCGGCACTCGCACGCGACGGCGCTACTGTTGGCTGGCGTTCACGCCAAGGTCGTGCAGGATCGCCTCGGCCACGCAACGATCGCAATCACGCTGGGGGTTTACGGTCACGTCATGCCGGGTATGCAAGAGGAGGCAGCCGCCAAGCTCGATGCGGCTTTTCAGGCGCTTCGGTAGCGTTCGGGTAGCAAAACGGCATTTGTTTAGGAAAATCAGGGTTCGATGGATATCCGCAACATCGCGATCATCGCGCATGTCGACCATGGCAAAACCACGCTGGTCGACCAGTTGCTGCGCCAGAGCGGCTCGTTCCGCGCCAATCAGCAGGTCGCCGAGCGGGCGCTCGACTCGAACGAACTGGAGCGCGAGCGCGGCATCACGATCCTCGCCAAATGCACCTCGCTGGTGTGGCGTGACGTGCGCATCAACATCGTCGACACGCCCGGCCATGCCGATTTCGGCGGCGAGGTCGAGCGCATCCTCAGCATGGTCGACGGCGTCCTCGTGCTGGTCGATGCCGCCGAAGGCCCGATGCCGCAGACCAAATTCGTCGTCGCCAAGGCGTTGGCGCGCGGCCTCAGGCCGATCGTCATGATCAACAAGGTCGACCGCGCCGACGCGCGGCCGGGCGCGGTCCACAACGAGATCTTCGATCTGTTTGCGCTATTGGAGGCGAACGAGGCGCAGCTCGATTTCCCGACCCTGTTCGCGGCGGGCCGCGACGGCTGGGCGGTCGCCGATCTCGCGGCGCCGCGACGGGATTTGTCGCCCTTGTTCGAGCTGATCATCGCGCATGTGCCGCCGCCGCTGGCGGATCCGCAGGCACCCTTTGCGATGCTGGCGACGACGCTCGATTACGACCCGTTTCTCGGACGGGTGCTGACCGGCCTCATTCATTCCGGCATCGCCCGCATCAACATGCCGGTCAAGTCATTGGGCCGCGACGGCCGCACGATCGAGCAGGCCCGGCTGACCAAGCTCTTGGCCTATCGCGGGCTCGATCGGCGTCCGATCGAAGAAGCCCGCGCCGGCGACATCATCGCGGTCGCCGGGCTCGCCCTGACCACCGTCGCCGACACGATCTGTGCGCCCGAGGTGATGGCGGCGTTGCCGGCCGACCCGATCGACCCGCCGACCCTGGCGATGACCTTCTCGGTCAACGACAGCCCGCTCGCCGGCCGCGACGGCAGCAAGGTCACCTCGCGGGTTATCGCCGAGCGGCTCCGCCGCGAAGCCGAAGGCAACGTCGCGATCAAGGTGCGCGAAAGCGCCGAGAAGGATTCGATCGAGGTCGCCGGGCGCGGCGAATTGCAGCTCGGTGTGCTGATCGAGACGATGCGGCGCGAGGGCTTCGAGGTGTCGATTTCGCGCCCGCGCGTGCTGTTCAAGACCGATCCAGTGAGCGGCCAGCGGCTCGAACCGATCGAGGAGATCATCGTCGATGTCGATGAGGAATTCGCCGGGATCGTCGTCGACAAGATGAGCCGCCGCAAGGCGGAGATGCAGGACATGCGCCCCTCGGGCGGTGGCAAGCGGCGGCTGTCGTTCCTGGCGCCGACGCGTGGCTTGATTGGCTATCACGGTGAGTTTCTCACCGACACGCGCGGCAGCGGGGTGATGAGCCGGCTGTTTCACGGCTATGCCCCCTACAAGGGCCCGATCGAGGGGCGGCGCACCGGCGTCCTGATCTCGAATTCACAAGGCGCCGCTGTCGCCTATGCGTTGTGGAACCTCGAGGAGCGCGGGCCGCTCTTCATCGCACCCGGCGCCGAGGTTTACGCCGGGATGATCATCGGCGCCCATAGCCGCGGCAACGACCTCGATGTCAACCCGCGCAAGGGCAAGCAGCTGACCAACATCCGCACCACCGCCAAGGACGAGGCGGTGCGGCTGACCCCGCCGTTGCAGATGAGCCTCGAAGAGGCGATCGCCTATATCGAGGAGGATGAACTGGTCGAGGTCACGGCGAAGGCAATCCGCCTGCGCAAGCGCCTGCTCGACGTCAACGACCGCAAGCGCGCCAACCGCGCTACGGCGGCGGAGTAGCGCCACCCGGAGGCAAAGGCGCGACGGCCCGCGCCATGACGCGCGTGGCGAACAGCGCCAGGCCGAGTGTGGCGAGCCACCATTCCTCCCAGATACCCCAGCCGGAAAGCGCGATCGCGAGCCCGGCCGTCAGGCTACCGCCGGCCGCCGCCGCGTAAAGCGGCGGCCACGGCGCCTCGCTCAGACGGAGCCACAGCAGCCCGACGAGGAGCGCGAACAGCGCCGCGCCCGGCGCTCCGAGCTCAAGCCACAACTGCAATGCTGCGTCATGCGGGTGCAGCGGCAGCCAGTCCTGTCCCGGGCGGATCTCGACCTTGCCGCCAGGGATGGCCCGCGCCGAATCGAGGCCCCAGCCGACCAGTGGCCGCTCGGCGATGCGGTCCCCGGTAAAGGACCAGATCAAGAGCCGGTGCCCGGCGGAACCCTTGAACGCGTCGACGGTTGCGAAAACCGAAGGCAGGTGCGCGAGCCGCGGCAGGGTCAGCGGCGCGCTCAGGATGACGAGCATTGCGAGCGCTGCGGCGATGCGGCAGACGGCGCCCCGCCGCAGGTACATCATCACCGCGGCCGGCAGGCTCAGGCCGAGCGCGATCTTCGCCGTGGTGTCGTCGAGCGCGTAGACGGTGGCCGCCATCAGACAGGCGACAATCGCTGCCACGAGCTTCTGGCGGCGGCAGACAAAGAGCGCGGTGGCCGGCAACACGAGGAGGGCGAGACAGGCGGCGATCTGGTTGAACCGCGCGGCGTTGAAAGTCCGGATCGAGACGTACCGGCTTACGCCGCCGCCGTTCGCCACGTCGAACGCGGCAAGCGCGATGCCGATGGCGATCCCGGCGAACAGGCAAAGTGTCAGGCGGCGCGGCGCGACGACCTGGCTCGCGGCTGCTGCGAGCGCGAGTGCGGCGGCGAACAGCCCGGCAAGCCGCGCGGCGATCGCGAGGCTGCGCCACGGGTCGATAGACCACGCCGCCGACAGCGCACCCCATAAGACCAGGGCGCCGAGAAGCACCGCCGGACGGCGCACGGGCGGGAATTCGTAAGGTGGGTTGGCCGCGATCAACCCCGCCGCGCACAGCCCGGCAAATGCGGCCAGCGGCGCGGCGCCGTGCGGCACGAGGGCGAGCAGCGGCGGCAGCAGGAGCACACTCAGGTTGAGCCCAGCCTCGCACCAGGTGCTCGCCGCCAGCGGCATGAGACCCCTGGCGGAGACTGCCGGCGTCGCGCCACCGCCGAGCGGGCGATTTGACTTGGCCGGCTCGCTGCTTATAGTGCACCACCTTTCCCAAGAACGTGGGCGACCCGCCCCGGTCTCCGCAATGCTGCGATCGAGGCCCTATTGGGACAACAACAAGCTAACGCGGACCGTCATGAGCAAGCGCGAGGAATCGAAATACAAGATCAACCGCCGTCTCGGCGTCAATCTGTGGGGCCGGGCAAAGAGCCCGCTCAACCGTCGCGAATATGGCCCCGGCCAGCACGGCCAGCGGCGCAAGAAGCCGTCCGATTACGGAACTCAGCTCGCGGCCAAGCAGAAACTCAAGGGCTACTACGCCAATATCGGCGAGCGTCAGTTTCGCCGCCTCTACGAGGAGGCGGTGCGGCGGCGCGGCGACACCGGCGAGAATCTGATCGAGCTGTTGGAACGCCGGCTCGATGCGACAGTCTATCGGATGAAGCTGGCGCCGACGCCGTTTGCCGCCCGCCAGATCGTCAATCACGGGCATGTGCTGGTCAACGGCAAGCGAGTCAATATCCCTTCCTATAAGCTGAGCGACGGCGACACGATCGAGCTGAAGCAGCGGGCGAAGGAAATGGCGCTGGTCCTCGAAGCGGCGCAATCGAGCGAACGCGATGTCCCCGATTACGTCGAGATCGACCACGAGCGCATGCGCGGCCGCTTTGTCCGGGCGCCGAAGCTTGCCGATGTGCCCTTTCCGGTGACGATGGAGCCGAACCTCGTCGTCGAATACTATTCGCGCTGACGCCTGCCTGGGGGCGGGTTCCGCCTCGCTCCTGTGGCCTAGGCGCATCATCCCACCGTCACCCCCGCGCAAGCGGGGGGCCAGGGCAAGCGAGAGAGCTTGGTGCTCTGGATTCCCGCTTTCGCGGGAATGACCGGAACCGGCGGGGCTTGCCATGCTGACCCTGCAGCTGTCGATCATCCTGTTGCTGATCCTGGTGAACGGTTTTTTTTCGATGGCCGAGATCGCGCTCATATCGGCGCGGCCGGCGCGGCTGCAGCCGCTTGCAGCCGAGGGAAACCGCGGCGCCGAAGCCGCGCTAGAGCTGAAGGGCGACCCGTCGCGGCTGCTGGCGACGGTGCAGATCGGGATCACCATCATCGCCGTCTTGTCCGGCACCTTCGGCCAGGCGACGTTCGGCGAAAGCCTGCAGGACTATCTGGCCGGGCATGGCGGTTTCCTCGGCCACTATGCCCATCTCATCAGCATGGCGGTCGTGGTGATCGTCATCTCGTATTTCTCATTGATCCTCGGCGAGCTGGTGCCAAAGCGGATCGCGCTGACGCATCCCGAGCCTATCGCCGCGACGCTCGCCCGCGTGATGCGCGGCCTGGCGCGGATCGGGGCGCCCCTTGAGTGGCTGCTGAGCGCGACGACCGATTTGATCCTTCGCCTGTTTCCGCTGCATGGTGAGCCCGTGCCGGTCACCGACGAGGAGATCGGCTTCATGCTGCGCGAGGGCGTGGCGACCGGGCACATCCCACCGGCGGAAACCGCGATCGTCGAGATGGCGTTGCGACTCGGCGAGCGCCGGGTGAGCGCGGTGATGACGCCGCGCACCCAGATCGAGTTTCTCGATCTCGATGATCCCGAGGATGAGACACAACGGCGGATTCGCGACAGCGCGCGGACCCGTTTCCCGGTGATGCAGGGCGGCACCCATCAGCTCGCCGGCATCGTTCGGGTGAAGGATTTGCTCGCCGCGGCGCTGGCCGGGCAGCCGTTCAACCTGCGCGCGGCGCTGCACCCGCCGCTGTTTCTGCCGAACACCGTGATGGTCCTGCGGGCGCTCGAGGTGTTCAAGACCAGCGGCGAGCCGATGGCGCTGGTTGTCGACGAGTATGGCGATCTCGAAGGGTTGGTGACCCTGACCGACATTCTCGAGGCGCTGGTCGGCGACATTCCCGAGACCGGCGAGAGCGACCCGCGTATCGTCCGCCGCGAGGACGGCACCTGGCTGGTCGACGGCATGCTCGGGCTCGACGAGCTGAAGCGACTCTTGGGCGTCAGCAATTTGCCCGGCGAGGACCCCGAATTCCACACTCTGGGCGGCTATCTGATGGCGCGGCTCAACCGCGTCCCGATGGTAGCGGACCGGATCACCGCCGACGGCTGGCGCTTCGAGATCGTCGAGATGGACGGCCGCCGCGTCGACCGGGTGCTCGTCGTGCCGGTCAGGGCGAAGGGGCGGCGGGCTTAGGCATTGCGGGGAACGCACCGCCAAAGCAAGCTCGGCCAGCGCCTAAAATCGGGGAGGGCAGAACGGTGAGACTCGCCATCTGGTCGACGACCACGCCGCGCCAAAATTCGACGCATCCGGAGATGTTCCGGCGTCAGCTCGAAGAAGTTGAGCTGGCCGAGCGCATCGGCATCGATCAGATCTGGTTCTTCGAGCATCATTTGAACCCATCGGCGCCGGTCCCCTCGCCCAATCTCTTGATCGCCGCCGCCGCGCGGTCGACCCGCCGCATTCGCTTCAGCAGCATGGTCAATATCCTGCCGTTCCGGCATCCGCTGCTTGTCGCCGAGGAGGCGGCGATGCTCGACAATCTGACCGACGGACGCCTCGACATGGGCCTCGGCCGCGGCCTGCGCCCGCCGGAATTCGAGGCATTCGGCGTCGACCAGCAGCAGTCGCGCGAGATGTTCCTGGAATCGTTCGACATCATCCGTCGGGTCTGGGCCGACGAGATCTTTGTCCATCACGGGAAGTACTGGACGGTCCAGAAGGACGCGCCGCTGTCGCCGCCCTTGGTACAGCGGCCGCACCCGCCGTTCCTCGTCAGTGCGCAGAGCGAAGCATCGCTGCGCTGGGCGGCCAGCCACGACATCCCGTTCGCGCAGATCGACTCGATGGTCGACCAGGCAAGGCACGACCAGGGGCTCTATCGCGACGCTCAGAGCGCGCATGGCCACGCGCCGGCGCCGCGGCTCTATCTGATGCGCGAGATCTATGTCGGCGACAGCGACGCGCACGCCCGCGCCGAGGCCGAGCCCTATCTCCTCCAATATTGGGAGCTGTGGAACCACTATACGCAGTTCACCCGCGGCGGAAAGCTGCCCGACAGCTATGATTTCTGGCGCCGCCAGGCGCCGATGCTGCACGCCATGAGCTTCGAGCAGATCGTCGCTAACGACATGGTGCTGCTCGGCGGCCCGGAGACCGTGGCAGAGGCCATTTTGCGCGTCGCCAGCCAGCTCGACCTGATGGGCCTGGCACTGATCTTCAAGCTCGGTGCAATGCCTTACGACATGGTCGAACGCTCGATGACCCTCTTCGGCGAGGAGGTGATGCCGCGCATCCGCCACCTTCTCGACCGCAATGCAGCCGCCGATCGAGTGGCAACCGCACCAGCGCGGCGCACGGGGTAACGCCGCGTTACCCGCCATAACCCTCGCCGCCAGCGCCAACCGGTGGCTATAATGGGGTCTGGAACCAAACGGAGGTGACAATGACAGTGCTGCTCGACCCAACCTCGGAGCGAACTCCGACGCTGCGGCCGCGCCTGCCGCGGCCGGAGCGGCTCGACGGGCTCGTGATCGGGCTCCTCGACATCGCCAAGCCGCGCGGCGATGTCTTCCTCGACCGTCTCGACGAGCGCCTCCAGGCGCGCGGCATCGCGGTCATGCGCTACAAAAAGCCGACCAATGCGCGAACCGCGCCCTTACCGTTGCAGCAGCAGATCGCCACCGAAGTCAACCTCGTCATCGAAGGCCTTAGCGACTGAGGGTCCTGCATATCGTGCTGTACGCATGACATGGCAGAACTCGAGGCGCGTGGCATTCCGACGGTCGGCGTGGCGACGACCGAATTCATCGAGGGGGCGAACGCGCAGGCGAAATCGCTAGGTACCGACCCGGCGCTGGTCTTTGTTCCGCATCCGGTGCAGGACCGCACCGACGACGAGCTCAAAAAGCTCGCCGACGAGCATTTCGACGCGATCGTGAAGCTCCTTGTGAAATAGGCGGCGGTGAGCCCCCACCCGCCCGCTCCTCCGGAGGGGTCTTCCCTCCCCGCTAGCGGGGAGGGTTTAGGGAGGGGCTGATTGGGCAAGAATTAAACCGCGGGCACCCTGACCGAGGAGGCCGGCGCGGTCGGAGGCGCATCAAGCGTGGTGCTGATCTCCTCGATCGAGCGGCCCTTGGTCTCGAAGCCGACGAGGAGGAACATCAGCGCCGCCTGCCCATACCAGAAGGCGAGGAACAACAAGGCCGGGAACAGCGCCGACGGCACGACCTTGGGGCTGACGTAGTCCGACGAACCGACGATCAGCGCGAGGCCGAGGGGGCCGATAATCTTGCCGAGATTTCCGATGCCATAGCTGAAGCCCATCCCGCTGGCGCGCAGCCGGTTGGGCCAGACCTCGGCAATGTAGGGGCCGATGATCGCGTAGCTGGCGTCGCCGAAGAAGCGCTGCACCATGATCAGCAGGAAGAACACCGACAGCGTGCCGATGTAGACGTCGTACCAATACCCGGCGAGGGCCATCGAGACCGCGCCGCCCATGCCAATGAGGAAACCGGAGTAGCGGCGCCCCAAGACATCCGACATCCACGACGCCACCAGCCGGCCGACAATGCCAAGCAGACCCACCCAGATCATCAGCTTGGAAGCCTCGACCGGGGTGATCTTCAGCACCATCACAAAGAGCACCGTGATCCACATCAGGATGCCGACGCCGCCGGTCTGGCTCAGCGCGATCGTGCACGCCGCCACCATGCTGCGCGGATATTTGAACAGTTCGCGCCACCGCGTCTTCTCCTCATCCGGCACGGTTGTCGGCAGCTCGATCTCCCGCGGATCGCATTGCAGGGCCCAGGCGAGCGATTTCCTAGCCTCCTCGAACCGCCCCACGCGCATCAGGAAGCGCGGCGATTCCGGGACCCAATAGCGGATCATCAAGACGAGCAGCGCCGGCGTCAGCCCGACCAGGAATAGGCCGCGCCAGCCGATCAACGGCGCCAGAAACGCCCCCGATATCGCACCCAGCACATTTCCGGCCGGCAGCAATACGGTGGTCAATCCGCTGACCCAGCCGCGCTTGTAGGTCGGCACGAATTCCTGCACCAGCGGGATGTCCACAGCGATCATCCCGGCATTGCCAAAGCCGACGAAGAAGCGGAAGAACGCCAGAAAGATCCAGCCGGGGATCAACGCGTTCTGGTCCGGCGTGAAATACATGATACCGGTGGCGATCGACACGTTGAGTGCCGTCAGCATGAAAACGGTGCGGCGGCCGATACGGTCGCCCATCCAGCCCCAGAAAAAGGCACCGGGCACCGCGCCGAGACCAGCCGAGACAAAAATCAGTGCCGACTGCCCGTAGGTTATGTTCCATTCCTTCAGGATGAAGGCGAGCACGTAACCGATCAAGAAAAAGTCGAAGAAATCAAGCATGTCGCCGAGATTGGCGGTCAGGATTATCCGCCACTGATTGAGGGTCAGCGTTTTCTGTTGTTCCAGACGCTCCAGCATGACGTGCCACTCCGCAGCCCTGATTCCGATCGGAGGCGGTTGGCCCGCTCTCGCAATTTCTCGGCCCACGACGGAGCCGCCACCCGATTTGTGTAGTGCGGCGAGACGGCCTTTGTCAAACCGCAATGCAGCAGCGTGAGGGGTGCGCGCGGCGCATCCTTGACGCGCGCATCACGCAAGGCGGAACATCGGCGGAACCGCCGATGCTGAGAGCCGCATCGGCCCTGGCAGCGGGAGCGCGGCGATGGAGTTCAAGGACATCCTGGTTTGCCTTGATCCGTGCGATGCCGGCGAAGGCAGATTGCGGCTCGCGGCCGCCATCGCGCGCAAACACCGGGCGCATCTCTCTGCGGCCTATGTCGTGCCAAACGAAACCCCCGGCGCGGCGCCTTCCGGCGGCGTGGGCGTCGGCGTGCCGACCGGTGCGGCGTGGCTGCCCCAAGGCAGCATCGTCGCCGGGATTCCCGCGCCCGGCGTGCCGCCCACCGTCGGCGCCGCGCTGGCCGCGATCATCGAGGAACGCTTCCGCGAGGAGGTTCGACCGCACGCGGTCGAAGGCGACTGGCACATGTTCGCAGCGGGCGACAGCGCGGAGCTGGTTGTGCTGTTGAGCGCCGTCGACCTCGTTGTGCTCGGTCAGACCTCGCCCGATTACCGCGCCCCCAACGGGTTTCGCCCGGAAGACATCGTCGTCGGCTGCGGGCGGCCTGTGCTGGTCGTACCCTATGCCGGAGCATTCGACTCGGTCGGCCGACGCGTGCTCGTCGCCTGGGACGGGACCCGGGAAGCCTCGCGCGCGGTGCATGACGCGCTGCCGCTGATCGGCCAGGCCGAGGCGGTAACCGTGATGACGGTGCGCGCCCGGGCGGCGAGCTCCGACCAGGATGGGTCTTCGCTCCGTCGGATCGTCAGGCACCTCGAGCGGCACGGGATCGCCGCTCGGCTGGAAGAGGCGCCGCGCGGCGATATGCCGATCTCGGATGTGCTGCTGTCCCGCGCCGCCGATCTCGATGTCGATCTGATCGTCGCCGGCGCCTACCACCACTCGCGGTTCCGCGAAGCGCTGGTCGGCGGGGTCAGCCGCGAATTGCTCGATCACATGACCGTGCCGGTCCTGATGTCGCATTGAGCGCGCACGGCCTACTCATCACACCGTTGCGCCCGGCCGGAAGCCGTCGCTGCCGTCATCGGCGGCATCGCTGACCGCAACCCCGACTACCCTCGCGGCGAAGGGTCCGTTGCTGCACTCCTCGATCATCGCCGCCACCGCATTCTCCGCGCCGATGACGAGTGCCTCGACGCTGCCATCCCTGCGGTTGCGCACCCAGCCGCGCACCCCCAGCCGGGCGGCGGTCTCGATCGCCCAGGCGCGATAGCCGACCCCCTGCACCCGCCCGGTAATGCGCAGTCGCGCGCCTCGCACGGTCTGCTCCTTGGGGGCCTCACTCCAGTTCAAGGATGATCTGGTCAACCGCGAGGCTGTCGCCCGGTTTGGCGCGCAGTTTGGCGATCCGGCCATCGCGCTCGGCCCTCAGCACGTTCTCCATCTTCATCGCCTCGACCGTGACCAGCGGTTCGCCGGCCTTTACCTCCTGGCCTTCACTGACGACCACCGCGGTCAACAGCCCCGGCATCGGCGACAGCACCAGGCGCGAGGTATCTGCCGGCTCCTTCTTCGGCATCAGCATCAACAGATCGGCAACGCGCGGCGACAGAATCTGCGCGTGCCGCACCACGCCGCTGTAGGTCAGCTGAAAGGCGCGCCCGCGGAGCCTTTCGATCTGCACGATCGCGATCCGGTCTTCGATGCGCAAATGCATCAATGGCTGACCCGGGCGCCAGTCGGTCGCAGCAAGGCAGCTCGGCGCGTTCTCTTGCTCGACGAGAAAGGCGCTGCCTTCGGAGCGAAGCGATACCGGACAAGGCCGGCCATCGAGCAGCACCGTCAGCCGCTTTTCCACCGCGTCGGCCGCGCCTGTCGCGATTTCGCTTTCGCGCAGCCGGGTTTCGGCGAGCGCCGCGGCGACGACGATGTACCGGTCGGCGAAGACGAAATCAGGCGGCGGCCCGAACCCGAACTGGAAGGTTTCGGCGATGAAATCGGTGGAAAATACGCCGCTGAGAAACCGCTCGCTTGCCGCAATCGCCGCGAGAAATGGGACATTGTGCCGTACCCCGGCGATGTAAAAGCCGTTGAGTGCGTCGCGCAGCCGGTCAATCGCCGCATCCCGGTCGGCGCCGTAAGCGATCAGCTTGGCAATCATCGGATCGTAATAGACGGTGATCTCGGCCCCCTCGAACACACCGCTGTCGACTCTCAGCCCGTCCCCCTCCGGGGGGCGATACCGAACGAGGCGCCCGATCGACGGCAGGAAATTGCGTGTCGGGTCCTCGGCATAGATCCGTGCTTCGATAGCCCAGCCAGTCTGCCGCACCGCCGCTTGGTCGAGCGGCAATCTTTCCCCGGCGGCGATCCGGATCATCAGCTCGACAAGATCGAGCCCGGTCACCAGCTCGGTGACCGGGTGCTCGACCTGCAGCCGCGTGTTCATTTCGAGGAAGTAGAAGTTGCGCTCGCGGTCGACGATGAACTCGACGGTGCCGGCCGAGCTGTAGCCGACCGAGCGCGCCAGCGCGACCGCCTGCGCCCCCATCGCAGCCCGCGTCGCGGTGTCGATGAACGGGGAGGGCGCTTCCTCGACGACCTTCTGGTGGCGTCGCTGGATCGAGCAGTCGCGCTCGCCGAGATGGACGATGTTTCCGTGCGCGTCGCCAAGGATTTGGATTTCGATGTGGCGCGGCTGCTCGATGTATTTTTCGAGGAAGATCCGGTCGTCGCCGAAGCTCGATTGCGCTTCGTGCCGCGCGCCGCTGAAGCCGTCGCGCAATTCGGCATCGTTACGGGCGATGCGCATGCCCTTGCCGCCGCCGCCGGCCGAGGCCTTGATCATCACCGGATAGCCGATCTCGCGGGCGGCCCTGACCCCGTGCTTGGCATCGGCGATCGTGTCGAGATGGCCGGGCACGGTCGCGACCCCGGCCTCGTGGGCGAGCCGCTTCGCGGCGATCTTGTCGCCCATCGCCGCGATCGCCTCCGGGCTCGGGCCGATGAACACGATCCCGGCTTCGGCGAGCGCCCTGGCAAACCCCGCTCGCTCCGACAGAAAGCCGTAACCGGGGTGCACCGCCTCGGCGCCCGTCCTACGGCAGGCTTCGATGATCCGGTCCAGCCGCAGGTAGCTGTCAGCCGAGGGCGCCGACCCGATCAGGACCGCCTCGTCGGCTTCGCGGACGTGCAATGCCTCGGCATCTGCCTCGGAATAGACCGCGACGGTGGCGATCCCCATGCGCCGCGCGGTGCGGATCACGCGGCACGCGATCTCGCCGCGATTGGCGATCAGGATTTTGCGAAACATCGACAGCCCCTAACCCTGTCCCTCTCCCCGCCGGCGGGGAGAGGGAACGCGGTGGAGATACCACGCGATGTTATCGCAAGATGGTTTCCCGGCGGCGCCGCTGCGCCCCCTCTCCCCGCCTGTGGAGAGAGGGCCGGGGTGAGGGGCATCGCCATCGCGGTCACAGCGGGATGTTGTCGTGCTTCTTCCACGGGTTCTGCAGCTGTTTGCCGCGCAGCATGGCGAGAGCGCGGCACAGGCGCTGGCGCGTCGTCGCCGGCTCGATTACGTCGTCGATAAAGCCGCGGCTGGCCGCGACGAACGGGTTGGCGAATTTCTCGCGGTATTCCTCGGTGCGCGCCTCGATCGCGTCGCCGACTGCGCCGCGGAAGATGATCTCGACCGCGCCTTTCGGCCCCATCACCGCGATCTCGGCCGATGGCCAGGCGAAATTAACATCGCCCCGCAAGTGCTTGGAACTCATGACGTCATAAGCCCCCCCATAGGCCTTGCGCGTGATCAGCGTGACCTTGGGCACGGTCGCTTCGGCAAAGGCGAAGAGGAGCTTGGCGCCGTGCTTGATGATGCCGCCAAATTCCTGGGCGGTGCCGGGCATAAAGCCGGGAACATCGACAAACGTCACGATCGGGATCTGGAAGCAGTCGCAAAAGCGCACAAAACGCGCTGCCTTCTTCGCGCTGTCGATATCGAGGCAGCCGGCCAGCACCATCGGCTGGTTGGCGACGATGCCGATCGTCGCGCCCTCCATCCGCGCGAAGCCGACCAAAATGTTGGCTGCGAAATTCGGCTGCAATTCGAAGAAATCGCCGTCGTCGACGACTTTCCCGATCAGCTCCTTCATGTCGTAAGGCTTGTTGGGATTGGCCGGCACGAGCGTGTCGAGCGACGGCTCTGCGCGCTCGCGCGGGTCGAAAGCCTGCCGGGCCGGCGCCGGGGCGCGGTTCGAGCCCGGTAGGAAATCGACAAAGCGGCGCATTTCAATCAGCGCCTCGACATCGTTCTCGAAGGCGAGATCGGCGACCCCCGAGCGCGTCGTATGGGTGATGGCGCCGCCAAGCTCCTCCTGGGTCACGCTCTCCTGGGTCACGGTCTTCACGACATCGGGGCCAGTTACAAACATATACGAGCTGTCCTTCACCATAAAGATGAAGTCGGTCATCGCCGGCGAATAGACCGCGCCGCCGGCGCACGGCCCCATGATCAGCGAGATCTGCGGGATAACCCCGGAAGCGAGCACGTTGCGCTCGAACACCTCCGCATAGCCGGCGAGCGAGGCGACCCCGTCCTGGATGCGCGCGCCGCCCGAATCGTTGAGGCCGATGACCGGCGCCCCGACATTCATCGCCTGGTCCATGATCTTGCAGATCTTCTCGGCATGCGCTTCCGAAAGCGAGCCGCCGAATACCGTGAAATCCTGGCTGAATACGAAGACCAGCCTGCCGTTGACCGTGCCGTACCCGGTCACCACGCCATCGCCCGGCACCTTCTGCCCGGCCATGTCGAAATCATGGCTGCGGTGCTCGACGAACATGTCCCATTCCTCGAAGGAACCGGGGTCGAGCAGTACGTCGAGGCGCTCGCGCGCGGTCAGCTTGCCTTTGGCGTGCTGCGTCTCGATCCGGCGCGCCCCGCCCCCGGCGCGGGCCGCCGCGCGCTTTTCCTCCAATCGCCGAAGAATCTCGTGCATGGCGCCTCTAATGAGGAGGACGAGAGGCCTTAGCCTATATCTCCGTTTGCGGGTTTGGTGTAGCGATATAAGTCGAGATCGCCCACCTAGATCTCGGGAAGGGCCGCATCCGAGCGGAGAACCGTAAGGTGATCGTCTCGCACGCCAACAGGTTTATCTTCTTCCACAACCCGAAATGTGCCGGCTGCAGCTTCCGCGAAGTGCTGCAGCCTTACCACGATGACGGATTCACCTTCTGGGGCATCTTCTTCGCGTCTTATTTTAAGAACCGCATCGATCACACACACCTGCGACTGTGGGAAATGCAGGCACAATTCCCACAGGTCTTTCGCTGCGCCGAGAGCTACAACTCGGTCATCTTCGTACGCAATCCCTATGCCCGCTTTCTCTCGGCGGTGAACGAGCACATGAAAAATTATCAGCCGCAGATAAAGCTCGGGCAGATGACGCCGGAGCAGCGTGTCGAGGTGGTCGAAGCCTTCATTCAGCAGGGTTTGACCATCGCACGCATCCTGACGGATTGGCGGTTCATCCACTTCTCGCCGCAACTCTGGTATCTGCGTTTTGGCGACCGGACGATCCCCCGCCATACCATCCCCATGGGAAGCGACGACGCGTTCGCGCGCGAGGCCCTGTCGCTTCTGGGGCTACCGGACCTGCCGATGCCACACCGCAATCCCTCGCCCATCGACCTGACCTCGGCGCTGGCATCGCCCGTCGTAACGGGCTTCGTGCGCGAGTTCTACGCGGAGGATTTTGCTTATCTGCGGGCTGATGAGCGGCTGGCATCCCTCGCGGCGGCGTAGAGCCCCGCCGGCACGAGCGACGGGGCCGTCGCGAAGAACCCCGCCGAATTGATCGTCGATCTCGGCTACCGGCTCAGCAATCACGGAGGATGCAATGCCAGAGAGTGATCTCTACAAGAAAGGCGCGGCGATGCGGCGGCAGCTGATGGGCGATGCCGAGGTCGAGCGCTCGGCGCGCGAGATCTACAGCGACCCGGTGATGAAGAAATTCATCGAAGTGGCCACCGAGACCGTGTTCGGCGCGCTGTGGACCCGGCCGGGCCTCGACACCAAGACCCGCGCGCTGATCTGCGTCGTCTCGGATGCCTGCACCGGGAGGGAGCCGGAGCTGGCATTACACATCCGCTTTGCGCTGCGCCAGGGTTGGACCGAAGACGAGCTGACCGAGGTGCTGCTGCATCTCTCGGGCTATATCGGCGTGCCGATCATCCGCGAATCGATGATGGTTGCGAGCCGGGCCTTCTGTGCCTATCGCGAGGAGATCGGCAAGCAATAACCAGCCCAATTCTTCCGCAGTACCGGTTTGCGCCGCGACTGCGGACTCATTGATCTTCAGTCCTGGGCAAGCAGCGCAACGAACCGTGCCGCCGCAGCGATATCCGCGGCCAGCGACTGGCGGCGAGCGGTGGCTTCGGCATCCTCGCCCCAAGCCTCGATCTGGAAACTCTCGTCGAGCTGGGACGCGGTGAAAGCGGCCTCGCAATCGAGCCGGCCTTCGAAGAGCGCCAGCGCGATGATCAAGGAGCCGCAGGCCGCGGTCAGGCTGTGCAGCGCGGTCAGACGGAATTCGTCCTGCGCCGCGACAATTGAGGCAAATACCTGGAGCGTCGCCGGAGGCTGTCGGGCCGGGATGATCCCCGCGGTGACCGCGAGCGATGTCTCGTAGCGCAACCTCGCCCAGTCGATCAGCGGCTGCCAGATTGCGTGCTGGCGCGCCGCCAATGCGGGCGGATGGTCGGCGCGGTAGCACACCAGATCGGTGCCGGCGTAATTGGCGGTCTCGCTGACGACGAGGTCGCGCTGCGGCACGGTGCGGTCGATTGCGGTCGCCGCGAGCCTGAAGAGCGGCATCGTCGCCGGGCGGATTTCTTCCCGCTGCGCGTCCCACTCCGCGGCGATCGCCGCGGCGAGCGCCTCGCTCGGCAACACCAGCGCGTTCTTGCCCGGGGTGCGCAGCGGCCTGCCGTCGAGCGCAAGGCCCCAGCCCTCACGGGACAAGCCCATGGGCTGAAGGCCGACATCGACCGGACGGGTCGTGACCTCTTTGTACACCCGCTTCATGCCGGCAGATCCAACTCGGCGAACGGGTCGCCATCGTCGCCGGCAAAGCCGAAAAATTCCCACATCCGTCGCATATGCGGCCGCAGCGGCGCGGTCACGCTGAGCGTGCCGCCCGCCGGATGCGGCAGCGAGAGAGTGCGTGCGTGCAGGGAGAGCCGGTGAGCCGCGGCGCCGCCTGGGAGGTGGGCGGCGCTGCCGCCATACTTGCCGTCGCCGAGGATCGGAGTGCCGAGTGCGGCGCAATGTGCGCGCAGCTGATGGGTGCGTCCGGTGACCGGCAACAGCGCCAGCCAGCTCGCCCGCGTCCCGGCGTTGTCGATGACCCGGTAGTAGGTGATCGCGGTCTTGCCTTCAGCCGCGTCGGCGCGGACGCGTTCGCCGCCCCTGGGACCGGCCTGTTTTGCGAGGGCGAGATCGATGCGGCCCTGCAGCGGAGTTGGCAGGCCGACGACAATGGCCCAGTAGATCTTGCGCGTCGTCTTGTCGCGAAAGGCGCGGGTGAAGAAAGACGCCGCCGCGGCGTTGCGCGCTATCAAGAGGACGCCCGAGGTGTCCTTGTCGAGGCGGTGGACGAGGCGCGGGCGCTCGGCGGAATCAAAGCGCAACGCGTCGAGTAGCGCGTCGATGTGGCGCTCGGTGTTGGTGCCGCCCTGGACCGCGAGCCCGGCCGGCTTGTTGATGACGACAGCCCAATCGTCGCGGTAGAGCACCGCATCGCGCAGCCGCGCGGCATCCTGCTGCGGACGCGCGCGCGGCGCGGTTGCGGCACCCGGTAGCGGCTCGGGCAGCGGCGGCACCCGGATCGCCTGGCCGGGGCCGACCGGATCGCCGGCGCGGGCGCGCTTGCCGTCGACCCGGACCTGCCCGGTGCGCAGCAGCTTTTCGAGCTGGCCGTGGCCGAGCCCGGGGTAATGCCGGCGGAACCAGCGATCGAGCCGGCCGGCGCCGTCTTCCGGGCGCACGGTTACGGTCCGCAGGGATTCAGATCTAAGATTCAGATCCGTCATTTAGATCTTGATCTCCGGATCTGCGAGTGCAATCATGTGCTGCGATCAGTGACTGGTCGTGGGGTTGTGGGGCCAAAACGACAAAAGGGCCCCGCCGGCTGGTACCCGGAGGAGCCCCCTCGTCAACACTCCTAGCACGGAGCAAATCGATGTCTACACCTGCATTGCTTGAATTGGAAGGTATTCCGATGACACGGTCGTTCACTCCTCCGCCCGGGGAGTTTACGCCGCCCAGCGCCCTTCCCGTGGTCTTGGGCCCGAGGCTGATAAGGGCGGACGTCCCAATTATTTGTGGGTTCATTCCCGCTGGTGCGTTGATTCCCGATAACTATTACATTCCGCACCTCGACCCCCGTACTGGCCGGGGCTATCAGCGACTGCCACAAGAATCCCGTGTCAATGAGCTGGTCACCGACCTCCGAAGGGGCCGAGTTGATCTTCCTACCTCAGTTCTCCTAAACGTCCGGAATAGGGATGCACGGAGGGCGTTACGTGATGGGTTCCTCGACCTTCACGTCGTCGCCAACGAAGGGACCAGGAGCGGCCCGGACGCAAAGTTTTACGTCGTCGACGGGCAGCACCGCGTTCTTGCACTTAAGAAACTAATAGAGGAATTCGACGCAGATCGATGGTCCAAATTTCAGCTCCCCTTCACCTGCATGCTCGGTGCTACCGAGGCGGAGGAAATGGATCAATTCTACATCGTCAATTCTAAGGCCAAGTCTGTGCGCACCGACTTGGCCTATGAGCTCCTTTATCAACGCGCCCAAGACCCCGAGGTGATGGAATCATTAGTCGAACGCGGGCAAGATTGGCATGCCCAGGCAATCGTAAAAAGACTGAATGATGACAGCCCGGTGTGGCGCAACCGAATCCGTTTCGCGGCAATGGAAAAAGGCGATACAATCATGCCGTCTGCATCGATGGTGTCGTCACTTAAGCAGGTGTTGGGTTCGCCTTATTTCCGAGCCCTTGCCGCTGAGCAGCAGGTCAAGATTCTCGATGCTTACTGGCGGGGGGTCCGCAGTCTCCTACCAGAGGCGTTTGATGAACCCTCCGATTTCTCTATTCAAAAGGGGGTCGGCGTATTGGTGATGCATACGGTGTTGATGCAGGTGGTTGAGATTGCAAGGTCGCAAGGGTTACCGCTTTCGGAGGCGGAAACCTACGAGCGAGTTCTCAAGCATGCGCTCGAAACGCTTCAGGGTGATGACACCAGTGGCAATCCCGTGTTCGGCTTGGACTTCTGGCGTGCGGCTCCTTTAGGCGCTGCAGGTTCTTACTCGAGTAGTGCAGGGCGGCGCGTTTTGATCGCCAAAATTCAGATGCTTCTGCCCAAGATAACGGTCCAATAAGCGCTAACGGGAAAACCATATCACAGGTAGCGGGAATCGGAGGCCTTTGCCTTTCAGGCAAAGGCCTCACTTCTCGATCGAGAAGTAGATTGCATTGTCATTATTAGAGAATCCGCCCTGTCGCCGTCATCACGAAGGTCATTGGTCGCCAGCCGCGCGCCGGCGCAGCTTGTCCCAATAGTCGAGCCGCTTTTTGATATCGCGCTCGAAGCCGCGCTCGCCTGGCCGGTAAAAATTGCGGCGCTCGACCCCGTCGGGAAAATAGTTCTGGCCCGAAAACCCTTCCTCGGTCGCGTGGTCGTAGACATAGCCGCTGCCATAGCCGAGATCGCGCATCAGCCGGGTCGGCGCGTTCAGAATGTGCATCGGCGGCATCAACGAGCCGGTCTCGTCGGCCATCGCCCGCGCTTCGCCGAAGGCGACATAGGCGGCGTTCGATTTCGGGGCAGTGGCAAGATAGATCACCAGCTGTGCGATCGCCAATTCGCCTTCGGGCGAGCCGAGCCGGTCGTAGACCTCCCAGGCGGCGAGCGCCTGGACGAGCGCTTGCGGGTCGGCGAGGCCGATATCCTCGACCGCGGCGCGGGCGAGGCGGCGCAGGATGTAGATCGGGTCCTCGCCGCCGGCCAGCATGCGCGCCAGCCAATAAAGCGCCGCGTCGGTGTCGGAGCCGCGCAGCGATTTGTGCAAGGCACTGATCAGGTTGTAATGGCCTTCCTGGCCCTTGTCGTAGAGCGGCGCGCGGCGCTGCACGAGCCGGGCGAGCTCGCGCGGCCCCAATAGCTCTAGTCGGGGCGCTGGCCGGCGCGGCAGGCGGTCGATTTCCTCGACCAGGTTCAACAGGAACCGCCCGTCGCCATCGGCCATCGCTCGCAATGCCGCGCGGCCGTCATCGGTCAGCGGCATCGCATGCCCGAGATGGTGCTCGGCGCGCGCCAGCAGGGTTTCGAGCGCGCCGTCGTCGAGCCGGCGCAGCACAAGCACCTGGGCGCGCGACAGGAGCGCGCCGATCAGTTCGAACGAGGGGTTCTCGGTCGTCGCGCCGACAAGTATCACCGTGCCGTCCTCGACATTGGGCAGGAACGCATCCTGCTGGGCGCGGTTGAAGCGGTGGATCTCGTCGACGAAAAGGAGCGTGCCGTGCCCCATCTCGCGCCGCTTCCGGGCCGCCTCGAACACCTTGCGCAGATCGGCGACCCCGGAAAACACCGCCGACAGCGGCTCGAAGGCGAGGTCGGTGCCCCCTGTTGATAGCTCGGCCGCCAGAAGGCGCGCGATCGTGGTCTTGCCGCACCCCGGCGGACCCCAGAGGATCATCGAGGCGAGCTGCCGGCTCGTCACCATGCGGCCGATCGGCCCTTCCGGCCCGAGCAGATGGTCCTGGCCGAGGATGTCGGCGAGGCGCGTCGGGCGCAGCCGGTCGGCGAGCGGTCGCGGCGCCTGGGACTCAAACAGGGTGCTCATGCGGCCTCGATGACGATGCCCATGCGCTTGCCGAGCGCGCGAAGCGCGGCATCAACCTGGTTGATCCGGCTTTGGTGCAGCGGATCACGCAGGCGCCGTACGGTCTTTTCATCCGTGTGGAGCTGTCTTGCCAAAGCGACATTCGAGACCCCGGCCGCGAGCATGGCGTCATGCAACGCAAGCTTGGCCGCAACGAGAGGCGGCACGTAGGCTAGAGGGCGGCCGTGGGCCGGGGAGGGATGCGGCAGCCGCTCGCCGCTGTCAGTATAGAAGGAAAGAGCGGTAACCAGCGCATCCTCCGCCATCGCCGCAGCCTCTTCCTCGCTCTCGCCCTGCGTGATCGCCTCGGGCAGGTCCGGGAAGGTGACGGTAAAACCGCCCTCGGGCTGCGGGAGCAATTCATACGGGTATGCGTAGCGCACTCCGATCTATTCCTCGATGTCCGCGGGCGTCAGCCCGGGTGGTTTCAAAATGCCGCGCAAGGTTCCAGTCTTCAGGTCCGCCCGATGCCGCCCGACGTTCGAGCGGCGGTCGGCAAGAGTGACCTTCGTATGGTTCTGGACCTGCGATATCGCGAAATCCAGACCGCGCTTTGCGGCGAGCCGACGCAAGCGCCGCAAAAGCTCGGATGCTTCATCGAGCCCATATCGGACAAGTTTGTCCGATTTTCAAGAGCGGTCCTCCGCCGTATTTTGTATCGGCGAGCTACGACAAAAAATTGCGGCTGCGGGGATACACAACGAAACGGTTCCGTATCATTAAATGACGCGACAATGCGTCACCAAAAGGAGAATGACAATGCGCCGTATCGCACTGGCTCTGACCGCCGTCGGGATGATCGCCGCCGCCGGAATGGCGAGCGTGCCGGCCCAAGCGCATGAGGGCTGGGGCGGCCAAGGGTGGCGGCAGCATGAGTGGCGCGCCGAGGAATGGCGCGACCACCACGATTGGCGTGCCCACGGGTTCGAGCGGCAGGTCTTGCCGCAAATTATCCGCGGCTTCGTGCATCACCGCTAGCGGAGGGGGCGCCGCAGCCGGATCCCGGTTGCGGCGCCTAAATCCCCGGCGGCGATTTCGAATACCAGATCTCGACCCCCAAGGCGCGCAGCTCATCGGGCAAGCTTGCATCCCGCGCCTTGTTGAAGCCGCTGCGAAACGGACCGCGCGTGGTGCTTTCGCTGAGGATTACTTCCTGATCCTCAATCTCGATGCGGTGGACGTGGCCGGCGCGGACCTCGTCCATGAATTCGGCGCGGGACAGCTCGGGCAACTGTTCCGGAACGAGGTAAAACGCCACCACGCCAACGATTATCGAGACAATAAGCAGCAGCAACCGGCGAAGGGTTCGTGGGCTCATTCAGTCGCCGGCGCGCGGCAGGTGTTTTCTTCCCCGAACACGTCATCAAAGGTGGCGCGCAGCGCGGTGTCGACCTCCGCCATCGACACGGTGATGCCCAGCCTTGTGAGCGAGGTCACGCCATGGCCGGAGGTCTCGGGGGCGATGCCGCAGGGGACGATGCCGCGGTAATGGTCGAGGTCGGGATCGACGTTGAGCGCGACGCCGTGATAGCTGACCCACCGGCGCACCCGCACGCCGATTGCGGCGATCTTGTCCTCCCGCCCATTGGGTCCGACAACCCACACCCCGACCCGGCCGTCGCGGCGCTCGCCGGTCACATTGAAGCCCGCAAGGGTGGCGATGATCCATTCTTCGAGCCGCCAGACATGGCAACGCACGTCGCGCCCGCGCCCAGGGCGATCACTGGCGAGGTCGAGCAGCACATAGGCGATGCGCTGGCCCGGCCCGTGATAGGTGTATTGGCCGCCGCGGCCGCTCCGGTAGACCGGCAGACCGGCGGGATCGAGCAGGTCTTCGGGGTGCGCGCTGGTGCCGGCGGTATAGAGTGGCGGATGCTCCAACAGCCACACGAGCTCGGGCGCCGCGCCGTCGCGGATCGCCGCAACCCGCCGTTCCATTTCGGTGACCGCCGCCTCATAGGGCACCGGCGCGTCAGCGACTCGCCATTCGACCTGGAATTCCATCGTGGTTGCTATGATATCGTGGATTTGCTACACGCGCCTGCTCCCTGGCGTGCGGTCGTGGCGGAATTGGTAGACGCGCAGCGTTGAGGTCGCTGTGGGGGAAACTCCGTGGAAGTTCGAGTCTTCTCGACCGCACCATCTGCCGCATCGTAGCGGGAGAACCCGTGGCCATTTTTGAAGAAAATCTTATCCACCAACAGCTACAATGGCTGACCGTATATTATTCCGAGCTTCTGCAATGGGCCCCAGCTGAACCAAATGCCGACGCGACGCTCCTGTGGCGCCGAATTAACCATCATGCAGCCCTTCACACCGATTTGCTGTTCAATGCTCTGATCTTGGGTCTATCTGGAATTCTCGACACTCCCGGATGGGACCAAAAATCTGGAAACAGTGAAAAGATTACACTTGAGCATTTTGTCAAAAAGCTTTCGGACCCTGCGCGCGCAGAGGCAAAAGCCCTGCTCAAGGAAGCGAGGTCCTATCCCGCCTACGCCGATCTCAATAAAGCGCGCAATAACCTCATTGCGCATTGGAATCGGAAGATGCTCACGGGTTACACCACACCCCAGGAGATCTTCCCTCACCTGACCCTCGAGCATTTCGGGGAGCTGCTCCGACGTGTGCAGGAAATTGCAAAGATGGCGATCGACCCGTCCATGGATTTTTCCATCCCCGGTTTTGAGGGGGTGGACAAGCTATTGCGCGTATTGCGTTGCGTGTCTAAACCCAGCGAGGGCGCATGATTCAAGACACCCGGCTCGCCATGCGGGCCACCATCTTCGCGCTTCTGGTTCTGGTGCTGAGCGGAGCCACCGCTGCGGCGCAAAGCATCTCCGGCCGCTACGAGGTTGAGGGCACCAATCCCAATGGCTCGACCTATTCCGGCACGGCGGAGATCACCCAGACCAGCGCGTCGACCTGCCGCATCGCCTGGCATGTCGGCTCGGAGTGGCGGGGGATCTGCATGCTGAGCGGCGATGTTTTTGCCGCGGCGTATCACAGCGGCGACACCTCGGGGCTGCTGATCTTTCGCCGGGCGGGCGACGGCACCCTGTCCGGGGTGTGGACGGTTGGTGGCGGGGGTGACGGCACCGAGACGTTGACCCCCATGCGCTAGGCGGGTTCTCGCGGCAAGGTAGACCGATGCAGAACACCCGCGTCTCGATGCTCGACCACGATCTCGGCCCAGAGATCGACATGCTGCGCGACAGCGTGCGCGATTTTGCCGAGGCCAAGATCGCGCCCATTGCCGCCGAGATCGACCAGACCGACCGGTTTCCCGTGGAGCTGTGGCCGCAGATGGGCGCCATTGGCCTGCACGGGATCACGGTCGAGGAGGAATATGGCGGCGCCGGCATGGGCTATCTCGCCCATTGCGTCGCTATGGAGGAGGTGAGCCGCGCCTCGGCGTCGGTCGGGCTCTCCTACGGCGCCCATTCGAACCTCTGCGTCAACCAGATCCGCCGCAACGGCAGCGCGGCGCAAAAGCGCAAATACCTCCCCGACCTGATCTCTGGCGAGCATGTCGGGGCCTTGGCGATGAGCGAGCCCGGGGCCGGCTCCGATGTCGTGTCGATGCGGCTGCGCGCCGACAAAAAGGGCGACCGCTACGTGCTCAACGGCACAAAGATGTGGATCACCAACGGGCATGTCGCCGATACGCTCGTGGTCTACGCCAAGACCCGGCCCGATGCCGGGGCGCGCGGCATCACCGCCTTTCTGATCGAGAAGGGCATGAAGGGCTTCCGCCCGGCGCAGAAGCTCAACAAGCTCGGCATGCGCGGCTCGCCGACCTCGGAATTGGTGTTCGAGGATTGCGAGGTGCCGGCGGAGAATGTGCTGGGCGCCGTCGATCAGGGCGTCGGCGTGTTGATGAGCGGCCTCGATTTCGAGCGCGCCGTGCTCGCCGCCGGGCCGCTCGGCATCATGCAGGCCTGCCTCGATGTGGTGGTCCCCTACATCCACGACCGCCGGCAGTTCGGCCAGCCGATCGGCGAGTTCCAGCTGATCCAAGGCAAGCTCGCCGACATGTACGCGGCGTCGAGCGCCTGCCGTGCTTATGTCTATGCCGTGGCGCGAGCCTGCGACCGCGGGCAGACGACGCGCAAGGACGCCGCCGGCGCAATCCTTTACGCCGCCGAGGCGGCGACCCGGATGGCGCTCGACGCGGTGCAGATATTGGGCGGCAACGGCTACATCAACGACTACCCGACCGGCCGCCTCTTGCGCGACGCCAAGCTCTACGAGATCGGCGCCGGCACTAGCGAGATCCGCCGCATGCTGATCGGCCGCGAGATCTTTCAGGAATCGGCGTGATGCGCCGCTTGATCTCCTCTGGCTCGCCGTATGAGGCCGAGGGCGGCTACAGCCGCGCGGTCGTCGACGGCGAATGGGTGTTTGTCGCCGGCACGACCGGCTTTGACTATGCCGCGATGACGATCTCGGAGGATGCGGCCGAGCAGGGCGCGCCAGACGCTGCGCAACATCGCGGCGGCGCTGGCCGAAGCCGGCGCCAGTCTCGCCGATGTCGTGCGGGTCAAGTACTACCTGCCCGATGCCGCGGACTGGCCAAAGATCGTGCCGGTCGTCGGGGCGGCCTTTCGCGACGTCCGCCCGGCAGCGACCGCGCTGGTCTGCGGTCTCATCGACCCGCGCATGAAGATCGAGATCGAGGTGACAGCGCGGCGGCGTGAACAGTGAAGCAGCTCCGATGAGGCGACGTGATCTGATCGCGATGCTCGGCTTGCTGCCGATCGGGATCCCGGGTGCGGGACGGGCGCAGCCGGCCGACCGCATACGCCGCATCGGCTACTTCACTTCTGCGACCGGCTCTCCAGAAGACATGAACGGAGTTCTCCAAACACGAGCATTGGTCGAGGGGCTGCGAGAGTTGGGCTGGGCCGACGGCCGCAACATCACGATCGAGCACCGCTTTTCCGGAAATGGGCGCGAACGCATCCGCACCAGCGCCAAAGATCTCGTAGCGGTCAACCCGGATGTGATCCTTAGCGTGGGCGGGCAGCGCCTGGCGGCGTTGCTCGCGGAGACCAGAACAATTCCGATCGTGTTCACGATCGTCGCCGATCCGGTTGCCAGCGGTTTTGTAGTCAATCTCGCGCATCCGGGTGGCAACGCCACCGGGTTCAGCGTCAGCGAGGCGCCGATAGCCGGCAAATGGCTGGAATTGCTGAAGGAGATCGCCCCGCAAGTCGTCCGGGTCCTGGTGCTGGCGCTCGCGGACGCCCCGGCTCAGCTGGTGCAGCGCGATGCGGCGGCGACGGCCGCTCCGGCGCTTGGGTTGACGCTGGCTACCGCCTTGGTTCGCGAGATCACCGACTACGAGCGCGAGATCGCGGCGTTCGCCGGCGCGCCGGGCGGCGGCCTGGTCGTGCTGTCGAATGCGATTGCCGCGGCCAATCGCGGGAGGGTTCACGCGCTCGCGGCGCAATACCGTCTGCCGGCGGTTTACAGCTATCCGATCTATGCCCAGAGCGGCGGCCTCGTTTCCTATGGTCCCGACCCGGTCGTGCAGTTTCGCCCCGCGGCCGGCTATATCGACAAGATCCTGCGCGGCGAAAAACCCGGGGATCTGCCGGTCCAGGAGCCCACCCGTTTCCTGCTGGTCGTGAACCTGAAAACCGCGAAGGCGCTTGGCCTGACGGTACCGCAATCGCTCCTCGACCGCGCCGACGAGGTGATCGAATGAGGCTGACCGACGAGCAGCGGATGCTGCGCGACACCGCGCGGGAGTTCGCGCAACAGGAGCTCGCGCCGCATGCGGCCGAGTGGGACCGGGAGGCCCGGTTTCCGCAGGAAGCGCTGGCCGAGCTGGGGCGGCTTGGCTTCATGGGCATGCTGGTCCCGCCGGAATATGGCGGGGCCGGCGCCGACCATGTCGGCTATGCTCTCGCGCTCGAGGAGATTGCGGCCGGCGACGGCGCGGTCTCGACGATCCTCAGCGTCCACAATTCGGTCGGCTGCCTGCCGATCCTCCATTACGGCTCGGAGGAACAGAAACAGCGTTTCCTCGTACCGATGGCGCGGGGCGACATGCTCGCGGCGTTCTGCCTGACCGAGCCCGGCGCCGGTTCCGACGCCGCCGCGATCAAGACTCGCGCCAAGCGCCACGGCAATCGCTGGGTGGTCAACGGCACAAAACAGTTCATCACCTCTGGCGCAAGCGCGCAGGTCGCGATCGTCTTCGCGGTCACCGACCCCGCGGCCGGGCGCCGTGGCATCAGCGCCTTTATCGTGCCGACCGTGACGCCGGGCTACCGCGTCGCGCGGCTCGAAAAAAAGCTCGGCCAGCGCGCTTCGGACACCGCGCAGCTCGTCTTCGAAGAGATGGAGCTGACCCCCGACCTCTTGCTCGGCGGCGAGGGGGAGGGCTACAGGATCGCGCTCGCCAACCTCGAAGGCGGCCGCATCGGCATCGCGGCGCAGGCGCTCGGCATGGCCCGCGCCGCCTATGAGGCGGCGCTCGGCTATGCCAGGGACCGCGAGGCCTTCGGGCAGAAGCTGATGGCGCATCAGGCGGTGGCGTTCCGCCTCGCCGACATGGCGACCGGGCTCGCCGCGGCGCGCGGCCTCATCCTCGACGCGGCCGAGCGGCGCGACAATGGCGAGCCCTGCCTGCAACAGGCGGCGATGGCCAAATTGTTCGCCTCTGAGATGGCCGAGCGGGTCTGCTCCGACGCGATCCAGATCCATGGCGGCTACGGCTATCTCGCCGATTTCCCGGTTGAGCGCCTCTACCGCGACGTCAGGGTCTGCCAGATCTATGAGGGCACCAGCGACATCCAGCGGATGCTGATCGCGCGCGAGGTCACCAAGGGCTAGCGGGACTTACTCGTCGTCCGCTTCGGCCAGCACGTCGGCGAAGAGGGTGCGGTCGACATTGCCGCCGGAGAGGACGATGGCAACGCGTTTGCCGGCGAGGAGCGCGCGCTCCTGCAGCGCGGCGGCCAGCGTGGCGGCGCCGGCACCCTCGGCGAGGTTGTGCGTATCGGTGAAGATGATGCGCATAGCGCGGCGGATCTCCGCTTCCGACACCGTGACGATGCGCGCGGCTCCGGCGCGGATGATCGCGAGCGCCGCCGCGTCCGGCACGCGCACGGCGAGCCCGTCGGCGATCGTGTCGGCCGAATTGGTGCTGACCGGCCGGCCGGCAGCGACCGACAGAGCATAGGTCGGCGCGTTCTGGGCGACGACGCCGACGATCTCGGCGGTCTCTCCCAATGCCTCGCGCGCCGCGATCATGGCGCAGATGCCGCTACCGAGCCCGATCGGGACATACACCGTATCGAGCCCGGCGACGGCACGGAACAGCTCAAGGCCGCAGCTTGCCACTCCGCGCACCAGCGCCGGGTCGAACGAGCGCACGAGGTGAAGGTTGTCTGCGGCCGCGCGCGCGGCCGCGTATTCATAGGCCGCCTGGAAATCATGACCCTCCTCGACGAGGGTGGCGCCGAAACCCTGCATCGCCCGGTTCTTCTCGAAGCTGTTGCCGTGGGGCACGACGATCGTCGCAGCCAGGCCGAGCCGCGCCGAGGCGTAGGCGATACTCTGCCCGTGGTTGCCGCGGGTCGCGGTGATGACACCGCTAACCTGCGGCGTCGCGTGCCGCAGATCGTCGAGGTAAACGAGGCCGCCGCGCAATTTGAAGGCGCCGATGGGGGTGTGGTTTTCGTGCTTGACCCACAGCTCGGCGCCGAGCCGGCGCGACAATAGCGGCCAGCAATATTGCGGGGTTGGCGGCACCACCGCCCGCACCAGCGCGGCGGCGTCATCAAGACGGGCGAGATCGGCTGTCATGGGTCATCGTACTGCATTTGGGTTCCGAATAGTCGACCGCAAACCAGGCGCCGTGCTAGAAGCCTGGGCCATCAACCGCAACGGAGCCGACAACGGTAGCAATGAACAGCCTCAAAAACACAAGTATTGCCGATCGCCTGAACGCCGCCGCAGATGCCAAGAAGGCCTTGCTGGAACGGGCCGCCCGAGCGAGGGAAGCTGCCGACAGTCCCGAGGCCCGCGAGCGGCGCGCGGCGCGGGAGGCGGTAGCCGCAGCGCGCCTTGCCCGCGAGGCCGAGCGCAAGGCCGCCAAACTGGCCGAAGCGGCGCGTCAAGCGGCTGCGCTGGCCGCGGCGCAAGCCGCCGAGGCCGCCGCGCGGGAGGCCGCGCTGAAAGCCGAGAAAGAGGCCAGCGATGCGGCATTCGCCGAACGGATCGTTCGGGAAGCCGCCGAGGAGGCCGAGAAGCAGGCCGCGCGCGATGCGCGTTATGCCGCCCGCAAGGCGCGCAAGCGTAAGGGTCGCTAGCGATCCCCGACATCCACTTTAGCGCCGGCGACCAGCAGGTCGGGCCGCGCTGTGGATCGGCGGAGCGCCAGCCGCATCGGCCGTCCGCCGCACGGCATAGGAGGGTCGAGCTAGGCCTGCATCACCGCGGCGTCGCCCCCAACCGGATCTTCAGAGCGATTTCGGGCCAAGTCCCGTGGTGGTGACCTCGCCTGGCTTCCGCAGCATCTTATCGACCTCGCCGGCATGTAGCTCTTCAGCGTAGACCATTTGCCGCGCGTATTCCTCCAGCATCACCGATCGCCCCTCGACGGCTGACAAGAGCTCCTTATAGAGGGTCAGTGCGGCCGCCTCGTGCTCCATCGATTCGGTTAGGATCTTGCCGATGTCATGTTTGTGACTATCGAGCAGCCGTCCGATGCCGAGCGAGGGGTAGGCGCCGAGATGCGTGATCATCTCGCCGGCAAGCTGTGCATGGGTGAGGGATTCGGTCGCCTGCTCGCGGAGCCAGGAGACGATGGGTATGCGAGTATACCCGTAGACGAGGAACGAGTAATGCGTGTAGCGGATTACCCCGGCGAGTTCGGATTCGAGAATCTGGTTCAGCAACTCGATCACCCGTTTCTTGTCGATCTCGGCCATGGTTCCTCCGCTGGATGGGCAGCGTCTTCTTCTGGTGAGGAGCGCCGGGGCGCCAAGGATGAGCCGTTGAACGAGCCCTTCCGAGGGGGAGCATGCAAGAACGGCCGGCGGCTGCGATAGAGTCGGAAAGTACCTAACGAGCCGAACTCAGGTAGGCCCCTGGCGCATATCGTTTTGGGGGTTGTGGCGGGAATCCACGTCTTCAACTCGTGGTAAGATCAGATACGTAGATGGCCGGCACAAGCCCAGCCCTGAGCTAGAAGAAGTTCGCGGGTTCGCCCGGTTGGTATAAGGTGCGGCCTCACCGATGCCCGTCTTGCCCACCGCGCTCGACCGCCGCTCCGATGCGTTCCGCGCCAACGATCTCGCGATGCGCGCGCTGGTCGCGGATCTGCGCGACAAGTCGGCGGCGATCGCCGAGGGCGGCGACAAAGCCTCGCGGCAGCGCCATCAGGGGCGCGGCAAATTGCTGGCGCGCGAGCGGGTGCGGCTGTTGCTCGATCCGGGGTCGCCGTTTCTCGAATTCTCGGCCTTCGCCGCTTATGGCATGTACGACGGCGCGGTGCCGGCAGCCGGGATCGTGACCGGCATCGGCCGCATCAGCGGCCGGGAATGCGTCGTCGTCGCCAACGACGCGACGGTCAAGGGCGGCACCTATTTCCCGATGACCGTCAAGAAGCATCTGCGCGCCCAGGAGATCGCGCGCGACAACCGCTTGCCCTGCCTCTACCTCGTCGATTCGGGCGGCGCGTTCCTCCCGGCGCAGGACGAGGTGTTCCCCGACCGCGAGCATTTCGGCCGGATCTTCTATAACCAGGCGACGCTGTCGGCGCTGGGCGTGCCGCAGGTCGCGATCGTCATGGGCTCGTGCACCGCGGGCGGCGCCTATGTCCCGGCGATGTCGGACGAGAGCATCATCGTCAAGGGCGAGGGCACGATCTTTCTCGCCGGCCCGCCCTTGGTGAAGGCCGCCACGGGCGAAATCGTCAGTGCCGAGGAACTGGGCGGCGCCGAGGTGCACAGCCGGGTCTCCGGGGTCACCGACCATTATGCGATCGACGACCACCACGCCATCGGCATCGCGAGGGCTATCGTCGGCAATCTCAATCAAGCCAAGGCGATGCCGCTCGTTATTGAGACACCGCGCGAACCGTGTTACCGGGCCGAGGAGATCTACGGCGTGATCCCCGAGGATGTGCGGCGGCCCTATGACGTGCGCGAGGTCATCGCCCGCATCGTCGACGGCAGCGAATTGGATGAGTTCAAGCAGCTCTATGGGCCGACGCTGGTGTGCGGCTTCGCGCGGATCTGGGGTTATCCCGTCGGCATCGTCGCCAATAACGGCATCCTCTTTTCCGAAAGCGCGCTGAAGGCCGCGCATTTCATCGAGTTGTGCGCGCAGCGCGGCATCCCGCTCGTCTTCCTGCAGAACATCACCGGCTTCATGGTCGGCCGGAAGTACGAGAATGCCGGCATCGCCAAGGACGGCGCCAAGATGGTGACCGCGGTGGCAACGGCCGCGGTGCCGAAATTCACCGTGATCATCGGCGGCAGCTTTGGCGCCGGCAATTACGGCATGTGCGGGCGAGCCTATGGGCCGCGCTTTTTGTGGATGTGGCCGAATGCGCGAATCTCGGTGATGGGCGGCGAGCAGGCCGCCGCGGTATTGGCGACAGTCAGGCGCGACGGCATGAGCGCGCGCGGGCAGGAATGGAGCACCGAGGACGAGGAGGAATTCAAGGCGCCGATCCGCGCCCAATACGAGAGCCAGGGCCACCCTTATTACGCCAGCGCGCGCCTCTGGGATGACGGCATCATCGACCCGGCCGAGACAAGGCTGGTGCTGGCGTTGTCGATTTCCGCCGCCCTCAACGCCCCGATCGAGCCGACCAAGTTCGGCGTCTTCCGGATGTAGGGGGAAATGGTTTGCTGGATGGTCAAATTGCGTCCTTCGAGACGGCCGCTTTGCGGCCTCCTCAGGATGAGGTGTTTTCTTAATCCCATCAGATATTTACCTCATCCTGAGGAGCGGGCGCGGCCCGCGTCTCGAAGGACGCAGGGCGGGTTTACAGCCGGATAGGGACGACGGGGACCGGGATGCTTTCCAAGATCCTGATCGCCAATCGCGGCGAGATCGCCTGCCGCATCATCCGCACCGCGCGGCGGATGGGGATCGCCACGGTCGCGGTCTATTCGGAGGTCGATGCCGCGGCCTTGCATGTCGCGGTGGCCGATGAGGCGCGGCTGATCGGTCCGCCGCCGCCGCGCGACAGCTATCTGAACATCGCCGCAATCCTCGCGGCGGCGCAGGGCAGCGGCGCCGAGGCGATCCATCCGGGCTACGGTTTTCTGTCTGAAAACGCCGATTTCGCCGAGGCTTGCGCCGCCGCGGGGCTGGTCTTTATCGGGCCGCCGGCCGAGGCGATCCGGGCGATGGGCTCAAAGGCGACGGCCAAGGCGCTGATGGAAACGCGCGGGGTGCCGGTGGTGCCGGGCTATCACGGCGCGGAGCAGGACGATCGCCGGCTCTTCGCCGAGGCCGAGCGGATCGGCTTTCCGGTGATGATCAAGGCATCGGCCGGAGGCGGCGGGCGCGGCATGCGCATCGTCGAGGCGGCGGGCGGGTTCGCCGGTGCGCTTGACGGCGCGAGGCGCGAGGCGGCGGGCGCCTTCGGCGACGACCGGATGCTGATCGAGCGCTACCTCGAATGCCCGCGCCATATCGAGGTGCAGGTGTTCGGCGACAGCCACGGCAATCTCGTGCATCTGTTCGAGCGCGACTGCTCAATCCAGCGCCGCCACCAGAAAGTCGTCGAGGAGGCGCCGGCGCCCGCGCTCGAGACAGCCTCCGACAATCCGGACCGGGCGGCAATGACCGAGGCGGCGCTCGCCGCTGCCCGCGCCGTCGGCTATGTCGGCGCCGGCACGGTCGAGTTCATCGTCCCGACCGATCCGGAGGGGGATGATGCGTTCTATTTCATGGAGATGAACACAAGACTTCAAGTGGAGCACCCGGTCACCGAGGCGGTCACCGGCATCGATCTCGTCGAATGGCAGCTGCGCATCGCGGCCGGCGAGCCCTTGCCGCTGCGCCAACAGGAGATCGCGCTCAGCGGGCACGCGATCGAAGCCCGGCTCTATGCCGAGAACCCGGCCAACGGCTTTCTGCCGTCGACCGGGACGCTGCACGCCCTTTGTCTGCCGCAAGGCGATGGGGTGCGGGTCGAGAGCGGGGTGCGGGCGGGTGATCGGGTGACCCCGTTCTATGACCCGATGATCGCCAAGATCATCGCCTGGGGCGAAGACCGCGAGACTGCCCGCGCCCGGCTCGGGCGCGCGCTCGCCGACACCGCGCTCTACGGGGTGGCTACCAATCTGGGTTTTCTGGCGCGTATCGTCGGCGACCCGGAATTCGCCGCCGGCCGGGTCGATACCGGCTTTATCGAGCGGCGGCGGGCGGCGCTCCTCGCGCCGCCGGGCCCGGTGCCCGATCTGGCGCGCGCCGCCGCGGCGTTGCATCGCCTGTCGGCGCGCGGGACGTCCGCGCCGGGACCGGCCGCGGCCGACCGGTTCAGCCCGTGGACTCGGTTGGATGGCTGGCGGCTCAACCTCGATGACGCGCCGCAGAGCCTTACCTTCCGCTGCGGCGCCGAGGAGTGGACGGTGTCGGCGCGGCGCGATGGCGGCGGCTGGCGGCTCGGTCTCGGCGAACGCCAGGTCGCCGCGGCCGCAGAACGCGGCGCCGATGGCCGGCTCGCCGTCACGCTCGACGGGGTGCGGCTGGCCGCGCGGGTCCTCGAACACGACGCCGCGCTCGCGGTTTTCGCGGCCGACAAGAGCTGGATTATCGAGGCGGTCGATCCGCTGGTGCCGCCGCCGGGCGCCGCTGCGATTGCCGGGCGGCTGACCGCGCCGATGCCCGGGCGGGTCGTGCAGCTCCTGGTGGCGGCCGGCGACCGGGTGCGGCAGGGCCAGCCGATGCTGGTCGTCGAGGCGATGAAGATGGAGCACACGATCGCCGCGCCGCGCGACGGCACCGTCGCCGCGATACATTACGCGCCGGGCGATCTGGTCGAGGAGGGGGCGGAGCTGATCGCGCTCGCCGCGCCCGAGTCAGGACCGGCCTGATGCCGGCCGAGCTGCCGGGCGATGTCGCAGGGCCGCTGCACCTGTTGAAGATGGCGGTCGGCATCACTGACATCGACGAATTGCGCCGGGTGCGCGCCCTGCGGACCAAGCAGCTTGGCGGCAGCTGGGTCTACACCCGCAACCAGCCGCGCCGCGCCGAAGCGGTCCTCGGCGGAGGCTCGATCTATTGGGTGATCCGGGGCCAGATCCGGGTGCGCCAGCGCATCACAGCGCTGCGCGGCGAGCGCGACGACAAGGGTCGGGGCTATTGCCTGATCGAGGTCGATCCCCTGCTGGTGGCGACGCTGTGGCGGCCGTGGCGGCCATTCCAGGGCTGGCGTTATCTGACCCCCGCCGACGCGCCGCCTGACACTCCCGGCGGCGGGAGCATGAGCGATGCCGCGGCGGCCGCGATGCCGCAGCGCATGCTCGCCGAGCTGCGCGCCCTCGGTTTGTGGTAGGCAGGCCTCTAGCGGGGCGGCGCTCCGGCTTCGCCGAAATTTTGTTCATCGCGTGCTGGACAGCGCCGCCAAGGGGCACTATCTTAACCGTTCGCCCTGACCCCTTGCGGGTCGCGGCGGTCCGGCTTCGGCGAGAATGTGGCATCAGCCGCTGTTCGCGGTAAGGCCGGATGTGCCCTCGGGCACGCGCGATTGCTGATTGGCATTGTGGGGAAGAGGAAGGGATGCGCGGGCGGCGGCGTGAGTGTCGCTGTACGTTCGCGCTCTAATAGGTTCGAGCGTTTGGCGGCCCTTAGTTGGGTCGATCCCATCATGGCGACATGGGGGGATTGGCCTAGGATTAACATGAGAG